>OLOL01000008.1_pt1 | contig 225350 bp, 244 predicted proteins | sample 1673081 | NCBI WGS metagenome assembly OLOL01 (sample SAMEA3136753, study PRJEB25190) | human gut metagenome
CGCCCACGTTATACGCAAAGCTCACCAGGGCGTCAAACTGGTTCTGGTTCAGCGGTACTTTGACCGCCTGGGTCACCGCATCCTCGTAGGTCTTGATACTGTGGTCACGGAGCCAAGCGTGCGCCAGTGCCTTGGTGGTGGTCATGCCCTTGCACACCCGCTTGCCGTAGTAGCTTCCAGTCTGGCCATAACCGATTGTCCATACGCCATCCAGCTTATTAGATGCTTTCAGCAAGCAACCCTCAAAGCGCTCGATCATGGCCAAGCCCTTTTCGCTGATTTTCAAGCTATCACCGTCCCTCTTTGTCCATATTCATCAAAGCTGCCAATACAGCACTGACAACAACTGCACCCGCGCTGATCGCCACGGTCTTGAGGCTTGCAATATCGGTCACACCGCCAACCCAGGCCACCAGGTTGGCGGCAATAGCACCCGCTGCCGCCTGCAAGGCGGTGCGGCCTGCGCGGTACAACCATTCTTTCGTTGTTTTATCCTTCATGTTTCTTCTCCTTTTCATGTTCAAGGTCATCAATCCGATGGTTTGCTACTTTGATTCTTTCCTCCAACACCGGCATTCGCCGGGCGAAGTTGTTGTGCTCTCTGACCTCACGTGTCAGTTCGTCAATCTTGGTATCGGTGACAGCCTGTGCCGTCTGCAACTGTTGTTCCATCCGCTTACTGTTATTCCTGGTTGTGATGATGACGCCGATTAGCGACAAGCCGCCGCTAATCAGCGCTACGATGATACTCTCCATATGGTCTCCTCAAGTAAATTTCAGCGTGAGGTTTTCCGGCGTCACGGTCACCGGCGTGTTGTTTTTGGTGTTGTAGGCGCTGGGTGCTTTGATGCCAATGGTCACCCCGCCCTCGTATGGGACACATGACGGAGTGCCCAAAGAGCTGACTGTTGCATCCTGTGCAATGTACCCGCCTTCCACTTTTCGTGCCGTGATGATCGCCTTGGTGGGGTTTGAAATCGTCACATTAGACACGCCGATGAGCGGTTTGGCCAACGGAATGTAGAAATACAGGTTCGTCCCACTGCCGGTGACACCGCCAGCACAATACATTCTCGTGATGGTGACGGTATCGCCTGCTTTATAGTAGGGACAATAGCTGCCCTCTGCGACCGTAAATTGGATGCTGTTCGCATTGACCGCTAATTCCTGCGTATCCAACTCCAGCAGCGACTGCCCGACCAGCTTCAAGCTGCCCCTGGACAGGGTAATGCTGCTCTTGGTCATCCCTCCAGCAGCACTGAGCACCAGACAATAGCTGTTGTCCACCAGTTCCGTCTTTAACCCAATGCTGGTGGCGTCAATGACCGCCTGGATGTCAATGGCGTTGCCGCTCAGGATGGCGCCGATGAGCTGGGCGCCGGTGATGGTGCCGGTGGCGGTGATGTCCTGCGCGAAGATAGACCGCACAAAGGCGGCGGACAGATACACCTTATCCCCGTCAATCAACACCTGCTCATCCTGAATCTTCGTCAACCCAGCCAGCGCCGTCTGAACCGCCTGGGCTTTTTCATCCGCCGTTGTCGCTTTGGTATCGGCGGCCTGCGCCAGCTCCGCCGCCGCTCCAATCCCCCCATCCTGGGCATCCACCCATGCCGTGCCGTCCCACCGGTACAGGTGGTTCCCGTCATCGGTGTCCTGCCAGAGGTCGCCCACCCCGAACACATATTCCTCTGGGTCTGGCTCGTCTGGCTGAAAGTAGGTCTGCACCTTCCGGTCACCGGTGGCCTGGGTGTCCGGAGCGAACTGGCCGGTGTCGTACAGATCTCGGTTGAGCAGGTCAATGAGTCCCTCTGTGCCATCGTCCACCTCCTCCCCCACCTCGTCCACCAGCTCTGCCCCCGCACCCAGGTCGATGGGCGTCCAGGTGTACCGGCTGGGGTCGGTGGCGTCGGTGGCGCTGGCGTCGGTGTACTGCCCCAGATAGGCAGCGTCCGTGGCGCTGGTCGTGGAGAAGCCCACACTGCCATCAGACGCCTGGGCGTATGCCGTGTGCAGGTACACGCCCGTTTTCAGGGTAAATACCATCTCCTCACCTCAAATCATGGCGATCCAATTCACTGTCGTGTTGGTCGCTGTCGTCCGGTTCATGTATAGGGAGAAGCCAGCGGTGGTCACATCCTTCACGCTCAAATTCACTTTTTCCGGCGTGGACGAGACTGCCGTTGCCACCACCCTAGGCACCGCCGTAAAGGGCTGGGCGAAGGTCACCGACTTGGTATAGGTGGTGTTGGCCTTCTTGATGGTCACCTTAGCCGCACCGCACTGGATGTTCTGCACCCGCACGTTGCCGGTTTCGTCAATGTCGAAGTCCGCCAGCCCTGCCGCCGCTGCCGCCTGGATCTCACCGTTCAGGTTCTCCGCGTTCAACGGCGTGCCCGGGTTGGTGACCTCCCCTTCTTCCCTGGTCACGTCATAGATCTTCACATCGGTGGGGTCATCCACATTGACCAGCTTCCACCGGTTGGGGTGTTCCACCACCCGATCCACAAATGCCATCTCAAAAACCTCCTACATAATAATCGCCCTGGCCACAGTAGCCGTCTCCAGCATACACCGTCAGCGCCGCCTGCCGCTGGAGCAGGTCCACCTTGTCCTTGCAGGCCAGGATGAGCGCTTCCATCTGATTGATGTTGCTGTACGTCCACGCCCCATCCAGCGCCCCCACCGGCACGCCCAGAGTCAGGCACAGCCCACGCAGGACGCCCAGCACCTTGTCCATCCAGTCGGTGAGGATGTCCTCCTCGGTCACGTCCGCCGGAAGGGCGGCACTGCTGTCCAGATAGCGCAGGTTGCCCGTGATGCGGTTGCAGTCTGTCGCAGTCATGTAAGCGCCGCCCACCCGGTCGGTCACCGGCTCTGTCCAGGCCATCAGATCACTCCTTTCCGGTAGGTGATGTCAGCGGATGTGCCGCCGCCCTGGTGCTTCAGGGTGATGCTTTCGATGGTGCAAAGCTCCGTGGTGCCGTCCAGACGGTGGAAGGTGAACACGTCCCGAGGCTGCATCCGGGGATCGCCCTTCCACGCAAAGCTGCCGGTCAGGTTGGAACGGCCCAGGACACAACCATAGTTGGGGAACACCAGCGCATCCGCCGCTTTCAGCTGGCCATACACCAGCACCTGTGTCTCCTCCGTCACCCCCGGACGCTTCACGCTCTGGGTCTTGGCCAGCCGGGTGGGAGTGACCTGGTAGCCGTACACCTTCACTGTCCCCTTGTTCACCTTCTTCACCTTCTGTTCCACCGTGTACTTGACCTTCTTCCCCTTGACCTTTTTGTACTTGGTCACCTTCTTGGTCTTCCACATCTGGCCAGGGATAAAGGTGAGCTTGTTGGCAGACTGCCACTCCACCGTGCCCGGATCCACCGTCAGGTTCACGTAGAACCCATCGTTGAGGGTCTTGGTGGTGCGCTTGCCTTTGACGCAGCCGTCAAACTTGGCCACCTCCACCTTCTTCCCAACCCCACAGGTGGAGGTCAACCCGTAATCCGCCTTGTCCGGCTTCAGCGTCCGGATGTTCCGCTCGGCGGAGCGCACCACGCTGCCGCAGTCCTCCTCATAGATGTCCCACTTGGCCGTGGGCTTGCTGTGGCGGAGGGTGGGGATACCGGCATCCACATACACCGGCCAAAACTGCCCGCCGCCCACCGCTGTCAGGTCAACGTGCGCCAACGACATGACCGCCGCCACCAGGTTCCGGGCATTGCCCTGCTGCACCAGCAGGGTGCTCTTAACGGTGCTGGCGCCGATGAGGGCGGGGATGGATTCTTTATGCCGCAGCTGGATACCGGAGCCGGTGACGTACTGCTCCAGTTGCCGATACAGCCCCCGTGCCGCCGACCGGGAGGTGATGCGCAGCGCTTCCGCCGGACACTCCCGATCCAGTGCGCTGGAGGCGTCCTCCCCCTTGATGGTCAGCACATGATCCTTCTGAGACGCCTTTTCAGCCAGATAGAAGTACCGGGTCTCCGACCGGTCGCCGGTGTACCCGGCATAATACCAGATACGGGAGCCGTCCCCCATGCTGCTGACCACCTCAGCCACGTCATCGGGCCAGTAGGCGTTGATCTCAATCTCGGAGCCTTTCCAGGTGGGCTTGGTCAACGACAGATCACTGCGGAGAGACACCGTGCAGGACACCAGACTGTCGTTGTCAAATTCAAACTCCACCCCCGGGTGGACGCTCTCGATCTCCAATCGGGCGGCAGGGTCGCTGTTGGTGATGGTCAACGTCTTGGTCTTGGCGTTGACGGGGAACACCAAGCCGTCCCGAAATTCGTAGGTAGTCGTCCCATCCTGGATGACCCCAGTGCCCCGTCCTCGGATAGTGATGGCCGGAATGACCGTGGCACAAGCCACCGTCAGCACCAGCCCGCCCCCTACCTGACTGCGCATCCCAGCCCCATCTGCCATGGTGGCCAGGTCGTAGGACACACAGGAGCCGTCCAACGGGAACCCGCCGCCGGACAAGTCCGCCAGCTTGCGCAGGCTCGTGTTGGTCTGGAGATTCCCCATCACCTTCGCCCCGCTGCCGGAGAAGCTCAGCACCTCATCGGTGAGCTTGGACAGGCCGCAATGCACCTCGAAGGGCGTGCGGATGTTCTTGGCATTTTCTGCGTTAATGGTGGGCATTGACAAATCTCACCCCCATGGATACGTCTTTCCAGCACGGGTTCCCGTCCAACCCCGTGAAGCGGGTGGCCACCCACACCCGAGAGGTGGGGATGACCTGTTCTGTGTGGCTGACGCCGTCGGCGTCGGTAAACACCAGCGTCGCCTGTCCCGTCACCGCCAGCAGCACATCCAGTTGAGCCTGGGGCAGGGTGTCCCAATTTAGGGTCATGTCTGCGTAGCGCCACCCCACCCGATCGGCGATGACCTGACCGCTGCACGTGGTGATCTCCGCCGCGTAGATGTCCTCCCGCTTGGGCGCAAAGTCGTTGGGACGGAACAGCTCCACGCCGTTGAGCTGGATGGTGTTGTAGATCCCGATCATCCACCTAACCTCCGTTTGTATGTGTCATAGGTGGATACGATCTGCTCCCCCATCTTGGGGCCGCTGGGGTACAGATACACGTCCAGGTGGACGTCCCCGCCTGTCCCCACAGAGGATGCCCGCAGGAGGGTGGACACCCCGCTGACAATGCTGTCCGCCATGCTGGTGAGCATGAGGTTGAGCTTTTCGATGGGCTGGGTCACCACGGAACCGGTGGTGCCGCTGACCATGGCGGAGCTGGGTATTGTCCCACTGGCCGGTGTCCAAACACCAGCTGTGGTCAACGGCAGCAAACTCACCCGACTGCGCTGGAAGGCGGCGTCCGCCGCCGTCAGGGCGTCATCCACCATCTGAGCAGCCGCGTCCCTTGCGTCGCCGCTGCCCTCCTGGATGCCCACGGCCAACCCTTCTGCAATGGGCGCGCCCACCATATCCCGCATCTTTTTGGATGGGGAGTTCACGTCAGCCCGCTTCCGGGCGGCAGCAATAGAGTCATCCACCAGCTTGATGGATGCGTTGACTGCTTTCCACTTCCCTTGCAGAATACCGCTGGCAAACCCTTCGGACAGGCTATAGCCCACGCCGGAGCCTTTGGATGAGGCAGTTCTCAGTTCATCCATTGACCCACTCCCCACTGAGCGAGCCGCCCGCTCTGCAATCGCCGCCCCTTTCTGCAATCCACCGGCATACTCCTTGGAGGCCGTTTCACCCGTGGTTTTGGTGCGCTTGGGTGCCAGATTGTTGTCACAACGATCTGCAATCTGCTTTGCCGCAGCGGCTAGGGTGGTCTCACCGTTCAGGATACTGTTCCGCAGCGTCTGGACGGTTTTCGTACCAGAGAGGCCGCCATTCTTCACCAGCTTGTCAAACTTGGCCACCGCCGCCACTCTGTTCGTAGCAGCGGAAACAGAGACCGCACCACTGGCAATGTTGTCCCGCAGGTTCTGGATGGCCTTGTCCCCGGACAGCCCGGCGTTCTTGGCCAATCCATCGAACTTGGCAATGCCATTGAGCCGCTGGATCGCGTCTGTCACGGAAACCTGACCGCTGTTGACACCAGCAGACAGCACCTGAGGGATTTCCACCCCCTGCAATCCGGCCTTCTGCACAGCCTGATCGAAGGCAATCAGGTTCTGCAACTCACCTACACTCTGGGCAACCTGGTATCTGCCAGATGCGACGCCTTCGCTTACGGACTTGGGTACTTCGATTCCGGCTTCTTTTGCCACAGCAGACAATGTTTCAAGGTTTCCAATGGCAACCTCCTCATTGGTCGCCTCGTCCATCTTACTGCTCCAATTCTCTGCCTCCGCACCAGCTTCGTTCAAACTTCTTTTCAGCTCATCGACAGCAGCTCTGCTTTGTTCGGTCTTTTCCTTTGCGCTGTCAAGATTTTTCTCTGCATGATACAAATCCCGTTTATAGTCTGCCCAATCTAATATCCCAGACCCTGTGCTCACTGGCTTCGTATTATCAACTTGACTCTGTGCACGCTTTTCTGCCTTGAGGTTTTCCCTGTGCTCTGCTTCCGCCTGATTGAGCTTTTCTTGCAGCTCAGCTTGCTCCTTAATCGCCGCTGCATAATTGTCCTGATAGGCGTCTATCCTCGCCTGTATTTTCCTTGCCTCGACATTCTTCCAGATGGCGTCCGTGCTCTGATTCAGCTTGTCTTTTTCGGCGTCATACTGGAGATTTAAGTCAGGCAGCTTGTCGTTCAAGATATCCACATACTGCGCCATCTTCGCCTTTTCATCGGCGCTCTTGTGCTCCTTCTTCGCCAGCTCCTCCAGCTTCCCAGCATACAGCTCCGCCGTTGCCGTCTCTGCCTCCGCAGTCTCGGCACTCTTGAGCCGTGCCTCGCGGTTCTGCTCATACTCCGCCGTGAGTCTCTCGCTCTCCTCCCGCAGTGCCCGTGTGGCTTCCATGCTGTCATAAGCGGCCTGATCTGCGTCATCCGACAGCACAACGTACTGGGCGATAGCCGCCACCAGGCCACTGATGGCCAGCACCGCCAGACCGATGGGGCCGGTGGAGAGGGTAAACGCTGCCCCCAGCGTTTGGATGGCCTTGGTCACGTTGCCGATAAAGGTCAGGATCTTCAGCGCCGCCACAGCCGTACCGATCCCCGCGACGGCTGCCACCACCAGGTCGATGTTGTCCACCGCCGCCCCAAGGAAGTCCACGGCGCCGCCTGCCACCTTTGACACCACCGGAGCCAGTTTCTGCACCCCGTCACCGATTTTGGGGAGCATTTTCACCACGCCGTTGATACCGTCGGCGATCCCGGCGAAGAAACTGTCATACTTCCCCGCCTTGATGTTCTTGGCCAGCTTCTGCGCCATTTCTTGCAACGCTTCCATGGCGTCCATCAGCGGGCCGCTGGTGATCTTACTGGCCGACGGGAGGAGCGCTCCCTCAATGGTGCGCTTCAAGCCCTCCATCGCCGACCCCAGGTCATCATACTTGACCTTGTTGATCTGCCCCAGTGCGTCATACGCCTGTTTGCTGCTGTCCTCCATGCTGGCCAGCACCGGCAACACTGTTTGCTCCAAATCTTCGTACTGTGTCCCGAAAAGGGCCACAGCGGTCTGATTCTTCGCCACAGGGTCCTTCATGGACTCCAACGCCCGAACGACCTGGAAGAACGCCCGCTGAGCCGTGTCTCCACCGCTGGCAAACGCCTGCATGGTCTTGGTCGCGTTCAGCTTTAAGGTTGCAAATGCGCCGGTGGTGGACTTGCTCCCATCCTTTGCCCGGATGTTGAACTCCTTCACCGCATCGCCGACCTTATCAATGCTGAATACGCCCGCTTTCGCGCCGCTGATGAGGCCATTCACAAACTGGTCAGCGGACAAGCCCAACGCTGCATATTGCGCCGAATACTCATTTAAGGTGTCCAACAAATCACCATTTTGGTCTGCACCATTTTGAGCACCCACCGCAATGATGTTGTACGCCTTCTCGGCGTCTATCTGGAAGTTCTTCATCAGGGAGCTGGCCGTTCTGGCGCTCTCCGCCAGGTCATACCCAAAGGTATCCCGCAGGGCAAACCCGGCCTCCGTGGCCGCCTGCAACTCCTTGCCCATCAGTTGGGTGGTCTGGCGCACGACAGAGATGCCGTCCGCCACATCCTCCAAACCATCACCGAAATTGTGGCTGTACACAGCCTGAGCAATCTGCCCCAGCTGCTTCAGGTCTTTCCCAGTAGCGCCCGTGGAGGCGCCGATCTGATTCACCGCCTTGTTAAACCCATCTCCCAGCCGAGCCAAGAGACCCGTGGTGGCCGTGGCCGCGGCGGCAGCGCCAGCAGTGACCCCCGCAAAGCTCTTCCCAACGGTGGCAGCCGCCTGCCCCATCGTGTTTTGCAGCGCATCGCTCAACTCCGCCACCTGCATCAGCGTCTCGCCCTTGCTCTTCTTGGCGGCACTATCCACATCGTCCACTACTTCCACCAGCGCTTGGAGTTCTTCCTTACTGTTGGCCGCCGATTTCGCCACCTTATCAAAAGCACTCTGCAACTGATCCGCACTGGCATACCCGCCCTTGATGGCGCTGGTGAGCCTGCTGCCCAGCACGTCGGCGTAGTCATCCACCGATTGCCCCGTGGCGGCAAAGAGCTTCTCCAGACGCTGGGTGTTGCTCCCCAGCCGCTCCTGCTCGGTCTCCAGGCTGACCAGGTCGGTTTCATACTTGCCCAGCTGCCCTCTCGTGGCTTCCAATTCCCGCTGGAAGGCCAGATACTTGTCCTCGCCCAGCTCGCCCTTGTCGAACGCCTGCTGCACCTGCCCCTGGGCGGATTCCAACGCGTCCAGCTTTTCGCGGGTCTGTTCCACGGCGTCCGCCAGCAGCTTCTGCTTCTGCTCCACCAGCGCCGTGTTCTTGGGGTCTAGCTTCAGGAGCTTGGTCACATCGGACAGCGCCGACCGGGTGTCGCTCAACGAGCCGTTGACCCCTGACAGAGCTTTCTGTAACCCGGTGGCGTCGCCGTTGAGTTCGATTGTGATACCCTTGATCCTGTTCGCCATTGTGCCACCTCCATTCTAATTCTCCGTTTATTTGCTTGCGCTTGCTTGCAATCTTGTGTATACTATAGGCAAAGGAGGGGATATGCATGGCAAACACATCCGCTGTCTACGCCCGCATTGACACAAACTTGAAAGAAAACGCCGAGCACATCCTGGCTCAGCTGGGCATCACCCCGTCCAGCGCCATCCAAATGCTCTACAGCCAGATCGTGCTCACCCGTGGCCTGCCCCTGGATCTGCGCCTGCCCCCGGAAAAGCCCACCGCCATCGGCGGCATGAGCCGGGCGGAGCTGGACGCCGAGCTGCGCAAGGGCTTGGCCTCCCTGGACACCGGCAAAGCCTACACCGCTGACGAAGTGGACGCCGCCCTGGCGCAGGAGTTCGGCATATGAGCGACACCCACACCGTCCGCTACGCCCCGGAAGCGCTGGATGACTTGCGGGGGATCTACACCTATATCGCCTTCACCCTGCAAGCGCCGGGCACCGCCCAAAAGCAGGTCAACCGTATCCGAAAAGGCATCCGCGCCCTGGGCTTCCTGCCCCTCCGCCACCCTGTGGTAGACTGGGAGCCGTGGCAGAGCATGGGGATGAGGAAAGTTCCCATCGACCACTTTGTGGTCTACTACACGGTGGAGGACACGCCCCCCACCGTCACCGTCATCCGTATCGTCTACGGCGGTCGGGACTGTGCCAACCTAATTCCATGACCACTCCCAAAGGGCATTGCTTGACGCAGTGCCCTTAAAACTGATCAAAGTCCTCCTGCGTCGCCGTCCTGGCGTACTGCACGCTGTCATTGCCCCGCTCCGTCCACATATCGTAGACCAGCCCGATGGTGAGCAAGTCCAGGTCAGCCAGCTGCACGCCGATGTCACAGCAGCGCAGGAGGTACAGGGGCGTGGTCATCTCCCGGCTGCTGCGGGGTTGTTTTTTTTTGCGGTGGACGCCGTGAACAGGTTGTCCCCCCACAGCTGCACCAGCTCACCCAGCACCTCATAGATGCTGAACATCTCGAACTGGTCAAGCCACGCGTCAATGGTGTCCGGAATCGTCCGGTCAGCCTGGAAGGCCATGATATAGGCCACGTTCTCGAAGATCTCCAGGCTCTCCACCGCCAGATCCGTGCCCGTGTTCCGCTCCTGAAACTCCTTGGTCAGCTTCTGCATATCCGCAAAGATGTCCCGCTTGAATTTCAGCCGATACAGCCGCGGCGTGGCCGCCGACGCGCAAAAGCGCACTGGCTGGCCACAGATTTCAATGGTCTTCGTCACCATGTGTCATCCCTCCTTAGGAACCGGCCGTAAAGTCCGGCTCATGCACCGCCGTATACCAGGCGCTGTAGACCGAAGAAGTGGTGGTGTCGCTGGTACGCGCCTTGACGATACCATCAGAGCGGGGATCACAGGTCATGGACAAAGTTTCGGTCTCCGGTTCCACGCTCTCCTCCTTGGTCTTGCCGGACACGGAGGGACGGGAGGCGGTACAGTGGTACATGATGTGCCGGATGGCCTTCTCATCCCCGTCAAACTCGAACAGCAGCGCAAAGGCAGGCGGCGCCGCCGTGCTGGTCTTTTCCACCAGCACCTTGTCCTTGTCCATGGTCTCGCCCAGCACGTCCGTCCGGAATTTCTCCGGCAGCAGCGCCACTTCCAGGTCGCCGCTGTAGCCGTTGTTAGAGATGGCACGGAAGTACACGATGCCATCGGCATAGAACGGGTCGTTGGAACTCTCCTCATCCAGAGACAGGTTCACCGCGCCGGGGATGGGCACCGGCGCATCGTAGTTGTATGTGGTCGTACCGCTGTCGCCCACCGTCTCGGTCAACAGCGAATAGTAGACATTCTTCAAGTTGTACTTCACTTTGTTCATGCTAACACCTCAAATTCATAGATCACTTCGTGCATTTTCTCACTCTCAATGTAGGTCTCATCCTTCTGCCAGAACACCCCAGCCTGATTCAGCACCGCCTCCACAGCGGCCTCCAGGCTGGGGTCTTTCTTGTCCGCGTACAGCTCCACCGCATACCCCTGGACGGGCACATACACCCCACCGTCAGCGGCAAAGTTGTCCGACTGGGTGGCGTAGTACACCGCCCAAGGCAGCGCCGGAGCGTTGCCCTCCTCAAATTGGCGATAAGCCACCGGAATACCGGCGGACAGCAGGATGTTCCGCAATTCCTTCGGGGTCATTTGCCCAGCACCTCCTTCAGCTTCCGTTCCAGGTTCTGTTCCGCCTGATCTCTGGCGGCAGCGATGTGGGGCCGTGCCGCTACCCGACCGCCGTTGCGCTTGGCGTGGCCGAACTCCAGCAGATGGGTCAGCTGGTAGTGGTTCCGGGACTGCACTGTTGCGCTGACTGTGGTGGAGGTAGTCTCCGCCTTGGTCGCCGTCCAGCTCTTGGCATAGGCCCCCGTCCGGACGGGTGCCGTGGCCTGGATCTGATCCCGGCACTCCTTGGCAGTGTCCTCCACGATCTCCTGCATCTCCTCTACTGCCATGTCGGCGTAGTCGTGCAATGCCTGCATGATCTCCGCCGCAATGTCCTTAGCCATCTGCCTTCCCCCGTTTCTCCGTCGCGTACAGCTCCACCACGTCCCCCCGCCGGTAGGTGCGGTACACCTCCAACGTCAGCCCCTCCCACCGCAGCCGGGTCTGACCGACATAGTCGCAGGCGTGTACCACCGCCATCAGGGAGGGCTTCAGGCCAGCCGCCCCGGCGGCGGCGAACTCGGCACGGGAGATAGAGCGCACATCCGCCCACACCTCCCGCTCCACTGGCTGGGCAGGCACCGTGTTGCCGATGTCGTCCCAGTCCAGCTTCTCCGCAATCAGGGTAACTCTATCGCTAAAGAACATATTCTTCCTTCTTTCGCAATTCGTCTCGCAGCTGCATATAGTCCTCCCGATTGGCCGCCGCGTCCTCGTTGCTCAGCCCGAACTTCCAGCGGACGAAGCAGCGCACCGCCCCCAGCACCAGCGGGTCGGATTCATCTTCCGCACAGGCCGCCTGCACCCCCAAAGAGGTCAAATCCCTGCGGCACTCCTCGATCAGGTCGCATAATTCTGCGTCCACCTCATCGCTCTGGCTCCGCCGCACGGCGCGGCGGAGCTTGGCCAGGTAATCGCTGCCCACCGCCATCAGGCAGTGCCCTTGGCGATCTGGCAGACCAGGAAACCGTTGTGCTTGATGAGGTTGCCGCCTGCCAGCACCTCGCCCATGACGGTCAGCAGACCTTCGGCGAACTTGTAGTCCTTGGAGACCTCAATGGTGTAGTCGCCGAACAGACCCAGCTCGTAGTTCATGGGGTCGCCGTAGACCATGGTATTGGTGACAGCGGTGTTGCTCTGAGCAGTACCGGCCAGGGCGGTCAAGTTGCTGTTGATGGTGTAGGGCACCGCCAGGCCGCCGTCCTTGATGATACCGGTGTTAGGGTTGCCCGCATCCGGGGTGATCTCATAGACCGGCTTCTTATCACTGCCCCGGACGTCGCCGAAGGCGATCAGGTCGCTCTTGTTCAGGTACAGCCGGGCGGAAGCGCCTACGTTCTCATCGCCGCCGTAGGACAGGACGATCTTCCGCAGGGTCTTTTCGTCAATGACCCCCTTCTTGGAGCTGTCCAGCGACATGGTCAGGGTGTCGTAGATGGCCTCGCTCTTGGTGTTGGTGGCGGTCTTGATGCCATAGAAGTTGCTGCCGTCCCCGTTGACGATGAGCGCGCCCACCTTGGCGCGGAGCGCCACCAGGGCGATCTCCTGCACCTTTGCCACATAGTTCACCGGGGTCAGCTTTTCGATGTTCTTGCTCACATAGCTGGTCACGTTGACCAGATTGGGCCTGATGGAAGCCACCCGGAAGGTGGGGTCACTGGCAGTGGCGGCAGTGCCATCGGTGCGGGTGCCGGCGGCAGCATTGGCGCTCACATAAGGCTCCGACCACTCCCCGCAGCCCTCGCAGTCCATGACCCGCACCTCGTCCACGATGGAGGACACCACGTTGAAGGTGCCTTCCACGTTCTGACCCACGCCGGTGGGCTTGGCCAGGGAGTCAGTGGCAATGGTGGTGGCACGCTGGATGGGCGCCACCAGACCACGGCGCACCTCCGGGGCGGTCAGGGTGATCTTGCCGCTGTTTTTCATCTCCGCCGCACGGGCTGCCAGGTCTGCGTCCACCGGCTTGCCGCCGTCCGGCAGCGGCTTCACCTTACCAGCCACCGCCTGCTTCGCTCGCAGCATGGTCAGCTCCTGATTCAGACCGTCCACCTCGGCGTCCAGCTCCTGGGTGCGCGCCTCATCCGCCTGGGCGATCTCCTTAGCGATCTCAGCCTTCCGCGCTTCGATCTCTGCCATTCGTTTCTGATACATGATATTGCTCCTTTCGCTTACAGCTTGCATTTCAGCACAATCTTGCGCTTGTCCAGCGCCAGCGCCGCCTGATGCGCCCGCTGGCTGTCCTCCACCGCGGCACGCCGTGCCGCAATGCTGGTGTCATCATAGGCCGGGATGTCCACGGCGCTGACGTCGTAGAGTCGTTTGACCTTTTGGATCGTCCACAGGTGATCTTCTTCGTCGTAGCCTTCCGCCCGAACGGTGAAGGCAAAGGACATCCGGTCGATGTAGCCCCCTGCGATCTCCTCATAGAGCTTGCGCCCTTCCTCCGTCCCGTCCAGCCGGGCACGGACAAACACCCCCGTGTCGTCCACGGTCAGCCACAGCGTGTCGTTGCGGGTTCGTGCCAGCACTTTGCCGCCATGGTTGTAGTTGAAGATCACGTCCTCCATCAGCGCCCCATCAAAGGCGTGCCGGTCGATCTGCTCCTTGTACTCCGTCCCGCCGTACTCAAAGAGCACAGTTGGGCTGTCAAAGCGCACAGCGTAACCCTCCACATACAGCTCCTGTTCCTCGGCCTCCTGGCCGGGCACATCCACCGCTCGGGTGTTCACCTGGAACAGCCGCTCCATCCGAGTCATTCTGTCAGTCTGCATCCTCCTCACCTCCCTCCGTCGGTTCCTGTCCCGTCTGATACTGGGACATATCACTGTTCTTGATGTAGTTCAGCGACAGCACCCGCTCATCGCCATCCTCCACCGGCGGCAACCCGAACAGCTCCCGCTGCTCGTTGGTGGTCATCAACCCGATCTCTCGCGTGGCGTTGACCAGTTGCACCTTCTCCGCCGTGGATGCATAGATGAGAGCGGACGAGCTGAACAAGATACGGTTGCCCAACTCCTGCTCCCGCTTGGTGAAACAGGCGTTGGTGAACGCCTGGGACATCTGGGTCAGGATGGGTTCCAGCACGGACTCATAAAACGCCTGAAACTGCTGGCTGTTGTAGTTGGAGGTCAGGATTGCCTCATTCATCCGCCAGAAATAGAACAGATTCGCCCGGATCTCCCGCATCTGCGCCGCATTGGCCGACCAGGGCGTTACGTTCAGGGGCGTAAAATCCTCCATGGAGTCCACCCCCACGATGCCGCCCTCCTTGGCCGCCCGGGCGAAGCGCTCCACAAAATCGTCCGTGTTCCGCTGGACGTCATCCTTGGCCAGCATGGCCTTCTTTTGCCGCAAAAGCCCACGCACCTTGTTGGCCACCGTCAGCGCCTCCGTCAACCCTTCGTCGCTGGCTCGCACCATGGCCAGGGTGTTGTAGATGGGCTGGTTGCCGTCCCCCGCCAGGGTGCGCCGGTTGTAGAACTTGCGCAGGATGACCACATCCTCCACATTCAAAACGTACGACTGACCATCAGTGTCATCCGTGAACATCACCGCATACCCACCGCCTGCGATCTCCCCAAAGGTGAACTGCTGATAGGAGATGGGGATGATGGCCACCGGCGTGGTGCCCTCCCATTTGATGTAGGCCAGCGCCGTGGTCTTGTCCTCCAGCTGGGCCACCAGCTTGTACTTCAGGTCGTAGCCGCTCATCAGGCTGTTGGGACGCTGGTTGAGCAGCTTAGCATAGGGGCTGTCCCGCTTGATCTTCTTCACCCGACCATTGTGATCCATGACCACATGGAGCGCCTCCGCCTTGGCCGCATGGCTGGCAATACAGTCGATAATAGCCCGCACTGTCTCCTGCTCGTACACATCCCGGTTCCAGACCGGTGAGCTGCCGCCCAGGCCGAAATAGAGTTTCATCTTGGGTCGGAAGCGCCCGAACAGGGCGCTGAATACTCCCATCTCATCACCTCAAATACGCTAAAAATTCATCCTCGTGGTTGTAGTAGCCGGTCATGGCGTTGAGCAGGGACACCGTGCCGTCAATCCGCCGGTTGGCGGTGATCTTCTCCGGCTGGATGGAGTCGATGCCCCGCTGATTGCTGGACTTGGCCGCCGTGTTGGACAGGCACCAGCGCAGGATGGGGTTGTTCTGATACACAATGCGGTGATCTTCAAACAGTCCCTTCATCCGCTTCATGGGGTATGTCCAGGTCACCGGCCCCTGCCGGATGCGCTCCATCTCAAACCCCATGTCGGTCATCTGGGGCACCCAGTACCCGGACAGGGCGGCGTCATAGCACACCCACAGCGGGCGGATGTCCCGCTCCTGCACCATGGACACAAACCACTCGGTCACGTCGTTGTAATCCACCGTGGCTCCGTCGCACAACGTCAGCCACCCCTGCTGCGCCCACAGCCGGTAGGGCGCTTCCTTGCGCCCCTGGTGTTCCACCTGCTCCACTCTCGCTTTCGGCAAAAAATACTGCTGCAAGACGTAGAACTGCGGATCCTCCGGCCGCCGGATGAGCAGCGTGGCACAGGTCAGGTCGGTGGTGGCGGACAGGTCACAGCCGCCGATGGCATAGGTGTGGTTCAGATAGTCCGCCTCCGCCACCGTCTCATTCTTCAATACCGCCCAGGGCAGCCAGCTGGCCGAAGCGTTCTCCTGGACGTTGAAGTCCTTCACCAGCAAGGACGGCAGACAGGACGGGTCATGCTTGGCACGCTCCACATCGTCCGCCAGCTGCTGGCGGCTCTTGATGGTGCCCAGACCGGGGTTGGCCTTCGCCCAGGCGTCCGGGTCTGTCCACTCCGCCCGATCATCCAGGGTGTACAGCACCGGCAGCAGATGGGCGTCCGCCACCGTCCCCTTGGCCACCGAGAGGGCGTACTCGAACAGGTCATCGTAGATCCCCTCCCGGGCGAACCCGGCCGTGGTGATGGTGCCAAAGATGGGCTGCTTGCGTGCCTTCATGCCCTGCTTGGTCACGTCGTACAGGTTGCGATCCTCCTGAGCGTGCAGCTCATCACAGGAGCAGTAGTGTAGGTTCAGCCCGTCCAAGGTCTTGGACTTGGACGCCAGCGCCTTCATGGTGCTGTTGGTCAGCTTGAACTCCATCCCGCCGATGATAGGCACCACCAGGGCGGACAAATCCGCGTCCTGCTCGATGATCTTCCGGGCAGTCTTGTAGACGATGGCCGCCTGGTCATATTTCGTGGCGATGCTCACGCACTGGGCACCCGCCTCCCCGTCCGCCACCAGCATATAGACCATGATGCAGGCGGACAAAAAGCTCTTGCCATTTTTGCGGGCGACCAGGAGGAAAAACTCTCGGAACCGCCGCAGCCTGGTCTTTTTGTCCACCCACCCAAAGAGGGTCTGTATGAACGCCTTCTCCCACAGCTCCAGCTTGACCAGCTGCCCGGCGTGCTCCCCCTCGTAGTGGCGGCAGAAGGTCTCGATGAACCGGATGGCGTGGGCGCCCAGCTTGGCGCTGAACCGGTAGGGGCAAGCCTTATCCGCCGCCTCCGCGTCCAGGCGCTCATACACCTGCCGCACCGGCTGGGACACCGTCACCGTCCCCGCCCGGATGGCACGCACATACTGGCGGACGTAGTTCACGGCCATGGGGTCACTTGCCCTTCTCCAGGAAGCTGGCCAGCTTTTCCCCGGCGGCGGAGCGTGCCATGTCCTTCTTGTCCGGCAGCAAGTCCGCCAGCTTTTTGCCCATGTCGCCGTAGCGCTGCACCAGGGAGCAGTAGGCTTTCATAGCCGGACTTTCCCGCATCATGGACTGTTTTCCCTGCTGAAATTCGTCCACAGCGCCCTCTTTTCGGATGGTTTGCTTGAGTTTTTTCAGCTGCGATTCCATGAATTTCAGCTCCGCGATGTACTTCTCCGCCACCGCCTGTCTGCCGGGGTCAACTTTGTTGAAGATCTCCTGATAGGCCCCGTACTTGCCCGTTTTCGTGCTTGCCATAGCGTCTTACCCCCCCTTATGGCGTGGTCTTGCGTGTTAACTTGAGAGCGCTTCTCGGTTCTCTTGCCCACCCCCAGGCGGCTACCCCTCCCGGGGGGTCAGCTGACCGTCAGCGTCGAAGAAAAACCCATCCGCACAGTCCGTCCGCCCCAGCGTGATGGCCGCGTGGCAGTCGTGGCACAGACTGTGCAGCAGCGCCGGGTTCAGCGCCACCGTTGGGTCGTCGATGTTCTCCGGCGTCAGCGGGATGGCGTGATGCACCTCGGTCGCCCTGCCCCCGCACTCCTCGCAGCTGTACAGATCCCGATGCAGCACCTCCGCCCGCAGCGTCCGCCACGCCACGCTGCGATAAAACTTCCTCGCCCATTCCTTCGCCATCTCGTCACCTTCTCCCAAAAATCCAGAGGATTTTCGGGAACCCTCTTTGGATTTCACCAGCTCGGCGGAAGTGAATTCCGCCTGCGCCAAGATTTTGCTGCCGCAAAATGCTTGTGACGCCGGACTCCCGGCGGATGCGCCCGCCACGTTCTTCGTTTCCCTGGGCTATCACCTCCAGGCAAAGGCAAAACAAAAAGCGCCCAGTCTCCTCACCTGCTGGTGAAGTTACTGGACGCTTGCGTGGTTCACGCTCTCCGCACTGCGGAGCTGGTCGCTACGATATTCGATTCGGATTCTTTTCCGGCAGCTCTTGCACTGGATGATATATCCAGACACAGCGCTGTCCGGGAGAAACTCACCCGGCAGCTTCGCTTTGCACATGGGACAGCGTGCTCTCCGGTTTGTCACTATGATTGTATCACAGTTTGGGAACTTTTTCAATGCGTTTCTGCTCCTTTCTGTCTAATTCCCTTATGATTTCAAGATTTTTAATCCTAAGGTTTTATGAACTTGTCACCGCCGCCACGCCGCAGGCGTCAGCCAGGACAGAGCGGACACCGCACCATAGACGTTCTCACACAGCGGCATCCGTTCAATCACCCGGCAGCCCCACGGCACCACTAGTTGGTAGTCATCCGGCACCCATTCCCGGGTGATGACCGGGTCAGTCAACTGGTTTGGCGGCCTGCTGCGGGAATAGCTCCGCTTGTTCACCAGGTCAGGGACTTCCTTCGAGAGATACTTGGCCAGCCCCGGCACATCCCAAGGCCGGAGCCGGGACACCACCGCATGGCCATAGGTGTTCCCCCACTCTGCCCGGATGACCGGAGCGGTCACGCCCACCCCACGCAGCACCACATGGAAGTGGAACCGAGCGTCCCCATGCTTGTGCTCCAGCACCTTTAAGTAATGTATATCGCGGCACCCTCGCTCCCGCAGCAGCCGCAGGAAATAGGCAAACCGAGCATCCGCCTTCACCTTTTCCGGCGGAAGCCTTTCCTCCGTGAAGGTCAGGGTGCAATAGTAATCCTGCCGGGTGAAGTTGTTCTGGATCAGCGCCTCCATACACCGTCGCTTGGATTTCAGATACCGGGAGACGGACACCTGGATAGCCCGCTTCTGCCGCTTGACCTCCAGGTTGTCCCCCTCGCTGATACGCAGGTTGGTGTACAGGATGGCCTGCACCTCGTTCCGGCTCTCAACCACCTTGAGGATCTGACTCATGGCCACCCTCCAGGTAACGCCGATGTCTCCGGTTCAAAACGGCAGCTCACCATCCTCCCCCTCCAGCTCCGCCATCGCTGGCGGCTGGCTGGGCGCAGCGCTATTCCCACCAGGCAGTCCCGCCTGGGACAGGAGCACCACGCTGGCATTGATGCCCTTGTACGTCTGTCCGTTGTACTCCCGCTCATACATGGCTCCGCTGACCAGGACACCTTCCCCACGCCTGGCTCTGGCCAGGATGTCCGCCTGCTCCCGCCAGGCAGTGACGTTGATCCAGATGGTCGCCGGGTTCCCCTTCTCGTCCACCTCGGTGGGATGCTTCCCCGCCGCGATTCCCACGGAGCAGCGAGGCGTGGCGTCCTTCCCCACCCGCTGGTACTTGGGTTCGGAGCAGTGGCCGGTCACCAGCCACTCCCCGCCCTGCATCTTTAGGTATCCCATTCCGCTCTCTCCTTCAACACACCTAGTGCGACCCGATACGCCTCCCGTTCTTCCGCCCAGGCAGCCATCAGGCCATCGTCCTCGTCCTCCTTCATGCTGCACCAGGATTCCATTTCTTCCGCAGTGTGCAGTTTATCCTGGAAGAAGGCGATCACTTCCCGCAGTTCCATCTCACGTCCTCCCTTCAAACGGACACTCCTCGTCCAAACTCACCTGACTAGCCTCCCACCGCAGCTCCTCCCCAGCCTCCTCCACTCGCTCCCGCAGCGGCTTATGCTCCTGCCGCTGGGAAAACCGCTGGGTGCTGCCGTCAAAGTCCAGGGCGATGATCTTCAGCGCCTCACCCTCTTTATTTTTTGCAATCTTCAAATCCCGATCGGGCTTGCTGCCGTCGTTGGGATACAGCCGGTAGAGCAGCAGCACAATGTCCGCATCCTGTTCCAGCTGCCCCGATTCCCGCAGGTCGGACATGGATGGTTTCACCTGCGCCCGATCCTTGGCCGGTCGGGACAGCTGAGACAGCCCCACCACGGTGATGCCATACTGATTGGCCAGGGTGTGCAGGATCATGGAGGTCTGGGACACCTGCTCGTAACGGGTCGCCCTGGGGTTCTCCGCTTTCAGGAGCTGGATGTAGTCGATGTAAATAATTTGATAGTTTTTCGCCTTGGCCAGGTTCATGACCTCGGCGGCAGTTCTGCCAGCCGCAGGCAAAATATCCAGGTGCCGGTCATACACCGTCTGCCCGTTGTGGGCCATGGCCTGCCAGTCCTCATCGCTGAGCTGATGCCGCTTGATGCGCTCCATGGGCAGACCGCACACCATGGACATCTGCCGGTCGAACAGCTTGTCCGGACGAGTCTCAAGTGAGAAGAACCCCACCCGATACTGCTCGCTCTGTGCCCAGGCGAAGGACAGTGCCAAGGCAGTCTTGCCGTCGCTTGGGTAACCGCCCAGAATGACGAAATCCCCCAGCTCCGCATACAAGCGCATATCCAACTTTTTCAGTCCCCAAGGCAGATAGCGCACCGGTTTTTTCGTGTCGTGCCGCTCATAGAACCGCCCCAGCAAATCCTGCTGGGTGAACGTCTCTTGGTTGCTTCGCACCGCCAACGCCTCACCGATACTGGCCGCCGCCTCCCTGGCGGCGTCACTGGTCTGGCACTCCGCCAGCGCCAACCCCAGCCCCCGCAGGCGGCTGAGCTGGGACTGCTCTAGGAGAATGTCCACATACGCCTTGCAGTTGGCCGCCGTAGGCGTCAAATCCAGCAAATCCAGCACCAGCTTCCGATTTTCGGCGGCGTCTCCGTCCAGCTGGTTCAGTACCGTCACCGCGTCGATGGCCGTCCCATCCTGGGTCAGCTGCTGGATGGCTAAGTACAGCGCCCGATAGGGCTGGGTGTAATCCTCCGCACGGGTCTGCGCCAGCACCTCCGGCACCCAACCCTTGTCCAGCAGCATGGAGCCAATGACCGACTGCTGTGCCGCCACCCACTGTTCTAGCGCAAAATACTCAGACATATTCGCAGCCTCCTTCCTCCACTCGTCCTCTGTCCGGAGACGGCGGCGGTGTCAGCTCATCCTCCCACCGTTCGCCGTTGAGCCAGGTGGTGGGGTGCGGGATGACCCCACGCCGCCACTGCTCACTGCGGATGTGTGCGTCCAGCCCGGACAGGATTTTTGCAAACAGCACCGGATCCGGGTCGAGCTTCTGCCACTTCTCCCAGGCTTTCTTCTTGCCCTCCTTCCGAGGGTACCTGCGCCAGAACTGGTCGAACTGGTCTCGCTGGCTGACGCCCGCACCGGCAGCGTGTGTTTCTTTTGTTTTCTCTTTGCTCGTATTTTCTTTGTTACTTATAATACATGGCACCGTTTCGTGCCGTGCGCAGACCTGTTCCGTGCTACATTCAGCACCGTCTGCGTCTGTGCATAGCACTGTTTGGTGCTGTCCGTCCGGCAGACGAATCCCGTAGTATTCCAACACACCATCAGCAATGGTATACCACATGGTTCGATTCAGCCGGTTCTCATGAAACTGGCCTTTTATAATCGCTTCCTGCACTTCCAAACTCTTTAGCACCCGCTGGATTTGTCTGCGACTCCAGAACGGGAACCATTCTGTCAGACCATCTTGTGAGTTGTACGTCCATGCTCGTCCATCGTGAATATTGCGCCCATCAATGGTGTTCTTCTGCACCCAGTAGGCAAAATGGTGCAGCATGATGGCCTCGTCCAGACCATACCGCTTCGCCAATTCCGCTGAAAAATGATAGTCATTCATGACCCCACTCCTCCGCATCTCGCACACTCCGTGCCGCTATGGCGGCATCCGCCACCTCGTCCTGATAGCACCGCACCGCATCCCGCAGGTCACGCACCATCTGCTCCACGCCGGTCAAGGACAGCCCTGCCTTTTCCAGCTGCACCCAGGCCTTCCACTCCTGCCCGTACCGCAGCTGAGCACTGGACTCGTCCACCGCCTGGGCAGACGCCAGCAGCCGTTCGGATATGAGCAGCGTGGAGCGCAAAATGGACGTGCTCCGTTTCTCTGGTTTCATTGCCATTTTGACTCACCCTCCCTTTCAAAAAGTTGATGGTGCCGCCGATGGGACTTGAACCCACGTCTGCCATTCCTGTCACAGATGTAACGAAAACGCAACAAATTCTGTAGAAAAGAGAAGGATATGAACCCAAAATGTTGTGACAGGTTTGGCCGTCTCACCATCCAGACTGCGGCGGCATGACCCGACCTAAGGTCGGGTATTTGGGGAGTTGTTCCGCCAGGGGCGGGATTCAAACCCGCTCCCCGACATGGTTCCGCCGGAGAGGATACCGGCGGGCTGGAAGCCGCAAAATAAGAAGAAAAAATAGGAGTTTTTATAACATGAGGAAAAAGAAAATGTTATCGTTTTGTAGGAGTCACTAAGGGAAGAAAGCGGCTTCCAGCGACGGGTCGAATTACGCCAACGACCCGTTTCGGCCAGGCGCCTCCTGGCCATCATCAGGCTGGTTGTGCAGTTGTGGGGGCTTGTCCGGTGCGAAGATAGCAAGCGCTGGGATGTGCCGCACTAAGCGACGCCAGTTGGACGGTTGCGGACAGCAGCACCCTTGCTCCCAGGCGCGATAGGCGGTATAGGTCACCCCAAGGTGCTGTGCCATCTCGCGCTGATTGTATTGCAGCCGTGTCCGCTCCGACCGCAGCACGTCGCCGACGGTGCGGTACGTCTCCGGCGTCCACCAGGTGCGGGATTTCGGTGACTCCGGCTTGTCCCACACGCAGACCGCCCGCCCACAGTTCAGGCAGTCCGCCGGTGTTTGCCCACAGACCATTGTCACTCCCGCGCCGCCGCACAACGGCGGGCCATCCGGCGCATGGTCAAGTGTCTGCTTCGCTTCATGTCCTGGAGGGCTAACTGCGCCTGCTGCACCTGCACCCGCTGGGCAATGGCAGCATCCAACGGTTTGCGATACGCCGCGAAGCGTACACAGGTGTCGTGGCAGATGGCCTGCCGGTCAGCGCAGTCAATACAGGGACATTTCATCGTTGTCCTCCCTCCACTGGCTGGACATGACCAGCTCCGTCTTACGCCGGATGCCCCGATAGGCGGTCATGGCCACCGCCAGCATCAGCGCTCCGCCCCCCAACAGGATGACGGCAGCCTGATAGCGCTCCAAGATACCGCAGGCGATGCCGGAGCAGCCGGACACAAAGCCCAGCAGACCCGCCATGTCGCCGATCAGCGCGAACTTCTTGCTTTTTTCATTCATGATGTACTTCCTCCCTATTCCTCTCGCCATTCGATGGCATTCTCCTCCGCCCAGCGCTGCAACCGCGCGGGAAAGATGAAGTATTGATATTTGCCATCCGCCAGTTGGTCTGGGACAGCCACCGCCGCAGGGGCGAACACCCCGGCAATAATGCCGGCTTGCAGCTTGTGATTGTCGCCGGGGATCCCATGATCCCGACACCACTGATAGAACCAGCTCAACGTTTCCGCTCCAATCCACGGCAGTTTCTCCATACAAATCACCTCACCTTATCCTATGCGTGCGCTGGGTTGTCCTAGTTTGTTTTACTTCTTCGACGTCACCATTTACTTCTGCATCACCTATGGAAGATCTTCTTCCACACAAATGCAGTAGCTGCCTTTATCTCTTCATCGGATAGGGTCAGTCCTCTTTTCCCCATGATGTGTGCAAGCGACTGCGTACAGACATAATATTTCAGCCATTTCAGGGCGCAGATTGCTGTGGCAATCGCCAAAAGAATCGTCACGGTTCCACCTCCCCTCTCAGCTTGCTCCATCGCTGCACCTGTGATAAGATACAGTTGAAAGGAGGGATTTATTTGAAGCTAAATCCAGATTGCATTAGAGACATTTTACTTTCTGTCGAGGATGCCTGTGATTTCAACAAAAAGTTAATTTACAGCCGAGATACAGACATCCAGCGGTTGCAGAAGTATAGTCACGATGAAATCATTTACCACATTCGCCAGTGCAAACTTTCTGAACTGATTATCGGTTCCAAAATGTTTGATGGTGGAGAAAGCTGCATCATTGGTGACCTTTCGCCCGCCGGTCATGAATTCTTGGCTAACATTCGCAAAGATACCGTGTGGAATGGGGTAAAGTCAGTAGCGGGGAAAGTTGGCGCAACCTCGTTATCTGCTTTAACCCAAATCGCCGCAAATGTTGTCACTGAGCTTGTCAAAGCTCAGTTCGGCCTCTAGGTTGTCACTTCTTCTTGAACAGGTGTTTTAACACATACATACAGCACGCCTTCGACTCTTCCATAGTCGGGGGCGTGTAACCTTTGTCAAACATGAATTTGACCAGCGAGGCACACGCTACCCATCGAGTCACCCAACCAATAGCACAAATCCCTGTGGTGATGGCAAAAATGATTGTCATGTTCTCACCTCCCTTCTCAGCTTGCTCCCATCGCTGCACCTGTGATAAGATACAGTCGAAAGGAGTGGTGCTGTATGAAATTTTGCGCTATAGCATTGAGCGCTACATCATCTCAAATCCCCTGGTTCCTCGACATATCATCCGACCGAATGGCAAACACAGTAACCATAATCGTTGCACTAGCGGCTATCATTTCTCCCGTAATAACCGCTATCATAAACAACAGGCATCAAAGGAAAATGCGTGAATTGGAACTAAAAGAACAGCAAAGAAACGATGTGATACTGCACAAACGTGAGATTTTTGAAGGGTACTTACAATATGCCGGTGCGTGTGTCGCTCATGCCGAACCGAGTGAATTACAAAACTACGGTGGCTACTATCAGCGTGCGTTGTTTTATGCACCACCAGAACTACATAGAGAGATGCTTCTCCTTCACGATGAAATGCGTGAGTATAAATGGGATGATGCAAAAACGACATTAAACGCTATTACGATCGCATTGAAAGCATTTAATGAATTAAATACAATACATATGTAGTACCGAGCAGAATAGCCAGCGTATAAATTGTATATGCGATAGCGCTCCCAGGCTCACGGCACAGATAAGCAAACACGCCTTCGCAAATAACCCCCGATACCCACAGGATAAGCAATGCTACTCCAGTTGACATTTTCCTTGTCTCCTTTCAGTCACTCCCCTCTCAGCTTGCTCCCATCCCCGTCCATATGATAGAATGTAGACGAAAGGACGTGAAACAAATGAAACGTATTTCCCGACATTATCTGAACAAAACTCTGCGCACAGTAGCGGAACACTGTCAGCACGGCAATTGTCTTTGGTCTGATGACAGCCTGAAAACTTTCTGTGACAACCCCAAGAATGTGATTGCGCTAAATATGCTCCGTGAATTAGGAAATATTAGCATCTTATATGCGGATAACCGCATCTACCACGTTGGATTCAAGTCGCATAGTTATATCTACTTGCTTACCCGGTCAGAGAAGTGGATTGAACGTCTCATCGGCTTTGTTGCTGGTGTCGCCAGCACTGTTTTGGCTGGATTGATCATGTTTTGGATCACCGCTTAAAGCCACATACGCACCAGCCGCCACAGAAGCAAGCCAACCACGGCACCCATAAAGTAGAACACAAGCACCAACGGGTCAAAGTCTTTCACGCTTCTCACCTCCCCTCTCAGCTTGCTCCCGCTTCTACCCTGCTTCTTTTTCATGTGTCAGCATTGCTTCCGGCTGGTCGTTTGTGACTGACTGCGCAAAAACTAATGAGCGTAAGATAATCAGCGCACTATCCTGTCTTGCTTCACTCAGTGAAAGAAAGTTTGATGTTAAATCAGCGATTTTATCAGCAGTTGTTTTATCATGCGTCATAAGCGCATCCTCCTTTCTTCATCTGTGTTGTATACTCAAAATAACACAGACGGCATGAGTTGTCAACACTGATTACTAGGATTTTTGTGTTGACGCCTCTTTTTTTGTGTTGTATGATAGAGACATCCCGATTGGAGGTGACTCTTTGAAAGAACGAATTAAAACTCTTCGTGAATCACTGTCGCTATCTCAACGAGAATTTGGTGAAAAAGTCGGCGTCAGCCGTGATGTCATCAGCAACATTGAGTATGGAAGAGTAAAACCTAAAGAACTGTTGTTGGCTCATATTTGCCAGGTGTACGGCGTAAATCAACTATGGCTAGAGACGGGTGAAGGAAAGATGTTCACGGCGCCTTCTGCTCGCACTAAGAAACTGGAAGAGGCCATTAAATTGTTTGAATCTCTTCGCCCGGAATTTCAGGACTATGCCTTAGAGCAGATTCAAAACCTCTTGGAATTACAGCAGCTTAGTGATAGCGACAAGAATTCCCACACCTAAAATTATACAAGAAACAAAGTCCACAAGTACGGACTGAAATTAGCAAAATGAAAGCCTGGCATAAAAAAATGCCAGGCAAACCACCTTTTTGCTATGCTATTGACAAGTTCGTTTCACTGAAATCTTGCTATTCCTCTCAATATCCTGTATCATGGAAGTATCTACCGCAATGCGGTACAAATTGACATTGAGAAGGAGAAAAAAAGAGATGAAAAGAATGTTATGCTTGCTGTTGGCCACCAGCATGGCGCTGATGTTGTTTGGTTGCAGCAGCGAAACTGACAAGTCGAAAAGCGTTGACGCTGCCACTGTTTCTGTAGGCTCCACCGGTATGCGTGTCCAAGAAATCAACGGAATTGAATACAAGATTCCTATCACATGGGAATCTTACACAAAAGGTGATAATTATTACTATTACCCAGAAGGGCAGAGCGCTTCACAGGAAGCAATGCTGATGGTTAATTATGCGTCTATGGACGGCAGCATGGATTATAGCAACGTATCTGATACGATGGATGCTTATGCAGATGGTGTTGGCGAGGCTGATGGTGCGTCTAACCTTATGCGAGGCACTTATCCCGAATGGGGAGATGACGCTATTAAACTGACATACACTCTTGATGTGGATTCTGTTTCGTATAACGTCACACACTACGCCACCCCGGTACTCATGGACGGCATCTTTTCCATTGCCTTTTTTGGGGGCAAAAAATACCAGCCTTTTTATGACTTTATTTTGGAGAATGTGAAATTTCCTTCCCAATCTGATGCCGCCCTTGATGACGATAACAGCCTAGATGATTCAGATGACGATGATGATGACTACTATGATGACTATAGCTATGATTCAAGCAACGAAAGTGACGGTTTTTCCGCCTCGTCCGCATCTAGCGATAATAATTCCTTGTCCACCGAACGAGCTTCCGCTCTACAAAAAGCACACGACTATTTGAACTATACCGCGTTCTCACGCACCGGCCTGATTGAGCAACTAGAGTTTGAAGGGTTTTCCAACGAGGACGCAACCTATGCCGTCGATGAGTGCGGCGCAGACTGGAAAGCGCAAGCAACCTTGAAAGCTAAGGAATATCGCAAGCTCACCGCCTTTTCGCATAAGGGTCTGGTCGAGCAATTGGAATTTGAAGGTTTCACCCACGAACAAGCAGAATACGGCGTCTCTCAGGGTGAATGACACAATACTTAAAATACAACACTGCCCTGGTGCTACCAACACCAGGACATTCCAAAACGCAATTTCAAAATATAACCGCAAATACTTGTTTGAGGTGAAAGATTCTTTTCCATTATGCTCACGCTGCACCTAAAGGATTGATACACTCTTTTACTCAAAAATTACAAAAACGCATACAATCGTAATTTGTCATTTCTACGAATATCATGTAACATGGGAGTATCTTCCGTATCAGCATGATTGCGGAAGAAAAACCCCATGAAAGTAGGAGAGTTTAAATGAAAGTAGCAAAATTGGTATCGGGGATCATCTCCATCGTGTTGTGTCCCTTAGTCCTGTTCCAGTCCTGTGCCGCTGGCGTTGGCAACGCAATGGCGGAAAACGGGGAAGTGAGCGGTTCCGCCGGTCTGTTCGTGGCAATCTGCTTGATCGTTGCTGGCATCGTCGGCCTGGCCACCAGGAATTCCGAAGGCAAGGGTGCTTCCATCACCACCGCCGTGTTTTACATCATCGGTGCGCTCCTGGGCTTTGCCAACGCAGGCTCCTATTCTGACCTGAACATCTGGGCTGCTGTGTGCGTCATCTTCGCCATCCTCTATATTGTCGCTGCCGTGAAGGCCAAAAAGCCGGAGGCAAAAGCCGACCAGTCTGAACAGTAATTTCATGATATAAAAACCGCCCTGGTGCTGGCAGCACCAGGGCGGTTTAAAAGGGTAGTAGTTTTCATTCCACATACTACCCTTTCATTTTAGCACATAAGGATAAAAAATGAAAGGAGAGATTGCCATGGCAAAATGCATCTACGCCCGATGCAAGCGCACCATCCCGCCCGACGCCATCTTCTGCCCCTACTGCGGCCGGAAGCAGGTGCGGGAGCAGAAGCCCAAAAAGCACCGCACCAGGGAGAAGGGCACCGGCAGCGTCTACAAGCTGTCGGGCAACCGGAAGCGCCCCTATTACGCCGTGCTCAACGGCAAGTCTGCCGGTCGGATGTACGCCACCCGGCAGGAGGCGGAGGCGGCATTGGAATCCATGTTGGCCTGCACCCGTCCGGAGGTGTTCTCCTACACCCTGGAGGACTGCTTCAACGCCTGGTCTTCGGTGGCCTTCCGGGACATGAGCACCAGCTCCCAGCGTGGCTACCTGACCTCCTGGAGCTATGTGCCGGAGCGGCTGCGGCAGAAGCTGGCACGGGATGTGCGCAGCGATGACTTCCAGGAAATCGTGGATGCGCTGCAAGGCCGTGGCCTGTCCGAATCCACCGCCAAGCACCTGAAATTCCTCTACTCCCAGCTCTGCCAATGGCTGATGCAGCGGGACGTGCTGAACAAGAACTACGCCGCCTTCGTCACCGTGCAGAAAACGGCCAAGCGCCCCATTGAGACCTTCACTGTGGAGGAGATCGCCAAGATCAACGCTCTGGCAGCCGATGGCGCAGACGCGGATCGCTGGACACAGACCGCAAAGCTAACCATGATCTTCCTGTTCACCGGAATGCGCATCACCGAGCTGTTCACTTTACCTCTGGTCAATGTCCACCTGGACAGCGCCGTGCCATACATCCAAGGCGGCATCAAAACGGAGGCCGGGAGAAACCGCATCATCCCCCTCCACCAGCGTATCCTCCCCTATGTGCAGTTCTTCGCTGGCCATGCTGCCGGTAACCTGCTGGTCAGCGGATTCTGTGGCAACCAAAAGGCCAACGGCTGGCGGGCACGGGATTACAAGGGGATGTTGGAGTTTTTGGGCATCCCGTACAAAGTCCCCCACAACACCCGAAAGACCATGGCTACCAATGCCGCACAGGCAGGCGTTGACCAACTCGCCCTGGCAAAGCTCATGGGCTGGTCTGACCTGGAAGTGGGGAATAAATACTATATCGCCCCCGATGTGGCCTATCTGGCCGGGGAGATGGATAAGCTGAATGGGTGGGACAAAAAGTTAGATAAGAGTTAGTGTTATTGTTAGCTGTTCTGTTAGATTGCACCATATCTTGTTTCATTCTATTGCATTTTGTTGTTTCCATTAGTGCAGTATTTTGTAGATAATCTGCAATTTATCGAATAAAGTCAAAGGCAGCATATCACCTGTGGATCATCATTTTGATCATCATCCTGTTCTGCTGCGGTGGCTGCGGCGGCGGCTGCGGCAATGGCTGCGGTGGTGGCTGTGGCGGCTGCGGCGGTGGCTGCGGCTGCGACAACGGCTGCGGCTGCGGCTGCTGATCTCTCCCCCCACGTCAGGAGGACAGACCACCCTTCTATAAATAGCGTACACGGTTTCCGTGCTGGCCCCTTTGCCCTTACCCTCTGAACAGAGAGCCCTCCGTATGATTTCGGTCATACGGAGGGCTTTTTTCATTTTATTGAGCGGAACCGGCGGTCACTCTGTCTGTGCTAACAACGGAAAAAACCACCGGATAAATCCGGTGGTTTTGGAACATCCAAAAGATCAGGTATTCATCTGCTTCCGGCGGGACAGGTTCATGGTGCCGTCCTGCATACTTTCCACGTCCTCCAGGCTCTTGCCGGTGCCGAAGGCAACGCAGGAGATGGCGTCATCAGCCACATGGGTCTCAATGCCGGTATGCTGTTCGATCAGGCGATCGATGCCCCAGATCAGGCTGCCGCCGCCGGTCATGACGATGCCGTTGTTGGAGATGTCCGCCACCAGTTCAGGGGGCGTCCGCTCCAGGACAGAGTGGACAGCTTCCAGGATGCGCATAGTGGGCTCCTCAAAGGCTTCGATCATCTCGCTGGAGGAGACGGTGAAGGCGCGAGGCAGGCCGGTCATCAGGTCACGCCCCTTGATCTCCATGGTCTGTTCTTCCTCACGGGGATAGACGCAGCCAATGGACATCTTCAGTTCTTCCGCAGTACGTTCCCCGATGAGCACGTTGTGCTTGCGGCGGATGTACTTGATGACCGCTTCGTTGAACTGATCGCCTGCGATCTTGATGGAGGCGGATTCCACCACGCCGGACAGAGAGATCACGGCCACATCGGTGGTGCCGCCGCCGATGTCCACGATCATGTGGCCGTCAGGCAGGGAGATGTCGATGCCGGCGCCGATGGCGGCTGCCACCGGTTCCTCGATCAGGTAGACCTTTCGGGCGCCAGCCTGGATGCCGGCGTCAATAACGGCACGTTCCTCGACCTCCGTGATGCCGGAGGGAACGCAGATGACCAGACGGGGCTTGAAGAAATGGGTGGGAGCCACCTTGTGGATGAATTCCCGCAGCATCCGCTCGGTCATGTCATAGTCGGAAATGACGCCTTCCCGCAGGGGGCGGATGGCGACAATGTTGCCGGGGGTACGACCCAGCATATTCTGTGCCTCGGTACCAACTTTGAGCAGCTTACCCGTATTCTTATCAATGGCGACCACGGACGGTTCCCGCAGGACGACGCCCTTGCCCTTCACATAAACCAAAATAGAAGCAGTACCCAGATCGATACCAATATCTCTTGCAACGCTCATGCGATCACACTCCTCTAACATTCCATCTGTTTATAGTATACCCGGACGGACTTATTCCAGCCCTCTCTAACTCGTCTCGCCGCAAAATGGAAGCGGACTGACATTTTTCCGGAACAAATTCAATCTCTCTGCTATTATAGCGGTTTTTGCCCCTTTTTTCAACGCTGTATGACAAAAGTTTTCTTAAGATTCACATTTCCTTCTCATCCTGGTGAACCGGCGTTCGAGCCGCTGTCACACAGCACACCTCCGCCGCTCCCGCTGCCAACAGCGTGCGTGCCGCTTCGTCCAAGGTGCTGCCCGTGGTGATGATGTCGTCTACCAGCAAGATGTGCTTTCCTGCGATCCTGCCGGTGCAAACTCCTCGATACACTCCGTTCACCTGCTTCTGTCGCTCCGCTCTGCCGCCTTTCCCAGAGGCCAGAGCGGGGATGTCCTTCCACTTCTTCAGGGTACGCACTGGACGCATCCCATAGACCTTGGCCACCTGCACCGCCAACAGCCGGCACTGGTCGAACCCACGCTCCCGCAGCCGTTTCCGGCTCACCGGCACCCAAGTCACCAAGTCAAAGGCATCGGACAGACAGCGGCAGGCACAGTCGCCCATCCAACGGCCAAAGCAGACCCCATAGGATTCCCGTTGATGATATTTGTAATCCACCAGTGCCTGGTGTACCTTCCCCGTCAGGAAGAAGGGGGACACGCACCGGGAAAACGCCCGTCCCGTCTGAACAGCGCTGTGCGTATCCGTCCACGGCAGCTCCGCCAGACACGGTTTGCAGGCATCCTGTTCCGCCCGTTCCAACAGGGCGCCGCAAAAGACGCACTTGGGCGGGTAGACCAGACGCAGAATTTCCTCCCACATCCCACGCACCGTGGGCTTCCTTCGGGTTTCTTCCTGTTCCATAGGCTCCATTCCTTATCCGGTCAGGCCGATGATGTTGAGCAGCAACAGCCAAGACAGGCCGTAATAGGTCACCACAGCCACCAGGTCACTGACCGTGCTGATGAGAGGGCCGGAGGCTACGGCAGGGTCGATGTGGATCTTGTGCAGGACGATGGGCACCACGGTGCCCACCAGGCTGGAGATGGTCATGGCCACCATCAGCGCTGTGCCCACGCAGCCGGAGACGGAGAAGGCGTACAGAGCCGGTTTGGCCTTGGCCAGCATGATGTAGATGCCGATGCACACAAAGGACACCAGCCCCAACAGCAGGCCATCGCAGAAGCCCACACGGGCTTCCTTCCAGACCATCTTGAGACGTTCCTTGCCGGTCAATTCCTCGTCCATCAGCACACGGATGGTGACAGCCAGGGACTGGGTGCCGGAGTTGCCGGACATCCCCAAGACCACCGACTGGAAAAAGACGATGAGGGTCAGCTGTTTCATGACCTTCTCGAACATCCCCGCTACCGTGGACACGCCCAGCCCCAGGCAGAGCAACACCAGCAGCCAGGGCAGACGTTTCTTCATACTCTGTCCCACGCTCTCGTCCAGTTCTTCCTCGGTGGTCAGACCTGCCAACTGTGCGTAGTCCTCGCCCATCTCGTCATCGACCGCTTCCACCAAGTCCTGGGCGGTGATGACGCCGATGATGTGATGCTCCTGATCCAACACGGGGATAGAGTCCTCGGCGTAGTCCTTCAACCGTTCCAGGTTGTCGGTGATGCTGTCGCTGGCCAACACATAGGGGTAGGAGGTACTGATGAGGCTCTCCAACGACTCCCCCGCTCGGGCAATGATGAGATCTTTTAGGTCGATGGCGCCGTAGAACATCCCGTCCTCGTCGGTGACGTAGAGGATGGAGATGTTGTCGTTGTCATCCGCCTGGGCGATGAGCTGGCGCATGGCCTGCTTGATGGTGAGGGTGCGGCTGATCTCGATGAAGTTGGTGGTCATCATGCTGCCGATCTGATCCTCCTGATAAGAACAGATCAGCTCAATGTCCTCAGTGGCCTCCTCGTTCATCAGGGAGACCAGCTTTTCACGGACGTTGTCATCCACCTCTTGCAGGACGTCCACGGCGTCATCGGCGTCCATGTTCTCGATGATGTCCGCCGCATCATCCGCTTCCAATTCTTCCAGGTAGGTGCCCACGTCGTCCAAATAGGCGAACACTTCGGACATCCATTCCGTATCTAGGACTCGGTAAAGTTTTCGGCGCCCCTTCTCGTCCAGCAATTCAAACGCTTCAGCGATGTCGTTTTCGTGGTAGGCTGAGAGCTTTTCCGCCAACTGATCGTCCCGTTCTTCCTGGTTGATGATCTCCACCAACTCTTTGACATAGTCCGCTTTTTCCCCGGGAATCCATCTTCTTTCCCGCTTTTCGTCCATTGTGGTACACCTCCCATCCGGCTGTTCTCATGCGATTTTCTTGTCAGATCAAAAAACAGCCTATCATTATAATATATACTATTTTCCCCGGAAAACGCAATCCTTTTTTCTATTTCTCCCACAGTTTTTTCCATAGACTCCGTTCTGTTCAACCCAAAGCGGCAGCGCTCCCAGAGGAACCGCTGCCGCTGTTTTTCCGCTCTTGTTTTCTCCTACGGTTTGCACTGGCCGCAGGGGCTGTAGCCCTGCTGGATGAGGCTCTCCCGCTTGGCTTTGACGCTGCGGCGGTTGTCCTTGCTCATCTTCTCCACACCGGAGCAGTCCGGCTTGTGGAACTTCATGGTGCTGGTGTTCAGGACGTATTTGGTCAGCTTGGTGGTGTCCTGCTTCACCGGCTTGGTGTCCTTTTGCGTGCTGTCCGAGGAGCTGGTGGTGGACTCCAACCAGCTCTCGCCAGTGGCGTAGTCGATGCCCACACCGGGCTGGACGTTGTAGCAGTACACATGATAGGTAATGCCTTCCCCATCGTCCTCCACCGACCTGGCTTCCATCTGTACCCCGTCTGCCACCAGGTTATCCCCGTTGTAGATGGGGGTGACCCGATAGAGCACATGGTTGCCCGTCTCCTTGATGTAGTCCGCCACCATATTCTCAAAGGGGAGCATCCCCTCGGTGTTCAGGTAGCGGGTGCCGGTGATGAGGTTCTGCTCATTGGCGTTCTCCGCCGTCAGCTGGTAGCCGATGAGATGGCACCGGTTGTAGAGGCTTTTCCCCTCCACACAGTCATAGCGCACCGAGTGCCAGCCGGAGGGTTTGATCTGGCTGATGTCCCCCCGTTTTTCTGTGGGCATCAAATCTCTGCCGATGTTGGCGTAGGCGGTGGTACACCGTCCCAGCTTGTCCAGCTTGCCATAGCGCTCAAAGGAGGTGGTGGTGTAATCAGACGCCGGAAAATCGGGGATGTTGTTGTTCACCTCCACATACGGGGAACCGTCATAGGCGGTGGGCGCATAGTCCACCTGGGTGCTGGTGGTGTTCTGTTTGGTCTGGCCGGTGGCCGGCTGCTGTTCCTGGCAGCTGGGGAGCGCCAGACAAAGGAGCGCTGCCAGCAGCAGCGCCATGGCTTTCTTATGCACGTTCATATACCTCCAAAGTGATATTCTCATGAGAGGAACCGGAAAACTCCTCCTCTAACGTCAGTTCCCACCCGTCCTCCAAGGGCAGGTCGAAGAAAAGGTCGCCTGGATAGGCTCGGTTCCAATGGAACAGATACACCTGCTCCACCCGCTCCGCCGCAGACGCTGCGGAGATGTTCTCCACAAAGCAAATTTCACCCTTCCCTGCCTGGGTCAGGAAGTCCTCCGCCACGCAGATGGCATCTGCCCCAGCGTCTTTGGCGAACTGTTTGGCGGAATACTCGTTCATCCACAGTTTTTTCCCGGCGAACAGGGTCAAGATCTTCTCTCGCAATCGTTTGTCCTGGCTCTGCCGCTTTCCGTGGAAGCATAGCCCCATCCGGTCGTCTACCGCTGCCACAAGGATCATGTTCTCTCCTCCTTTTCCGTCATTGGCTCTATTGTACCAGAAAACGCCCGTCCAGACAAACAAAAGGCGAAGCCGTAATTTTTCTCTGGCAGCCGCCGCCAACCTATGGTACACTGTGGGCACACATCCCTGCAAAAGGAGGCAATCCCATGAAACGCTCCATCCTCCTGCTCCTGACCGCCCTCGCTCTCTTGACCGGCTGTCAGGCCACGCCCCCCGCTTCCTCCGCCGCCCCCCAATACCCCCCCTACCTCAGCCAAAGGGACAGCGACGGAGACGGCATCGACGACCAGACCGACATTTTGGAGAGCGCCCGCAGCTATCTCGCCACCCGACCCAAATACAAGAGCAAATACTACGCCGGCGGCTACCCGGACGACGGCTACGGGGTCTGTACCGACGTGGTCATCCAGGCGCTGTTGGGTGCCGGCATCGACCTGAAGTCCCTCCTGGACACCGACGTCAGCGTCCACCCGGACGCCTACGGCATCTCCCAGCCCGACCCCAACATCGACTTCCGCCGGGTGGTCAATCAGAACGTCTACTTCCAACGCCACGCCATCTCCCTGACCCGCGACCTGTCCCAGGTGGAGCAGTGGCAGGGAGGCGACATCGTGGTGTTCCACAACCACGTGGGCATCGTCTCCGACCGCCGCCGCGCCGACGGTCTGCCCTACCTCCTCCACCACTACAGCCGGTTCCAGCTCCGCTACGAGCAGGATGCCCTGGAGGATTGGGGGGACGCGGTGGGGCACTACCGGGTGAGTGAATGACGCCAAAAAAGATGCGCTTACACTTTGCGCTTTTGGCGTATCTGTGGTATGATATTTGTGTATAAAACCCGATGCAAAGGAGAATGCAAGATGTCCATGACCAAAGAAACCCTGTTCAAGATCGTAGAAGAAGCCAAGATGGAACCCCTCATTGACGAGGAAGTCTCTGGCAAGCAGTTTGGCTGGCGCAAGATGACCGCTGAGCGGCTCCCCCAGCTGGAAGCCCTCAACGGCCCCGAAGTGAAGGTGGAAGTACACCAGATCGCCCACACCTATCGTTACTCCGTGTACTGCCCGCTGAGCTGGTTCAACAAGTAATCCTGCGAAACGCACAAAACCAGCCCCATCGCAGATGGGACTGGTTTCTTTTTGGCAACAAAGTATGACAAACCGGCGAGAACCGTTACAAATTGTCTCAGTTTGCAAATATCGGTTGATTTTCCGGTTCTTTTCCTCCTATAATGGGCGCATGACCCAGTTTCACCCGCCCAAAATGGAGGTTTTGCCATGAAACACCTCTCTCTTCCCAGAAAAATCCTGCTGGTGCTGGCCATCCTGCTGGTGCTCTACCTCATCCCCTGCGTGTATGTCAGCGCCGAACTGAACCGAATCGTCCATGACAGCTACCACTCCTTTGGCAAACAAAATAACCACACCCAAGTCATCTCCAACCAGTGGTTCGCACGTCTGAACTGCCATGAGCCGGATCACTCCAGTGTTGCGGCAAAGGAGACCTTTCGCACCACATTCCCGCTGACCGTTCTCTGGCCTGGCGGTGGGAAATCGGTATACTGGTACTCCTATGAGTCCCTAGACGCCAAAGGCTCCCTTATGACTGGTACATGGGACAGCGGCGTCCTCATTAGTTACAGCTTCCAAAACGGCTCCCTGCACATCACCGATGTGTTCAACCCGATCGATGGGTTATATCATTCCATTTTCATCGAACATATTTACTCCAACTGACATCAACCCCCGAAACATGGTTTCGGGGGTTGATTACGTTATAGATTGCTCTCTTTCCGTGTGGCCTGCCTGCGCAGGTAGTTGCCCAGATTGGTCACGCAGAGCAGGACGGCGATGAGGAAGGCGCCGGGGATGAGGATGACCCACCAAGCGCCGGACAGAAGGGCTTTTTCGGACAGGGACAGCATACTCCCCCAGGAGACTGCCTCCAAAGGCAGCCCCAGCCCCAAAAAGCTCAAGGTGGATTCCGCCACAATGGCGCCCCGCAGGTTCATGACCACCATAAAGAGAATGGCGGAGAAGAAATTGGGGAACAGGTGGCGCATCAGCACATGGAAGAACCCGCCGCCCATGGCGCGGGCGGCCAGGACGTACTCGCTGTGCCGGAGCTGGCGCACCTCGGTGCGGACGATCTTAGCGATGCTCGCCCAACTGGTCAGACCAATGGTCACGGAGATGCTTCCGGCATTGGCCTGCCCCAAAATGGCCTGCAAAAAGACGATCAGGAGCAGGTTGGGCACGCTGAGGAACAGCTCGGTCAGCCGCATGAGCAGGGTGTCCAGCCACTGGGGCGCCAGGCCGCTGACCGTGCCGTAGACGGTGGCCACGGCGGTGGAGAGCAGGGTAGCCAGAACGCCGATGGTCAGGGAGATGCGTCCGCCGTACCAGATGCCGGAAAAGAGATCCCGTCCCATGGCATCGGTGCCAAAGTAAAAGGTGCCGTTGGGCGCTTGGCTGCAATGAGCCAAGTCCAGATAAGTGGGGTCGTGGGTCATGAGCAGGTCGCAGGCCAAACAGCCCAAAATGATGGCCGCCAGCACCGCCAGGGACACCCAGGGGAACCCGTCCAGCCGGTGCCGTTTGGGGGCTTCCCGTGGGGGAAGTTCTCGGGTGCCCACCAGGGTAAACAGCTCCGTGTCTGTCATAGGGCCGTCACCTCCCCGTATTCCAGCTGCTCCTGCCCCCGTACCCGCGGGTCGATGCGTTCGTTCAAAATCTGCGCCAGGATGCTGCAAAAGATGACCACCACGCCGGTGAGCATACAGACCACCATGAGCAGGTTATAGTCATGGCAGCGGGCGCTCTCGTAAGACAGGGTGCCAATGCCGGGATAGGAAAAGACCATTTCAATGATGTAGGTACCCCCCAGGATATGGGGGACGGAGATGGCCATGAGGTTGAAATAGGTGGGCAGGGTGTTGCGCAGGCAGTGGCGGAACAAGATCTGCCCCTGGGACAGCCCTTTCGCCTTGGCCAGCAGCACATAATCCGCCCGCACCTCCTCCAAGATCTTGTTGCGGATGAGGTAGGCGTAGTACCACAGGTGGCTGAGGACGATGACCGCCATAGGGAGGATGAGATGCTGGATGCGGCTGGCCACGCTCCCCTCCTGTCCAGTGGCGTAAGCGCCGCTGCTGGGCAGCCAATGCAGCGTGACCGAAAACACCAAAATAAACAGCAAACAGAGCCAAAACTCTGGGATACAGCTGGTGAGCGTGCCGACCTTGCATAAAATCTTGTCCGGCCACCGCTCCTCCTGCCAGGCGCAGAACACCCCCACCAGCAGCGCCAAGGCAAAGGTCAACAGGAACCCAGTGCCGCCCAGCAGCAGGGTGTTGCCAGTACGCCCCTCCAACACTTGCAGCACCGGCTGCTTATACTGGTAAGAGATCCCAAACTCCCCCTGGGCGGCGTTCTGCACCCAGCGGACGTACTGCACATAGATAGGGTCGTTCAGCCCCAGCCGTTCCAGGCTGCGCTCCCGTTCCTCCACGCTCATCTTCTCCGTCCGCTCGCCGTAATAGGCCATCAGCGGATCCCCCGGCGCCAGCCGCGCCAAGTAGAACACCAGCAGAGACAGGGCCAAAACGCTGAGCAAAAACACCAGCAGCTTTTTGCCATAATACCGGATTTTTTTTCCTGCTGTCATGGCGTCTCTCCTTCCAACACAAAGTGATCTGGGGCGATCTCTATCATCTTCTGCCCCAGTACATACGCCTGCTCCTCCGTGGCCGCCGCTGCCTGTGCCCGTGCCAAGCGCGGGTCAGGGATGGGGATGGCGGACAGCAGGGCTTGGGTATAGGGGTGGCTGGGGTTGGCAAACAGCGCCTTGGTGGGCGCGCACTCCACCAGCTTTCCCCGATACAGCACCCCCACTCGATCGCACAGGTACTCCACCATGGCCAGGTCATGGGCGATAAAGAGGATGGAAAACCCGTGTTCCTCCTGCAAATGACGAAACAGGTTGATGATCTGCGCTTGAATGGACACATCCAGCGCCGCCACCGGCTCATCCGCCACCAACAGCTCCGGCTCCATGCTCAGGGCACGGGCGATGTTCACCCGCTGCCGCTGACCGCCGGACAGCTCCGCCGGATACTGGTCTAAGTACGACCCGTCCAGCCCCACATATTTCAGCTGGAAGGCCGCCTCCTCTCGGGGCGTCCTCCGAGCCGTCTGGATGTGCTGGATGCGCATGGGCTCGGTGATCACGTCCACCACCTTCATCCGCTGGTTCATGCTGGAGCCGGAGTCCTGGAAGATGAGCTGCCGTTTCCTTTCCAGCATTTTTTTGTGCTTGCGCCGCTGGCTCCGGTCGGTGATGTCCACCCCGTTGAACCAAATCTCCCCGCCGGTGGGCTGGTACAGGTTCATCACGCACCGTGCCACGGTGGACTTTCCGGAGCCGGACTCCCCTACCAGCCCGAAAATCTCCCCCCGGCGCACCTGGAAGGACAGGTCATCCAGCGCCTGCACCGCCAGCTTTCGGGTGAGCTTGAACCGGTGGCTCAGGTGCCGCACGTCTAAAATGAGATCATCCATGGAACATCCCTCCTGTGGGCGGCGTCACTTTGGGCGCTCTGGGGTCCAGCAGCCAGGTGGCGGCGAAATGGGTGTCGCTGACCTGGAACAAGGGCGGCGCTTGGCAAAAGTCTATCTCCAACGCATACTCGTTCCGCCAGGCGAAGGCGTCTCCTTGGGGCAGGTCGATGAGGGTGGGCGGCGTGCCGGGGATGGTGCACAGCCGTTCCTTGCCCTTGGCAAAGGCAGGCAGCGCCCGAAGCAGCGCCCAGGTGTAGGGGTGGCGTGGGTCGTAGAAGATCTCCTCCGCCGTGCCAATCTCCACGATCTTTCCGGCGTACATCACCGCCACCCGATCGGCCACCCGTGCTACCACCCCCAGGTCATGGGAGACGAACACGGTAGCCGTGTCCAGCTTCCGCTGGATGTCTCGGAGCAGATCCAAAATCTGCGCCTGAATGGTCACGTCCAAAGAGGTGGTCGGCTCGTCGGCAAATAAAATCTTCGGACGCCCCGCCAGCGCCATGGCCAGCACACATCGCTGGCGCATCCCCCCAGAGAAGTGGTAGGGATAGAGCTTCGCCCGCTCCAACGGGTGGGCGATGCCCACCAGGGTCATCAGCTCTATCACCCGCTCCTGTACCTGGGCTTTGCTCAGCCCCTTCTGATGGATGGTCACCGCCTCGGCGATCTGTTTGCCGATGGGGATGGTGGGGTTCAGGGCGGTCAGAGGGTCTTGGAACACCATAGAAAAGAGCTTTCCCCGCAGGTTCCGCATCTCCCGTTCGGAGCAGCGGGTGATGTCCCGTCCGTCCGCTCGGATGGTGCCGGAGACGATGGACGCACGCTTGGGAAGCAGTTTCATCACGCTCTTGCACAGGATGCTCTTGCCGCACCCTGACTCCCCCACCAGTGCCAGCACTTCCCCTGGCGCCACGGCAAAGGACACATCCCGCACCGCCTGGACGGTGCCGGCGGTGGAGGGGATGTGGACGGAGAGGTGTTCCACTTCCAGCAAATTGTTTCGTTCCACAGCGTTCCTCCTCTGACAGAAAACCAGGTGGACGCAGGCGCGCCCACCCGGTTGCGGTTGCTTACTGAGTTATTCCAACGTCCAATCCAGGACGTTCCAGAAGATGCCCACTCCGTGGTGTCCCAACACTGTCTCCGGCGTAATGCCCTTCAAGTTGCTGTCCGCCACATAGAAGGCGTCGATATAACAGAAGAAGGTGTACGCCGGATGCTTGGCCAATTCTTTCTGGAACTTGGCATAGGCTTCCTTCCGCTTCTGGGTATCGTCGGTCTGGCGGGCTTCGGTCAGGTACTGGTCTACCAGTTTGTCGGAGTAGCTGGAATAGTTGGAGCCCTTGCCGGTGCCGAACACCTTATAGGTGTGGTCATCGGCATCAAAGGGGCTGCCCCAGCCGATCAGGTAGGCTTCCTGTCCGCCCCAGTCCACCTGGGCGGGCACGTCTACAGTCACATCCACCCCGACTGCCTTGAGCTGCTGGGCGGCGATCTGCGCCATGTCCAGCCGCACCTGATCGCCGGAGCCGACGCTGAGGACAAAGCCCACCTTCTGGCCGTCCCGATAGTAGAATCCGTCCTTCCCCTTGGTGCAGCCGGCGGCCTCCAGGGTTTTCATCGCCTTGTTCGGATCGTAGTCGTAGTGCTCCACGTCCTCGCAGTTGTAGATGTTCCGCTGCAATGGCCCATAGGCCACCTCGCCCGCTCCCAGGAGCACGGCGTCGATCATAGCCTGCCGGTCAATGGCGTAGTTGAAGGCGGGGATCAGGTCGGCGTTTTTCTTCCAATAATCGTTGGCGAAGTTATACAAAATGCCGCGATAATCGGAGGTTTTCATCTCGTACACCGTCTGACTCTTGGAGTCGGCAAAGGTCTTTGCGTCCTTGGGCGTGACCTGGGACAGGTTCAGCTCTCCAGATTTCAGCTGCAATGCCTTGGCGTTGGAGTCGGGAACGATGCGGAAGATGATGGTCTGGATGTTGGCCTTGCCGCGGAAGTAGCTTTCGTTCCGTTCCAGCGTGATGGCCTGTCCTGCTTCCCAGGACGCCAGCTTGTAGGGGCCGGTGCCGATGGGATGGCGGAAGTAGTCGTCGGTCTGCAAATCCTTGCCCTCCAGCAGGTGCTTGGGCAGGATGGCCATGGTCATGTAGTCCAGGAAGGCGTAGTTGGGAGCGGAGAGCTGGAATTTCACCGTGTGGTCATCCACCACGGTGATCTTTTCCACGTCCTCATAGTTGGAAGCGTTTTCTGACTCGTTTTTCGGATCCTGGATGGCCTCGATGGTGAACTTTACGTCCTCGGCGGTGAATTTCTCCCCATCGTGCCAAGTCACGTCCTGACGGAGGTGGAAGGTGTAGGTGTTGGTGTCCTTGTCCAGCTCCCAGGATTCTGCCAGACGGGGTACCACTTGGTTGTCCTTGTCGTGGCCGGTCAGCCCGTCAAAGAGCAGGGCGTTGATCTCCCCATGCTCGTCCAGAGCGGGATTGATGCGGGTGTAGTCGTTGCTGCCGTAGACCAGGGTGTTGGATTTGGCACTGCTGGCAGAGGCGGCGGCAGAGGACGCCGTACCGGCGCTGCCGCAGGCAGTGAGGGTCAGCGCCAAGGCTAAGGCCAGCGCCAGGATGGGTTTTCTTGCTTTCATGGTTCTTCTCCTCGTTTTTTCGGGGCAGGAGTGCGCACTTCTCCTTTTGTCTTTTTCATTTTAACATGATAAATCGCCTGCCGGAAGCCCCCTGGGGGGTTCTGCGGAGCGGAAAATTTCTCTCGTTTTGTTGGATTTCCAACCGTATTTTTCACTTCCATCCGGTATGATACCATCGAGGATAAAAAAAGACACACCTTGAGGAGGTTCTCTGCTATGAAAAAGAAAGTCGCTCATTTTGACCGAGACAAATGCGTCGGCTGCGGCGCCTGCGTCAACGCCTGTCTGGAAGGGGCGGTCGCCCTGGTGGACGGCAAGGCTATGCTGGTGAAGGAAGATCACTGCGACGGCCTGGGCAACTGCCTGCCCAACTGCCCCGTGGGCGCCATCACCTTCGAGGAACGGGACATTTCCCCCGCCGCTCCGGACGGCTGCGAACACCACGGGCATCACGCCCACCACGGCCACGGCCCCGCTGGCCACACCTGCCCCAGCGCCCAGTCCCGCCAGCTCCAGCCCCAGGCTGTCCCTGCGGACGTAATGGCCGGTCTGACCGGTATGGCGCCCACCAGTATGCTGGCTCAGTGGCCTGTCCAGATCAAGCTCATGCCCCTGAAGGCGCCCTATTACGACGGCGCCAACCTGCTGGTGGCAGCGGACTGCACCGCCTACGCCTATGCCAACTTCCACGCCCAGTTCATGCGCAACCATGTGACCCTCATCGGCTGTCCCAAGCTGGACGATGGGGACTACACGGAAAAGCTCACCGCCATCATCCGAGACAACAACATCAAGAGCGTGTGCATCGTGCGCATGGAAGTCCCCTGCTGCGGCGGTCTGGAACAGGCGGTCAAGAATGCTCTCCAAGCCAGCGGCAAGTTCCTTCCCTGGCAGGTGGTCACCATTTCTATTGACGGGCATATCCTCGATTGACCTGCTCCCAACGCAGACGTCTCACCAGGGCGTCTGCGTTTTTTAATTTTGGTTACAAACTGCAACCATTTTTAACCGTTTTTTACGTCTTTGTTGTTGTTCCATCCAGTTTGTCCCGCTATACTAGAGTGGAATCGAAGGAAAAGGGAGGAAGGAACCAATGAAACACACGACCTTGACTCGTCTCACTACCGGCGCTCTGGCCGCCGCCTTGGCCGTCACCCTGGTGGGCTGCGGCAAGGGGAACCAGCCTCCCTCTGTCTCGTCTGCATCGGCTGCGGCGTCCACCACCGCCACCACCGCCCGCAAGACCCAGATCCAACTGTACTACGCGGACGCCCAGTGCGATTTTCTTCAGACCCGGACGGTGGAGCTGAATGAGCTGTCCCCAGAGACACTCTTGCAGGTGCTCCAAGCCAACGGGATGCTGGACAAAACCATAAAGGTACAGAACTGGCTGGCCACCGACCGGGACGACCCCTATCGGGACACCGTGCTGACCTTGGATCTGTCCAAAGTGTTCCAAGACCAGCTCAGCACCAACGCCGCCACCGAGCACACCATCCTGGCCAGCCTGGTCAACACCTTCCTGGACGCCTATCACGCCACCGAGATCACCTTGACCGCAGACGGCAACCCGTTAAAGGCCAAGACGGTGCAGACCTCGGAGCCGTTCCCCTACATGAACCCGGCGCTGACCCCCACCTTCCAGACGGAAGTGACCCTGAACGGCAAGCAAGAACCGCTGACCCTGACCTGGGCCAGCGCCATGGGCTGTGCCATCGGCTATGACGCCAACCTCCTGAAGCCCGACCCCACCAGCAGCATCGCGCCCCTGGCCTTCCGAGGCATCGAGCCCACGGGCGTCACTTTCACAGTGATGCTCAGCAGCACCCCTGCCGCTGAGCTGGTGGAGGAGTCCAAGAAACAGTCGGAGTATGCGCAGTCCACCGTGACCCTGACCCGTTCCGGCTATCAGGCCACCCGTCTGACCCTGCCGGACACCCCCCATGAGAAGGATGTGGACTACACCATCCCCGTACTCTACTTCCTGGAAGCTGGGAAGCACACCTGGTGCATCTCCTACTCCCTCCCCGCCAGCCAGCAGAAGGCTCTCCAGCCCAAGCTGGATGCCATGGCCAACAGCTTCTGTCTGACTGCGCCGGACAACTGAATCTGCCCTCTCTCTCGCCCCTGTCGTTTGGAATCCTCCACGGCGGGGGCTTTTTTCTGGGATTTGACAGGATGGGAGCGGCACGATAAAATGGGAGTATCTTTTCTTCGGAGGCGATGGTATTATGGCAAAATACTCCCGACAGAAGTTAAAACTGTTCTACCTGCGTGACTTCCTCCTGCGCAGCAGCGATGAGGAGCACCGGTTGACCATTCGGGACATGATCGCCCACCTGGCCAGCCATGACATCTCCGCCGAGCGCAAAAGTCTGTACTCCGACCTGAATCTATTGCAGGAGTACGGCATGGACATTGTCCGCACCCCCAAGGGGTACTATGTGGGCAGCCGAGGGTTTGAATTGCCGGAGCTGAAGCTGCTGGTGGACAGCGTCCAGTCCTCCAAGTTCATCACCCACAAAAAGACCGCCACCCTCATCCACAAGCTGGAATCTCTGGCCAGCGTCCACGAGGCCAAGCAGCTCAACCGGCAGGTCTTTGTGATGAACCGGATCAAGAGCATGAACGAGTCCATCTATTATAATGTGGACGCCATCCACAACGGCATCGCCCAGCAGCGGCAGATCCAGTTCCACTACTTCGAGTACAACCTGAAAAAGGAACCGGTGTTCCGGAAGCAGGGCGCCTGGTATCAAGTCAGCCCCTACGCCCTGACCTGGGACGATGAGAACTACTACATGGTGGCCTACGATGCCGCTGCGGAGCAGATCAAGCACTATCGGGTGGACAAGATGGCCGACATCACCATGACCGACCAGCCCCAAGCAGGGGCGGAAGCCTTTGCCGCCTTGGATATGGGCGTGTATGCCAAAAAGGTCTTTGGGATGTTCTCCGGTCAGGAGCGACCGGTGAAGCTGCGAGTGGCCAACCATCTGGTGGGCGCCATGCTGGATCGGTTCGGAAAAGAAATTTCCATCGTCCCCGATGGCGACGACCACTTCACCCTCCTGGTCAACGTCATCATCAGCCCCCAGTTCTTTGGCTGGGTCTGCGCCTTCGGCTCGGACATTGAGATTCTGGAGCCTGCCTCGGTGCAGGAGCAGTTTTTGACCCACCTGGACGGGATTCGGGCGCAATATCAGTAAAAGGAGGCATTGCCATGCGTTACGATTTTGACCGGCTCATCGACCGCCGGAACACCAACAGCTTGAAATTTGACTTCGCCGTAGCGCAAGGCCGCCCGGCGGACGTGCTGCCCCTGTGGGTGGCAGATATGGATTTCCCCGCCCCCCAGCCGGTGCTGGACGCTCTGCGGCAGCGCGTTGACCACGGCATCTTTGGCTACACCGGCACCAAGCCGGACTACTATGCCGCTCTGTCCCACTGGTTTTCCAGCCGCTTCGGCTGGGAGACGGAGCCGGCGTGGCTGGTAAAGACCCCCGGCGTGGTCTTTGCCCTGGCCATCGCCATCCGTGCCCTGACCCAGCCTGGTGATGGTATTTTGGTGCAGCCGCCAGTATACTATCCGTTCTACAATGTGGTGCGCAATAACGGCCGGAAGCTGGTGGAAAATCCGCTGGTGGAGCGGGACGGCAAGTTTGAGATGGACTTTGACGACCTGGAAGCCAAGATTCAGCACGAATCCGTGAAGATGCTGCTCCTGTGCAGCCCTCACAATCCGGTCTGTCGGGTGTGGACAGAGGACGAGCTGCGCCAAGTGGGCGACCTGTGCCAAAAATATGGCGTGTTCGTGGTCTCCGATGAGATTCACTGCGATTTCGCCTTCCCCAAGCACCCTCACACCGTCTTTTTGAAGGCCAATCCCCACCTGTCCCATCAGGCCATGGTCTGCACCGCCCCCAGCAAGACCTTTAACCTGGCTGGCCTACAGGCGTCCAACATCTGGATTCCAGATGCTGCCGTGCGGGAGCGCTTCCAGGCGGAGCGGAATCGCATCGGCTACTCTGAGCTGAACACCATGGCGGTCATCGCCTGCCAGGCCGCCTATGAATCCGGCGCCGAGTGGCTGGAGCAGTGCAAAGCCTATCTGCGGGGCAACCTGGACTATTTGCGGGAGTTTCTGCGCACCCGCCTGCCCCAGCTGCGGCTCATCGAGCCGGAAGGCACCTATTTCGCCTGGGTGGACTGCTCTGGCCTGGGGCTGGACTCCTACGCCCTCAACGACCTCATCCTCCACAAGGCCAAGCTCTGGCTGGACGCCGGACACATCTTCGGCAAAGCCTGGGCACAGTACCAGCGCATCGTCCTGGCCTGCCCCAGGAGCACCCTGGAACAAGCTCTGACCCAGCTGGAAGGGGCCATTCAGACCCTGTAACGCCACAAAACCCCGACCGTTTCTGAAAACGGTCGGGGTTCTTTTGTCAGTTGCTGTCCCCTCGGGTGAGCCGCTTCACCCAGCGATAGCGGTTGCAGGTGATGCAGTTGGGGATGCACTTCAAAATCTGGTCGGCCTTCAAAAAGGCGAAGGTGACCACCGGCGGGAACTGGAACACGAAGGCGCTCAATGCGGCGCTGGGGATGGTAAAGAGCCACATGAACAGGTTGTCCACCACGGCAGCGTATTTGGTAGAGCCGCCGCCGGCGATGATCCCCCCTTCCACCGGATACTCATAGCAGCTGCCGATGCTGGCCACGCTGAGGACGGTCATAAAGTCCACCGCCATGGCCTTGACTGCTGGGGAGACAGTGTAAAAGTTCACGATCCAGTCCTTGCACCAAAAGAGCATCCCGCCGGAGAACAGGCCGCCCAGGAGGAAGATGCCCTGCATGGTCTTGGCATAGGCCTTCACCTTGTCCAGCTTCCCCGCCCCGATGGTCTTGCCAGTGACCACCGAGGCGGTGTTGGCGCAAGCAGCACCCAGGACGGCGAAGATCTCAAAGAGGATGATGGCGATGCTGTTGGCGGCGATGGCGGTGGCACTCATGTGGCCGGGGATGGCGGTCTGCGCCGCCTGCGCCACCCCCCAGAGCAGACCGGAGATGACGATGGGGGTGGACACCTTCAAGTAGTCCTGCAAATAGGTGCCGTCCCACCGCAAAAGCTCCCACAGCTTCATGTGGAGCTTTTTGTCGAGGAACAGGATGTACACCAGGATGATGCCCAGCTCCACCAACCGGCTGACCAGGGTGGCCACGGCAGCGCCTACAATGCCCAGCTCCGGTGCGCCGAAGTTGCCGTAGATGAGACAGTAGTTCAGGCAGACGTTGATGCAGATGGTGGAGCAGGACATGACCGTGCCGATCATGGCGGTCTCCACGCTCTGGAGGGCGTACATCAGGGAGTTGGACAGGCCGAACACCGGATAGGTCCAGCAGATGACTTTCAGGTAGCGCACTCCTTCTGCGATGACCTCCGTATCCCTGGTGAACAGCCCCAGCACTCCCGCCGGAGCCAGTTGAGAGATGGCAAAAAAGAGGACGCCGCTGAAAAAGCCGCACTTGACCCCCAGGGAGATGATCTTCTTGATGGGCTCCGTCCGCTTCTGCCCCCAATACTGGGCGGCTAACACCACGATGCCCATGCCGATGCCGGCGGCGATCTGCTGGAGGGTAAACTGGAGCTGATTGACCAGGGACGCCCCAGACAATGCCAGCTCGGAGTAGCGCCCCAGCATGATGTTGTCCGCCAAGTTCACCGCCAGCGCCGCCAGCTGCTGGAGGACGATGACCAAGAGCAGGGGGAAGAAGGTGCGGTAGAAGGATGCGTCCCTCACAAAAATCCCCAGCACCTTCTCCTCTCTGTCCGGCGGCAGCGCAGTATATGCTCTCTTGCTCATCGTCCTCGCTCCTCTCTGTCTCTCATGCGCAATAGCCCTATTGTACACAAAAACCGCCTGTGGGGCAAGGGCTTCCTTGACTTTCCTCCCATTTCTCCCGTATACTGGACACAGCTTCTGCAACAGAAAGGACAGATTCCATGCACATCACCGTTTACCTGGACAGGCTGAAGGGAACGAACCCCGCCCTGGTGCATACCCTGCACGAACTGGGCACTTGGATGGGGCAAAAGGGTCACACGCTGATCTATGACAGCACCAAGACCGGTCTCACGGAGGAGCTGGTCGCCGATGTCCTGGCGGCAGGCGGAACGGTGATCGACATTGCATCGCAGTTCTCCACAGACGCCGAGCCCCAGGACAGCTCAGCGCACAAGGAGCGGATCATCGAGGTGGGCGGCGCCTTCATCGCCTTTCCCGGCGACAGCGGCTCGGTGGTGGAGGTCACCGAGGCCGACTTCCATATCCTCCTGACCCCTTGCATCCTCTACAACCCCAACGGCTACTACGACTACCTCATAAGACTGCTTCGGCACATGGTCGAGATGGGTGTCTCCACAAAAGAGCGGCAGGCAGGCGTCCACTTCGTGGAAACCTTGGAGGAGATCCAGCAGATCTTAAGCGATGCACTGGCCTAAAAAACACTCCGTAGGAACGGTTCCTACGGAGTGTTTTTTAGGCGTTCTGTCACCCTTGGAACATGGGCGTAGACAGATACCGGTCGCCGGTGTCCGGCAGCAGCGCCACAATGGTCTTGCCCTGGTTCTCCGGCTGTTTGGCCAGCGCAATGGCCGCCCACAGCGCCGCACCGGCGGAGATGCCCACCAGCAGACCTTCCACCTGCCCCATCTCCCGTCCCAGCGCATAGGCGTCCTCGTTGGTGACGGGGATGATCTGGTCATAGATGTCGGTGTCCAGCACATCGGGCACAAAGTTGGCGCCGATGCCCTGGATGCCGTGGGGACCTGCCTTGCCCTGGCTCAGCAGGGGCGAGGAGGCCGGTTCCACGGCCACCACTTTTACGTTGGGATTCTGCCCTTTCAGGTAACGTCCCACGCCGGTGATGGTGCCGCCGGTGCCCACACCGGCTACGAACACGTCCACTTGCCCATCGGTGTCCGCCCAGATCTCCGGTCCGGTGGTGTCCTCATGGGCTTTGGCGTTGGCTGGGTTGGCAAACTGACCGGGGACGAAGCTGTTGGGGATCTCCTCCGCCAGTTCTTCCGCCTTGGCCACGGCGCCCGCCATGCCCTTGACGCCCGGCGTCAGCACCAGCTCCGCCCCAAAGGCCGTCATCAGCAGGCGGCGCTCCAAGCTCATGGAGTCGGGCATGACGATGATGACCCGATAGCCCCGAATGGCGCCCACTGACGCCAGACCAATGCCGGTGTTGCCAGAAGTGGGTTCGATGATAACGGAGCCGGATTGCAGCAGCCCCTTCTCCTCGGCATCGTGGATCATGGCCAGCGCCACACGGTCTTTCACGGAACCGGCTGGGTTGAACCCTTCCAGCTTGGCCAACAACTTGGCCTTGAGCTGGTATTTCTCCTCCAAATGGGTCAGCTCCATCAGCGGAGTCTTGCCGATGAGCTGTTCTGCGGATGTATAGATGTTGCTCATATTCAAAAACCTCCCAAATTCTCTGTTTCTCTTTGTTCAGTTTACCCCCCTTCTCTGCCAGCGTCAAGCCGCTTTCCCAGATAAACCGGTTGATTTCCTACTTACCCTGTACTATAATAGGTTGAAAGGAGGGAATCCCATCATGATGATTTCAACAAAAGGGCGTTACGCCCTGCGGCTGATGGTAGATCTGGCCGAGCATCAGCAGGAGAACTATATACCACTGAAAGAGATTGCCCAGCGGCAGGAATTATCGGAAAAATACCTGGAGAGCATCATCAAGCTGCTGGTACGGGATCACCTTCTGGAAGGTGTTCGGGGCAAGGGCGGCGGCTACCGGCTGACTCGTCCGCCGGAGTGCTACACCGTGGGCAGCATCCTGCGCTTGACCGAAGGTTCTCTGTCTCCTGTCGCCTGCCTGGGACAGGGGGAAAGCGAGTGCCCCAAAGCCGATGAATGTCCCACCCTGCCTATGTGGCGGAAGTTGGAAACGCTCTTAAACGGATTCTTTGACAGCATCACCCTGGCCGATCTGATGCCCAGGAGCGAGGAGACACTCTGATTTTTCACACGAAACCGACGCTTGCATGGCGTCGGTTTTTTTGGCATGATTCCCTCTGAATCCGGACACCCTAACCCTGAGGTGTTTTATCATGGAATCTATTTGGACTCGCACCACCCTACCGGTGCATCCCCCTTTGGAAGGCCGCCACCGCTGTGATGCGGTGGTGCTGGGCGGCGGCATGGCGGGCATTTTGACCGCCTGGTTCCTGCGGCAGCACGGCCTGTCCGTCATCGTTCTGGAGGCCAACCGAGTGGGCAGCGGCCAGACCCAGAACACGACCGCCAAGATCACCGCCCAGCACGGCCTGTGCTACGCCAAGCTCATCGACCGCTTCGGCGCCCAGGACGCCCTCCGCTACGCCCGTGCCGCTCGTCAGGCGGTGACCGATTTCCGAGACATCATCGCCCAGGAGCACATCACCTGCCACCTGGAGAACCTCCCCTCCTACCTCTACTCCCGCTACGATCCCACCACCCTGAAAAAAGAACGGGACGCCGCCTGTGACCTGGGCTTTGGGGCGGAGTTTGTGAAAAAGACCTGCCTGCCCTTTCCGGTGGAGGGGGCGGTGCTGTTTCCCGACCAGGCGCAGTTCCACCCGTTGGAGTTCCTCCGAAGCGTGTCGAAGCCGCTGGTCATCTATGAGCACTCCAAAGTCACCGACGTCTCCGACCACCAGGTGACCACCGCCCACGGCACCGTCACCGCCGACCACATCCTCTTTGCCACCCACGTCCCCTTTGTCAACTTCCCCGGCTTCTACTTCGCCCGCCTCCGCCAGGAGCGGAGCTATGTGCTGGCTCTGGCAGATGCGCAAAAACTGGATGGCACCTACGTCAGCCTGGACGCCGACGGCCTGTCTCTGCGCAACGCAGACAACCTGTTATTGCTGGGCGGCAGCAAGCACCTGGCCGGTGAGAACCGCCAGGGCGGCCGGTACGAGCATCTCCGCTCGGCGGCGGGCAAGCTGTGGCCAGGCTGTGTGGAGGTGGCACGCTGGTCGGCACAGGACGGCACCACGCCGGACAACGTGCCCTATATCGGCACCTTCGCCCCCTCCAAGCCCAACTGGTATGTGGCCACCGGCTTCCGCAAGTGGGGCATGACCGGTTCCATGACCGCCGCCCGCATCCTGACCGACCTCATCACCGGCCACCCCAACCCCAACGGCGCCATCTTCTCCCCCCGCCGCTTCTCCGCCGCCGACCTGGGGCCGCTGGCACAGGAAGGGGCGCTGTCCTGCAAGGGGCTGACCCGGCAGATGTTCCACGTCCCCCAGGCCACCCTGGACGACCTGCCCCTGAACCACGGCGGCATCGTCACCGTGGACGGGGAAAAGGCCGGCGTCTACAAAAATCCCCAGGGGGTCTGCTATGTGGTCAATCCCCGCTGTCCCCACCTGGGCTGTCAGTTGGAGTGGAATCCGGATGAAAAGAGCTGGGACTGCCCTTGTCACGGCTCTCGGTTCGACTACCAGGGCAACCTGCTGGACAATCCCGCCTTAGAGAACCTGGAACCCTTGCCTTGACCTGGCGCCTAGCGTATAATGGCCTTAAAAACGGCAGGAGGCGCAGGACATGGACGCTCTGGAACAGAAATATCAACGCTTACAGGACATCTTGACCCAGTTTGGCTCAGTGGCCGTGGCCTTCTCCGGCGGTGTGGACTCCACCTTCTTGCTCTACGCCGCTCAGGACACTTTGGGGGACAACACTCTGGCGGTCACCGCCGTCACCGCCGCCCTGCCCCAGCGGGAGCGGCAGGGGGCGGAGGCCATCTGCGCCCAACTGGGCGTCCGGCGGCTGGTGTATCCGTTGGACGTGCTCGCCCTGCCCGCCTTCCAGACCAATCCCCCCGACCGGTGCTACCACTGCAAAAAGGCGCTGCTTGCGGGGATGCTGACTTTGGCTCAGGAAGCCGGTTTCCCCACCCTGGTGGACGGCTCCAACGTGGACGACACCGGTGACTACCGGCCTGGGATGCGTGCCCTGGCGGAGCTGGGCATCCAAAGCCCCCTCCTGGCCGCCGGTCTGACCAAAGGGGACATCCGTGCCCTGTCCCACCGCTTCCACCTGCCCACCTGGAACCAGCCCAGCGCCGCCTGCCTGGCCTCCCGCATCCCCTATGGCGAAGCCATCACAGAGGAAAAGCTGGCGCTGGTGGAGCCAGCGGAGCAGTTTTTAGCTGGACTGGGACTGACTGGCCTGCGGGTGCGGCTCCACGGCGGGAATCTGGCTCGCATCGAGGTGCCGCCGGAGCAGTTAGACGTGGTGCTAACCCACCGGACGGAGATCGTTCGGGCGCTGACCGGCCTGGGCTGTACCTATGTGACGGTGGACTTGGCCGGATACCGGATGGGAAGCCTGAACGAGACGTTGGAAAAGGGTTGACAAAGGCGGAACTGTCCGCCTATAATGGTGTTATAAGCAGAAATGCGACACGCGATGACAAAAGCAGGAAGCGGGCAGGCAACCCACAGCGAACCGGTGGCAGGTGTGAACCGGCGGTGTCCCCTCTTTCCTCCCCTTTTCGAGCGACCGGTGAAAGCCGGGGTCTGGCAGTCCTTACCCTGTCGGCAAGTGGTCGGTCTTTCCGGTCGGCAATTTGGGTGGCAACGCGGAGCTCTTTCGTCCCAGAATGGTGCGGAAGGGTTCTTATTTTTTGAGATGAAGGAGAATTTCCCCATGTTAGACATCAAATTTGTATGCAATAACCCCGATGTGGTCAAGCAGAACATCAAGAACAAGTTCCAGGACGAAAAGCTCCCTCTGGTGGACGAGGTGATCGACCTGTATCAGAAGAGCCTGAAGGCCAAGCAGGAATCCGAAGCCCTGCGCGCCAACCGGAACAAGCTGTCCAAACAGATCGGTGTGCTGATGGGACAGGCCAAGCAGGATCCCAGCAAGAAGGAGGAGGCGGAAGCCGTCAAGGCGCAAGTCTCCGCCCAGGCAGAGGAGATGAAGCGCCTGACCGCCGAAGCCGCTGAGCTGACCGAAAAGGTGCGCTCCATCCTGCTCACCATCCCCAACATCATCGACCCCTCCGTGCCCATCGGCCCTGACGACTCCTATAACGTAGAAGTCCAGCGGTTCGGCGAACCGGTGGTGCCTGATTTCGAGGTGCCCTATCACACCGACATCATCGACAAGCTCAACGGCGCAGATTTCGAGGCCGCCGGTCGTGTCTCCGGCAGCGGCTTCTACTACCTGCTGGGCGATATTGCGCGCCTGCACGAGGCTGTCCTGGCCTATGCCAGAGACTTCATGATCGACCGTGGTTTTACTTACGTCATTCCCCCCTTCATGATCCACGGCAACGTGGTGGAGGGCGTTATGTCCTTCCCGGAAATGAACGCTATGATGTATAAGATCGAAGGGGAAGACCTGTACCTGATCGGCACCTCCGAACACTCCATGATCGGCCGTTTCATTGACCAGATCCTCCCTGCCGACCAGCTCCCCCTGACCCTGACCTCCTACTCCCCCTGCTTCCGCAAGGAGGTGGGCGCCCACGGCATCGAGGAACGCGGTCTGTACCGTGTCCACCAGTTCGAGAAGCAGGAGATGATCGTGGTCTGCAAGCCTGAGGACTCCATGTTCTGGTATGACAAGCTGTGGAAGAACTCTGTCGATTTGTTCCGCAGCATGAACATCCCCGTCCGTCAGCTGGAATGCTGCTCCGGTGACCTGGCTGACCTGAAGGTAAAGAGCTGCGACATCGAAGCCTGGTCCCCCCGTCAGCAGAAGTACTTTGAGGTCTGCTCCTGCTCCAACCTGGGGGACGCTCAGGCACGCCGCCTGAAGATCCGCTACAAGGACGAGAACGGCAAAACCCGACTGGCACACACCCTGAACAACACCTGCGTTGCCCCTCCCCGTATGCTCATTGCCTTCCTGGAGAACAACCTTCAGGCCGATGGCTCCGTAGCCATCCCCGAAGCACTTCAGCCTTACATGGGCGGCAAGACCCAACTGGGCTGAATCCCCCGCGCTCATCTGACAAATCGGCCGGCACACGCCATCCCTGTCTTTCAGTGAGGTGTTATTATGTCACAATATATCTATGAAAATCGCTTTTTCAGCACGGATGAGATGCTGAAAGAGTACATCCGATGCGTCATTTACCGGAAAATCTCCCTTCTGGGCGCCCTCTTTGCCCTTCTGTCACTGGTCATGCTGTTGGTGACCTGGCGGGACGGAGATTCGGCCTTGATGGCCATTTTCGGCGTCTGCCTGTTCATCATCCTGGTCGTTCTCCTGTTCTCCCCCGTCTTGACGCTCCGGCAGGTGAAGGCAGACAATCAACGGATCCACAACGGCCTGCTCTTTGAGACGGTGGTGCGGTTTGGCGACCGCATCCTGGTACAGGAGGGGAGATTCTCCTTTTCCTGTGATTATCATCAGATTTTACAGCTGCACAAGCTCTCCCACTGCTGGGTGCTCATGTTCGGCCCCCGAAATGGCATCCTGCTCGTCCCCGATCGCTTCACCATCGGGGATCCGGACGGCTTTGAAGCCTTCCTGCGGGAGCGCTGTCCCCAGATGAAGTGACACTACATCCCGAAAACGAAGCACTTGGAAGCCCAGCTGGGCTTCCAAGTGCTTTCCGCAATGAAAAACACCCCCTGCCCGATTCACAAGCAGGGGGTGTTTCTGTCCGCATAGGAGCAAAGATCAGGAATCCTCCGGACCCAGGCCGTTGGCCTTGCGCAGTTCTTCCAGAGGGGTGACCAGGATCTGACCCTTCATTTCTTCTGCCATGTTGTCGGGCAGGAAGAGACGTTCGGAGCAGTCCAGGCCCTCGAAGGTGACGCCAATCAGCTCGTTGATCTCCCGTTCGGGCCAAGCGGCTGCCAGGTCGTAAATAGGGGAGATGTCGGGGAGGGTTTCCTCGCCACGGACTTCGTAGCTCTCAAACACGTCGCCCACAAAGTAGTCGTAACACACGACTGCCTTGCCTTCGGTATCTCTATGACCGTGGATGAGCAGCAGCATTCTGCCCTCATCACGCATCTTCTGTGCGGTGGGGATGATGTCTTCCTTGTTGATCAGGATCTTTTTATTGGTCTGCATAGGAGCACCTCGTTTCAATCGCTTAACAGATTCTCGGAAGCTGCGCCCCGGTCAGCTTGGCCAGGATACGGGTCCCTCCGAGGTAGGTTTTCAGTACCACTTTTCCGGGGTACGCTCGGCTCACGTGGCCAATGGCCGCCGCCTGTTCCCCTCCGGGGGTCTTGTGCAGGGCGGCCAGGACAGCTTCGGCGGACTCCGGCGAGACGACCGCCAGCATTTTGCCCTCATTGGCACAGTACAGGGGATCCAGCCCCAGAATGTCACAGGCGCTGGCCACCTCATCCGAGACTGGCAGGCCGCCTTCCTCCAGGACGATAGACCAGGGGGTGTTTTCTACGAACTCATTCAAGGTCGTGGCCACCCCGCCTCTTGTGGGATCCCGCAGCACCCGAACGCCGCCGCACGCCAACGCCGCCTTTGCCAGTTGGTTCAGGGGCATACAGTCCGAGCGCAGGTTCCCCGCCTCCATCATACCGCTCCGAGCCAGCATCACGGTGGTGCCGTGGTCACCGATGGTGCCGCTGACCAACACCACGTCTCCCTCCTGGATGTTTCGGGGGGAAAGCCCCGGCCAGGTCAGGGTGCCGATGCCGGCGGTATTGATGTAGATGCCGTCGCCCTTCCCCCGTTCCACCACCTTGGTGTCACCGGTGACCACCTGGACGCCGCATTTCTGCGCCGTCTCCGCAATGGAAGCGACGATGCGCCGCAGGTCTGCCACCGGCAGACCCTCCTCCAGGATGAAGCCCAGGCTCAGGTACTTGGGCGTGCCGCCGCACATGGAGATGTCGTTCACCGTGCCGCAGACGCTCAACTTCCCGATGTCGCCGCCGGGGAAAAAGTAGGGGCTGATCACATAGCTGTCCGTGGAGAACACCAGGTCGCCCTGGCCGGGCAAGATCGCCCCGTCGCCCAGGGCAGACAGCGCCTCGTTGGCAAAGGCCGGCACCAGCATCTCCTCGATGAGGCTGGAGGTCTTTTTGCCGCCGCTGCCGTAGTCTAATGTGATAATTTCTTCTAACGGTTTCAAAGTTACACCCTCTGATATTTATACGCAGCGGCACAAGCACCCTCGCTGGACACCATACACGGCCCCACCGGATGCTCCGGCAGGCAAGCCTTGCCGAACAGGGGGCACTGCATGGGGTCTCGGCGACCACGGATGATCTCGCCGCACTTACATCCGGTTCTCTCCTCCTTGTCCTCCGGCTGGAAGTCGAACTTCCGAGCCGCATCGAAGGCGGAAAATTCCGGCCGCAGGGCGTAGCCGCTGTTGGGGATGGTGCCCAACCCACGCCACACATCGTCCTGCCAGGTAAAGGTCTCGGCCATGATCTGCCGCGCCATGGGGTTCCCCTGGGGCGCTACCGCCCGGGTGTACTCGTTCTCCAGGTGGGGGTTGCCCGTCTGGATCTGGCGCAGCAGCTGATACACCGCCGCTAAAATATCTCCGGTTTCAAAGCCAGCGATGACGCTGGGGATCCCGTATTCCTCAGCCAGGAACCGGAATCCTTCCTCCCCCAAAATGGTGGCCACATGGCCGGGGCAGAGGAAGCCGCTGACGTTGAAATCATCGCTCTCGATGATGGCCCGCATGGCAGGTTCCGTCCGTTTGAGCAGGGAGAGCAGGGAAAAATTCTTCCGTCCCCGCGCCTTCGCCTCCTGCACGGCGATGGCCGTCCCTGGGGCGGTGGTTTCAAAGCCCACCCCCAGGAAGATAAACTCCCGATCTGGTTCCTGCTCCGCCATATCCAGGCTGTCCATAGGTGAATACACCATGCGCACATCTGCGCCCTGGGCGCTGCGCCGCTGGAGGTTATCCCCCGGCACGCTCCCTGGCACCCGCAGCAGGTCGCCGTAGGTGGTGATGGTCACGTTTGGCAGCTGGCTGATGCGCAGCACCTCATCCATGACGCCGGACGGGGTCACGCACACCGGACAGCCGGGGCCGGAGATCAGGTGGATGTGAGGGGGCAGGATCTGCCGCAGGCCGGCCTTGGCAATGGACATGGTGTGGGTGCCGCAGATCTCCATGATCCACAGCTCCGGCAGATCCATGTCTCGGATGGCCTGGATCAGCTTGCCTGCGCCAGCGGGGTTTCGGAACTGAGCTTCATACAGCATTGGCAGCCTCCGAAATGGCTTCCAGGTTGCGCAGCGCCTGATCCTCCTTCATCTTCTCAATGGCGAATCCGGCGTGGACGATGATGAAATCTCCCACCTTGGGTTCTTTGATGAAGTCGATGCGAACCTTGCGCTGGACACCCGCTGCCTCAGCGATGGCAGTATTGCCTTCGATCTTTACGATTTGAAATGGAATTGCCAGGCACATTACTGGCCACCACCTTTCACTGCAATCATGGTCTGCCCCAGGGAGATCCCCTCGTCGTTGGCAGACACACGATGATGATAATATACTTGGAATCCCGCTTCCGTCAAGGTGTCACGCACCCTGGGGAGCAGGTACATATTTTGGAACACACCGCCGGAAAACACCACCTTCGTCCGTCCGGTCTTTTCCCGAATGGCCAGGCACTGCACACGGGCAAGTGCCACCAGGGTGTTCATGAACTTGGCCGCAAGCTGCGCCGCAGGCAGGTTTTCGGCCAATTCTCGGAACAGCGCCCCCACCATGGGGCGGAAATCGAACCGGCTCACGCCGTCCGTCTCCTCCAAGGTCACCGGATAGGCGTCCTGGCACGGCTCCGCCATGGCTTCCAGCAGGATGGCGCCCTGACCCTCGTAGGTCACCGCCTCCCGACCGGTCAAAATGGCGTACACGCCGTCAAAGAGCCGCCCCATACTGCTGGCTTTGGGACTGTTCAGCCCGCTGACGATCATCTGGGTCAGCAGCTTCTTCTTGCCCTCCGCCATGGGGTACTGCTCCGGACAGCCTGCGTCCAACGCCAGCGCAAAGCCCACACGGCTGATCTCCTTCACCGCCCGATCTCCCCCAGCCAGGGGGATGGGACGGAGGGAGCCGTAACGCTGGAATCCGGCGTAGTCCCCTTCCAGGAACTCGCCCCCCCAGATGGTGCCGTCGGTGCCGTAGCCGGTGCCGTCCCAGATGACGCCGATGCAGGGTTCGTCCAGCCGGTTGTCCGCCATGCAGGCGGCCATGTGGGCGTGGTGATGCTGCACCTGCACCAGGGGCAGCCCCTCCCGTTGGCACCGCTCCTGGGCGTAGGCCGTGGAGAAGTAGTCCGGATGCAGGTCACAGACCAGTCGGGTGGGGGTAATGCCGAACAGGCGCTGGAAATGTTCGATCTGTCCCTCGTAGTGGGACAGAGTCTCGGCGTTTTTCAGGTCGCCGATGTGCTGACTCAGGAAGAACGCCCTCCCTTTGGACAGGGCGAAGGATGCTTTCTGCTCCGCGCCGCAGGCCAACACCCCCGTACAATCCTCCTGCAAGAACAGGGGTTGAGGTGCATAGCCACGGCTGCGCCGCAGAAAATACGCCTGTCCGTCGACGACCCGCAGCAGAGAGTCATCACAACGGGTGACAATATCTCGGTTATGCACCAAGAACCCGTCAGCGATCCCCTGCAAGTGTTCCACTGCCTCGTTGTTGTCATACATGACCGGACAATCAGAGCGGTTGGCGCTGGTCATAACCAGGGCGTCAAACCCTTCCATGAGCAGGTAGTGGAGGGGAGTATAGGGAAGCATAACGCCTAAGTCCAGGTTTTCGCTCAGGTACGGGCTGGTGCCCGTCCGTTTGCGCAGGAGGACGATGGGACGCCGGAAGCTGGTCAACTGCGCCTCCTCCTCAGGAGTAATATAGCACAGTTTTCTCGCTTCGTCCACGCTGGCGCACATAATGGCAAAGGGTTTTTCATCTCGATGCTTCCGCTGGCGCAGCTTGCGCAGGGTGTCCTCCTGATCGATCTTGCAGGCCAGGTGGAATCCCCCCAGTCCCTTCACCGCCACAATGCCCTGCTCGCTCAAGCACGCCTGCGCCAGTGCGATGGCGTCCCCCTCCACCGGATGACCGGCGGCGTCCCAGTAGGACACCTGGGGGCCGCACACTGCGCAGCAATTAGGTTGCGCATGGTAGCGCCGGTTTTCAATGTCTCGATACTCCCTCTCGCACTCTGGGCACATGGGGAACGCACCCATAGAGGTGAGGGGGCGGTCATAGGGGACATCTCGGATGATTGTAAACCGAGGGCCGCAGTTGGTACAGTTGAGGAAGGGATACCGGTAGCGCCGGTCACGGGGATCTCGCAGCTCCCGCAGGCAATCCTCACAGATGCCCACGTCGGGGCTGACCAGGGTGTTATTCTCGCCGCGCTTCTCGCTGGCTCGAATGGTAAATCCCGCATAGTTCTTCAGCGCCCCGCATGATTCCACACGGAGCGCTTCAATCACCGCAAGGCGGGGAGGCTGAGCCTTCAGGCGCGCCACAAAGCCCTCGATGGCCTGGGACGTGCCTTCCAGCTCCAGCTCCACTCCGTAACTCTCGTTACGGATCCACCCTTTCAGGTTGAACTCCGTGACCAGCCGGTGGATATAGGGTCGAAACCCTACGCCTTGGACAATGCCAACAACGACCAGCCTGACACGCTGCAAGGTTACTCTGCCTTCTGGGCTGCGGCGGCTGCCGCCTTGGCTGCCTTGGCCGCTTCTGCCTTTTTCTTCATTTCTGCCAACTGTTCCGGAGTGAACTTGGGCTTGGGCGGAGCCTTCTTAATGAACGTTGCCCGAACCATGAAGTCCTCCGGCGTGGTGCCGACCATCATGTAATCGTCGGTCAGGGTAATGGACTTGGTTGCGCAGAAGTCGGCGCAGGTGCCGCAGAAGGTGCAGCTGGTCAGGTCGAAGGAGAAGTCGATCTCCTGATCGCCGTTTTCCAGCTTGGTGGCCTTCCGGGTGATGCTCGCCGGTGCGCAGACCCGTTCACACATCCCGCAGTTGATGCAGGTCTTTTCATTGAACGCAATCCGACCACGATAATTTTCCTTCGCCTTGGGAGGATCCCCGGCGGGGAATGCGATGGTGCTGGGCTTCATAAAGAGGTTGGACAGTGCTTGTTTTAAATAGGGAAACATTACTTGCGCATCTCCTTCCTCTTCTCTTTGAGAATCTCGGTTGCCTTGGCCAAGCCGGCCATAATGGCCTCAGGCTTGGGGGTGCAGCCGGCCACAGCAACGTCTACATGAACCCACTTTTCCAGGGGGCCGTCAATGGCATAGCTGCCCTTGAAAACGTTGCCGGAACGGGGACAGGAACCAATACTGACAATGACACGGGGTTCGGGTACCTGTGCGATGGTACGGATGACTCGGTCACGCGTCTGGCGGGTGACAGGGCCGGACACCACAACGATGTCGGCCTGACGGGGGCTGCCTGCCAGGCGGAAGCCCAGACGCTCCGCGTCATAGCGGGGGGTCAGCGCTGCCACGATCTCGATATCACAGCCATTGCAGGAGCCTGCGTTGACGTGGAAAAGCCAGGGGCTCTTAGCCACGCTTTTGTCCATCATTTTCTGAAACATTTATGAGCCTCCTCTTACAGACCTGCCCAAACCATAACCAGGCTCAGGGCAGCCAGACCGGCAACGACGGTCCAGTAGAATTTGAAGACCTGTTCCACTCTCAGGCGGGCACAGACCGCATGGGGCAGGGTCATGCAGATAAAGCTGACCACGCCGCACAGAACCAGGAAGATCAGGACATCAACGACTACGCCCACCGTGCCGGCCAGGCCGACGGTGATGCCGCCCAGGAACATGGCGCAGAACAGCGCGGTCATGATGTACATCTTCACATAGTGGCTCAGACGGAACACCCCCAGGGGGTGGCCGCTGTATTCCGCCAGTGCGCCTTCGCAGATCTCAGTCTCTGCTTCCGCAATGTCGAAGGGGTGGGAACCGACTTCGCAGGGGATGACCAGCAGCATGGCAATGGCTGCGGGGATCAGCGCCCAGTGTGCGATCAGGGGGCCGTTGGCTGCCTGATAGGCGGCGATGGTGCTCAGGGAGAAGGTGCAGCCCAGGCCGGAGTCTGCGCCAGCCACACGGCCGACCGCCAGCAGCACCAGCACGAAGGGCAGCTCATAGGAGATCATAGCGACCATCTCACGGCTCAGACCCACGCCTGCGTAGGGGGAGCCAGTGGAGGAGGCGCCGATGATGAGGGTGACACCTGCGATGGTCAGCAGGTACAGGATAACGACCAAGTCCGCACCTGCCGTGAAGGCGGAACCATAGGAGCCCACCGGAATGAACAGGGCAATGACGATCAGACAGGCCAGTCCCAGATAGGGGGCACCGATGAAGATCGCCTTCTTGGCGCAACGGGGGATGATGGTCTCCTTTGCACAGCACTTGACGAAATCATACCAAGGCTGGAGGATGGGAGGGCCAACACGGCGCTGCATACGCGCAACCAGCTTCCGGTCGATACCAGCCATCAGAACGCCGAATACCACACAGAACAGCAGACCGGGGAAAATCAGAAGCTGAACCAAATTGATCAAAAATGTCATGATTCTCCTCCTTTACAGAAACGCGACGCAGAAGACCAGGACAAAGGCGATCGCCACCACGCCGTACAGAGCGTAGTCGTTGACGATACCGCTGTGCCAGTCATGCATATAGCTGAAGTACTTTTTCAGGTTATGCTTGAAGCCCCAGAACAGGTCGGAGCCGCCAACCTGAGAATAAACGCTTTCTTCACCGGAGAAGAAGGGTTCATACTTGGCGTCAGCCGGAGCAACCTGATCTGCCTGTGCGATCTCAGCCGGCATTTCCAGGGTGCCGACCTTCTTGTTGGAGCCCAGGATTGCGACCAGAGCCACAGCGCAAGTGACGCAGAACAGCAGGAGCAGCCAAACGATGGGATCCCAAGTGCCGGCGAAGTTGATGGCGGTGTCGCCCAGGGTGTTGGTGACGCCGTGAGCGGCTGCGTAGCCGTCACCCATCATCTTATCCACATAGTTCACAGCGTTGGAAGCTGCGGCGGTTGCAGGTGCGAGGAGGTAATCGGTGACTTTGCCGGGCAGCAGGCCGGTGAGGATACACAGGACGGCCAGAATCCACATGGGGATGCGCATACCCAGGGAAACTTCTTTCGCATCCTTGAATTCGGGGTTGAGCTGGCCGAAGAAAACGCTCTGGGAGACCTTGATGAAGGAAGCCAGGGTCAGCACGGAGGTGATCAGCGCAACGATGCAGACAAAGATGAAGAAGAAGTTGTTGCTCTCAGCACCCTTTTCAAAGGCTGCCTGGTAGATATACCACTTGGAGGCAAAGCCGTTGAAGGGGGGCAGGCCGCTGATGGAAGCGGCGCCGATGAGGAACAGGATGCAGGTGCGGGGCATCTTCTTTGCCAGACCACCCAGCTTATCCAGATCCAGGCTGCCGGTGGCGTGCTGGACAGCGCCAGCAGTCAGGAACAGCAGGCCCTTGAACAGGGTGTGGTTCATGGCGTGGAACAGGCCGGAGCTGAGACCCAGGGCAGTGCCCAGACCCAGAGCGGTGATGACGTAGCCCACCTGAGAGATGGAATGGAAGGCCAGCAGCCGCTTGAAGTTATGCTGATTGAACGCCATGGTGACGCAGACGAACATACTGATGGTGCCGAAGCCGACCACCAGATACTGCACTGCGGGAACCTGGATGTTCTGGAACAGCGCATAGACCAGACGGATGATGCCATAGACGCCGCACTTGGTGAGGACGCCGGAGATCATCAGGGAGATGGAAGCAGGTGCCACAGCGTGGGCATCGGCTGCCAGGGGGTGGAAGGGGAAGATGAACGCCTTGGTGCCGAAGCCGATGAACAGCAGGCCGAAGGCCACCATCAGGATGGGGGTGTTGCCCTTTTCCGCCAGCATGGCAGAGATCTGAGCCAGGTTCAGGGTGTGCAGCTGGTTATAGAGGATGGTAATCCCCACCAGGACAACAGTGGAACCCAAGGAGCCGACGGTCAGATACTTGAACGCACCTTCGATGGCGCCTTCATAGTCGTTCCGGAATGCGGTCAGCGCCACGGCGGAGAAGGTCATGATCTCGATCATGACGAAGATGTTGAACAAGTCGCCAGAGAGCACCAGACCCAGCACGGAGCCGGAGAGCATGAGGAACAGGCTGAAGTAGTTGGCCTGGCTGTCATCGTGTGCCATATAGGTGAAGGCATAGATGCAGGAGGCAAACACGGCGACCGTGACGATCAGGCCGAAGAACAGGCTCAGCGCGTCCACTTCGATGCCGATACCGATGGCCCAGCCGGACACCGGTGCCCAGTCGCCCAGCCAATAAGCAATGACTTCGCCATCCATCATGATCGGCTTGATGAGCAGGAACATGAGAACCATAGCCCCGCCCGTGATGATAAATGAGATGGTGTTGCGGACTGCGGCGCTCTTACGGCCAAACAGTGCAACCAGGAATGCCCCGAGGAACAGACCCATAATGGCCAGAACCGGGAAGTGAGACATATTAATCATTAGCCGTTCAACCTCCTGATCTGATCTGTGTTGATGCTGCCATACTGCTTCTTCGCCATCATGACCAGGCTCAGCGCCATAGCGGTGGTGCAGGCGCCGATGACGATGGAGGTCAAGGTCAGTGCCTGGGGCACAGGATCCACGAAGAAGGATGCTCGGTTGAGTTCGGACATGACAAAGATCGGAGCGGTGCCGCCGTCATGGAAGCCTACCGAAACGATCATCAGGTTGGCGCCATAGTCCGTCATGCCCATGCCAATGCAGGTTCTCATCATATCTTTCTTTGCAATCATGCAGTACATACCCAGCACGATCAGACAGAAGGAACCGATGTAATTGATTTGCATCATTTCGCTTCACTTCCTTCCTCTTTGTCCAGCAGGCCCAGCATGAGCATCAGCAGGCAGCAGATGCCCGTGAACACGTTGCAGCCGACTGCGTTGTTCATGAACTGCACCGTCTCGATCTCCCAGTGGTGGGAGAGGATGATGTTCAGGCAGAAATTGCCGCCTGCGCAGATGCCGACCACGGCCACTGCGATGTAGACGATCTCAGCCACTGCTTCCAGGCGGGGGATGTAGCCCTTCTGATAGTTGAAGTAGTTCTTCCGTCCGCCGTAGCCCAGGAAAAACAGCAGGAATGCGCCCGCTGCCAGAACGCCGCCCTGGAAGCCGCCGCCGGGGCTGCTGTCGCCATGCATGATGACACAAATGCCGAACATGGCTGCCAGAGGCATGAAGGTATCCGCTCTGCACTTCACGATAATGTCTTTCCGTTTCAGTTTCATCTTCTCATCACGCCTCCTTCTTATCTTTTTTCACCTTGCGCAGGATGACCAGGGAGCCGGTAACGGCGGTGACCAGGATGAAGCTCTCGCCCATGGTATCGTAACCACGGAAGTTAAAGACGATGCTTGCAACCACGTTGTGAGAGACGGTCTTATCCAGGTTGTTCTTCACGATGATGTCCGCAACGCCATCGGGATTGGAGACATCATATTCCTGCGGGTTTTCGTACAGGGCGATCACGTCGGTCTTAGAACCGTCATAGGTGCTGCCGCTCTGATACATAATGCCTGCGGCGTAGATACCACAGATCAGGATCGCAATCAGGGCGATTGCGCCAATCGCTTTTTTCAGTTTCATACGTCCTCCTCCTCGACCTTGCGCAGGGCAACAATGTACAGAACAGTGGAGAGAACTGCGCCAACGCTGGCTTCTGCAATGGCCACGTCCGGTGCCTGAAGCAGGATAAATTCCAGAGCTACAAGGGCGCCGACTGCGTCCAGAGCGATAACGGAGTGGATCAGCTTATCGGCCTGCACTGCAATAATGGCAGAGACTACGATGCTGATGACCACCAGCGTGTTAAGAACCATAATCAAGGTACCGCTCATTCGGGATCATCCTCCTTGTAATCATTTATTACCATCTTGCTGGAAGGCAGTACGCCCGAGTTGCAAGCCGCCCTGCACATGGAATGGTTGGAAACCGGGTTGGTCAGCAGAACCATCAGCATGATGACGATCAGCTTCACATAAGTGCCAGCCTCTGCTGCATTGGTGCCGATGGCGTAGACGATACCGCCCAGCGCCAGGAAGATATTGCCCAAGCTGCCGATGCAGGTGGAAGCCTGGAGACGGCCGAATACGTCCGGCATCCGGACCACGCCCATGACACCGACAAAGGTGAAGAACGCACCCAGCCCCAGCAGAATATCAATAATCACTCGCAAAGTCATATTCATAGTCTTCCCTCCAGATAGCGGGATACGAAAACCGTACCGAAAAAGCCCAGAGCTGCGTCTACCAGAGCGACGTCCAAGTAGATGATACGACCGGTGTACATGGTGTAGGCCGCCAGGCCCAGTGCGGTCACCAGAGAGATACTGTCAATACCGCACAGCCGATCCACTGCCGTGGGGCCGTTGAGCACCCGAACCAGCAGGAACAGATCGAGTACCACACAGATAATCGCCGCAATCAGAAATTCAATCATTTCCAAATCCTCCCGATCCATTTTTCCATGGTACCCTTGATGATGTCGCCCGCTTTTTCACGGTCCATTTCCGCCACATCGATCCAATGTACATAGTAATAGTTGTTGCCTTCCTCATCCTCAGCCACATCCACGGTAATGGTGCCGGGGGTCATGGTGATGCAGTTGCTGACCATGGCCAGGCCATACTCGCTCTTCAGCTCCTTGTCAGCGGGCACGCGGATGATGCCGCTCTGGCAGTGGTTGCGCTTGCCGGTCAGGACGATGCCCACCATGCTCAGGTTCGCCTTGACCATCTCCCAGAAGAACACGAAGATGTAAGCGATCAGCGCGAAGAACCGTGCCGGATTGAAGAAGTGGAATGCTTTGCTGTGGATAAAGAATTTTGCTGTGAACGCTGCCACTGCTGCGCTGAAGATTGCGTCCATTAACAGGCCCAACGGATGTACTGACCAGGTCAGCAGGAGCCAGAACAGGAAGCAGAACACAAAAGTGGACAGCCATGCAGAGAATGTTGTCTTTTTCTGCACGTTACACCCCTCCTTTTTCTTTTCCAAGAATTACGTTGACTTTGTTGCTTATCCATTCCGTCAGTTCCCCCAGACCGTCTCCGGTGCGGGAGGAAACACGGAACACATTCACATTGGGGTTGACGCCCTTGGCGTCTGCTTCGACCTTTTGATCGTCGAAGTCAAAATAGGGCTGCATATCGAACTTGTTGAGCACCAGAGCATCGGTGGTGGCAAACATGAGCGGGTATTTCACCACTTTGTCATCCCCTTCCGGCACGCTGAGCAGCGCAATACGGAAGTTTTCTCCGATGTTGAACTCCGCCGGACACACCAGGTTCCCGATGTTTTCCACCAGGATGATGTCCAGATCCGGCAGGGAGAACTCCTTGAGCAGGTGCTGGATGCTCATGGCCTCGATATGGCAGGCTCCATCGGTGTCCAGCTGCACCACCGGAATGCCCATGGCGTGGATGGTATCCGCATCCACTTGGCCGGCGATGTCGCCCTCGATGACACCGATGCGGTAGGTTTCCCGCAGGCGGTTGATCAAGGAGACGATCATACTGGTCTTACCGGCGCCGGGGGAACCCATGACGTTGATCAGACAAACCTGATGCTCGGCCAGCTCCGCTTTGACGGCGTCGCTGACATCCTCGTTCCACTCCATGACCTGGTGCATTACTTTGATTTCCATGGATCAATCCACCTCCAGACTTTCTACATAAAATTCATGCCCTGTCAGCAGCTTCAAGTCGGTGCTGCCGCAGGCGGGACACTGGATCTTGAGCTTGTCAATCTCATTCTCCGCCCCGCACTGGTTACAGCGCATGGTGATCGGTATCCGTCTCGTCACCAGCACTGCCCCCTCGGCGGCGGTGCCTTTGCTGAGGATATCGAAATATTGCTGTACGCACTGAGACACAATGCCAGAATATTCTCCGATCCGCAGATGGATCTCTCGAATCTTCTTCACATTGTGTTCTTTTGCCGTCTCTACGGCGATGTTTACAATACTCTGCGTGATAGATAGTTCATGCATAACTTAGCAGTCCATACAGGAGAAGCAGGGGTCGATGGATGCCACGATCAGGCCAGCGTCTGCCACGGTGTTGCCCTTGAGCATGGTTTCCACGGTGGGGGCATTTTTGAAGGTGGGCACGTGAATGCTCAGACGATGGTTGGTGGGGCCGCCATTGGTGACGACTTTATACACCAACTGACCACGGGGCGCCTCATGACAGCCTACGAATTCGCCGGCAGGAACCTTGGGGATCTTGTTGCCCAGGTTGATGGGGCCTTCGGGCAGCATATCAACGGCCTGACGAACGATCTTCATGCTCTCATAAGTCTCCAGGACACGGACGAGCACGCGGGCGAACACATCGCCGGAGTCTACCACGGGGATGTTGAAGTCAAAGTCCTCATAAGAGGTATAGGGGGCGTCACGACGAACATCAATGTCCACGCCGGAAGCACGGGCGTGAGGGCCGACCGCACCGATGCGGATGGCATCTTCCCGCGTCAGGACGCCAACCCCCTGGGTTCTCATGGCCACGGTCTTATCAGTGGTCAGGAAGTGGGTCATGGGCTGCATCTTCACTTCCAGGTCATCCAGGGTGTCGATGATCTCCTTGCGCAGGTGATCGGGGATGTCTCGGCGGGCGCCGCCGATGGTGTTCATGGCATAGTTGACCCGATTGCCGGTGATGGCTTCCAGCAGATCCATGGTTCGTTCCCGATCGTTCCAGGAGTGCATGAACAGGCTGTCGTGGCCGATAATGTGACAGGCGATGCCCAGCCACAGCAGGTGGGAGTGGATGCGTTCCAGCTCGGAGATGATGACGCGGATATACTGACCACGCTTGGGCACCTCCATGCCGGCGATGTTCTCCACGCACATGGCATAGGTCATGGCATGGGAGTGGGAGCAGATGCCGCAGACACGTTCCACCAGAACATCGGTCTGGATGAAGTTGCGTTCCTGGGCCAGCTTTTCGATGCCGCGGTGGTTGTAACCGATAAACACCTTGGCATCAGTAATCATTTCGCCGTCTACCGTAAGACGGGCATGGACCGGCTCTTCCAACGAAGGATGGTAAGGTCCGATCGGAATGGTATAGCTCATGTGTTGAACCTCCTTAACACTGCCTGTTCCCCCGCTTCCCTAACGGGGGAACAGGCATCTTGTCTACCTTTTCTATCACGGGTGCTATATGAATATAGTATTGCATTGCCAGTTTGATTATATTAAATTGTTAATTTCTTGTCAAGCGACTGTCCCCCCCTTTTCCCCTTTTCTTTCGTGTTCTTTTTACGAAAAACCCTGCTTCTTCCCTGTCCCTTTTAGGCATACAGAACAGAATTACACCCCCTTCCAGTTCCCTCGCTTCCGGCGCTGGATTTCGTGGGTTGGATTTTTATAATTTTTTTGTTAACAATTTGTTTAACTTTTCCCCTGTCCGCTTCTCTTTCCCCCTGTTTTACCGGTATCTGCGTTGGAAATCCGGACTCTTTTTGCAGCCCGTCTGTCATTTCTACCAAAGGTGTTTTTCGAACTTTTTTCCACTTTTTTTGAGGGAATGTCCTGGAATTTTCCGTTGGAAGGAACGGTCAGAAAAATTTTTTTCTTTTGCCCGCCACTTTTACAAAAAAAGATTGGCAGCGCATTCTTCCGCTCTGCCAATCTCCATGATTTTCTATTTTTACCTGGGGAATTCGTCCATTTTTGTCAGCGAACAGGATTCTCGATCCGTCCCATCACAGCGCCGCCATGGCCGCATTCACCTGATCTTCACAGGAGCGCATGGCCAGGATGGTCTTGGAGATCAAGTCCTCTACCGTCCACCCCAGACGCTCTGCGCCGGTGGTGATGACCTCACGGGAACAGCCTGCGGCGAAGCTGTGCTGCTTGAACTTCTTCTTCACCGATTTCAGCTCCAGATCCTTGGTGCTCTTGGAGGGACGCATCAGCGCTGTGGCCCAGATCAGGCCGGTCAATTCGTCTGCCGCAAAGAGCACCTTTTCCATCTCGTGTTCCGGCTGGATGTCCACCGTGATGCCATAGCCGTGGCTGCACACAGCGTGGATGAGGGCATCGTCCGCACCGCCCTCTCTCAGCAGCTCCGGTGCCTTGATGCAGTGCTGGTCAGGGTACTGTTCAAAGTCGATGTCGTGGAGCAGCCCCACATTGCCCCAGAAATCCACGTCCTCGCCGTAGCCCAGTTCCTGGGCGTACCAGCGCATGACCCCTTCCACCGTCAGTGCGTGCTGGAGATGGAAATGATCCTGATTGTACTTGCGCAGCAGCTCCCACGCTGCCTGTCGCTCCATGGTCTGTTTCATCTTTGGTTCCTCCTTGTTTATTTCGCTAACAGATCTTTGACCACCTGGCTGGCCGCAATGAGTCCCGCCACCGGCGGCACAAAGGGCACGCTGCCCGGAGTGCTCCGGCGAGTGCTGCCCGGTTCCGGTTCCGGCTGGAACAACGTTTTGTGGGGCAGCTCGGTGGAGTAGACCACCTTCAGGTGGGTGATGCCTCGTTTTTTGAGTTCCTTCCGCATGACCCGCGCCAGTCCGTCACCGGCGGTCTTGGAAAGATCGGTGACGGTAAAGGACGTGGGATCTAATTTGTTGCCGGTGCCCATGGCGCACAGGATGGGCGTCCCCGCCGCTTTGGCACGGGTGATCAGCTCCAATTTCCCCGTCACCGTGTCGATGGCGTCCACGATGTAGTCATACTGGGTCAGGTCAAACTGGTCAGCGGTGTCCGGCAGGTAAAAAGTTTTCCACAGCGTGACCTGGATATCCGGATTGATGTCCAGCACCCGCTCCTTGGCCACGTCCGCCTTGTCCCGTCCAATGGTGCTGTGGAGGGCGAAAATTTGGCGATTCAAATTGCTGACGCTGACCGTATCGTGGTCGATCAGATCCAGCGCCCCGACACCGCTCCGTGCCAGCGCCTCCACCACATAGCCGCCCACGCCGCCCAGGCCGAACACGGCCACCCTGGCCTGCTGCAGCCGTTCAATGGCGTCTCTGCCCAGCAGTAATTCCGTTCTCACAAAGGCTTCCATCTTCAACCTTCCTCCTCTGGCTTCCCCAGGGCGCTGCCCAGGGTGTCATACCACTCCAAAAACGTGTGCTCCACTCCGGCGGATTTATAGCCTACCATGGTGTCCAAGCTGACGGCGTGGATGGCTTTGAAAATATTCTTGGGCACCTGGCTGTTCTCCTCTGCCAAGGTGGCGATGAGCTGTTTCACCGCCTGCCGTTTGGAGGTACCGATGCCGTCCAGGCTCTGGGACATCTTCTCCGTCATCCGGCAGGCGCACTGGATGAATTCCAGGTCGTTGTACCGCTTCCAAGCGATGATGTCCTTCTCCTTCACGCAGTACAGGGGGCGGATCAGCTCCATCCCTGGGAAGTTGGTGCTGTGGAGCTTGGGCATCATCCCCTGGATCTGCCCGCCGTAGAGCATCCCCATCAGCGTCGTCTCAATGACGTCATCAAAGTGGTGCCCCAGGGCGATCTTATTGCACCCCAACGACTGAGCCAAGCTGTATAGGTGTCCCCGCCGCATTCGGGCGCAGAGGTAGCAGCAGTTCTTCGGCTCGCTCTCGGTGACGGCGAAGATGTCGGTGTCAAAGATCTGGATGGGAATGCCCAGCAGGGCGGCGTTCTCCTGGATCTTCGTCCGGTTCACCGGATGGTATCCGGGATCCATGACCAGATATTTCGCCTCAAAGGGCACCTCACTGACCCGCTGGAGCTGCTGGATGAGCTTGGCCTGGAGCATGGAATCCTTGCCGCCGGAGATGCACACGGCCACCCGATCTCCCGTCTGAATGAGTTCGTATCGCTTCACCGCGGCGATGAAGGGGTTCCACAGTTCCTTTCGGTATTTTTTCACAATGCTGCGCTCGATGAGCTGCAATCGGCTGAGCTGACGTGCCATCTCTTTTGCCTCCATGTTTCGTGTTGTCCACCATGATACCACAACCGCCGCTAAAATACTACCAATTCACTATGAAATACCGCTGTTTTTGCATGGCGTCTTTTGGGATGCAACAAACCGGACTTTAATGCCCTCTTTTCAGTTAGCTGTGCCTTACTGCCGGTTCCACATAAGGGGTTCCAAATCCCATGATTTTCTTTCTATTTTGACGGATTTTATCTCCATTTTGTAACCTTTTCCTCCTTTTTCTAATCAGACTGTCACCTTGACTTCATAAGGAAAACATGGTATCTTAAGAATATCTTAAAATTTTTGCTTTATAATTTTTGTGCTTATAGAAACTCCCCTTTTGGAGGAACTTATGGTTTTTACATCTTTCTCATTTTTGGGTTTTCTGGCGCTGTCCGTCCTGGCCTTCTGCCTGACCCCCAGACGCCGCCGCTCCCGTGACATCCTGCCGTCCGGAAAGCACTTCCAGTCCAAACGCCACGCCACCGCACTCCCCCCACGGGGCTACGTCCTGCTGGGGTTCAGCCTGGTGTTTTACGCTTTCGCCGGCTGGAAGAAGTTGATCTTCCTGCTCCTCACCGCCCTTTTTGTCTGGCTGTGCAGCCGGCAGATGGGGCAGGTTTATGACAATATGAATGACGCCCTCAGCCGCCTGCAAGACCGGCAGGAAAAGGCCGCCGTCCAGAAGCGCCACCGGAAGCGGTGTCGCCGCCTGGCCGCCTTCGGCATCGTCATCCTGCTGGTGCTCTACAGCTACTGCAAATACGGCGCCATGCTGGTGGAAGCCATCAGCAGCCTGCTGGTGAACCTGGGCAAGGGCGGCCCTCTCTCCGCCTGGGAGGTCATCGTCCCCTTGGGGCTGTCCTACTACACCCTGTCCCTCATCGGCTACCTCCTGGATGTCTACTGGCGCAAGCAGGAGCATGAGAGCAACTTTGCCCTCTTTCTCCTCTGCGTCTGCTATTTCCCCCAGATCTTGCAGGGACCTATCCCCCGCTATCGCCTGCTGCGCAAGGAGTTTTTAGAGGATACCTCCGTCACCTCTCAACGGCTCTGCCGAGGGACGCAGCTCATTTTATGGGGGTATTTTAAGAAGCTGGTCATCGCTGACCGGCTGAACCTTTTCATCACCGGCGTCCTGGGCAGCTACCAGCTCTACGATGGCCTGGCCTTCTGGGTCACTGCCCTCTTTAGCACCTTCCAGCTCTACGCCGATTTCTCCGGCTGCATGGACATCGTCCAGGGCATCTCCGAGCTGTTCGGCATCACGGTGGAGAAGAACTTCGACCACCCCTTCACCTCCCGCAGCGTAGCGGAGTGGTGGCGCCGGTGGCACATCACGCTCTGCCAGTGGATGAAGGATTATGTCTACTTTCCCCTGGCCGTCTCCCCCCACCTCATCAAGGTCAGCGGCAAGCTGAAAAAGCGCTTTGGCGCCAAGGCGGGGAAGAACTTTGTGACCATCGTCACCATCGGCGTGGTCTGGCTGCTCACCGGCCTGTGGCACGGGGTCAAGGTGTGCTACCTGATCTGGGGGCTTTACTACGCCCTGTTCCTCATCATCGACACCATCGCCCAGCCCAAGCGGCTCACCGTGCGTCTGGGCATCGACGGAGACAGCCCCGCCTGGCAGCGGTTCCAGATGGTGCGCACCACCCTGATCTTCTCGGTCGGACGACTCATCACCGTCCCCGATGATTTTTCCATCTCCCTGCACTTGTTTCAGGGGATGTTCACCCACTTCAACCCCTGGATCTTCTGGGACGGCTCCCTGCTGACCGCCGGGCTGGACGGCGCGAACTTCCTCCTCTCCCTGCTCCTCATCGCCCTCCTGCTGGTGGTGGAGCACAGCCAGGTGACCCACGGCTCCATCCGTGACCGAGTGGCCACGCTGAAGCTGCCGGTGCGGTGGGCGGTCTGGTACGGCCTGCTGGCGGGCATCCTCATCTTGGGCATCTACGGCCCGGGCTACAGCGCCAGCAGCTTCGCCTATATGAACTTCTGACATTTCCATTGATAAATAAAGGAGAACGACACCATGAAAGAAAAATTGACGGCATTACTGAAGGAAAACTTCTCTGAGATCGACTTCACCGAATCGGACGCCCTGGTAGACGATGGCATTTTGGAATCCATGACCCTGGTGGAGATCATCGCCACCATCGCTCTGGAGCTGGGCATCACCATCCCCTATGAGGAGGTCATCCCCCAGAACTTCAACTCCCTTGACGCCATGGCGGCTATGCTGGAAAGGTTGGAGGAAGCATGATAACTCTGGTAGACGCCCTGTACCGGAACGGTGCAGAGCGGCCGGACAAGGTGGCGCTGATCTTCCGTGACCAGCAGGTGACCTACGGCCAGCTGCTGGAACAGGCCACCCTGCTGGGGGGCTACCTCCAAGCCCAAGGCATCCAGCCTGGCGACCGAGTCATGCTCACCGGCGCATCCCGTCCGGAGTACGTCATTGCCCTCCTGGCCGTCCAGCTCATGGGCGGCGTCACCGTACCGGTTGACCGGAACCCACTCAAGACCACGCTGGCATACATCGCCCAGCTCACCGACGCCAAACTCTACCTGTCCACCAACAAAAAGGTGCCGGAGGGGCTGCCCTATGTGCGCTACGTTGATGCTCTGGAAGCCGCCAACGCCCTGGGACAGAAGGCAGCTCCCCCCCCAGAAGACCCCGACCGCATCGCAGAGCTGCTTTTCACCACCGGCACCACCGGACGCCCCAAAGGCGCCACCCACACCCTCCGGTGCATCTCCGCCAATATGCACAACACCTACACCGGCATCGGGATGCGCAGCGATGATATTCTGCTGCTGCCCCTGCCCCTGAACCACTCCTTCGGGATGCGGGTGCTGCGAGCTATGCTCTGGGCAGGGGGCACCATCGTGCTGCAAAACGGGTTTGGCTTCGGTCGGGAGACAGAGCTGAACATCCATCAGCATCACTGCACCGCCATGGCCTGCGTCCCCGCCTCCATGGACTTGATGCTCCAGCAGATGGGGAACGACCGTGCCCAGCAGGTCTTTGGGAAGCTGCGCTACATCGAGTTCGGCGCCGGCTCCCTGAGCATCCAGCGGAAGAAGTTTTTAAGCCAGCTGCTGCCCCACACAGAGCTATTCAACGTCTGGGGCTCCTCGGAGACGGGCGGCTGCCTGTTCCTCCATGTGAACCGGCATTTGGATCATGTGTCCGCCGTGGGACGCCCGTTGGAGGGCATCCAGGTGCGCCTGCTGGATCAGGAGACCGGAACCCCCCTGGAGGGCATCGGCCCCGATGTCGTGGGGCGGCTGGCGCTCCAAGGCCAGATGCAGATGGTGGGCTATTGGGGTCTGCCGGAGCAGACCGCCGACGCCTTGCAAGATGGCTGGCTGGTGACCAACGACCTGGTGTGGCGGGACGAGGACGGCTTCGTGTATATGCTGGGTCGTGCTGACGACATCATCAATGTAGGCGGCGAGAAAGCCTCCCCCATCGAGATCGAAAACACCGCCTCCCTCTGCCCCGGTATTCGGGAGTGCGCCTGCATCGGCGTGGAGGATGTGGGCGGTGTGCTGGGGGAAGTGCCTGCCCTGTACCTGGTGGCAGAATCGGCGGATTTTGATCCGGCCGATGTGACCAAATTCCTCACCCCCAAGCTGGAGAGCTATAAGCTCCCCAAAAAATTCGTCTTTGTCAACGCCTTGCCCCGCAATGCCATGGGCAAGCTGGATCGAAAGGAGCTGCGTAAGATGTGGTCTGATTCCGGCGACATGAACTTGACCAACCCCACCTTCGAGACCATCCTGAACCGGCACAGTATCCGCCACTTCACCGATCAGCCCATCCCCCGCCGGCTGTTGGAAGCGGTGGTCAGCGCCGGTTACCACGCCCCCAGCAGCAAGAACTTGCAGACCTGGCGGTTCACCGTGCTGACCAATCAGGCAGAGATTCAGGCGCTGAAAGAGCTGATCGCCGCCACCGCCCAGCGGGTCGGTTCCTTCTTCTTCGGCTACAACAACCCCCAGGCGGTCATCCTAGTCTCCAACGATCAGCGCAACCCCAACAGCATCCAGGACTCCGCCTGTGCGGTGGAGAACATCCTCCTGGCCGCCACTTCCTTCGGCCTGGGCGCCACCTGGATCAACGCCCTGCGCACCATTTGCGATGAGCCGGAGATCCGCACCAAGCTGGACGAGTACGGCATCCCCCAGACCCACACCGTCTGGTCTACCATCGTCCTGGGCTGGCCCGCCAAAGAGCCGAAACCCATCGTGAAAAACCCCAACGTGGTTCATTTTGTGGACTAAATGAACCTTCCCCCCGAATTTCTCAGACACGGAGGTTGTAACAAATGAAATGGAAACCATACTTCGCCCGTGCTGGGAAAGGGCTGGCCTTTTTCCTCATCGCCGCCCTGCTTTTCTGCCTTATCACCCGCATCTTCACCCCCAAGTGGAGCGGCTATTGGAAAAGCAGTGACACACTGACCGGCTTCTACCAGCTGGAGGAGGACTCCATCGACACCCTCATCATCGGCAGCAGCCAGGTCATCAGCGGCGTCTCCCCCATGGAGCTGTACCAAAATCAGGGCATCTCCGCCTACAGCCTAGGTACGGAGCGGCAGCCGGTGCTCTGCTCCTACACCCTGCTCAAGGAGGCGCTGGATACCCAGCCCAACCTGAAGGCGGTGATCTTTGAAGTCACCGAGCTGTTCAACGTCTGTGACGAGGCCAGCTACCGGAAGGGGCTGGACTACCTGCCCCTGAACGCCAACAAGTGGGAGGCCATCCAAAGCCATGTGGCCTGGGCGGAAAAGCGGGAACAGGAGCAGAACGGCGAGGCAGCGCCCACCGCCTTGAGCTATGTCCTGCCCATCATCGCCTACCACGACCGGTGGAACCAGTTGGAAAAAGCGGACTTCACCTACTGGCGTGAGGATCGCACCGACCCTTATCGGGGATTCTCCATCCAGACCAACCAGGGCGCCAAGGGCACCTATGAACCATTGGACGAGGACGCCTCCGCCGCCCTGGCTCAGCCGGAGCCGGAAGCCATGGAGGCTTTCACCAACCTGGTCAGCTTATGCAAGGAGCGGAACATCGACCTGATCCTGCTCAAGACGCCCCGCTCGGACTGGACGCTGGAGGAGTACAACACCACCCAGCTGCTGGCTCAGCAGAACGACCTGCCCTTCCTGGATTTCAACCTCCCCCAGCTCCAAAAGGCCATCGGGTACGACTACACGGTGGACAACCTCTATCGCTCTCCCACCCATCTGAACTTGTCCGGCGCCCAGAAGGTCACCGCCTACTTGGGCGGCTACCTGGCTGACCATTGCAACGTAGCGGATGTCCGTGGCACACAGGCAGCAGAGACGTTGGAGATGGAGCTGCCGGTGTACCTGGACGGGGTGGAGGACGGCAACCTGTACCTGAAAGAGGACTTGGCCAACTTCCTCTTGGCCTGCCAGAAGGGGCGCTACTCCGTCCTGCTGGCGGTCAACAACAAGGACGGCAACTGTGCCTTCCCGCAAGCCTACCGAGACGCCCTCACCGGCCTGGGGCTGGACACCCGCTTCTGTGACGGCGGCAACTACATCGCCGTGCTGGAGTGCGGCACCATCCCCCTTCAACAGTGGGGCGGAGCCGCCCTGTCCCAGTCCCTGACCCTGGCGGACGGCGCTTACGCCACCCTGACCAGCAGCACCTCCAGCGGCACCCTCTCCATCGGCGGCGAAGAAGTGGACGCCAACGATCCTGGGCTGAACATTGTGGTCTACAATCACGAGACCGGCCAGGTGGTGGACGCCATCGCCTGCAACATGGAGGAAAAAGTCCTGGACAAAAAGACCGGCGAGACCGGTCTGATGCCTGTCCTGCGCCGATAACGTCAACAAAACGACCCTCCCAGCCAGTTGGGAGGGTCGTTTTTGCCGCATTGTAAACCTAACAACATTTTCAGTTGACAATCAACCACAGCCGGTGTATACTCTTTCTCGATAAGAAAACAAGAGAGGTGTTTTTTATGGAAAACAATCGCTGGTCGATTCAAGACCTGACCCGAATGGCGCTGCTGACCGCTCTGTTGTGTGCCTCCGCCTATATTGCCTTCCCCATCCCCATCACCCTGGTCAACGTCACCGCCCAGACCTTTGTCCTGAACCTGGTGGCGCTGCTGCTGACCAAGGAGCAGGCTGGCGTCACCGTGGCCCTGTGGATTCTGCTGGGTGCCATCGGCGTGCCGGTGTATTCCGGCGGACGTGGGGGCTTCAGCGAATTGGCCGGCCCTACCGGCGGGTTCATCGTGGGCTTCCTCATCGCCGCCTGGCTCATCGCCTGGCTGAAGGGGGACAACCCCAGCCCCAGCCGTGCCCTGGTGTTGACCTTCATTGGCATCCCCATCATCGACCTGCTGGGCGCTGCCTGGTACGCCGTCTTCGCACAGATCCCCCTCACCACCGCCCTGCTGACCACAGCGCTGCCCTTCCTGCCCGGCGACATCATCAAGGCCGTGGGTGCGGTGCTGGTCTACCTGCCCTTGCGGAAGGCCCTGCGGCAGTTCAGCAAGTGACGAAAATGCCTGCTAAGCTGTCATGCTCCAGCGCCACCTGGAGCCGAGGCAGCACCTCCCCCGCCGACTGGTGCAGGTAACCGGCCAGGGCGGGCATCCGGAAGGTTTGAGCCAGCGCCCACGCTCCCTGCTCCACCACCCGCCGCAATCCGTTGGAGGACAGGGAGGACAGGCGCCGATGCAGCTCCGCTCGTTCTTCCGCTGTGATGGACAGCTCCAACACATCCCGCCCCAGCAGGCACCGCCCCAAGGCGTTCTGGAACACGGGCTGGTAGAGGTTGAGGAGCAGATCCTCATAGTCCGGTGAGGCGGCGTTCAACACACACTCCACCGCCCCTCGGTCGAAGCAATTCAGCAGCCGATTCTCCGCCGCCAGATGGGTGAGATAGCCGTTCAAAAAGCGGATTCCTTCCAACCCTTCTCTGACGGGCAGGAACAGCTGATAATCTATGGTGCATCCTATCATGTGGGGCATGAATTGGGGCTGATAGGTGTGGAAAAAAGCCAGAATATTGGCTGCCGTCTCCCGATACGCCCGATTGGTCACCACCGGCGGATGGGCGCAGACGTACTGATATAATTTCAGCCCCTCCTGCACCTGCTGGTTCACCCGTTCCAGCCCCCGCTGTATCACCTGATCCAGATCTCCCCGCAGCAACTGTTCCTGTGGGTCTTTCTCCCCGTACAGCCCCTGTCCAATCAAATCATTCACTCCTTTGAGCAGCTCCTGCGCCACCTCTATTGGCACGGAGCTGCTCTCTGCCATGGTGTAGTGCTGCACCTGCCGTTGGAGCAGCCCCCAGAGTCGAGTCTCCACCGCTGCCGCTTGGGACGCCGTAAAGGGGCGGGTCAACGCCTTGTCCATCTCACCAATCCCCCTTCCAGTCCAAATCGGTCAGCGCCTCTACCGGCACCCCCGCCAAATACTCCGTGGCGCCCTGCGCCACCCCGTCAAAGAGCCGCTTCATGCCGTCCAGCACCTCCCGATCCGTGAGCCGGTCTCGGCACTCGTTTTTGAAGTAGTAGAACAGCGCTTGCAGCTCCCCCAACGTCTCCTCGTAGTTGGCCGGACAGAGGAAGGGCGAGTCGCAAAAGCGCTCCGCCAGCAGGTGGAGCACCCCGTCCCCGAATTCCACCCGTCCCGTGGCTTCCAACGCCTCCTGCCGCTGCTGGAGCAGGGAAAGCATCTGCTGCTCCGTCAGCACCAGCCCGTACTGGCTGGTAATCTGGTTGGCCTGGGTCAGCGCCTGGATGGGGCGGGTCAGCGCTGGTTGGCTGAATGATTGCAGCTGTATCCTATCCATTGAAATCACCTCCCATTCTTATTACTACAACGGCGGGAAAAGGACAAGTCTTGAAATTTCCGCCGTTTTGTGGTAATATAAAAGCAGAAAAGAAGAAAAAAATGCAGTTGCCTTGGAACAACTGCGCTGTTTCCCTCCCTGCCCCAATCCTTCCCTTTACAACCTTCCCATTCCGTGCTACAATGAGTTGGAAATGAGGTACTCCCCCAGCAATCGCTGAAACCGCTTTTGGAAGCTGATGCCCTCTGTATTTCGATTGCAGAAGGACGTTGGCTTTTTCTGCATTTTTAGGAGGAAGCATTCATCATGAACGAACGAATCCGAGCTTACCGCGATACCCTCTTGCTCACCCTCATCGCCCTCCCCTTAGGGCTGGCCATCGGCGCCATGGACGCCCTCTTTGGTCGGGTGTTGCTGTCGGTGACCGCCTTCCGCATGGCGCACGTTTATTCTCTGCTCCCCTTCCTGGGCTTGGTGGGCGTGGGCATCGTCTGGGGCTACCAGAAGGTGGGCGGCACCAGCGGCAAGGGCATGACCCTGCTCTTTGAAGCCGGTCACGGCGACACCCAGGACATCCCCCTCCGGCTCATCCCCCTGGTCATGGTCAGCACCTGGCTGACCCACCTGTTCGGCGGCAGCGCCGGACGAGAAGGGGTGGCCGTCCAGATCGGCGGCACCTTGGCGCACTCCATCGGCAAGCGCCTGCCCATCCCCAACGCCGGAAAGCAGCTGCTCCTCACCGGCATGGCCGCCGGCTTCGCCGGCCTGTTCCGCACCCCCATCGCCGCCACCTTTTTCGCCCTGGAAGTGCTCACCGCAGGCGTGTTGGAGTATTCCGCTCTCCTGCCCGCTCTGGTGGCCTCCTTCAGCGCCAGCGCCTGTTCCGGCCTGCTGGGGCTGGAGAAATTCACCGTGGCACTCACCGACCAGGTCGCCTTCTCCGCCCCGTTGGTGGGCAAGCTGCTCCTGTTCGGCCTGGTCTTTGGCATGGCGGGCGGCCTGTTCGCTTTTGTCCTGCACAAGCTCAAGGCACTTTTCGCCCAATACTTGCCCAATCCGCTGCTGCGCATCTTCCTGTTCGGTGTCCTTGTCAGCGGCTTCTCCCTTCTCTGCTGGGAGGGACGCTACTCCGGTCTGGGCACCAATCTGATTGCCATGAGCTTTGACAGCGGCATCTTTTCCTGGGACTTCGCCCTGAAATGGATCTTCACCGTGGTCACCCTGGCCGCCGGCTTTCAGGGCGGTGAAGTGACCCCGTTGTTCTCCATCGGCGCCTCTTTGGGCGTCCTGCTGGGGATGCTGTGCGGCCTGCCCACCGCCTTCGTAGCCGCCTTGGGCTACGCCGCCGTCTTTGGCAGCGCCAGCAACACCCTGCTGGCGCCTATGCTCATCGGCGGGGAGGTCTTTGGCTTTGCCTACCTGCCCTACTTCTTCGTGGTCTGCGCCGTGGCCTACCTGTGCAACGGCGGCAGCTGCATCTACCCCCTGCAAAAGGGGCGTTGACCCATCTGACTCCAATAGGAGGGACACATATGGACGTATTCTATCAGCTCATCGGCCTGGGCGCTCTGGCCGCCATGGCGCTGAGTTTCTACCAAAAAGGCAAGCGCCAGATCATGGTCTGGCAGATGGCCGCTTTCGCCTGCTTCATCCTCCACTACGGCCTGATCGGCGCTCTGTCCGGCGCCCTGTGCAACGTGGTGCAGATCCTCTCCATGCTGCTCTTTGCTGCCCGTGACCGGTTTCATTGGCCTGTCCTGGCCGCCGCCATCCCCATCTTCCTGTGCTACGGCGTTCTGGGCTGGTACTCCTACGAATCCCCCCTGGCTCTGCTGCCGGTCATCGCCTCCCTGATCGGGATGCTCCCCTTTTTCCAATCCAAGGAGACGGTCATCAAGATCGCCGCTATGATTAGCGACAGCCTGTGGCTCATCTACACCCTCGCCGTCCACTCCTACTCCGGTGCGCTGACCAACGTGCTCTTGATCGTGACCACCTTCGGTTCCCTGTTGGTGGGGCGGAAGCAGAACAACGCAGAATGAACGAAAAACGGACTTCCGTCAGGAAGTCCGTTTTTTCTATCGCAAGCGGTAAACTCAAACCTTGTTTTTCTTCTTTTCCTTGTAAGCCGCTTCGCCAGCCTTGGCCGCAGCCGCCACTGCGCCGCCCAGAGCCAGCAGGCCGATGACGTTGGGGATGACCATGAGGTTGTTGAAGAAGTCGGTCAGCTCCCACACCAGGTCGTTGGACAGGATGGAGCCCAGGAACAGGAAGATCATGGCCAGGACGGAATAGATCTTGTCCGCCTTCTGACCGAACAGATACTTGACGTTGATGCGGCCGAACAGGTTCCAGCCCAGGATGGTGGAGAAGGCAAAGAAAAGCAGGCAGATGGCCACAAAGCCGTTGCCGAGGCTCTCGCCAAAGACCATGCCAAAAGCGATCTGTGCCATGTTGGTCTTGGTCACGCCGTCCACAGCGCCCTGTGCCAGGATGCCGTTGCCAGCGTACAGGGTGCTGATGACCACCAGAGCGGTGAGGGTCAGGACAACGAAGGTGTCGATGAACATACCGACCATGGCAACGGTGCCCTGGTCATGGGGCTTTTCCACCTTTGCCAGCGCATGGGCGTGGGGGGTGGAGCCCATGCCGGCTTCGTTGGAGAACAGACCCCGCTTTGCGCCCTGGCTGATGGCGGTCTTGAGGGCATAGCCCAGGCTGCCGCCGATGATGGCGTTGGGCGTGAAGGCATAGCGGAAGATCATAGCAAAGGTTTCCGGAATGTACTGGATGCGGCAGACCAGTAGCACCAGACCGCCCAGCAGATAGATGCAGGCCATGACCGGCACCAGCTTTTCGGTGACAGAGGCGATACGGTGGATGCCGCCCAGGAAGATGAAGCCGGCAACCGCAGTGACCAGCAGGCCGATGACCCAAGAGGGCACATGGAAAGCGGCGGCACAAGTTTCGCCGATGGAGTTGGACTGAACCATGGAGCCCATAAAGCCCAGCGCCAGGGTGATAGCGATGGCAAAGAAGGCGGAGAGGAACTTGCCGAACTTGTTGTCAAAGGCACGGCGGATGTAGTAGACGGGGCCGCCCACCACGTTGCCATCTTCGCCCACAACACGAGTCTCCTGCGCCAGGACGGCTTCGGAGTAGATGGTGGCCATGCCGAAGAAGGCGATGAGCCACATCCAGAACAGGACGCCAGGGCCACCCACCAGGATGGCGCCGCAGGCGCCGACGATGTTGCCGGTACCTACCTGGGCGGCCACAGCGGTGGCCAGTGCCTGGAAGGAGCTGATGCCGCCGGACTGCTTGCCGCCCCGCAGGGAGAAGCCGCCGAACACCCGGCGCATCCCCTCACCCAGGCAGCGCACCTGGACAAAGCGGGTGCGGATGCTGTAGTAGAGGCCGCAGCCCACCAGCATGACGATCAGGATGTAGTCAGACAGATAGGCGTTGGCCGTCTGCACGAGTTTCAATAATGTGTCCATGTTGTTTTTCTCCTCTTTTCAATCAGGTAAAATGCACAAAAAAACAGTTGCCACATCTGTGACAACTCCAGAGAACAGCCTATGAAACAGAACCAAACGACAGAGACTTGCGCACCTGCGCAAATCTCGACTCGCTCTGTCCGTTTGCCTGAGAGATTCAGCCGCGCCCTTGCAGCCTTGCACCTTCGGCACTCAATTCAATGAGATTCTCCAGAGTTCCCTCCCCGCCCAGTCTCCGAACACCCTGTTCCAATTCTAAGCGGTTCTTTGGGAGATATTTTTTGACAAAGGTTATTATAGTCCCTTTCTCCCCCTTTTGCAACCCCATTTTGCAAGTTTTCATGCTTCTCCTTCAAAAAAGGAGAGGGACAGTCAAGTTCCCTCTCCACTTCTGTTGAAAAATGTCAATTTTAACGGAGCACTTGCATCATGTGCCGCTGCTCACAGCGCCGCCTCTGCCACCAAGGCTTCCGGATCGGCGTCGGGCAGGTCTAACCCTTCACAGCGGATGGTATGGAATTCCGGAATGCTGAACATGGCTTGGAACACGGTCTGGATGTACTCCTCCCCCAGGTGATGTGCGCCCACAAAGCCGCCGGCGGTGCTGATGTAGACCGCTTTCTTGGCCTTGCACAGCCCCTGGGTCTCATAGCCCACATAGTGGAAGGTGATGCCCGTGACGCAGACGTGTTCCAGGTACACCTTCAGGATGGAGGGGAAGCTCAAGTCCCAGTAGGGCGCCGCCACCACGATCTCATCCGCCTGTGCGAAGGTTTTGGCGATGTCGGTGCGTTTCCGCTCCACCGTCTCCTGGCAGCTCAGAGGCGCCAGATCCAGCTCATAGAGCTTCTGGTGGTTCACCTGCACATCCTCCAAGGTGTCCAAATAGCGTCGTGCCAATTTCAGTGTGCGGGACTGTTCCCCATGCACACAGCAGTCGATCAGCAGCACGGTTCTTGCCATGGAAGTCATCTCCTTTTCCCAGTTCGTTTTTCTTCTACTATAGCACAAAAAGTCCCGTTTTTTCAACGGCTCATTGGCAAAAAAGACGTGTCCGCCGAAACGGACACGTCTTTACTAGATGCGTTTATTTCAGGATTCTCACCCGAATGATGTTATCCAGCCCCTCGATGGCCTCGATCATGGAATCGCCTACCTTGCGGTCGATGTCGATCATGGTGTAGGCCAGCTCCTTCTTGGACTTGTTGATGAGGTTTTCCACGTTGATCTCCAGGTCGGAGAACAACTTGACGATGGAGCTGAGGACGGTGGGCACGTTCTTGTGGATGACGCAGATGCGGCAGTCACCGGAACGGCGCATGGTCAGGTTGGGCAGGTTCACCGAGTTGGTGATGTTGCCGTTTTCCAAATAGTCCCGCAGCTCGTCTGCCGCCATGATGGCGCAGTTGGTCTCGCTCTCCGGCGTGGAAGCGCCCAGGTGGGGCATGGCCACCACATTTTTGGTCTGCACCAGGCGATTGTCTGGGAAGTCGGTGATATACTTGGCCACACGACCGGACTCCAACCCCTCAATGATGGCGTCATCGCTGACCAGCCCGCCGCGAGCCAGATTGATGATGCGCACGCCGCCCTTCATCTTGGACACGGCGTCCTGGTCGATGATGTTGGCGGTGGACTTGTTGAAGTGCAGGTGCAGAGTGATATAGTCGGACTGACGGAAGATGTCATCCAGGTCAGTCACGTGCTCGATGCGGGTGTTCAGGGACAGGGCGTGGTCAACGGACAGATACGGGTCGTAGCCCAGCACGTGCATCCCCAGGTTGATGGCAGCGTTGGCCACCTTGGCGCCGATGGCGCCCAGGCCGATGATGCCCAGGGTCTTGCCCACCAGCTCAGGGCCGACGAAGGCCGCCTTGCCCTTCTCCACCACCTTGGTCACGTCCACACCGTCCGCCACCTGCTGGCGTACCCACTGGATGCCGCCCAGCAGGTCACGGGAGGCCAGGAGCAGGTCAGCGATGAGCAGTTCCTTGACGGCGTTGGCATTGGCGCCAGGGGTGTTGAAAACCGCAATGCCACGGGCGTTGCACTGGTCGATGGGAATGTTGTTGGTGCCGGAGCCTGCTCGGGCGATGGCCAGCAGCTCATCAGGAAAATCAAAGCCGTGGAGGTCGGCGGAGCGGAGGATCAAGCCTTCATAGCGAGTCTCCTCCTTGCTCACCTGATACCGGCCGGGATCCAGACGACGCAGGCCAGCGGGTGCGATCTTATTCATGACTTGTACGCGATACATACTTCAGACCTCCCTTTCTCAATGTTCCCGATCGAACTTCCGAATGAAGTCGCACAGCTTTTCCACGCCTTCTACCGGCATGGCGTTGTAGATGGAGGCGCGCATCCCGCCCACCTTCCGGTGCCCCTTCAGGTTGTGGAAGCCAGCCTCGGTGGCGGCAGCCACAAACTTGGCGTCCATCTCGTCGCTGTCGCTGCGGAAGGTCACGTTCATGTCGCTGCGGGAGCCGGGTTCGGCCACGCAGTGGAGGAGCTTGGAGTTGTCCAGGGTATCATAGAGCATCTGCGCCTTGCCGTGCTTGATGCGTTCCATACCGGGCACGCCGCCCTGGCTTTCCAGCCATTCCAGGGTCAGGCCCAGCATATAGATGCACCAGCAGGGGGGCGTGTTGTACATGGAGTGCTTTTCGATCATCTTATCATAACGGAGCATCAACGGGGTATCCGGCAGGTGGTGACCGGCCAGAGCCTTGTTGACGATGACGATGGTCAGACCGGCAGGCGCCAGGTTCTTCTGAGCGCCTGCGTAGATGATGCCATATTGGGACACATCCACCACACGGCTGGCAATGTCCGAGGACATATCGCACACCAGGGGCACGTCACCGGTTTCGGGGACGTACTGCCACTCCGTGCCATAGATGGTGTTATTTGCGCAGTAATAAAAGTAGCTTGCCTCCGGGTCCAGCTTCAATTCACTCTGGGTGGGAATATAGGTGTGGTTCCGGTCGGCAGAGGAGGCGGCCAGATTGATCTTGCCGTACTTCTGAGCTTCTTCGTAAGCGATGTTGGAAAAGTTGCCGGTCACCGCATAGTCCGCTTTGCCTGTCTTGCCGATCAGGTTCATGGGGATGGCGGAGAACTGGGTGGAAGCGCCGCCCTGGAGGAACAAGATCTCATAATCCTCCGGAACATTCATCAGACGGCGGAACCGCTCCTGGGTTTGGTCAAAAATGTCCTGGAATACCTTGGAGCGATGACTCATCTCCATGACGGACATCCCACAGCCGTGGTAATTGGTGATCTCGGCACCTGCTTTTTGCAGCACCTCCAGCGGAAGCATGGAAGGGCCTGCGGAAAAATTATAAATACGATCTCCCATAGTGAAAGATCTCCTTTCTGACCGGGCTTCAAACTCACCCGTGTCCTGAATTTGCCGCACCACCCAGCTTCAACCTCACTGGGCAGCAGAGTCGGCATTTCTATTATAGCACTCTGCCCACACAATACCAGCTCCCTTTTCGCCAAAAATGCCGCTTTGTTGGACAGGATTTCCCCCCCTGATTTTGTGTATTTCGCCCAACTGCACCTACGAAGCCCACGACAAAAAGGAGAGAGCCGAAGCTCTCTCCTTCTCTTTTGCATCATGCTCACCACCACAGCCATTCATATGTGAAGCGCACCTTGCTGCTCCGGCCGCACAAGTTCCGCAGGCTGATCTCCTCTCCGTTGTTGACGATCAACGTGTGGTCAGAAACCGTCCCTACGAAATAGGTCAGGTCGGGCATCTCTCGGTCAAAGCCGGAGACGATCATGGCACCGTCCTCCCCGTAGCTGAGGGTCTCGTTCCCCTCCAGCTCGGTCTGGACGCCGGCGCCGAAGTTGTAATAGATGGTCTTTTCCACATAGATGCTGTGGTGTTTGATCTCGTAACAGTCGATCACGGGACTTTTGTTCACGCTGTGGACAAAGCCCACGCTGAACCAATCCCCCTCCGCCATGGGATACCGGCCATAGGTCTGGCCAGTATCGGCGCTGCGCAGCACCAAGTACCCGCCCTGGTTCCCCAGGGCGGTCACCAACGCTGCGTTCAGCAGGAGCAGAAGGGTCAATCCCAGACAGACGCTTCCCTTTTTCACCCTTCGCTCGCCTTGCTTTTCCGGCGCTTGTTCTCGATGATCTGAGCGACCAGAACGATAGCCAGAGCCACCAGACCAGCCAGGTCGGACAGGGTGCCCGGGATGAGCAGTGCCAGACCGCCGGCAGCGCAGAGGATTCGACCCAGGGGGTTGACCTCGTGGATGAGGTAGCCTTCCAGCGCAACGCTGATGGAGATCATGCCGATAAAGCTGCTGACCGCAATGAGAACAACTTCATACCAGACCGTGTCGATGAAGAGCATGGCCGGGTTCAGCGCAAAGACGTAAGGCACCAGGAAGGCGGCGATGGCCAGACGAGATGCGTTCAGTGCCGTGCGCATGGGACGGGATTTCGCGATGGCAGAGCCTGCGTAGGCGGCCAATGCAACGGGCGGGGTGATGTCGGCCACGATGCCGAAGTAGAACACGAACATATTGGCAGCCATAGCGCTCATGCCCATGCCAGTGGTCAGGATGGGGGCGCAGGTGGTGGCCATGATGACGTAGTTTGCCGTGGTGGGGACGCCCATGCCCAGGATGATGCAGGTGATCATGGTGAGCACCAGGGCGATCATCAGGTTGTTGCCAGCGATGCCGACAATGGCACTGATGAAGATCTGACCCAGGCCGGTCATGGTGACCACGCCAGCGATGATGCCGGCGATGCCGCAGGCGATGGCGATGGACAGGCAGTTCTGAGCGCCGGAAGCCAGGGCGGAGAAGAAGGTCTCCACATCCATGGCGTGGCATTCCTCCTCCAATTCCTTCAGGCTTGCCGCTCTGTTGCCTGTGGCGTTCTTCTCCATCAAGCGGAAAACGTAGGGCACCAGTGCCACTGCGATGCAGAGGACGGTGGAGATGATGGCGGAACGAGCCATGGTCTTGCCGCTGATGATGAGCCAGACCAGCACGACCAAGGGGATGAGCAGGTACAGACGGGGCAGCAGGCTCTTGAGCTTGGGCAGCTCATCTCTGGACAGCCCCTTCAGACCCAAGCGCTTTGCCCGAAAGTGAACCATGAGGAAGATGCCGGAGAAATACAGGAATGCCGGCAGGATGGCACGGACGACCACTTCTGCATAGTCCACGCCGATCATTTCCGCCATCAGAAAGGCGGCAGCGCCCATGATGGGGGGCATGATCTGGCCGCCGGTGGAGGCGGCCGCTTCCACCGCTCCGGCGAATTCTCCGGGATAGCCGGTTTTTTTCATCATCGGGATGGTGACGGAACCGGTGGTAACGGTGTTGCCCACGGAGGAGCCGGAGACCATGCCGCACAGAGCGGAGGAGATGACAGCGACCTTCGCAGGGCCGCCGCTGGCCCAGCCGGCGATGCGGTTGGCGCAGGCGATGAAGAAATCGCTGATGCCGGTGGCCTCCAGGAAGGCGCCGAAGATGATGAACAAGACGATAAAGGTGGAACAGACACCGATGGGGGTGCCGATGACACCAGTGGTGGTATAGAACAGGTTGTAGATGATGGATTTCAGCGTTTTCCCCGCCACAAAGGCGTAGATGACAAAGCAGCTGGCCACGCAGAGGATGGGCAAGCCCACCACACGGCGGCAGCACTCCGCCAAAACCAAGATGCCGATGACGCCCAACACGATCTCCAGATCGGTGATGCGGGTGGCACGCTGGAGGATGCTCTGATTATTGATAACGAAATAGAAAAAGCTGCAAGCGCCGACCAGTGCTAGAATGATGTCATACCAGGGAATGCGATTGACCTTGCCTGGATGCCCCTTCCGTGCCGGATACAGGGCAAAGACAAACAGAATGACCAACCCCAAGAACAAAGGTCGTCGGAACTGTTCTCCCCAAGTTGCAAACAGGTTCATCCACATCACGAACAGCGCAAAGGCTGCCAGCAAGTAATGGAGAATCTTCTGCGGGATCCCCTCATAGATACGAGTATTGGATTCCCGGTCGTACTTCTTCATGATCTCCGCCACGTCGTCTGCCGTGCCCACTTCCACATCGTGGTGGACCGCAGGTTCGGCTTCCGGCTGGGAAACCACAGTTTTCTTGTCCTTAAAGTCTGCCAAATTGTTCGCCTCCTTGTTTACTATTTTTCTCTCACCGGTACAGGCGGATGCTTGCATCTCTCTGCGTTCTCTCTCGTTTTAGGAACTTTTTGGGATCGTAACGGGCCGGTTAAAGGGAAAAAACGGCTGCAGCGGCCGAAAAGGCAACTGCAGCCGCAAAAGATATGGTACCCATTTCCCCACGTTCCAGGCTGGGGAGATGTTGTTGTCAGTTAAGCAACGTCAATGTTCTTTTCTTTGAAGAACTTTGCAGCGCCGGGATGGAACTTCACGTCGATGCCCTTGGTTGCGTCCTCCAGCTTCAGGTTGTTGAACTTTTCGTGTCCCTTGATCAGTTCGTCCTGGTTGTCGAACATGGCCTTGACCAGCTCATAGACGACATCCTCAGACAGTTCATTGGAAGCGATCAGAGTAGCGCGGACGGAAACGGTCTCTACATCGGCATCCTGACCCTTGTAGGTGCCGGCGGGGATGGTGGTCTTGGTGTAGAAGGCATAATCCTTCATCAGGGAGTCCCGTTCTGCGCCATCGACGGGGATGACATAGACCTGAGCAGCGGTAGACAGGTCAACGACAGCGGTAGTGGGAGCGCCAGCGACGACGAATGCAGCGTCGATCTTGCCGTCCTTCAGGCTGTCAGCGGAGTCGCCGAAGCTTGCGTTGTTAACGGTGATGTCATCGAAGCTCATGCCATAAGCGGCCAAAACCTGCTTTGCGTTGAATTCGGTGCCGGAACCGGCGTCGCCCACGCAGACGGTCTTGCCCTTCAGATCCTTGACGGACTTGATGTTGGCGTTGGTGGTGACCAGCTGCACGGTTTCATCATACATACCGCAGACGGAGGAGAAGGTGTCATACTTGCCTTCTGCCTCGAACAGATCCGTGCCGGTGGATGCGTAATGCATCACGTCATTCTGGACGATGGCCAGATCTGCTTCGCCGTCAGCGATCAGCTGGATGTTGGCCTTGGATGCGCCAGTGGAGGTGACGGTCAGGGAGCTGTTGGTCAGCTTCTTGTTCAGGACGGTGGACATGACGCCGCCCACTGCGTAATAGGTGCCGGTGGTGCCGCCGGTGGCCAGGGTCAGGCTCTTTGCGCCTGCTGCCGCGCCGGTGGAAGCGGAGCCAGTTGCCGAAGTGCCGCCGCCGCAGCCGGTCAGAACCAAGCTGCAAGCCATGGCAGCAGCCAGAATCAGTGCCAGTGCTTTCTTCATAAGTAGTGTTCCTCCTAAATTTCGATTTTTGCAAAGCTCTGCCTGGAAAGAAGCTCTGCGATGAACGTACACGTTTTACAACATAATATTATATCGGGAAGCGATTCATCTGGCAAGCCCTAAAATACGCAAGATAGGAATATTTTTTCTCCCTCCCTCAGCTGGATTATTTTTTCATTTTTCGGTTCCATCTGCATCTTTTCTCGCATTGTCCGCTCTGCTCTGCATCCTTCTACCACTCATCCCTTCGTGTTCTCCCGTCTTTTCTCCGGTTTTCCGTTGTATTTTGCAGCTTTTAGCGGCACTTTTCAGCATATTTCAAATTCCTGTATACGAGCCTGCATAGATACCGTTTTCTTCTCCCGTTTCCGGCCATGCCAGACCCCTTTTGCCGCTCCAAATATAGCTTTTATGTTATATTTCGCTTGTTATGTTGCTATAAAAGTTTCGCCCCCCTCTTTGCTTTTTCAGTAAAATCCGCTATACTTGAACAGAGGGCTTTTGGACACACAGCAGAGAGTTTTGTCCACAGCTCACGGAAACCAGAAGAAAAGAGAACACGAGTATGCGACATATCTTCATCATCAACCCCAAAGCCGGTCAAGGCGGCAGTGTCCAGCGCATCCAGACCCTGGCAGAGCAGCTGGGACAGCGCCACCACATCGAAACTCTGACCCTCCTGACCCACGGCCCCGGCCACGCCACCACTCTGGCTCGTTCCCTGGCAGAGACTGGCGAGGCGCTGCGCCTGTACGCCTGCGGCGGCGACGGCACCATCAACGAGGTGGCCAACGGCATCGCCGGTTTTACCAACGCCGCCATGACCGCCATCCCCACTGGGCTGGGCAACGACTTTCTAAAGAACTTCGGCGCAGACGCTGAGAAATTCAACGATCCGGAACAGCTGTGGGACGGCCCCGTGACCCCCCTGGATCTCATCGACTGCAACGGCCAGCGCTGTGCCCTGACCCTGGCCTGCAATGGCATTGATGCTCGGGTGGCAGCGGACGTCCACAAGTACAGCGTCCTCCCGCTGGTTCAGGGCAAGGGGGCGTACATCGCCTCTCTGCTGGTGAATTTCTTCTTCAAGGGCATCGGCTCTCACTGGACGGTCTATTTGGACGGTGTGCCCCAGACCGGAACCTTCTCCCTGGTCACCGTCTGCAACGGCCGCTACTATGGCGGCGGCTTCCTGCCGGTTCGGGAAGCCAGCATGACAGACGGCGTGCTGAACACGCTGGTGGTGAAGCAGGTGACCCGACGGGCATTCACCCGCTTTGTTGCGCCTTATTCCAAAGGTGAATACTGGCGCTTTCCTCAGTACGCCCAAAGCTATACCGCTAAGGAGATCCGCATCACCTCGGATGAGGACATCGTGACCTGTCTGGATGGAGAGATCCTCCGTTTTCGGGACGTGACCTTCCGCCTGTCCGACAAAAAGCTGAACTTTTTCGCTCCTAAGGGCGCCAGCCCCGATGCCACCTTCACCCCCATCGACCAACAGCAGCGGAAGAACTCCCTTTGAACTGCATCGCCCGCACCAGCTGCGGCCAACCAAAAAAACGCTTCGGCGCCAAAGGCTCCGAAGCGTTTCCTGTCAATGCGCCCCCTTATGACGCAAGACATACGAGGAACGTGTGTGTACTGCGGCCATTCATTCTATCTCGTTCGCTCTCATTCCGTGCAGTTCCCAATACAGTGCGGGTGTCAGGGTGGTCGTTCCTCCTGATTCTGAGTATAGCAAAACACCTGTCCCAAAAACCGGACAAGCAAGCACGAATGAAAAAATTTTTTATCCGGCGCAAAAAGAGACCCCGCAGGGTCTCTTTTGTTATGATTGGAGTTTTGCCGTCAACGCCTCCAGCGCCTCCAGCATGGCCTCCTCAAAGGAGGGATGGGGCCGCATAGTGCGCAGCATCTGTTCTGCGGTCAGGTGGTTGACCATGGCTTCGCTGATCTGGCTGATCATGTCGCTGGCGTGCTGGCACATGAGCTGGGCGCCCAAGATCTCGTGGGATTCCTTGTCCGCCACCAGCTTCATAAAGCAGCGGCCTGGGTCTTCGATCATAGTGCGGGCGTTGCGGAACATGATGCATTTGCCTGTCACTGCGTCGATGCCCTGTTCCTTGGCCTCCGCCTCGGTCAGCCCCACCACGGCGATCTCCGGACTGCTGTAGATGCAGCTGGGCACCACGTTCAGGTCGGTCTGGGCGTCCTCCCCGCACAGCAGGTTCACGCAGGCCACCGCCTGGGCGGAGGCCACATGAGCCAGGGGGATCTCCGCCGACAGGTCACCGATGGCGTAGACGGTGGGAATGCTGGTCTGATAGGTCTCATCCACCTTCAGCCGCTTCCCCACCTGTTCCGGCGTCAGCTCGGGGGCAAACAGTCCTTCCCAAGCAGGCACACGGCCGATGGCACACAGGACGACCTGACCGGCCACCTGTTTTTCTTTGCCTTTCTGCTCCACGGTGACTACCAGGCCGTTCTCGCCCTGTTCCACCCGCTGCACCATGGCAGAGGTCAGCACCTCCACGCCGCGCTTTTTCAGCAGCTGCCCCAGGTTCTGCCCCAGCTCCTTGTCCATGGTGGGCAGCAGCCGGCTGGCGCCCTCCACCAAGGTCACCTGGCAGCCCAGGTTGTTGTAGAAGGTGGCAAATTCCACCCCGATGACGCCGCCGCCCATGATAACGATGGAGTCATAGAGCGCATCCGTCCCCTCCAACAGCTGGTCAGAGGTCAGGACGCCGGGTAAATCCAGGCCGGGGATGGGCGGGCACAGGGGCACAGAGCCGGTGGCCGCTAGGATGTGGTCAGCGGTGTAAGTGGTGCTTTCGCCATCCGTTCCGGTGACCACAACGGTGCCAGGGGCGGAGATGACCGCCGTCCCTGCCAGCACATCCACCTTGGCCTTCGCCAAAAGGGTCTCGATGCCCTCCCGAAGCTGGGCGGACACCTTCCGCTTGTAGGCGAACATCTCGCCGAGATCCACCGAGATCTCCCTCACATGGACGCCGATGGGTGCGCTGTGCTTGGCGTCAAAATAGACCTGAGAGGCGTGGAGCAGGGTCTTGGTGGGGATGCAGCCTCGATTCAGGCAGGTGCCCCCCACCTCACGCCGTTCCACGACAGCGGTGCGCAGTCCCCGCTTGGCCGCCTGCAAGGCCGCCGTGTAGCCGCCAGGGCCGGCGCCGATGACGATCAACTGATAATCCGACATAGTTTGCGTTCCTCCGGTTCTATCTTAAATATGCGGTCTGTGCGGAGCAAGGTACCGATCCTCTGCATCCTGCGTTATGCTTTTGTCCAGCGCAGGACAGGATGCCGTGCCGCCTTCACCTCGTCCGGTCTGCCGATGATGGTGTGGTGGGGCGCTTCGTGCATGGCCTGGGGATCGTCATACGCTCTCTGGGCCAGCATTTTCAGCACGTCCGCCGCATGATCCAACGTTTCAGGGCCTTCCGTCTCGGTGGGTTCCAGCATGAGGGCTTCGTGGACAATGAGGGGGAAGTACATGGTAGGCGGATGAATGCCCTCATCGATGAGGGACTTGGCCACGTCCAGAGCGGTCACGCCGGTCTCCTTCTTGAGCTTGCTCAGATCCAGGACAAACTCGTGCATACAGATGCGGTCGTAGGCCGGTTCATAGGCACCCTTCAACGCCTGCATCAGGTAGTTTGCGTTCAAGACCGCGTTCTGTGCCGCCTCAGGGATGCCCTCCTTGCCCAGGGTCATCATGTAGGTCAGCGCCTTCACGACCACCAGGAAATTGCCGCGGAAGCTGCGCACCTGCAAGTGCCCTGCTTCTTCGGCCGTGGCGGAGTGGGGCAAGAATTCGGACAGAAACGCCTTGCAGCCCACGGCGCCAGCGCCAGGGCCGCCGCCGCCGTGAGGGGTGGCGAAGGTCTTGTGCAGGTTCATGTGGATGCAGTCAAAACCCATGTCGCCGGGACGCACCACGCCCATGACTGCGTTCAGGTTGGCGCCGTCGTAGTAGCACAGGCCGCCGGCCTCGTGTACCAGGCGGGTGATTTCCAGAATGTTCTGGTCGAAGATGCCCACGGTGTTGGGGTTGGTGAGCATCAGGCCAGCGGTGTCATCCCCCAGCGCAGCCTTCAAGCTCTCCAGATCCACGCAGCCGTCAGGAGCGGAGTCGATGTTGACCACCTCATAGCCGCACATGGCGGCGGTAGCCGGATTGGTGCCGTGGGCGGAGTCGGGGACGATGATCTTGGTGCGCTTCTTGTCGCCACGGGCGTCGTGGTACTGCTTGATGAGCAGGACGCCGGTGAACTCACCGTGTGCGCCAGCGGCAGGCTGGAAGGTCATGTCATCCATGCCGGAGATTTCGCACAGGTAGCCCTTGGCGGTGTCCAGCACCTCCAACGTACCCGCCTGGGCTTCCGTAGGAGCCAGGGGATGGGTGTTGGTGAAGCCAGGCAGGGCTGCCATCTCCTCATCAATCCTGGGATTATACTTCATGGTACAGGAGCCAAGGGGGTAGAAACCGCAGTTGACGCCGTGAACCTGCTTGACCAATTCCGTGTAGTGGCGGGAGATATCCGTCTCGCTCAGTTCCGGCAGCGCCGGCTTTTCCGCTCGGCGCAGTTCTTCGGGCAGTGCCACGGTGTCCACGTCACAGGGGGGCAGGATGGTACAACGGCGGCCAGGAACGCTCTTTTCAAAGATCAGTTTCATTTTGCCAGCACCTCCTCCACGATGGCTGCTGCTCTGTCCAGCTCCGCCTTGCTGATTTTTTCAGTGGCACACCACAAGATCTGATCCTCTCCCAGGGGCAGACCGCCCAGGATGCCCTGTGCGTCCAGGGCGTCCAGAACCCCGTCCCGCTGGGGCAGGGTGGTGACGAATTCCTGGAAGTAAGCGCCGTCATAGGCCAGTTCCACGCCGTCCAGGGCGGTGAGCTTGCCCGCCAGGTAGTGTGCCTTGGCCATGGACTGCTCTGCCGCCTGGGTCATGCCGTCAGGCCCCATGGTGGCCATATACAGGCCAGCGGTCAGGGCGCACAGCGCCTCGTTGGAGCAGATATTGCTGCTGGCCTTCTCTCGCCGGATGTGCTGTTCTCTGGCCTGGAGGCTCAGGACGTAGGCTTTGTTGCCCTTGGCGTCGGTGGTCTCCCCAACGATACGGCCGGGGAGCTTGCGCATGAGCTTCTGGGTGGCGGCCATGTAGCCCAGATAGGGGCCGCCGCTGCCCAAGGGCATCCCCAACGGCTGCCCTTCCCCTACGGCGATGTCTGCGCCGCAGGTTCTGGGGCTTTTCAAGATGGCCAGGGCGATGGGGTGACAGCCCATGATGTACTTGGCGCCCGCCTCGTGGACGAGAGCGCCCAGGGCTTCTGCGTCCTCCAACAGACCGTAGAAGTTGGGCTGCTGGACGTAGAAGCTGGCCACATCGGCGGTGAGCAGTTCCTGCAGGGCGTCCACATCGGTGCGGCCGTCCTTCATGGGCACCACCTTCAGCTCGTCACCGGTGCCATAGCAGTAGGTGCGGACGGTGTTGATGACGTCAGGGTGGGTGGTGGCGGAGATGAGGGTCACATGACGCTTCCGATCTCGGCACATGGCGGCGGCTTCTGCCGCAGCGGTAGCGCCGTCATAGACGGAGGCGTTGGAGACGTCCATGCCGGTCAGCTCACAGATCATAGTCTGATACTCGAAGATGGACTGGAGCAGCCCCTGGCTCATCTCTGCCTGATAGGGGGTGTAAGCGGTTAGGAATTCCTCCTTGGCCGGAATGTATTTCACGATGGAAGGGATGTAGTGGTCATAAGCACCAGCGCCCCGAAGGATGGTGGCATACGCCTTGTTCTTGGCCGCCATGGCAGACAGGGCACGCCCCACTTCCAGCTCACTCATGCCGGTGGGGAGGTTCAGCTGGTCATGGAGCAGCATCTGGCTGGGCACATCCTGGTACAGTTCTTCCACGCGGTTCAGGCCGATGGCCTGGAGCATTTTTCGCCGTTCTTCTTGGGTGGACGGGACATAACTGCCCATAGATCAGCCCTCCTCCGCACAGAACGCCTCATATGCGGCGGCGTCCAGCAGTTCTTCGGTGTCGGTGACGTTCTCCACCTTGATGATCCAGGTGCCGTAGGGGTCTTCGTTGAGCAGCTCGGGCTGATCCAGCAGGTCTTCGTTCACTTCACAGACGGTGCCGGAGACTGGGGAGATCAGGTCGGAGACGGCCTTGACGGATTCCACATCGCCAAAGGCTTCGCCGGCGGCAGCGTCATCGCCCACTTCGGGCAGGTTGACGAAGACCACATCACCCAGGGCGTCCTGGGCGAAGTCGGAGATGCCGATGACGAACACACCGTCCTCCTCCTTCAGCCATTCGTGGGACTTGGAATACTTCAGTTCAGCGGGGAAATTCATACTAATACCTCCAATAATCTATCCTAAAAAATACAACTTTTTTCTCTCTTACAGGCCGATCTTCTCCGCCAGCACTTCCATGGCGTCCTCAACCTCCTGATCGGTGAAGCAGTACTGCATTTCGGTGTGAGCAGCACGGAGCTTTTCAACGTCCTCCTTGACCGCCTGGCTCCGGAGGATACAGTCCGCCATGAGCTGTGCCAGCTTGTCAAAGTCGTCAGCGGTGAAGCCAAATCGGGTCATCTCGCTGACGCCCATGCGCAGGGCGCCGGAGGCGGTGAAGCCTTCCTCATCGGGGGTGGCCTGGTAGTTGACGATGATGTTGTTCTCCTCCAGGCGCTTTGCCACCTCTGCGCCCACGCCGTAGCCGACCGAAACGATGACCTGGTGGGTCTCGGTGTAGTCCATGGCGGGATCGCCCATCACGTCCAGACCGGCAGCCTTCAGGCTCTTGGCAAAGGACTTGGCGTTGGAAATGATGGCCTTCTGGTATTCGTCCTTGAACTGGTTCATCTCATACGCCGCCATCAGCATCCCCAACTGGGTGCCCAGGTGGTGGTTGGAGACGCTGCCGGGGAAGGTACGGGTTTCGATGGTTTTCCACAGGCCGTACTTCAGGTCTTCTTCCTTGTAGTTGACGCCGATGACGCCCCGCTGGGGGCCGAAGAAGGTCTTATGGGAGGAGCCTGTGACGATCTCAGCGCCCTCCTGGAAGGGATTCTGGAAGTGGTCGCCCACCAGACCCAGCACATGAGCCATGTCGTACATGATGGTGGTGTGGATGTTCTGTTCGTCCACAAATTTCCGAATTTCCGCCACCGGCTCCTTGTGCAGCACCATGCTCTTGCCCAGGATGATCAGCTCCGGACGATAGCGTTCCAGCAGCTTCTTGGTCTCCTCCATATCGGTCTTGTAGGGGTTCTCCTTGCACACCGGGAAATTGACCACAGCAGGCTTTTCGGTGATCGGGTCGATGGCCACATAGTCATGGAGGGCGCCCATGGGCTGTGCGGACAGGTGACCACCCTTGATGATGTGGTTGTTCATAACGTAGCCCAGACGCTTGGCCTCGCGCTTGCGGTCGATGCGGTTCTTCCAGTCCATCAGAGCGGAGAACACGGCCATGTTGGCCATCTGGCCGCTGAGCACACGAGTCTCCACCTCGGAGCAGCCCAGGTAGGCGCGCATCTCGTCAATCAGCAGCTGTTCCACATGGTCGATGAACTCGGTGCCCTGATAGTAGAACACGTCCTTGTCGTAGAAGGCCAAGATCTTCTTATGCTCGGCGTACCGACAGGCGGGGTCGCTGCCACAGAGCAAGCGGACGGCACGGCTGGGGGTGTTTTCCGAGGGGATCAGGTTCACGCACCGCTCCTGCCGCCACACATGGTTTTCGGCGGCTTTTTTCAGCAGCTCGACTGCCTTGCCGGTGCGGTCGCCCTTGGCGGTGGATTCCGCTTCCTCCTCTACCTTATAGATGAGGGGACGGGCAAAGGGAGGAGCGCCTACGCTCATATGACGGGCGGGGATGACCGCCTTGACCCGCTTTCCGCGGATGTCCACTTCCACCACGTCATCTTCCAGCACATCGCTGTCGATGTACGCCATGCCGATGGCACGCTTGCCGCTGGCTTCCAGGATGACGGTGGAGATGCCCTCGCCCTGGGTCTTGAAATAGGGTACCATGGTGCCGCTGGTGACCCAGCCCACCAGCTTATCATTCTTGTAAACCTCCATGCCCGCACGCATGACCCCACGGCCGGTCAGGGCGATGGGTGCGATCTTCTTGGGCAGGGCGGACAGATCGCTGAAATCACGATCCATGTATCGCTGAGCGGCTTCCTGCTGTGCCTTCAATGCGGCGCGGCCGATGAAATCCCCCTTCTGGTCGGAGAAGCTGACGGCGAACTTGGACAGTGGGACGGCGAAGATGGGAATTTCACTGCCATCGGGAGCGATGCCCATTTCGTGGCCGTACAGGGGCAGGGCAGCCTCCATGCGCAGGGTGTCACGGGCACCCAGACCGGCAGGACGAGCGCCTAGCTCCATGAGCCGATTCCACAGCCACGCCGCATCCTCGCTGCGGACGTACACTTCATAGCCCAGAGGCTCACCGGTGTAGCCGGTCTTGGCGATGCGGGCTTCATGGCCTTCCAGGGGCAGGGTCTTGAGGGCGTTTTTGACCGGTTCGGTGGGGGCTTCGCCGCCTGCCAGGGTGGTGAGCATCTCCTTGCTCTTGGGGCCCTGGACGGCAATGGACGCCCAGTCCTTGGTGATGTCAGTCATGGTGCAGTCGTAGCCGGCGATGACCTTCTGCAGGTGTGCCCAGTCCTTTTCCGCATTGGCGGCGTTGACCACCAGCATGAACCGTTCTTCCTCGAACAGATAGAGGTAAGCGTCGTCAATGGCGCCGCCCTGTTCGTTGGGGATGATGCAGTACTGGGCCATGTTCAGCTCCAGGGCGCTGACATTGCTGGTCAGCACATGCTGCAAGAATTTGACTCGCTCCGGCCCCTCGATCAGGAACCGCCCCATGTGGGACACATCAAAGAGGCTGCACACCTGACGGGTGTAAAGGTGTTCGGCGATGATGCCGGTGGGATACTGGATGGGCATTTCCCAGCCGCCGAAATCCACCATGGTCGCGCCCGCTGCCACATGGATATCGTACAGCTGGGTTCGTTTCAGTTCGCTCATGAAATTCATTCCTCCTCCAAATCTCTATTCGGATGCACGGATTCAAAAAAGGGCACAAAACACCATGTGTTTTGCGCCTCCGTTCTCCTGCTGACCTAAACGCCCTCCCACATCCCTGCCGCCAGGGAGACCGCGCCAATGCGATCGGGAGTGAGCGTGACGGTTCGGAGCCTCGTCCCAATTAGGTCGTATCGCTGTGATCCAAAAACAGTTTCATTTTACACCCTGCCCTGTGATTTTGCAAGATTTATCACGCCGTTTGGTTCCATCTCCGGCAATTTCTCTTGACAAGCGGCGAAAAACCGGAACCATCCCCCCGATGGCTCCGGTTTTTCCCGTTCCTTTTTCGTTCTCTCATCCACGCTTCCAGTGCTCCCGCATCCGCTGCCAGAACCCCACTGGCTCCGGCTCCGGTTCCACTGGCCGGTGGAAGGACTCCGTCATGAACTGCTCCTGGCTGTTGCAGGCGGTGGACAAGGTGTGCTCTTTCCGGTGGTACGTCCCATCAGAACAGAGGAAGCTGGCCTTCACGTTGTCCCGCAGCTGACAGGTCAGCATCCATTGCAGCTGTTCCCGTATCTCTCTGTCGTGAACCGGACAGGCGATCTCCACCCGCCGTTTTAAATTTCGGGTCATCAGGTCGGCGGAGGACAGGTACATCTTGGCGTCCGCCCCCTTGCCAAAGCAATAGATGCGGGCGTGCTCCAAAAAACGTCCTACGATGCTGGTCACCTGGATGTGCTCCGTCTCCCCTGCCACGCCGGGCAGCAGGCAGCAGATGCCCCGCACGATGAGCTCCACCTGCACCCCTGCCTGGGACGCCGCTCGGAGCTTGTCGATCATCCCCCGCTCGGTGACCGAGTTGACCTTGATGCAGATATAGCCATCCGCCCCCTTCTCCATCTCCTGGTCGATGAGGGCGCAGAGCTGATCTCGGATGCCGTAGGGGGACACCAGCAGCTCCTGATACTGCCCTGCCAGATCATTGACCAGCAGGTTGCGGAAAAAGCGAACGGCGTCCTGGCCGATGGGTTCGGAGGCGGTCATCAGGCTCAGGTCGGTATACATGGCGTTGGTCTTTTCATTGTAATTACCGGTGCCGATCTGGGTGATATAGCGCATTTTGCCCTTGTCCCGAAGGGTGATGAGACAGATCTTGCTGTGGCACTTGAATCCCTCCATGCCGTACACCACCTGGCATCCCGCCTCCTCCAGCAGCTCCGACCAGGCCACGTTGTTGGCCTCGTCAAACCGCGCCCGCAGCTCCATGAGCACCAGCACTTCTTTCCCGTTCTCCGCCGCTCGGCAGAGGATGTGGGCAATTTTCGAGGAGGACGCCAGCCGATAGATGGTGATCTTGATGGACAGCACGTCCGGCCGCTCCGCCGCCTCGCTGAGCAGGCGCAGGAAAGGCTCTACCGAATCAAAGGGGTAGAACAGCAGCCGATCCTGCCGCTGGATCTGGGGGATGATCTCCTTCTCCCGCTCCAGATCCTCCGGCCAACGAGAGGGATAGGGCGGATAGCTCAGCCGCTTGGCTTTGCCGTGGGACAGTGCGCCTGCCAAGGTGAATATATACCCCATCTGCAACGGACAGGAGTCCACAAAGCATTGTTCCGGATCGACCTGCACCAGCTTGGTCAGGCAGGTGAAAAATGGGTCAGAAACCTCCTGATTCAGTTCCAAACGCACCACGGCCAGCCGCCCCCGCTTTTTCAGCAGCTTGAGCACCTGCTTTCGGAAGTCCTCCTCGTTGTCCTCGAACTTCTCCTCATCGAAGCTGATGTCTGCATTGCGGGTGACCGTGATGAGACAAGTCTCCAGCACCTCATAAGCGCCGAACAGCGCAGGCGCCCAGTGGAGCAGGATCTCCTCGGTTCGGATGAAGCGCAGCTCTGTCTCCGGCAGCTTCACATAGGCGGGTACGGACTGGGGCACCGGCAGGATGCCGATGGCGCCCTTGCCTTTTTTATCCTGGAGCAGCGCCGTCACATAGAGCCGCTTGCTGACCAGGTGGGGCACGGGGTGATGGCTGCCGATGATAATGGGGGACAAAATGGGCAGGATGTTGGTCTTAAAATACCGTTCGATGTATTTTCCCTCCCTGCCGCTCAGCATCTGGTAGGTCACATCCTCTACCCCAGCCTCATGCAGAGCGGAGAGGACGCCGGCATAGATGGCCTTCTTCTGCTCGATGAGCTCCGGCACCGTCTGATAAATGCAGTGCAGCTGCTGGATGGGCGTCATGCCCGTCTTGTTGTCCACCGCCTCCGGCGAGACGGCGGCCAAGTCAAAGAGACTGCCCACCCGCACCATGAAAAACTCATCCAGGTTATTGGCGAAGATGGCCACGAACTTCAGCCGCTCCAACAGCGGATTGCTCTCGTCTGCCGCTTCCTCCAACACCCGCTGGTTGAATCGCAGCCAGCTCAGCTCCCTGTTTTGGGTGTATCGGTATTGTTCTGCTCGATTTTCAGCACTTTTTGGCACAAATATCCCTCCCTTACCCCGTATTTACAAACCACCAGCTCCTTTGTCTCAAACAGCCGTCCCAGGTGGCACAGAATGAGCAGGCCAGGCACCATGGTGTGGATGCGCTCCGGTACATGGCGCAGCAGCAGGTCAATGGCGTTCTGGTCGCCAGTCTCCAGCGTCTGGCACAGCCCTTCCAGCTGCTCCATTGTGATGGTGCGGCTGCCTGGGGTCAGGTGGTACACCTTTTTGCACAGCTTCAGGGCGGCGCGCGCCGTGCCGCCCACGCAGATCAGATGGGTGCGTCGAGAGAAATCCAGCAGCGCTTTTTCCTCCACCGTTTCCTCGATGGCCTCTTTCATCCGCTTCAGTGCGCCATCCCCCGGTAGGATCTTCTTCACATAAGACCGGTACAGGCTCAGCGATCCCATCCGAAAGCTGGCGGACTGAACCGGCTGCCCCTGGTCGAACACCACCACTTCCGTGCTGCCGCCGCCGATGTCTAAAAAGGCGCCGCTGGTGCAATGAACCTCTAGCCCTGCGCCGTAGTAGCCCAGCAGGGCTTCCTCCGTTCCGCTGAGCACCTCTACAGAAAAGCCGGTGGCCGTTTGGATGGCCCACACCGCCTCTGCTGTGTTGAAGATGTTCCGCAAAGACGCCGTGGCAAAGACGGCTACCGCCGTGATGTCCAATGCCGCCAACGTCTCTCGAAATTCCAACAACCCGCTGCACGCTCGGGCGATGCCCTCCGGCGACAGCCGTCCTTCTTCCACATAGCCGGCCAATCCGGCCATACTTTTCTCTCGGAATAAAATCTTGAATGTTTCGCCTGCAACCTCATATACGGTCAAGCGCATGGAGTTGGAGCCGATGTCAATGATCGCCTGTTTCATCCCGTTTTCCTCCTCTCCTTGCGTGTCTCAATCGGTTCATCCTGCGCAATCGACACACTGTCTCTATGATATCCAGTTATTGGGAATTTATGACAGCACACCTGGCCGTCTCCGCCGGAAGCCCCCTTCCCACAGAATTCACCAGGTGTGCATTCACCACGCAGTCTAACGATTTTATCAGGCACCGGTTAAATCTATCCGTTCGGCTGTGTAAATTTTCTGTAAAGTCAAACCGGCCCGCTCCCGCGCCGATACCGAAGTTCCCAAAAGGCCACGGCGCTGGCCGCCGCCACATTCAGCGAATCCACCCCATGGGACATGGGGATGCACACCGTGTGGTCGCATCGGGCAATGGTCTCCTCCGCCAGACCGTCCCCCTCGGTGCCCAGTACGATGGCCAGCTTGTCCGCCTCTTGCAGCACCGGATCCTCGATGCTCACGGCACGGTCGCTCAGCGCCATGGCCGCCGTCTGGAAGCCCAGCTTTTTCAGGCGTTCCAGCCCTGGATGGGGCCAATCCGCCGCTCTTTCCCCGATACGCGTCCAAGGCACCTGGAAGATCGTCCCCATGCTCACCCGTGCCGCCCGTCGGTAGAGGGGGTCGCAGCAGGTGGGGGTGACTAGGACGGCATCCATATGAAGGGCGGCGGCGGAGCGGAAGATAGCGCCCACGTTGGTGGGATCCACGATCCCCTCCAGAACCGCCACCCGATGGGCGCCTGCGCACAGCGCCTCCACGGCTGGCAGCTTGGGACGCTGCATGGCACAGAGCACCCCACGGGTCAGGGCGAAGCCGGTGAGCTGAGCCAGCACCTCCCGTTCCGCTGTAAACACCGGCACATCTCCGCACCGGACGAGGATGCTCGCTGCGTCCCCTGCAATGTGACGGCGCTCCATGAGCAGGGACACGGGCACGCAGCCGGCGTCCAGAGCACGGGCGATGACCTTGGGGCTTTCGGCAATGAAGATCCCCTTCTCCGGCTCCAGCCGGTTGCGCAGCTGCGCTTCGGTCAGTCGGGTGAATACCGCCAACTCTGGACGGGTCAGGTCGGTCACTTCTACAATGTTGGGCATACGGTTCTCCCTCTCTATCTCGAATTTTGTTGCCGTTATTGTACCCCAACGGCGGTGAAAAGTCCAATTTTTGCGAAAAACCCTGCGGAAGGATTCCACAGGGTTTTATGGTCATTCTTTGGGGCTGACGTCCGATTTCTTCGCCCTCTCCTTGCCGCTGCGCTGCCGGATGTCGCTCTGGAGCAGCCGATACAGGGTGGCCACGATGGGCACGCTGAGCAGCATCCCCACAATGCCCAGCATCCCGCCGCCCACGGTGATGGCGGCCAGCACCCACACGCCGGGCAGGCCAATGGAGGTGCCCACCAGCTTGGGGTAAATAAGGTTGCCCTCCAGCTGCTGGAGGATGACCAGGAAGATGACAAAGATGAGCGCCTTCATGGGCGAGATGGTCAGGATGAGCAGGGCGCCCACCACCGCACCGATGTATGCGCCGGCGATGGGGATGAGGGCGGTGACGCCCACCAGGGTGCCGATGGCCAGGGCGAAGGGCAGGCGCAAAACCGTCATGCCCAGGATGCACAGGACGCCCAGGATGACCCCGTCAAAGCAGCGTCCCACAATGTAGCCGTGGAAGCACTCGTCCATGGTCTGGAACACATAGTGAACCCGCCCCCGATCCTTGGGACGCAGGTAGGTGTCCAGCAGCCGCCGTCCCTGCGCCAGCAGGGTGTCTCTGCCCAGCAGCAGGTAGAGCGCAAAGACCAGCGCCAGCGCCCAAGTGACAATGGTGGAAAATACCGAGCCGACTGCGCTGACCACCCAGTTGACGGTGCCGCCCACCCCGTGGGTGAGGAACTGGACGGCCTGTTTGACGGCATTTTCCCAGTTGGTGTTCTGGAGCCAGTTGAGTACCTCCTGGGGCAGCAGACCGTAGAGCCTGTTCAGGTCGCCCACGCTCTCCAAGTCCAGGGACTGCGCCCAGCTGCTCACCTGAATATACATCAGCCGCACCGAACGCACCAGCTCCGGCACCACCAGCTTGCCCACCAGAAAGAGGACGCTGCCCACCGCCGCCAGGGTCAGCAGCACATACAGGGGCTTGACGCCGGAACCCAGCTTGGGGAAGCGCTGTTCCAGCTTCAGCTTCCGTTCAAAGAAGGTCATGGGGATGTTGACCATATAAGCCAGCATGAATCCCAAGATCAGCGGGGCGGACGCACCGATGCAGATCTCCGCCAGGCCGGCCAGCACCGACCAGTAGTGGACAGCCAGGTACAGCAGCAGGCCGCTGAGCACCAGGCGCCTGCAATCTTTCCATTCCATCTTCATATGCGTATCCGTCCTCTCCTTAAAATGGTCAGGATTTCTTCTCCTCCGCCTCCAACGCCTCGGCGATCTGGATGCCCGCCAGCAGAACATCGTTCAAATCTCGGGTGGGCAAGATCAGATCGCTCTGTTCCAAATAGGCGAAGTAGTCGGAGAAGGCATGGATCAGGTTGTTCTCCTGGAATACATACACCTTCATCCCCTTCATCTGCCACCGCTGGAGGATGATGCGCTCCTTGGGCGCCACGAAGAAGATGAATTCAGACGACGCCTGCACCCGACTGTCATCCAGCAGATAGATCGGCTTGCTGGGGTTGGGGTGATAGAGCATCTCCTTCAAAATCAGCGCCCGAGCTTTGGGGGCAACAACGGGGACGATCTGATCGGAGTACTCCGGCAGGATCCCCGTCCGAGCAAAGTCCAGGAGCCCCTCTCGGGTGCAGAAGCTCACATAGCGGTTCTCCTTGCGCATATGACTGACGTACTTTTCCATCAGCGGGGCAAGGGTCGGGGTCTGGTACATCCGCAGCACCTCGTCCGGCAGATAACCGCCAAAGCAGGGTGCGATGAAGTACTGATACCCGCTGCGCCAGAAATCCCAGACGCCATGCTCAACGATCGTTTGCTCTGTGCCGCCGATATTCTCGATAAAGGGCTTGGCTCGGCTGATGGCCTCCTGGAACTGGGCGTGGCAGGCCACCAGAATGGAGTCGGTAGCGGAGAACAACGCCCGATCCATCCGGGCGGTCACCAGCATGACGCCGGAGCTGGTCATGACGCAGTAGGGGTAGAGGGCGCCGATGGTGTCCGTCAGGTTGGAGTCAGAATAATAGTAGTACGCCTCGTAGCTGTCTCCGGAGACTGCCATGAGAAAGAGGAGGGAGTTGAAAAAGCTCAGGATGTCCTTGGTCTTCTCCTCCTTGTTCAGGGAGAATTGGATGATCTGCCGCATCCGTATCTTTTTGTTGCTCTTGTTCTGAAAGAAAGACTTTAGATATTTCAGGAAGTCATTGGGCTGCCGAGGCAGAAAGAGGTCGATCTTGGGCTCCGGCTTGAGCATCTCCGCCTGCGCCAGATGGCACAATTCCTGGTACACTCGGTTTTCCCCCAAAATAGGGGCGCGGGAGACGGAATAGACCGCCTCGCCCACGAACTCATGGATGGGGCGCCGATTCTGTCCCGTCAGCAGCGCCAAATCATCCAGACATTCTGCGCAGCCCACCCGACTTTCGTAGATGTTTTCCCCGATCTCCGCGATCTCATACAGCTTCCGCAGCTGTTCCTCCTCGCCTGGAGTCAGCTGCAGCGCCGCCAGGATCGCCGCCAAATGCTCCTTGGTGGGCATCCGCTTTCCGTTCAGGAACTGAAAGAAGCTGGAACGGTTGATCTTGGACTCCTCAATGATCTGATTTTTAGATTTCCCACTGAGTTTGATGGCTTGACTTAGTTGATCAGAAAATTTACTCATTTTAAATAGATACTCCCTTGCTGTAAAAGCGCGCTGTACCCGTTAAAATCATTCGCACTGTTTTTGGTTAATTGCGATTATACCATTAAGTCTCCGATTTGAAAAGGTATTCCTTTCAAATTTAGAAAAATCCTGTACTTTTATTCCGTTTTTAGGAACATTTTCATAGGAACTATCCAACAACGTCAAAAACCTCTGGCAGGATTGCCAGAGGTTTTTGCGTTCATCTGTGTTCACGATCAAAAGAAAAGAGAGAGAGTAGTAAGTAGGTAAATCAAGGAGTGTTCAAACCGGGCCGCTTCTTACCCGGCGTGATTATTGTAGCGCAAAAGGGGGATGGAGTGTTGAAAGAACTTTGAATGGATTGTAACGAGTTTGTGAATAGGAACATAAATTGGGAGATCACGCATAGGATAGCAAGTGAATCAGAACCAGCAATGGAGGTAGCAGCTATGTACGAATCCCACATCCCACCCATCAACCAACCAATCCCCATCCCCACGCAGCCCAAAGAGCAGGATCTGGACGATTTCATCTTCGCCCAGGACGGTGCGCCGGTGAGTGAGCGCTGAGGCCATGCCTGTTTTTACAGGCATGGCCTGCCCAGCAGGCAACTGCACCTTTACACCACCGCCCTTTTCCGATATAATACAGGATAAATGATTATGATTTTACCTCATCGTGAAAGGACGAGTTCCATTATGGCATCTATCAAATACGACGAATATAAGGTCAAGCTCAACAATCTCAAGCCCACCTTGGATGACCTGGGTCAGTCCCTGGGGCTGGAAGCGGCAGCAGAGGAGCTGGATCTATTGCAGGCACAGAGCGCAGCAGAGGATTTTTGGAACGACATGGAGAAGGCGCAAAAAGTCTCCCAGCGCATCAAGAATCTCCAGGACAAGCTGGACGCCCAGCAGAAGCGGCTGGACACCGTAGAAGATCTGCTGGTGCTGTGCGAAATGGGGCAGGAAGCGGATGACGACTCCATGGTAGCGGAGCTGGAGGAGAGCTACGCCAAACTGGAGGAGGACATCGAGTCCGCCCGCCTGGCCACCCTGTTCACCGGTGAATACGACTCCAACGACTGTATGCTCACCATCCATGCCGGCGCCGGCGGCACCGAAGCCCAGGATTGGGCGTCCATGCTCTTTCGGATGTATCAGCACTGGTGTGACCGGCACAACTTCAAGTGCGAGACCCTGGACTACGAGGACGGCGATGAAGCCGGCCTGAAATCCGCCACCATGATGATCACCGGCGAGAATGCCTACGGCTATCTGCGCAGTGAGCACGGCGTCCACCGCCTGGTGCGCATCTCCCCCTTTGACTCCAACGCCCGCCGCCAGACCTCCTTCGCCGCTGTGGAAGTCATGCCCGACCTGCCTGATGATGTGGAAGTGGACATCCGTCCAGAGGACGTGGAAATGCAGGTGTTCCGCAGCTCCGGCGCCGGCGGCCAGCATATCAATAAGACCTCCTCCGCCGTCCGGCTTATCCATAAGCCCACCGGCGTGGTCGTTTCCAGCCAGCAGGAGCGCTCCCAGTTCCAGAACCGTGAGACTTGCTACCGGATGCTGCGAGACAAGCTGGTGCAGCTGCAAATGCAGGCACACGCCGAGAAGATCTCCGACCTGAAGGGCGTTCAAATGAAAATCGAATGGGGCAGCCAGATCCGCTCCTACGTCTTTATGCCCTACACCATGGTCAAGGATACCCGTACCGCCTTCGAGACCAGCAACGTCAACGCTGTCATGGACGGTGACCTGGACGGGTTCATCAACGCTTACCTCACCTGCGAGGCCACCGGTACTTGGGCGACGAAATAAGCATAAGTGCAAACGGGAGAACCCAAACCAAACTGCTGGGGTTCTCCCCTTTTTATACATAAATCGTTTAAACTCTTTTCAGTCTCGTTTCAGTTAACCGTACTATTCTTGAGTCACAGGAAAAAAAGACAGCACCGCATGAATCCAGCCCGCCCTACATAAACTGGAGGCATCTCCGCTGTCAGCAGCAAAGGAGTGAACTTTGATGTACTTTAACCAGAATCCCAATGACAATCGCGATACCCAGACCAACCTGAATCATAGTACCTATCACTACACCGGCCCTGAATTGAACGGGCGGGAACGCAGCGGAGAGCCAAAACCAGGCTTCTTCCAGCGGCGGCAAGGAAACGGCAAGGCGCCCAAGCAGAAAAAAACCGCCTCCGGCCGCTTCGGCGCAGGCTCCGTGGTAGCCATCGCCCTGGCAGCCGCCCTGGTGGGCGGCGGAGTCGGCGGCGTGGTGGGCAGTGGGTTCGGCTCCTCCGGCGGCTCCACCTCTGTGGCCGTCAGCGACCGCACCGACTCCGGTTCCGGCGGTACGGAAGTCTCTACCACCAAGGTCAAGGCTGGAGACACCATGACCTCCTCCCAGATCTATTCCACCTATGGCAAGAGCGTAGTCTCCGTCAATGTAAAGACCAGCAACGGCGAAGGCGCCGGCACCGGCTTCTTTATCAGTGACGATGGCTATATCCTCACCTGTCATCACGTCATCGACGGCGCCACCGCCATCTCCATCGTCACCCAGGACTCTACCAGCTATGAAGCAGAAGTGGTTGGCAGTGACTCCGACCTGGATACCGCCGTTCTAAAGGTGAAGAACGCCGGCAAAAAGACCACCTTCCCTGCCGTGGTTCTGGGGGACAGCTCCTCCCTGACTGTGGGAGACAGCGTCACCGCCATCGGCAACGCCCTGGGTACCCTGGCCAACACCCTGACCACCGGCGTGGTCAGCGCCAAAGACCGTGCCATCTCCATGAGTGACGGCACCGCCATGAAGCTGCTCCAGACCGATTGCACCGTCAACTCCGGCAACTCCGGCGGCCCCCTGTTCAACCAGTACGGCGAGGTCATCGGCATCATCAACGCCAAGTATTCCAGCGGCACCAGCACCTTCTCCAGCAACGAGGCATCCATTGAGGGCATCGGCTTCGCCATCCCCATCAAGGACGTCCAGACCATTCTGAGCGACCTGATGAAGCACGGCTACGTCACCGGCAAGCCCTACCTGGGTATCTCCGTCTCCACCGTCTCCTCTGTCACCGCCCAGCAGTATTCCAACATGAAGGTGGGCGCATATGTCAACAGCGTCACCAGCGGCTCCTGCGCCGAAAAGGCGGGGTTGCAGGTGGGTGACATCATCACCCAGGTGGACGGCAAGGACATCACCACCAGCGCCGAGCTCATCGACGCCAAAAACACCCACAAGGCCGGAGACGAGATGACCTTGACCGTCTATCGGGACAAGGACTATACCACCCTGAAGGTGACGCTGGACGAGCAGAAGCCCAACTCTGACGAGAAACAGGACACCCAGCAGGATCAGCAGAGCCAGCAAGGACAGAGCGGCCAGAGCGGCCAGAGTGGTCAGAGTGGTCAGAGCCAGCAGGGACAGAGCGGACAGTACTATTATAGCTGGCCCTTCGGGAATTCCGGGTGGTAAATCGCGCAGCCACCCGTTCCAATATCAAACACACTCACTTTTTCATTCCATTTTCATTCAACCAACCCAAGCAGTTTTCTTTTTCATGTTTTTTCCTTTTGAAGGGACGCCCTCCGGGGCGTCTTTTCTCTTACTCTGACCGAGGGGCAGAAAAAACGCCGCACCCTTTCCGCTGGGTGCGGCGTTTTTTCATTTTTCTTCGATGTCTTTTTCTGAGACATCCAACTCCTCGTCCTCCTCTCGGAGGCTCTCCAAGGCGACTCGAACCGCCTCTACGACAAATGCAGAGAACGTGCAGTCCTTTCCGCGGATGGTGTGTTCGACTTCAGATATCACATCGACGGGAAAACGGATGCTTTTGGGTTCTGTTGCTGGGATATTGGGAATTTTAAACTTTCGCATCGGTTTCACCTCAATCATTGCGCGATACGGCAGGGTGCATTTTTCCAACTTTTTTACAGAATTGTCTGTTAATGTGTCATTTGTAGAATGTTCGAAAAAACATTCCTGAATCTGATCGTTTTACCATGATTTTAGAACATTTCCAGCTCAATTCCACTTTTTAAAGGCCAAAGTTCCCGCACAACTGTAGCCTTCTGTGATTCTAATTGTATAACATTTTGTGTGATATTTGTGTATGCTATTTGAATGTATTTTGCTCTACTTTTTGTAACATATTTCACAACTTCGTTGAATTTCTGTAGCGCATCTGTCATTTCCTTTCTCTTTTAAGAATTTTTTAAATTATCTTGCATTTGTATTACAGATGTGTTATCATATGACTTGCCCAGAGGTCATTGGGAAAATTTAAGAAAAAGTGAGGAAAAAGTATCATGAAGCACACGTCCAAACGTCTGCAGGCGCTGGTCTTGGTCCTGGCCATGTGTGTCAGTTTCCTGCAGATTCCCTCTTTTGCTGCCGAGACGCATGCCGGCAATTATAAAGTAGGTAAGGTCACCATCGATGATAACGGCAAAGTTACCATCACTGAGTATTGCGACAACCACAGCAAGGGTGATGCCTGCAATACTGTAACTGGCGAAATTGAAACGAAAAAAGACAAGAATGGTCTTATCGAGGCTTCCGATGTTTTCAAAATCACCAGCGGGAAACTCAAGACCGATTATGAGGTTAGCGGCAGTGTAACCGCACAGAATGTTGCCACTTGTAAGGATGATTCCTTCGTCACTTATTCTGTTGTTGTTGATCAGTCTTACACTAATAAGGTTACCCTGATCAAGGCAACTGGCAACCATAATTTCTCTGACGTTCCTGAAGTTAAGACTGCCGCTGATGCAGATAAGGACACCGCACACTTTAAATTCCTGTACAGCACTGCCACTTGCTCTGAAGCTGGCGAAAGTGTCTATGCAAAGATTTGTAAGGATTGTGGCCAGCCTATCGCCTCCGCAACTGTTAGCTTCCCGAATGCCAATGCAGACCAGCATAAGCCGAAGATGGTACTCAACGATAAGGGCGAAGAAACCACTAAAGTTGACATTACCAAAGAATATGTTAAAGCTACCACTTGTGGTCAGGCTGGCGCGTACTATGCAGTCACCAAGTGCAAGTATTGCGGCATTGACCTTAAGCGCGAATATGTTTCTTACGAAAAGGCTACCGGCCTGCACAACTACGAATACACTGTCACCTGGAATAAGACTGAACTGAACGGTAAAGATGATGCCCTGACCAAACAGAATGTAACTATCGCAGGTAAGTGCTCTGTTTGCGGCGATACCATTAATGTTCCTGCTACTGACATTGTTGGCGTAGACCTTGTCAAGGAAAAGACCGTTGAACCCACCTCTAATTGCCAGCCTGGTTCTAAGACCTACATTCTCACCTATAAGGCTTCTACTCCTGTCGAAAAGGATTTGACCAAAACAACTGAAGTCAAGACCGAAGTTACTGTTCCTTACTATCCCGCTACCCATGTGGCTGGCACCGATGGTCACGTCCGTACCAACGTCTATGTCCCCGATGAAGAAAGCTATGTAAAGGCTACCTGCACCAAGGATGGCCATTACAACATGGTCAACCCCTGCAAGGTCTGCGGCGATAAGGAAGTCGTTGCTACCGTTAAGATCCCCGCCACTGGCAAGCACACTGCAGCAGCAGCAAAGAAGGAAAACGTAGTCGCCGCTACCACCAAGAAGGGCGGTTCCTATGATCTGGTCGTCCGCTGCGCTGATTGCGGCGAGATCATCAGCTCTACCCACAAGACCACTGCTAAGATCGTCGTCAAGGCATCCAAGGTCACCAAGGCTACCAACGTCAAGGGCAAGAAGGCTAAGATCACCGTCAAGAAGGCAGCTTCCGTCACTGGTTATCAGATTCAGTATGGCACCAAGAAGAACTTCAAGGGTGCTAAGTCTGTCAAGACCAAGGCTACCACCAAGACCGTGTCCAAGCTGGCTAAGAAGAAGTACTATGTCCGCGTCCGTACCTACAAGGTCGTCAGCGGCAAGACTTATTATTCTTCCTGGAGCGGTGCTAAGACCGTTACCATCAAGAAGTAACACACGAGTTCTCCTTTCTTTTAAGGTTTTACCGTTATAACGCGCCAAGAACGGTACCCTGCGGAGTTGTTCCCTCGGGAACTGCATGACCAGCTCCGTGAAATCTGACCTGGTGTTTCCGTCAATTTGGCCAGGCCAGTGCAAAGGCGGTGTCCCATTGGAACACCGCCTTTTGTTATGCACAGAGCCAGCGCAGTCAAAAGTCTGCGCTGGCTCTGGTTTCCTTTTTCTAAAGAATCCGCCGCTGTTCCGCTGTGTCTAATACGCCATCTGCTCTGCCGCTTCAAAGTCCGCCTTGGTCAGCGTCATCAGATCCTCCCTGGTCGGCGCTTCCAGACTGGCCACCCGATCACTTTGGGCGGAGATCAATTTTTCAAACAGGTTCCGCACCTCTCTGCCGTTGGCGAAGTTGGCAGGGCGGGTCTGGTACAGGTTGGTGAAGAACGCCGGCAGGAAGTGTTTCAGTTCCTCGTCAGGCTGGTACTGATTCTTTTTGCACAGTCCCTCAAAGATAGCCTGAAGCTCTGCGCCGGTGTAGTCGTCAAAGTGGAAATACTTGTTGAACCGAGATTCCAGGCCGGGGTTGGAGTCCAAAAAGCGCTGCATGGGGCCTTCATAACCGGCCACCACCACCATGAGCTGATCTCGATGATCCTCCATGGCCTTTAGGATGGTGTCGATGGCCTCCCGTCCGAAGTCGTTGGCGGCGTCAGGGGGCGCCAGGGCATAGGCTTCATCAATAAAGAGGACGCCGCCCAGGGCGGACTGGATGACCTTCTGGGTTTGCAGGGCGGTCTGCCCCACAAAGCCTGCCACCAGACCGGAGCGGTCTACCTCGATGAGCTGCCCCTTGGGCAGGATGCCGATGGCCTTGTAGAGACCGGCCAGCAGCCGTGCCACGGTGGTCTTGCCGGTGCCGGGGTTGCCCAGAAAGACCAGGTGCAGGCTCAAGGGGGGCACGGGCAATTCCTGTTCCTGGCGGAGCTTGCGGATCTTCATCAGGTTGATGAGGCTGCGCACGTCCTTTTTCACGTCCTCTAACCCTACCAGGCTGTCCAGCTCGGCCAGCAGCTCCTCCACGGTGGGTTCCGGTTGTTCCGGTGCATCCTGGGGCGTTTCTGCCGGTTCCTGTGCTGCGGAGGTGTCGGCAGCGTGGAATTCTGGGGCAGGGACGTCTGGGGGCAGGATGGGCTGACCGGCCTCCTGAGCCATGGATTCCAGCACCTCCAGACATTGGCGGATGTAAGTCTCCTGCTTGTCGGTCACGTCACCGGCAGCGGCAGCGAACAGGGTCATCAGCACCTGGCAGAGCTGGATGAACTGACCGCAGCGCTTCCGGTTGGCGCCCTGGTCTAGGGCGCACAGGGTGCGGAAAAAGCCAGGGGGCTGGAAGGTGGGAGCGGCCATGGCGCCGCTGGCGACCTCAAAGTAGAGGGCGCGGGGGGGCTGGCTGTCGGGAGCGTAGATGCCGTTGTAGAGAGCTACATGGGTCTCGGTAATGGAGCCGCCCCAGCACCACACGCCCAGAGCACAGCGGCGGAAGAAGGGGTCTGCCTCCTGGAGGAAGTCCAGGCGCAGCAGCGGATCGGCCAGCTGGCGGGCATAGGCTTGGAGGGCGGATTGGTATTTTTTATGAAGCTGCTCCGCAGTGGGGCGGGCGTTGGACATAGGATTCACCTGCTTGTTTCAGTTTGCGTCTTGTGCGTCTACCTTAATTATAAGAGAAAGGGGGGCGAGGGTCAAGGGACGGGGGTAGATTCCCCAGCAAAGGGGCGAAATCCATTGACTGGATAGGTAAAAAACGATACAATATAGAACAGAATACCGTGGGCACGTCCCTAGAGATAGAGAAAGGTAGAGAAGGCTATGGCGAGGAGAAAACGGCGCAGACCAGAACTGGAACGAGAAGGGCAGATCCGCTGCCGCTACTGCGGCGGCTTCTACAACCCATCGCTGCCGGAATGCCCCAACTGTGGGCACCAGACCGAGGAAAACCAGTCCTACACCACCGACTGGCGCCACATCAGTCCGGAGGAGTGCGCAGGCGGCTTCGGCGGCGCTGACCACATGATTCGTCGGGCGGCTGCCTGGCTGGCCGGTGGGCTGGCGGTGCTCTTTGTGGTGGTCTGTATCGCCGGCGTCACCCGTGGGATGGCCTGGTTTTCCAGCGGGGACAACCACACCCGACCGGCGGTGGTCAATGATGCCGACAGCTCTGCGGAGCCGGACAAGAGCGGTGACGCTTCCACCTCCGCCCAGCCGGTACAGGATACGCCCAAGCAGGAGGACACCCCCCAGGTGGATCCCCCTCAAGCCATTGCGCTGAACCATGACGATGTGACCATGCAGGCGGGCGAGGAGCTGGAGATGAAAGCCACCCTGACCCCAGAGGATTGGAAGGGGACGGTGACCTGGAGCACCGATGACAAGTATGTAGCCTGGGTGAGCCAGCAGGGCAAAGTGACCTGTTTTGGCGGCGGCAGCTGTAAGATCACTGCCACGGCGGGCGATAAAACCGCTGTCTGCCAGGTGCGCAGCGTCAGCGCTGCGGCCGACCATGCCACGGTGGACGCCAAGGTGCAGGAGCTGGAAGCCAAGGACGAGCAGGCGCAGACCAAGCAGGATAATACCAAGAAGGACGACCAGAAAAAGGATGAGGCGGACAACACCGACCCGCTGACCATCAACCTGACTGACCTGACCCTGGTGAATGTGGGCGACACCTATCAGTTTGAAGTCACCGGCGGCGACGGCAACTACAGCTGGAGCAGCGCAGGCCCCTGGGTAGCCACGGTGGATCAGAGCGGTGTGGTCACCGCCGTGGGACAGGGCTACGCTACCATCACCTGCACCGATGGGACAGGCAAGAGCGTCAGCACCACGGTGCGTGTGATCTGACCATCTACCTTACTATAATGTTATGTGAAAAGGGCGAACCTGATCGGTTCGCCCTTTTTGTGCGGTTGGTTGTGTCAGGACACCGCCTGGAAGGTGGACAACATCAGCTTCATCCGCGGCAGTCGAGTCTCCTCCTCGCCCACGTTCCAGTGCATACGGGCGACCCAAATCTTGCCGTCCGCCTGGAAGCAGTAGGCACTGGCGCCCTCCTGGTTCTCCGTTTTGGTCAGGCAGGTGGCTTTGATGCCCTCCTTGCCCACCTGCTGGGTGGACTCCTTGGCCTTGCTGCCAAACTCCTGCCGCAGCTGGTTCAGGACGCCCTCTTGGGACATATCCGAAGTGCGGATGGACAGGTACGCCGGCGTCTGGGCACGCTGACGGGTGTCCTGGGCGTGGTAGGAGGCGGTGTGGGTGGCGTAGTCGTAGCGGTAGCGGAAGGTCTCGGTGTCCTGATCCAGCAGGAAGCCGGCTTCCGAGTACATTTGCGTCAGAGTCACCTTCAGCTTCACATCATCAATGGTCTCCCGCGCGGTGTAAGGCTCGGTGACGCTGGCCGGATACCAGGACACGGGGTCACGATAGCTGAAATCCTCAAAGTTGCTGTAAAGGCGCTTGCCATTGACGGTCAGCTGCACCCCCTGCCGGTCGTAGGCGGAGAGGAAGGTGTTGACCACACTGCCCACCAGCAGCCGTTCCTCCTCTGGGGTCTGACAGGTTTTCAGCTGGTTCTGGAAGCGCTTGTTGAAGTCCAGCAGCACCAGCTCGGTGGTCTTGTCCTCGGCCATGTCAAAGCTGAGGCTTTGCAGGGTCACGCCGCTGTCCAGCACGCCGGCCTGGTGGAGGGCGTCCACCAACTTCACGTCCAAGGTCTGGTCGCGGAGCGATAAGGTGGTCAGCTCCTTGCTGACCAGGTACTTGCCGGTGGAATCCGGGTGGTAGAGGACGGGGATGGTGCGGACGGCGGCGGTGGTGTCTGTTGTGTCATCTGCGGGGGCGGCGCCCCCTTGGGAGCTGGCGGCTTCGGCTAATTTATAGGTGCGGTTCACGGTCTGGCGGGAGTTGTCGCCGCCAGTCAAGCCGTCACAGCTGGGCAGCGCCAGAATGGCTAGGATGACAAGCGCCAGGGAAAGGGGTCGTCTGTACATATGGAAAACCTCCTGTGGGAGAACGTCTCATTCAGATATAAAACTAGTATAGGGAAAAATCAGACGGGAAACAAGGAAGAAATGATGAATAAATCAGAATTGGACGGATTTTCTGCCGATTGGGAGCGGCTTCCTTGTGCAAAGGGAGCTGGACAGATTATAACCTGAAGGGCAAACGGGAAAACGCACGTTCTTTCGTCAAGCTCTACGCTCACCCACAACCCCTCCGGCACTGCGTGCCACCTCCCCTTACACAGGGGAGGCTGGGGGAGTTTGCTCCGTGCCACCTCCCCTTACAGGGGAGGCTGGGGGAGTTTACTGCGTGCTACCTCCCCTTGCACAGGGGAGGCTGGGGGAGTTTACTGCGTGCCACCTCCCCTTGCATAGGGGAGGCCGGGGGAGTTTACTGCGTGCCACCTCCCCTTACACAGGGGAGGCTGGGGGAGTTTACTGCGTGCTACCTCCCCTTACACAGGGGAGGCTAGACGGTGCTGCGAAAGCGCAAGGTCTGACGGTCGGGCAAGTCGCACAGCTTTGGGGCTGATTTTTCGCTATGATTTTTTCGAAAAATCGTGGCGACAGGCGGAAAAAGATGGTATACTAAGGCGTTGAGTGAACAAACGACTGTCACAAGAAAGCGTGACAGAGAAAGGGGAACCTCACCCATGGAAGACAGAAAAAAGCACTGGGGAGATCGAAAGGATGGCTATCTCATCCGCGACCTGGATGCCATGCACTACGTCATGCCTCACATCTACCCCAACCGCTGTGACAATGAGGCTTACATTTCCCAACGGGTGGATCTGACGGCCATCAACGCCTATCTGGCTCAGAAGAACGAGTCGGAGACGGAATTCCCGTACACCATCTTTCATCTCATCGTGGCCGCCATCATCAAGACCATCACCCTGCGTCCCAAGATGAACCGCTTCATCGCCAACAAGACCATGTACCAACGGAAGGAAGTGTCCGCCGCCTTTGTGGTGAAGAAGCAGTTCAACGATGGCTCCGAGGAAGGGCTGGCGTTCCTCCACGCAAAGCCGGAGGAGACCCTGGACACCCTCCACACCCAGCTGAAACAGCAGATCCTGGCCTGCAAGGACGTGAACAAGCGGGACAGCTCCAGCGACGGCATGGATCTGTTCAACAAGATGCCCCGCTTCCTCTCTCGGTTCCTCATCTGGGTGGCCTGCAAGCTGGACAAGCACGGGCATGTGCCCAACAGCCTCATCGCCACCGACCCCTATTACGCCTCGGTGGTGCTGTCTAATCTGGGCTCCATCAAGCTCAAGAGCGGCTATCACCATCTGACCAACTGGGGCACCTGCTCCCTGTTCTGCATCATCGGGGAGAAGAAGCAAAATCCCGTGTTTGATGACCAGGGGAACGTGACCATGAGGGAGACGCTGGATCTGGGGCTGACCATTGATGAACGACTGGCGGACGGATACTATTACGCCAAAACAGTCCGCCTGCTCACCCACCTGCTCCAGCACCCTGAACTGCTGGAGCTGCCCGCCAACGAGGAGGTCGATTACTGATGTCAGAAGCGATTACCGCCAAAACCCCATGGGTGAAAAATCTGGGGGACGTGCCCGCCCATCTGGATTATTTCCAAGGCTCCATGTACGAGGCTGTGGAGCGCATTGCACGGCAGAATCCCAACGCAGTTGCCTTTGACTTTATGGGGCGTTCCACCACCTATAAGAAGATGATAGAGGAGATCCAGCGCTGCGCCAAGAGCCTGCGCACCATCGGTGTTCGGGAGGGGGACTGCGTGACCATCGCCATGCCCAACTGCCCTCAGGCCATCTACGTCTTTTACGCCGCCAATCTCATCGGCGCCATCGCCAACATGGTGCATCCCCTGTCCAGTGAGAAGGAGATTGAGTTTTACATCAACGAGTCCAAGAGCGTCACTGTGGTGACTTTGGATCAGTTCTACCACAAGGTGGAGGCCATCCGCCAGAACACCTGCGCCGTGAACATCGTCATCGCCCGCATTCGGGATGCCCTGTCCAAGCCGCTCAAGGCCGGATATATGCTCACCGAGGGACGAAAGCTGGAGAAGATCCCCAAGGATGCGCCGGTCATCCGCTGGGACGAATTTTGCAGCCTGGGCAAAGCCTGCTTCTGGAACTATAAGGTGCCTCGCAAGGCGGATGATCCGGCTGTGATCCTGTATTCCGGCGGCACCACCGGCAAGACCAAGGGCATCCTGCTGACCAACTTGAACTTCAACGCCCTGGCGCAGCAGATCATCGCCACCAACCCCATGTTCCGACCCGGCGACAAGATGCTCTCCGCCATGCCCCTGTTCCACGGCTTCGGCCTGGGGGTGTGTATTCACTCTATGCTGGCCAACGGCGGCCGCTGCATCCTGGTGCCTCGGTTCACGGCGGACAGCTATGCCAAACTCATCACCAAATACAAGTGCAATTTCATCGCCGGCGTGCCCACCCTGTATGAGGCGCTGCTGCGCCTGCCGTCTATGGACAAGGCGGACTTGAGCTGTCTGAAGGGCGTCTTTTCCGGCGGCGACTCCCTGTCCGTGGAGCTAAAGAAGAAGGTGGACAAGTTCCTGTATGACCACAGATCCATGGTGCAGGTACGGGAAGGCTACGGCACCACCGAGACGGTCACCGCCTCCTGCCTGACCCCCATCCACATGGCCAAGGAGGGCAGCATTGGCCTGCCGTTCCCGGATATGTACTTCAAGATCGTGGAGCCGGGGACGGACGTTGAAGTGCCCTACGGCCAGGAGGGTGAGATCTTGATGGCAGGCCCCACCGTCATGAAGGAGTACGTCAACCATCCGGAGGAGACTGCCCAGACTCTGCGCCACCACGCCGACGGGCTGACGTGGGTGTATACCGGCGACCTGGGCGTGATGGACGCCGATGGGTTCGTTTACTTCCGCGGCCGGAAGAAGCGGATGATCATTACCTCCGGCTACAACGTCTATCCTGGTCAGTTAGAGAACATTCTGGACGCCAACCCCATGGTGCAGATGAGCTGCGTCATCGGCGTGCCTGACCCGTACAAAATGCAGAAGGTGAAGGCTTTCGTCATGCTGGCGTCCGGCGTGGAGCCGACCCAGGAGACGGAGGACAAGCTCATGCGCTACTGCCGCCAGCACATTGCCAAATATGCGCTGCCTTACGACATCGAATTCCGCAAGACCCTGCCCACCACTCTGGTGGGGAAAGTGGCCTATCGGGAACTGGAGGATGAGGAGGAAGCGCGGCTGAATCGGAAAGAGGAACGTGCAGGGCTGGAATGATCCACCCCCACCAGCGCACACCTCCCTCCAATCGGGTGCCGGAACGGCCTGCCGGTATCCTTTCAGTACGAACAGTCCCTTGGAAGGGACTGTTCGTATTTTTTCTGATCGGCATTTGGGAAAGGCGGCGATCAAAAAAAGCCTTTATAACGGAGATGATCTCCGTTATAAAGGCTGCCATCGTTTCTGATAGGTAAAAAGCACGTTTTTTCTCCTGTTTGCTGCGTCAATCCGCAGCCCACTCTGTAAATACCTCCGCCGGCACCACATCGCTTAACCCCACCAGCGCCGGCTGGAAGGTGTCCTGGGCGACCCGCAGGCTGGCCAGTCGTTCCGCTCGCCCCGCCGGCTGCTTCCGTTGAAACTGCGCCTGTAGAGTGGGCAGGGAAAGCACTGCCCGAATCCCCGGCTCTTTGTTCAGCAGGAACAGACCGCCCCCATGGTAGTTGGCAATCTTTCGCCCCAGGGGCAGACCCAAACAGAAGGGCTGTAAGCCAGATGCGTCCATTTCCAGGTCGAAGCTCCTGTTCAGGAGGGCTGATGGGATGCCTTCTCCGGCGTCCTCTACCACGATCATAGCGTTCTTCTCCACCTGCTCCACCCGAAGGGTGATGACTCCAGGCTTCCGGTGGTAGCTCTTGGCGCTGTTGCTGAACAGGTTGTAGAGCAGATGCAGCAGGAGCTTCTCGTTGCCCCGCACCATCATGCTGCTCACCTGCTGCTCATAGACTAAGGTGAGCCCCGCCGTCTCCAGCAGATAGTCGCACTGCCGCATCGCCTCTCGGCACAGCCCTGCCACATCCAGCACCTGCAAGGGGAAATTCTCATCCGCCTGCCCCGGCGCCAGCTGGCAGAAATAGCTGATGTTCTGATCGGTGCGCAGCATCCTGGCGTAGACCTGACGCAGCTGCGCCAGCATCGGTTCCACCCGCAGCCGCTCCGTCTCCACCAGCGTGGATTCCAAATGGTGAAGGCTCTGGCTGAACTGTTGGAGCTGTCCCGTACTGCGTCCGGACAGCCGTTCCAGCAGCACCTCATAGGCCTCTCCGTCCTCCACCGCCTGATGCAGCACATACAGCGTCCCGTCCGGCAATGCACGCTTCTGGCAGATCCAGCTCCGCCCCCGCAGCGTCATCGCCCCGTCCGCCTCCTGTCTCAGCGCCAACGGCAGCGCCCCATCTTCTTCCAGCTTCGCCGGCCAAAACGCCCGCTCCGCCGCGCGGTTGAAGTAGCACAAACGATGCTCTTGCACCAGCAGTGCTGGCTGGGGCAGCTCGTCAAAATATTCCTTTCCCGACAGCGTAAATTGTTTCATGGGATCAAATTCCCCTTTCCCTATGCAGCGCTTTCTCCCCGCCGCTCTGTCTCATGACAGGCCGTGCCATCAAAAGCCTTCCCTTGCGCTAGACTCCCTGCCCCGCTTCCTGTCTTAGGATTGCCCTCTGCACCGATTTCACGCACCAAATGAGATGATATTTAGTATAACATATTTTTCCGTGCAAATCCAGAATTTTGTCGGTATTTGCCAGAAAAACAGGGTTTTCGCCTCTGCTCCCTCCTTTACAGAGAAATCCCCGTCGGTTCTTGCGAAAAAATTGTGAAAAATGTATCAATTCCTCTTTCCCATTTGCACAAAATGTATTATAATGATTTGGGATATGGTTATGTTATGCATCGGACAGCGGCAAGGGTGTCTCCCATCCCCCCATCGCTGTCTCATTTTAAACCGGTAAGTTCAATTTACCAAAATAGGAGGATTATACTGTATGGATTACAAAGCATTGTATCAGAGCAAACTGACGACCCCCGAAGAAGCCGTCAAGTGCGTTCATGATGGCGACTGGGTCGCATGGGGCTGGGTGAGCAACACCCCCAAGGCCTGTGACCACGCTATGGCAGAGCACCTGAAGACCCTGCATGACGTGCAGTTCCGGGGCGGCATCCTGATGTGGAAGCCCGAAATGTTCGACATGGAGAACGCCAAGGATCACTTCACCTGGAACAGCTGGCATATGTCCGGCGTGGAACGGAAGATGATCGACCGCGGCTTCTGCTTCTATGCACCCGTCCGTTACTCTGAAGTGCCTAAGTACTGCCGTGAGACCCCCTATCCTGACCGCGTTTTCTTCGCACAGTGCGCACCCATGGATGAACACGGCTACTTCAACTTTGGTCCCAACGCTTCCCACCTGATCGAGATCTGCAACCGTGCAGAAGAAATCATCATCGAAGTCAATGAGAATATGCCTCGCTGCCTGGGTGGCTATCACACCGGCATCCATATCTCTCAGGTCACCAAGATCGTGGAAGGCGACAATCCTCCCATGGCGCAGCTCCCCGCCGGCGGCGAACCCACTGCGGATGAACTGGCAATGGCCAACCTGGTCGTGCCCATGATCCCCGACCACGCCTGCTTGCAGCTGGGCATCGGCGGTGTGCCCAACACCATCGGCGCTGTCATCGCTCAGTCCGACCTGAAGGATCTGGGCGTTCACACCGAAATGTACGTTGACGCTTTCGTGAAGCTGACCCAGGCCGGCAAGATCACCGGCAAGTACAAGGAACTGGATCCCGGCCGTCAGGTCTATGCCTTCGGCGCCGGCACCCAGATGCTGTATGATTTCATCGACGACAACCCCGAATGTATGTGCGCTCCCGTTGACTACGTTAACGACATCTACACCATCTCCTCCATCAGCAACTTCATCTCCATCAACAGCGCCGTTGACATCGACCTGTACGGTCAGATCAGCGCTGAGACCTCCGGCATCCGTCAGATCTCCGGTGCAGGCGGCCAGATGGACTTCGTTATGGGCGCATACCTGTCCCCCGGCGGCAAGAGCTTCATCTGCATGACCTCCGCCATGAAGGGCAAGGACGGCACCCTCAAGAGCAAGATCCGTCCCACCCTGGCACTGGGCACCGCTCCCACCTGCACCCGTTCTCAGGGTCAGTACATCGTCACCGAAAACGGCATGATCAACCTGAAGGGTCTGACCACTTGGCAGAGAGCCGAAGGTCTGATCAGCATCGCTCATCCCCAGTTCCAGGATGAACTGATTGCCGAAGCAGAAAAGATGAAGATCTGGAGAAAGTCCAACAAGAAGTAAGTTTTTCTTCAAAATACAGCCTTCTTCCGGCATCAACGCTGCCGGAACGCTGTGAAAACAACGAAAAGGACGCTGGCGTGCCAGCGTCCTTTCTGTCGTTTCTTGCGGGTTTTGATTGAAACCTCCAATCAAATCTGTTATCATACGAACTGTGGAAACCCACCGCCCTGCCTCACCTGGGCGGGAACGGTTCACAGACGGTTGCCTGCAATCCCGCACCGGCGGATTGGAGGTGTGTGCACAGCCCTGCGGGAAATCCCTCCCGAAAGGAGGCTGGTACTACGTTACTTAACGACCTGGGCAGTATTGCGAGCATCGTGGGACTCATCCTCACGATCGTCTTTGAAGTACGCGCTCGTAAAAAGAAGTAAGCCGTCTGGTGCGAACAGACGGCTTACTGCATTGTGTAGATAGTTCCTAGATACACTTTGCGGATTCAAGTTGGATGTGGCAACTGTTCTGGGTTTCCACACCTTTATTATATCGAACCGACAGCACTTGTCAAGCGCTTTGCCAAAAGACCATTGCGAGATAGCATTTTTCCAACGCATATGGTATAGTAATGAGATGAAGGAAAAACGATAGAACAAAAGGAGACAAAACATGAAAAAAGGAATCGCGGTTTTATTGGCCGCCCTCATGCTGGCCAGCGTCTGGCTGGTCGGCTGCGGCGAGCGCAGTCCGGAGGAGCTGTGGGCAACAGCCAAGGAGAACATCGTCACGGCCAAGAGCGTCCGTCTGCACATGACCACGGATATGGCCTTCGACCTCCAGGGTGAGACCACTTCCATGACCATGAAGATGGAGGAAGCCTGCACTCAGGATCCCCTCAGTGCGGAAGTGACCATGACCATGGACATGGGCAGCCTGGGCAAGATGGACACCACCATGTACCTGGTGCAGGAGGGCAAGGAGTACGTCAGCTACACGAAGGTGTCCGGCGGCATCCTGGGCGGCGAGGACGTCGGCTGGAGTCGGTCCACCATCGACGTGACCGACCTGAAGCAGTACAACGCCATGGACAACGCCAAGCTCTACCTGGATGTGCTGAACAGCTTCCAGTCCGCCGGGAAGGAGGCCATCGGCTCCTACAACACCATCCGCTATGACGGCAAGGTCACCGGCCAGGACATCAGCAAGATGCTGGATACCCTGGGGGACAACGTGTCCTCCATGCTCTCCACCGCCGACGCCAGCACCATGGCCGACCTGTTCAGCCAGCTGGACGGCATCCCCATGTCCGTGTGGATTGACCAAAAGACCGCCCTGCCGGTGCGGTACGAGATGGATCTATCCGGCATGGTCAACCAGCTGATGCGCACGATGATCAACGCCCTGAGCAGCCTGAGCAGCGAAGCGGTGGACTTCCAGGTGAGCAAGGCCAGAGTGACGGTCGAATGCAGTGACTACAACGCTGTCGCCCCCATCACCGTGCCCCAGGAAGTGTTGGACGCCGCCACCAGCAAAAGCGCAGATGCGGCCTAACCAATTTTGATAGGAAAACTGCCTCGGAAGATTCCGAGGCAGTTTTTTGTGGAAAGCAAGCGCTATCTAAGACCGTGGAAGTACCCGAAAAGCGCACGCACCAAAGGCTCCTCCATTTATGGAGGGAGCTGTCGCCGCAAGGCGACTGAGGGAGGAGCAGGTGTTTCCTGTTATGCTCCTCTTATTCCGCCAACAGCTCATCCAACTGGTCGATGAGCTGGTCAAACAGCTCCAGCGCCTGGTGGATGGGAGCCGGAGTGGACAGATCCACGCCCGCCAGCTTCAGCAGCTCGATGGGCGGCATGGAGCAGCCGCCGGACAGGAACTTGAAGTAGTCGTCCACAGCCGGCTGGCCTTCCTTCAGGATGCGGCGGCTGATGGCAATGGCGGCGGCGTAGCCGGTGGCGTACTGGTAGACATAGTAGTTGTAGTAGAAGTGAGGGATGCGCGCCCACTCCAGGGCAATCTGGTCGTCCACCACGATGTCCTTGCCAAAGTAGTCCTCATTGAGCTTCCGATAGATCTCACAGCACCGGTCGGCGGTGATGCCCTGTCCCTGCTGTGCCAGCTCATTGATCTGCAACTCGAATTCCGCAAACATGGTCTGACGATACAGGGTGGTGCGGAACTGTTCCAGGAAGTAGTTGATGAGATAAGCCTTTTCCCGCTTGTCGGTGGTGTGGTTGAGCAGGTATTCCATCAGCAGGGCTTCGTTACAGGTGGAAGCCACCTCGGCCACAAAGATGACGTAATCGGAATAGACCACCGGCTGGTTCACGTTGGACATTTCGGAGTGCATAGCGTGCCCCATCTCGTGTGCCAGGGTGAATACATCGTTGAGGGTACCCTGGAAATTGAGCAGCACAAAGGGGTGTGGCCGAGCGCCGGAGCTGTAAGCGCCAGAGCGCTTGCCCACGTTCTCGTACACATCGATCCACCGGCCTTCAAAGCCCGCCCGCAGACCGTTGAGATAGTTTTCGCTCAAAGGCGCCAGCGCCTTGAGCACCAGCTCCTTGGCTTCCGCAAAGGTGAACTTCATCTCCACATCCCCCACCATATTGGCGTACAGGTCGTAGAAATGCAGCTCCTCCACCCCCAGCAGCTTCTTGCGCAGGCTGGTGTACCGGTGCAGCTTGGGCAGATTCTCCCGCACTGCGTCGATCAGGCTGTGATAGACGCTCTCCGGCACCTCCGTCCGATCCAGGGCAGCGGCCAGGGCGGAGGGATAGTTCCGTGCCTGGGCGAAGAACCACAGTTGTTTGGCCTGGGCGGCCAGGGTGGCGGCCAGGGTGTTCTTGTGGCGCTCGTAGACCCCGTACAGGGACTCGAAAGCGGATTTGCGCAGGGTGCGATCGGAGCCGTACATCATGGGGATATAGGAACCGTGGGTCACATGGTGCGCCGCCCCCTGGGCGTCAATGGCGTCAGGAAAGGTCAGGTCGGCGTCATTGAGCATGGAGAAGATATTGTCGGGATTGTCAGACAGCTCCCCAGCCATGGCCAGCAGCCGTTCCTCCGCCGGAGAGAGGATGTGGGCACGGCGGCGGCGGATCTCATCCAGGTGACGGCGATAGCCCTCCAGCGCCGGAACATCCTGATAAAACTGTTCCAACTTCTCGTCCGAGATGGCCAAGATCTCATTGGTCTCAAAGGCGGTGGCGGTGTTGAGCTGGGTCATGAAGTTGGTCAGCTGGGCGCACATCTCCTGGGGCTTGGCGGCACGGGTGTCCTCGTCCGCCCGCCGGAAGGCATAGACCGCCAGCCGCTCGAAGATACGGCTCATCTCATCTCCCAGTTGCAGCCAGTTGTAGAGCAACTGTGCGCTCTCCCCCAGGCGACCCTGGTAGCCCTTGACATAGTTCAAATAATCCTGGTTCCACTGAAAATCTTCCTGCCATTCGGCATCGCTGCCATACAGGTCGGTCAGCGCCCAAGTATCGGCGAAATTCACATCTTTGCGTTCGGGAATCGACATCATTCGTCCTCCTTGTTTGATATTGGTTCTATTATAGCATTGCGCGGGGGAGAAATCACCATCGAAGTCGCACTTCTAAACGGAATTCAAGCCGCTTTGCGTTCACCGTTTCGGGAGAACCCCCAGGGCAGGTTAGCATAATTACTCATCCTTGTACTCCTACCCGAACCATCCCTCCGCCTGTTGACAGGCGGAGCCTACGCTAAAAACCTGCCCCCGGCAGGTTTTCTTAACGCTGCGGGGTTTCCCCTCCGACATTGCAGGCATTTTGTTGTATGCACAACTTCCCGCTCAAAACCGCCGCGTCAAGCCCACAGCCACCCCTAGCACCTGGGCGCTGCCGCTGCAAAACTGCTCCGCCGCCACCAATTCCGGCGGCAGCCCCGCTCCGGCTGGCTGGAGGATGACCCACTCCCCCTGCTGGTAGTACCACCGCAGAACAGCCGGACGGCCGGCGAAGGCCACCAGGGCGATCTGCCCGCTGCGGGCGCTGCTCTGCCGGCGGATGAGCACCTGGTCACCAGGCAGGATCCCCGCATCCTCCATGCCGGACTCGATGACCCGCAGGTAGAAATGTCCTTCCGCACTGGGCAGGTCGGCAGGGGCATAGCCCTCCGGCGGCTGGGTATCCAAAGGCTCTATGCCGGAAAGCAGACGATATACCGGCACCTGTCCCGCTTTTTCCGGCGCACGCTCCCGCTGGCGCGGTACATCGTACCCTTGGAGCCACAGGGGGTCTACCCCCAATTTCATGGCCAGTTCCGCCACCACTTGGCCTTTGGGATCCCGTTGTCCTAAGACATAACGATTTAAGGTTTGGGGGCGCATTCCCACATACTGCCCCAATTCCTCGTAATTCCACTTCCGTTCCTCCATCAACTGGCGCAGCCGCTGACCCAATTCCATGATTTTTTCCATTTTCTCACCCCGCATAGTCCCATTATTGTAACCATTCGGTTCTCATTGTATCACCAGACGGTATTTTTTGCAAGAATTCCCCTTTTTGGCTCTTGACGTTTTCTCTGTCTGGTGATAATATACACACTGTCAACGGAATTTCTTCCAAATTGCGGCATAATCAAACAGATTTATCTCCATCTGGTGAAATCCGTTTTCTTCCACTTTTTCCTCTCCCCCGCCGGGATGGCTACGGGGAACAGGCGGAAATGGAAGGGCGAAAAAATAAAAAAAACGACATCGTTTCCGATGTCGTTTTGGTGGAGGATTGTGGATTCGAACCACAGTAGGCGGTCGCCAACAGATTTACAGTCTGCCCCCTTTAGCCACTTGGGTAATCCTCCCTATGAAATTGTGTCTTGAGAACGGTCATCCAGCAAGATGGAGCTGGTGGACGGACTCGAACCCCCGACCTGCTGATTACAAATCAGCTGCTCTACCAACTGAGCTACACCAGCGCGTGTGCCCAACTGGGCGGCTGCTCGATTCAGCTTGTTCATCATACCAAACCGGTCGACCAATGTCAAGAGCTTTTTTGCATTTTTTCGGACATTTTTTCTTTTCAACCCTTTGGGAAAGGAGGCAATGCCATGACCTGCCCACTCCGCCCCCTGGATGCCCAGCAGATCCCGCCCGTTTGCGTCTGCTGCCGCTGTGGGGACGAATTGTATGAGACAGAGGAATGTTACCTGATTGATGAGGAAGTCATCTGCCCCAACTGTCTGCCAGACGTTGTTCGGGAGGAATACGCTCCGTGCCGGATGACCGTTGGGGAGCTGCGCTGCCCGCCGGAGGATTGAGCGGACGATGGGACAGAAATCAGGGATCTATAGAGGAGGAATTTTTCGTATGACCAAGACCAACGAAGCTGGGAAAGCCGCAAAAACCAACAACCGAAGAACCGGCGTCCGTTACCGCCGCAGCGCCGTGTATGTAAAGGAGCTGACCCCTTACATCGAAGCCCTGAGCGACCCCCAGCGGGAGTTTTTGATGCATCGGGTGCAGCGGATCATCATACGGGCGATGCGTCAGGACGTGACCTATCGGGAGGCGGAGTGCCTGGAACTGTACTTCGTGCAAGGATATACCTATGAGCAGATCAGCCAGAGCCTGCACATCAACGTGTCCACCATTTGCCGGAATATCCAGCGGGGAGAGCAGAAAATGAATCGGGTGCTGGAATTCGCCCGAGCGCTGTTGGGAGATCAGGCGGCGTGACGGTTCCATCGCACCGCACAGGGGGCAAGCCGTGCCATACGGCTTGCCCCTTCCGTTTGTTCTCTACACCACCACCGGCCCCATCTTCCACTCGTTCTGCGCCCGCCCCACTTCCGGCAAGCACATCCCCCACAGCAGCTCCGCTCTGACGTCAATGGCGAACTGTTCCTGACACCGAACGTCCCACCGCTTCACCTGGGCGGGTTTGGTCAGCACCGGCAGCCGTTCCAGCCCCTTGGCCTGCTTCAGCACGGCCTTGCCGTCCTGTCCCAGCCCCAGCACCCGCACATAGGGCACGCCCGCTGCCCACTGCGTCTGCCTGGTCAGACCCAGGTAAGCCCACAGGGTCAACCGGCGTATCCTGGCGTGGGCGTAGCGCTTGCTCTTTACCGTGTCCCAGAACTGTTCCAAGGTGGTGCTCTCGGCAGCAGCACGGCACAGCCGGTGCTCCAGCCCTTCCCCGCAGTCGGGCAGCGCCCGCCAGTCCTCCGGCGTCATCCGGCGCAGGAGGGTCAAGATGCCCCTGGCGTTGTACGTCAGCACCGCCGGCGTCTGCCCACGCAGCACCGCCGCCGCCGGTTCCGGCATCTGGGCACAGGCACGCTCCAACTCCCCCGCCAGCAGCCACTGCCGAAGCTGAGACGCTGACGCAAACCCCTGACGCACTCCGGCGGCATTGTGCGCCGCCCCCACCCGTGGGACGGTCAGGGCGCGCATCTCCGGCGCTACGGTCTGGATGGCACGCAAATATTCGATGCCCAACAGGTTGTTGGGACGGGTCAGGTGCTCCGCCGTCTCCGTCCCCACCAGCGTCTCCAACGCCTTTTGACGGGCACTGGCAAAGGGCAAGCCCTGCTGCAAGTAAGGCCGAAGGGCGTCCGGAAAGGCGGCGCTGTCCAGCGCCTGCGCCACGATCTGCAAGGCGGTCAGGTCACCGCTCTCGCTGCCGAAGGCCAGGTGGGTGACCCCCAGGGCGTGGAGGATTTGGACGCCCCCACGGGCGAAGGACTCAGCCGAGGACACCGCCCACTGGACGGGCAATTCCACCACCAGATCCGCACCGCACCGCAGCGCCATCTCCGCCCGAGCATACTTGCTGACGATGGCCGCCTCCCCCCGTTGGGTGAAGGGGCCGCTCATGGCACAGACCACCGGCGCACCAGGCAGGGCGGCCTTGGCCTGGGCGATGAGATGGGCGTGTCCCCGATGGAAGGGGTCAAATTCTGCGATGATCCCGATGCAAGTTCTCTCCTCCATAGCCGCTTCCTCCTGGCTTATCAGCATTCTTCCTGAAAATTCACAGGGAATTCCGTACATTTCTACGAAAAAAATGATTGTTCTTCCTTGCTGTTCGTACTATAATAAGATTGTACGCCTATTTACATACTACATGACAGCGCGCCGCGCTGCAAGCAGTAAGAAGATCATAAGATGAAAAAGGAGATATTCACTATGAATGTTCTGGTTATCAACGCAGGCAGCTCCTCCCTGAAGTATCAGCTGCTGGATCCCGCTACTGGCGACCTGCTGGCCAAGGGCCTGTGCGAACGGATCGGCATTGACGGCAAGTTCACCTACAAGCCCCAGGTGGACGGCAAGCAGAAGCTGGACGCCATTGATGTGGCTATGCCCACCCATTCCGAAGCCATCCAGGCTGTCCTGAACGCCCTGGTCGATCCGGAAAACGGCGTCATCGCCTCCATGAGCGAGATCGACGCTGTCGGCCACCGCGTGGTTCATGGCGGCGAAGCATTCTCCTCCTCCGTCCTCATCACCGATGAAGTCATGAAGGCCATCGAAGGCTGCAACCCCCTGGCTCCCCTGCACAACCCTGCCAACATCATCGGCATCAACGCCTGCAAGGCCGCTCTGGGCGACAGCGTTCCCCAGGTCGCTGTGTTCGACACTGCGTTCCACCAGACCATGCCTCCTGTGGCATACACCTATCCCATCCCCTACGAATACTACAAGAACGATAAGATCCGCCGCTATGGCTTCCACGGCACCTCTCATCGTTTCGTCTCCGCCCGTGCTGCCGCTATGCTGGGCAAGGACATCGCTGACCTGAAGATCATCACCTGCCATCTGGGCAACGGCTCCTCCGTGGCAGCCATCAAGGGCGGCAAGTGCATTGATACTTCCATGGGTCTGACTCCCCTGGCTGGCCTGCCCATGGGCACCCGTGCCGGCGATATGGACGCAGGCGTGATGGAATTCATCATGAACAAGTACAACCTGGACATCAACCAGATGATGACCATTCTGAACAAGAAGTCCGGCGTCCTGGGCATCTCCGAAGTCTCCTCCGACTTCCGTGATCTGGACACTGCTGCCGAAGCAGGCAACCAGCAGGCACAGCTGGCCAAGGACGTGTTCGTCTATGACGTGAAGAAGTACATCGGCGCATACGCAGCTGCTATGGGCGGCGTGGACGCAGTCGTTTTCACCGCCGGTGTGGGCGAAAACTCCGCTTCCCTGCGTGCTGAGATGGTAGACGGTCTGGAATACATGGGCATCAAGATGGATCTGGCCAAGAACGACTTCCGCGGCGAAGAACGGGACGTCACTGCCGAAGGCGCCACCGTCAAGGTTCTGGTCATCCCCACCAACGAAGAACTGATGATCGCAATGGACACTGCCGAGATCGTCAAGGGCTGATTGCCCTAGCCGATCCGTCCACCGTGGTCACTTTCTTCCTAGGTTCCCGCTCCCCGTTAAGACGGGGAGCGCCTACGCTAAAAAACTGCCCCCGGCAGTTTTTCTAAACGCTGCGGTGGACACTGCCGAGATCGTCAAGGGCTGATTTTTAAGACATCACGATAAAATGACAAAAGAAAGTCCCCTCCGTGGGACTTTCTTTTCTTTTCCCTCAAACAGCAGTCAGATTTGCTTCTCTCTCGGATAGACAACCTTTTTCCCCAGTGGTATAGTGAACGTATCCAAATTGACACGATGAAGAAAAAAGGAGGAACTCATCATGCGTAAAAATTGCAGCCGAATCTTGGCGCTGCTGCTGGCCTGCGTCCTGACCTTTGCCATGGCCGGACAGGCTTTGGCCGCTGACACGGCATCCCCCACTCCGTTTGGTATTCGCCAGTCGGAGTACCTGAAGCTGAACAAGCCCAAGGACAAAGCCCTCTACTACAAAGGCGAAACCATTCCGGTCAGTCTCACCATCGCCTCTGTCGGTGACGATTACATCGCCTGCACCGCTATTGTCGTCCTGAACGAAAAGACCGAAGATACGGTCTGGCAAAAGAAACTCTACATCGATGGCAAGACCTACAACGGTAAGGTAAACACCAAAAAGTTCCCCGCAGGTTCCTATGCCATCGCTGCCGCAACGGGTATCGTAGACAGCAACGATGACGCATTGGAGCCTCTGAATAACGTAGAGGATTCGATGGTCTACGCCGAGTTCACCCTCAAGACCCTCAAAGCCCCCACCAGCCTGAAGGCTGCCGCTGGCAAGCGCAAGGTGACCATCACCTACAAAAAAGCCGCCGGCGCCACCAAGTATGAGATTTACCGCTCCACCCAGAAGTCCAAGGGCTACCAGAAGATCGCCGTCACCACCAAGACCAAGTATGTGGACACCAAGGCAAAGAAGGGCAAAAAGTACTACTACAAGGTGCGCACCGTCCGCACCGGCAGCGGCACCGTCTACAGCGCCTACACCGGTGCCAAGCGCACGGGCAAGGTGAAATAACTCCAGTTCCAGTCCACAAAAAAATGTCCGGGCACAAGACCCGGACATTTTTATTTCGTTAGGCAGTCAAACTCAGCACTTTTCAAAGACGGTGGCAACCCCCATGCCGCCGCCGATGCACAGAGTAGCCAGACCCTTCTTGGCGTCCTCCCGCTTCTGCATCTCGTGCAGCAGGGTGACGATGATACGAGCGCCGGAAGCACCGACGGGATGCCCCAAGGAGATGGCGCCGCCGTTGACGTTGACCTTGCTCATGTCAAAGCCCAGCTCACGAGCCACAGCGATGGACTGTGCCGCAAAGGCTTCGTTGGCTTCCACCAAGTCGATATCATCAATGGTCACGCCAGCCTTTTCCATGGCCTGACGGGAGGCGGGCACAGGGCCGACCCCCATGATCTTGGGGTCAACACCGCCCTGGCCCCAGCCGATGAGCTTTGCCATGGGCTTCAAGCCGTACTTTTCCACCGCTTCGCCGGACGCCAGCACGATGGCGGCAGCACCGTCATTGATGCCGGAGGCGTTGGCTGCGGTGACGCGGGGCGTCCCCTTGTCCGCTGCGTCCCATGCGCCGGTGACTTCAAAGGTGTGGACGACCTGAGGGTTGGGCGATTCCGCACTGAGGGCAAAGGCGCCGCGGAGCTTGGAGATCCCCTCGGCGGTGACGCCTGCCTTGGGGAATTCGTCCTTGTTGAAGTCCACCATGTTCTTCTTAACCTTCACAGGGACGGGCACGATCTCCGCATCGAACCTGCCTGCGGCCTGAGCGGCCTCGGCCTTCTGCTGGGAAGCCGCAGCGAACTCGTCCTGTTCCTGTCTGGTGATGCCCCAGATGTCATTGATATTTTCCGCAGTCGTGCCCATGTGATAATTGTTGTAGATCTCCCACAGGCCGTCCTGAATCATGCTGTCCACAATCTTCTTTTCCCCCATTCGGGCGCCCCAGCGCGCATCCGGAATGAGATACGGCGCACCGCTCATGCTCTCCGTGCCGCCGCAGACGATGATCTCCGCATCGCCCGCCAAAATAGAACGCGCACCTTCAATGAGGGATTTCATACCAGATCCGCACACCATATTTACGGTATAAGCAGGAATGGAGTAGGGCAGACCGGCCTTGATGCTGACCTGGCGCGCAACATTCTGCCCCAAGCCAGCGGTGAGAATGCAGCCAAACACCAGCTCATCCACCTGCTCCGGCTTCACGTTGGCACGGTTCAGCGCCTCCTTTACTACCACCGCACCCATGTCCACAGCGGGGGTATTCTTCAGTGCGCCGCCGAAAGAGCCGATTGCAGTCCGACAACAGTTGATGACATATAAATCTTTCATTTTGAAACCTCCGTTCTTTGGTTGCTCCGTTTCCTTGCGCAGAACCGTCCGGTTCGGTGCCCGTCCAGGGCGTTGCCCCACGGCACCTCCGGCCGCTCTGCGTTCCTTTTTGCTGCTTACTATACATATCTAATTATATAGCATAAATAAATATGTGTCAACCGTAATACACGACACCTGTCAATACATCTTTTTCATCCGCTCAAACTTCCTCCTGCGCCCTCCTTCTTTCCCTGTTCCCAACCGGATTTTTCCGAGATTTGGACGCCAATTGTGAATTTTTTAGAACTTTGCAAATTTAACGCTAAATTCATTGTATATTTACGTCTATTTTGCTTGACAAACTTGTAACAAAGTGTATATAATAACCATGGTAGTTCGTTGTGAACGAGCTCCCAACTGCGTGTAGTATTTATATTTAAAAGTAACAACAGCATTTATTAATTTTCAGGAGGTTACACTATGAATCCGAGAGATGTTGTCATCGTAAGTGCATGCCGTACCCCCATCGGCAAGAACATGGGTCAGTTCAAGGACATTCGTGCTCGTCAGCTGGCTATCACCGCTGGCGCTGAAGCCATCAAGCGCGCTGACATCGATCCTAAGCTGATCGACGGTATCGTAATGGGCGAATGCTTCACCGCTATGGAAGGCTCCCTGGCAGCTCGTCAGGTCTCCATGAGACTGGGCTTCTCCGAAAGATCCAACGCCTGTGTCGTCAACCAGAACTGCGCATCCGGCATGCGTGCTCTGGACATCCAGGCTAACAGCATCCTGCTGGGCAAGGAAGACATCGGCATGGTTATCGGTGTGGAATCCATGACCAACGCTCCTTATGTCCTGGAAAAGGCTCGTATGGGCTATCGTATGGGCGACTCCAAGATTTTCGATAACATGCTGCATGACGGCCTGATCGACGAACTGTCCGGCGGCCACATGGGTCTGACTGCTGAAAACGTTGCTGAAAAGTATGGCATCACCCGTGAAGAATGCGACAAGATCGCTGTTCGTTCCCACAACCTGGCTTGCAAGGCCATCGACGAAGGCATCTTCAAGGATGAAATCGTTCCCGTGGTTCTGAAGACTCGTAAGGGCGAAAAGGTCATCACCGATGACGAACATCCCATCCGCGGTTGCACCATGGAAACCCTGGCTAAGCTGAAGCCCGCCTTCAAGAAGGACGGCGTCATCACCGCTGCTAACGCTTCCGGCATCAACGACGCTGCTGCAGCAGTCATCCTGATGAGCTGGGAAAAGTGCCAGGAACTGGGCAAGAAGCCCATGGCAAAGCTGGTCACCTGTGTCGCTGAAGGCGTTGCTCCCGAAGTCATGGGCCTCGGCCCCGCAGTGGCTATGCCCAAGGCTCTGAAGGCTGCTGGCCTGAAGTGGGAAGACATCGATTACTTCGAAGTCAACGAAGCTTTCTCCGCACAGGTTCTGGGTGTTGAAAGAATGCTGAAGGAAGACTACGGCTATGTCGTCGATTGGAACAAGACCAACAAGTTCGGTTCCGGTATCGCTCTGGGCCATCCCGTTGGCTGCACCGCTCTGCGTATCATCGTCACCCTGGTGTACGAGATGATCCGTTCCGACTACAAGTATGGCATGGCTTCTCTGTGCGTCGGCGGCGGCCCCGCTCTGGCTTCCATCTGGACCCGCGATTTCTCCTGATTGCTTAAGGAAAATCACTAGTTACTCCGCTTAGGAGAAACTCCAAAGGAAACTTTCCGCTCCCCATCCTTCGGGATGGGGAGTTTTTTATGTCCGCCTTCCCCTGGATGGCTGCTGGCGCTGACCTGCTCTTGATTTCCTCAGACAGAACGCTGCTACATCCGTTCTAATTCCCATTTGTCAAGTACCTATTTCCACAATATCCACGGTTTTGTCCACATTTTATTTCTCAACCAGAGGGGCTTGACAGCAGTTCTCCCCTGAAAATGTGGAAAACTCTGTGGAATTCCTGTGGAAAACTCTCTCGGCGGCGTCCCATGCTCGGTGCCATCTACCGTTTCCGCCCCACGTTTGGAGCAAGTCGAAAGGGATGTGGGACGGGTGTGTGAAGAAAAAAGAATTTGTTTTTTACGTTCCTTCGCCGCAATGCACTGCCATTTTGGAAGGCTCCCTCGCTTATTTCAGGGCATACCTCCCCTCACGATCTGTGTCCGGTTCAGGGTAAGGTTCCGTATCGGTTCCATCGGTGACCACTGGTGACCACTGGTCGCTGCCGCGATTGCGATTGGCCTTGTTCCGCTGGCATACCTTGCGGTATTTCTCGCTATTAACATCCAATCCCACCTTCAAAAACCAAAACGCCATCTCCACCAGCATATCCTCCCGATCCGGCAGCACGCCGCGCTTTTCATAGTCCAGCATCACTCGGATCAGGCGCCCCACCTGTTCGTCTGTGAGCGTAGCCGTCTGTTCCTCGAAGTCGTAGTACAGGATAAAGCTGCTTTTTTCTTTTGCCATTTGATTTGGCTCCTTTCTTGTTAGAATCTTCCTGTTATCTTACACAGCCTTTTCCGCTCACGCAAGTCTGTTTCCACCGTTTTCCCGTGATCTGCCCACTTTTTCTGTCCAAACCGGATGTTTGTCTGCAAAAACATCAAAGAGTCTCCCCTCAAACTGCCCGATCTGGCGCCGGAAAAAGGAGAATCTTAAAGATTTCATCGTCCCATTCTTAATCGTTCCGTGCTATGATAGAACGGAACAAGGAAAGGGGCTTTTTTCATGTATCAAATTCTCGTTTGCGACGATGATCACGACATCGTATCCGCTTTGGAAATATACCTCACCGGCGAAGGCTACGGCGTCACCGGTGCTTACTCCGGCCAAGAGGCCATTGACCTGTTCCAGCAGAACCAGTTCCACCTGGTGCTCATGGACATCATGATGCCCGGTATGGACGGCATCGCCGCCACCGCCGAGCTGCGCAAGCTGAGCAATGTGCCCATCATCTTCCTCACCGCCAAGAGCGAGGACACCGACAAGATTTTGGGGCTGAACATGGGTGCGGACGACTACATCACCAAACCCTTCAACCCTTTGGAGGTTATTGCTCGTGTTCGCTCCCACCTGCGCCGGTACACGCAGCTGGGGGGGCAGATCTCTGCCCCCCACCTGTTCACCGTTGGCTCCATCGTGCTGGATGACGGTGCCAAGACCGTGACGGTGGACGGGGAACCGGTGAGCCTGACGCCGCTGGAATTCCAGATCCTCCGCCTGCTCATGAGCCGGCCCGGACAGGTGTTCTCCATGGTGCAGATCTATGAGCAGGTGTGGAAGGATGTGGCGCTAGGCAGTGAGAACACGGTAGCCGTCCACATCCGGCACCTGCGGGAGAAGATCGAGATTGACCCCGCCCATCCCCGTTACCTGAAGGTGGTCTGGGGGCTGGGGTACAAGATGGAACAGAGTTGACCCGCTGGAAAGGATGCTCGCTATGAAATTACCACGGACTCCCTCATGGGCGAAACTTCTCTGCGCTTGTTTCGCCTGCATTTTCTTGGGCACCTGTGCCAGTCTCTCGCTCAGCGCCTTCCAACTGTTCCGCCTCTATGGAACCAGCACCACCAACGGCGGCGCTGCGGCTTCCTCCGTGGCGGAGGAATACTGCCAGGACGCTTGGGATCTATTCGTTCTGTCCCAGCACAAAAAAAGCCTGACTTATCTGGGCAAGCAGCGCTATGACGCCTTGGCAGAGCAGCTGGAGCTGGACAACACCAACTTCCGCTACCGTATTCTGGACATCAACGGCAAAGTCCTGGGCGGCAACGCCAAACAGGATCTATCCAGCACCGTGGAGCGCACTTATGATGCCCTCTACCCTGCCTACTCCGATTCCACCTATATCACGGTGGAGGAACAAGACCTGCCGCCGGAGTCGGTAGAGGGGGATTGGTCGGTGGCAGACTCCACAGCTTGGACGGATGTGGCGATTGCCAGTGCCGCTGCCAGCGCTAACACGGACTTGCACTACACCTACATCACCTACAATCAGGACTATATCGACCTGCCGTCCAAGTGCATCACCACACAGACCACCACGCCGCTGAAAAATCGCGTTTTGGAGTGGGGCATCACCGATCCCATGACCACCGACGATGATCTGCTCCAATGGGAGCAGGACGCCAGCCAGAACCAGGGGCGGATGCTGCCCACCATCGGCGCGGCCATTGTCGCCGGAGCATTCGGGCTGTTCTGCCTGTGCTACCTGCTGGCCGCCGCCGGCCATAAGCTGGGCACCGAAGGCATCACCCTAAACGGCTTGTATCACTGCCCCTGGGATCTTCTGTTCCTTCTGACCATCTTCGTCAATTATCTCTATATTCGGGTCATTTGGGAGGTGCTCCGAAGCGCCGAAGGCTCCCTCAGCAACGCCAACAGCGCAGACACCATCCTCCCCACCGTTCTGCTCTTGCAGTTGGGTGCTCTGGCCGCCGTGGGCACGGCTCTGTGGCTGCCCTTGCTGACCACCCTGGCCGCCCAGGTCAAAGCCCACCAGTGGTGGCACACCACCTTGCTCTGCCGGCTGGGGCATCGCCTGAGGCAGTTCTTCCGCCTGATCCCCCTGCATTTTAAGGCGTTCTCCCTCTGCGCCGCCTACCTGTTCTGCTACGCCTTCCTCTGCTTCCTGGCCGGACAGCGCTCTGTGACCCTGCCCCTGATCCTCGCCTTTCTCCTGGCCGCTCTGGCCTTGGCGGCACTGCTGTGGTGGCTGCGGGGTTGGAGTGTCATCCGCAAGGGCAGTCAGTCGCTGGCCGCCGGCGATCTGAACTACACCACCGACACCACCGGCCTGCCCTGGGATCTACAGAAACACGGGGCGGATCTGAACGCCATCAGCGATGGGATGCAGAAGGCCGTAGAGGAGCGGATGCGCTCTGACCGGTTCCGGACGGAGCTGATCACCAATGTGAGCCATGACCTGAAAACGCCCCTGACCAGCATCATCAACTATGTAGATCTGCTGAAAAAGCTCAACCTGCAAAATCCCACCGCCCAGCAGTACATTGACGTGCTGGATCGGAAAAGCCAGCGCTTGAAAACCCTCACCGAGGACTTGGTGGAGGCCAGCAAAGCCTCCGCTGGCGTGCTGGCTGTGGATCGCCAGCGGTTGGAGACTACCCAGCTGGTGCGCCAGGCATTGGGCGAGTACGAGGATAAATTGCGCGATGCCCAACTGCGGGTCATCCAGCGCTATCCCAAAGAGGGGGCGTGGATCCTGGCCGACGGGCGGCATCTGTGGCGCATCCTGGATAACCTGCTGTCCAACTGCGCCAAATACGCCATGCCTGGCACCCGCCTGTATGTGGACGTGATCCGCCGAGATGGGAACGTGGAGATCTCCCTGAAAAACATCTCCGCCGACCCGCTGAACATCCCCTCCGAAGACCTGCTCCGCCGGTTCGTTCGGGGAGACGATTCCCGCTCCACCCCAGGCAGCGGCTTGGGTCTGTCCATTGCCCAGAGCTTGGCGCACTTGCAGGGGGCTGAGTTCTCCATCGACATTGATGGCGACCTGTTCAAGGCGCTGGTGCGGTTTCCGGAGTCTGCGGGAGAAAACTGACCTCACCGAAGCCCCTCCGATATGCTGCCTCTCCCCCCCAAACCACAACCCATTCCCCACCCAAAAACGGGCGAACCTCAAATGAGGTTCGCCCGTTCTCTTTCACCGATACCGAAACAGCTCTTTTTCCTCCGGTGTGCGCCGATACATCTTCCAGAACCCGATCACAATAAGCACGATACCCAAAATGGTCAACAGACTCAAAGGCAGGTGGAGCATATATTCATAGGCATCGGAATAGCATCGGCCATACAGCTTCAGTTCCCTTGCCTGGACATCATAGCTGAACAAAAAAGTCAAGAATTCCAACAGGAACCCCGCCAGAACAAACCAGATCGGCTTGCCCTTCGCCCACCAGGAAGGCCGTTTTTCCGGTGCCTGAGGCACCTCCGGCGGCGCCTGGGGCTGGGTGCGCCACCCCATGGCCTGGCTGGGGTCGGTGCAGTCCTCCAGCATCAGGTACTCCAGCGGCACCTGAAAAAACTTGCTCAGCCGCACGATGTTGTCCGTGTCCGGCGCCGCCGTGCCCAGCTCCCACTTGGAGATGGCCTGACGGGAGACGTGGAGCTGCTCCGCCAGTTTTTCCTGGGACAGGGCGCTCTCTCGGCGCAGCTTCTGTAATTTTTCACCAAAGGTCATTGGGTGACCCTCCTTTCGGATTTTGTTTCAAATTTCTTCCGTTCTGTGCTCTTATCGTAACAAATTTACTGGTAGCAGTCTAGCGATTTCGGTTGTCATTTTTGCAACTGTCAGGTGCGCTCTCCCCAAACGCCCTTTCCCTCCCTCCGTCTCGCTCTGTTCCCTTTCCTCCTACGGTCGCTCCGCATCCGAACTTCCATGAAACCGAAATGTCCCTAAAACTTGACTATTGCGCATCATTTATGGTAAACTTATGTTGTTAGGTATTTCAAGGAAAAGGAGGTATTCTATGATCCAATTCGATCATGTGTCAAAAACTTTCGGAAAAAATCAGGTTTTATCCGATGTAACGTTCACCATTGAGCAAGGTAATTTTGTTACCATAATCGGAGCCAGCGGCTGCGGAAAAACCACCACATTAAAGATGATCAACCGTCTCATCAAGCCCACCGCTGGCGAGATCTACATCGGCGGCGAGAACATTCGGGACAAGGACATCCTACAGCTCCGGCGCAGCATGGGCTATGTCATCCAGCAGACCGGTCTGTTCTCCCACATGACCGTTCGGGAGAACATTGAGATCATCCCCCGTCTGTCCAAAGCCGACCCGGAGCGCACCCGCACCCGCACGCTGGAGCTGATGGATTTGGTGGGTATGGATCCAGATCAGTATCTGGATCGCTATCCCACGGAGTTGTCCGGCGGCCAGCAGCAGCGCATTGGCGTGGCTCGTGCCTTCGCTATGGACCCGGAGATCATCCTCATGGATGAACCCTTCAGCGCCCTGGACCCCATCACCCGCACCCAGCTTCAGGACGAGCTGTTGGGGTTACAGGAGGAGCTGCACAAGACCATTGTTTTCGTCACCCACGACATGGACGAGGCGGTGAAGATCGCCGACAAGATCTGCGTCATGGACAAAGGCAAGATCTTGCAGTACGATGAGCCGGAACAGCTCTTGAAAAATCCCTGCAACGAGTTCGTAGCTCAGTTCGTAGGCAAGAACCGTATCTGGTCGTCGCCGGAGTTCATCAAGGCAAGAGACATTATGATCGACCGTCCCATCTGCTGCCCGCCGGAACTGAACCTGCGCAAGGCGGTGGAGCGGATGCGCTTTGCCAAGGTGGATACCCTCATGGTCACCGACTCCAAGCGCCAGCTGCTGGGCCTCATGCGCGCCACGGATTATCCGTCGCTCTTGACCCACCTGCGCAATCACCACTCCACCGTGGCTCAGGCCATGGATCAGCACTTCGCCTCCGCCAGTCCGGACGCCTCCATTATCGACCTGCTGGCGCTGGTGCAGGAGCGGAATATCTCCGCTCTGCCCATTGTGGAGGAGGACGGCAGACTATGCGGCCTGATCACCCGCAGCAGCCTGATGACCACCTTGAGCCATCAGTATCTGGACAACCAGGAAGGAGGGCTGTGATATGAGCGTCATCACGGGATTCTTTGCTTACCTGGCCGCCAACAGCAGCCAGATTTTTAACCTGCTCCTGGAGCATATCCGCCTGACCGCCATCGCCGTGGGCGTCTCCATCCTCATCGGTGTCCCCTTGGGCATCTTTATCTGCTACATCCGCAAGGCCAGCAAGCCCATCCTGGGTCTTGCAAACATCATCCAGGCCGTCCCCAGTATGGCCTTATTGGGTTTTGCCATCCCCTTGTTGGGCATCGGCACCCTGCCCGCCGTGGTGGTCGTGGTACTCTATTCCCTGCTGCCCATCATCAAAAACACCTACGCCGGCATCCAGGGCATCAACCCAGACACCATCGAGGCGGCTTCCGCCATCGGGATGTCTCGGTTCCAGGTGCTCTACAAAGTCCAAATCCCCCAGGCACTGCCTGTCATGATGGCTGGTGTCCGCATCTCCGCCGTCACCGCCGTTGGCCTGATGACCATGGCCGCCTTCATCGGCGGCGGCGGCTTGGGCTACCTGGTTTTCGCCGGCATCCGCACCGTAGATAACTATCAGATCCTGGCTGGCGCCCTCCCCGCCTGCCTGCTGGCGCTGCTGGTGGACTTCCTCTTTGGCATCGTGGAAAAATTGGTCACGCCCCTGAGCCTGCAAGGCACTTCCAGCGCCAACGCCCGAAAGAACCGGAGACAGCAGAAGTGGGTTTTGTCCATCACAGCGGCTTTCCTGGTGCTCCTCTTTGTGATCAACGGCGTCTCCAGCGCCCTGAGCAATCGGGGCGGCGGCGACACCATCACCGTAGGCGGCAAGGACTATACGGAACAGGTGGTGCTCTGCCATATGGTGGCTGACCTGATCGAGGAGAACACCGATCTGACCGTGAAGCGCCAGCCCATGCTGGGCGGCACCCAGGTCTGTACCGGCGCCGTCCGCAGCGGCGAGATCGACCTGTATATTGACTACACCGGCACCTGCTACGCCGACACCCTGGGCTATACCCCCATCAGCGATGTGGAAAAGGTGTATCAGACGGTGGTCAAGGACTTCGATGAAAAATACAACTTGAAAGTCCTGAAACAGATGAACTTTAACAACACCTACACCTTGGCCGTGAAGCCGGAGACTGCGAAGAAGTACAACCTCAAGACCTTCAGCGACCTAGCCAAAGTCTCCAACCAGCTGGTCATCTCTCCCACCTTGGAGTTCACCAAACGGGGGGATTGCCTGCCCGGTCTGAAAAAGAAATGCAACATGAACTTCAAAAAAGTGGTGGCCATGGACAGCTCTCCTCGGTATTTGGCTCTGTCCAACGGGGAAAGCGATGTGGTGGACGCCTTCTCCACCGATGGTCTGTTGAAGAAATTCGGCCTGACCGTCCTGGAAGACGACCAGCACTTCTTCCCGCCCTATTACGCCGTTCCCGTCATCCGCAGTGAGGTGCTGGAAGCGCATCCGGAATTGGAAGATCTGCTGGGGCAATTGGGCGCCGTGCTCACCGATGATGTGATGGGCACCCTCAATTACCAGGTGGACGAAGAAAATCAGGATCCGGAAACAGTCGCCAAAACCTTCTTGCAGGAACAAGGACTCATCGCCTAATAAACACAGCCTCGGAGTTTTCCGAGGCTGTTCCCATTCCAATCTCAAGCCCCGCGGGCATGGTGCGTTGGTTCTTGCTGATTTGCAAGGGTGAATTTTCGGCAACGCCGAAAAGAGGGGGAAACCTACGCCAGGGGTTTCCCCTTCCTTGCGCTACCACCCCACAAATTTTCCCCCCACAAATTTTCCCCCCACATCCCCCCGTCTTCCACGCATTTCAGTTGCCGTCCCCTCACCGCTATGATATAATGAAATGATGTAACGAAAGATAAGCCCGAAGGCTGGAGGTTAGAGATATATGAACGAAAAAATCAAAGTGACCGTGGCAGAACGTACCTTCCTGCTCACCAGTTCCGATGAAGAATCCTACGTCCAGAAGGTCGCAGAATCCGTGGATGAACAGATCAGACAGGCCGCTGAAGCGTCCCACGCTTCCACCCTGGACGCCGCCATCATGTGCGCCATGAACCTGGCGGATAACTTCTTCAAGGAGCAGGAGAAATCCGAGCACCTGCGCCAGCAGGTCAAGCAGTACCTGGACGAGGCCAACCAGATGAAGCAGGAGCTGTCCGAAGCCAAGCGGGAGATCTTCCGCCTCCAGCAGGGCGGGAAGTAACCCTCCCCTCAGCCACACGAACCAATCCACACAGCGCCCCCAGAGAGCACTGCGCTCTCTGGGGCTAGTACATACAGGAGCAGAGAGAGATGTTAGAACTTTTATCCCCCGCCGGTTCCCCAGAGGCCGTCCGTGCCGCTGTCCAGAGCGGCGCTGACGCCGTCTACCTGGGATACGGCAACTTTAACGCCCGACGCAATGCAGTGAATTTCGACGAAGCCGCCCTCCAGGAGGCCGTCCAGTACTGCCACCTCCGCGGGGTCAAGGTCTATCTCACCCTCAATACCCTCCTCAACGACCGAGAATTGACCCAGGCCGCCAAGCTGGTGGATCAGGTCAGCCAGATGGGCGTAGATGCCCTGCTGGTACAGGATCTGGGCGTGGCGCGGATGTGCCGCCAGGTGGCGCCTGACCTGCCCCTCCACGCCAGCACCCAAATGACCATCCACTCCCTGGACGGCGCCAAAGCCGCCGCCGACCTGGGGATGACCCGAGTGGTGGTCAGTCGAGAGCTGAGCCGAGATCAGATTGCCTATCTGTGCGACCGTTCCCCAGTGGAGATCGAGTGCTTCGTCCACGGCGCCCTGTGTATGTGCTACTCCGGCCAGTGCTTCTTCTCCTCCGTCATCGGCGGCCGCAGCGGCAACCGGGGGATGTGCGCCCAGCCCTGCCGCTTGAACTACGGCTGGGGACAGACGGCGGACAAGCCGTTGCTCTCCCTGAAAGATATGTCCCTGGCCAAGCATTTGCAGGAGCTGGAGGAGATGGGGGTAGCCTGCGCCAAGATCGAAGGTCGTATGAAGCGTCCGGAGTATGTGGCGGTGGTCACAAAGGTCTACGCCACTGCCATCCGAGAGCATCGTGACCCCACCCCAGGGGAGCAGCAAGCGCTGGCTCACGCCTTCTCCCGACAGGGGTTCACGGACGGGTACTTTATGGACAAGACCGGCCGCCATATGTTCGGCATCCGAGAAAAGACCCCCGTCCCCACCCAATTGTTCGCCGCTGCCAAGGGGGACTATTCCAAGGAGCACCCCACGGTGCCGGTGAAGCTGTACGCCCTGGTGGCCGCCGGAGAACCGGTGCAGGTGGCGGCAGAGGACGCAGATGGCCACATCGCCAAATCCGAAGGCCCCATTCCAGAGGCCGCCCGAAAGATCTCCTTGACGCGGGAGCAGGTGGAGGAGCAGATCGGCAAGACCGGCGGCACCCCCTACCGCTGTGAACGGGCGCTGGCTCAGGTGGACGAAGGACTGTCCCTGCCCCTGTCCGTCCTCAACGGCCTGCGCCGCACTGTCCTGGACAGCTTGACCAGCCAGCGCATCACCCCGCCGGAGCGCCGTCAAGGCGCCTATCACCCCGGCGTCCGCTATGAAAACCAAAAATCGACCCCCGTCCTCACCCTGTCCCTCCACACGGCAGAGCAGTTCTCTCAGGAACTGCTGGACTGCCATCCCCACTCCCTCGCCCTGCCTTTGGACGAGTGGATTGCTCACCCAGAGCTGGTGGAGCCGGTTCTCCAAGCTGACGTAGAACCAGCCCTGGTCATGCCTCGGGTGTTCTGGGATCGGGAGCGGTCAGAATTGGAGCTGCGCCTGCGTCAGCTCCACGCTTTGGGGCTGGAGACCGCCTATGTGAGCACCTTAGCCGGCATCCGAGTGGCGCAGCGGAACGACTATCGCTGCCGAGGTGACTTCGGTCTGGGCGTCTACAACGCCCAGAGCATCCGAGAGTATAAGCGCCTTGGGCTGACCTCCGTGGTGCTGTCCTTTGAACAGCGGATGGCACAGATCCGCGACCTGTCCAAAGCCATGGACTGCGAAGCCATCGTGTACGGCCGTCTGCCCCTGATGATCACCGAAAATTGCATCATCCACAACCGGTTCAACGGCTGCGGCTGCCAGAGCGGCTTCCAGCGTATGGTAGACCGGAAGGGCGCTTACTTCCCTGTGGCACGAGCCTTCGGCTGCCGGAACGAGATCTTCAACAGCCGCAAGCTGTTCCTGGCCGATAAAGCCAAGGATTACGAGCACGCCGGTCTGTGGGGCGTCCGCCTGCTGTTCACTACGGAGAACAGCAAGGAATGTCTCCGAGTGGTGCGCCGTTATCAAGGCGAGGGCACTTACGCCCCCAATGAGTTTACACGGGGGCTTTATTATCGAGGCGTGGACTAACGCAAACGTAACGAAAATCAAGCCCCGCAGGGCGGTTTAAGCTTTTTTTGCTTCGTTTTCTTCTCGATAAGTGAGATTCCAAATCTTCGATTTGGCTCAATCGAACTTACACAGAGTGAGAAAATGAAGTGGGGTCCATGGGCAAAGCCCCTGGTCGGCATCCGCAGACCGCAGCGTTAAGAAAACTTGCCAGTGGCAAATTTTTAGCGTAGGCCATGCCTGTTTTACAGGCATGGTACGTTGGTTTCCCCTAAACGACGAACGTACACCATCCCATTTCAAAATGACAAGGATTTCATCATGAAACTAAAATGCAAGCCCCTCTCCCCCAAGCTAGGCCGAGAGGTTCCCTACCCCTACTATGCAAGCTCTGGCGCCGCCGCCATGGATCTTCATGCCTGCCTGGATGACGCTGTGACCATCCAGCCAGGCCAGCGGGTCATGATCCCCACCGGCCTGGCCATTGCCCTGCCCGATGCCGGTTATGTGGCGCTTATCTTCGCCCGCTCCGGCTTAGGCGTCAAGCACGGCATCGTCCCCGCCAACTGCGTGGGGGTCATCGACAGTGATTACCGAGGCGAGGTCAAGGTCGCCCTGCAAAACCACGGCGACCAGCCCTACACCGTCCACTGCGGCGACCGCATCGCTCAGATGGCGGTCATGCCGGTGCTCCAGCCGGAGCTGGAATGGACGGAGGAGCTGCCGGACACCCAGCGAGGAGCCGGTGGGTTTGGCTCCACGGGGATGTAAATTGTTTACCAATTCCCCCTTGATTTCCACACACAGAAGGGATACGATGGCATATGGCACTGATCTTAGCTTCCAAATCCCCGCGCCGCCGGGAGCTGCTGGCGCAGATGGGGTTGACTGATTTTGAAATTCATCCCGCTCTGGGCGAAGAACTGGCACAGCCCGATCTGACTCCGCCGGAGCTGGTGCAGGCGCTGGCGCTGCACAAGGCGCAGGAGGTGGCGCAGGCATTCGCCCAGTCCGGTGATGTGGTCATCGGCGCAGACACCATCGTGGTGCTGGACGGCCAAGTATTGGGCAAGCCCCACGATGAAGCCCACGCCCTGGCCATGCTCACCGCTCTATCCGGTCGAGAACACCACGTTTATACCGGCGTGGCCGTCCTCCAGGACGGCCGAGCGCTGGTGCAGGTGGAGGACACGGCAGTTTGGTTCCGGAACGCCTCCGAAGGAGAGCTGCGGCGGTACATCGCCACCGGCGAACCCATGGACAAGGCAGGCGCTTACGGCATCCAAGGCCGAGGCGGCCTGCTGGTGTCCCGCATCCAAGGGGACTACACCAACGTGGTGGGTCTGCCCATCGTGCGCCTAGCCAGTATGCTGGCTCAGTTCGGTGTCACCGTCCTGTAAACATCCACCCCTCCTGGGGTATGACTCACGCTTAGAAAGGGTGGTTTTTTGAAAGACTTCTTCCACCGCAACGGAATCTGGGTAATCGTAGCAGCCCTGCTGCTGACGGCGGCTTTGTCGCTAGGCTCCGCCCTCTTTCCCAACCTCACATCCCCCCTGAGCAATGCCATTGGCGTCATCGCCACCCCCTTCCAAAAGGCCACGACCGCCTTCACTGGCTGGGTGGAAAGCCTGTACGACTACGCCTTCCGGTATGACGAGCTGCAAAATCGGGTGCAGGAGCTGGAACTGCAAATTGCAGAGATGAACAAGGAAGACCGGCAGAACGAGGACGCCGCAGCCGAGAACGAACGGCTGCGGAAGCTGCTGAAGCTGGCCGAAAAGCACGAGGACTTCACCTACGAGTCCGCTCGGGTCACCGGCGCTAGCTCCACTACCTGGGAGTCCACCATCACTTTGAGCAAAGGCTCCTCCAGCGGCATCGAAAAAAATGACACGGTCATCACCGAGACGGGCTACCTGGTAGGCGTGGTGGCCGACCTGGGCGCCAACTGGTGTACTGTCATCACCGTCCTAGACCCAGATCTCTCCATGGGTGCGCTGGTCTACCGCACCGGCGACAACGCCATCCTGAATGGCGACTTGACGCTGATGGTGGACGGCAAATGCCGGCTGAGCTACCTGGACAGTGAGAGCAAGCTCATCGCCGGCGATGAGGTACTCACCTCCGGCAAGGGCGGCGTGTACCCCTCCGGCCTGGTGGCTGGATACGTCAGTGAGATCAAGACCACCGCCTCCGGTGCAGAGAAATACGCCGTGGTCAAGCCCGCTGTAGACTTGACCAACCTGGTGGAAGTGTTTGTGATTAAGGACTTCCAGATCACCGATTGACGCAACCGGAGGGAGAACCCCCGGCGAGGGTTCTCCCTCTTTCCGGCAGAGCCGGAAATTCACCCTCTCCTGCGCTTTCTTGCGCATAGGGTATTTCGGCATCTGCGGATGCCGACCAAGGGCTTTGCCCCTGGACCCCACTTCCTTTTCTCACTCTGTGTAAGTTCGATTGAGCCAAATCGAAGATTTGGAATCTCACTTATCGAGAAGAAAACGAAGCAAAAAAAGCTTAAATTGCCCTGCGGGGCTTAACCATCGGCAACGCCTACAAGGAGGCCAACATGATCCGCAACAACGCCAACCTCATCAAATGGACCAGCTACGCCTTGGCCTTTCTCCTGGTGTTCTTCTTCGAGTGCTGTGTCCTCAACCGGTTCCCCCTCCACGGGGCCATCCCCAACCTGTCCATCCTGGTGGTGGTGGCCGTGGCCCTCTTTGAAGGCTCCATCAACGGCGCCATCTTCGGTCTGGTCATCGGCTTCTTCTGCTCCGCTGTCTACTACCGCTCCGGTCTGATGATGATCCCCATCTACACCATCATCGGCGCCTGCACCGGCGCCACCCGAAAGGAGAAGATCGGACGCTCCCTGCTGGGCTGCGCAGTCTGTTCTCTGGGTGGACTGATTTTTTTGGAGCTGTGCCAGATTTTGCGCTTTCTCCTGAAGGGAACGTCCCTGTCCGTGCTGGTCAGCCTGGCTTTGCCGGAGGCGCTGTACTCCCTCCCCTTCTTCCTTCCCATCTACTTCCTCATCCACGCCGTCTACAAAAAGGTACGGACGGACTACGAACTGTAACGCCCCCATCCCTGAGAGGAGGTTTTCCCTGTGGAACGTTTTCAGAAACTACACAACCGGCGTCTGCGCGCTATCATCGCACTGATGACCGCCATCGCCCTGTTCTTCACCGCTCTGCTCTATCTGGCCACCATCGCCAACGGGCTCAGCGATGGGGAATCCACCGAGCTGAACACGGTAGTGACCACCGCCACCGAAAACGCCGCCCGAGGCAACATCACCGACCGATACGGCCAGGTGCTGGTGACCAACCGGACGGAATACAACGTGACGCTGGACGTGGGCAACATGGGGGAGAGCAAGGAACAGTTGGAGACGCTGTCCACCCTGCTGGACATCTGCAAGGCGCAAAAGGTGAAGTGGACGGATGAGGATCTCCCCATCTCCACCGACACCCCCTACACCTTCACCACCGACACCCCCTTCCTCTACCAGACCGATGACGGCAAGTGGACGCAGACCCGTCTGGGCAAGCTGTGCAAGGCTATGGACTGGTCCAACTCCAGCTCCACCACCGCCAGCCAGCTGGTGGCGCAGATGAAGCAGAGCTTCGGCCTGGACACAGGCAAATACACTGAGAGCCAGGCGCGGGAGCTGCTGGGGGTGCTGTACTCCTGCTATCTGCGGGAGAAAGAGGTGCTATACACCACCTACCTGTTCGCCGAAGATGTGGACATCGACCTGATCTCGGTCATCAAGGAAAAAGACCTGCCTGGCGTGGAAATTTTGCCTATGTCCACCCGCCAGTACAACACCAGCGCCGCCGCCCTGCTGCTGGGGCAGACCGGCCCCATCTCCGCAGAGAGCTGGGAGGAGAAAAAGGACTACTATCAGAAGAACAACTACAACATGGACGCCATCGTGGGGCTGTCCGGCGCAGAATACGCCTTTGAAAAGTACCTGCGGGGCACGCCGGGCACCAAGAAGGTCATCCTGGGCAACGATGGCAAGACTCTGACTGAGCGGTACAGCGTGGAACCCAAGATGGGCAGCAACGTGGCGCTGACCCTGGACAGCAAGCTCCAGGAGGCCACTGAGAAGGCCCTAGCAGACGTGACCCCCAAGATCAACAACGGCAAGGGCGGTTCCGCCGCTGTGGTGCTGAACATCAAGGACGGCAGCATTTTGGCCGCCGCCACCTACCCCACCTTTGACGCCGCCCGCTACAACAAGGACTACAAAAAGCTGGCCAAGGACAAGCTCAACCCCTTGTTCAACCGGGCCCTGCTGGGCATCTACGCCCCCGGTTCCACCTACAAGATGTGTACCGCCGCCGCAGGCGTGGAAACAGGCGCCATCAACGTGGCCACCACCCACTACGAGTGCAAAGGCTCCATGACCTACTACGGTCACACCTACCATTGCTGGGAGACCCGTGGCCAGGGGACGGAATACTTGGCAGATGCTGTGCGGGACTCCTGCAACATCTTCTTCTACAACGTGGGCATCAACACGGGCATCAAGGCCCTGACCAAAAAGGCACAGGAATACGGCCTGGGCGAGGCCACTGGCGTGGAGCTGAGCGAGTCCATCGGCGTCAACGCCGGCCCGGCCTATTCGGAAAAGATGGGCGCCCTTTGGACGGACGGCAACACCCTCTCCGCCGCCATCGGTCAGAGCGACAACCAGTTCTCCCCCTTGCAGCTGGCCAACTATGTGGCCACCCTCATCAACGGCGGCGACCGGTACAAGGCACACCTGCTCAAGACGGTCAAGAGCAGCGACAACAGCAAAATTTTGTACCAGTACGAGCCGGAAGTGGTCAAAAAAGTCCCCCTGGAACAGGACGCCTATGACGCCATCAAGAAGGGCATGGGCGAGGTCATCGAGGCGGATAAGATCAAGGAGTTCGACAACCTCCAAGATCGGGGCATCAAAGTGGGCTGTAAGACCGGTACCGCAGAAGTGGGTACCGCACGGCCCAAGCTGTATAACGCCCTGCTGGTTTCCTTCGCCCCCTATGACAACCCGGAGATTGCCGTCTGCACTGTGGTGGAAAAGAGCCCCAGCCAGGGCGCTTCCACCGCCGCCATCACCGCCGCCATCATGGAGTATTACTTCAGCGAGGACGCCGTGCAGGAGCGAGTGGCTGCGGAGAATAAGTTGGTTTCCTAATTCATAAAATGAGATTGGCTGCAAAGTCGCAAGACTTTGCCCGCGCCGAGTGGCGCGTCACAAGCGTTTCCCGCCAGGGAAACCTTGGCGCAAAGCGGAATTTACTTCCGCTGCGCAAGTGAAATAAAACAGGGCCCCAAAAATCAATAAGATTTTTGGGACAACCCCGGACGGTTGCCACATCAACATACTTGACCTTATGCCATAAGCCGTCTGCTGCAACAGACGGCTTATTTCTTTCCACATCACCGCCCAAGGAGGCTTCCCGTGATCTACACCCCCTTCTCCCCTCGTCACAAGACCCCTTATGGCGCTGTCCCCTCTGGCACCGCCGTCACCTTCACCCTCCGCCCAGCTCGGTCAGAGGGGTTTTCCAGCGGTCTGCTGCTGGCTCGGCTGGAACAGGACGGCGACCGCCTGCTTCGCATCCCCATGCCCTGGGTGTCCACCGACTACCAGGAAGACGTGTTCACCGGCGTGCTGGACACGTCAGGTTATGTGGGGCTGGTGTGGTACTCCTTCCAGTTGGAGGGGTTGGACGGCCGCTGTCAGACCTTGGGGCCTTATCAACTGACGGTGTACGACGGCTCCCAGCCGGTGCCGGACTGGTTCGGGGACGGGCTGTGCTATCAGATCTTTCCCGACCGATTCTGCAAGGGGGCGATGGCACCCGCCGACCCCTGCGCCGCCCTAGGACAGCGCCTGTTCCACCAGCACTGGCAGGAGGAGCCGCTGGATGGCCCCGTAGGCGTGGACGAGAACGGCATTGCCCAGTACAACCGAGACTTCTTCGGCGGCAACCTGTCCGGCATCACAGAAAAGCTGGATTTTTTGGCCGACCTGGGGGTAGAGACTCTCTACCTCTGTCCCATCTTCCGCTCGGCGGAGAACCACCGGTACAGCACCGCCGACTACGAGACCATCGACCCGCTGTTGGGCACGGAAGCCGACTTTCGCACCCTCTGTGACGCCGCCCACGCCCGTGGGATGCGGGTGCTGCTGGACGGGGTGTTCAGCCACACCGGCTCCGCCTCCCGCTACTTCCAGGATGCGACCCAGTCCCAAACCTCTCCCTTTTCCCCCTGGTACCAGTGGAAGCACTGGCCGGACGACTACCACTGCTGGTGGGGCGTCCCCACCCTGCCCACGCTGGATAAGGACTGTCCCAGCTGCCGCCAGTACCTCTATGGAGATGAAAACGCCATCGTCCGCCGCTGGCTCCGAGCCGGAGCGGACGGCTGGCGATTGGACGTGGCAGATGAGCTGCCGGACTCCTTCATTGCCGGTCTGCGGCAGGCGGTGGAGCAAGAGAACCCCAACGCCATGGTGCTGGGCGAGGTGTGGGAGGACGGCTCCAACAAGATCGCCTACGGCGTCCGGCGGAAACACCTGCTGGGCGGCCACCTGGACGGCCTGATGAACTACCCCTTCCGGACAGCCGCCCTGGATTATCTGTTGGGCGGCGACGCCGCCGCCTTCCGTTCGGCTTTGGAGGTTTTGCGGGAGCATTATCCCCCCTTCGCCTTCCACAACGCCATGAACTTCCTGGGCACCCACGACACCCCCCGCATCCTCACCGTCCTGGGGCTGGGCACCGCAGAAGCAACCGAAGCCGCTGACACTCTGCTCACCCCAGCGCAAAAAGAGCAGGCGCTGAAGCGCCTGCGCCTAGGCTATGCCCTTTTGTTCACCTTCCCCGGCGCCCCCACCCTCTACTACGGCGATGAAGCCGGCCTGGAAGGGGGGCGTGACCCCTGGAACCGCCGCACCTACCCTTGGGGGCGGGAAGATCATTCCCTGCTCGTCTGGTGCCGCACCCTGGGACAGCTGCGCAAGCACACCCCCGCCCTCCGTCGGGGGGAGTTGATGTGGGAAACCTGTCAGGGCGCCCTGCTCAGCTACCAACGGGTGCTGGAGGATGCCCGCATATTCACAGCCGTCAACGCCGGAACGGAGTCAGTCACGGTACCCCTCCCCTGGCCAGGGGGCGGAAAAAATCTGCTCACAGGCGAACGCATCCCCCATGAGCAGGTTCGATTATCTGCAACCAGTTGTCTGATCGCCAGTCCCTGATAAAGAGGGGCATCAGGCGGTCTTGAACGCCCTCTGTCTGCCCTCCCAATGGCACAAACTGCGTTTCAGCAGGGTCTGCAAGGCGATCATCGCCACCCAGCCCAATCCAGTGGCGGCAGCTACGGCAGTCACCCCCAGTTCAGCAGGCAGCAGATAGGTAAACAGCACCCGCAGAACGATCTGGAGCAGGGTCGCATAAAAGGCATAGTGGATGTGACCGGAGCCGCGGAAATAACCTTGGTTGGTATCCGCCCAAAAGGCCAGCAGATAGCACACACACATGACGCCCAGGTATTGGCAGGCCGCTGTCACCGCCTGGGCGTTTCCTTCTGGCACCAGCAGTCCCATGACCTGCTTCCGCAGGAGAAAGACTGCCGTTCCCAGAACCACACTGGTACCGATCATCAGCCGTCCCCCCTGCCGGATGCCTTGGGTGATACGCGTCTGACAGTGAGCGCCGTCGTTCTGCGCCACGAACACTGCCAGAGCGGCAATGCCGCTGTCACCGAAGGCCAAAATGAGATTGTCCACACAGCCCGCCGCCGTAAATGCGGTCACCGCCGCCGCACCCATGGCGTTGACGGCGCTCTGCACCAACAGCTTGCCCAAGTACAGGCTGGACTGCTGCAAGGCGGACACGGCGCCGTAACTGCTGGCCTGGAGGAAACAGCGCTGTTCCAGCACCCTGTCTTGTCGGGTCAGGCGGAGCTGGGGGAAGGCTTTGTATAGGTAGACCAGACAGACCAGGGCGGACAGCCCCTGCGCCAAAACGGTGGCCAGCGCCGCACCGACGGCGCTAAGCTGGAAGCCAGCCACAAAGAGCAGATCCAATCCGATGTTGGACACCATGGCCACGGTCAGCGCCAGCAGGGTCACCTGGGTCTTGCCCAGGGCTTGCAGCAGCGTGGCGCACAGATTGTATAGGGCGGTAAACGCCAGTCCCAGCAGGATCCAGAACAGATACCCCCGACAGTCTGCTCGCAGCTCTGCCGGCGTCTGAATGAGGGTGATGACAGTGTCCAAACACATCAGCCCCACCCCAGTCAGCAGCACTGTGACCCCGGCCAGGATGACGCCGGTGGTGAACACAGTGCGCCGGAGTCCGGCGAAATCCCGTGCGCCGAAGCGGTTGGCAAAGAGGATGGAGCAGCCCATGTTGAAGCCAATGAGCAGACAGGTGAACAGGCTCATCAGGCTTCCAGCTACGCCAATGGCGGCAAAGGGGGTCTGGCCGGCCACCTGGCCGACGATCATCATATCCACCGTGTTGTAAAACTGCTGGATCAGGTTCCCCAGCAGCAGCGGCAGGGTCAGTCCAATGAGCTGACGGGTGATGCCGCCTTGGGTGAGGGTGTGGGCTGGCATAAGATTCCTTCTTTCTCCCTTTTCTGATGGTTCCCATTGTAGTCCCTGGATTCACACTTGTAAAATGCATATTTGTGTGGTATCATATAACCAGTTGGTTATATTAAGGGAAAACCACCCATTCTGTTCTCTGCTGGGAGACAGGATGTTATCCTGAGAGAAGGAGCAAGCTATGTATGACCTATGGCGATATGGAAGCCTTTTTGTCGATTTTACGCAACGGGAGCATCACCGCAGCGGCTGATGCGTTGTTCATCACCCAACCCGCCCTATCCCGAAAGCTGAAATCCTTGGAACAAGAGCTGGGGGTGCGCCTGTTCGAGCGAGAGCAGGGACGGCACTACCTGACCCTGACGGCCAAAGGGCAAGAATTCGCCCCTCTGGCGGAGAAGTGGATGTCCTTATACCGCGAGACCGAGTATTACAAATCCGGTGACGCCCAAGCGACTTTGAAAATCGGCGCCGTGGACTCCATCCACACCTATCTCCTCCCGCCTGTCCTCCAGGCTCAGCTGCGGCTGCACCCAGAGGTGCGCCTATCCCTGACGCTGGTGCATGACTGGACGGCGTACAGTGAGATTTCCGAGCGCAAGTGCGACCTGGCCTTTGTGGACGCCATCTACTACGCCGCTCACGTCCGTTCCACCCCCATGTTTCGCGACCGGATGTTGGTGGTCAGCCGCACTCCTTTCCATGCAAAATGTCTCTCTCCCGCCTCCTTGAACTGTGCCAATGAGGTGTGCGTCAGCTGGACACCGGAGTTTTTGGAGTGGCACGATTACTGGTATGGCATCAGCAATCCCCCCAAGGTCAGCGTAGATAAAATGTCCTTGATGGAATATTTCCTGATGGAAAAGGACGCCTGGGCGCTCATGCCCTCCACTGCCGCCCGTGCGCTGACCCGTCGCGGGGAGTATTTCTCCTGTGAGCTGGACGCTCCGCCTCCGGATCGCACCTGTTACCTGCTCCAGGACAGCGTGAACACCACCCCGCCGGCAGAATCCTTTTTGGAGACTTTCCGGCAGGTGCTCCGCTCCAATCCTGACCTGGAATCCCTCATCTGATCCATTCTGAGCGAGAAAGAAGGAACCCTCCCCCCATGCACAGCATTTTGACCTACCTCCTCCTCTGCCCCCTGGTGGGCATCGCCGGATTTGTGGACGCCATCGCCGGCGGCGGCGGACTGATCTCCTTGCCCGCCTACCTCATCGCCGGCATCCCCGTTCACAACGCCCTGGGCACCAACAAGCTCAGTTCCACCATGGGCACCACCGTAGCCACCGTTCGCTACGCCCGCAGCGGGTTCATCCCCTGGCAGCAGGCGCTGCTGTGTGTCCTCTTTGCCCTGGCTGGCTCCAGCCTGGGCGCAAAGCTGGCGCTGACGATCCCCACCCGCACGTTCAGCATCCTCATGCTGGTCATCCTCCCCCTGACCGCCTGCTATCTGCTCCGCTCTCAGGGGCTGACCCAGGAACGGGAACCGTACCCCTTCCGCAAGACCCTGCTCATCAGTCTGCCCATTGCCCTGGTGCTGGGCGTCTACGATGGCTTCTACGGCCCGGGCACGGGCACCTTTCTGCTCCTGCTGCTGACCGGAGTGGCGCACCTGCCCTTGAACCAAGCGGCAGGGCTGACCAAGGCCATCAACCTGGCCACCAATGTGGCGGCGCTGACGGTGTTCCTGCGCAGCGGGGTCAGCGATCTGTCTCTGGGTCTGGTGGCTGGCTGCTTTGGCATTGCGGGGAACTATCTGGGTTCCAAGCTCTTTGTGAACAAGGGCGCCAAGTGGACGAAGCCGCTCATCGTCACCGTGCTGGTCATTTTCTTCTGCAAGGTGTGCTATGAGCTGGTGACGGGTGGTTGATAGGAACCCCAAGACGGGGTAGTTTCCCAAGAAAATGCACCCACCCAAGGCTCACTTGTGCAAAGGGAACTGTCAGCCACAAGGCTGACGGAGGGATTGTCGGGCTTGCACTGCAAAACAAACGAACCACGCAACGCTGGGGATAGGCGTTGTGTGGTTCTTCTTTTGTTTTTTCCGCAAGAACAAACGCACCATGCCTGTAAACCAGGCATGGCCTACGCTAAAAACTTGTCACCGGCAAGTTTTCTGAACGCTGCGCAGCTTGCCCTCCAGAAAGGCAACATCTTACTTCCGTTTCTTCACATTCCCAGAAATCTCACACAGCGCCTGCGCCGCCTCCATCTCGGTCTTTCGGTTCCGTGCCAGGTCATTCAGGGACACCACCCCCACCAGCTTCCCAGCTTCCACCACCGGCAGCCGCCGCACCTGTTTCCGTGCCATCCGCTCTGTCGCCGCCTGGGCGTTCTCCTCCGGTGCGATGGTCTCCACCTGGGCGGACATGATGTCCGCCACCGGTACCCGAGAAGGGTCTTGGTCTACGGCAACGCAGCGGGTGATGATGTCCCGATCGGTGACCACCCCCTGTAATTTCCCGTGGTAATCGCACACGGCCAGGACGCCCAGGTTATGGCGGGTCATCAGCCGTGCCGCTAAAGCGGCGCTCTCCTCCGGCGTGATGGTCACCACGTTCTCACTCATACAATCTCTTACCCGCATGGGAAATCCCTCCTTTTTCCTACCAGTATGTCCCCCTGACCGCTGGTCTATCCCCACAAAAAACACCCTGCTCCGTATGGAACAGGGCGTTTATCTGTTTTCGTCAGGACAAGTTCCGCTGATCCACCAGCTTCACTGTCACTTCTCCCACTTCTTTGTACTCCACCTGGGTCACTTCCTTCTCCCCCTGGGCACTGCTGTCCCCAGCGGGGGCGGAGGTATCTCCGGTGGTTTTCTGGTCTTGGATGGGGGTTTTGGGACGGCTGACCGTCAGGGTCACGGTCTTGCCGATGGGGAAATCGGCGATGTACTTCTTGAACTCCTGCACCGTCTCAAAGTGCTTTCCGTCGATGGCAGTGATGACGTCATCCACCTGGATGCCCTGAGCGGCACAGTCCGATTTGGCGTTCACCTTTGCCACCACCAATCCCGCCTTCAGGCCGGTCTTTTTCGCCGCCTTCTCGTCCAGACCGTAGCAGGAAATGCCCAGCACGGGACGGCTGATGCCGCCGTCGGCGGCCAATTTTTCGATGATCTCCTTCACTGTGCTGCTGGGCACGGCAAAGCCCAAGCCCTCCACGGTGGTGGAGGTGGACACCATCTTCATATTGTTGATGCCGATGACCTGACCGTAGAGATTCATCAGCGGCCCGCCGGAATTGCCTGAGTTCAGGGCGGCGGTGGTCTGGAGGAGGGTCATGGAGTAGCCGTTCAAGGTCACATCTCGGTTGATGCCGGAGAGGATGCCATTGGTCAGGGTGCCGTGGAAGGTGGCCCCCAAGGGGTCGCCGATGGCCAGGGCTTCCTCTCCCACTTGCAGCTCCTCGGTCTTTCCGAACTGAGCTGGCGTCAGGCCGGTGGCGTCGATCTTCAATAGCGCCAAATCCGTCTGGGCGTCGCTGCCCACCAGCTGAGCGGGATATGTTTTCCCATCGTTGGTGGTCACCTCTGCCGATGCCTGGTCGTCAATGACGTGGGCGCAGGTGATGATGTATCCGTCCTGGGTGAGCACCACGCCGGAGCCGGAACCGGAACCGTCCCGATTCTCCACCGCAATGCTGACGGTGGTGGGCAGGCACTGCTGGTACAGCTCCTGATAACTCAGGGTCTTTTTGCCGATGGTGCTGTTCAGAGTCAGGGTCACACCGGTGCGGTCGCCGGTGTAGGCGGGCAAAGTCTCCTGTTTCTCCTTGTCCTCGCTCGCATAGTTCCAGGCGTCATCGCCCCCTGCAGCATCGGAACGGTCGCTGAATCCGGAATCCTTCTGCTTGCCGGTGGGGCTGCCGCCGGTGTAATGCCCCAACAGGATGGCGCCGCAGACCATGGCCGCCACCACCAAAATGATCAGCGCCAGCAGCAGTGTCCGCAGCTCCGGTGGTTTCCGGCGGCGTTTTTTCCGCTTTTGCGGCGGCTTTTGTGGAGGCTTTGGCGGTTTGGGCGGTTCCGGCGGCACCTGCTTCCAGCGCATGGTCTCCATTTCCACCCGTTCCTCCTCCGACAGCGCTGCCGCTTCCTCTGGGGAGAGCAGCACGTCTTTCTCTGTCACCGGTCTCAGCCGCGCCTCTTGCTCTGGCGTCAGCTTGGGGAACATCCCCTCCAGGGATGCTCCCTGGTGTTTCTCTGCACTCATATGGCTTCCTCCACTCACTCCGCCAGGGTCAGGGTGAAGGTGAACTCGGTCACCCCGTTCTCACTGGTCACGGTGATGGTCTCTTTCAGACTGTTCAGGATGGTCTTGACGATATACAAGCCCAAGCCCACTCCCTCTTTATCCAGGCTCCGAGAGCGGTCGCTCTTGTGGAACCGGTCAAAAATTTTGTCCAGCTCCTCCGGCGGGATGGTCTCGCCCATGTTGCGCACAGACACATAGGCTTTGCGCCCCTTGGTCTGGATGCTCAGCCGGATGGCCGTCCCCCGAGTAGAGAATTTGATGGCGTTGTCCAGCAGGTTATAACAGACCTGGGTCACGGAATCCGGATCTCCCCAGACGATGGTGGGAGTGTCTGGGAACTGCACGTCGATGTCCAGCCCGTGGCTGTTGATGCGCCCCTCCAGGCTGATCATCACCCGCGCCATGGTCTCTACAATGTCAAAGCGGAGCTGGCAGCTATTGGTACTCTGATACTGATCCTGAATGCGGCTGGAGTCCAAGATCCGCCGCACCAGCCGGTTCATCCGCCGAGTCTCCGAGGAGATGACCCGCAAGGCGTTCTCCTGCCGGTCGGGGGGGATGGTGCCGTCCAAAATGCCGTCGGCAAAGCCGGAGATGGTGGTCATGGGTGTCTTTAACTCGTGGGATAGGTTGGACACCAGCTCCTGCCGGCGGCTCTCCGTCTCTGCGATGGAGTCTGCCATGGAGTCAAAGGCGTTGGCCAGTTCGTCCAGCTCATCGTGACGGCCTCGGTCGCCAATGCGCAGGTCGTACTCGCCCATGCCGAACCGCCGCACGATGTCCGCCATCTCCTTCAGGGGCTTCAGCTGCTGGAAACCGGCAAAGGTGCAGGACAGGAAGGCGAAACAGAGTACCACGATGGCGGTGGCCAGATAGATCATGGCCTGATCTCGCCACAGGCCGGTCAGCCGGCTCATATCCGAGGTCAGAAACGCCGTCCCACCCAGCGTTTGTCCATCGGACAGATACAGGGGCATCCCCACCACAAATTTAGGCTTGGCGTACACTCCTAAGTCGGTGGTGCCGGAGTAGCGTTTGTCCTGGATGACCTTTTGCAGGGTACGCTCATCCACCTTCTTGCCTGTCAATTTGGTATCGGTCTGATTGTCACCGTTATACAGATACTGCACCGTGCCGTCTGGCTGGCAAAGTATCAGATCATTGCCTGCGATGCCGGAGATGATGCTCAGGCAGGCCAGGTAATCCTCATCCTTGAGCTGGTTTGTCCCGTCCACCATCTGGCTGGTGAGCTTGCTGACGTATTCGCCCACTTCCTCCAGGTTCTGCTTCTTCTCCTGCACCGTGTAGCGATAGCTCAGATACATAAAGCCCGCCCCCAAGATGGTGAAGGCCAACAGGATCATGCTGGCGGTGACAACGAAATGCCGCCGGAACAGGCTGTTGTTTTTCGCTGGTTTCACGTTACTCCCCTGCCACTTCAAATTTATAGCCTACGCCCCACACGGTCTTGATGCTCCACTGGTCGGACACGCCTTCCAGCTTCTCCCGCAGGCGCTTGATATGTACGTCCACCGTTCGGGAATCCCCGAAGTAGTCAAAGCCCCACACCTCGTCCAGCAGCTGGTTTCGGGTAAAGACTCGGTTGGGGGAGGCGGCCAGGTGATAGAGCAGCTCCATCTCCTTGGGGGGCGTGTCCACCCGCTTGCCGTCCACCAGCAGCTCGTAGGAGTCCATGTTGATCACCAGCTTGTCAAAGGTCAGCTTCTTCCGCCCGCCCTGGTCGCCGCCGTACCGGCGGAGGACGGCGTGGATACGGGCCATGACCTCCTTCATCTCGAAGGGTTTCACGATATAGTCATCCGCCCCCATCTCCAGGCCGGACACCTTGTCCTCCAGCTCGCCTTTGGCAGTCATCATGATGATGGGCGTCTTGCTGGTCTCACGGATCTTTCTGCACACGCCCCAGCCGTCCAGCACGGGGAGCATGATGTCCAGCAGCACCAAGTCCGGCGCAAAGCTGTGGAACAGGGTCACCCCCTGGCCGCCGTCTGCCGCCACTTGCGTCTCGAAGCCCTCCTTCTCCAGATAGAGCTGGAGCAGCTGGGCAATATTGCTGTCGTCTTCCACAATAAGCACTTTGATGGCCATAGAATCCCTCTTTTCTTGCGATTTCATCCGATTGTAACATTATAACATCTGCCTGCCCTGTTGGGTGAATATTCTGTAAATCAAGGCTGGGACAGCCTCTCATACCCGGCTGCCAACACTCGGGCGCAGCGCTGCGCTGCGCCGCCCTCAAAGCAGCGCTCCCGCCATACCTGTCGGGCAAGCTCGGTCAGATAGCGGAACAGCTGCGCCGGCGTATCCCGCTGCTGCCGCTGGGCAAACGCCGCCGCCAACAGCAGCAGCGCCTGCTCCCCCTCCGTCCACGCCTGGGACGCAGGCAGAGCCTCCCGTTCCGCCAGCCTTTGCAGCCGCTGCGCTGTGTAGCGCACCAGCCACGCCGGATTCCCCGCATCCTGCCGAGCGGCCAGTTGGGCGGTCGGGCACTTCTTTTGGGTGCGGCAGAGACAGCGCCAGTCGCCGGCAAAAATCTCCGCCGGAAAATCCGGCATCGGCGGCACCGGCGTGGTCACCGGCGTCCCTGCCGGAGCAGGCTCTCTGGCGGCGGCGTCATACCAGGCCGGCGCAAAGGTCAGGTTCAGATACCCACCAACGGGAACGGCCTTGACAAACCACGTCCCCGTTAAGTCCACTGTCTCCGCCAGTGCCTGGGCGCAGGCTTCCGCCGGTTTGCCAGAGCGCTTGGCCAGTTGGAAAACCGGCGTGGCCAGCCCCCCTCTGTAGATGCGCCAGGAGCCGGAGAGCAGCCCTTCCGCCTGCCGGATGGATTCGCCCAGCAGGCCGCCGGAAAGACCAAAGGGAGCACAGCGTGCTCCCTGGTCAGCGTCCTTGCGCCCCGTCCCGTGCTTCACTGCACCGGTGCCGGAGTCTGTTTGGCCACACCGCCCAAGGTAACGCTGCTGGACATCTCCTGAACCTCGATGTGGAATTCATTGCGGCCGGTAAAGGCGTGGTCGATCTCCAGGGCGTACTTGATGTCGATGACCCCGCCGGACTCGCCCAGCGTGCTGGTCAGCTGCTCAGTACGCACCCCCACCGACATATTGCCATAGGGCGTCTCGTAGACGGACAGATGCCGCCGCCCCTTCTCGAACACCATCTGCAAGCACACCGTGCCCATGCGCACCATGCTCACCTGATCCGGATACACCTGGAAGCTGGTGATGGTGCCCTCCAGACCGGTCAAGGCGGTCTCCCGATAGGTCAGGTGATAGCCGCCGCCCACCTGGGACAGCACGCCTGGGGTGATCAGCTCCACCGGTTCCTGCTCTACCCCGTCCACCTTCTGTAATCCTGTGATGGAGATCATGACGTTCTTTTCTTCCATGTGTTCCCTTCCTTTCGCTCTGTCGTAGGAAACATATTCCATCTTCATCTCTGGCCGAGTCATTCCCCTTCCAGGCTCACCTGCTCCACCGGCTCCGTCACCGGCCGCCCCAAAAATCGGGAGGCCAAGCTCCCGAAGTTTTCCGTGGAGTCGCTGACATACCAGCGGCAAGTGCCCACTTGGCTCTCCTCCGCTGCCAGATCCTGTTCCTGTAAATACCCGCAGAGCTGCTGCGCCACCGCCGCACCGGAGTCGATCAAGGTCACATCCGCCCCCATAAAGTTCCGGATGACCTCCTTCAATAACGGATAGTGTGTGCATCCCAATACCAGGGTATCCACGCCCTCCGCCTTCAGCGGCGCCAGATACTCCGCCGCCACCGTCTCGATGACCACATCCCCCGGCTGGGTTCGGCCATTCTCCACCAGCGGCACGAACAGCGGACAGGCCAGGGCAGACACCTGCGCCTCTGGCCGCAGCCGCGTGATGACTGCCTGATAGGCGCCGGTGCGGATGGAGGCACGGGTGGCGATCAGACCGATCTTGCCGTTGCGGGTGGCGTCCGCCGCCTGCCTGGCAGTGGGCTCTACCACGCCGAAAATAGGGAAGCCCTCCGCCTCCGCCTGTAGGATGGGCAGCGCCGTGGTGGACACAGTGCCGCAGGCCACAACGATGGCTTTCAGATCAAAGCTGCGCAGAAAGGCAACGTCCTGCCGTGCGTAGCGTATAATGGTATTCCGAGACCTGCCGCCGTAAGGCACACGGCCGGTGTCGCCGAAGTAGATGAGTTGTTCGTGGGGCAGCAGCGCCGCCAGCTCCCGCACAGCGGTCAGACCGCCCATACCGGAGTCGAAAACGCCGATGGGTCGATTGTCCATGATTATGATTACCTTTCAAGGCGCTTGTATCCTAAACGGCAGCGCCATTCAACTTTGTTCCTAGCTTTGTGTGAAAACTCGTATTATCATATAATATAATCCCGCAGAATACAAGCGTTTCCCAAAGATTCCGTTTGACATTATGGGAAAATCCAGTATACTAAAGGTTCAGGGAGGTGTCACCTCCCGCCTGCTCCCATTCACTTTCACACCTGGATAAAGGAGGGGAACTGTGATGCAGATCGAACTGACAAAAAAGCAATACCGCCGCCTGCTGGACTTGGTCTATATCGGCAACTGGGTGCTCAACTCCACCCGAGGCACCGACCGGTTTTCAGACTACGATGAGGTGGAGGGACTGCTGTTTACCAAAGCGCCTTCCGTGGGGATGCCGGAGCTGATCGACACCTGGCCTGGCGGCGCCTGTCCCAGTCGGGCATTTGTCACCGGCGGCATCCACGAGGCCATCGGAGAATACGAGGATGCCATGTTCTTCGACATCCTGGCGGAGGAGCTGGCACGGCGGGACATGAACGACGTGCCCATTGACGAGAGCAATTTTGATGAATTAGTGGCACGGGTGGAAGCGTACCTGGCAGAATTTGAACTGCATGGGACGGACAACGTGCAAGTGACGACAGACGATTGATTGCTGTGAGAAAGGCGAACCCTGGGTGGGTTCGCCTTTTGTTATCCGTTCCGTGTCCTTGCAAGCGTCTCCGGAGCCAAGACCACAGCCGTCCGCGCCGGCAGGTACAGCTGCAAGTAATTCCCCCGATGCCCTGCCACGCAGGCCGGATACGGGATGGGTGCGATCCGCCCCTGTCCCCCGAACGTCTCGTCGTCCGTGGACAGCAGCAGCACATGATCCTCCCCTCGACTGACTGGGATGAGCGCATTGGGGTAAGAGTGGGTGGGACTGAAATTGAACACAAAGATCAAATTTCCTCGTTCAAAGGCCAGCACCTGCTGGTCACGGGAGACCAATTTCAGGTCAGGCATCCACTGCCGGAACCAGTCCCACTGGCGTGCCAAGTGGAGCATGGCTCGGTCGAAGCGAGCCAAGGACTGATATTTCAAGTCCGGATTTTGCACCAGGCTCCACTGCCGCCTGCAATACTGGAAGGAGTCCCCGTTCCCCGCTCGGGGAAAGTCCACCCACTCCGGATGACCGAACTCGTTGCCCATGAAATTCAAGTATCCATCGCCGCCGGCGGCGCAGGTGAGCAGGCGCATGAGCTTGTGCAGAGCGGTGGCACGGTCGATCTCCGGCGTGTGACAGGTTTGGGACATCTCCGTATACATCCGCTCCCCTGCCAGCCGGAACAGCATAGCCTGGTCGCCTACGATAGACTGGTCGTGGCACTCCACATAGGCAATGGTCTTTTCCCCTGGACGCCGGAGACAGAAGCTGCTCCAAATGGCGTCCAAGTCCCAGTCCTCGTCCCGAACGTCCTTCACCAGATGTCCCCACAGGTCGGGAATGCCCATGCCCATCCGCGCATCGAACCCCAGCCCGCCCTGGTCGATGGGCAGCCCCACCCCCGGCATTCCGGACACGTCCTCCGCCAGGGTGACGGCGTGGGGGTTGACCTCTCGAATCAGGTCGTTGGCCAGCTGCAAGTAGGTCAGGGCGTCCTCGTCCACGTTGTCTCCAAAATACCGCTCATCTCGGTCGAAGGGGGCGCCCAGACCGTGGTCACGATAGAGCATGGAGGTCACGCCATCGAAGCGGAAGCCGTCAAAATGGAACTCCGTGAGCCAATACTTCACGTTGGAGAGCAAAAAGTGGAGGACGCCGTGTTTGCCGTAGTCAAAGAGTTTGGTGCCCCAAGCCGGATGATCCCCTCGGCTGCCGCTGTGGAAAAACTGCCACACGGTGCCGTCAAATTTATGGATGCCCTCCGCCTGGTTGCCCACGGCGTGGGAGTGTACCAGATCCAGCAGCACCCGCAAGCCCAGCTGGTGGGCACGGTCGATGAGGTACTTCAACTCCTCCGGCGTGCCGAACCGGCTGGAAGGGGCGAAAAAGTTGGAAACTTGATAGCCGAAGCTGGCGTAATAGGGATGCTCCATAATGGCCATCAGCTCCACCGTGTTGTATCCCCCCTGGGCGATCCAGGGCAACGTATTGTCCGCAAACGCCCGATAGCTGCCGATGCCCGCCTTCTCCTGAGCCATGCCCACATGGGCTTCATAGATGAGCAGCGGCTCCTCCTTGGGCACGAAGGGATGCCAGGGAAATGGCTCCTCCGGCTCCCACACCCGAGCGCACCACAGGTAGTTCTCCGCATCCTGGGTCACATAGCGGGCATAGAGTGGGATGTGCTCGGTGACTGCCCCCTGATACTGCACCAGGGTTTTCACCGCGCACCCCTGCCACAGGCTCTCCCGCCCTGGCAAGACCAGCTCCCACACTCCGCCTTCCAGCCGGCGCAGGGGGTGGGACGTGGGGTTCCAGTGGTTGAACTCCCCTGTCAGCCAAAGCTGCTGCGCCGCCGGCGCCCACTCTCGGTACACCCAGCCCTCCGGATGGTGGTGGATGCCGAAATAGAAGTGTCCGTTGGCCATCTGGCTCAGGGAGCCGCCTGGGGCCAGGGCGGCCTTCACCGCTTGGAAGTGGGTCACCCGTTGGGTCAGTTCCGCTGTATAGGGACGCAGTTGTGGGTTGTAATTCAGAATGGCGTACATAACACAGGACTCCTTTCTGAGGGGAAGGTGGATTCTCCCTTTAGTTTACCAGAACAGGACGGGCAGGACAATGGGAAAAGGCTGACAAGGGCGGCCAAGTGTGATAAAGTAGAGGAAACTCACCGGAAGGAGGGCGGCCATGGACACCCTGAACCAATACTGCAAAAAAACATTTGGGGAAAAGCTCTACAAGCTCTCCCTGAACGGCGGCATGACCTGTCCCAACCGAGACGGGACGCTGGGCGACCGAGGCTGTATCTTCTGCTCCGCCGGCGGCTCCGGCGACTTCGCCCCTGCGGCAGACCTGCCTCTGGAGGAGCAGATCGCCCAGGCCAAAGCCCGCATCGCCCCCAAATTTCGGGGCAGCCGCTACATCGCCTACTTCCAAGCCTACACCAACACCTACGCCCCAGTGGAGCGCCTCAAGGCCCTCTTTGAACCGGTCATCCACCGTCCCGACATCGCCGCCCTCTCCATCGCCACCCGCCCCGACTGCCTGCCGGAGGAGGTGCTGGATTTGCTGGGCGAGCTGAATCACATCAAACCCGTGTGGGTGGAGCTGGGCCTTCAGACCATCCACCCCAAGACTGCCGCCTATATCCGCCGAGGCTACGACTTGCCCTGCTATGACCGGGCAGTGCGGGAACTGAACGCCCGCGGCATCCATGTGGTCACCCATGTGATCTTAGGTCTGCCGGGGGAAAGCCGCCAACAGATGTTGGAGACGGTGGACTACGCAGCTCAGTCCGGCAGCGGCGGCATCAAATTGCAGCTGCTCCATGTGCTGGAGGGCACCGACCTGGCGGAGGACTATCGGGCAGGGAAATTCACCGTCATGACCTTGGAGGAGTATGTCGCCCTGGTTTCCGCCTGTGTCCGCCGCCTGCCGGAGGACATGGTGCTGCACCGGATGACCGGAGACGGCCCCAAACGCATCCTGCTGGCTCCCCTGTGGAGCGGCGATAAAAAACGGGTGCTCAACGCCCTGAACCGAGCGTTGGCACAGGAACGGAGGGATTCGGATGTCCTATCTTTGTCTGCTGGCCAGTGAATGTGCCATGGCTGTGGTGGGCGACAGTCGCCTGACCCTGTCCCCAGTGCCCCTGCACTGGGACAAAGCCCGCAAGATCGGCTGTGACCAGGGGCAGCGCTGCCTGTGGGCGTGCTGCGGCCTGACCGTGTTCGGCGGGGTCAATTACGCCAAGCTGGCCGCTCGCATTTTTCATGGCAGCGGCACCCTGACTGAGAAAGCCCAGGCTCTGGCCAAACGGGTGAACCCACCCCTCAGCATCCAGCGGCGTCTGTACCGCCAGACCACCACCTTCTCCCTGCTGGCCGGACAGTGGACGGAGCAAGGGGCAGAGCTATTGACATTGGATTTGGACGGCAAGCACACCGATCTGCGCCGCTGGCCAGCGCCGGCCTTTTTGGAGGCGGGCTGGGAGGCGTCCCTCCGTCCCCCTATGCTGAGCCCAGACGGATACCGCCAGTCCAACAGCGCCGACCTGGCTCGGCTGGGACGGGAACGGGTGGCCTCCGTCATCGCCGCCGACCACCGATTGGCACGAGAACAGAAAAAACACATCCAGACCGTAGGCGGCCCCATCCTGTGGGCCACCTTGGAACGGCCGGAGAAAGGATGACAGATGAAACAGTACATCGTATTTGACATGGACGGCGTCCTCTTTGACTCGGAACAGCTCATCTCCCGCTGCTGGAAGGAGGTGGGTGCCAAGATGGGCTTGCCCCACATCTATGAGACCTTTCTGGACTGTGTGGGCACCACCCAGAAGAACACCCAAGCCGTCTTTCAGCGCACCTATCCTGGCGTCTCCTACGACCAGTTCCAAAAGGGCTGCCGAGCGGGCTTTTTCGGCCATGTGGACGCCCACGGAATGCCCCTGAAGTCCGGCGCACGGGCGCTGCTCCACCACCTGCGGGAAGCAAACTGGGGGATCGGCCTGGCCAGCTCCACCCGACGGGTGTTGGTGCAGAGCCAGCTGGAAGGGGTTGGCCTGTGGCATTACTTTGATCAAGTGGTCACCGGCGACCAGCTGGAGCGGAGCAAGCCCGCCCCAGACATCTATCTGATGGCCTGCCGCACCCTGGGCGTGGCGCCGGAAGCAGCGTGGGCGGTGGAGGACTCCTACAACGGCATTCGCTCCGCCGCCGCCGCTGGGATGCGTCCCATCATGGTGCCCGATCTGCTGCCCCCCACTCCGGAGATGCGCCAGCTCAGCCACATCATCCTCCCCGACCTGACCGCCGTAGAGGACTATCTGCTGGGATGTGCCCCATGACCAGCCGCCGTGCCTTCGTGACCGCCGCCGTCCGCGGCGTGGCTTTCGCCCTGGTCACTGCCCTGTTCACCGCCGTCCCCCTGTTCCACGGCTTCCTATGGTGCGTCTACATCGGCTTCTTCCTGACTATGGCCTTTGGCGTGAAGCTGCCGGAGTACCCCAACTACCTGTGCAGCCTGCTGGTGGGCTACGTCTGGGCGTTGGCCTACGTTTTCGGCCACCAGTGGTTGGAAGCGTGGTTCGCCATGCCCTCCCTGTTGGCACTGTCCCTGTCTGAGCTGGTGCTGACTTTTTTGCTCATCTTCGTTCACCTGCGTTTTCTCTCCCGCACCTGGCTGAACAAGGTCCCCGCCGTCTTTGCCGCCGTCGCCACCGTCTTTGCCGCCGGCGGCATCCAGCACCTTCCTTTGTGCGCGCTCTCCGCCGTCATCGGCATCAGTATGGCGGTGGGAACGGAAGTTCTCATCCAGCGGCTGGTCAAATAACCGCAAAACCACCCTGCCGAACCGATGCAGGGTGGTTTTTTCAAAAAATCTTCGCCAGGGCTTGACAAGTTCACTTGGCAGTGGTATCTTAACCATGCAAAGAAAACTTGGCGCATAGAGGAGGCAGCACCATGAACAAAAAGGACATCCTGGACTTAGCCCAGCGGGAAAAGCGGGACGAGGGCGAGGACGCCATGGAGAACAAGAGCCGCCGCATCGGCTCCCTGGCAGTCATCTTCCTGTGCCTGTGTCTCATCATCCTCAACAACCACTTCGGCCGAGAGAACGACAGCCTCAACGCCCTCCTCTGCACCATGGCGGCGGTGGAATTCTACGTCCGCTTCACCTTCACCAAAAAGATCAGCGACCTGGTGCTGGCTCTCATCGGCACCGTGTTCGTCATCCTCAGCCTGGTCGCCTATGTCACTGCGGTGGTGTCCGGCGCATGAACGAGCAGCTCATCCTATGCAACCGCCTGAAAGAGGCCCGTGCCAGCCAACACCTGTCCCAAGCGCAGCTTGCCAAGCTGGTAGGCGTCAGCCGGAACACCATCAGCTCCATTGAGACCGGCCAGTTCAACCCCACCGCCAAGCTGGCGCTGCTGCTGTGCATCGCGCTGGACTGGAAATTTGAAGACCTGTTCTACTTTACGGAAGCGCCCGAAAAAAAGAAGCGCTACTTCTGACGAAAAAAACAACTGCCTGGCCACGTTGCCAAGCAGTTGTTTTTTCTGTTATGCCTCCAGATCCTCCGGATGCGCCTGGAAAAATGCACGGGTCTGGTCTGCATTGCGCATGACCTCCGCCGTCAGCGCCTCGAAATTGGGGAACTTCCGTTCCGGACGCAGATAGTCAAAGAACTCCATCCGGATTTCCTTCCCGTAGAGATCCCCGTGAAAGTCCAGGATGAACCCTTCCACAGTGACCAGTCTGCTCCCATCCTCCACGGTGGGACGGACGCCAATATTGGTCACAGCGGCGTAGGACTGTTGATCAAAATGGACACTGGTCACATACACCCCATAGGCGGGGACAATGACCCCTCGTTCAAAGGCCAGGTTCACCGTAGGAAAGCCCAGGACGTGCCCCAGCTTCTTGCCGTGTCCCACTCGGTTGGTGAGCACATGGGGGTGCCCCAGCAGGTGGTTGGCCTGGACGATCTTGCCCTGGGTCAGCAGGTTGCGGATCTGGGTGGAATGAACCTGAACGCCGTCCAGCTCCACCATGCTGATAATTTGGCAGCCAATGCCCAGCTCCTGGCATTTCTGCTTCAGCCGCTGCGGATTGCCCAGCCCTTTGTCGCCAAAGTGATTGTCATCGCCGGTAATGACGCACACGGCGCCCAGCTCCTGGTACAGGTATTTCTCCACGAACTCATCCCAGGGCTGATGCTGCATTTTGCTGTTGAATTCCGCCAGAATGACTTCTTCGATCCCGTAATAATGCTCCATCAGCCAGATGCGGTCTTGGTTGGAGTTGATCATGGGCACCGGCTTGCCGGTGATTGCGGTCGCCGGATGGCGGTCGAAGGACATGACGCTGGGGATGGCGCCCAGCCGTCTCGCTTCCGCCACTGTCGCCTTCATCAGGGCTGCGTGTCCCACATGTACCCCGTCAAAAAAGCCCAGGGCAATGACTCTCTTTTTCCCATCGCTCACTGTCAGCACCTCTTTATTCTTATGATTCCACTTCTAAAAAGTTTTTGACGGTCTTCATCTCGCCGTCCTTGATCTCCCCCAGCATGAGGAAGCTGCCGTCCGAGCCATAGACCCGATACCGGCCGTTCTCCCCTTCCCAGGGGAACCCGTTCCCGTGGCGGCACAGCCGCTCCGCCTTGCCCTGGATGGTCAAGGCAGGATAACGGGCAAAATAGGTATCCACCGGCATCAGCAGATTCTGCGCCTGCCCAGCCTCCGCCGCCTGCATGACCTGCTCCAACGTCACCGCCTGCTCCAAGGTGAACCCCGCCGCCTCTGTCCGCCGCAGGGCGTCCATGACCCCGCCGCAGCCTAGCTTCTGGCCGATGTCGTGGCAGAGGGTACGGATGTAGGTGCCTTTGGAACAGGTGACCTGGATGGTGTAGTGGTCGGGGGCGTCCTGGCGCAGGATATCCAGCCCGAAGATGGTGATGGGGCGGGGCTTACGCTCCACCGACCTTCCCTTGCGCGCCAGCTGATACAGCTTTTTGCCGTTGACTTTCAGGGCGGAGTACATGGGCGGCACCTGGAAGATGTCCCCTCGGAAGCTGTCCAGCACCGCCTCCACCGCAGCCCGATCACAGGTGACAATCTGCTCCGCCAGCACCTGGCCGGTGGAGTCCTGGGTGTCCGTTTCCAGTCCCAGCTTCAGTCCGGCCACATAGGTCTTGCTGCCAGATGCGGCAAATTCCACCGCTCGGGTGGCTCGTCCCACGAACACCGGCAGCACGCCGGTGGCCATGGGATCCAGCGTCCCGGCGTGGCCAATCCGCCGCTCGTCCAGCAGGCGGCGCAGCTTGCTGCACACGTCCATGCTGGTCCAATCGGCGGGTTTGTCAATGATGATGATCCCGTTGGCCATAGGTCACCCCTCGAAAAAGGCGGCCAGATTCCGCCGGATGTAGGCGGCAGCCAGGGCGTTCAAGGGACTGCGCTCGTACCGGTCATAGAACTGCGCATCAAAGGCGTCAAAGGGGTAGCGCTCATTCTGATGGGCGAACTCCTTGGCGTCCTGGATGATAAAGCTGCTCAGGTCGCCGGTGTCAATGCCATTTTCCCGCACAAAGCCTTCAAAATCCTGCCGGTAGCCCTCGGCGCCCACCGCCGTGAGGGCTTCGGGCAGATAGGGGGCAGTCATACGGCTGGAGTTGACAAAATACTGACACAGACCGCCGTTCTGCACCTCCAGGTCATACCAGTACAGGGTGTATACCACCCGCACCGGTCCGGCCAGCGCCGCCAGCTCCTCCGGCTCCTCCACCTGGGGCAACCGGCTGGTCATGCAGTCCCACAATTCTTCATCGCTGAGGCTCTCCGCCTCCGCCTGGGTGATGGAGTGCCAGCGCTTGGCGCGTTCCCACTCCGCTTTGAACATGGTACGCATCTCTTTCACCAGCGCCCACTGCTCTTTGCATCTCCGGAACAGTCCCATGGTCACCCCTCCAGTTCTCTCTCAATGGCGTCCAGCACCCTCCGGCGCACGTCCGTCTCACTGCCGTTCACCGTAGCGCCAGCCGCCGCCGCATGGCCGCCGCCGCCCAGGTGATTGCAGATGTGGTTGGCATCGGCGTAAGTCTCCACCGTCCGCAGGGAGATCTTCCACTTGTCCGGCGCCAGCTCCCGCAGGGTGGCCGCACAGCCCACCCCTTCGATGGTAGCGGCAAAGGAGGACAGTTCCTCACAGTCCCCTTCCCCAGCGCCCAGGTCGGCCTTGTCTTGCAGCGAGATCTTGCCGATGCACACCTTCCCGTTGTGGAAAAACACCTCGCTCTCCAATAGGCGGGACTCCAGCTTCAACTCCACAAACCGCTTGGTTTTGAAGAAATGCTTGTTCACCTTCCGCACGTCCAGATGCTCCATCAGCTCCGCTGCAATGCGGTGGGTCTCCGGCGTGGTGTTGGAATAGAGGAATCCACCGCAGTCGGTGGCGATGGCAATATACAGCGCCTGGGCAATGGACTGGCTCCACACGCCCCATTCTCGGATGATATGGTAGATGATCTCCCCACAGGCGGAGGCATCCGCGTCCAAACAGGTCTGCTGGGCATACCCCTCGTTGGACGGGTGGTGGTCAATGCACAGCTGGGATTTGCCCCGATAGCTCTGGGCAGCCCCCTCCGGCAGCAATTCCTCCGTGGCGATGTCCACCGCTACCACATGGTCGGGCACAAACCCTTCCGGCGCCCAGGAGAAGGTCAAAAACCCCTCATATCGGGTCAGATCGCCGGGGTTTTTTAACACATACGCCGTCTTGCCCAAGGCGTTCAGCGCCTGGCACAGGGCGGCGGCGCTGCCCAAAGTGTCCCCATCGGGACGGACGTGGGTGAGCAGGAGGAAGTTGTCCCGTTCCCGCAGCCACTGAGCCGCAGCTTGTACCGTCATACCTCGTCCTCCGCTTCCGGCAGATGCGCCGCCGGATCAGAGCTGGGCCCCACAGGGGGTTCTTTTTCAATGTCCCCCAGGATGCCAATGATGCGGCTGCCCTGGTCAATGGAGTCATCCGGCGTGAAGATCAGCTCCGGCGTATACCGGAGGGTCATCCGCTTGGCCAGCTCCCGACGGAGGTAGCCGGAGGCGGACTTCAAGCCCTTGACCATGTCCTTCACATCCCCCTTGTCCAGGGCACTGACATACACCTTACAGTACCGCAGATCCGGCGTGGTGTCCACTCTGGTAATGGAGATCAGGCCACGCACCCGGGGATCTTTCAAATTGGGAATGAGCTGCGCCAGCTCCCGCTTGATGTCATCGTTGATGCGTACAATTCGATATCCTGCCATGTTAATGGTTTCTCCTTTTTTACTGATAGGCTCCCTCAAAATTTTCGCTTTGTGAGAGAAGGGAAAACCCCCGACGAGGGTTTTCCCTCTTCCCGGCAAAGCCGGGAATTCACCCTTTCCTGCGCTTTTGAACGCTGAGAATTTCGCTGTCTGCGGACAGCGACCAGGGGCATTGCCCCTGGACCCTAGTCGCTTTTGTCACTCTGTGTAAGTTCGATTAAGCCAAATCATAGATTTGGAATCTCACTTAAAAAGCTCCGCAAAATTTTTCGTTGCCCTGCGGGGCTTCTAGTCTGTTCGGAAACAGCCTCGAGACAATTCCCTTCGTCGAACTGCTGCGCAGCACCATTCAGCTTTTTTGCTTCCTTTTTTCACGAAAAAAGGAAGTTACCGCTCGATCTCCTGCATCTCGAAGCACTCGAAGATGTCGCCCGGCTTGATGTCGCTGAACTTCTCCAGGGTGATGCCGCACTCGTAGCCGCTGGTGACTTCCTTCACGCTGTCCTTGAAGCGCTGGAGGGAAGCGATCTCACCTTCGTGGATCACGATGCCGTCACGCACCAGGCGCAGCTGGGCGGAGCGGGTGACCTTGCCCTCGGTGACGTAGCAGCCGGCGACCACGCCCACGTTGCTGATCTTGTAGACCTTGCGCACTTCCACGGTGCCCAATTCCACTTCCTTGTACTTGGGCGCCAGCATACCCTTCATAGCGGCCTCGATTTCTTCCATGCATTCGTAGATGACACGGTACATCCGCATATCCACATGGTTGCGCTCGGCCATGGCCTTGGCGGCAGAGTCCGGACGGACGTTGAAGCCGACGACGATGGCGTTGGAGGTGCTGGCCAGCATGATGTCGCTCTCGTTGATGGCGCCTACGCCGCCGTGGATGACCTTGACCCGAACTTCCTCGTTGGAGATCTTCTCCAGGTTCTGCTTCACCGCTTCCACAGAGCCTTGGACGTCTGCTTTGACGATGATGTTCAGATCCTTCACTTCGCCCTCCTGAATCTGAGAGAACAGATCGTCCAGGCTGACCTTCTTGGCCAGCGGCGCATTCAGGGCGTCCTTCTTCTCCTGCTTCCGCTGTTCCGCCAGCTCACGAGCCATGCGTTCATCTGCCACTGCGTAGAAATCGTCGCCTGCGTTGGGGACTTCCGCCATGCCGGTGATCTCCACAGGCACGGAGGGGCCAGCGGTCTTGAGCTTCTTGCCCCGATAGTCGGTCATGGCACGGACACGGCCAACGGCGGTGCCGGCAATGATGATGTCGCCCTGGTTCAGCGTGCCGTTCTGCACCAGCAAGGTAGCCACAGGGCCACGCCCCTTATCCAGACGGGCTTCGATGACCGCACCCATGGCGGCACGGTTGGGGTTGGCCTTCAGCTCCCGCATTTCGGCGGTCAGCAGCACCATATCCAGCAGGTTGTCAATGCCCTCGCCGGTCTTGGCGGAGATGGGGCAGACGATGGTCTCACCGCCCCATTCTTCCGGCACCAGCTCATACTTGGTCAGCTGCTGCTTGATGTTCTCCGGATTGGCGCCGGGCAGATCCATCTTGTTGATGGCCACAATGATGGGGATGTTGGCTGCCTTGGCGTGGTTGATGGCTTCCACGGTCTGGGGCATGATGCCGTCGTCCGCTGCCACCACCAGGATGGCGATGTCAGTGACCATGGCGCCGCGGGCACGCATGGCGGTAAAGGCTTCGTGGCCGGGGGTGTCCAGGAAGGTGACCATCTTATCCTGCACCTTGACCTGGTATGCGCCGATGGCCTGGGTGATGCCGCCTGCTTCGCCGGCGGTGACGTTGCTGGAACGGATATAGTCCAGCAGGGAGGTCTTGCCGTGGTCAACGTGACCCATGACCACAATGACGGGGGCGCGATCCTGGAGATCCTCTGCCTTGTCCTCTGCGGTGTCGATGAGCTTTTCTTCGATGGTGACGACCACTTCCTTCTCCACCTTGCAGCCCAATTCCATGGCCACCAGGGCGGCGGTATCGTAGTCGATGACATCGGACATGGAGGCCATGACCCCCATCTTCATCAGGTTCTTGACCACCACTGCGCCGGTCTTTTTCATGCGGCTGGCCAGCTCGCCCACGGTGATCTCATCGGGGATCTCCACTTTGATGGGCGCTTTCCGCGCGGCTTCCTGCTGGAGGCGGCGCATCTTCTGCGCCTGTTCCTCCTGGCGGCGCTTGGCGGACTGCTTGCCGGAACGCTGCTGCTGGCTGCGCTTGGAGTTGATCTTCTGCTTGCCATGCTGCATCTTTTCCACGCTGTCCGGCGTCAGCTCATCCAGGTGGGCGTCATACCGATCCAGGTTCACGTCCACGCTGCTGCGGGTGTTGACCACCTTCTTCTGGGGCACCCGACTGCCGTTCTGGGCGGCGGGAGATGCCTTCTGCTCCAGGGTTCTGGGGGCTGCAGCCTTGTCAGCGCCCTTCTGAGCGGGGGCGCTGCGGCGGTCGTTGTTGTTTTGGGGTCTTTTTTCGCCGGTTCTCTGATCCCCCTGCTTGGGGGCATTGCGGCGGTCGCCCTGGGGCTTGCGCTCCCCTGCGGACTGCTTTTTATTCTCTCCCTTGGGAGCGGTCTTCTTGCTCTCGCCCTTGCCGCCCTTGGGTTCCTGATACGTTTCTTTGAACACTTCTTCCAAATCCTCAATCTGATTCTTTTGAGTCAGGTAGTCAAAAATGATGGACAATTCCTTGTCACTGAGTACCGCCATATGGCTGGACGGAGTCTCCCCATACTTGGTCAGGATCTCCATGACCTTCTTGGAGCCAACGGCCTTGCCATTGATCTTAAAATCCTTGGCTACCTCGTGTACTCTGTATTTGTTATCGCTCAAATCAGCCACCTCCATAGATCGCACGGGAAACGCGGGGCTTTTCTCCTCCCGCCGTTGCCCGTCTGCCGGAGCAGTCAGGAGGGGGCGGGTGTGTTTCCCTTTTGCTTCTGGTTCATCCTCGATCCCATGATTTCTTCCGGATTCGAGGTTTTTCTTTTTTCCGGCGCTGGCGTTTGGCCTCCTTCTGGTTCAGCCGCTCCGCCACCGTCGCATAATCCGGGTTGCTCTGTGCCAGCATCTGCGCCAGCTTGGCGGCAAAGCCGCCATCCAGCACCGCTGCCACCGCACAGCTCCCCTTGCCCAGGGCAGCGCCCAGGGCGTCTTTCTCCGCCGGCAGCACCAGCACCGGCAGCGTTTCTCCGGCCATCTGCCGGATCTTTTTCCCAGTGCGCTCGGAAGCATCCGCCGCCAAGAGCACCAGGCGCGCCTTGTGGGCGGCGATGGCGTCCGCCACCACCTCCTCCCCCGCCAGCAGCAAATTTGCTCGGCGGGCAAGACCCATCATCTGCAACAATTTATCCATCGCCCTGCTCCATCTGTGCCTCTAAGGCGTCAAACACGTCCGCAGGGATCTGGGTGCTAAACGCGCGCTCCAAGGCTTTGGCCTTGCGCACCCGCTTCAAACATTCCATGTTGGGGCACACATATGCCCCTCGGCCAGGCTTCTTGCCCCGAAAGTCCAGAGAGATCTCCCCCTCCGGCGAACGAACCACTCGGATCAGCTCCCGTTTGGGCTTCATCTCCCGACATCCCAGGCACTGGCGCATGGGGATCTTTTTGGGCATTGGTTATTCCTCCGCTTCCTCGGCGTCCTCCGCCGGTTCCACAGCCGCTTCTTCCTCCGCTTCCGGTTCCTCTGCCGGAGCGTCCTGGGCTTCCGCCACGTCTGCGCCGTCATCCAACAGCGCATTGCTGTCCTCCGCCAGCAGGTCGTCCTCCTCCGGCTCCACCGCATCCAGCAGTTCTTCCTCGTCCACCTCGTCGGCGTTGGATTCGCTCTTGATGTCGATCTTGTAACCGGTCAGCTTGGCCGCCAGGCGGGCATTCTGCCCCTCCTTGCCGATGGCCAGGGAGAGCTGGTCGTCGGGGACGATGACCCGACAGGTCTTTTCCTCCGGATTACAGCGCACGTCAATGACGTCAGCGGGAGACAGGGCTGCGCTGATGAACTCGGCAGGGTCTTCGCTGTACTTGATGATGTCCACCTTTTCCCCGTTCAGCTCCTCCACGATGGCGTTCACACGGGCGCCACGGGTGCCCACGCAGGCGCCGATGGGGTCCACTTCCGGATCGTTGGACCAGACGGCCATTTTGGTACGGCTGCCGGCTTCTCGGGCGATGGAGCGGATCTCCACCACGCCATCGTAGATTTCCGGCACTTCCATCTCGAACAGACGGCGCACCAGGCCATAGTGGGTGCGGGAAATGACCACCTGGGTACCGCGGGTGGTGCGGCGGACTTCCACCACATACACCTTGATGCGGTCGCCTTCTCGGTAGCTCTCCCCGCGCACCTGCTCACCGGCGGTGAGCAGGGCTTCGGTGGATTCCCGACCGGTGCCGATCTTCACATGGAGGGCGCCATTGCGGGGGTCGATGCGGGTGACCACACCGGTGAGCAGCTCCTGGGTCTTGCCCACGAACTCATCATAGATCATATTCCGTTCCGCTTCCCGAATGCCCTGGATGATGACCTGACGGGCGGTCTGGGCGGCGATGCGGCCGAAGTTTTTGGGTTTGATCTCACTGCTGACCACGTCACCCAACTGAACGTGGGGCAGGGAACGACGGGCTTCCTCCAAGGAGATCTCGGTATCCGGATTATCCACTTCCTCCACCACGTCCCGCCGGACGATGACGCGGACGGAGTTCTTCTCCGGATCGGTCAGGACAACGATGTTATCCTTCACCCCTTCGTGATCCCGCTTATAAGCGGAGACCAGCGCCTGGGTGATCTTCTCCATCATATACTCCTTTTTGATGCCTTTTTTCTCCTCGATCAGGTCTAAGGCTTCAAAAAATTCCTTTGCTTCTTCTTCTGGGGTCGGCCCTTTCTTCTTTGTGGTTCTTCTGGCCATGTCACAGCTACACTCCTTTTAAAGTCCCAAAAATTCTTCGAATTTTTGGGAACCCTTTTTTATTTCACCTGCTCGGCGGAAATGAATTCCGCCTGCGCCGAGATTTTGTTGCACAATCTGATTGTGTCTACAAACTTTCAGCGGCACATCTGCGCCCCCACCGAAGGCTCCCCCTCCCAGGGGGAGCTGTCAGCGGAGCTGACTGAGGGAGTTCCCTCTATATTATATTAAAAATCCAGATGCAGCCGCACCAACGCGATCTCCTTCTTCTCGAAGACCACTTCCGCCCCATGGGGCTGGGTGACGGTCACGTTACCCTGGTCATATCCAGCCAAGGTGCCGGTGAACTCCTTCCGCCCCTCTCTGGGACGGTACAGCTTCACGTCCACCTCCTGCCCCATGCACTGGGCGAAGTGCTCCGGCTTTTTCAAGGCACGGTCGGCGCCTGCGCTGCCCACTTCCAGCACATAGCTGCCCTGGATGGGGTCGGCCTCGTCCAAGGCATCGCTGAGGGGGCGGCTGACGGCCTCGCACTGGTCGATGTTCACGCCCTCCGGCGCATCGATGAACACCCGCAGGTACCAGGTGCCCCCCTCCCGAACGTATTCCACATCCCAGAGCGTACATCCGGCCGCTTCCACCAGGGGCTGCGCCAGCTGGGCGGTCAAATCAGTTACTTTCATGCTTCTTCCTCCAAAAAACATTGGACTTCCCCGCCGCCAGCGCGCCGCTGGGGACAGGATGTAAAAAAGAGCGGGGCGCTGGCCCCACTCTCAAGTTGATACTTACATTCACTTATATTGATTATATCACAATCATTTCCACATAGCAAGGATTATTTCGTCTCCAACAGTCGTTTTACCACCCGCTCGCTGGCGTGCCCATCGTCCAAGGCGTTGAACCGTGCGTGGAACCGCTGGTATTTCTCATCGTAGGCATCCTGTTCCAGCGCCTGGGGGATCGCCTGGATCAGCGCCTCCTCCGTCTCCACGATAGGCCCCGGCAGCTCCTTCAAATCCAGATAGAACCCTCGGATGTCGTCCCGATAGGCGGCCAGGTCATACATATAAAATAAGATGGGACGCTTCAAGTTGGCGTAGTCGAAGAACACTGAGGAATAGTCGGTGATGAGCAGGTCAGACACCACATACAGCTCGTTGATGTCCGGATACTGGGACACATCCCACACGAACCCTTCATAGGCGGCGAAATCGAACTGGTTGGCCACCAGGTAGTGGGCACGGAACAGGATGATGCACTCCTCCCCCAGCGCCTGCCGCAGCCGTGCGAAATCCACCCCCAGTTGATAGCTGTACCCATCGGCAGAGTCGTGCTGATTGTCCCGCCAGGTGGGGGCGTAGAGAACAATTTTCCTGCCGCCGATGTCCTCCGGCGTGATGTGGAGAGCTCGTTTCACCTGCTCCACGTCCTCCGGCGTGTGATTGAGCAGGTAATCGTTGCGGGGATAGCCCTCCTGAAGGATGGCGTTCTCCTTCCCCGCCTGTTTCAGATTCCAAGCAGAGGTGAATTTCTCCGTGGTGAACTCAGAGGGGGACAGGATGTAACGGAACTTTGCCGCATCCAGATCGTACTTTTCCCGGACTTCCTTCAAGGAATTCATCACATTTCCGCCCTCATTTTGCAGGTCGTACCCCAATCGTTTCAAAGGCGTCCCGTGCCAACATTCCAGATAGACCTGGTCTTTCTTCGGCCAAATGTGGTCGCTGACCCGATAATTGAACACCCAATACTTTGCCGCCGCCATGGCTCTTTGATAGGGCACACTGGCCCACTGGAGCACGGTCGTATTGGGGTACTGCTCCTCCAGCCACCGGAACCGTTCCGGATGCTGGAAGATCCACACATACCGGTACTGCCCATACTCCTCCGGACGGTTGGCCATGTACTCAAAAATGGCACGGGGCGAGTCGGAATACCCCCGACCGGAGAAGGTGCAGAACACCATCAGGTTGGGGTCGGTGGCAATGCCCTTGGTGTGCCGCCGGAAGGTGATCTCTCGGTATTGAAAGAGCATATGCCGCACCAGCCGTCGGGCAGGCGGGCACACTTTCACGAAATCATACAGCAAAATTTTGATGCGCCGTTTCAAAGACATGGCTTATACCTCCGCAGGTTCTCGCTGCTTCCGCAGGTGTTCCGGGATGCGCTGGAGCAGGAACCGGACAATGTTTCCGGTATTGTCCTCCTGAGCGGTCTGGATATACGTCTCCCGATAGACTTGCAATGCCGCCCAATCGTAGTCCTCCCTCTGCACTGCCTGAGCCACCTCCGCCGCCGTCCGGAAGGCTGCGTGGGGAAACGCTTTCCACAGGTCGATGTTCAGCCCCTGGGCGTCCGTGTAGGCGTCGTAATCGTACAGGTACAGATACACCGGCTTGTTCAGCAGGCTCACTTCCAAGGAGGCGGCGGAGTAGTCGGTGATCACGCAGTCCGCCACCTTCATCATCTCATAGGTAGACCAGCCCTTCCCCACCGACACATCCTCCGGCAGGGTGATCTTGCTCATGGGGTGAGGCTTGATGAGCAGCACTGCGTTTTCCACAGTGGAAAAGGCGTCCATCAGCCGCTCCATCCCCACTTCCACCCCCGCTCGGAAGGTGGGCAGATAGAGACAAATTTTCTTGCCGGCCAGCTCCGGCCGGGCTTCCAGATAACGTGCCCGCAGAGCCGGATCAGCCTCCCGCAGATAGTCTACACGGGGCATCCCCAGGGGCAAGATCTTCTCTCTGGGCATCTGAAAGCCCTGGGCGTAGATGTCCGCCGTGGCCTCGGACGTGCAGAACACATAGTCGTAGTTTTTGTGCATTTCCATGGCCTTCGCCAGCGCCGTCGGCTGTCCGCCGGGCTTGTCCAGGCACTGGTAGCTGAACTGCTTCACCGCACCCACTGCGTGCCACACCTGCACCACCGTCTGCCCCCGCTTGGGATGGAGGACACAAAGTTGGATGGAGTAGGTATCGGTGACAGCAATGGAGGCTGTGGCCAAATGATACAGGCTATGTAAAATAAAGCAACAGTAGGAGAAAACCTTGGTTTTTCGCCGCATTTTTCGGCAGAAATACACGATTTCCGTCTCCGGCGATTGTTTTTGAATCTCCTGGGCCAGCAAGGTAAAATCCAGCGGGATGGTGCTGGACTGGCGGGAGAAAAAAACGATCTTATTTTTCAGCGGCAGCGGCCGCAGGAAAAGATAGAGAAACCGCAGGCCGACCTTGGCCAAGCGAAGGATGAATGTCATGCCGCTCCCTCCTGTCCGTGGAATTTCATCGCCCTTGAGGATACCGCTGCGGCAGCCCAAAGTCAACGGTAATATCTACCGCTTTTTCAATCATTTTATCATAGCAAATTTTGACGGAAATTGCAACTGCGGTACCACTTGACCACACAACGTCCAGTTCCAACATTGCGTGGTTCTTCTGTCACGCACTACTCGTTGGACAATCCCTCAGTCAGCTGCGCTGACAGCTCCCTTTACACAAGGGAGCCATTGAGCGTGTCCTCCAAAGGAACGGTTTTGCAAAACCTGGAACCCTCTCTTATGTAGGTGGAGGTGGCACACAGCAAAATCTCTCAGCCTCCCCTGAGTAAGGGGAGGTGGCACGCAGCAAAATCTCCCAGCCTCCCCTGTGCAAGGGGAGGTGGCACACAGCAAAATCTCCCAGCCTCCCCTGTGCAAGGGGAGGTGGCACGGAGTGCCGGAGGGGTTGTGTGCCAGCGTAACTGCACGACGGAAGAATGTGCGCTTCCCCTCTCCCATCTCACCCCAGCACCAAAAACGCCCAGCCAGTCGGCTGGGCGTTTCCGAAATACATTCCGGTTACAGTATAAACTTACTTTGCGTCCTGTTCTGCCATGTAGGCCACCAGGTCGATGAGCTTGTTGGAATAACCCCATTCGTTGTCATACCATGCCACCAGCTTCACGAAGTCGTCGCCCAGCATGATGCCGGCCTTTTCATCGAAGATGGAGGTGTTGTAGTCGCCGCGCAGGTCGCTGGAGACGATTTCATCGTTGTTGTACTCGATGATGCCCTTCATGGAGCCTTCCGAGGCTTCCTTCACGGCGGCGCAGATGGCTTCATAGGTGGTGGGGGTCTTGAGCTTTGCAGTCAGATCCACCACGGAGACATCACTGGAGGGGATCCGATAGCTCATGCCGGTCAGCTTGCCCTTCAGTTCGGGGACAACCAGGCCAACGGCCTTGGCGGCGCCAGTGGTGGAGGGGATGATGTTGTTGAAGACACTGCGGCCGGTACGCCAATCGTCGCCGCCGTTGCAGTCAACCGCCTTCTGCTTGGAGGTAGCGGCGTGGATGGTGGACATCAGACCCTGTTCGATGCCAAACTTATCGTTGATGACCTTGGCCAGAGGCGCCAGGCAGTTGGTGGTGCAGGAGGCATTGGAGACGATGGTCATATCGCTGGTGTAAGTCTCGTTGTTGACACCCATGACGAAGGTGGGGATGCCGTCGCCCTTGCCGGGAGCGGACAGGATGACCTTCTTGGCGCCGCCCACGAAGTGCTTGGCGCAGCCTTCTGCAGTGCGGAACTTACCGGTGGATTCGATGACATATTCTACGCCTACGCTGGCCCAGTTGATGTTTTCCGGCTTATCCTCGCTGAACACCTTGATGTACTTGCCGTTGATCTCGATGCCGTCCTCGACGGCCTTGATCTCGCCCTGGAACCGGCCGAATACCGTGTCGTACTTGAGCATATAGACCATGCGGTCCAGGTTGGCGTTGCGGACGTTAATGGCACAGACTTGGAGACTGGTCTCTCTGGACTCCAGGCTGCGCAGAACCACTCTTGCGATACGGCCAAAGCCGTTGATGCCTACTTTAACAGATGCCATCTTGATCTACCTCTTTTACCAAAAAATATTTTTCCTCACGAAAACGCGGACAGCCGGACTCATCGGCTTCCCCCCTGTTTTCTTTCGTTTTCCCCTACATTGTAACAGCTTTTCAATAAAAGTCAATCACTTTATCATAAGTCCTTCCCCTATGTGAGGAAAATTCTCCCGAACGTTGCATTTTTCCGTCCTCGCCTATTCTTTCTATGCGCCGCAGCCCCTTGTGAGAACCGGCACGGCGCAAAAAAACGCAGGCTGCCTCCATACAACCTGCGAAATTTTTGCCCTGCTGTTACTTCAGATAGTCCCCGGCAGGGTAGTTGTTGTACTGCTTGCGCACCTCCAGCACCGGCGTGCCGTCCTCCAGCTGATACGACCGATCCACCTGATGCGCCACACCTCTGCGCTCCATTTCTTCCAAGCAGTTCTGCCGTTCTTTCAGCGCCAGCGTCACCGCCTCCTGGTGGGGAACCTTCTCGCTGAGGGTAAAATGTATGGTCTGTGACAGACAAGCGTATTTCACTCGTTTCATAACACAAAAATCTCCTGTTCCTTTTCTTCTGAGATACCCCTATTTTAGCACCCAGCCGCCGGCCAATGTAAGCACTTTTTTCTCCAAAATCACACTTTTGTCCCTTCTGCGCAGGCCGTTGTCCGTCTTTTTTGTGGAAAATCCCCATGGTCACCCCCTACTCATCCGCCCTCTTTTATGATATAATATGTGTGGGGAAATTCACGTTTCAGGATTTCTCCGCCACACTGCGTCCCGTTCGGGGCGCAAAAAACACCGGTTTTCCTATCGGGAGGCCAACCATACTGATCAAAGGGGGACTTGTTCATGTTAAAAGAAGGCGATCTGATCATGCACGAAACCGCCGGTGTCTGCCGGGTCACCGGGGAAACCACACTGGACGGACTGACGGGCGTTTATTACATACTCTGCCCGCTATACATGAAGGACGCAACGTTCTACACCCCCCGTGACAACGGTAAGGTGAAGATCCGTCCCATCATGACCCGAGAGGATGCTCTGACCCTCATTGACGCGCTGCCCACGGTGGACTCCATCAAGTTTCAGAACTTCAACGATCAGAAACAGCGCAGCAATGAGATCCTCAAATCCGGCGACAGCCTCCAGCTGGCCAGCCTGACCAAGAGCCTGTACGAGGAACAAAGTCGGCGGGCTAAGCGGGGGAAGAAGTCCAGTCTCAATGACTCCACCCTGCTGAAAAAGGCAGAGCTGCTGCTCTTTGGCGAGCTGGCCACCGCTTTGGAGATTGAGCTGGATCAGGTTCAGGATTTCATTGCGGAAAAGCTCAGCGTCTGACCCATCGTCACAGCCCATCCACCACAGTATCCCTGCGGCAGTCCAGCCAATGCGCTGGCCGCAGGGTTCTTTTTTGCTTTTTTTCACAGGATTCTCCCCCCTTCTCCCCCGATTTTCCCCCATGGTACATTGAAAAAAAGAAAAGGGCATGGTAGAATACTTACATTCTAAGCTCAATAATGGATGATTGCGCTTTGGGCGCACTTTTTGTCTATTGCCTTCCTCAGAAAGGAGTACGTTCAATATGGAAACCAAAACCCCTGCCAAGCCCAAGCAACCGGCTGGCGGCTGGAAGAAACGGCTGGTCTTTTCCGCCATCGTCTCCGCCGCCCTCACCTTCACCCTCTGCCTGTTCGGCCCTCTGGATCTGTTCTTCAACAACTATGAGGAGATCTGGTTCCACCTCCAGGACATCATCGGCGGCCTCTTTCTGGTAGCCGGTATCTTCTTTGTCCTCACCACCCTGGTGGGCACCCTCCTGCGGGGCAAGCTCCACGACATCTACATGGCGCTGATGTTCGGCGGCCTGGTGGGCACCTATGTCCAGGCCAGCTTCATGAACAAGGACTACGGCCTCCTCAACGGCACCTCCGTGGACTGGAGCGCCTACACCGGCTACGGCGTGGTGAACACCGTCATCTGGCTGGTGTGCATCCTCGTCCCCCTCATCGCCATGCTCATCTGGAAGGAGAAGAAGGTTCGTCCCGTCTTTCTCTTTCTCTCCTGCGCCCTCATCCTCATGCAGGGCGCATCCCTGGTGGTGTCCTACATCAACTACCCCACCACCACCGAAAGCGTCACCCTGACCAACGACAAGCTCTTTGACCTGTCCAAGGACGAGAACACCATCATTTACCTGGTGGACACCATGGACGGCGCCTTCTTGCAGGACATGATGGAGCGGCATCCGGAATACGCTGACCGCCTCCAGGGCTTTACCAATTATACCAACGCCCTGGCCGCCGGCGCACGCACCCCCGTTGCCATGCCCCTTCTGTTCACCGGCATCCCCCGCACCGAGCCGGGCGCTTATGCCGACTATCGGGATTCCGCCTGGAAGGATCCGGTGCTGTTCACCAATATGCGCAGCAACGGCTTTGGCATCCACCTCTTTACCCAGCCCCGATACATCTCTCCCACTGCCGATGAGTACATCGACAACCTGTCCATGTCCTCCAGCATCGTGGGCGACTACACCGGCCTGACCAAGAAGATGTACAAGCTCACCCTGTACAAATACGTCCCCCACTTCCTCAAGTGGCGCTTCTGGATGGACACGGCAGACTTTGACAAGTACCAGAAGCAGGACAAGTATGTGGTCAACGACTCCAAGTTCTATCAGAGCTACCTGAAGCACAACGGCTTCACCTACAACCTCACCGGCAAGGACTTCCGCCTCTACCATATGCGCGGCCCCCACAAGCCCTACAACCTGAACCCTGACGGCAGCCACAGCAAAACGGAGACGTCGGAGAAGGATCAGATCGACGGCATTTTCAACATCATCTTCAACATGATGGATGACATGAAGGACAACGGCGTGTACGACAAGGCCAACATCTTCATCATGGCCGACCACGGCGAAAATGACCTGGCACAGTGGAGCGCCCTGCTCTACAAGCCCGCCGGCTCCACCGGCAAGTACACCGAGAACACCGCCCCCGTCTCCGCCTTTGACGTGACCTCCACCCTCAACGAGATCGCCGGCGGCGACCCCAAGGACATTGCCTCCGGCCGCACCCTGTCCGACATCAAGGAGGGGGAAAAGCGCACCCGCAGCTTCTACCGCACCAGCGGCAGCAACGCCACCCTGAACACCGATGAGTACCAGACCGAGAGCACCGCATCGGATGCAGACAGCATGAAGCTGTATAAACAGTACCCCCTCCAGGACGCCTCTGCCGCTGCAGAGCCTTACATCCTGGGGAACAAGCTCTCCTTCCGCCTGAACGAAGCCACCGCCAACATCTACTGCACCGAGGGCTTTCGTTCCCCCGATGGCGGCACCACCAGCATCGAAGGCCACCACGCCCAGATGGTCATTCCCCTCGACACCCCGCCTAAGGACGGCAACTTGGTGGTCACTCTGACCCGCCGTGACATCCTGGTGGACGGCGACATGACCATCACCGCCAACGGCGAGACGGTCTACGAGGAGAAGGACATGACCCCCAAGAGCTACGACTCTCACGAGCTACAGTTCACCGTTCCGGTCAGCGCCCTCAAGGACGACACCCTGACCCTGGACATCACCTTCTCCGCCATCCCCAAGAGTGAGGACAACAAGGATGCCGGCAAGCGCACCCGCGCCATCCGCGTCTCCGACCTTGTCATCACCGCAGAGGAATAAAAGGAGGCACTTATGAGCACGATTATGAACGGCCTGGGCACCATCCTGGGCTACGTCATGTACTTCTGTTACAATATCCTGGGCAATTACGCCCTGGCCATCCTGCTCTTTACCTTGCTGACCAAGGTGATCCTGCTGCCGGTGGCCATCTGGGTGCAGAACAACGGCATCAAGATTGTCCACCTGACCCCAGAGCTGAACCGGATCAAAGCCAACCACTTCGGGGACAAAGACCGCATCGCCGAGGAGACGCAAAAGCTGTACAAGCGAGAGAAGTACAACGCCTTTGCCAACCTCATCCCCACCTTCGTCCAGCTGGTGCTGCTCATCGGCCTCATCCAGGTCATCTATCACCCCCTGAACCACATTTTCCACGCCGACGGCAGTCTCATCGACGCCATGGTGCAGCTGACCGGTCAGCTCACCGGCTGCGACGTGGACTCCAGCTCCGTGCAGCTCACCGTGGTGCAGGCCATCCAGACCGGCCAGTACACCGACGCCTTCCAGGCACTGCCCGGCATGACCGCTGACCTGATGACCCGCATCCAAGCCTTAGACCTGAACCTGTTCGGCCTGAACCTGGGCGACGTGCCCATCACCGCCGGCGGCGCCACCCTGCTGGTGCCCATTTTGGCAGGTCTGGCCGCCTTCACCCTCTGCCTGAGCCAGAACAAGATGAATCCCCTCCAGGCGGAGCAGGGCATGGCCGGTCAGCTGAGCACCACCATCCTGTCGGTGGGCATCGCCCTTTTCCTGGGCTTCTTCGTCCCCGCCGGCGTGGGGCTGTACTGGATCTTCTCCAACCTGTTCACCATTTTGCAGCAGTTCCTGCTGAACATCATCATCGACCCCAAGAAGCACATCGACTACGAAGCCCTGGAGGAGAGCAAAAAAGCCCTGGCCGAACTGGACAGCCTGGGCGGCAAAAAGAAGCCCTTCTCCCACGACCCCAACGCCAAGCGGGAGAAGGCGGATTACAAGCGCTTCTTCTCCATCGTCAACAAGCACATCGTGTTCTACTCGGAAAAGAGCGGCTTTTATAAATACTTCCAGGACACCATTGAGTATCTGCTGGGGCACTCCAACGTGGTCATCCACTACATCACCAGCGATCCGGACGACCAGATCTTCGCCCTGGCGGAAAAAGAGCCCCGCATCAAGCCCTATTACATCGGCGAAAAGCGGCTCATCACCCTGATGATGAAGATGGAAGCGGACATCGTCTGCATGACCATGCCGGACATTGAGACGTTCCACATCAAGCGCAGCTACATTAAAAAGGACATCGAGTACGTCTACCTGTTCCACGGCTTTGCCAGCACCCACATGGTGCTGCGGGAGACTGCTTTTGACCACTACGACACCATCTTCTGCTCCGGCCCCGTCCAGATGAAGGAAATTCGGGCACGGGAAGAATTGAAAGGTCTGCCTCCCAAAAAACTCATCGACACCGGCTACGGCGTCATCGAGCACCTGCGGGCGGCCTACGAGCAGATGGAGCAGGTACCGCACGACCGGCCTCAGATCTTGATCGCCCCCTCCTGGCAGAAGGACAACATCCTGGAGTCCTGCATTGACCCGCTCCTGCGCCAGCTCCTGGCCGATGACCGGTACAAGGTCATCGTCCGCCCCCATCCCGAATGGATCAAGCGCTTCCCCCAGAAGCAGGAAGCCTTCCAGCAGCGGCACCAGGCGGAGCTGGAAGCCGGCAAATTCGAGTTCCAAACGGACTTCTCCTCCGGCGATACGGTGTATCAGTCCGATCTGGTCATCACCGACTGGTCCTCCATCGCCATGGAGTTCTCCTTCACCACCTGCAAGCCCTCCCTGTTCATCAACACCCCTATGAAGGTTATGAATCCCAACTACCAGGAGCTGAATCTGGAACCGCTGGATCTCTCCCTGCGGGATCAGTTGGGACGGAGCGTAGCGCTGGACGCCGTGGGCAGCACCGCCGGACAGGCGGTGGCCGATCTGCTGGCGGACGCAGCCGGATATCAGGAGCGCATTGGCAAGCTGGTTTACGAGTTGATGCCCAACTTCGGCCACAGCGGTGAGATCGGCGGCAAGTATCTCCTCCACTCCCTTCAGGAGAAGATCCAGAACCGGAAGGATTGATACCTGCCCCGCTTCCCAGCGAGATAGAGATAAAGGAGGCACGTTTCATGGTAACCTATAAAGAATTTGAAATCCTCAACTACCTGACCCGATTCCAGGGCAACACCAACGGTGCGTTCCTGGCCTACTTGGAGCAGCACCTGCACTATCCGGTCTTTGACTCCCCCAAAGAGACCCTGACCATCCTGGCTCAGCTGCAAAAGAAAGGCTATTTGGATGACTTGACCGTGACCGAGTTCGCCCTGCAGGAGCTGGAACCCTATCGGGTGAAAAACGCCGTCCTGCTGGCGGCGGAAAGTGCCAACTGGACGGCCCGCACCCTCTACACCGTGCCCAAGGGGTTGTATCGGAAAAATGGCGAGACCCTCATTGAGCGGCTCATCCTCCAACTGCAGGAGGTGGGCATCCAGAACATCCATGTGGTGGTAGGCTCTATGAAGGAGCAGTATTTCTTCTTGGAGGAGCAGTACGGCGTCACCTTGGACGTGACCCCCCGCCCCCGAAAGAACAGCGTCTGCTCCCTCTACGCCGTGGCAGACCAACTGGACAACACCTATATCTGCCCCTGCGACACCTATTTCCCTGACAACCCCTTCCACCCCTACGAGTACCGCCCCTTCCACGCCACCGTTCACCTGGACAACGCTGCCCAGGCTATGCTGGTGCGCAAGAACGACTCTGGCCGCATCACCCGCATCGACGGCGGCAACCAGGGCATGAGCGGCGAATGTCTCTCCGGTCACGCCTTCTTTGACCAAACCTTCTCCGGCCGCCTGCGCCGGTACTTGGAGAACGAGATTGACAGCTTCGGCGCCGACACCCTCCCCTGGCAGTGCCTTGTGGACGGCCACATTGACAACCTAGATCTTTACGTCCGCCCCTATGATGACGGCGCCATCCTTCCCTTCCGCTCCATCCAGAGCCTGGAAAACATTGACGGCCTGTTCGTGGACAACGCCAGCCGGAAAATCATGGAGAAGCTGTGCGACCAGCTCCACTGCCAGCCGGAGAACGTCCAAGATCTGGTCGTCCTGCCGGAGGGGGGAGACGACCTGTACTTCGCCTTCACCGTTCGGGGGCAGAATTACCTTTTCTGCTACCCCAGCCAGCCCAGCGCCGGCGGCACGCGGAAAAAGGAATACCGTGCCCAGCAAATGGCAGTAGAATCCGGTGTGGATGCCCTGTGCATCTACAGCGATGAGGAGGGCTGCAAGATCCTCCGCATCCCCTCTGACGCCCATTCCATGGACAGCCTGTTCGGCAAGGATCCGCACTTTATGGCGGAGCTGGCTCGCACCATCCGCCTGTTCCACGATGCCGGCCGGAACATGACCGATTGGAAGGACTTCCTCACCGACCCCATCGCCGAGGCAGATCAGCTCCTGCTCCGCGCCGCCCCCACCAAGGGCGACCTGCTCCGCCGGTTCCGGCGGGAGCATACCCGCATCGTCCGCCTGTTCCAGTACACCGAGCGGGACGGCATGGACAAAGTCATGTGTCACAACAGCATCAACCGGAACAACTGCCTGTATGCAGAAGACACCGTCAATCTGATCCATTGGGAGCACGCCAGCTTTGGGGATCCGGCCTTTGACTTCGGCCAGATTTTGAGCGAATACGACCTGGACAGTCCCGCCATTGATGAAATTTTGACCGCCTACCTGGGTCGCCCTGCCACTGACCTGGAGCGGCTGCACTGGACGGCCTATGTGGCGCTCCACCATTGGTGTGCCTTCTGCTGGGCGCTGTACCAGGAGAGCGTAGGCGAGGACACCGGCAAAAAAATGCTGGACTTCTACCGCACGGCACAGCAGGCTTTGGATTACGCCCTGCCGCGGTATGAAGCCTATTATAAAGTCCACTGAGCTTCCAAAGGAAGCCGAACGCACCACACAAAAAGGAGTAATTTGAAATGAAAAAAGCACTGAAACTCTGCGGTCTGACCGCCTGCTGCGCTGTTATGCTCTCCAGCTACACCTGCGCCTATATTGACCCCTCCGTCATGACCTATACCATCCAGGCCATCGCCGGCGTGGTCATCGCTGTAGGCGCTGTGGCGGGCATCTACTGGCGGAAGGCCAAGAAAAAGGTCAACGAGAAGCTGGGTCTGGACGAGAACCGCAACAAGGAAGTGGAATCCGATGTCCTGGAGATCAAAGAGGACGATGTGGAGCCTCAGATCAACGTGACCTCCAGCGTGAAGGATCCGGAGGAATAAGCACTTGGCCGAGACGAGAACGAGAGACGATCCAACCGATCGTCTCTCGTTTTTTGCACTGCACCAGCCCACAAAAAAGGAGGGAGAACCCTTCGGTTCTCCCTCCGTATGACAGCATTTCCAAAGAAGCACCCCTCTCTCGCCTCTCAGAAACACACACACGAGATTCTAAAACAGTGCCAACGGCACAGATCAGGAAGCCTTTCTTGCCACCATCGCCTCCGTGGCTCTGGTGTACTTCAGGGGTTCTTCATCGCTCTGACGGATGAATTCATTCCGCAGGCCACGGGCGTCCAGCATCCCCTTCACTTCTTCCAGGCTCAGCACATAATCCACGCCAGCCACCTTAGGGCCGTTCTGTGTACCGGCGGTGACCAGCACCACCAGGGTGTTCTGGTCGGCGTCCTTGATGCCGGCGCTCATGGACTGGATCTCCTGGCTGACCTGCTGGGTGTGCTTTCTGTTGGCTGCGCTCACTTCAAACACATCTCGGAAGCCCATCATCCGGAATGCGCTGGTCAGACCGCTCTGACGCACCACGCTGCCCAGCTCACGGGACAGCCCCGGCTCCAGCAGTGCCATAGCACTGCGGCCATTGCCGATGCTGCGGATGACCTGGTACAGGCTGCTCTGCGCCTGGGTGGCGGCCGGTTCTGCCTGAGCCTCGTCCATGCCCATCAGAGAGATGACCCACTGGGGCAGCCACTGAAACGCTTCCTTGCTCACCCGCTGATAGGCCAGCGCAGCGACTTCTTCATAAACCTTACCCATAGCGGAAACCTTACCCGGCATCATAGTACTTGCGTGCAACATTGGAATCTCTCCTTTTACCTCATATTTGTCCGTTGAACATTTGTCGATTTTGCCGAAACAGCTTGTTCCCGCCTTTTTGAAGTCCACTTCATTTTTCTTGCAAACCCGTCATTTTACCATTTTAGGATGGGCTTTTCCAGCTCCGTTCTTTTCCACAAAAACACGGGTCTGTTTTTCAGCACTTTCACTGCTTCGCGTGTTTTCAACCGTTCTTCCGTTGGTACGACTTGAATTCTAGCACCTTTTTCCCCGCTTGTCAACAGAAAAGTAAAGAACTTTTTCATATGTTTTTTCTATGAAAACTAATATATTATGCATGACAAATTATAGGCTCTTGCATTTTTGCGCCATCCACCCTTCGTGAACGGGTGGTTCTTCCCTTTTTGCGCTCCTTGTTTTCGTCACTTTGACAACACTTTCACAAACCCCTGTGCGCTCAGTCTCCCCCCTCTGCCGGCAAAAAAGAAACGCCGGATGACCGGCGTCTGAGCTTCTCCATCTGGCACAGGCAGAATCCCCTCGCTCCGTCCTTCCATGCAAAAACGCCCACAAAACCGAAGGCTTTGTGGGAAGTCAGAAAGCGATGAGAATTTCGTGAAATCCCCATCGCTTTCATTGACTACGCTCTTGATTCAATTTGCGATCTTCCTCCCATGCACCTTGCTCATGCGCGGCCGTTTCCCTTCACCACGACCAGTTCTCTGGCGTGCATCCGCTCCTCCATCAATTCCGTGATCAGCAGTCCGATCTGTCCTACAATCACCATACTCGGAAGAATGACCGACATCAAAATACCTGCGTGCAACATAATAATCTCTCCTTACTGATTAATCCTTTGGGTTGTGTTGTTTCCTTTGTCAAATGATCTCTGTGGTTCTTTTTGACGCTATCTCTTTTTTTCTTGCAAAACGTTCGCTTTATCTATCCTTGCTGTACGAATCACCAGTTTGTCCTTTTCCACAAAACAGATCTGCTGTTTTTCAGCACTTTCACTGTTTCACAGCCGTCCACCCGCTTTCTTTCACTGACTATGGTAGAATTGTAGCACTGTCGTGCCCACTTGTCAATGTAACAAACACAACTTTCCCATGAGACTTTTTCATGAAAACAACGGTGTTTTGCAAGCGTAAACTATGTATCTTGCATTTATGCAAGAAAAGACGGCAGAACCCGCCGGTTCCGCCGTCCTATTTTGACGCATTTTCGTCAGTTCGCCAACTTCTTCACAAAGCGCTTCACGATATACTCGTTGGCCTCCCGTTCCTCCACGTCAGGCAGGGGCGCCAGCACCCCATCTCCACACTTGCGCTCCAGCGCCTGCCCCAGGAGCAGGTCGCAGACCTGAGGATTCTTGGGCAGCAAAGGGCCGTGAAGGTAGGTGCCCACCACATTTTTGTAGCGCACCCCTTCGTGGCCGTCCTGGCCGTTGTTGCCGTAGCCGAACAGCACCTTTCCCAAGGGCTGGTTGTGGTTGATATACGTCCGACCGCCGTGGTTCTCAAAGCCCACGATGGGGGTGGAAAGCTCCGGACTTTCCAGCACCACATTGGAGATGAGCCGGGGGCTGCCCTGCTCCGTGTAAAGATCCACCAGGGACAGCCCTTCCATGCGCCCTTGGTCGGTGTCGTAGTAGTGCCCCAGCAGCTGATAGCCGCCGCACACGGCGATGACCGTGCCGCCGTCCTCCACATAGGCTTTGAAATCCTTCTGGATGCCCTGCAATTTCTGACAGACGATCCTCTGCTCCCGATCGGAGCCGCCGCCCAGCAATACGATGTCCAGCTCCTGGAAGGGGATGGGATCCTCCAGCAGGAACTCCCGCACTTCCGCCTCCATGCCGCGCCATTCCAGCCGCTTGCGCAGGCACTGGATATTCCCCCGATCGCCATACAGGTTCAGCAGGTCGGGGTACAGATGTCCGATGGTCAGTTTCATGCCTCTCCCTCCTTCTGCTCCGCCATCTGCATCAGCGCCCGACGGGTGGGGTCCAGCGCCGTGTAGTTCACCAGCACATACAGGTTCCCGCAGCCGTCCTTCAGCCGCTTTTCGATGGCCGTCTTGATGTTCTCCTCCAGCATGGAGGGGATGTCCGTGTACTTCAGCCGCAGGCGCATATCCTGGGCGCGGATGCCGCTGGCGGTGATGGAACGAATCTGTTTCGCCGCCAGCCGGTCAAAGTCCACGTCCCACAGCCAGGACACGTCCGCCCCGTCCTGGGCGTTGTCGTTGATGGCGATGATGAGATCTTTTTCCCTGTCATCCTCAAAGACCACCGACAGGTTCTGATTGAAGCCGGTGGGATTCTTGGCCAGGCTCAGGAACACCGGACAGCCGTCGATGATGAATCGCTCGTTCCGGCCGTTTTCGGTCTGGAAGCTGGTCAGCACCTCCTGGAAATGGAGCAGTGGAATGTCCGCACTGGCAGCGGCGGCGTAGACCGCCAAAATGTTGTAAATGTTATAAAAACCCCGGAAACCAGAGGTCACTGCCTGCCCATTGATGGCAAAAGACAGCCCGTTCTTCATCTCCACCTGGGAGCCGTTGAAGTCGATCTTGGGTCGAGTGAACCCACAGTTGGGGCAGTGATAGCTGCCCAGCTGGCTGTAATGGTAGAAGTCGTAGTGGAGCCGGGTGCCGCACTGCTTGCAGAAGGTGCCCTCCCGAATCTCATGGTTGTCCGGCTTGTCAAAGACCTGTTCCTCCACGCCGTAGGTCACATAGGGGTGTCCGCTGTGGACGGCCAAGGAGGCGGCCAGAGCGTCATCGGCGTTGACCACCAAGGTCATGTTGGGCGCCAGCTCGATGCCCTGCTGGAGCAAGTCCATGGTGATGTCCAGCTCACCGTAGCGATCCAGCTGATCGCGGAACAGGTTGGTCAGCACCATGGTGTCCGGCTGGAAGAATTTCAGCACCCGTCGGGCGGACGCCTCGTCCACCTCCAGACAGGCGTATTCCGCATCGAATTTCCCCACCCAGTTGGCCGCCAGCGCCAAGGCGGTGGCCACGCCGGGGAGCATATTGGAGCCGGTGTGGTTGCACACCACCGTGTGCCCCTCCCGTTCCAGGGCGGCGCAGAGGAGATTGTTGGTGGTGGTCTTGCCGTTGGTGCCGCAGACCACGAAGGTGTGCTTGTGGATGCCGCCAATGAGGTGGCGGATGATGGCCGGATCAATCTTCAGCGCCACGCGGCCAGGGAAGGTCTCCCCATGGGTACCCTTCAATTTGCAGGCCAGCCGAGCAGCCTTGGCCGCCCAGATGGCAAGGATGGTTCGTAGCTTCACGTTCTTTTCCCTCTTATCTGGTCAGATTTCGCCCCTATCGGGAGCGTTCGGTTCTCCTAGCAGTTTACCAGGAAAGCGGCAGCATTGCACGAAGAAATTTTTAATTTTTTCGGGAATGGGAAAAAAACCACCCAGGGCAATGCCCTGAGTGGCTGTGATGGTCTGATATTACAGATAAGTGACGATGTCAGAAGCAGGCTTCCGCGGCGGCATCTTGTTCTCCCCTGCGGGATAGCCAATGGCGATCATGCCGGTGACGGTCTGCCCTTCGGGCAGGCCGATGAGCTTTGCCAGGATGTCCTCGTCAAAGACGCCCATGATGACCGTACCCAGCCCCATGTCCTTGGCTGCCAGGCACAGGGTCTGTGCGGAGATGCCGGCGTCATACATAGCCCAGGTGTCCCCCTTGGAGGTGTCCACACTGCCATCGGGGCTGTGGCCGGAGATGCTGTTGACCGTGCTCTGAATGAGCAGGACGGGGCAGCGGGAGATGGTCTTCTGGTTCAGGGCGAATCCCAGGACGGCTTCTTCTGCGATCTTCGCCTTCAGCTCGGCGCTGTCCACCACGGTGTAGCGAACGGACTGGGTGTTCTTCCAAGAGGGGGCGTAGGTGACGGCGTCAAAAACAGCGTCCAGGACTTCCCGGGTCACCGGCTGGTCAGAATATTTCCGCACACTGCGGCGGGTCTTAATGCACTGTAATGCTTCCATATCATGCGTTCCTTTCTTAACATCCACAGAATTCTTCGGGTAGATTCTCTACGCTTCAATATAGCCATTCCCGCCCAAAAAGTCAACCGAATCCCCCCAATTCTGTCCATTCTTTTTTCCGGCACAGTGCCTACTTTTCCCCTCCTGCCTTGTTCATTTCAACGAAAATAGCACCAGAGGGAAAGTCTCTATTGCTTCCACTGGCACTTAGGCATTATAATAAGGTGGAATTTAGTGAAGATGGGACCCCGTTTTCCCCCTAATTTTTTCACCTTTGGTTTCTATTTGTATGGAGGTGCCATTTATGAGCCGTACCGTTTTAATTTTATCTTCCAGTCCTCGCATCGGCGGCAACAGCGACCAACTCTGCGATTCTCTGGCATCGGGTGTCGCGTCCGTTGGCAACAAAGCCATTCGACTCCACGTCAGCAAGATGAAGATTGCTCCCTGCCTGGCCTGCGAACACTGTCATGACAAGAGCGATGGCGAATGTGTGATCAAGGACGACATGGAGCAGGTGTGGAACGCTATGAAGCAGGCAGACTCCCTGGTGCTGGCCTCTCCCATCTACTTCTTCGATTGTTCCGCCCAGCTCAAGGTGGTCATCGACCGCTTCTATTCCCGTTACGAACAGATGCATCTGGAGACCGGCGCCATGCTCCTGACCTGTGCGGCAGATGAGAACGTGGCGGAATCCGCCAAGATCATGTTCTGTAAGCTGGCTGAGTGCATGGGCTTTGAGAACAAAGGAATCCTCTGCGCCACCAACGTCTGGGCCGCCGGTGAGATCAGCAACCGCACCGTTCTGCGGGATGCCTACAATCTGGGCAAGACCCTGTAAGGCGGTTTCATAGGAACAGCAAAAACATCTGAACGCATCGGATGTTTTTCTCTTTATCCCTCCAAACGAGGGCGTGTCCGCCCAACCACACCCATAACGCCCTTGTGCAAGGGGTGTTGTCCGCCTTGCCTCTACACCACCAACCAAGAAAACACGCAGCATCCGAACGAGATGCTGCGTGTTTTTTCCTTTGTTCGGGGCGTTTGGAACGCCCTCAGCAAATTCTGTTAAAACAGGGTTTCGTAGGCGGCCTTTCCATTCACCTGCTCCGTCACCTGTCCCAGCAGGCTGGTATCCCCCAGCAGGGTCACGCCGCACAAGGTGTCGTCCAGGAAGAAGTACTGCTTCAAGTTCCCCCGTGCCGGATCCTTGAACTCCACGGTACGGAAGGGCAGGTCACCGGCAGTGGTGCCGATGGTATACAGGCCGGCGCCGGCCACGTCCATGCTCATGCCATAGATCTCATCGGTGAAGGTCAGGTCGTCGCCGGCGGCGTTGGCGCCAGCCACTTCCCCCTGTCGGGAGGCTTCCGGCCACAGGGCGTAGTTCTTGCCGCCGAACTCCACGCAGTCCCCAGCGCCATAGACGTCGGGCAGGCTGGTCTCCATCTTCTCGTTGACCAGCACCGCCTTGCCCATGTCCGCTCCGGCTTCCGCCGCCAGGGCGCCGTTGGCACGGACGCCGCAGGAGACAATGACCACATCAGCGGTCAGCTGTGCGCCGTCCTTCAAGTACAGCGTCTCCCCATCAAACCGCTCGGTCTCCACGCCGGTCAGCACGGTGATGCCCTTGTCCTCCAACAGCTGGGTGAGCATGGCGGAGGCGGTGTCGTTGAGGTTTTTCATCATCAGGGCGGGAGCTGCTTCCAGCACCGTCACCTGGCAGCCGTATTTTTTCAAATCCCACGCCGCTTCCAAACCGACCACGCCGCCGCCGATGACCACGGCCTGCTTCCGGTGGGTCAGGAATCCGTTCACGTCCTGGATATCCTTCAGGGTACGGATGGTCTTGACCTTGGGCTGATCGCACCCCTGGAAGGGGGGCACAAAGAAGTGGGAACCCAGGGCGTAGATGCACTTGTCATACTCGTACACCGTTCCGTCCTCCATGGTCACCTGTTTGGCAGAAGGGTTCAGGGCGGTGATCCTCTGACCAAAGTCCAGCTGGATGTTCCGGTCGGCATACCACTGGGCGTCATACAGCGTAAAGAACTCCGCCTTGGCCGCCTCATCCGTCCCGTCAAACATATGCTTGGACAGCTGAGGCCGCTTATAGGGCAGCTCATCCTCCTCGGAGATCATGGTGATCGTCCCCGTCTCATCCCGCTCTCGGATGGCCTTGGCGGCGTTGACGGCAGCGGTACCGGCGCCCAGGATAAGATACCGCTGGTCGGTGTTGTGCTTGACCACTTCGCTCTCCTCGGTCACTGGGGTGAAATGCTCCGGCCCTACGCCGCAGACAGGACATTTGTCCAGCGAGGCGTCAAAGACCTCTCCGCAGATGTCGCACCGCACCTTGCCTGTGCTCTGCACCGGCACCTGGACGAAGTTTTCCGGCCCCACACCGCAGACGGGACATTTTTCCAGAGAAGCGTCAAAGACCTCCTGGCAGACGGTGCAGCGGACTTTGCCGGTGAACTTGGGCACGATGGGTTCAAAATACTCCGCACCCACGCCGCACATCGGACAGTTCTCCATATCGCCGTCAAACTCGGCCTTGCAGATGGTGCAGCGCACCTTCCCCGCCGGCTTCTTCTGGTCTACGGGCACAAAGTGTTCCGGCCCCACATTGCAGAAGGGGCACACCGGCTCATCGGCGGAGAACACCGCATGACATACGTCACAGCGCACCTGCGCCGTCACCGGCTGGCCGTCTACTGGCACGAAATGCTCTGGCCCTACACAGCACACTGGGCACATGGGCTCGTCCGCCGGAAACACCGCCTGGCACACATCGCACTTGACCATAGGCACTTCCGCTTCTTCCACCGGCACATAATATTCCGGCCCTACGTTGCACACCGGACACACCGGTTCGGTGGCGTCAAATTCCGCCTGGCAGATAGAGCACTTCACCTTGCCGGACTTGGCTTCCACCTCTACCGGCTCAAAATAGTCTGGGCCTACGCCGCACAGGGGACATACGGTCAGGGATTCCTCAAAGATCTCACCACAGAGCTTACATTTCACCATAAGACGACCTCCTCTACTGTCGTTGGGATGGGAACACGGCCTGCACTGGCCGGAGCGTTGTTGTCCTTTCCTATACATTATGTCATAAAAGGCCATTCTTGTCAAGAACTATTCCTAATAAGCTGTCAAAATTTATGCGTTCTCTCCTTCAAACCGGTGGAACCGCTTCCGCTGATAGGTCAGTTTCCCCTGTTCCCCTTCGGTCAGCTGCTGGAACTGCCCCTGACTCACTTGCAGCTCCAACCGCCGGTCGCCCTCTAGGCCGAAGGTAGCATAATAGGTGGTGTGATGGCTCTTGGCCATCAGGGGCACTCCGTTCATGCTCTGCTGGTGGGCGCTGTGGTGGACGGCGATGCGCTTGGCCTTCACCTTGGCTTCCGCCGTCACGATGGGTGCAGCGTCATTGGCTCGCTGCTCCTTGACCCCTTTCAGGGTCAGATAGACCAGCATCCCCAGGATGACAACGGTGATGAGGATAAAAAATCCGGGCAACAAAGTCTGGATGGCTTTTTCCATAGTCGTTCTCTCCTTTTCTTCTCACAGGACTGGCTCTAGTTTCGCCCAATCCCAACGGGTTTTACACTCCACGCTCCCGCTCGAACTTCAAAAAACGCTTGCGCTGGAAGGTGAGCTTTCCCCGATCCCCCTCGGCCAGCTGCCCATACTCGTAGTCGCTGACCTGCAATTCCAGCCGGTCGCCGCTCTCCACCTCAAAGGTGGCGTAGTAGCTGGTGTGATGGGTGCCGGAGCTGGTCATACGGCCTTCACCGTCATAGGTGGGGGCGGTGTGGTAGCTGTCCATCCGCTTGGTCTTTACCAGCGCCTCCACCGTCAGCACGGGAGCGGCATCATTGGCGCGCTTTTCCTTGACGCCGGTGACGATGGCGTAGAGAAACATCCCAATGACCAGGCAAAAGACCAGCCCAAAGAGGATGGGAAAGACAGAATCCATGACATCAAACATATCGAACATACAGTGTGACCTCCTTCTATTTCTGCCGCCATTATACCATGGATTGCAGGCCATTCGGAACCGCCCTGCAAATTTATTTCGGGAAACCATCGCATTTCCCCCGTTTTTTTGGTATCATGAATAGCAAGAAGGAATTTTGACCAACTTTTAGGAGGAACCCCTATGCGAAAACCCTTAGCCCTCTGCTTCTCTTTGCTCGTCCTCTGTGCCGCCCTCACCGGCTGTACCCTCCACCAGGGCAGCGCCAGCGCCGCCAGCACCTCCGCCGCCGCATCGGAGGGGCCTACCCTCCGTCTGGGCGTCTGCCTGCCCCAGGACAATCCGGTGTCCGACCTCATCTACACCGGCGCAGAGTACGCCCTGTTGCAGCGGCCTTCCATCCAGCTGGACGGGGTGACTTATTCGGTGGAGCTGTATTGGCCCAGCGCCGACGATGCCGCCAGCCTGGCGCAGAAGCTGGCAGACTCCGGCTGTGCCGCCGTCCTGGGCGGCCTGGACGCCGCCGCCTGCGCAGCCGCCGCCGGCACCTTCCGGGAAGCGTCCCTGCCCCTGCTCTCCCTGGCCTCTGACGATGGCAAGGTGACCAAGGCCAACGACCTCCTTTTCTCCGCCGCCCCCACCGCCCAGGCACAAGGCAAAGCCCTGGCCAAGTGGGCGCTGGAGCAAAAGCTGACCCAAGCCGCCCTCCTCACCTGTGTCACCGACCCCTACAGCGTGGGGGTCAGCGACAGCTTCACCCAGCAGCTGGAGGCCAAGAAGGGCAAGGTGCTGACCACCCAGCCGGTGACCGCCGATCAGACCGACTTCACCGAGGTGCTCAACGCCATCAAAAAAGCGGACGCCCAAGTGGTCTGCGCCCCCGTGGGCTTGGAGCAGGGCATCCTCCTGCTGAATCAGGCGGGGGAGCTGGGCTTAAAAGTCCAGTGGGTCTCCGGTGACCGATGGAGCCAGGACACCCTGGTGAACCAGACCGGCGTCAACAGCGCCAACGTGACCGTGGCCACCGCCTACCAGCTGGGACGGAATCCGGACTTTGAGACTTGGGCAGAGCAGCACCTGTCCAGCCAGAGCGACTGGACGTGGGCAGCGTTGGGCAGTGACAGCTATGACCTGCTCCTGGACGCCATCACCTCCGCCAACACCCAGGACGGCGCCGCCATCGCCCAAGCCCTCCAGCGCACCCACCTGCCGGACGGCCTGTCCGGCGCTCTGTCCTTTGACCTGTACGGAGACGTGACGGGCAGCCAGGTGGGACTTTTGACCGTAAAAAAGGGAGGCTTTCAGCTGCGCTGAACCCCCCTTGGTATCTATTATTTAGAAAGGAAGCGATTTCATGTCATTATTGGAATTGGTCGTCAACCCCAACTCCGGCCGGAACATCCTACCGGACTGCTGTACTCCGGAGACTTTCGCCGACGTGCGTGCCTTCCACCGCACCTTGCCCGGGTACCAGCCCACCCCGCTGGTGGCGCTGCCCGACCTTGCCAAGGAGGTGGGCGTGAAGGGGGTCTACATCAAGGATGAGTCCAAGCGCTTTGGCCTCAACGCCTTCAAAGCCCTGGGCGCTTCCTACGCCATCCACAAGCTCTTTCCCGACGGCAACGTAGGACTCACCGTCACCGCCACCGACGGCAACCACGGCAAGGGCATGGCCTGGTCTACCCACCGCCTGGGCGGTCATGCGGTGGTCTTTATGCCTGCCGGCACGGTGGCCAGCCGCGTGGAAGCCATCCGTGCCATCGGCGACACCGAAGTGACCGTCACCGACCTGAACTATGATGGCACGGTTGCCACTGCCGCCGCCTACGCCAAGGAGCACGGCGGGCACCTGGTACAGGACACCGCCTTTGCAGGCTATGAAGAAGTCCCCGAAAACATCACCTTGGGCTACTCCACCATGGCGGCGGAAGCCCTGGAAGAACTGGCCGCCCTGGGCGTGGGCGAACCCACCCACACCTTCCTCCAGGCCGGTGTTGGCTCCATGGCCGGCGGCGTGGCCGCTTACCTGGCGGAGACCTGCAAGAATCCCCCCGCTATGGCGGTGGTGGAGGCTTGGGAGTCCGCCTGCGTGCTGGAATCCATCCGCCAGGGCAGGCTGGTCACCATTGAGGGGCACACCCAGACCTCCATGGCCGGCCTCAACTGCGGCACCCCCAACCCCCAGGTCATGCCCATTTTGCAGGAGTGGGCGCAGTTCTATATCCGCTGCCAGGACGAAGTGACCTTCCGCGCCATGCGCCGTCTGGCGCATCCCGGCCCCCACGAGACCGCCGTAATCTCCGGCGAGTCCGGCGCTTCCGGCCTGGGCGCCTTCCTGGCGGTCATGGACAATCCGGAGTACCGCAAGACCATGGGCTTCGATGAAACCTCCGTCATCCTCCTGTTCAGCACCGAAGGGGACACCGACCCCGACCATTACAAAGCGGTGGTGGCAGACTGACTGCCCAGTGCCAACCGTGCCGCCCCATACATTCCTGCGTCATTGCCCAAGCTGGCAAGGGCTACCTGCGTGCCAGCGGCAGCGTGAAAGACATTGGCATAGAAGGCGTCCCGCACCGGACTGAGCAAGGCTTCTCCGGCAGCGGCCACGCCGCCGCCCAGCAAAATCCCATCCACATCCACCAAGCAGGCCGCATTGCTCAGGGCAAGTCCCAGCAGGCGGCCTGCTTTTTTCAGCGCCCCCTGCGCCCGCTCATTGCCCCACGCTGCCAGGTCGCTCACGTCCTTAGCGCTCTCCACCCGCAGGCCAGCCGCCTGCGCCAGCCGGACGATGCCGCCGGCGGAAGCGTACTGCTCCAAGCACCCCCGCTTGCCGCAGGAACAGGGCTGCGTTTCGCCAGGGTTCACCGTCATATGCCCGATCTCACCGGCACTGCCGTGGGCGCCGGTCACCATCTCCCCGTGGAGCACCAGGCCGCCGCCCACTCCGGTGCCCAAGGTCACCAGCAGCAGGCTGTCCATGTTCCGTCCAGCCCCCAGCCAGCGCTCCCCCAAGGCGGCGGCATTGGCATCGTTGGCCACCCGAACCGGAACTCCGTCCAGCAGTCGGGAAAGCTCCGCCGCCGCCGGAACAACGCCCCACCCCAGGTTCACGCACCGGTTCACCGTGCCGTCTGGGCGCACCGGCCCCGGCACCCCCAAGCCAACGCCGGCTATTTCCCGAAAGGGAACGTCCTGCCGCCGAATCCAGTGGGCGATCTGCGGCAAAATATTCTTCCCCTGTTCGCTGGTGTCCGTAGGGATGCTGCTCCGATGGAGCAGGTTCCCACGGCCGTCCAACAGGCCAAATTTGATGGTGGTGCCGCCTACGTCCACCCCGTAGACCAACGTGTTCTCCTTCATGCTAGACCCTCCTTGTCTGGAACTGCTTTTATTATAGCACAGGCAGCCATTCCCACCGGAAAAACCCGCGCTTTTTTGAAGATTTCCTCTTTTGCTGGCCAATTTTGTGTGCTACAATGGATGGGAAACATACTTCTGTCTCCCAAAGATTTTACAGAAGAAGGATGAGGAGTTTATTATGACCAATCAAGAACTGCGACAGTTGCAGCTGACCGCCTGCGATGTACGCAAATGTGTCCTGACTGCCACCCACAGCGCCAAATCCGGCCACCCCGGCGGCAGTCTCTCCGCGGCCGATCTGTTCACCTACCTGTACTTCCACGAGCTGCGCATCGACCCCAAGAACCCCAAATGGGCGGATCGGGATCGCTTCGTCCTCTCCAAGGGGCACACCGCCCCCGGCCTGTACGGCGCCCTGGCGCTCCGCGGCTACTTCCCCGTGGAGGATCTGACTACCCTCCGCCATATCGACAGCTACCTTCAGGGGCATCCCAACATGAACACTGTCCCCGGCATTGATATGTCCACTGGCTCCCTGGGACAGGGCATCTCCACCGCTGTGGGCATGGCCAAAGGCGCAAAATACCTGGGCAAGGATGTGAACGTGTACTGCCTGCTGGGCGATGGCGAGATCGCCGAAGGCCAGGTGTGGGAGGCATCTCTGTTCGCCGCCCACTACAAGCTGGACAACTTCTGCGCCATCGTGGACGTGAACGGCCTGCAAATTGACGGCCGCACCGCCGATGTCATGAATACTGCGCCGCTGTCTGACAAGTTCGCCGCCTTCGGCTACGATGTGACCGAGATCGACGGCCACGACTTCACCCAGCTGGAAGCCGCCTTTGCCAAGTTCCACGCCAACGCCGGCACCGGCAAGCCCACCATGATCCTCATGCACACCACCAAGGGCAAAGGGGTCAGCTACATGGAAGATCAAGCTGGCTGGCACGGCAAGGCACCCAACGATGACGAATACGCCCAGGGCATCCAGGAGCTGGACGCCCTGAGAGCAGAACTGGAGGCGAAGTGAGATGGCTGACGTAAAGAAAATCGCAACCCGTGAGAGCTACGGCAACGCTTTGAAAGCCCTGGGCGGGGAAGTGACCGACCTGGTGGTGCTGGACGCCGACCTGGCAGGGGCCACCAAGACGAATATTTTCCAAAAAGCCTACCCCGACCGCTTCTTCGACTGCGGCATCGCCGAAGCCAACATGGTCGGCGCAGCGGCTGGTCTGGCCACCATGGGTCTGGTGCCCTTTGCCTCCACCTTCGCCATGTTCGCCGCCGGTCGTGCTTATGAGCAGATCCGCAACACCATCGGCTACCCCCACCTGAACGTGAAGATCGGCGCCACCCATGGCGGCATCTCCGTGGGTGAGGACGGCGCATCCCATCAGTGCTGTGAGGACTTCGGCCTCATGCGCACCATCCCCGGCATGACCGTAATGTGCCCTGCCGACGATGTGGAAGCTGCCGCCATGGTTCGCGCCGCCTATGCGCACGTCGGCCCCGTCTATATGCGCTTTGCCCGTCTGGCCACCCCCGTGTTCCATGACCCCGACCACTACACCTTCCAGATCGGCAAGGGCGAAGTGCTTCGGGAAGGCAAGGACGTGGCCATCATCGCCACCGGCCTGATGGTCTACGAGGCATTGGAAGCGGCCAAGGCACTGGAAGCGGCGGGCATCTCCGCTCGGGTCATCAACATGGCCACCATCAAGCCCCTGGACGAAGCCCTGGTGCTCCAGGCGGCCAAGGAATGCGGCAAGATCGTCACCGCCGAGGAGCACAACATCATCGGCGGCCTGGGGGAAGCGGTCTGCGCCTGCGTGGCAGAGCATTGCCCCGTCCCCGTCAAGCGCATCGGCGTTCAGGACACCTTTGGCCACTCCGGCCCCGCAGTGGATCTGCTCAAGCAGTTCGGTCTGTGCGCAGACAACATTGCGTCTGTGACCCGCACTTTTGTCGGTAAGTAATCCCTAACCGTAAATTTCTGCGACCGGTTGGCCTGGAATCAGCGCCAACTGGTCGTTTTTTGCCTTGTTCATATTGCTATTTTATCGGAAAAATGATATGCTCTATACTTAGAAGATACTGCACTCCCCGTCCGATGGAATGCAGCGTTTTCTATGCTAGGAGGCACTGTTATGATCACCGCACATCCCCATTTCTATCTCCCGAACCTCTCCACCTTCCAGAACAAGAACACCTTTTACGGCAGCTTAGACGAGCTGCGCTTTCGGGTGGCCTATCAGGAGGATGAGGCGGCTGGGAAGCAGTTCCACGTCTGCACCTGGCCAGGGCCTTACTGTCTGGCAGACAGTGAAGTGACGGCGGAGGCGGTCTTTCCCCTGGACGAAGAAGGCTACCAGGCGGTGCTGGCGTGGCTGGACGCCGCGTATCAGCAGGTACATCCCCAATCATAACGGCTGCCCGCCACCACTGACCTGTCCGGATTCGGGCAGGATACCCAAATTAGGAGCGTGATTTTTACTCAATGGACAGTAGCTCAATCGGCATAATCGTTGCGCTGGTATTGCTGGTCATCGTCTCAGCATACTTCTCCGCCACCGAGACCGCCTTTTCCTCTCTGAACAAGATCAGACTGCGGAATATGGCGGACGACGGCAACCGCAAGGCCGAGGCCACCCTGCGCCTGGCTGAAGATTTTGACCGACTGCTCTCCACCCTTTTGGTGGGCAATAATATTGTCAACATCACCGCCGCCACCCTGGGCACCTTGTTCTTCACCAAGCTCAGCCCGGAGTATGGCGCCACCATCTCCACGGTGGTCTTGACCCTGGTCATCCTCACCTTTGGGGAGATCAGCCCCAAGACCATCGCCAAAGAACACGCAGAGGGCTGGGCCATGACCGCAACCCCCCTTCTGCGGGTGCTCTCCGTGATTCTGCGCCCTCTGACCATCCTATTCAGCCTGCTCCAGAAGCTGGTGGGGAGCCTGTTCCACACCGATGGCGATCGGGGCATCACGGAAGACGAGCTGATCACCATGGTCTCCACCGCTGAGGACGAAGGGGGGCTGGATCAGAACGAGAGCCGCCTCATCCGTTCCGCCATTGAGTTCGGAGACATGGAGGTAGAGGAGATCCTGACGCCGCGGGTGGACATTGTGTCCATCTCCGACCAGGCCAGCGCCAAGGAGCTGGATGAGCTGATCTCCTCCAACCGCTTCTCCCGTATTCCCGTCTGGCACGGCAGCATCGACACCATCATCGGCATGATCCACGAAAAGGACTTTCACGAGGCCGAGCTGGGGGACAACGACAGCTGGAAACACCTGATCTCTCCGGTCATCTACGTCACCACCACCTCCCCTGTGGCCGATCTGCTGTATGAAATGCAGCGCCGGAAGATGCATATGTCCGTGGTGGTGGACGAGTACGGCGGCACCGAAGGTCTGGTGACCTTGGAGGACATCCTGGAGGAATTGGTGGGCGAGATCTGGGACGAGCACGATGAAGTGGTGGAACGCATCCGGAAACAGGAGGACGGTTCTTACCTCATCTCCTGCTCCGCCAGCATCGACGATGTGTTCCAGCTGTTCGACCTGCGGATGGACGACGATATGACCACCCTCTCCGCCTGGGTCATCGACTCCCTGGGGCACATCCCCAAGATCGGCGACCAGTTCACCTACGAAAACTTGCAGGTGACCGTGACCAAGCTCCAGCGGATGCGCGTCCTGGAAATTCGGGTAGACGTGCTGCCGGAACCGGCGGAGGACGAGGAACAGGATTGACCTGTGCCCATTGATTTTATGTAACAAAAAGGACACCCATTTGGGTGTCCTTTTTTGCGTGGGCTGGGACGGTCATTCCTCCGTCACATGCACATGATTGTTGATATGATCCATACAGTAGCACCGATACCCAGCGCATTTGGAGCAGTACCGGAACTCCAAATCCGGATAGTCCGCATCCGTCCGGCCGCAGACACAGCACTTGTGCAGATAGCCTGTCCGCTCCTTGGCCTGTCTGGCCGCCTGCTTGAAGTGGATGGTCTGATGGGAGTTCTTGTGCTGGAACTGCTGCTTCTTCCACCGCAGCGCCCCCAGCAGGCTGTCTCCGAAGAAGATCAGATAGTTGAGAATGGCCAAAATGGGCAGCAGCGCCATCATGTACTGATGCTTCCCCACCATCCGCAGCACCTGATACAGCAGGAAGACCCCATCCAGATAAGCCAGCCATTTCACCCGTACCGGTATGACGTAGCACATGAGCACCTGCATATCCGGAAACAGGGATGCAAAGGCCAAAAACAGGGACAGGTTGGTGTAGTACATACTGGTGGTCACAGCCATACCCAGCCCATTCAACGTGGCCAGGAACCCTACCAGAATGGCCAGCAGGATGCCGGAGAGATAGAAGATGTTGAATCGGGGCGTCCCCCACTGCTCCTCCATACGGGAACCGATGAAGTAGTAAAAGTAGGTGCTGATGGCAAAAAAGAAAATGTTGCTGCTGGCCTCCGGCACGAAAATGAACGTGACCACCCGCCAGATCTGCCCTTGGAAGATATAATCAGGCACAAAGGACAGGATGCCGCTAAAAGTGCCCTGACTGAGCAAGTCCATCATGTAAACAGCTACGTTGCCAATGACCACCCAGAGGATCAGATTGGGGATGCCGAACCGTGGATGGCTGTAACAGAAGCGATCGATCGCTTGGTTGATTTTTTTCACGAACATGACCTCCAAAACTGTGCTTGATGTTATTGTAGCCGGACAGCGGGGAAAAGTCCACAGGATTTTGTAAATACTTGCAGAATGCAATGGGACTGTGCTAAAATCATCATGACGTAGTAGCGTCTCTTAGAAACAAGCCCCGCAGGCCAATTTGAGCTTCTTTTCGCTTCCTTTTACTTCTCTGAAGAAAAGGAAGTGGGGTCAAGGGGCAACGCCCCTTGTCGCTGACCGCAGTCAGCGAAACTCCCATGCGCAAAAAAGCGCAGGAGAAGGTGAATTTTCGTCGCAGACGAAAAGAGGGAGAACCCTCGCCGGGGGTTCTCCCTCCGATACGCACTCCATCACACCCGAAGCAGCGCTTACCAAAATACAACCCAACTTTTTCAGAAAGGTCTATACACACCATGAGCATTGTCAAAGATATGTCCCTGGCCGAATCCGGCCGCACCAAGATCCAGTGGGTGCGCTCCTTCATGCCCGCCCTGTCCGCCATTGAGGAACGGTTCGAACGGGAAAAGCCCTTCGCCGGTCTCCGCATCGCCGTCTCCGTCCACTTGGAAGCCAAGACCGCCAATTTGGGCCTGGTGCTGGCCAAGGGGGGCGCAGAAGTCCACCTGACCGGCTGTAATCCCCTGTCCACCCAGGACGATGTGGCCGCAGGCATCGCCAGCATGGGCGTGGATACCTATGGCATCCACGGCGTCACTCCGGAGGAGTACGAAGACCTGCTGGTGAAAACCCTGGCGTGCCACCCCCACCTGATCGTGGACGACGGCGGCGATCTCATCAACCTCATCGGCGGCAGCTGCAAGGAGCTGGGCGACTGCCTCATTGGCGGCTGTGAGGAGACTACCACCGGCATCCTGCGCCTGAAGGCGCGGGAACGGGAGGGTATCCTTCCCTGCCCCATGATGGCCGTCAACGATGCCAAGGCCAAGCACTACTATGACAACAAATACGGCACCGGCCAGTCGGTCATGACCGCCATCATGGACACCACCAACCTGATCATCGCCGGCAAGACTGTCGTGGTCGCCGGCTACGGCTGGTGCGGCAAGGGCGTGGCCATGCGTGCCAAGGGCATGGGCGCCAATGTCATCGTCACCGAGATCGACCCGTTCAAAGCCCTGGACGCCACCATGAACGGCTATCGGGTCATGCCCATGGACGAGGCCGCCAAGGTGGGCGACCTCTTTATCACCACCACCGGCTGTAAGGACATCATCACCCCCCGTCACTTCGCCGTCATGAAGGATCAGGCCATCCTCACCAACGCCGGTCACTTCGACTGCGAGGTGGACGTGGCCAGCCTGCGCAAGCTGGCGGTGAAGGAGACTGTCCGCCGTGAAAACATCCAGGGTTACACCCTGGCCGATGGCCGCACCCTGAACGTGGTGGGCGAAGGCCGCCTGGTGAACCTGGCCGCCGGCAACGGCCATCCGGCGGAGATCATGGATATGTCCTTCGCCGTCCAGGCGCTGAGTCTGGAGTGGCTGGTCAAGCACCAGCAGGAGCTGGAGACCAAGCTGTACAAGGTGCCCGACTCCATTGATGATGAGATCGGTCGAGTGAAGCTGGCCGCCATGGGGCTGGCCATCGACACGCTGACTCCGGAACAGGAAGCCTATCTGACCGGCTGGCAGGCATAAGGAGGGGATGGTCATGATCGCACAAACCAACCGTGTAGACCTGCACACCCACTCCTCCGCCTCCGATGGCACCGACTCCCCTCGTGAGCTGGTGGCTCACGCCAGAGAACTGGGGCTGCGCGCCATCGCCCTCACCGACCACGACACGGTGGACGGGGTGAAGGAGGCGCTGGCCGCTGGGGCAGAATATGGGGTGGAGGTCCTGCCTGGCATCGAGATCTCCGCCGACTACCTGGACACTGGCGCCCACGTCCTGGGCTACCTGGTGGATCCAGACGCTCCGGCTCTACAGGAGGTCATTGACTGGTTCATCCAGGAGCGGGAGACCCGCAACCAAGCCATTGTGGACAAGCTGGCCGCAGACGGCTACCCCATCTCCATTCCGGAGCTGAAAGCGAAATTTTCCCACACCATGCTGGGTCGTCCCCACATCGGCCAGCTGCTGGTGGAAAAGGGCTGCATTGGCTCCGTCCAGGAGGCCATGAACCGCTGGCTGGACGATGGCAAGCCTTATTTTGTGGCGCGGCGGCACCTGCCTATGAAGGACGCCATCCGGCTCATCCAGGCCGCCGGCGGCGTGGCAGACATCGCCCACCCTCTGGAGTACGGCTACGACTGGGACGGCGTAGAGCAGCTCATCCAGACCGCCTACGAGCTGGGTGCAGTGGGGGTGGAGTGTCACTACTCCGGCTACACCGACGAGGAGTGCGCCAAGCTGGAATCCTTTGCTCGGGCACGGGGCATGGTCATCACCGGCGGCAGCGATTATCACGGCTCCCGTAAGGTATACGGCCTCGGCAGCGGGACAAATAATCTGGATTTGGATTATTCCATCGTGGAAGAACTCAAAAAGCGGAAGTGACGGATGCGGGCAAGCTCTGCGGAGTCGCCCCCCTCAGTCAGCTGACGCTGACAGCACCCCCCATAACATGGGGGGTGCCTTTTCCTGCACGCACGACGAAAAAAAGCCCAACTCAAACGAGTTGGGCTTTTTTATAACTGCAATAGAGACTCAGATTATACGAGTTCCAGATAAGCGATCTCAGCAGCGTCACCACGGCGGAAGCCGATGCGGACAACACGAGTATAGCCGCCGGTACGGTCAGCATACTTGGGGCCGATTTCGTCAAACAGCTTCTTTGCGGTGTCTTCCTTGGTCATGTAGGACAGCACCTGACGATAGGCCGCCAGGTCGCCCTTCTTGGCCAGGGTGATCATCTTTTCAGCGATCGGCTGCACTTCTTTCGCGCGGGTAACGGTGGTCTTGATCTTGCCGTTCTCCAGCAGATCGGTGACCAGCTGTCTCAGCATGGCGCGGCGCTGATCGGAAGTCTTACCGAGTTTACGGTAACCGGGCATATGATTCACTCCTTCGAACATTTCGCGGATGCGAAACGAATTTTCAAAAATACTTTGGTTCTATTTTCCGACTGGTCAGTTGTTTTCCTCTTTCGCCAGAGACAGACCCATCATATTCAGCTTGTTGATGACCTCCTCCAAGGACTTGCGACCCAGGTTTCTCACCTTCATCATCTCGTCCTCCGTCTTGGAGATCAGATCTTCCACTGTGTTGATGTTGGCCCGCTTCAGGCAGTTAAAGGAACGAACGGACAGATCCAGCTCCTCAATGGTCATCTCCAGCACCTTGTCCCGCTGGGTCTCCGGCTTCTCCACCACGGTGGAGCGAGTCCCGACGGTATCGGACAGGTCGGTGAAAAGAACCAAATGGTCGCACAGGATCTTTGCGCCCAGGGAAACTGCGTCACGGGCGGAGATGGTTCCGTCCGTCCACACTTCCAGGGTCAGCTTATCGTAGTCCGTCATGTTGCCGACACGGGTGTTCTCCACGGTGTAGTTCACCCGATTGACCGGGGAGTACAGGGAGTCCACCGGAATGACACCGATGATGGTCTGTTCCGGTTTGTTCCGATCCGCAGGAACGTAGCCACGCCCATGGCTGAGGGTGAGTTCCATGTTCAGCGTAGCGTCGGCGCTGAGGGTTGCGATGTGAAGCTCCGGATTGAGGATCTCCACTTCGCCGTCGGCTTTGATGTCGCCGGCAGTGACCTCGCCTTCGCCGCTGGCCTGGATATACACCCGCTTGGTGCCCGGGCTGTGAAGCTTGGCTGTGATCCCTTTGACGTTGAGCACGATCTGCGTCACATCCTCCTTGACGCCGGGGATGGTGGAGAATTCGTGCTGGACGCCGGCAATTTTAATGGTGGTCACGGCGGTGCCAGGCAGGGAGCTGAGGAGGATGCGGCGCAGGGCGTTGCCCAGGGTGGTGCCGTATCCGTGCTCCAGTGGCTCAACAACATACTTTCCGTAGGAAATATCGCCGTCTTTTTCGTTAGATTCGATGCGGGGTTTTTCGATTTCAACCATTATTTGTTTTGCCCTCCTAGTTCAGTGGCACCGGCTAGGCGGCGCCTTGGTTAAACAGCTCACCAAATGGAAGGGGGTAGGGATTACTTGGAGTACAACTCGACGATGAGGTGTTCTTCCACAGGGAAGTCGATATCCGCACGTTCGGGCAGACGAGTGACGGTGCCCTTCAGGTTCTCTTTGTCCCGCTCAATCCAGGTGGGGGTGGTCACCACGATGGCGTCCTCACCCAGGAAGCGCTTGAACTTGACAGAAGAACGGCTGCGTTCTTTCACTTCTACCACGTCACCGGCCTTGATGAGGAAGGACGGGATGTCGCAGACCTTGCCGTTGACGGTAAAGTGGCCATGGCTGACCAGCTGACGTGCCTCACGGCGAGTCAGGGCGAAGCCCATACGGAAAACCACGTTGTCCAGGCGGCGTTCCAGAGTGCTCAGCAGCACTTCACCGGTGACGCCTTCTGCGGCGGCGGCCTTTTCGTAGTAAGCGCGGAACTGCTTTTCCAGCACGCCATAGACGAACTTGACCTTCTGCTTCTCGTTCAGCTGCAGGCCGTATTCAGACTGCTTCCGGCGCATCTGACCCTTGGTGTTGCGCTCGGTGGTCTTCTTCGCGTAGCCCATGACAGCGGGAGAAATGCCCAGCGCCTTGCAGCGCTTGGCGATCGGCTGCATATTTCTTGCCATAGTAATAATCCTCCTTTATTTGATCAGACGCGTCTTCTCTTGGGAGGACGGCAGCCATTGTGGGGAACCGGGGTGACGTCCTTGATCAGGGTCACTTCCAGGCCAGCGGTCTGCAGCGCACGGATGGCGGCTTCACGACCGGAACCGGGGCCCTTGACAAAAACTTCCACGGTCTTCAGACCATGTTCCATTGCGGCCTTTGCGGCGGTCTCGGCAGCAGTCTGTGCTGCGAAGGGGGTGGACTTCTTCGAACCACGGAAGCCCATTTCGCCAGCAGATGCCCAGCTGATGGCATTACCCTGAGTATCGGTAATGGTCACCATTGTGTTGTTGAAAGAGGAACGGATATGCACGGCTCCCTTTTCAATATTTTTACGGTCTTTGCGCTTGCGCACGACTCTTTTCTTGTTCGCCATTGAATATCCCTCCTTTACTTCTTCTTATTGGCCATGGTCTTGCGGGGACCCTTACGGGTACGCGCATTGTTCTTGGAGCTCTGGCCGCGGACGGGCAGGCCCTTACGATGACGGCTGCCGCGATAGGAGCCGATCTCGATGAGGCGCTTGATGTCCATAGCTACGTTACGGCGCAGATCGCCTTCCACGATATAGTCATTGTGGATGCAATCACGCAGTGCTGCTTCATCTGCTTCGCTCAGGTCCCGTACACGGGTGTCGGGGTTGATCCCGGTTGCTTCCAGGATCTTCTTGGCGCTGGTGCGGCCAATGCCGTAGATATAGGTCAGGCCAATTTCAATTCTTTTGTCCTTGGGCAGGTCAATACCGGCAATACGTGCCATTGATCAATACACCTCCTTATTATCCTTGTCTCTGTTTGTGCTTGGGATTTTCGCAAATCACCATTACTCTGCCCTTGCGCTTAATGATCTTGCACTTTTCGCACATGGGCTTGACGGACGGTCTTACTTTCATCGTTTTACCTCCTGTTTTGCTGCACGGAGTGTTCCCTTGTCCAGAGGGCGTGCTCCGTGTCCCTGGGTCTGCGCAGCAGCCGCAGGTTACTTGCTTCTCCAGGTGATCCGGCCGCGGGTCAGATCATAAGGGGACATCTGGACAGTCACCTTATCTCCCGGGAGGATCCTGATATAGTTCATTCTGAGCTTACCAGAAATGGTGGCCAGGATGGTGTGGCCTTTCCCGATATCTACCAAAAAATTGGTGTTGGGCAGTGCCTCTTTTACGACACCCTCCAGTTCAATCATATCTGCTTTCGACAAGAGCTTTGCCTCCTCTTCGGTCAGGATCTGATGCGCGGAAGGCTGCCAACGCCTGCCGCAGTGCGCGGTCAGTGATCGGCTCGCCTCTCTGCAATCTTGCGATTGCCGGATGTGCGCTGGTTCCTACGCCCCGGACGTGTTTCCGCCGCTTCTTTTTGGGCGCGTCCAGCTTTCTCCCCTTTCCGTCCGCCAGCAACACAAAGTCTTCCTCTGCGCCGATGACGCAGAACAGCTTGCCTTGATCGTGGCCGGCTAAGGAGAGAACGATTTCATAGGGTTGGATGCTTGCCATATCAATCTCCGCACGTTGTGAGCACTTCGGGCGCTCCGTCCGTGATGAGAATGGTATTTTCATAATGGGCGGCATACTGGCCGTCAGCGGTCAGAACAGTCCACTGATCCAGCTGCCTGATGGCAGGCCCGCCCATATTGACCATGGGTTCCACCGCGATGGTCATATTTTTCACCAGTCTGGGGTCGCCGCCCAGCCGCCGTTTGGTCACATAGTTGGGAACCTCTGGGGCTTCGTGCATATGGGCGCCCACGCCGTGACCCACATATTCCCGAACTACGGAGAACCCGTTGGACTCTACATAGTTCTGAACCGCTCTGGAAATATCCGAGATCCGGTTGCCGGGAATGGCCTGCTGGATGCCTTCCCAGAAGCTCTGCTCGGTGACCTGGATGAGCCGCATGGCCTCGTCAGACACCTGCCCTACCGGATAGGTGCCGGCACAGTCCCCATGGAAGCCGCCGATGGGCAGCTTGGTCTTGGGGTCGATGCCTTGGAAGCCTACGCAGGCGCCCACGTCGATGGAGACGATGTCTCCTTCTTCCAGGCGGCGCTTGTTGGGAATGCCATGGATGATGGCGTCGTTGACCGAAATGCACGCGGTGCCGGGGAACCCGTACAGGTGGAGGAAGGAGGGATACCCGCCATGCTTGGTGATGAACTCAAACATGGCGTGATCCAGATCCTTGGTGGTGATGCCGGGACGGATGAGGGAAGCCCCATACGCCCGAGCCTGGGCGGTGAGCCGCCCAGCCTTGCGCATCAGTTCCACCTGACGGTCAGACTTAATGATAATTCGTTCCGCCATATTACTTGGTCAGAACCTCCATGACAGCTGCGTTGGTGGCGTCGATGCTGCCCTTGTTCTCCACGCTGGACAGGATGCCCCGTGCTTCATAGAAGCCCTTGAGGGGTTCGGTCTCAGCATGGTAGGTAGCCAGACGATCCTTCACGGTCTCAGGCTTGTCATCCTTGCGGATGGTCAGCTCTTTGCCGCAGATATCGCAGATGCCTTCCTTCTTGGGGGGGTTGGCAACGATGTGGTAGGTAGCGCCGCAGGCCAGGCAGGTGCGCCGGCCGGTCATGCGCTGTTCCACTTCCTCATCGCTGACTTCCAGGGAAACCACATGGTCAAAGTGGATGCCTGCTGCTTCCAGGGCTTCCGCCTGAGCGATGGTGCGGGGCACGCCGTCCAGGATGTAGCCGTCCTTGCAGTCCGGCTCCTGAAGCCGTTCGGTGATGACGCCGATGATGACTTCGTCAGGAACCAGCTTGCCGGCATCCATATACTCCTTGGCCTTCAGACCTACGGGGGTGCCGTTCTTGACGGCGGCCCGCAGGATGTTGCCGGTGGAGATGGTAGGAATGTTCAGCTTTTTGCTGATGATCTCAGCCTGCGTGCCCTTGCCGGCGCCGGGAGCGCCCAACAGGATCAGTTTCATAACAATCTTCCTCCTTAGTTCAGGAACCCTTTGTACTGCTTCATCATCATATTCGCTTCCAGAGACTTCTGGGTATCCAGAGCGACGGAGACAACGATGAGGACAGAGGTTCCGCCGATGGCCAGGGCGCTGATCTGGAAGATCGCACCGGTGACGATAGGCAGAATTGCGACGATTGCCAGGTAGATCGCGCCAAACAGGGTGATGCGGTTGAGGATCTTGCTCAGGAATTCAGCAGTAGGCCGACCAGCACGGTAACCGGGGATGAAGCCGCCCTGTTTTTTCAGGTTGTTGGAAACTTCCACGGGGTTGAACTGGATGGTGGCGTAGAAATAGCTGAAGCCCACGATGAGCAGCGCATAGACCACACAGTAGATGACGCTGGTGGTGTCGAACAGACGGATGAAGGTGCTGTCAGACATGCTTGGCACAAAGGCCGCGATGGTTGCGGGGATAGACGCGATGGTCTGGGCGAAGATGATGGGCATGACGCCGGACATATTCACCTTGATGGGGATGGTGGTGGCCTGACCGCCGTACATCTTCCGACCCACAACACGCTTTGCGTACTGCACGGGAATCTTCCGTTCGGACAGGGAGATATAGACGATGAACACCAGCATCAGGATCATACCGATGAGGAACACCGGAATCATAGCCGGATGGAGCACGACGTCCGTGCCGCCGCTTTCCTTGCCGGCCGCCCAGTTTTTGGCGCCTTCATACATATAGAAGACCGCACTGGGCAAGCGGGAGATGATACCGGCAAACAGCAAAATGGAAATCCCATTGCCGATGCCCATGCCGGTGATCTGTTCGCCCAGCCACATAACAAATACGGAACCAGCCGTGAAGGTGGCAATGATGACGATTGCCGCCCAAACAGAGGTATCGGAAAGGAACCCGTTGGTCCGGATGAGCATATAGTAGCCAAAGCCCTGGAGCAAGCCCAGCGCCAAGGTGCTGTACCGGGTGATGGCCTCCAATTTCCGTTTTCCGGCTTCGCCGCCGTCCCGCTGCAACCGCTCCAGGGGAGGGATGGCAACCGTCAGCAGCTGAATGATGATGGATGCGTTGATATAGGGCTGAATGGACAGCGCCAGCATGGTGGCGGTGCCAAACGAGCCGCCCGACATGACGTTCATCAGGCCCAGGATGCTGGTGCTGGCGGCATTGAAGTACGCCTGCAATGCAGTGGTGTTGATGAACGGCACCGGAATATTGTTGCCCAGCCGGAAGATGACCAAGATGAACGCAACATACAGAAGTTTCTTCCGCAGTTCAGGAACCTTCCATGCTTTGCGAATGGTCTCGATCAATTAGATCACCTCAGCCTTTCCTCCAGCTGCTTCAATTTTTTCCTTCGCGGATGCGGAGAAGGCAGTGGCCTGTACGGTCAGCTTTTTGGTCAGCTCGCCATTGCCCAGGATCTTCACGCCATAGGGGCACTTGGTCAGGACGCCGGAATCCAGCAGAACCTGCAGGTTCACGGTCGCGCCGTCTTCAAACCGGTTCAGTGCGGTCACATTGATGGCGGTCAGGGGCTTGGCGAAGATGTTGTTAAAGCCGCGCTTGGGCAGGCGACGTGCCAGAGGCATCTGGCCGCCTTCGAAGCCGATGCGGACACCGCCGCCGCTGCGAGCCTTCTGGCCCTTGTGGCCACGGCCAGCGGTCTTGCCATTGCCGGTGCCAGCGCCACGGCCCTTACGCTTCGCTACGCTGGTGGAGCCGGGAGCGGGAGACAGATGATGCAGTTCCATAGATCAGTCCCTCCTTACTGCTCTTCGGTGACCTGGAGCAGGTAACCGATCTTTGCAATCTTGCCGCGGGTGCAGGGGTTGTCAGGCTGAACGGTGGTGTCACCGATCTTCTTCAGGCCCAGCGCTGCGGCATTTGCCTTATGCTTCTGGATTCTGCCATTGAGGCTCTTGACGAGCTTGATATTCAGATTTGCCATTTTCGTCCGTCCTCCTTACAGATCTTCCACGGCCTTGCCGCGGGTCTTTGCCACCTGTTCAGGGGTACGCAGGCTCAGCAGACCCTGGAAAGTTGCGTGGACAACGTTCTGGGGGTTGTGAGAGCGCAGGCACTTGGTACGGATGTTCTTGATGCCAGCTGCTTCCATAACAGCACGCACGGGGCCGCCGGCGATAACGCCAGTACCTTCGGGAGCGGGCTTCATGAGCACGCGGCCAGCGGAAAACTCACCGATGACTTCGTGAGGAATGGTATCCCCAGACATAGCGACGGTGATCATATTCTTCTTTGCATCCTCGATGCCCTTGCGGATTGCTTCGGGCACTTCGGCTGCCTTACCCAGGCCAAAGCCGACCTTGCCCTTGCCGTCGCCGACTACCATCAGGACGGAGAACTTCATGATACGGCCGCCCTTAACGGTCTTGCTGACGCGGTTGAGATAGACCAGTTTTTCGATATATTCGCTGGCCGGTTTTTCAAATCTCGGCATATTCTCTCCTCCTCCTGATTAGAACTGCAGGCCGCCCTCACGGGCGCCCTCGGCCAGAGCCTGGACACGGCCATGATAGATATAACCACCACGGTCGAACACGACGGTCTCGATGCCCTTTGCCTTGGCACGTTCCGCGACCTTCTGGCCTACCAGCTTGGCAGCGGCTTTCTTGTCGCCGTCGCACTGGAAGTCCTTTTCCAGGGAAGAAGCAGCTGCCAGGGTATGCCCGTTCACATCGTCGATGATCTGGGCATAGATGTTGGTTTCGCTGCGGAATACGTTCAGACGGGGTCTCTCGGGCGTGCCGGAGATCTTGCCGCGCACTCTCTTGTGACGCTTCAGCCGCTGAGCGTTGGTATTGGGTCTGTTAATCATTTAGGCACACCTCCTTTTATTTCTTAGCGCCAGTCTTGCCTTCCTTACGGCGGATCACTTCATCAGCATACTTGATGCCCTTGCCCTTGTAGGGTTCGGGAGGACGCTTGCCGCGGACGACTGCTGCGAACTGACCAACCTGCTGCTTGTCGCAGCCCTTGATCAGAATCTTGTTGGGTTCGGGTACTTCGATGGTGATGCCATCTTCCTCCTCCATCTCCACAGGATGGGAGAAGCCCAGGTTCATGACCAGCTTGTTGCCTTCCTTGGACACACGGTAGCCGATGCCGTTGACCTGCAGCTCCTTGGTGAAGCCTTCGCTGACGCCGATGACCATGCCGTTGAGGATGGAGCGGACGGTGCCATGCATGGAACGGGTGGCCTTGCTGTCGTCAGGACGGGTGCAGATCACTTCTGCGCCTTCCTGGGCGATGGTGATGATGGGGTTGAAGGTGCGGGTCAGGGTGCCCTTGGGGCCCTTCACGGTGACGGTATTGCCCGCTTCCACCTTCACTTCTACCCCAGCGGGGATGGTAATAGGCGCTCTGCCAACTCTTGACATATTCTTACCTCCTTACCAGATAAACGCCAGGACTTCGCCGCCGACGTGCGCTGCGCGAGCAGCCTTATCGGTCATGACGCCCTTGGAGGTGGATACGATCGCGATACCCAGGCCACGGAGAACCTTGGGCAGCTCGTCTGCGCCGGCGTAGACACGCAGGCCAGGCTTGGAAACACGGCGCAGGCCGGACAGAGCCTTTTCGTTGCCGTTGTACTTCAGGGTGATGCGGATGGTGCCCTGGGTGCCGTCGTCGATCAGCTGGTAGTTCTTGATATAGCCTTCGTCCAGCAGGATCTTTGCGATGGCCTTCTTCATGTTGGAAGCAGGGACATCAACGGTGCTGTGCTTTGCGGAATTCGCATTGCGGATTCGGGTCAGCATATCAGCAATGGGATCTGTGATGTGCATAATGGACCTCCTAAATAAAGGTTACAGACGAAACAGCTCGTCTGTCAAAGCGTCAGGGTATCACAGGAACGCGGGCCGAGAGCGGCCAGGTATTCCTGTGACTTCTCACGCCGGAATACAGAAATTGCACGGCCGCCGGCGCGGCTCCTGCACAGGAGCCGGAACCGGTCGTGCCAACGAGGCGGCGCTTTGCGCCCGCCTCCATGAGAAGCCTGGCGGATTACCAGGATGCCTTTCTCACGCCGGGGATCTCGCCCTTATAGGCCAGCTCCCGGAAGCAGATACGGCAGACGCCGTAATCCCGCAGATAAGCGTGGGGACGGCCGCACAGCTTGCAGCGGTTGTAGCGGCGGGTGGAGAACTTGGGCTCTCTCTGCTGCTTCAGCTTCATAGATGTCTTTGCCATAGTTACACTCCTCCCTTGCTTATCTTCTGAACGGTGCGCCCATCAGGCTCAGCAGTTCGCGGGCTTCTTCATCGGTCTTTGCAGTGGTAACGATGACGATGTCCAGGCCGCGGATCTTGTCGATCTTGTCGTATTCGATCTCCGGGAAGATCAGCTGTTCCTTGATGCCCAGGGCATAGTTGCCGCGGCCATCGAAGGAGTCTGCGCTGATGCCGCGGAAGTCACGGACACGGGGCAGGGCGATGTTGAACAGACGGTCGATGAATTCCCACATCTTGTCCTGGCGCAGGGTGACCTTGACGCCGATGGGCATACCTTCACGCAGCTTGAAGTTTGCAACGGACTTCTTTGCCTTGGTGACGATGGGCTTCTGACCGGTGATGGTAGCGATGTCGTTGACAACGCTGTCCAGCACCTTGGTGTTTTCCTTGGCTTCGCCTACGCCGCAGTTGACGATGACTTTGACGAGCTTGGGGATCTCCATGGGGCTGGTGTAGCCGAACTTGCTCATGAGAGCAGGAGCGACTTCTGCAGTATATTTATCCTTCAAAGCAGGCATTGTAGATTACGCTCCTTTCACTCAAATTTCAGCGCCGCACTTCTTGCAGACGCGAACCTTCTTGCCGTCAGCCAGCAGCTTATGTGCCGGACGGGTGGGCTTTTCACACTTGGGGCAGACACGCATGACCTTGCAGGCGTAGATGGCGCCTTCCTTCTGGATGATGCCGCCTTCATCGCCCATCTTGCGGGGCTTGGTGTGACGGGAGCAGACGTTGACGCCCTGGACGATGACCTTGCCCTGTGCAGGCATGGCGGTCAGGACTTCGCCGATCTTACCCTTGTCTTTGCCGCTCAGGACGATGACCTTATCGCCCTGCTTGATGCTCATTTTCTTCATTCCATGGCACCCCCTTAAATAACTTCAGGAGCCAGGGACAGGATTCTCATGTAATCCTTGTCGCGCAGCTCGCGGGCCACCGGCCCAAAGATACGGGTGCCCTGAGGAGTCTTGTCTTCCTTGATCAGGACAGCTGCGTTTTCGTCGAAACGGACATAGGAGCCGTCGGGACGACGGACGCCGTGGGCAGTACGGACGATAACGGCCTTGACCACGTCACCCTTCTTTACCTGGCCACCAGGTGCGGCCTTACGCACGGAGGCGACGACCACATCACCGATGTTGCCATACTTACGGCGGGAACCACCCAGGACACGGATGGTCTTCAGCATCTTAGCGCCGGTATTGTCAGCTACTTTCAGATAGGATTCTTCCTGGATCATATATCGGCACCTCCTTACTTCGCGCGCTCGATGACTTCGACCAGTCTCCAACGCTTATCCTTGGACATGGGACGGGTCTCCATCACTTTTACCTTATCGCCCACATGAGCATCATTCAGCTCGTCATGGGCCTTCAGCTTATAGGTTCTCTTGACGATCTTGTTATACAGAGGATGTGCCACACGGTCGGCAATGGCGACAACGATCGTCTTATCCATCTTGTCAGATACGACCAGGCCGACTCTGGTTTTACGGGAAGAAGTTCTTTCCATTTCTTGCTCCTCCTTAGCGGCCTGCGGAAGCGGTCTGCTTCTCACGGATGATAGTCTTTACTCTTGCGATATCCTTCTTGACGTCAGCAATCTTGCCAGGGTTGGTCAGCTGATTGGTGGCGTGCTGGAAGCGCAAGTTGAACAGTTCCTTCTTCAGTTCCTCCAGCTTGGTTTCCAGTTCAGCGGGAGTCATGCCACGGATCTCTACTGCTTTCATTACGCTTCACCACCCTTCTCGGCTTCAACTTTCTTGACCATCTTGGTCTTGATCGGCAGCTTGTGGCTTGCCAGACGCAGTGCTTCACGAGCGACTTCTTCGGATACACCGCCGATTTCGAACATCACGCGGCCGGGCTTGACGACAGCGACCCAGTATTCCGGGGAGCCCTTACCTTTACCCATTCGGGTTTCGGCGGGCTGCTGGGTGATGGGCTTGTCGGGGAAGATCTTGATCCAGACCTTACCGCCACGCTTGGTGTAACGGGTCATGGCAACACGGGCTGCCTCGATCTGGCGGGAGGTGATCCATGCCGGTTCCAGCGCCTGGAGGCCGTAATCGCCATAGTTGACGACGGTGCCGCGGCTGGCCTTGCCAGTCATGCGGCCACGCATCTGCTTACGATATTTTACTCTCTTAGGCAGCAGCATTAGCGGTTTCCTCCTTCCTTGGGTTTGGAAGCGCCGTCATTGCGGCGATTGTAACCACCGGAACGGTTGTTGTCGCGGTTGCGGTTGTAGCCGCCGCGGCCGCGGCCGTCACGACGACGACGGTCGCTGCGTTCCCGGTAGGGCTTGGACAGGTCGATGGTACGGGGGGTGGTGCGCAGGGTCTGGCTGAGCACTTCGCCCTTGTAGATCCACACCTTGATGCCGATGCGGCCATAGGTGGTGGCAGCTTCTGCAAAGCCATAGTCGATGTCCGCACGCAGGGTCTGCAGGGGGATGGTACCTTCGTGATAGGTCTCGCTGCGGGCGATTTCAGCGCCATTGAGGCGGCCTGCCAGCATGACCTTGATGCCCTTGGCGCCGGAGCGCATGGAACGGCCGATGGCGTTCTTCATGGCGCGGCGGAAGCTGGTACGCTTCTCCAGCTGCTGGGCGATATTTTCAGCCACCAGCTGAGCGGTGGTATCCACTTCGTTGCGCTTGACTTCAACGATGTTGAGCTGAGTCGGCTTGCCGATCATCTTTTCCACCTGCTGACGCAGACGTTCTACTTCGGTCGCGTCCTTGCCCAGGATCATGCCGGGACGGGCGCAGTGGAGGTAGATGCGGACAACGGAGTTGTCTCGTTCGATCTCGATACGAGGCACGCCGGTTGCGTACAGGGTCTTTTTCAGGAATTTACGGATCTTCTGGTCTTCCACGATCAGGTCGCCGACCTTCTCGTTGCGGGCGTACCAGCGAGAATCCCAGTCTTTGATGACACCCACTCGGAAACCGTGGGGATTCACTTTCTGTCCCATATATCTCTACCTCCTTACTCCTTCTCTTTCACCACGATGGTGATGCGAGAAGTTCTTTTGTTGATGCGATAGCCGCGGCCATGCGCACGGGGGCGCATACGCTTGATGATCATGCCGGCATCGGCATACGCTGCGGAAACGTACAGCTTGGAGGGATCCATACCGTGGTTGTTTTCCGCATTGGCTGCGGCGCTCTTTACCAGCTTGATGAGGTATTCAGAGGCAGCCTTGGGAGTGTGCTGCAAAATGGCGGTTGCCATTTCGATGTCCTTACCGCGGATCAGGGCGCAAACGACGTTCACCTTGCGGGGGGAGATACGGGCAAAGGACAGTTTTGCTTTTGCTTCAGACATTATTTCCGTTCCTCCTTACTTGGTTTTGCCGCCGCTGTGACCCTTGAAGGTCCGGGTGGGAGCGAATTCACCCAGCTTATGGCCGACCATATCTTCGGTCACATAGACGGGGATGAACTTCTTGCCATTGTAGACGTTGATGGTGTGGCTGACGAAGGAGGGGAAGATGGTGGAGCTACGGCTCCAGGTCTTCAGCACCTTTTCCTGGCCACTGGCATTGATTTCTTCGACTCGCTTCAGCAGCTCGGGGGCGCAGAAGGGGCCTTTCTTAACAGATCTGCTCATTCTTAGATAGCCTCCTTACTTAGCGTTACGATGCCGTACGATGAACTTCTCGGTACGGTTCTTCTTCTTACGGGTCTTGTAACCCAGAGCCGGCTTACCCCAAGGAGTGACAGGGCCGGGACGGCCGATGGGGGCGCGGCCTTCGCCGCCGCCGTGGGGATGGTCGTTGGGGTTCATGACGGAGCCGCGGACGGTGGGACGGATGCCCATGTGACGCTTGCGGCCGGCCTTACCGATGTGGATGTTGCCGTGGTCTTCGTTACCGATCTGGCCAACGACGGCGCGGCATTCCATCTTGATCAGGCGATATTCGCCGGAGGGCAGACGAACCTGTGCGTAAGCGCCTTCCTTTGCCATCAGCTGAGCCTGCTGACCTGCTGCGCGGACGAGCTGAGCGCCGCGGCCGACGTGCAGTTCGATGCAGGAGATGACGGTACCAACGGGGATGTTGGCGATGGGCAGGCAGTTGCCGGGCTTGATGTCTGCTGCGGGGCCGGATTCCACCACGTCGCCAGCCTTCAGGCCGGACTGCGCGATGATATAAGCCTTGGTGCCATCTTCGTACTGGATCAGTGCGATGTTGGCGCTGCGGTTGGGATCGTATTCCAGACGCAGGACGGTTGCCTGACCTTCCTTATCACGCTTGAAGTCGATGATACGGTAGATCTTCTTGCCGCCGCCGCCTCTGTGGCGAACGGTGATACGACCATAGTTGTTGCGGCCGCCCTTCTTGTTCAGAACCTCGGTGAGGCTGCGCTCGGGCTTAGCCTTTTTATCAATGCCCTCGAACTTGGACACCGTCATGTGGCGGCGTGCGGGGGTCGTGGGCTTGTATTTACGAATAGCCATGCTGCGTTACCTCCTTACACCATCTGTTCGAAGAGCTCGATGGTCTTGGAGTCAGCGGTGAGCTTGACGATCGCCTTTTTCCAGTCGGCGCGCTTGCCGGGACGAGCCATACCCATCCGCTTTTTCTTGCCATCATAGTTCATAGTGGTCACTTTTTCGACCTTTACATCAAAGATCTTTTCCACTGCCTTTGCGATCTCCACCTTGTTGGCTCTCTTGTCCACAACGAAGGTGTACTTGCGATCGGCAGTAGCAGCCATGGAAGCCTCGGTAACGACGGGCTTCCTGATGATATCATAAGCAGTCATTACGCATAAACCTCCTCGATCACAGCCAGTGCTGCCTTATCCACGACCAGGCTCTTTGCGTTGAGCAGATCATAGACGGACAGGATGTTGGCGGGGGTGGTCTTCACGCCGGGCAGGTTGCGGGCGGACAGAACCACGTTGGTCTTAACGCCTTCGGTGATGACGACGCTCTTGCCTGCTTCCATGGTGTCCAGCAGGGACTTCATGGACTTGGTCTTGATTTCGGGCAGATCCAGGCCATCGACGACCAGGATGCGGCCGTTGGCGGCCTTATCGGACAGGACGCTCTTGAGCGCCAGTCTCTTGAGCTTCTTGTTCAGGGTGTAGCGATAGGAACGGGGCTTGGGTGCGAACACGATGCCGCCGTGGGTCCACTGGGGGCTGCGGATGCTGCCGTGACGGGCACGGCCGGTGCCCTTCTGTCTCCAGGGCTTTCTGCCGCCGCCGGACACTTCGCCGCGGGTCAGGGCGGACTGAGTGCCCTGCCGGCAGTTTGCCAGGTGATTCTTCACCACGGCATGGACAGCAGTTTCATTGGGTTCGATCCCGAACACAGCTTCTGCCAGTTCGACCTCGCCCACCTGCTTGCCAGTGATATCATACAGATTAGCCTTAGGCATGATGGTACTCTCTCCTTTCCCTTATCTTGCTCTTGCGGAAGCCTTCTGCGGGTTACGACCGGAAGCCTTCTGCGGGTTGACGCTGATGCCAGCATCGCCAGTGTGGACGACATTGACCTTAGCGGTGCTCTTCAGGAATACCACGCCGCCCTTGGGGCCGGGGATGGCGCCGCGGACTGCGATCAGGTTGATCTCAGGATCGACCTGGACGACTTCCAGGTTCTGAATGGTGACCTGTTCGTTGCCCATCTGGCCGGCGCCGATCTTACCCTTCCGGATACGGGAAGGCGTAGAGGTGGAGCCCATGGAGCCTGCGTGACGATGGACGGGGCCGCCGCCGTGGCTCATGGGGGTGCGGTGTGCGCCGTGGCGCTTGATGACGCCGGCAAAGCCCTTGCCTTTGCTGATGCCGGTGACGTCGATGCGGTCGCCGATGGCGAAGGTGTCTGCCTTGAGCTCATCGCCCACGTTCAGAGATTCATAGTTGTCCAGTTTGAATTCCTTCAGGACTTTCAGGTTGCCGACGCCTGCCTTTGCCAGGTGACCCTTCTGGCCACGGGTGAGGTGCTTGTCGGTGGTGGGCATGAAGCCCAGCTGTACGGCCTCGTAGCCGTCTTTTTCGGCGGTCTTCTTCTGCACGACACTGCAGGGGCCCGCCTCGATGACGGTAACGGGCACGACCTTGCCGTCGGCGTCAAAGATCTGGGTCATGCCGACCTTTTTGCCGATGATTGCCTTTTCCATACGGTTGTTTCCTCCTTGGTATAGGTTATTGGTTGAGAGTTTTCAAAAAAATCTGACGACTTTTTTGAGCGAGTCAGAACTGCGTTCGATTCGTTGTCGGCGAACCGTGCGATGGCTTTTGGGTGAAGCCTATGACCTCTCAACATGACCCCCCCGACTCGCAAGCCGCCGGGGAACGGGTTCTACAAACAGTAAAAAATGTGTGGTTCCGATCTCATGTTCCGGAACCTGACTGAAACGCTGCTGAATGTGGAAATTACAGCTTGATCTCGATTTCCACGCCTGCGGGCAGCTGCAGCGCCATCAGGGATTCGACCGTCTTGGGGGTGGGGTTCTGGATGTCGATCAGACGCTTGTGAGTCCGGCGCTCAAACTGCTCACGGCTATCCTTGTACTTGTGGACAGCGCGCAGGATGGTGACGATCTCTTTCTTGGTGGG
>OLOL01000015.1_pt1 | contig 176706 bp, 137 predicted proteins | sample 1673081 | NCBI WGS metagenome assembly OLOL01 (sample SAMEA3136753, study PRJEB25190) | human gut metagenome
GGACTTTGGATATTCGTAGTGGTCAACAAAGGGCTTAATGACAATGGCGGCAGTTCTGGCATAATTGGCGACCTGCTGGTGTGATATCCTGATTCCGTAAAGGTCATAAAGAGCCTGTGCCGTCTTACGGAGGGAAAGCTGGAGGTTCACATGCATGGTGAGGCACAGGGACATGATGTGTGCGTTATGTTTGGAAAACTTCAGGGAGGAGGAATTCTTAGGCAGGGAGTCTAAGTCCATGCGAAAGAAATCTACCGTGAATTCCCGGTAAAGGTAGTGCAGCTTATACTTGTTTTTGTCGTAATCCTCCTCCAGGAGGTTCTTGTCAACCTTGGAGAGGTTATGAAGGTAGAAGGAACACCTGGGGTTGACGCATTTATGGATGCGGAAGAACTTCCGGTCTTTCTTGGGGACGAGGGAATGGCCGCAGTAAGGGCATACAAAGCGTAGGGGAGAGGTGACAACATCGCCGGTGACAAAGGTCTGTCCACAGATTTTGCATTGGTACTGTCCGTTGCCGCCATTGTTGTCGTAGAGGTAGTGGTGAGGTGCCCCACAAAGCGGGCAGAAGACATCTTCCGGGATGGATTTTCCATTGCGGCGCTGAACCGGTTTGACCGGTTTGCCGTATTTCCAGAGATAGTACTCCAGAAGGAATTGCCAATCCTGTTTGAGGAACGGTTTGATGAGAGGGAGGCGGTCGGTGGTGAACTTCTGGTACTTAGGGGAGTGGGAATCATCGAAGGCCCACTGTCTGAGGGGAATATATCTGCAGATGAGATTCAGGAGCCAGCAGATAGTTTTACATTGTTCTTGAATTATAGTAAGTAAATAGAGTATAATGTTATCCATAGCAATGATCCATCCTTAGGTTATGTTGGTTGTGGTGACTACATTATACCAAAAAGGGGAGGTCATTGCTTTTTTATTTTCAAAAAGCGGTATAATCCCTGAAAATACAAGGTTTTTAATAAAAACGGAGTGTCAGACTTGACACTACCGAAGCGGGAAAGGAGGCTGCAGCATGAAGAATTACGATTTCCACCATCTGCTGGAGCCTGTGGAATTCCAGGAATTTGCCAGAGATATGATACAGGTGCGGGAAAAAATACGCCTGGAAGCGTTCCGGGAAGGGCCGGATCAGGGAATGGACGCCCGATGCATCACCCCTGATGGGAAATGCATTGTCATGCAGGCAAAGAGATGGGCCAATGAAAGCGCCCTTCGCTGGAAGGAACTGAGGGAAGAAAAGAAAAAAGCGGACAGGATAAAGCCTGACCGGTATATTCTTGTGCTGTCCAGAGATGTGAGCCCGGAACAGAAAAAGAAAATCCGGGAGCTGTTCCATCCTTATATTATTGCCGATGAGGATATTGTGACGGGAAAGGATCTGAATGGCTATCTGGGAAGCAATGACGCCGGATATGCCCAGGCAGAGGAAAAATATTATAAGCTGTGGATTCAGAATACAGATGTGCTCAAGCGGACCATAAGAGATGCGGTCAACGGGGAACTGCTGGCGGAATCCAGGCTGGAATGGGAGAAGGCGAAGCAGAATGCGGAGGTTTTTGTGGAAACCGCCGTATATGAAGAGGCCAGGAGGCTTCTGGCAGGAAACCGGGCAATCATAATATCGGGAGAGCCTGGGATCGGAAAAACAACGCTGGCAAATCAGCTGGCTATATTCTGGCTGTCACGCAAGGGCTTCGATACCTACCTGTGGGCGGAGTCGGTGGGAGATCTGTATAAGGCCCAGGATATGCCGGGGAAAAAGGTGGTCGTTTACGATGATTTCTGGGGAAGCAATTTTCTGAACGCATACGGGTCGGGAAAAGAGGAAAGACGGCTTGCAAGGCTGATAGAAACCGTGCGGACACGCACGGATTTCATCCTCATCATGACAACGAGAGAATATGTGCTGGAACAGGGGATGCGGCAGAATGAAGAGCTACGGAGCCTTCTGGAAAGGCATAAGCTGGAATGCAGGCTGAAGGCTTATTCCGATACGGAAATGGTGCGGATCTATCTGGGACACCTTCGGAAAGCCTCTCTGACCTGGGAACAGATGAAGGAGCTGTATCGGATTCATGATCAGGCAGTGCTTTCTTCCTATTATAATCCCCGGATCATCCAGATGTACCTGAATTCCGTCCGTCCTGAGAATGAGCCGAAAGAGTGTGCATACAGACTGCTGCAGTATCTCCGTCAGCCGGAAGATTTCTGGGAACAGATTTTTCAGAATCTTTCCGACGAGGCGAGAATCTTTTTCATGCTCATGGATCTGATGCCCCTTCCGGTGAATCTGACGGATGCCCATAAATGCTATCAGGCGGCTGTGGCCGGTGAAAAAGAAGGCAGTCTCTATCGGGAATTTGAACGCGTGATCGCAGAACTGGAAAAAACGGCGATCTGTACGGAGACAGTGCCGGAAGCTGGAAATGCCTTGCGGGTACGTTTCCAGAACCCTTCGGCAAAAGACTTCATCCATCAGTACATAAGCCGGAACTTTGCCCAGTACAGGGAAATGCTGCTGCGGGGCAGCTGTTATTTCGAATGCTGCAGCAGTCTGCTGGAACTCAGTATTAAGGCGGAAACCGATATGGAATATTACCGGAGGGTGATGGAAAGGGCGGTTTCTCTGGAAGACAGGTGTTTTTTTGAATACGATCGGGAGTACTATTCTTATTATGAACTTCTGCAGGGATACCGGGAGATTTGGGGAGAGCCTTTCCGGGATTGGTTTGCGGAGAAGTTCCGAAAGCTGCTGGATGATGTAGAAACAGCTTCGGAGGATATGAGTACGGAGGATTTGAAGGAATTTCCCAAGGCCGCGGGAAAGGCTATAGAACGCAGGCTTTATGAGGGGAAGGAGGAAGTAATTGTTCTCTATCTGAAAGCGATGATGAAAAACGGGCTGCCTTTTCAGCTGGGGGATCTGCCTGTTTCACTGAAAGAGGCAGGCAGTATTTACGCGGCGGCGCACAGGGAAGAGCTTACCGGTTATCTGGAATGGTATTACCGAAGAGAGATGTGCCTGGCAGCGGTGCAGAATAATGTGTTCTATTTTGAGGAGCTTCTGTATGAGATAGAAAAAAGCCAGGAAGAGATGGCGATAACGTTCAGCGGGGAGCTGACGGAAAAGGAGAACAAATATTCCTCCTGGCTGGACGAGGATAAGATAGAATGGGAAGAGGAATCGGAGGAAGACGAGGAAGAGGAATACCGGTATGAAGAGACTGTGGAAGAGTTCCGGAAAAGCATGGAGGATATTGACAGGGAAGACTAGAAGGCCGTGCGGGAATATATCCGTTACGGCAATGTGGATAAGGATACCAAACTGCGGCTGCTGGAGATCGGACACCTGGAGGAACCATGGTACTGGGCTGATTTTCTGAAAACGGAATCCGGGGCGGTTCTGCTTATGAATATTGTGGAAGAAAAGGGGCGGCTGGCGGATAACCTGAAGGATGCATTGATGGATATAGTGTCTTATCTGGCCGGAAAAACAGGGATTACGGAAATGGAATTTACGTTTTTTGTCAAAAGCCTGCGGCCTGTTGTGAAAAAAGGGTCTGTTATTTGGTCGGAAATAGAACTGGAAGAGAAGGCGGAAAGGTATTTTGCGGGACGGGAGAAAGAGACGGTAAGGACTTTGTGTGGGTGCGGTTTTCTGCGTAAATGGAACCAGTGGTATTGTGTGGTGAATCCCGGTTTGTTTCTTGTTTCGGAATTGTATTTTTATGCCATAGGTACGGAAGCGGAGAAGAAATGCTTATGCCGGTTGTGGTTTGATGATTCGGCTTCGTATTTTTATGACTGGCAGTTTGCATACCGAGAACAGGAGGCATTGGAAGGGCTGCTGGAACTGGACAGGGAAGCAATGGTGAGCTATGCGTTGAAGCCGTTGGCACAAAAATACTGTGAACGTATGGAAACGGCTGAAGGAGTGGATGCGTGGAAAAAGATTCCGGTAAGCCTGGAGATTAAGTGTGATGTAAGCACTCAGGGAGAAGTACTGGGTGGACGCCATAATACTTCAGTTTTCTGGGAATTGCTGGATGCGGCCGGAGAAGGGGGAATATTGGATATCCTTCCTGAAAGCTTCACCGCGGGGCAGCTGGAACGGATGAAGTCGGAAGGATGTCTGGAAGAAACGGAGTACCGGCATGAGACATATTGGGTAGCGGATGTGGCTAAAGCAGGGGCGGAAATTCTTGAAGAATGCGGGATTGCGGAAAGGGTGAGGGAGTTATGGAAGAAGATAAAGAGTTATGTCGGCTGAGCATGAAACTGGGCAGTGCACTGAATAAATACGGGTTCGTCAATGATTATTGGATCACGCTGGAGAACATGTCGGAGAACTATGATTTTATATTGGAGGACATCGATCCCGGCGCTTTTACAGGCTGGTCCGATGATAAAATCACGGAGAAGGCTTCTGAGATGCTGCGCGTTACCGGGGAACTGTTTGAAAAGATGCTGGAGGACTGCGAAAGGGATTTGCTGGATGCGGTGGCTGGTATCGCGGCTTTGGGGGAGGAAAAGGCAAGGCTGGTGTGGGAGGATACGGTTTCGTGGGAGGAACTGGTGGATATGGATGCGGAGGAGATATATCTGCGACTGACGGGAGGTGAGGAGGAGATGGAAGGAGGGGAGGATGAGGAAGAATGAAATATGCAGTTATATCTGATATTCACGGAAATATGGATGCTTTGGATGCTGTTTTGTCGGATGCCGAAAAACAATCGGCCGATATTTTTCTCTTTGCCGGGGATTACTGTCTGAGCATGCCTTTTCCTGAACAGGCAGTACAGCGCATAGCCTGTATGGATAATGCTTTTGTTATCAGAGGGAATGAGGAGCAATACATCGAAAGAATGCAGGGAGAGGATGAAGGGCGCTGGGAAGGCGGCCAGATGCATATTTCTTGCTGGTGCGCACAGGCTCTCAGTGATGAAAGCAAGATGTTTCTGCGTAGGCTTCCGGAAAGAAAACAGTTCCGGGATGAGGAAAGCGGTGTTGTTTTCCATATGTCTCATTCATCACAGGATATCATAGGAAATGCGGAACTGAGTAAATTCAGCTGCCCTACCATTCCTCTTATGTATAAAGAAAGGGAATTAAAACACAGTCAGCTTCTGTCGGATATCAGAAAGCATCTGTCTGGAAATGAAGAGTTTCAGAGACAGTGTGATAAGCTGGAAGATGGGGTATATATTTTTGGACATTCACATATACAATGGTTTATACAAAAAGGGAAAAAGATATTTATAAATCCCGGCTCCTGCGGCCTTCCCATGGATAGCTGCGAAAGGGGTGCCCCCTATACTTTGATAGAAGCTGATGAGAAAGGAATTACAATAGATGAGAGAAGAATTCCTTATAATATGGATGATTTTATAAAAAAATTCAAAGAAAGTGATCAATACAAAAAGGTTCCTGTCTGGAGTAATATTCGTATTCGGGAACTGCAGGCCAGAAGAGAGCATTTATATTTTTTCCTGAAATATGCTGAGGAATATGCAGAGCGTACGGGAGATCCCGTCCGCCCTTTTACACGGAAAACATGGGAAGCCGCCTATAAGGAATGGGAGAAAAGATAAACGGAAATCTGTGAAAGATCATATCGAGGAGCGAGCAATCGATATTGCAAACTATATTATTGATTACAATGCCACTGTGCGCCAAAACGCAAAACAGTTCGGCATCAGTAAATCTACCTTACATAAGGAAGTAATAAAATAGAATGGTTTTTGTGGATGGTATGATAGGGTATAAAGAAGCGATTTTTATAGGAGCGTCTGTGAAGTGGGAAGTTCTTTCCCTATTTTCAGATGCTTTTTTAATAGATTAAGCTTGAGAATTTTGTGTATAATATGTTGACCATATAGCACAATATAGTTATAATAAATGTGAGGTGATAACATTTTATGGAACGTAAAATATTAAATAAATTGATCAAATGGAAAAACAGCCCCAAAAGAATGCCGCTTTTAATTTATGGGGCAAGGCAGGTAGGAAAAACCTATACGGCCCTGACCTTTGGCAAGCAATATTATAAAAATACGGTATATATCAACATGGAAGGTTCCACGGAAATAGCAGCTATTTTTGAACGTGATTTAAACTGCGAGAGAATTTTACGTGAGCTTTCTGCTAAAAGCGGGCAGACTATATTAAAAGGCGATACGCTTTTGATTTTTGATGAAATCCAAAGCTGCGAGCGTGCCTTGACTTCTCTCAAATATTTTTGCGAAGAAGCGCCGGAATATCATATCATTGCAGCTGGAAGCCTGCTAGGTGTGGCGTTAAATCGTGAGAAGTATTCCTTCCCGGTGGGAAAGGTGGATATGCTTACCTTATATCCATTGGATTTTGAAGAGTTCCTGTGGGCAACGGATAACAGGAAGATGTGCGAACTTATCAAAGAATGTTATGAGGACTTTTTGCCAAACCCCCTTCATGACACAGCCATGGATTTGTACAAAAATTATCTGGTGGTGGGCGGTATGCCGAGGGCTGTCAGCGAGTATATGGATACGAAGGATTTTGATTTTGTCGTTGCGGCACAGAAAAGCCTGAACGATGCTTACATTGCGGATATGGCCAAATATTCCACGCCTCATGAAACGACAAAAATAATGGCGGCATGGGCAAGTATTCCCGCCCAGCTTGCAAAGGAAAACAGGAAGTTTCAGTATAAAGTCATTAAATCCGGCGCAAGGGCTTATGAATATGAAACGCCTCTGGATTGGCTGCGTACTGCGGGAATTGTAAATAAGTGTATACGTGTCAGAGAGGGGAAAATGCCCCTGCCCGCCTATGCAGACAATGATTCCTTCAAGGTTTACATGGTAGATACCGGACTTCTTTGTTCTAAATTTGAGATCGCCGCAAATATAGTTTTAAGCAGTTCCCCCAGTTTTGACGGGTTTAAGGGGGCACTGGCGGAAAATTACGTCATGCAGGCATTAGTGACAAATGGGATATCGCCCTATTATTGGAGCTCCCAGGGTAAGGCTGAACTTGATTTTGTATTTCAGGATCGTAAGGGAAATATTGTTCCGCTGGAATGTAAGTCGACAGACAATGTGCGGGCAAAGAGCTTGAAAACTTTTATTTCGCTCTATGAACCGGCGTATTCGGTACGGGTGTCGGCAAAGAACTTTGGGTTTGAGAACGGAATTAAGAGTGTTCCGCTATATGCGGTGTTTTGCTTGAAAGGTTGAGAAGATTCAAAAGGAAATATATGATATATATATAAAGGTAACCGCTTACTTTGGGCAGTTACCTTTTTAATGGAAAATATTTGAAGGGGATGGACTGGGAAGCTGCCCATAAAGAATAGGAGAAAAGATAAACGGAAATCAGTTTTTATTTTCGCGTCCTGAAAAGTTGACATACTGGATTTCATACCCGCATACATTGTAAAAACAAGTTTTCCGGGGGAAATCCGTGAAAGATTATATCGAGGAGCGAGCAATCGATATTGCCAACTATATTATTGATTACAATGCCACTGTGCGCCAAACCGCAAAACAGTTCGGCATCAGTAAGTCTACCGTACATAAGGATGTTACGGAACGCCTGTCTCAGATTAATCCCGCGTTGGCCAGGGAAGCCAGAAAGGTGCTGGATGTGAACAAGTCCGAGCGCCATATCCGAGGCGGACTGGCAACAAGAGAAAAGTATTTACACCAGTCACAAAACGGAATACAATAAACAAGTAATAATCCTGTTAAAAAAGCGAAAAGGATTTGTAAGGTACAAAAGAAAAAAATTAGGGGCGGAAAATAGGAATGCTTTATTCAAATAAGGATCTGAAAAAACTGATTATTCCTCTGGTCATTGAACAGACACTGGCGATAGCGGTTGGTATGGCGGATACCATTATGATTTCCGTTGTAGGAGAGGCGGCCGTATCGGGCGTGTCTCTGGTTGATACCGTGAATATCCTGCTGATCAATATCTTTTCAGCGCTTGCCACGGGCGGCGCGGTGGTGGCCGGGCATTTCCTGGGACAGAAGCATCCGGAAGAAGCCAGTAAGGCGGCCTGGCAGATCATCATGTTTGCCACAACGCTGGCCCTGGCGATATCCGTGCTGTTCATCGGCTTCCACGACCAGCTGCTGCGCCTTATATTCGGAAAAATAGATACGGATGTAATGCAGTCCGCCAAAACCTACCTGATCATAACAGCAGTCTCTTTTTCGGGACTGGCAATCTATAATTCCTGTGCCGCCATATTCCGCTCCATGAATAACGCCAAAGTAACCATGTGGATTTCCCTGTTAATCAATGCGATTAACATTACGGGAAATGCCATCTGTATTTTCGGCCTGAAATGGGGCGTTGCAGGAGCGGCTATCCCCACCACGGTTTCCCGTTTTGTGGGAGCCATTGTAATTTTCTGCATGATGTTTAATCCGAAGAAGCCGATTAATTTCTGCGGACAGATCCGTTTTAAGTTCAATGGAGATTTGATTAAAAAGATTCTTTATATCGCCGTTCCCAACGGCATGGAGAACAGCATGTTCCAGCTGGGCAAAATCATGGTTTTAAGCGCTGTTGCGACTATGGGGACATCGGCAATTGCCGCCAACGCGGTTGCCAATACGCTGGCGTCCTGGAATATCCTGGCCGGACAGGCAATAAACCTGGCTCTGGTATCCGTATCAGCCGTATGTGTGGGAGCCGGGGAATATAAACAGGCAAGATATTATACCAGAAAATTGATGGCGATTACCATTGGCGTTACCGCGGTGATTTCCGTGATTATGTATGTAAGCATGCCCGTGCTGGTTAAAATGTACAGCCTGGGGCCTGAAGCCGCAAAAATGGCAACGGATGTGATGCGTTTCCATAATATTATGGTAGTGCTTTTCTGGGTGCCCTCCTTCACATTGCCCAATACGCTCCGTTCGGCGGGAGACGTTATATGGACGATGGTGATTGCTATCCTTTCCATGTGGATTTTCCGGGTAGGAGCCTCCTACCTGTTTACATACCAGTTCGGCCTGGGGCTGCTGGGCGTATGGGGAGCTATGGTGATTGACTGGGTGTTCCGGGCAATCTGCTATATCTGGCGGTACCGGGGACACAAATGGGAAACGGCTATGAACAGACAGCGGGAGCAATAAACCTGCTGTCTGTTTTTGTACGAAAGAATGACAGCCGTGCGGATGGAAATAGACGAAGGATGAAAAATAGCATAAAATAAGGAAGATACGGGAAAGAAAAGGTTTTGACAAACAGCAGTGAGTATTTTATAATGAAATGAATTTTTATATGATACTTATTTTACTTAAAAAAGTCACCTGTAATTTTATCCAAAAGTACGAACACGCCGCATGGCGGTAGAATGGAGGAAAAATGGAAAGAGAATTAGTGATAGTTCTGGACTTCGGCGGACAGTATAATCAGCTGATTGCCAGAAGAGTCAGAGAATGCAACGTTTACTGCGAGGTTCACCCCTACACCATGAGCCTGGAGGAAATCCGTGAAAGAAATCCCAAAGGCATTATTTTTACAGGCGGCCCTAACAGCGTATACGGCGATGATTCTCCTTCCTGTGATAAAGCGATTTTTGAAATGGGGATTCCGGTACTGGGTATCTGCTACGGCGCCCAGCTGATGAACCACCTTTTAGGAGGCACCGTATCCACGGCTCCGGTTCGTGAATACGGGAAAACGGAGGTGCATTTTGATACAAGTGGGAAGATGTTTACCAATGTATCGGAGACTTCTGTATGCTGGATGAGCCATACGGATTATATTTCCCAGCCTGCGCCGGGATTTGAAATAAAAGCAACTACTCCGGTATGTCCGGTAGCTGCGGCTGAAAATGTGGAAAAAGGCCTGTATTGCGTGCAGTTCCATCCGGAAGTGGTGCATACACGGGAAGGAAAGAAGATGTTGGCTAATTTCCTGTTTGACGTCTGCCATTGTGCAGGGGACTGGAAAATGGATTCCTTTGTGGAGACGAGTATACAGGCTCTTCGTGAGAGAATCGGAAACGGAAAAGTCCTGTGCGCCCTTTCCGGCGGCGTGGATTCCTCTGTGGCAGCAGTGCTGCTGTCAAAAGCGGTGGGAAAACAGCTTACCTGTGTGTTTGTGGATCACGGCCTGCTTCGCAAAAACGAAGGGGATGAGGTGGAAGAGGTATTCGGCCCTGATGGCTCCTATGATTTGAATTTTATCCGGGTGAATGCCCAGCAGCGTTTTTATGAGAAGCTGGCCGGAGCCGTGGAACCGGAAGATAAGAGAAAGATAATCGGGGAAGAATTTATCCGGGTGTTTGAAGAAGAGGCGAAGAAGATCGGGAAAGTGGATTTCCTGGTACAGGGGACGATCTACCCGGATGTGATTGAAAGCGGTCTTGGTAAATCTGCGGTGATTAAGAGCCATCATAATGTGGGAGGGCTTCCGGATTATGTGGACTTCAAGGAAATCGTGGAGCCTCTGCGGCTGCTTTTTAAGGATGAGGTGCGTGCGGCAGGAAGAGAACTGGGAATTCCGGAGAAGCTGATCAGCAGGCAGCCTTTCCCCGGGCCGGGACTGGCTATCCGGATTATCGGAGAGGTGACGGAAGAGAAGGTTCGGATGCTGCAGGATGCGGATGCGATTTATAGGGAAGAGATCGCGGCGGCGGATCTGGAGGAGAAGCCGGATCAGTATTTTGCGGCGCTCACTAATATGCGGTCTGTCGGGGTTATGGGAGACGAGAGAACCTATGATTATGCGATTGCGCTGCGCGCGGTGACGACGACGGACTTTATGACAGCGGAATTCGCGGAACTGCCTTGGGCGTTGATTGGGAAGGTCAGCAGTCGGATTGTGAATGAGGTGAAGCATGTGAACCGGGTGCTTTATGATTGTACGGGGAAGCCGCCGGCTACGATTGAGTTTGAGTAGTACAAGGATGTATAATCTATTCTATATAGCAGATAATCCCTAAGATTGGCGGTTGTATTTACACTGCTTTTGTTTGCATAGATTTTGTTGCTCCAACTTTATTTCTAAGGAGATAGGATGAACAATCAATTTAGTACACAAGAATATGTAAGAATGTTAGGCAAAGAGCTAGTATTTGAGTTTGATAAGGCTGGAATGACAACTCATCCTCATGCAGTTGGCAGTGGGCGGGAAAATAGTGCTAGAATGAAACTTAAAAATATACTGCCAGCCGGAGTTGGAGTTGGGAGTGGATTTGTAATAGATAGTTTTGGCAATACATCTCAGCAATGCGATATTATACTTTATGAAGAGAATTTTTCAATGAAGTTTATAGTTAATGAGGATCAGGCTAATACATATTATAATTGTGAAAGTGTTATTGCTGTTGGTGAGGTTAAATCTGTAGCGAGTATGACAGAAGTTAAAGATGCGGTTAAAAAACTTAGTAAGGTTAACCAGTTGAAAAGGTATAATGATGATGGGTATAATTATAGAAAATATTTGTCAGCGACAGCAATTCGCAACAGTCTTGGTGATGAAAAAATAGAGTATAATAGTGATGGAGATACTTTAAAACAAATTTTCACATTCTTATTATGTCAAGAACTCAATGCTAAAACATACAGTATAATAAAATACATGAAAGAAAAGTGTAATAAGGAATGTGAATATATAAATAAAATTTTGTCTATCAATGGAGCGTATATCTCTTTTTTAGATACAAAACAAGATATAGTAAGAGTCCTGCCGGGAAGAATTGGTGCTGACGCAGTATTTAATATGGTGGACAATCAATATACCTTTAATTACTTTATTCATGACTTAGTAGATTTTATAGCACATGCTACGACAGTTCCATTGGACTATGGACGTTATCTATCGTTATCTATGCAGATAGAAGACTTGAAAGAGGTTTTACCAATATAAAAGTGGCAATATTTAGGCAACAGAAAATCAGTAAGCTATAATAATTGATGTAATTGAAATAAAAGTGGCGTGTTTTTGTACAATACTTAAACAAATACAATTAAGAGCAACAAAGGACACGCCGAATTTGAATAGTGGACAGGGAGCCGGGAAGCCGCTTAAATAGCGGACTTTCCGGCTCTTTATGTGGGGAGTGCTACATATATTAAAGAATGTTTAGTTGATAAATTTTGTGGCATTTTAAATTATTAATAAAAGATAGCTTTTTTATTTTTAGCTAATCAGGATAATTTAGTGTCCTTTGCATTTTGTCGTTAGATATCGTCGAATAGTTATCATATTGTGCCATATTATGATCTCCTATAAATTCATTTAAATATAGTATGCAACACTTACAAGTGTGAAGATACATCTTAAAATGGATAAGTAGATAATGTCAATAGGATTCATCACTATAATGTAGGAAACATCATTTTTTATTGTAAATTCATATATTTCAGTGTATAATTTGAGACATATGAAACTGAGGATTGCACAATGGGAATGGCAAAAAAATCAGAATAATACTCTTGGAAAGAGATATGACTATAAAGGATTTGGCAGGGAAGATCGGAACCAATGGAAACAATTTGAGTAACAAGCTGTCACGTGACAATTTTTCGGAGAAAGAGTTGAGGGATATTGCGGTGGTACTGAATTGTGATTATGATAGGATATTTGCTTTGAGGGATAATGGGAAAATAGTATAAATATTTATTTGTTTAATGACTGTGTACAAGAAAGATGAGATGTTTTATGAGAATAGCATTTTGGAATACATATAAGAACAAAAATATTAACAGATATATACATAGTCTAATAATAGAAAACAATATAGATGTTTTAGTATTGGCAGAATATGAAGCAAATATAGATGAGCTTGATAATTTGATGAAGGAATCAGGTATTAATTTTTTACAGTATTTTACTCCAGGGTGTGAAAGAATTATAATATATGGTAAATATGAAATTGTTGATCCAGGGTACCAAAATAATTATTTTTCATCGCAAATAATTAATAAAGAATATATATTATGTTGCGTCCATTTACCTAGTAAACTAAATGGAGATAGAATGAAAAAAGATATTGTTATAAGAAATATAGTTAAAGAAGTGGAGAATCTTGAGAAGAAGTTGAATTTGGAAAATACAATTATTGTTGGTGATTTTAATGAAAATCCATATGAACTTGGATGCCTTGGAGCTGACAGATTTCACGGGATTCCGATATATGAAGACACAACTAGAGAATTTAGAATTATAATGAAAGAAAGATTTAGAATGTTTTATAATCCAATGTGGAATTTGTTAGGAGATTTTGCTTATCCACCAGGAACTTTTTATTATGTTGGTAATGAGGTTGATAATTCATTTTGGAATGTGTATGATCAAGTTATGATTAGACCATGTATTAGAGAAAAATTTATTGATAATGAATTAAAAATTATTTTTCAAACTAAAATAGGGTATTTAATTGATAAAAATAAACATCCATCAAAATTAATCAGTGATCATTTGCCTATTGTTTTTGAAATAAAGGAGAATTAATATATGAAATATAATTTGAATAGTGATTATAACTTTGAAGAAACGGAAATTATTGCACCTGAAAAGTTAGTTAGCGATATTTGTAGTGAGTTAACTGAAATAACAAGGGGATATGTTCAAGGTAATATTGGAGAATATGACGGAGAAATCTTCTCTTTTGACAAACTATCATTTGCTGCAGCTTTTGCTAATCTTACAGCAACTACAAGAATTGACGTACAAGATAAATTAGGGACAATAGGAGAAGATGAGTTTAAATATGAATTTTATTTGTCCTCTAATTATATTGAAAATTTTAAATATAGAATTATGTTTTTAAAATATGGTATAGGAGGTTATCCGGTAACAGTAGTATTAGAGCAAGGTATCGCTGATGAAATTCAACAAAAGGAAGAATCTGGTTATATTTTTACTTGCGATACGGCAAAAGAATTTGAAACTTTATGTATAGGGATATTAAATAGTAAAATGATGAAAAAAGTAATACAAGATTTAATAAGTGCAGCAAATAGAAAGCTGCAGATAATTGAAGATAATAATTGAGTATATCAATAATAAGTATACTTTAAAGAGTTACAAATAGATTTAAAGGATTGAAATAGTATGGCATTGTTGAGTAGCTATGCATTGTGAAATAATAAAGGAGGAGTGTTTAAAAGTACTATAACTTTTCAAGAAATTTGTAAATGCAGAGATGAATTATATCACCAACAGAATGATTTAAAGGGAACAGTATACAAGCTGGAACAGGATTTAAGTCGGTAGGGAATAAGGGAAGCCCCGAATAATGGCGGTTGCCCCTATCATTATTCATGTATTTTCTTCATTATCTATAGGAGTGGTATAGACTTCTAGCATCATCTGGTTACCTATACGAAAGCTGTCAATAAAATTTTGTTCTAATTCAAGTGGTAACAGGTCGAGGTAGAAATCTATCAATTCATCCAATCCTTCTTTTAATTTCTCCGGCACTTTGTAATAAATACAGAATAAGATTTAAAGGCTTTAGCTCAATTTACTTTGAAATCCGCTATTGTTGCCTGAAATTATGAGTATGGATATAATTCTCCATTATAAAGTTGTTCTAATGTTTTTCCATTTCGGAACCCCCTTATACTATTGTTACCATCTAATGACACAATACAAAAGTTTCTAATTAGTCACAAGGTTGGAGGGATAGTATGTAGTGGATATTGCAGAACATTCCACTAGGAAGAATCATTCAGACAGTACGAATGTCAAAGAATATGACGCAAAAAAAGTGGTGGAGTTATTACAACTAATGGGGAACATGATGGCACGAAGCACATTGACCAATATAGAAGCTGGAAAAAGCAATATCAAGGCCAGTGGCTTGAAAGCATTGCAAGTGTTGTTCGGTGTAGAGTACCATGAATTTTTTAAGGATTGAGAAAAGTGTTATTTTTATTTTCTCATAAAGACAGGAATAATTATAGATTTGGGTAAGTTTTGATACATGAGTGTTGCTAAATATTATAATATATGGGAATAAGACAAATGGAAGAAAATACTAATATCGAGATAGATACAGCAAAAATACTCAAGAAAATATATACCAATATTTTCTGTAGTTTTGAAGAACAATATATAATTGTTTTTCTTTGTGGTGGAGCAAGCACAAAAGCAAAAAAATCTTTAAGAGATAAGATACGTATAATGCTGGAAAATGAGAAAAAAAGATATTCTTGGTTACTGCCAATAAAGGTTTTTTATCCAGAGGATTTATTGATTGAAGTCTTAAATAAAACGAAAGATGCAGATTTGTTAAGCTACGAGCAGTTTTTGGCGAATAATTCACATGTTATAGCAATAATTTGCGAGAGTGCTGGTTCCTTAGTAGAATTAGGTGCTTTTACTAATAATGAATATACAGTTAATAAAGTAATTGCCGCAGTGGAAAAAAAGAGGATAAAGGACAAAAGTTTTATTATGCTTGGTCCGATAAAATATTTAAAAAGAAAAAGTAAAGTAAATGTTGTTGAGTACGGAGTGGATGAAGATAAATTTGCGCGTGATTTGCTAAAAAATATAAGAGAAAAGCATATGAAAGCTATAAGCAGTAGAAAAATAAGTTTATGTACGATTGTTGGAATGCATTATTTTATTCAATTGCTACTTTATTGTTTTAAAACATTAAATTCAAAAGAAATTGTAGATATGATTCATTGTGTTGCTCAGCAAGAAAATATAAAGATAAAAGAATTTAATATTTTATTTAATGCAGCTTTGAAACTACTATTTCAAGATAAGCAAATTATTAAAATGACAGATCAACGGTACGGGATATATAAACTGACGAAAAAAGGATATAGCAGCATGGAAAAGATGATTACTCGCTGTACAAGTGTTAGAGTATGTGATAAAATACGTATTGAAATAATGTATTGTAATTACTATAAATCACCTCATTCTTAGAATTGTTGTTAATATGCATTATATAACAACTAGGGGTTGTTTCGACCTCAAAAGAATTATAATCACATGTACTTAGCTAAATCAACGGTGAACTTCCACGACAGTGAAACTCCCCCGTTGATTTACCCAAAATCATATTGAGTAAGGGTGAGGTGGTTTATATGAATTTAAGCAATAATGTTATTTTGAATACATTAAATGTACCAATTATTAATGGGTTTACACATCTTGCAGAGCAACTTTCATTAACACAAGGATTGCTCTATTTTTTGACCTATAAAAAAGATTACTGTTATACTTTGAAAGAGATACCTAAAAAAGATGGAACATTTAGAAAAATATGTGTTCCTAATTTGTCATTAAAAGTAGTTCAAAAATGGATATTGGTAGAAATTCTTGAAAAAATAGATGTTTCTCCACAAGCAATGGCTTTTGTGCCTAAGAATAATGGATTAAAGTCAAATGCTGAATATCATAAGAAGAACATATTTTTATTAGAGATGGATATAAAAAATTTCTTTGGAACTATAAAAGAAGGACAGGTGTTTAAGCTGTTTTGTAATATCGGATATAATACAAAAGTATCAACAATTTTGACAAGTTTATGTACATTTGACGGAGAACTTCCACAAGGAGCAGTTACATCACCATACCTTGCTAATTTAATACTGTATCATTTAGATATAAGATTAAATGGGCTATGTAGTAGAAAAGACATTGTATATACTCGCTATGCTGATGATTTGAGTTTTTCATCAAATGATAGGGCAAAATTAAATGGTATCGAAAATTTTGTGAAAAATATTGTTTCAGATGAAGGTTTTGAAATAAATGAAAAGAAAACTCGTTATCTTTCTAATGACGTAAAGAAATCAATAACAGGAATAACAATTAATAATGAAGAAATACATGTAGATAAAAAATTGAAGAGGGATATAAGAGCATTGATATTTAGTTCTATAGCCAGTAAAAATTATGCTCTAAATGATAAAATAAGAGGCAGTATTGCATATGTGAATTCTATAGAGCCTGGTTATCAAGAAAAAATGATTAATTATATTGAACGAATTATTAATAAGGACGAACTAAAAAATGATTTAGGAGTTGTAAAGACTTTTAATGAAAACAAGCTGTATAAAGTTTTACCAGATATGAAATATGAGGAATCCCCATTTATCTGAATTTGATAAAATATTTTTAGGCGAAGTTAGAAAATGTTACTAGTACCATGTAAATAAATCAGTCGAGGCATGATACTCGTATGATACCTATTTCTCCCGATACCATATATAAGTGGCATAAAATGAATAAAACAAGCACGAAAGGTCATGAAAACACACTATGTAATTAACAAATAAGTTAATATCTCAGGGAGTTCGAATAGTATTAGGTACTCAGGAAGATTGTATATCAGTAACGTAGATGCGGAGTGGGAAACTGCTCCGTATTTTCAATATAAAATGATAATAAAGCGAAGAGGGTATGGTAAACTTTACTTATTGTAACAAACGGCAAATCGGAATTTGTTTGTGAAAAAGGAGTGTTTTTATGTAGAGTAGCTTGATTGTTAGGCTAATAGATGGAAATGGAACACTGATATCATCACAGTCTTATAATGAATTTCAATGTGGGCATATTTTTTTAAATTAGTAAATTATATTTGTTGAAAATAGTGTTAAAAGTAGTATGATTTTAACTATAATAATTTTGCATGAGAAAAATGTACCCCCAAATATAGAGAATAAAGACTCTCCAATTCCCCCCTCATAACACCTCTGAGCACAAAAAGTCAAGCCCTTCTCCCCATTTCCTCCTATAATGAATTTAGCACTGACTATAACCCTATACCGAACGAATCCCATCGGAGGAAACAATGGATAAACAAATCAAGGCTCTTGAAGATCTGATTACAACCGAATATAGTAACATTACAGGCATTGCAATCAATAAAAACGGCCAAAATATATACGAAGCCTATTTCAACGGCTACACTCCTGACGACACCACCCACATCATGTCAGTAACCAAAAGCATCTTATCAGCCCTAATCGGCATAGCCATAGATAACAACTATATCCAAAGCCCCGATCAAAAAGTCCTCGATTTTTTCCACGACTATAAGCCTAAACGCGGAGAAAAAACCATTCAGGATGTCACCATAAAAAATCTTCTGACAATGACCGCGCCATACAAATACAAATCGGAGCCCTACACCAAAGTGTATTCCAGCCCCGACTGGGTACAGGCAGCTCTGGACTTATTAGGAGGACGGGCCGGTATCACCGGCGAATTCAAGTACTCCACAGTTGGCGTGCAGATTTTATCAGGAATTCTCGTAAATGCCACAGGAATGCCGATAGCCGATTTTGCCGCAGAACGGCTTTTTACCCCTCTGGGAATAAAAAAGCCCCGCAATATCGTCCTGCATAATAAAGAGGAACATTTTGCGTTCCTGAAGGAATGCCATCCTACCGGCTGGGTAATAGATCCTAAAGGTGTGAATACCGCAGGATGGGGCCTGTGTCTGAGCCCGCGGGATATGGTTAAAATCGGTGAATTATACAGGAACGGCGGTGTATATGATGGAAAAAGGCTGTTATCATCTGCCTGGATCGAAGAGAGTACAAGGGAACAAAGCCGCTGGGGAGAAATGCCTTACGGTTATCTGTGGTGGCTTCTTGAAATCGGCGGAAACCATTGCTATGCAGCCATCGGCGACGCCGGAAATATCATTTTGGTAAATCCCCGGAAGGCGCTGACCGTCGCAATCACTTCCTGTTTTATACTAAGACAGGTTCCGATAATGGAATTGCTCACAGAACAAATAGTCCCTGTATTTGCATAGTCAGCACAGCGTTACAGGAATAGCAGGCACTCATTACTGTAATATTCATGCAATGCTGCTGCAGAAAAGGAGTCAGAGAAAATGGATTGGATCAGCGGAATTCAAAAAGCTGTGGATTATGTGGAAGCTCATATCACCGAAGACCTGGATTATAATGAGATTGCGAAGCAGGCCTATTCCTCCCCTTTCCATTTTCAGCGTATTTTCAGTATCCTGTGCGGCTATACGCTGGGAGATTATATCCGCATGCGCCGGCTCACTCTCGCGGGAAATGAGCTTACTTCCACGAATATGAAGGTATTGGATATTGCAGTGAAATATGGTTATGATACACAGGAAAGCTTCAGCCGTGCATTCACTCGTTTTCATGGTGTCTCTCCTTCCCAGGTAAGAAACGGGGCCAATCTGAAATCCTTTTCCCGCCTTTTTGTGAAATTAACCATGGACGGAGGCCATATGATGGACTACCGGATTGAAATACAGGATGCATTCCCAATCGTATGTAAAAAGATAAATTGTTCCGCCCAAAAGGAGATGCCCGGCGCGGATCTCGCTCGGTTCTGGCGGCAGTGCGGGGCGGACGGGACGATTGAGACGCTGGCCGGATATATCCCGGAGGATAACATTTTCGGGAAGTGTATCGTCGGCGCCAGTTTTGGAAAGGATGCGGCTGACAGCAATTATCCCTATGCCATTGGCGGTTATTATAATGGAGAACCGGTTGCGGAACCGGATTTGACCGTAGAGGAAATACCGGCGCATACCTATGCCGTGTTCCGGTGTGAGGGGAAAATGCCGGAGGCGTTTACCAGGCTGTACCATCAGGTAAGCAGTGAGTTTTTTCCGGCGAGCGAATACCAGCCCTGCGGTGGTACGGATTTTGAAGTGTATCCCTCTCCTGATGTGGACGATCCCGGCTATACCTGTGAGATATGGATTGCAGTAGAGAAAAAATAAAACATATAACTTTAAGCCCAGCCTTTAAACCGGCTGGGCTTTTTTCATGGGATGCCGGGACAATGGTCAATTCCATAATTGCCCCAAACCATCCCGCAGGGTGCAATATTTCCATAAAGAGATGGAAATATTGTACTGTTCGATTTTCCTGAATCGCAGAAATGCCCTGTTTTCAAGGGTTTTGGAAGGCACATATTTCCAATAAAAGAAAAGAGTTATGTCCTTGTTATATATAGAAAGGATTCCTATAATGAACCTTGCAAAGAAAATTTGCCAGATATTCCAATGTATAGGAGGAAAAGGGTCTATGAAGAAAAAAGTGTTGGCAGTACTGCTTGCTTCTGCAATGGTAGCGTCACTGGCGTCCGGCTGCGGAAACAAGGCATCGGAAACTACGGGAACCACCACTACGGAATCAGCCGGGACGACGGAAACGGCTTCTGCAGCGGCGGTGTCCGAGGAGGCGGCAGGGGAATCAGAAGGGATAACCTTCCCGCTTGCGGAAACAAAGAATTTTTCCATGTTATGTATTATAAATGGTGATACGCCCATGGATGAGGTGGATGCATTCAAGCATCTGAATGAACAGAGCAATATTACCTTTGATGTAAACAGTATTCCTCAGGAGGATGCGTCGGAAAAAGAAGGGCTTATCCTTTCCGCAGGAGATTACCCGGATGTCTTTATTTTCTCGAGTCTTAAGAAAAACGATATTGATAAGTACGGAGCCGAGGGTGTGTTTGTTCCACTGGAGGATTATATCAGAACCTATGCGCCCAATCTTACAAGCCTGCTGGATGAAAGAGAGCTGTGGCCTTACATAACTGCACCGGATGGCCATGTATATGAAATGCCGGCGCTGAATACCGGAGCGGAATTGGAAGCAGGTTTCCATATTTGGCTGAACTATCAGTGGCTGGATAATCTGGGATTGTCGGAGCCTAAGAACCTGGATGAATTTCATAAGGTGTTAACTGCATTTAAGGAGCAGGATGCCAATGGAAACGGGGATCCTAATGATGAAATTCCTCTTTCAGTACCGGATGGCATGTCTTATCTGAGGAATTACCTTCCTTATTTTGGATATAACCTGGATTCGGATACCTGGCTTGCCATTCAGGACGGGAAGCTTGTATACATTCCTACAGAGGAAGGCTACAAAGAATTTTTAAGATATTTTACTGACCTTTATAAGGAAGGGCTTCTTGACCCTGCCAGCTTTACCCAGAATTATGATCAGATTGCGGCAATGGGAAGTTCCGGGGATGTGCTGGGATGCTTCAGCGCTCTTGCATCCTTCCAGTTTGCAGGCCGCGATCAGGACGAAGAATACCAGACGCTTACCCCTTTTGCAGGTCAGGTTTATCCGCAGTCCACAGGTATTATGCACGGCAGCATGATGATTACGGATGCCTGTGACGATCCGGCAACGCTGGTTGCCTGGGCGGATCAGCTTTTTACCCAGGAAGGCGGAGAATTATATTGGCTCGGCGTGGAAGGAAATTCCTATGTGGATAATGGGGACGGAACCTGGTCCTGGAATATCGGCGGACCTATCGGTGACGATATTGCAACGATACGTGAAAAAGGAACCTTGAAATACCAGACAGCATTCCCTGGTATCCAGCCTGATTTCTGGTTTACCGGAATCACGGATCCTGATGAATCCTATCTGATTACACAGCGTGCGAAAATGCTTGATTATGGCGAACTCACACTTCCTGCCATGACCTATACTACAGAAGAAACAGAAACCATAGCATCTTTAAAAGCAGATCTTGACAGCTACATCAACCAGTATGGCGCACAGGTAATTACCGGGGCTATCGATCTGGATGACAGCTGGGATGATTATGTATCCACAATGAATACGATGGGAGCATCTGAATTGTTTGAAATTTATCAGAATGCTTTCAGCAATGCAAAATAGGCAGGCTGTAAATAAAAATGCTGAAGCTAAGAGGAAAGCCGTTTCACCGCGGCTTCCTCTTAGCTTGAAAAAGCCGGAACACATGGAAGGGGATGCACGGACGTGAATAAATTACCTGTCTCAGGCACGAAAGGGAAGGAGAAAAATCTCCGCCCGGAGCTGGTGAGGCCCTTGCGGCTCAGGCTCATAGATGATTTTAAAAAGAACTGGATTCTGTATTTGATGATTCTGCCGGTTCTCATGTACTTTATTGTTTTTGCATATGCCCCCATGAGCGGCGTGATATTGGCATTTAAAGACTTTAAAGTAAAGCTTGGTATTTTTGGAAGCCCCTGGGTAGGGCTTAAATATTTCGAAAGGTTTTTCGGAAGCTTCAATTTTTCCCTGTTATTGAAAAATACAATTGGAATCAGTCTGTATACGCTGCTGATTGGTTTTCCGATTCCCATTATATTCGCACTTCTTTTAAATTATTTAAGGCTCAAGCATCTGAAAAAAACGCTGCAGATGGTTTCTTACGCCCCTTATTTTATTTCCACGGTAGTTATCTGCGGTATGATCGCTATTTTTATGGATAAAAATACGGGGATTTTCAATCAGATCATTGTTGCGCTGGGAGGGGAAGCCCAGGATTTTCTGAGCAAGCCTCAGTATTTTAAGAGTATCTATGTGTGGAGCGGTGTGTGGCAGGGCATGGGGTACAGCTCTATCATATATATTTCGGCCTTATCCGGCGTGGATCCGGCTTTGCATGAAGCGGCGATTATGGACGGCGCCACAAAGGTACAGAGAATTCTGCACATTGATCTTCCAGGTATCAAGTCCACCATCATCATGCTGCTTATTCTGCAGATGGGATCTTTGATGAACGTGGGATTTGAAAAGGTCTTCCTGCTGCAGAACGATTTGAATATGAGCGCCTCCGATGTTATCAATACTTATGTGTACCGGGTCGGTCTGGTTCAGAATAATTACAGCTATTCCACGGCGGTGGGGCTGTTTAATTCCGTGATTAATATGGCGCTGGTCATCGCGGCGAATCAATTATCAAAAAAACTTGCCAATGAAAGCTTGTGGTAAAGGAGCAGGTATGGATAAAATAAGATCAGTTAAAAAAAGAAAGATAGATCCGGATAAGGTATTTGATATTGTCAACCTGCTTATCATGCTGGTGCTGCTGGTGATTTTTGTGTGGCCGCTCTGGTTTGTGCTGATCGCTTCGATCAGTGACCCTTCGGAGGTATGGCAGGGGCATGTGGTTCTTTTTCCCAGGGGAATTACACTGGCTGCCTATGAGGAAGTCATAAAGTATAAAACGATTTGGACGGGGTATGCGAATACCATTCTTTATACGGTGCTGGGCACCGCCATCAACATGGTTCTGACCGTGTGCGGAGCGTATCCGCTTTCACGGAAGGATTTTGTGCCGAAGAAGTTTTTCATGCTTCTTTTTATGGTGACCATGTATTTCAGCGGAGGGCTGATTCCCACTTACCTGGTGGTGAATAAACTGCATTTGATAGATACGGTCTGGGCGATGGTGATTCCCAATGCGGTTTCCGTTTTCAATATTATTATCACCAGGACTTATTTTATAAACAGTATACCGGATGAACTTCTGGAGGCGGCGCAGCTGGACGGGGCCAACACGGCGCAGTATCTGATGAAGGTGGTTCTTCCGCTGTCAAAGCCCATACTGGCGGTCATCACGCTTTTTTATGCTGTGGGACACTGGAATGATTTCTATTCCGCGCTGATTTATATTAATTCCCAGCAGCTTCTGCCGCTGCAGTCCATTTTAAGAAAGCTGCTGCTTTCCACACAGATGACTCTGCAGATAACCAGCTCCATGAGTCCGGATGAAATCATGAGGAAGACGCAGCTGGCGCAGACGCTGAAGTACAGCTCCATTATTGTATCCACGGTTCCGGTTTTATGCCTCTATCCGCTGGTGCAGAAGCATTTTGTCAAAGGAATCATGATTGGCTCGGTGAAGGGATGATCGCACCCCTGCCGCGCCGCCCGACCCCTGCCCTTTGCCTCAGGTTCCGTCCTCCGCCATGCCATCCTGCTCTTTGCGTTCCGCACGCGCCGGCTCCGGTCAGGCAGTTTCCCCTTCAGGAGCACACTTTCGCTCGGATAAAAACGCAGCGGTACTAAGATTGCAGAGGACGCAATCTTGTACCGTGTTGTATGAATATCACAGTAATGAGTACTCGCTATTCCTGCCAGCACCGCGTTGTCGTCGGTCAACGATGCCACCGCATCGCCTCCCTTCTCCGCCTTGCGCTGACAGGAATAGCAAGCACTCATTACTGTAATATTCATACAACACGGTACAAGGACCGGCGTTTTTATACGGCCCCTTCAGGGGATACTGCCTGACCGGAGCCGGCGCGTGCGGAACGCAAAGAGCAGGATGGCACGGCGGAGGACGGAGCCGGAGGCAAGCAGGCAGGGGCCGGGCGGCGCGGCAGGGGTACTGGAGAAGGAGGGAAAGAAAAGATGAAAAATGAGCATTGGATACAGGGGGATAATTTGTGTGAGGCTCCGCTTTTCAGGAGGAGTTTCTTTTTGGAGGAGATTCCGGGGGCGGCGAAGATTGAGATCTGCGGTCTGGGGTATTTTCTGCTTTATGTGAATGGGGAACGGGTGGGGGATCAGGAGTTTATTCCTGCTGTGACGAATTATTCTTCGGTGCTTGGCTGTGATACGACTTATCCGGTGTGGGAGGAACGTATCGGGTATCGTTGTCTGTTTGTGACGTTTGATTTGCTTCCTTATTTGAAGAAGGGGGAGAATGTTATTGGGGTTCAGCTTGGGAATGGCTGGTATCATCAGACGAAAAGGGTGGATGAGGGGAAATTTATTTTTGGGTTTCCTAAGCTGCGGTATGAAGTGACGATGCTTCAGGAGAGTGGAGAAGAAATTTTCCTGGAGAGCGATCCGGAAACTCTTTGGAAGCCGGGGGAAGTGACGGAAAATAATTTGTTCTGCGGGGAGACGTTGGATCTCAGGCTGGTGCAGGAGGACTGGTGCAGGGAAGGGGCCGATTTGTCGAAGTGGAAACCGGCGCGGCCTGCTCATGCGCCGGAGGCGGTGCTTACGGAGCAGACGTGTCCCGGGGACAGGGTATTGCGGAGTATGGAACCGGTGCTGCTGGAAAGGGGCGGTGACAGGAAGCTGTATGATTGCGGGGAAAATATTGCCGGATGGGTTTCGATCCGCTGTATGGGGAAGGAAGGAGAAAAAATACGGGTAAGGTACAGTGAGGAGCTTGACGGGAGCGGGCGTGGGCTGGATTTCCTGTCGGCAGGAGGGGAGAGGCAGATCCAGGAGGACTGCTATATCTGTAACGGCTCTTCTATGACAGTACATCCCAAATTCTGCTGGCACGGCTTCCGGTATTTTGAAGTGGAAGGGCCGGGGGAGGCGGTAAGCGCGTCGGTGGTGTGCTCGGATGTTTCGGTGCTGTCTTCCTTCCGATGCTCGGATCCTGTTTTAAACTGGCTTTATGATGCTTACATAAGAACCCAGATCAATAATTTTCATAACGGTATCCCTTCCGACTGTCCGCACCGGGAGCGGCTGGGGTATACGGGGGACGGCCAGCTGACATCGGAAACCGCCATGCTGCTGCTTGATAGCGGAAAGCTTTATGAAAAATGGTATCAGGACATCCTGGACAGCCAGGGAGCCAATACGGGACACATCCCGCATACGGCGCCGTTTCTTGGCGGAGGAGGCGGGCCGGGAGGCTGGGGCGGCGCGGTCTATGTCATCCCCATGAATTATTACCGGGTATACGGGGACAGCAGCTTATTGGAGAAAGGCTATCCGGCAATCGTCCGCTGGCTGGAATACATGAATACCCGCTGTGAAAATGGCCTGGTTGTCCGGGAAGAGGAAGGCGGCTGGTGCCTGGGCGAATGGTGTGCCCCGGAATCGGAGCCGGAGATGATACCGGCGGCATTTGTAAATACGTATTATTATATACAGGGACTGCAGGAAACGAAAGAAGCCGCGCGGATTCTGCATCAGAAGGAACCGGAATGGCTGGAGGAACGTCTCCGTCAGGCCAGGGATGCGGTGGTAAATACTTATTTTGACAGACAGACGGAAGATTTCTGCGGCGGAATCGGGGCCGCCAATGCATTCGCCTTAAATCTGGGACTTGGAACGGCCCGGACAAAGGAAAATCTGATTACGAAATATAAAGAACTGGGAAGGCTGGATACCGGTATCTTCGGAACTCCGGTTTTAGTAGAACGTCTTTTCCGGGAGGGAGAAGCGGATCTGGCGTTTACTATGCTTGCCAACCGCAGCAGGATTTCCTTTGCAGAGATGATGAAAAACGGCGCAACCACCTTATGGGAAAAATGGGAGGGAAGTGATTCCCATGATCATCCCATGTTCGGGAGCGTGGTGAAGCTGCTGTTTACCGAAATCCTCGGCATCAGGCAGAAGGAAGGCAGCTGCGGATATACTGACCTTTTTGTAGATCCGGCGGATATAAAAGCTCTGACATGGGCGGAAGGTTTCCTGCGGACCAGCGCCGGTACAGTTTCCGTTTCATGGAAAAGAGATGCGGAAGGATGTATCATAGTAAATAAATAAGAAGGAAGAGAAAAGTGAGAAGTGTGAAAAGAAAATCTAAGCCGGCAAAATACGCTGCCTAAGATTTTCTATGTTTCACACGGAAGAATGCCAAGGACAGGCATTCTTCTCACAGATTGTTTATGCCGCCGCAGGCGGCATGTCTGGAAGAAACGATCTATCAAAGCAGTATCGCAGACAGGCCTGCGATATGAAGGGGGTATAAGTATGAATTTTCCACAGCAGTTTATCAGTGCATCGACGGATTACGCGGATTTTGACCATCAGGTACCCGCACCCTATATCCGAAAGAAATTTACCCTGGACGCAGCGCCCCGGACGGCGGAGCTGCTCATCACCGGGCTGGGCTTTTACCAGGTATTTATCAACGGAACCGAAATCACCAAATCCATACTTGCGCCATACATCAGTAACCCGGATGACGTTATCTATTATGATCGTTATGATACACTCCCCTATTTAACCAGGGGAGACAATGTAATAGGCATCATCCTCGGAAACGGCATGCAGAACGCCTATGGCGGTTTTGTATGGGATTTTGACAAAGCCAGATGGCGAAGCGCCCCCATGACAGCACTGCGCATGGACATGACGCTGGACAACGGCGAATGCCTTACCATAGAAAGCGACACCACCTTCCGCACACATCCCTCACCGCTTTTGGAAAATGAACTCAGAAGCGGCGACTGCTATGACGCAAGACTTTCCATTGACGACTGGTGTTCCCCTTCCTTTTCGGATGCGGCATGGAACCCGGCTCTCAAAGTGCTCCCTCCCCGCGGAGAAATGCGTTTATGCCAGGCATCACCCATTAAAACCTACGAACGCAGAAAAGCCATTTCCATCATACCCTATGAAGACGGTTACCTCTATGATTTCGGCACAGACACCGCAGGAGTATGCGAACTCAGAATAAAGGGAAAACCGGGCCAGAAAATACAGATATCCTATGCCGAATGGTACCATGACGGCATTCTGGAAAAAAAGAACCTCATGTTCCCCGAATATGACTTCCCATACAGCGACCGGGTACAGAACAGCACCTACATATGCCGCGGAGACGAAGTAGAGACCTACATCCCCTCCTTTACCTACTACGGCTTCCGATACGCCTATATAAAAGGAATTGAAAAGGACCAGGCCGTCCCCGATCTCCTGACATACCATGTCATGGGCGGAGACTTTCAGGAAATCGGAAGCTTTTCCTGCTCCGATCCCACAGCCAACGAACTGCAGGCAATGACAAGAAACGCCATAATCTCCAACTTTTTCTGGTTCCCCACAGACTGTCCCCACCGCGAAAAAAACGGATGGACAGGAGATGCCGCCCTGTCGGCCGAACACATGCTGATGAACCTCGCCGCAGAAGACTCCCTCCGGGAATGGCTTCATAACGTGGAACTCTCCCAGGCCCCCGACGGCAGCCTCCCCGGAATCGTCCCCACCGCAGGCTGGGGCTTCGGCTGCGGCCCCGCCTGGGATCAGGTCATCACAGAAATCCCATTTTACCTGCTGAAACTCCGCGGAGACCTGCAAACAGCCGAAGAAGCCGCCCCTTTTATCTTCCGCTACCTCTTTTACCTCTCCAGAATCAGAAATGAAAAAGGACTCATCGACACAGGCCTCGGCGACTGGTGCGAAACCGGAAAGAGCGGAGGAGGCCACAAAGCCCCCGTTGAAGTCACCTCCACCGCCACAGCCGTCCACCTCCTGGAAGAAGCCAAATACCTGTTCAAACGACTGAACAGAAAACCCGAATACCACTACGCAGACACCCTCATGACCCAACTCAAAAAGTCCTTCCGGAAATACCTCATTGACTTCTCCACCATGACAGCCGCAGGCGCCTGCCAGACATCCCAGGCCATGGCGATCCACTGCGGCCTGTTCAAAAAAGCCGAACGCCCCGCCGCCTTCACCCGCCTCCTCCAGCTGATCCGCCAGGCCGGCAACCACATAAACGCAGGAGCCCTTGGCCTCCGTGTCCTCTTTCACGTACTCTCGGACCACGGCCACGCCGACCTTGCCTACCAAATGATTACCACAAAAGACTACCCGTCCTACGCCAACTGGATAACCAGAGGAGCCACCTCCCTATGGGAAGATTTCCTCCCCCCCGAAGCCCAGCCCCATTCCCAAAACCACCACTTCTTCGGAGACATCAGCAGCTGGTTCATCCGCGCAATAACAGGAATCAACCCCAACCCCCACTTGGATGACCCCGACTACATCCTCCTGGCCCCCAACTTCATCCAGCCCCTCACCCAAGCCCAGGCCGCCTACCAGGCCCCCTCCGGCAAACTGACAATAAAATGGAGCCGAACACCCTCATCAATGCCCCAAAGGCCCCACCCCTCCGCACCGCCCGACACAATCCAACTAAACATCCAGTCCCCCCCACAACTAAAAGGCACCATCCGCCTCCCCCAATCCTGGCAATTCGAAGACGGCTTCCCCCAAAAGCCCCTCCTTCCAGGCACCTATACATGCAGATACACCCCCTAATCCCACAAAAGCTTTACCCCCGGATTACAGCCCCAAAAGAGACAACCGCTTCCCCTCATTCCTTTACAAAACCCTCCCTGCTAGCCTATAATCACACTATACCACCATCATTTTTTGCCCTAACTACAGCCTTCCATCCCCCCAGGCCCGCTGCGGCTGCATCCCTTCTGCCCGCCCGGTGTTTCCCGGCGCTGAGGTCCGGCCCCTATGGGGAACCTGTAAGGGGCGTCATAAACTCGCCGGTCCTTGGGTTGCGTCTTTTGCAACCCGAGGACAACGTAGCATTAATATCACAGTAATGAGCACTCGCTATTCCCGTCAGCACCGCGTTGGCGTCGGTCAACGATGCCACCGCATCGCCTCCCTCCTTCGCCTTGTGCTGACAGGAATATCAAGCACTCATTACCGCAATATTAATGCAACGTTGTCCTAGTACCGCTGCGAGTTTATCCGAGCGAAAGCGTCCCCTCTAAGGTCCCCATAGGGGCCGGACCTCAGCGCCGGGAAACACCGGGCCAGGCAGAAGGGATGCAGCCGCAGCGGGCCGCACTCCGCACAACAAATAAAAAGTTCCGACAATCAATGAAATGAGGGAAGCCGCATGGAGAAAATCAGGAAACGTTTTGAAAAAATCAACTACCACACCCTATTAAAATACTTCCTATCCTATTTTTTCCTCCTCAGCTTCCTTCTGCTCTGCTTTTTCATAGCATTCAGAAACCAGCTGAGGACAGCCTACTCCACAAGCAGGGATACCAGCATACAGGAAAAGCTCATCCTTTTTCAGCAGAGCTTCAATAATGATTTGGATCACGTATTCAATATCCATTACAACCTCAGCAATAATTCCAATCTGAAAATGCTGCGCCATTCCCCCGGATCCACCTGGTACAGCTCCTTAAGCATCAGTGACATGCGTGAATTTGTCAGTGCCAATCCTCTCGTATCCGATATCATTTATATCCAGAATAACGGAGGAAATATCCTGGCCTGCAAAAACTATATCTACCAGTCAAAAGGGGAGTACTATTTTTCCCTGAACCAGAAAACACTGAAAATTCCGGTGGGAAGATACGGCCATGATAATAAGAACTCCATTGTTTATGTGAAAAATCAGGATCTTTCCCTGTTGCTGCTGTTTCCCAGCGTGTCAAACAAAAAATATGAATTATTCTACATAATTGATGCCGACGAGATCATCACGAGGTTTAATAACATGCTGTCTGAAGAAATTTCAGGGGTATATCTCACGGATGGGGAAAACAATATCATTTCCGCGTCCGGTGAACAGCGTGTGATCCTGCTTGCGGGGCAGATGAATCTGTTCGGCCTGCAGAAAAACGACGAAGGGGATGAAATCATCTATACCCTCCCCCTGCATTCCAATTTATATTTAACCGTATGCTTTTCCAAGGATATCCTGCTTCAGTATGCAAGCAAGGCCTTTATCAACATGTATATGGTTTTTGCCGCAGCAGGCTGCGTGGGGCTGCTGCTTATCCTGTTCGGTATGCGGCTCACCTATTCCCCGCTGCATCGGCTGAGCAAGAAGTTTATCGGTGCGGATAATGACAGCAGGGGATTGGTGTCTCAGCTGGATTCCGCTTTTTCCTCGGCCCTTCTTGAGCAGAAGAAGCTGCAGGAAAAGATTGACAAATACCACAGTATAATGAAGGAGTCCGTTCTTGACACCATTGTAAATGAAAACGGAGAAGAGATAACATCGGAAAATATGGACAGACTTTTCAACGGGGAACCGGGCAGCTTAATGTTTGTAATCAAAATATCTTCTCCGGAAAACGGAGAAGGGATGGACTCTGTAACCAGGAACTTCCGGAACTTCTTCCTGCGGACCTTTCCCAATAATGATTCCTTCTGCATCCGGCTGGAAATGACGGCGGAATACTGTTCTTACCTGATTTATTACGGCGGTCAGGATCAGGATAAGATAAATGTATTAAAATACCTTCTGAATGATTATTATAAAGATTCCGGCTGCAGAATTGCGCTGAGCAACGGCTCATCCTCGCCGCTGGACATTCCGAACCTGTATGCGAATGCGATGCAGGCCGGCAATTACGGGGGAACCTGTGAGATCGCCTTTTTCGACGAAATGGATGTGCAGGGCGACAGTACCTATAAATATCCGTACCAGGAACTGAGCAGCTTCGCCTCCCTTCTGAACCAGCTGAAATTCCAGGAGGCAGGAACCGCTGTCCGGCAATTTTTCCATACCCTGGATCAGTCGGATTTCCCCGCATTTTATTCCCGAAGCGTGCTTACGGAGGTGCTGACGACGATCATAACCAGCATGAACCAGCAGAATATCAAATTCAGCGCTTATAATAATATTTATTTTGAAACGCTTTATTATATCAGAAGCTTTACGTATGAACAGAAAAGCGAAGATATCCGGAACCATTTTCTGCTGCTGTTAACGCTGTTTGAGAATGAGCTGTCAAACCTGACAATCAAGAGCGGTGAACTGCAGGAATTTATCGAACAGTCCTATACATCCACGGATTTATCCATTGCGATGATGGCTGAAAAATTCCATGTCAGCATTGCCTATATGAGTTATTTATGCAAAAAGTATTTCAATGAAAATTTTTCGGACTACCTTTGGAACCTGCGTGTCCATAAGTCGAAGGAGCTGCTGCGGAATACCTCAAAGCCTATCGAGGAAATCTGTCTGGAGGTGGGATACGAAAATGTCTCCAGCTTTCGGAGAAAATTCAAAAAAGAACTGGGCATAACACCTTCTCAGTACAGAAACGGTGTTGAGGAATAGAAAAGGTAACGGGAGGACGAAAGAGCGCCGGGATAAAAAAGAACATAAGGAAAGAGGCAGACAATGAGTAAACTAACTGAAGAATGGAGCGATATCTTAAAAGAAGCGGTAGACAGGCAGGAAGTGGGAGGCGTAAGCCTGCTGTTTCTGAAGGATGGAAAAGAGGTCTGCTGGCTTGGAGAAGGATATGCGGACCGGGAAAATAAAATAACAATTGCCAGGGATACCATTTCCCGTTTATCGTCTATGACGAAGCCTGTTACTGCCGCCGCAGCCATGCTGCTGGCAGAGAGCGGGGAATTGGAGCTGGATACGCCGGTAGGCGAGTATCTGCCCGGTTTCAAAAATTCCAGGGTCTGGTGCGGGGATCATTCGGAACCGGCGGACAGGCCGATACTGATTTCCGATCTCCTCACGATGACTTCCGGCCTGACCTATGGGGACGACGATACGGTCACGGAGCTGGCAACAAGGAAACTGCTGGCGGAAGCCGAGGAAAGGCTGAAGGGGGATAACCCCATGACAACCCTTGAATTTGCGGAACGGGCGGGAGAGATTCCCCTGCTTTTTCAGCCGGGCACGTCCTGGAAATATGGGATATCCGCGGATATTTTGGGAGCTGTTATAGAAAAGGCGGCACATAAAACCTTCGGGGAATTCCTGGAGGAGAAAATATTTGCCCCTCTGGGAATGAAGGATACCGGATTTTTTGTTCCGGAAGAAAAACAGCGGCGGCTGGCAAAAGCGTACGAACGGATGGAGGATAACAGCCTCGTGCCCTATGAGGGAAGCTTCCTCGGAATAAGGAACCGGATGGACAGACCCGCTGCCTATGAATCCGGCGGGGCGGGACTGGTATCGACCATTGAGGATTATGCCCTCTTTGCCGGGATGCTTCTGGAAAAAGGAAGCGGTAACGGAAACCGGATTCTGAAGCCGGAATCCGTGGAACAGATGATGACAGTGGGGCTGACACAGCCGCAGCAGGCGGCTTTTGAGCGCTGGTTCGGGCAGAAGGGGTATGACTACGGCTGGCTTATGCGGGTTTTGAAGGAGCCATCCATGGCGACTTCATCCGGCCTGAGGGGAGAATACTGCTGGGATGGATGGCTTGGCTGCTGTTTTTTCAATTATCCGCGGGAAAAGATGACTCTGCTGATCATGCAGCAGCGGAAAAACGGGGGAGATGTGGTAGGAAAGGTAAAAAGGGCGCTTGTACGGCATATGGCCGGACAGCCGTCTTAGAAATAATAAAAAGGAAAGAAAAAGGAGAGGAAGCATGTTTTTTGAAAAGGAAAAATTCAGACAGCGCGCCGCAGAACTGGAAGGGCGCAGATGGACCGGGATGCAGAGTGTAGACTGGTTTTACACAAAGGAAGGAGGGCTTGATGCAGATGAAGTGTATACAAGCTGTCCGGAAGCTTTTGCCGGTGATAAAATCCGGCTGGGGGATGAATTTGCAGGCCGCGACCGCTATATCTGGCTGCAGAGGGAAATAACCATACCCGAAGAAAAAGAAGGCTGCAAGGTCATGGGGTATTTTAATTTCGGCAGGACAGGAGGCGGCGGAAACAGCGGTTTTGAGGCCCTTGCGTACATAAACGGGCAGCCCTTTCAGGGAGTGGACACCAACCACCGTGAAGTGGTGCTTACGCCTTTTGCCGGACAGACGGTTCTTATGACCTTCCTGCTCTGGTCGGGACTGGAAGGCGGCGGTCCCGTCCGTACCCAGTATCACCGGATTGCAAAAGCGCAGATCGGCTATCTGGATAACAATCTGGATGAGCTTTATTATCTGGCCTCCGCCGCTGCGGAAAGCCTTGCCTATCTTGCCGAGGACAGCACGGACCGGACTGAGCTTGCCAGGGTACTGGACAGAACGATGGCTATTCTGGACTGGGATAAAGACCGCCTGCCGGAGACAGGGGCCGAAGCTTTGGCTTTTCTGAAGGCAGCGCTGGACGGCATGCCCAAAAACAGCGCGGTTACTGTATATGCCACAGGCCATACCCATATCGATGTGTCCTGGCTGTGGCGGTTAAAGCATACCCGCGAGAAGGCGCAGCGCTCCTTTGCCACGGTCCTTCGGCTTATGGAGGAGTATCCGGAATATCATTTCCTGCAGACACAGCCTCAGTTGTATAAATTTCTGAAAAAAGACAGCCCTGAAATATATGAGGGCATTAAGCAGCGTGTAGAGGAAGGCCGCTGGGAAGCGGACGGCGGCATGTGGCTGGAAGCGGACTGCAACGTGACCTCCGGGGAAAGCCTTGCCCGCCAGTTCCTGTACGGGATCCGCTTTATCGAAGAAGAATTCGGCAAAAAATGCCATTTCCTGTGGCTGCCTGACGTGTTCGGCTACAGCTGGGCGCTTCCTCAGATTATGAAGCTGTGCGGCCTGGATACCTTTATGACCACGAAAATCAGCTGGAACCAGTATAATACCGTACCCAACGACCTGTTCCGGTGGCGCGGGATCGACGGGACGGAAATGCTGACATATTTTGTGGACGTACCGTCCCCCGGCATGTCCGTAACGGGCAGAGGTTCTACCTACAATGGAGAAATCACTCCCGAAACCATTATCGGCACCTGGCGTAAATTCAAAAATAAAGATCTGAGCCGGGAGGTTCTCATTTCCTACGGACACGGAGACGGAGGCGGCGGAACCACGAGAAGCATGATTGAAAATATCCGGGCGATTAACCGTATCCCCGGCATGCCGAATATCAAAACTGCAAATGCCCAGGAATTTTTTGAAAAAATCCATGAAAACGTGGAGAAAACGGATCGCTATGTACCCCTTTGGGACGGGGAGCTCTACCTGGAATACCACAGGGGAACCTATACCTCCCAGGCCCGCAACAAGCGCAATAACCGGAAGATGGAAAATGCCCTGGGACAGCTGGAATGGCTTTCCGTGCTTTCCGGCCTTGCCGGCGGAACGTATCAGGCAGAGCGTATGCATGACTGCTGGGAAACCGTTCTGCGGGATCAGTTCCATGATATTATTCCCGGTTCTTCCATCCATGAGGTTTATGAGGATACCGCCAAGGAATACGAGACGCTTTGGAACGAAGTGGGCAACATGCAGAAGGAGGCTGCCGATGTTTTATGCCGCACGGCGGATGACAACTGGAGCCTGATGCGCTTTGCGGATATTGACTGCAAAGAAACGGTGGTGATTCCGGAGGATAGAGACGGTATTTTCACCGATGAAGACGGTGCGGTTCTGCCTGCCCAGAGGATTTCCGAAGGCTGGCTGGTGGAAACGGAAATAAAACCGTTATCTGCTTCCGTTATCCGGTTTGCCCGGGAAAAGACACAGGAACCGGACAGCCCCTTTGCCCTGGATTTGGGAAAACGCTGCCTGGATACGCCTTATTACAGAATCGAATGGGAAGAGGGCGGAGCCTTTACCGGCCTCTGGGATAAAGAAAACAGCAGGCAGGTGTTAAAAGGAAAGGGCAATATACTGCGTATCTATGAAGATAAGCCTATGAACTATGATGCCTGGGATATTGACATTTACTATACACAGAAGCATGAGGATATTCCGGCATGTGATATCCGCTGCATGGAGGACGGGCCTCTGCGTATGGTAATCCGTTTTGTTTACCGTTACCGCGCATCGGAAATAGAGCAGGATATGATTGTTTATGCCGATAACCGCCGGATTGATTTTGTCACGAAGGCTGACTGGCATGAGGACCACCGTCTGCTGAAGACACTGTTTGAGGTGGATATCCGCGCAACCAAGGCTTCCTATGATATCCAGTATGGCTTCGTGGAACGGCCCACCCACTGGAACACCAGCTGGGACTGGGCGCGGTTTGAGGTCTGCGGGCATAAGTGGGCCGATCTGTCTGAGAGCAATTACGGGGTAAGCCTGCTCAATGACTGTAAATATGGCTATGGCATCAAAGACAATGTGATGGGGCTTTCTCTGCAAAAGAGCGCCAAATCCCCCGATACCGAAGCGGATATGGGCGAACATTTCTTCACCTATGCACTTCTTCCCCATGCGGGCGGCCTGGGAGAAGAAACCTTTACCCAGGGCATTCTGCTGAACCAGCCGGCGCTGTGCATAGCCGGTGCCGTAAAGGAACAGGTGGGCAGGTTCATAAAGAAGAACAGCGATGCGGTGAAAATTGATGCGGTAAAACAGGCGGAGGACGGTGACGGCTTCGTGGTTCATATGCATGAGATCACAGGCGGCCGGGCGTCGGTTGAGATTACTTCCGATTATCCTGTCCGTGCATACGCGGCCTGCAATCTTCTGGAAGAATATGACGGAAAGACAGAAGGAAATACGATCCATGCGGATTTCGGGCCTTTTGAAATCAAGTGCTTCAGAATCTGGATGTGAGTAAAATAACAGGGAACGGGCGGAAATGGCTGTGAAAACAGTCGTTCCGCCCGGTTTTTTATTGAAAATATGGCTGGTTTGCTGGGCTGGGATAAATGGTAACAGGCATTTGTTTTCCGGTGAAAATGGAGACAGAGGATTGTTATTTGTATAAAAAAAGAGTACAATAAATTATAGATAAGAAAAAACAAGAATAAATAAGAAAATGAGTAAGAAGACATATGTAAATAGATAAAGACAGGTTAATTAAGAAAACATAGGTAAACAGGAAAATATACGTCAACAGGAAAAGATAAGAGGGGGAAGCATCATGTTTATGGAAGAAAGGCAGAAAGATATTGTACGAAGGCTGAATGAAACAGGCAGGATTATCGTATCTGAAATCCAGGAAATCTACGGGGTATCCGCGGACTGTGCCAGAAGAGATTTAAGGGAACTGGAAAGAAAAGGACTGCTCCGGAGGACCCATGGCGGGGCTCTGCCGGCGGAGCCGAAAGGCATTTACCCGGAGAAAACCTATACTCCCAAAGATCTCCCGGAGGTGAGAATGAATTATCTGATCGTGGCAAAGAAGGCATTGGAATATATCGGACAGCAGGAAGTAGTATATATCACAACCTCCTCCGTAGGCTATTATATGGCGCTTAATATACCGGACAGCCTGCAGGTTACCGTGCTGACAAATTCAGTGACCATAGCGGATGTTTTACGGAAAAAGGAATGCTGTAAGGTTATTTTTTTAGGAGGGGAAATGTCTTCGCGCGGGCACTGCCATGACTATTACACCGTCCGGATGGTAAAAAATATCCGGATCGACAAAGCATTTTTATCCCATACAGCCTTTTCCCTGGACTTCGGAGCTTCTATCCATGACAGCGCAGGTGTGGAATTCGGGAAAGCGGTTATGGAGAGCAGCACCATGAATATCGGCGTATATCCTTCGGAAAAAATAGGAAAAACCTCCATTCATTCCGTTTGTAAAGCGTCGGATTATGACCTGCTGATAACCGATGCAGACGCTTCACAGGATTTTCTGACACAGGCGGAGGAGATGGGGCTTGTCTGTGATGTGGCGGACGAAAAGGAGGACTAAAAAATGTACTGTATTCTTGTAACAGGCATTCCCGCTTCGGGAAAGAGCACTATGGCCCGGTTCCTGGCAGAAGCCTGCGGCCTGCCCGTGATTTCGAAGGACAGGATCAAGGAATGCATGTATGATACGATTGGCTTTCGGTCGAGAGAAGAGAAGGTGAAGCTGGGGATTGCCAGCATGCAGATCATGTATGATTTGGCGGAAGAGCTTATGAGGAGTGCCCGGCCTTTTATCCTGGAAAATAATTTTGAGAATGTGTCAAAAGAGGGTCTGCTCACCATTCTGAAAAAATATAAATATAAGGCGATTACGGTCACTTTAACAGGGGATTATAAGATTATATATCAGAGGTTTTTGGAAAGAAACCGCGATCCCGGGAGGCATCCGGGACATGTGGTGAATGACTGTTACCCGGGCAGCAAAGAAATAAACAGCCCGGTACAGATATCCTATGAGAGTTTTGTGGAAGGGATTACGCAGAGGGGGATGGATTCTTTTACGGCAAATGGTCCGCAGATAATTTTGGATACAACCGATTTCGGGAGACTGGACAGAGAGGATTTGGTGCGGAGGATACAAGATATTGTTCAGGCTGTACTGTCTATTTGCAGCACTCTGTCGGAGACGTTAAAGTGAGGAGCTGTCCTGTGCCGAAGAAGGCTTTAATACGCGAATGCTGTTACTATACATACCCGCAGAGGGGATGATAGCAGATACGGGAGGGTATCATAATTGATTTATAACATGGAAAATAGCGTGATTATGGTGTATAATTAAAACAAATCACTGTTTAATAAACTATGCTTAATAATATCAAAGGCAGGTGATAGTATGGCTTTAAATATGCATAAAGAAGAATTGGATTCCATAATCAATGAATATATTTCAGAAATTAAAAAAATTTTAGGAGCAGATTTAAAAAGGGCTGTTATATATGGTTCCTATGCCAGGGGAGAATATGAAGAAGAATCAGATATAGATATTGCATTATTTACTTTGAAAGAGCCGGAAGAATTTTATCTATTAATAAATAAAATTTCAGAACTTACTTTTGAATATAATGTAAAATATGATATTATATTGTCTCCGGTTTTTCAGAATATTATAGATTATAATCGCATGTTAAGAGTAGTTCCTTACTATCAAAGTATACAAAAGGAGGGAATATTGATTGGATAAAGAAATGTAGGAACTGCTGAAATATAGGTTTGACAGAGCAGTTGAAACGCTGGAAGTTGCAAAGGAACTCTATGCAAGTGGGAAATTCAGAGATTCTAATAATAGAAGCTATTATGCGGCTTTTTATGCAATAAAAGCTATTTACACTATACGGGGGTTGGATTTTAAAAAGCATAAAACATTATTAGCTAATTTTAATAAAGAATATGTGGCGACTGAAATTTTTCCAAGAGAAATTGGTAGAAAAATCAGTACATTAGCGTTAATAAGAGAGCAAAGCGATTATAATGATTTTTATATGGCTTCAAAGCAGGAAAGCCAACAACAGGTTGAAATAGCGGAAGAGTTAATAACCCTTGTGAGAGAATATTTAAATAAGGAAGGTTATATTGTTTAAGACGAGAAGACGCGTCAAAATGTAAATAATGGTTTTAATAACGAATATATTTTACTTAACTATTTTCCAAAATAAACCTTCAGTGCCCTGGCAATATAATCGGCCGACCCTGCCCCATACTTCTTCTCTGTGATTCCCTTTGCCACTTCATTGGAATAGCTGTCTATAACAAAATCCCAATATCCTTCCCCCATATCCACTATGGAATTGTTTTTATTGGTAAATTCCACTATTTCGCGGACAATGTCCTGAATTTCTTCAGTTGTGACATCCTTCGATATATCGGCTGTCAGCTGAAGGAAAAGCTCATCGCTTTTTTTCAGGATTTCATCTGCATTTTGGGAAACTTCGTCTATCTGCTCCATGATCTCCGAAAAATGCTCCAGATTATATTTCATGGCTTCCGTATACTTCTCAATACTGCCGAACTGTTTGATGGCAAGTTGGGCCGCGTTTGACTCATCATCTTTGATCTTTTGAATAAACTGATTGAAGTTTTCGATGCTTCCCCAGTGTTTGATGACTTCCTCGCTCTTTTCATTTTTAAATTGTTCCAATGCTTCTATATACTCGCTAAGATCAAATTCTTTAAAACTCATACAGGATTCTCCTTTTTCCAGTCTTTCCAGCAGCGCAATCAGCTTGTCTATGCGGCTGCGCTTCAGGGAAAGTAATTTTTTCTGCTTTTTGAAAGCCTCTATTTTATCGTATTCAGGCTTCTGCAGGATTTCTTTTATTTCATTCAGTTTAAAATTCAGTTCTTTGTAAAACAGGATCTGCTGCAGCTTCTCTAATGCTTCATCATTATACAGGCGGTAACCGGAAGGGGTTAATTCGCTTGGCTTGAGCAAATCGATTTCGTCGTAGTATTGCAGCGTTCGTGTGCTTATGCCTGTTAAACTGGCAACCTGGCTTATCGTTTTCATGAATATCAACCCCTTATTTTTAGTATGAAAAAATGACTGGTTTAAGAACAGGCGGTACTTGCCGGCATTGATTACCTGCCTTGTTCTTTAATTGTATGTTACACTATCACGTTACGTGGAAGTCAATGGTTTTCTGAAATTTTACCTTCTGAAAAATCACTAAAAAATCTCCGTAAAAACTTGGGAGATTCATTTGAAATGTTTTGACGGTTTCGTTGAAATAATACATTCGTGTGGGTATAATAAATATTATCAGAATGAAGTATTCTTTGCAGACCTTGAACCGTTCATGTATGCTTTATTACCTCATTAATTAGTAAAACATAAATCCGCATCAAAACAGCGGGGCCTGAAAGGGAAAAATATGAGAACACCCGAAGAATTCATGAAAACGATACTTGATTTTGCCCGGAAGAATGAAGACATCCGCATGGTTGGAATGGAAGGATCCCGCGTGAATTCCAACATACCGGAGGATTCCTTTCAGGATTATGATATCACTTATTTTGTGAGAGACAGAGAATCTTTTATACGGGATGACAGATGGCTTTCTGCATTCGGCCGTATTATTATGATGCAGAAGCCGGAGGATATGGAGCTGTTTCCGGCGGAGGAGTAGGGATATTCCTACCTTATATTATTTGATGATTACACCAAAATGGATTTGACTCTGCTGGAACTGGATCAGCTGGAAGGATATCTGAAGGAGGATGGGCTGCGGACGGTATTGCTGGATAAGGATAGCCGTTTGGAGAGAGAAATCATTCCGACGGATCAGGAATATCATATAAAGAAACCGAGTGCAAGGAGCTTTGATGACTGCTGCGACGAATTCTGGAACCTGGCGCTTTATGTGGCAAAAGGGCTGGGCAGGAAAGAAATCCTTTATGCCATAGACCATCTGCATCTTATGCGGATGGAATTGCTGCGCATGCTTTCCTGGAAGGCAGGGCTGGATTATGGTTTCACCTTCAGTGTGGGAAAGAATTATAAATTCCTTGATAAATATCTGCCGGAGACATTGTGGAAGGAGCTGCTGCATACTTATCGTGAGGACTCCTATGAGCATGTGTGGGAGGCTATGTTCCTGTGTCATGAACTTTTTCGCAATACTGCGTACGAATGCGCCGGGGCATGGGGATATAAATATCCTCCATACGATAAAAATGTGAGCGGTTTTGTAAGGCACTGTTATGAAAAATTTGGATAAATGAAATCGCTGCAGGGGCTTGACATGAGATGGATTCCTCTTATATAATGCAGGGATACGAATTGCTTATCAGGGAAACAGCTCTGACAGGCGCCTAAAAATAAAATAAAATCAGGGCACTTTTTTGCCACCGGGTAAAAAAGATAAGCGCCGGACTTTCTGTCAGCAGGTCATTGGAAGACAGAAAGTTCCGGCGTTTTTTGTTTGGACGGAGGAAGGAAAAAATGAAAAAGACGCACACAGCTTTTACGGAATTCATGCAGTATACGGCTCTGAATGTGCTGGGTATGATTGGTTTGTCCTGTTATATTCTGGCGGATACCTTTTTTGTGTCAAAGGGTCTGGGGGCGGATGGTCTGGCGGCATTGAATCTGGCGATTCCGGTTTACAGCTTTATACATGGAACAGGGCTGATGCTGGGAATCGGCGGGGCAACCAAATATTCCATTTTAAAAGGGCAGAAAATGTCATGTGACACAAATACGGTCTTTACGAATACGGTATATACCGGTATTCTTGCAGCTTTTATATTTATGGCTGCAGGCTTTTTCCTTTCCGGGGATATCACTTCCCTTTTAGGGGCGGATAGGGTGGTCTTTTCTATGACAAAAACATACTTACGGGTGATAATGCTGTTTGCCCCCGCTTTTATTCTGAATGATATCTGCATTTGTTTTGTCAGGAATGACGGGAATCCCAGACTGTCCATGTTTGCCATGCTCACGGGGAGCTTGTCCAACATTATACTGGACTATCTGTTTATTTTTCCTCTGGATATGGAATTTTCGGAGCGGTGCTTGCCACAGGAATGGCGCCGGTGATCAGTATGCTTATACTCAGTATGCACTGGCTGAAAGGGAAAAACCGGTTCCATCTGCAGAAAACAGGTATGTCCGCAGAAATGATATTTTCCATACTGCCTTTGGGCTTTCCGTCTCTGATAACGGAGCTGGCCTCCGGTATTGTTATGATTGCCTTCAACCGTATTATTCTGCGGCTGCAGGGAAATACAGGGGTTGCCGCCTATGGGGTGGTTGCCAATCTGTCCCTTGTGGTTCTTTCCATATATACCGGAATCGCCCAGGGGATGCAGCCGTTGGTCAGCAGATTTTATGGAAAAGGGGACACAGAAGAAAGAAATCGGGTCTTAAAGTATGCGCTCCTTACGATGATGCTCCTTTCATTCGGTATTTACCTGGGGATTTTCCGGTTTGCCGGCCCCATAGCAGGGGTTTTTAACAGTGATAAGAACAGGCAGCTGGAGGCAATAGCAGTGGAAGGGCTGCGGCTGTATTTTACGGCGGCGCCCTTTGCCGGCTTCAATATCGTGATTTCCATGTATTTTACCTCCGTTGAAAAGGCGTTCCCCGCACAGATAATTTCGCTGTTAAGGGGATTCCTCCTTATTCTTCCTCTGGCATTCGGGCTGGCTTATCTGGCAGGTATAACCGGGGTGTGGCTGGCGTTCCCTGTGACCGAAGGACTGACTGCCATGGGAGGTGTTTTACTGTTTCGAAGGGGACGATCGCAGTAAGCAGCCTCCGCTTTGACTGGTAATAAAAATTTCAATATACGCCTGACGGATAAATTCTGTTTGACATATTCATCCTACAGTTCTATACTAATAAATAGTTATAAAACTTATTCGATTCGAAGCATATTTTATAAAATTTAACATATGAAACCGCACTTTTACAAATCATTCAGGAAAGGAGGCAGACAACATGTTAGGTATCATCACCCGGTTAAATATATTCCACAGCAGAAATCATATTCTCAAGCACACAATATTCCGGCTGTTACAGCGCCCGTTTGCGAAAAAATCGGCATGGTGTCCTGCCCGTACTTGTCTTATGTATTGACATGGAACCCATTTACCCTTTTCCGTAGCCGGAAGAGGGTTTTTTTTGTTCAAATCCGGTAACTGTACGGCAGGTCTGCATAGTTACCAGATTCGGCTGTATTGCCGGACTTCAGTATAGAAAGAAAGGGGAAAGGCGCGTGGATTCATCATTCGATCCCGTACCTGAACGAGACATTGGCAAAAGAAATATTCCGAAAACTCCCGCCGGCACTGAAAACCCTGGCGGAAGAGCAGGGCATTACAGAGGATGACTGTCTGATAACTGCCCGATTTGACATGAATTTTGAAGAAAAATATGTGGACGGCTGGCTGCTGCTGACTAAGACGCAGGTTATGCTCGCCCAGTCCGTCAAGGATTTTCTGTATACGAAGCAGTATAAAGGCTGTATGGATCAAAGGGAAAAAATCACAGGGAGCAAAACCTATGAGCTTCAGATGCTTTCTGTGGCGGAGACCGCATCCCTGCAGGTACTCAAACAGGTGGCTACCAATATCTTGTTTTATCGCCCGGAGGGGGAGGAAAACGACATCCGGCTGGCGCTGTGCTCCAATATGTACCTGGCGCAGCTCCGCCATTTCGCCGCAGTCTTTGAAGCCGTAAAGTCGGGCAAGGAACTGACGGAGGAACTGCTCAGGGGAGAAAAAGAGGAGGAGTACTGCAGCAAATGCGGTACGATGTATCCGGATCCGGAACGGAAGATCTGTCCCCGGTGCATGAACAAAAGCTCCGTATTTTTCCGCACCTTAAGCTATTTCAGGCCTTATGCGGCCAGCATTGCGGGCATGTTCATCTGCATTATCGCCACGGCGCTGCTGAATCTGGTCTGGCCCTATTTAAACGGCACGATTCTCTATGATAAGGTGCTGGCAAAGGATCCGCAGTTCCTGGAATTCTTAAACCTTCCTGCGGGCAAATATGTGACGGCTTTGCTGCTGGTGGTGCTTTCCATGTTTATGACGAAGCTCACCATTCAGGTTTTCGGCATCATTCAGGGGGTATTAAATGCCAGGATCATACCTGGTGTGGTGATGAAGCTGAAAACAGACGTGTTTGATTCCATGGGCCGTCTGTCCATGGGCTTTTATAACAGCAAGCAGACCGGCAGCCTGATGACCAGGGTCATGGGCGATTCGGAGGAGGTTACCGGCTTCTTTATAGACGGCCTGCCCTTTATGGCGTCCAATATTTTTTCACTGGTGGCTACGGCTGTGATCATGCTCCGGATGAATTGGAAGCTCGCCGTGCCGGTGCTTATCTGGATACCTGTGGTGCTGTTTACCAGCTACAAAATGGCTCCGACACTCTTCAACTATTTTTCCAGCCGCCACAGGGCGAGGCGTTCTCTGAACAGCAGGGTAAATGACAACCTGACCGGTGCGCGGGTGGTAAAGGCCTTCGGACAGGAGGAGAAGGAGCTGGTACATTTCGATAAATATAATAAGAAGCTGATGCATGCAGACGTGGATTTGGTGCGTTTTGACAACCATTTCACCGTGCTCTATGCGGCGGTGGAAAATCTCTCCAACCTGCTGGTATGGGCCCTGGGCGGCTACATGCTCTTCCGGTATGGAGATCTGGAGCTGGGTATTTTGATCACCTTTATCAGCTATGTGGGACAGCTGAACAATCCGCTGGATTTCATTGCCTTCAGCTTCCACTGGTGGGCGGAAAGCATGACCAGCGCCCAGCGTATGTTTGAAATTATAGATTCCCTTCCGGAGATCACGGAAAAGGAGAATCCGGTACATATGGACAACATGAGGGGAGACATTGAGTTAAAGAATGTAACCTTCTCCTATGATAAAAATAAGACCATTCTAAAAAATGTCAGCCTGAAGGTGGAAGGCGGCAGGATGCTGGGCATTGTAGGGCGTTCCGGCGCGGGCAAGACGACGCTGGTCAATATGATTTCGCGGCTCTATGATCCGGACGAGGGGGAGATCTTCATCGATGGGATACCGGTAAAGGACATTGCTTTTAACGATCTGCGGCGCAACGTGGCTATGGTATCTCAGGAAACCTACATATTTATGGGCAGCGTTTACAGCAACATAGCCTACGCCAATCCCGATGCCACCAAAGAAGAGGTGGTTCAGGCGGCGGTCCTGGCCAGCGCCCATGATTTTATCTGCAAGATGCCTGACGGTTATGACACTATCATCGGAGCTACCGGCAGGGAGCTGTCCGGCGGTGAGCGCCAGAGAATTTCCATCGCCAGGGCGATTCTGGCCAATCCCCGGATCCTGATTCTGGATGAAGCCACAGCCTCCGTGGATACGGAGACAGAAAAGGCGATTCAGGCTTCCATCAACTTCCTCATTAAAGGGAGAACCACGATTTCCATTGCCCACCGGCTGTCCACGCTCAGGGATGCGGACCGGCTTGTGGTGATGGATGAGGGAAGGATTACGGAGGAAGGCAGCCACGAGGAGCTGCTGGCCAGGAAAGGCACATATTTCAAGCTGCGGGAGCTGCAGACGAAAGCACTGGCCATGCGGGGACTGGAATAGAAATGACATCGGCAGGAATAAATGTGTATGAGACACGGAAATGAGGTAGCTATGGAAGATTTGTTTGCGGAAGAGTTTAATCTGGAACAGATGGAGGCGGAGACGGAGGCCATGCTGGCTCTGAACTATCTGGACAGGAGCAATAGTACATTTCACAGGACGGAAGGCGGTTTTGTCTCGCTGGATACGCAGGAAAAGCATTATAACCGGGTTCAGGTGTTCCGAACCTTTCCTTTTACGGGTAAAAATATGTATATTTCCATACGGGAGCCGGACGAGAAGGCGAAGGAAATCGGCGTAATCCATAATCTGGATAAGGATGTGGACGAGGAAACGCGGAAGATGCTGACTGAGCAGATGGAGCTGCGTTATTTTACCCCGATTATCACAAAGGTAAAGAATGTGAAGGAAGAGTATGGATTCGCCTATTTTGACGTGGTGACGGATCATGGCCCCTGCCGTTTTGCCATACATATGAGCGGCAACGCTGTAGTCCATCTGACCGAAACAAGACTTCTGATCACCGATCTGGATGAAAACCGGTTTGAGATACCGGACACCTCGAAGCTTACCGGAAAAGAGCTCAAGAAAATCGGTTTGTTCTTATAAATAATTATTAGTTACAGCTTAGGGCGCGCTTTTCATGGCGCAGGAATGAGGACTTAAATGGAACTGAATATAAAACTGCCCGGGGAAATCAGGGCGCTGTTTGAGTTTGCCGGAGGGGAGGAGATACGCTATTGTTCTCCCTTCGACATAAACAGCAGCGGAAAATACTGTGATTTCTCCTATGGGGTGCTGACAAACCGGCGCCTGCTTATTATAGAGGAAGGCCAGATCGTATATGAAATGCAGCTTTCCGGATTATCCGCGATGAAGTGCGAATCACAGGTCAATAACGGAATTCTTGTGGTTACGGAAAAGGAATCCGGGCTGGCAAGGCATGTCGCGCGCTTTTCCATGAAGCATATTTCCCGCTTCGCATCGATTGCAAAGGGCGGGATGCTGATGCTGGAAGGCAGCGATCGGATCATTGAGAACAGGGAATATGAAAAAACCTGTCCCATATGCGGCCGCGCGCTGCCCGGAACCCGCGTATGTCCCAAATGTGAGGGTAAAAATGTCACTCTTTTAAAATTTGTCCGTTTATGCACGAATTATAAAAAGCAGTTCGTGATGGTGGCGCTGATGATGCTGTTTTCTTCCCTGGTAGGTTTGGCAGGCCCGATGTTCCAGCAGCGGTTCATCGATAATACGCTGATGTCCGACCACGGCAGCTTTCAGGAGGTCATTCGCTTTACGCTTATCATGGCTGTCATTACGGTGCTTTCCATTATCACCAGATATCTGCGCAGCCTCTGGAGCGCAAAGCTTGGAGCGGGAATCAGCATGGATATCCGCGGCCGCCTCTATCAGAAGATGCAGGTGCTGACGCTGTCTTTTATCCAGGACAGGCGGCCCGGCGAGCTGATGAACCGTATCAATAACGATTCCGCAAATATCCGTAAATTTATGGAGGATGCCTTCGGCAGTATCTTTTACCTGATTGTGCTGATGACGGGGGCAATCATTGTAATGCTGACCATCAGCCCGGGGCTGACGCTTTTGTCCATCGTCTTCCTGCCTCTGGCCGTGGCGTTGTCGGTGGGGTTCCGCAAGGTCATTCATCGTAAGTTCCACATGCAGTACAGCCGGGGGGATGACAACAACAGCGCGCTGCAGGATGTGATCTCCGGTATCCGTGTGGTGAAGTCCTTCGGCAAGGAGAAATATGAGTCGGATCGTTTTAAGACGATTTCTGCAAATTATGCCAGAATTCAGAAGAATAATGAGGTATTCTGGGCTTCCTTTTACCCGATGCTGACCTTCATCATGGGGATGGGCATTTATTTCGTAACCGCTCTGGGCGGCCTGAAGACGCTGGACGGGGGGCTTTCCGTAGGGCAGCTGCTTCAGTTTACTACCTACGCAACCATGCTATACGGCCCGCTGGGATGGATGACTCATCTGCCCAGGATGATCGTGCAGATGTTAACCAGCCTGGAACGTATCTACGATGTGCTGGATGAACAGCCGAAGATACGGAACCGGGAAAATCCGGTAAGCAGGCAGATACAGGGAAATGTGGTATTTAAGGATGTTTCCTTCGGCTACCGTTCCTACGAAACGGTCCTGGAAAAAATAAATTTTGAGATCAAGAAGGGAGAGATGATCGGCATTGTGGGCGCTTCCGGCACCGGTAAATCCACGCTGATCAATCTGGTCATGCATTTATATGATGTGGATGACGGAGAGCTTTTGATTGACGGCATCAATATCAATGATTACCGGATTGAGGATTTCCACCGCCAGCTGGGCGTGGTGCTCCAGGAAACCTTTCTTTTTTCCGATACGATTTTGAATAACATGCGTTTTGCCAAGCCGGATGCCACTTATGAGGAAATCATCCGGGCTGCCAAAATGGCGAATGCGCACGATTTTATCTGCAAGACGCCCAACGGCTATAATACCTATGTGGGAGAAAAGGGGTACAATCTGTCCGGCGGTGAACGGCAGAGAATCGCCATCGCCAGGGCCATATTGAATGATCCCAAGCTTCTGATACTGGATGAGGCCACCTCCAGCCTGGATACGGAGAGCGAATATCTGATCCAGAAGGCGCTTCAGAGGCTCACGGCCGGGAGGACTACCCTGGCTATCGCCCACAGGCTGTCCACGCTTAAGGATGCGGATCGGCTCATCGTCATTGACGGACATAAGATCGCCGAGTGCGGGTCGCATAATGAACTTCTGGAAAAGAAGGGGATATACTATAAACTGGTGACAGCGCAGCTTCAGATGCAGACGCTGAAAGAAGGGGAAGGATAAGATACGGTTCACGGCTGCACTGTGCCGTAACAGGAATAAAGATGGAATATCAATTCATACTGGACAAAATAGTCAACACAAGTAAGCAAATCTTCGGTGAGGAGCTGACAGGCATTTATCTGCATGGCTCATTAGCCATGGGCTGCTTTCATCCGGATAAGAGTGATATTGATTTGATACTCGTGATAAAGGATTCGGTATCCGACGGGCAGAAAAGGCGGCTGATGGATATCCTGGTGGAATTAAATGAGACAGGGCCGCGCAAAGGGCTGGAATTCAGCATGGTAACGGAGGAGGCCTGCAGGAGCAGGGAATATCCTACTCCCTTTGAACTGCATTTTTCTCCGACCCACCTGGCATGGTACCGGTCGGATCCGGAGGATTATATAAAAAAGATGAAGGGAACGGATCCGGATCTGTCCGCTCATTTCATGATCATCCGGCATTATGGCATTGTTTTGTATGGCAGACCGGTGGAAGAGGTATTTGATGAGGTGCCGCGGGAATTTTACCTGAAGAGTATCTGCAGTGATATAGAATCCTCCGGAGAGGAAATTCTGGAGAATCCGCTCTATGTAATTCTGAATTTATGCCGGGTTCTGGGATATGCAGAGGAAGGCCTTATTCTGTCGAAAAAAACCGGAGGGGAATGGGGACTTGCAAACGTACCGGCGGCTTTCGCGCCGCTTTTGCGGGAAGCGCTGGAATGCTATGCATCAGACCGGGAGATGAAACCGGATGCGGAGGAGGCGGAAAGCTTTAATAAGTATATGAGGCAGCGGATCAAGGAAAGAAAAGAATGAATAAAATCTCCTGAAAATGTATTGACACTCACGGAGCGTGAGGGTGTAGTGTTGTTTTTGTCAGGAACAGGAGGGACCATAATGAGAACAGTAAAAGAAATATCCGAACGGACCGGTATCAGCGTACGCACGCTTCATTATTATGATGAAATAGGGCTTCTTAAGCCTACCTCATATAGTGAAGGGGGATACAGGCTTTATGACGATAAGGCCCTGGAACGTTTGCAGCAGATACTTTTTTTCAGAGAATTTGATATGCCGTTATTGGAAATCAAAGAAATTATGGATAATCCTGAACTGGACAGAGATTCCGTACTGTTAACCCAGAAAAAAATGCTGGAGATCAAACGGGATCGTTTGAACCGCATGATCGCCGGGATTACAGACATTTTGAAAGGAGAAAATAAAATGGATTTTGAGATGTTCAGTAAAACAGAGATAGATGAGATGTATCAGGCTGTAGTTGGAAATATGAAAGAGGAACAGCTTCAGGTGATGAAGGAGAAATACGGAAGTCTGGAGAAGTTCCGGGAACATTTTCTGGAAAATGCGTCCGGACAGGATGCTCAGAAGAATTTCCGCAAGGTGGTGGAGTGGTACGGAAATAAGGATAAAGCCATGGAGGCGGTAAAGAATCCTGCGGGAACGGAGGTCATGGAGGCTTACCGGAACCGGATTGACAGAATTTATAAAAAGCTGGCAGAAAAGCGCGGTACGGATGTTTCTTCTTTCGAGGTGAAGTCCCTCATAGGCGAGCTGGATTTTGTATCAAAACAGCTGTACCAGATGGAGGATGTGAAGCAGCTGATGCTGGAGATTGCGGATTCGTATGAAAAGAATCCGGCTATGAGCGAGAGCATGGATAAGCAGTACGGTGCCGGAACCGCGGAATATCTGGGAAAAGCTGTGAGAGAATTTTATAAGTAAAAAATGCGTTGATGAAATTTGGATATTTGACGGAGCTTAAAAGGAAAGTCCTTCGCTGCAAAGCGGAGGACTTCTGCGGTTCTGAAGAACGGTTAATATCCGCGGGTCATTTTACTGTTTCCGGTTACGTAAGAATTCCTTACCGAAGCAGAAGACAGCGATAATCAGGAGAACCAGGGTGGTAAGACTGTCAACAAATTTTGTGGAAGGCTCCAGGGGCTGCTGAATAAAAAAGGAAACCGTACCATTGATTCCCCACATGACCGGTATGATAACCAGAAGGATAATTCCGGTTACATATAATTTCCTTTGGGGAATTTTCAGAAAAGGGATGTAGATACACCACAGCCCCAGCAGGGAAATGACTGCGATAACAGCCCCCATCTTACAGACGGCAGGCAATGCCAAAAGCCTGCTTAGTACCGCAAGGTAAGGAATTACGGTCAGGGTCAGCATCAGAAGTAATTTCCGGACGATGTTCTTACGGGCTTTAAACAGCGAAAGCAATAACAGCCAGCCAAACAGAAGGGATGCGGCAACCAGGAGTGACCACGTCAGCTGTCCGGCTATGCAGAAATCACAGATAAAGCATATCACTGCGGCCAGGATGACAGAAGAAGAGAAAAAGGTGAACAGTATTCCTTTCATACGGTCAGCCTTTTGTGCGGCGCTTCGGTCAGAATACAGCAGGGTTTCTTCCACTAAAACATCTTTTGATTTTTCGGGCGCGGCGCATTTCTCCCCATTCAGCAGTTCGCTTGTTGTCACACCTAATATCCGGGCAAGAGGGATCAGAAGAGAAATATCAGGACAGCTGATTCCCCGTTCCCATTTGGAGATTGCCTTATCTGTTATTTCCAGTTTTGCAGCCAGTTCTTTTTGTGTCAGATTTTGGGACCTTCTCATTTCGGAAATAAAATTCCCCATTTTTTCGTTATTCATTATGAAGCCCTTTCTGTCGTAGTTGATGCCTTAAGGATATAATAGGAAGCGCCGGAAGGATACCGATTATCTGGAGAATAAGCAATTCTACCATTGGTTTACCTGCAGATAATGCGCTGTTCCGCCACCTGTCCCTGTTCGGTATAACCGATTTTTCGATAAAGGGCATTGGAAGGCATGTAGCCGGCATCGGCATAAAGGACGGGGATCTGTCCTGCCTGCAGCAGCCTTTGGGAGACCTGGGATACCAGCATGGCCCCATAGCCTTTACAGCGGTGACTGCGGTCGGTTACTACCGCGTTTAACCGGGCGTACTCCGGTGTGCAGTGGGCGATATTGACCATGGATACTATTTCGCCCTGTTCATTTTCCCATAGAAACAGTCTGTCGGAAGCGGTTTTTTCCTCCGCGAAGTCAAGGGCTTCCTCCCGGCTTAATTCACCCAGGCCTGCATCCAGATACATCACGGTGATAAGCCGGGCCATGGCTTCTTTCAGTGAAGGATCTGGTATCCTGATCCGCCCGCAGGTCTTAACTGGCCTGACGGACAGGCAGGCATAGGAATTCAGGAGCTTATTCACCAGGTATTCCCCATGATTCTGTGCGGCAGCTTCTCTCAGCAGTTCTTCAGACTAAGCAGGGCAGGAAGAAATATTCACGCAGCTGCTCTCAGCAAGGCATTGGCTCAGATAAGCGGCGATTTCCTGACGGACCGGAGGAACCGGCGGATGCTTCAGCCAGATCCAGACCGGCGTATTCGGATTGCTCCGGGCGATGATGCAGGTACTGTCGTCTGTGGCCAGGAAGGAACCGGGATCCTCCCGGATCCGATACAGCAGATTAAAAAGATATTTGTCTTTTCCGGTGACCAGCTTGTCAAATACCGGATCGGAACCGTTAGTAATACGCATATTTACCTCCTTCAGATGAAAAATCCCTTTTCATGGAATCTGTCCTCAAGAAACTGTCGTACTCTCTGGATTTCCATCCTGTCATAATAAAAGTGAAAATGTCCGGCAACGCGGCCGGCTGATTCGTGGAAATAATCATACATGAGAAACAGGCAGCGGCAGATATTTTCATAGCTGCCGTCGGGAAAGATGCCCTGGAATCTTTCCATTTCTTCCGTGCTCAGAAACCGCTTCAGGTATTTGCATGAGGAACCGGTGGTAACCCGGAAGCCATGCTCTGTTCCTATTCTCCAGTTCAGCATTTTAAGAAACATGGGCATGATCAGTACGTCGTAGGCATGCTTGGCGTAGTACAACTCTTCCCGGCATACGCCTTTGGAAATATACAGGCTCAGCCAGCGGAATTCGTTGCAGGTATCCAGGAATTCCTTTTCTTCCGGAGGCCGGAGGAAGAAGGCGTCCTCTGTCCGAAGCGGCAGCAGGGATGGAAAGTTATCCTTATTCAGCAGCACAATCCGCGGTTCTTTATTTTCAGCTTCCTGCGAAATATTGGTCACGTCCGCCAAGGTCAGATCGATGCGGCTGCCATCGGCAAACTGGATCAGGAAGGCGAAGGGATCACGGCTTCCGTAATCATAAGGATGGGAGTACCAGTCCGTGGGGAACTGGGCAATCAGAATATCGCCCAGCTCGTTTATCCAGGATTTGTCCCCTGTAAACTCCCGGATGTCCGTCACATAATAACTGATGTCAAAATCTGAGTAGCTGTCATGCACGGCATTGGGATTCGCCCTGGAGCCCTCCATGGTTACGGCCCGGATCCGTTCATCCGAAAGTGCTTTGTTCATGATAATATCCATCATTTCTTTTTCTGAACGCATAAGGTTTATCCTCCGAATAGTACCAGGACAGCCCCTGGCCGTACTGGCTTATTCTTTTATGGCAATTACGGTAAATTCGCCCGGCAGGCCGGGATCCGTCCAGGCAGGATGTTCATCGAAGCACTTTAAGGTAAAGCCGCTCTCTATAACAGCATTGATGATTTCACTGATGGTATATTTCCGGTATTCACATAAAGGAATTTGCCGGCGGATTTCCTCCGGATAGAATCTGGCGTGAGCCATTTCCCCTTTTATGATATCTGTGGAAAAATAGGAAGTCACAGGCTGCTGGAATTCCAGAATATCCGCTATTTTCTGAAAGGGATGGAAATCGCTGCATATCATGCGTCCGCCGGGACGGAGCAGGGAATACATGACATCCATAAATTCACGGATATCATGGAAAAAGTGGAGGATTCCGCCTTCCATGAATACCACGTCAAATTGGCCGCCGTACCGGTCCATGTCGATTTCCAGTACATCTCCCACAACAAAATCGATGGAAGTATGTGCGGCTGCAGCTGTTTCCATGGCATACTGCCGGTTTTCCGAGGAAATATCGAAGACGGTAACCTTTGCACCGAGAAGAGCCAGCGGAATCGCCTTTTTACCGCAGGAGCCGCAGATATTGGCGACTCGGACACCTTCATAGGAATCAAAATATGCTGCATACTTTTTCAGCATTTTAATGGGATCCTCAGTGTCTTTGGAGGCACGCTCCTCCGGAGTCCCCGCATTTTTTACCCAGAAATCGTAGACATTGAACTCCCAGGATTCCTTATTCTGTTGAATATAATCTTTCATTCTTCCTCCCTTCCGGAATATATCGCATAAAAGAGTTATCTGTATTCAGTTATTTTAAAGGATCCTGTTGAAAATAGCCAGCTAATAAGCTAAATTATTTCCATTCCCGTTGTCAGGAAGAACGGTATGTTCTATTGAAAAAGACGGGTACAGCTGTTACACTTTGATAAGAAGAGGGTGTAAGAGGGGGAGGAATATGTGGGGAGATAAAATTTCTTTTAAGAAGAAGCTGGTGCTTTCTTTTTTTCTGTTTTATATGCTGCCTCTGATTTTGGTGGTTTCTGTAGGATTCGGGCTTATAACGAATTTGTTAAAAGAGCAGGGAGCGGAATATTACAGAAGGATGTTCAGCACAACAGTAGATCGAATTGACAATATCTTTATTTCCATGCAGGAATTTAATATTACAATGCAGAAACGTTCCTGGGTGACATCGATGATATATATGGAGGATCTTGAAAAATCACGTTTTGACAGAGTGGATTTTACCAATTTTGCAGAAGAATTAAGGGGATTTTCCTGTCAGGATGCGGCCATAGACCATCTGTTTTATTTTTTCCTGGTAAGTGATCAGTTCATTTCCACAACTGACAGAGGAATTGTGGATTATCAATGGTTTACGGAGGTGTCCTTCAAAAATGCGCTGATGCAGCAGGAGGATTATCATAAAATGGCCGCTGAACTGAAAAAACCGGAGTATCATATTCTGGCTGTAGATAATTATGGCCGTAAGAGGGAAGGAATCCTGTGCTGTTATCCGGTGAAGGAGCTGAGAGGCCAATCTATCTGCAATCTCTATTTTTTTGTTCAGATAAATGAACTGGAACAGCTGTTGGATCTGGCTATGCCGGAGGATAATAACTGGTTTTATATGGAATATGACGGAGAGATACTGCTTAACAGGACTCCATATACAAAAGAAGAATTGTTAGGCTTTGATATGGAGGAGCTTGGCCGGAATAAAACGAAAATGACTGGTTTTACACAGGAATCAGAGAAAACGGGGTTTCATTATTATACTCTGGTTTCGGAGGACTCAGTCTATGCGCGGGCGAAAAATATGCAGGTGATTCTGCTGACATTAGCAGGTGTCTTTGCTTTGGCGGGATTTTTCCTTTCTTATTATATGGCGATCCGAAATTACCGTCCTGTCCAGAATCTGATGAAATTAATTAAGGACAAGGTTCCATCTGAGGAGGTAAACAGAAATGAGTTTTTCTGGCTGGAAAATGCGGTAGGAACCATATTGGATGGGCGGAAGAATCTGGATATACAAATTGAGGAGCAAAGGCCAATATTAATAAGCGCTTTTTTGACATGGCTGCTTAAGGAAAATTACAAGCCGGAAGAGAGTAAGATTCTTCATACAGCGGGGATGCTTGGAATTGAGTTTGGTTTGCCGGTTTATAATTGCCTGCTTTGCAGCCTTAAGGCAGGGAATCGTCTGAATAAGGAAATTGTTGAGATATTGGGGGAATATAGAATTCATTTCCGGACGTTGGTATACCAGAATGATTATGTAGTGATTCTGAATTATGAAGAGGAAGAGGAGGCCGCCGCATTTTATAAAAGTATGGCAGATATGCTGAATGAAAAAGCAGAAAAATATTTTTTTGGCGTGGGGGAAAGCTGCAGAAGTATCGTACAGCTGCCTGCTGTTTATACACAGGCTAAGCAGGCAAGAAATTTCAGGATGGTAAACCGGGAATGCGGCATTACTTTTTATAATGAAGTAAAGAAAGAGAACTTTTACTTTTATCCGATTGAAAATGAATATGCCCTTCGGAATTGTCTGCTGGCGGGTGAATATGAAAAAAGTGTCCTGATTTTCAATGAACTTCTTCAGAAGAACCTGGAGAATGAACAGGTTTCATACTATCAGATGAGGAATTTTTTCCATAATGTGGAGCTCACCTGTCTGAAGTGTACGGTCAGGCTGGATATTGCCGGTTTGATTGATGCGGATGTGGAAAGCCTGGATCAATGCAATGCCCTGGAAGAATATCTGAGCATTTTTTATAATATATTCCGTAAGCTGTGTGACTACGTGAATGCACACAGGGACAGCAGCAGTGAAGTGATGAAAGAGGCCCTTTATCAGTTTGTGGATGAAAATCTCTGCAACAGCGATCTGTCCCTGAATTTTGTTGCGAATGCTTTTTCTCTATCCGATTCGTATGTGAGCAGATTGTTTAAAGAAAAGACGGGAACCAATTTTCTTGATTATATGAATCGTGCCAGAATTGAAAAAGCGAAAATGATCTTGCTGTCAGAAAGTCAGACGAGTATCCAGGATATAGGAATCCGTGTGGGATATGACAGTGATACGACCTTCAGGCGGATATTTAAAAAGTATGAAGGGATAACGCCCACCCAGTTCCGAAAAATATAGGATAAACAGGAGCGCTTTTATGCCATGAAACCCACCTGCCCCGAATAGAGGGATATGGTGCATGTTTCATGGCATTTTGCTTTTCTTTCGGTAAACAGGTGCCTGAAATATGTCGATATGTATAAAAATATATGCTCGAGAAAGAATTGTTTGTTTAAAAATAAGTTTTTGAAGGCTGTGTAAAGAATTAAATGTTGCGAAATGGAATCATAAAATATAAAGTTTACTTGTAATTACATCGAAACGGATATACGGCAAAACAAACAGTATATCTTATAAAGCAGTACCCGGGAAGCTGCGGTCACAGAAAAATAAGTATATCATATAGGAAAATAAGGAGAGGGTTACATGAAAAGAAAGAACATCGCTGTTTGTACAGCAGTCATACTCACATTGTCCCTGCTGGCAGGATGCGGTAAGAATGCGGAGACAAATTCGGGGGCAGCAGCCGGTGCGTCCGGTACGGAAGCGGCACAGGAGGACAGCAGCGTCGGAGAAGCTGTAATACCTGAAGAAAACACACTTCCTATTGTAGAACCGGGAAGCCTGGAGCTTACCTATGCCGGAGTGGATAATTGGTACACACCCGCCAGTTATTCACAGAATCTGGAAGTCTGGCAGGAAGTGGAGAAGCGTACCGGAATTAAAATTAATTGGGAAGTGATGCCCTCTGATCAATATAATGCCGCGATGCAGACAAGAATTGCAGCAGGGAGCAATCTGCCGGATATTTTAGCTGTTCCTCCGTTATGGAATGGGGACGTAGTGAAGTATGCAGAGGATGGGGTGATTCTTCCTCTGAAGGATCTGATAGAGAAAAATGCGCCCAATATCATGAATATGTTTGAAAAATATCCAATAATCAGGAAGGTTCTGACCGCGCCGGACGGGGAAATCTATAATCTGGCGGAAGTATTTATTGAAGGAAATGAGGTGGCCCCGAAATCGCTCATCATCCGTAAAGACTGGCTGGATAAACTGAATCTGGAAATCCCGGAAACCATAGATGACTGGTATACGGTAATGAAGGCCTTTAAGGAACAGGATCCTAACGGAAACGGCATTGCCGATGAGATTCCTTTTACTTTAAATGATGGCGCGGCCTATAATTATCTGGCATCCGGTTTCGGACTGACTGCCGGTGTGGGTGAGTTTTATGCGGATGATGCCGGAAAGGTTCAATATCTCTATTCTTCTCCGGAGTATAAGGAGCTGATTGCCTTTCTCCATAAGCTTTACAGTGAAGGGCTGATTGATCCTCAATATTCTACGAATGGGGATGAAGCCAAAGTAGATGCCATGATCAGCAAGGATATTGTCGGTATAAGCGTGCATTTTGCGGGTGTGGATGAAAGATGGAATAAGCTTGTGCCCGGTGCGGAATATGTTTTGGTAAAGCCTCCGGTAGGTCCTGACGGCGGACAGCCCAAGCTGGTAAAAAGAGCTCCTACAGGAATGCAGTTTGCATTATCGAAGGACTGTAAGGATCCGGCGGCAGCGATCCGTTGGATTGACTACATATGGGCAAGCGATGAAGGGGTTATACTCACCCATTTTGGAATAGAAGGGAAGACCTTTGACTATGATGAAAACGGCAGACCCAAATTTACAGATTGGGTTACCAATAACCCGGAGGGACTCGACGCATTTTCTGCATTAAGAAGCCTGGGGGCGTTCCCCAGCCTCTTTGACAATCAGACAAAAGAATTTATGTCACAAAGTATGACACCGGGAACCCTCAAGGCCTGTGAAGAGCTTATGCCCTGCATTATAGAGGATTTTCCCAATATGCTGGCAACAGCCGACGAAGCGGATCGTCTGCTTTTCCTTCAGGCGGATATGAAAACCTATACCAAGGAAATGATTCAGAAGTTTATCATGGGCACGGAATCCCTGGATAAATATGACGCTTTCCTGAATCAGCTGGATGCGATGGGGCTTGACGAAGTATTGGAAATCAAGCAGGCACAGTATGACAGGTATAAACAATCGTAACTTCAAAAAAGGGTCTGCTTCCACAGGGACCCTTATATAAGCAGAAAAGAGGAAGTTCATGAGAGATAAAAAGAAATATTCCGTTGGTTCATCATGGTTAAATCAAATAAAAAAGAATCGCTGCCTCCTGTTGATGCTGTTTCCGGTACTGCTTTATTTTATTGTTTTCTGTTATATACCGATGTTCGGAAATATTATGGCATTTGAGGATTATTCAGTAGGAAAGGGATTCTTACACAGTGAATGGGTGGGGTTCAGATGGTTCAGGGAATTTTTCAGTTCCGTATATTTCGGAAGACTGATAAAAAATACATTGCTGATCAGCATATACAGTCTGATAATAGGCTTTCCCATTCCCATCATTTTTGCCCTGTTATTAAATGAAATAAAGGACGGGCCGTTTAAACGGGTGACTCAGACAATCAGTTATCTGCCGCATTTTATTTCTGTCGTTGTCGTAGTAGGCCTTTTGTTCAATTTCCTTTCGCCGATTGACGGTGTGGTAAATGTCCTGCTGAAAAGCATGGGGAAGGATGCCATTAATTTCATGTCGGAGCCGGGATGGTTCCGGACATTATATATCGGTTCCAATATCTGGCAGAACTTCGGGTGGGATTCCATCATCTATCTCGCGGCATTGTCTTCTGTGGATCCGCAGCTATACGAAGCGGCCCAGATTGACGGAGCAGGAAAATTCAAACAAATGCTGCATGTTACGCTTCCGGCCATTATGCCCACGATTATCATTCTTCTGATAATGAACGTTGGAAATATTATGAACGTTGGCTTTGAGAAAATTATTTTGATGTATTCTCCGGCAACCTATGAAACGGCGGATGTCATATCTACATATGTCTACAGAAGAGGTATTCTGGGGAGCCAGTTCAGTTTCAGCGCATCTGTGGGGCTGTTTAATTCCGTTATTAATTTTGCCCTGTTATTTACAGTTAATAAGATAAGCAACCGTGTCAGTGAAATCAGTTTATGGTAGGGGGAGAAAATGGCAGGTATCAGAAAAAAATCAAAAGGCGCTTATGCAGGACTGATTCTCATTTATATATGTATGTTTATAGTCATTTTAATAACCTTGTATCCCTTTGTCTACGTGTTCAGCATGTCGGTCAGCGATCCTATGAGTGTGCTGAAGCAGGAGGTATGGTTTTTGCCCAAAGGATTTAATCTGGATTCCTATAAAATGGTATTTCAGAATGATGAATTATGGGTACATTACGGAAATACCATATGGTATACGGTGACAGGCACTTTAGTAAATATGGTGCTGACCGTATTGGGCGCTTATCCGCTGTCGAGAAAATCTTTGATTATGAGAAAGCAGCTTATGTTTTTTATCAGCTTTACCATGTTTTTCAGCGGAGGGATGATACCATTATTTATCATAGTAAATAAGCTGGGTCTGTATGATTCCAGATGGTCTATGATACTGCCTGTTGCGGTTAACGCCTGGAATCTGATCATTGCACGGACCTATTTCCAGGGCTTGCCGGAAGGTTTGATTGAGTCTGCAAAATTAGACGGGGCAAATGATTTTCAGGTGCTTTGGAAAATAATTATTCCCTTATCCAAGCCTATTCTTGCAGTGTTGGCCTTATTTTCGGCGGTCGGGCACTGGAATGCCTACTTTAATGCAGTATTATTCCTGCCTTCGCCGCAGAAACAGCCATTGCAGATATATCTTCAGAAGCTTCTGATAAATATGTCCGATGCGGCGGCCGGAAATACGCAGTTTGGGCTGAACCGGAGCATGCAGGTCATTCAGCTGCGGTACTCTACGATTATAGTGGTCATACTGCCTATTATCTGTGTGTATCCATTTTTACAGAAATATTTCGTGCAAGGTGTGATGATAGGGGCAATCAAGGAATAGAGGCCTGTGAATTCCGCTGTCAAAGAATTTTTTGAAGCGAAGAGTATGCAGATAGGAGAGGCTATGCAGAACGAATACAGAAAAATAGAAAAGAATTCTTATACCATTGAATATAACGAAGCAACGGGGGAAATTGCCGGCATATACGACAGGCTGAATCCCGGGGCAAACTGGAAGGCGGAAGCTGATGATAAAAAACTGGGGACCATTTTTATTCACGGGACTCAGAGCCGGGAGGATGAAATCCCTTTTGCAGAGATTGAGAATATGGAAAAAGGGTTCAAAGGGATTTCAGCTACCGGCGCCAGCAGGATACAGTATGAATTTGAGGAAGACAGAATACATATTGCAGTGAAAACGGAAAAAGATTGCGGACCAAGAACAGGTGTGCAGATGAACCTGAATTTTCTGGATATGCCCACCGTGATGGACTGGAAGAGCCAGTGTATGCCTAAGGTGATCTATACGGATGATAAGTACAGATATGCTTATTTTATTTTTGCCGCGGCTGACGGACGTCATCTGGGTATGACAATTAATGAAGAGTTTGCGGCCTGGCGGATTCAATACAGCTATGACGGCCATAAGATGACAGGCTTTCAGATTCTGCTCCAGGCCGACGATGTAATATGTGCGGATGGTGAAAGGCTTCCTGCGGTGGATCATACTTCATTTTCATTCATTTTTGCAGAGAGCCTTGAAACATGTATGGAGAAAATCGCCGGACAGTTGGGGATAGAAATCGCGGTTCCGGAAGTATCAGGAGGCCCTGCAGGCAGCAGGATTCCTATGAAAATGCTGAATCGGGGCAACAGCTCTTCCTCTCCGGTTCTTATTATGCCTGATGGCAATACGGCAGAAATGGAGAAAACGGACAGCCTGGTGCTTGAGCAGAATGGAATTTATACAATAAAAACAGCAGGGGAAAACGGAAGGGAACATAGCAGCAGGGTTTTATGCCAGGAAGGCTGGAAGGAGCTTTACAATAAAGTAAATCATTTTTATAAGGAGTATTTTCAGGATGACTGCGGCGCTTTTTACCGTGTGATCAGCAAAGACAGACGAAAGCCTGACGGAGTTACATATGAAGGTGTGAAATTCGGTGATCCGGCGGCTCATTATTCCTGCAGAACGGGAGAGTTTGGCGGTTTTGCCGCCTGGGCCATGATGAAAAACTGTATTCTGTTCGGAAAAGACAGCAGTTTGATGGAAAGCGCAGAGCGTTATATCCTTAACTGGGCGCTGAATAAATCCCATGAGGATAAACCGTTTTATGGAACCGTATATAAAAAAGAATCCGAATATATGGGGAGAAAATTCAGCCCCTATCATTTGTACCAGGAAATGAATTATATGCAGCATGAAATATTTTTGCTGGAAGAGCTGACGGACTATGTGAGGCTGACAGGGGATGAGGAGGTTCTTGAGGATGCGGTGGCTCTGGCTAAGCATATTCTGAAGGATCATTTTGAGGACGGTATGATAGTGAATGAAAATACGCCGGGACATAAGATCGACTATTCCACAGTGCATCCTGCTGTCTGCGGATTCCTAGAGCTGGGGAAGCTGCTGCGGGAAAGAGACGATGCGAATGCGCAGCAAATGTATACAGCGGCGGAGCAGATAGCGGACCATGTATGCAGACGCGCATTTCAATTTCCGACAGAAGGGGAACCATGTACGGAAGACGGTTCCATGAGCTGTTCCGTTATCACACTTTTGCGGACATATCTGGAAGCCGTGCCTAAAGCAGAATATCTTGAGATGGGCGAAAAAATTCTCAGGGCACACAGAGTATTGGAAATGGACGGCACAGACTGCAGAATGAAGAATTCCAGTATCCGTTTTTGGGAAACACAGTATGAATCAAGGGATTGGGGGCCTTCTTTGAATGCAGGGCATGGCTGGAGTATCTGGACTGCGGAAGCCAAAGCATTATATGCCCGAATCCGCCACGATTTCGATATGCTGAAAGACTCCTATGAAGGCTTTCTTACAAATATCTGTAAGGTGGAGGCCTGCGGCGGGATGAGCTGCTGCTATACGCCTGATATGATACCGGGAACTCCGCATGCATATTATGTGAATGGGGTAGAGGTGCCGGATTCTATAAACGAAATGCGCCCTACCTCCGTACATCTGGCCCAAAAATATGTGCCTAAAACCTATTCTGTGAGCGGCAATTTCTTTTTAGTCAGAGCGGCTGATACTTTTGCTGAAATGAGCGGGTTTGACTGGGAAACGGAAACAGCGGTTAACGGAATATATAAGGACGGCGTATTTGAAAGTGCTGCACCGGGATTTAACTATTTGCTGGTAAAAGGAATACCTGACAGCTTTCTTTTAAAGGTGAAAAAAGGACAGACCATTACCATCGCATTTGATACGGATAAAGAGACGGCAGTTTTTGAACATGCGAAAGTGAAGTCTGCTTCTGAAAAAGAAGTAATTCTAATAGCTATAGAAGATATAATTATAATAAAAAGAGAATAAAATTCAATAAAAGGAAGGTTAAATAAGCCTTGGGTATATTTATATATATATCCGGGCTTATTTTCCTGAATTTGCAGGGCTTATTTTCTGGATTAATCTTGACAATTTTACTCCACTTTATTATAGTTAAAGAAAGAGACAAAGAAGAGGAGACACGCCATTGCTCATCACTCGTGAAACCGATTATGCGCTCCGTATTTTAAGGGCTTTGGCCCCGGGCTCCTGCCTGACGGTGGGAGAGATAGCGGAGAAAGAATCGCTGCCCCATAAGTTCACATATAAGATCATGAAAAAGCTGGAAAAAGCCGGGATTATCCGTATTATCCGCGGAGTGAACGGCGGGTGCCAGCTGGACGCGGATCTGCATGGAGTCAGCCTGTATGATTTGGTGAATGCGGTGGAGGCCAACGCCCGTCTGGCGGCCTGCATGACTGCGGATTACCAGTGCGAATGGAGGGACAAAAACGGGAGTCCCTGCAATGTGCACGGACAGCTGGCCAAGGTACAGCTGGCAATAGACCGGGAATTCCGTTCCCGGAGCCTTTATTGGGTATTGTTTGGGGATTGATTTTTTTTAAGATGCAAAAGTGGATAAAATTTGTCAAGTATTACTGCCTCGAAAAAGGGAAAAAACAGCAGGAATCACAGACAATCAGACATATATCTGCCGCACAGCAGGCAGTAAATGTATGGAGTCACTTATAATCCATTTTATAAAAAGGGGGTAACAAATATGCTTTATCAAACAACACAGGAGCATGAAGCATTCAGACAGAAAATGAGGGGATTTGCAGAAAGCGAAGTGAAGCCAATCGCTTTTATGCTGGATCAGAACAATGAATTTCCGGCGGAAGCGGTAAAAAAGCTGGGAGAAATGGGACTTATGGGGATTCCCTATCCGAAGGAGTACGGCGGGGCCGGGCTTGATGTCCTCAGCTATGCCATCGCGGTGGAGGAGCTTTCCAGAGTGGACGGCGGTACCGGCGTTATTCTTTCCGCCCATGTATCGTTAGGCTCCTGGCCTATTTTTGCCTTCGGGAATGAAGCACAGAAAAAGAAATATCTGATTCCCCTGGCAAAAGGGGAAAAAATCGGCGCTTTCGGCCTCACGGAACCCAACGCAGGATCGGATGCGGGAGGCACGGAAACAACTGCGGTACTGAAAGGTGATTATTATCTTCTCAATGGTGGCAAAATATTCATAACGAATGCGCCGAAGGCGGATACCTACGTGGTGTTTGCTGTGACAACGCCGGATATCGGCACCAGAGGAATTTCTGCATTTATTGTGGAAAAAGGCTGGGAAGGCTTTGAATTTGGTGATCATTATGATAAAATGGGTATCCGGTCCTCTTCTACTGCGGAACTGATATTCAATGATGTCAAGGTTCCCAAAGAGAACCTTCTGGGAAAAGAAGGGGAAGGCTTTAAAATCGCTATGGCAACTCTGGACGGCGGACGTATCGGCATTGCCTCCCAGGCGCTGGGAATCGCCCAGGGAGCATTTGAGCATGCATTGGAATATTCCAAAGAACGTGTCCAGTTCGGAAAGCCCATATGCCAGCAGCAGGCGGTTTCCTTTAAGCTTGCCGATATGGCAACCAAGCTGCGCTGTGCCCGGCTGCTGATATACAGTGCCGCGGAGCTGAAGGAAAACCATGAGCCTTATGGTATGGAGGCGGCCATGGCCAAGCAGTATGCTTCCGATATTGCCCTTGAGGTCACAAACGATGCCCTCCAGATTTTCGGCGGAAGCGGCTATCTGAAAGGCATGGAAGTGGAACGGGCATACAGGGATGCCAAAATCACTACCATTTATGAAGGAACCAATGAAATCCAGAGAGTGGTCATCGCTTCCCATCTCATCGGAAAGATGCCGAAGGATGCAGGCGGTCCTGCCAAAATCACGAAAAAAGCGGCTCCTGTAACAGGCTACCGCAAGAAACAGATTTTGAAGGAAGGCAGCGCCAAAGAACGGGTGGAAGTGCTTGTCGCCGCCCTGCAAAAGGATGGATATGATTTCAGCGTGGGTATACCGCTTGACACTCCCATTTCCCGGGCTGAGAGAGTAGTCTCAGCAGGAAAAGGAATCGGCAGCCGGGAAAATATGAAGCTGATTGAAGCCCTGGCTGTCCAGGCGGGCGCGGCTGTGGGTTCGTCAAGGCCAGTTGCGGAGACTCTGAAATATGTGCCTTTGAACCGGTATGTGGGAATGTCCGGACAGAAATTTACCGGGAACCTGTATATCGCCTGCGGAATTTCCGGAGCCGTACAGCATCTGAAAGGAATCCGGGACGCTTCCACGATCGTGGCGATCAATAAAAATGCAAACGCCCCTATTTTTAAAAACTGTGATTACGGCATTGTGGGAGATGTGATGGAAATCCTGCCGCTGCTCACGGCCGCCCTGGATAATGGGGAAGCCAAGAAACCGGCGCCGCCCATGGTGAAAATGAAACGGCCGCTGCCTCCCAAGCCGGCTCCGATCGGAAAGATTTATACCTGCGGAGGCTGTGGTTATGAATACAATCCTGCTGTCGGGGATGCGGATGCGGATATCGCTCCGGGGACCTTATTTGAAAAGCTGCCGGAAGACTGGGTTTGTCCGGAATGTGCGGAAAGTAAAGATATGTTTATGTAGGCTGAGGCCGGAAGGAGGAAATAGAAATGTATTGTGTCAGAAATGTAACGGAAGATTTATACTGGGTGGGTGCCAATGACCACAGGCTTACCCTGTTTGAAAATATTCATCCCATTCCCAGAGGTGTTTCTTATAATGCGTATCTGCTGCTTGATGAAAAGACGGTCCTTTTCGATACCGTGGACTGGTCCGCATGCAGACAGCTTCTGGAAAACATGGATTATCTGTTGCAGGGAAGGCAGCTGGACTATCTGGTAATTAACCACATGGAGCCGGATCACGGCGCTTCCATCGAAGAAATCCTGCTCCGTTTCCCCAAGGTTACCATTATCAGCACCCCCAAGGCCTTTATGCTCATGCGCCAGTTCGGCTTTGATATTGATAACTATACACAGCTGGAAGTAAAGGAAGGAGATACCCAGAGCTTCGGCCGTCATACCGTTACCTTCGTGAATGCACCCATGGTGCACTGGCCAGAGGCTATGGTGACTTTCGACGTGACTGACGGTGTCCTGTTCTCCGCAGATGCCTTCGGTTCCTTCGGCGCCCTGGACGGCAAGCTGTTTAATGACGAAGTGGATTTTGAAAGAGACTGGATTGACGATGCCAGACGTTATTTTACCAATATCGTGGGAAAATACGGCGCTCCCGTACAGGCCCTTCTGAAAAAAGCCTCCAAGCTGGACATTAAAATGATCTGCCCTCTTCACGGACCCGTATGGCGTTCCAACATCGGCTATTTTATTGAAAAATACGATCTCTGGAGCCGTTATGAGCCGGAAGAAAAAGGGGTTATGATCGCCTATGCTTCCATGTACGGCAATACGGAAGCGGCCGCACAGGCGCTGGCTGCTAAACTCTGCGATAAGGGAATGACCAATGTTGTGGTTTATGATGTTTCCAACACCCATGTGTCCCAGCTGATTTCCGAAGCCTTCCGCCTGAGCCATATCGTGCTGGCCTCCGTTACCTATAATCTGGGGATTTATCCGGTAATGCACAGCTTTTTATCGGATATGAAGGCGCTGAACCTGCAGAACCGTACCTTTGCCCTCATAGAAAATGGTTCCTGGGCCTGCAAATCCGGAGATCTGATGCAGAAGTTCATTGAGGAAGAAATGAAGAACATGACCGTTCTGAATGAACGGCTTTCCATGGCATCTACATTGCATCCGGATAAGGTTTCCGAACTGGAAACGCTGGCGGACGGGATTATTGCTTCGATAAAGGGAGAGGAATAAATCCTGGCGGAGAATATATACCGAGCCAAAAAAACAAAATTCATTCTGTTCTCGTTCAAAGGGACATTTTGTGATATATGTTTGGAAACAAGGCGGACGACGGAAGCCGGCCGCCTTATTTTTGTTACACAATGCTTTCGCTCTCTGCGTTTTCTTCTGAGGAGTGCTTTTTGGGCTGGACGTTGTCCATAAACCCAGATAGCTCAAAGTGATGAATTGCCGGAAGAAGAGTAAAGGAAAAGTTGGTGCCTGCATCAGAAAAGCTTAGTAATGTGAGAGATACACCGGATTATCAAAAATTTGGTATTACTATATCAAATATAAAAATATGCCACATTCAAACTTGAAGATGATTTTACTACTTTTGTAACAGATTTACGGATATAATAAGAGAGAAAGGAGGTTTGCAGAATGGATTCAAAAGCCTTAAAAACAATATTGGAAATTGGTGAAACGGTTGCTGTGGAGTTTAAGCGCTGCGGCAATGGTATTGAATCAGATACCTATGAAAGCGTATGCTCGTTCTTGAACCGCTTTGGTGGCGATATATTTATGGGCGTATTGGATGATGGCACAGTAATTGGTGTGCCACCGAAAGCCGCACCAGATATGGTGAAGAATTTTATCACAATTATCAGCAATCCGGCCCTTTTTACGCCTACAATATACTTATCCCCAGAAATAATAGAATATGAAGGACATACTATTATTCATGTTCATGTACCTCCAAGTGCGGAAGTTCACAGCTATAAGAAAATCATTTTTGACCGTGTAAATGATGCAGATATAAAAGTTACTGCCACCGCACAGATAGCTTCTATGTATATCCGCAAGCAAAATATATATACAGAGAAAAAGATATATCCCTATGCAACAATCAATGATTTAAGAACGGATTTACTCCCAAGGATACGGCAGATGGCAGTTAATCATGCCGGTGGCAGTCATCCGTGGGAGAATATGTCCGATGAGAAACTTTTACAAAGTGCCGGTCTGTATGGAACGGATGTAGCAACAGGTGAATCAGGGTATAATCTGGCGGCAATTTTACTTCTTGGGAAGGACGAAGTGATACAGAATGTCTGTCCTGCATATGAGACTGACGCGCTTGTTAGAAAAGTGAATGTTGACCGATATGATGACAGGGAAATTGTACGGACTAATCTGATAGAGAGCTTTGATCTTCTTATGGATTTTATCAAAAAACATTTACCGGACAAGTTTTTTCTGGAGGATGAAAACAGAGTTAGTCTGCGAAATATCATCGGCAGAGAGATTATCAGCAATACACTTATGCATCGAGAATACACAAGTTCCTATGCGGCGAAGCTGATTATTAAAAGAGACCAGATGTACACAGAAAATGCAAACAGGGCAACAAGTAATGGTTTTATTACACCGGACAATCTTGAGCCGAATCCCAAGAATCCAGTGATTGCATCCTTTTTCAGAAATATCGGCAGAGCCGACCGGTTGGGTTCTGGCGTTCATAAGTTGTTTAAGTACACGAAGTTATATTCTGCAAAAGATCCGATATTCCAGGAAGGTGATGTATTCCGCATTGTAGTGCCGTTGGACGATAGCTACTCCTTTGATATGGAAATTGGTTCGGAAACTAGAATTGCGACTGATGCGACTGATCGTGCGACTAATGCAACTAATCTTTCTGCTTCACTGTCTGATAATGAGCAGAGTGTACTAAATGCTATAAGGAGTAATCCGAAAATAACACAAAAACAGCTTCAAGAAGCTACTGGAATCACATTAGGAACTATCAAACGATTGCTGCCGAAACTTCAGGAAAAAGAAAAGTTGGAGAGAGTTGGTAATCGTCGTTCTGGTCAATGGAAAGTCAATGATTAACTGAATATGAAATAATGGAAGCTCAGATACTGATGAGATAAGTCAGTGTGCTGGGCTTCTTTTTTGCATTAGAGTATTTTTTAGACCGTACAAAATAAAATACGGAAATAAACAAGAGGTGATAGGAGCGATGGAAATAAACGAACCGGACTGCAAAATGATTGGGAAAAAGTTATCATGGCTGCAAGCGGGAATTGTTTCTGGCCATGTGCCACATCATATCCCTATGAACGCATTCGCTTATGGATGCCTGCCTTTTTTACTTTATCATTCCTCACATTTTCCCGTATTCAATCCTTATAAACCTATGATATACTAAGGGTACATAATGCAAAATAAAAAAGGCGGGTAGAGATGCAATGAGTAAAAAAATGATTGGTGTCCCACTTGAGGGATTTGCGCAGCTGTGCAGGGAAGCAGCGGCTCAGGGCGCAGTTTTATTAAGAAATGAGGAGAATACCTTACCGGTTGAGGACGGAGAATGCGTTTCTGTGTTCGGAAGGATCCAGAAGGATTATTACAGAAGCGGGACAGGTTCAGGAGGGGCGGTAAACGTACCTTACACCACAAATCTGCTGGACAGCCTCAGGCAGTGTGAAAACATCAGGGTAAACGAAGAACTGGCTGGAGTTTATGAAAGCTGGCTGCAGGAGAATCCTTTTGACGACGGCGGAGGAGGATGGGCGGCGGAACCCTGGAACCAGAAGGAAATGCCGGTGACGGAGGAAATGATACGACAGGCGGCTTCAAAATCGGATAAGGCGCTGGTGGTCATCGGAAGGACGGCGGGAGAAGGTAAGGACTATGAGGACCTGGAGGACAGTTACCGTCTGAACAGCCAGGAAAAAGAACTGCTCCGCATGGTAACCGGATATTTTAAGAAAACAGCCGTAATCCTCAATGTGACCTGTGTCATTGACATGAGCTTTTTAACGGAGACCTATAAAAACCCCATAACCGCCGTGCTGTATGTATGGCATGGCGGCCAGGAAGGCGGCAATGCGGCTGCAGATGTGATTACCGGAAAGGTGACGCCCGGCGGGAAGCTGGCGGATACCATCGCATACAGCCTGGCGGATTATCCCTCCACTGCCAACCATGGAGGCGAACTGGAAAACATATATCAGGAAGATATTTACGTAGGCTACCGCTATTTTGAAACCTTTGCCCCGGAAAAGGTAATGTATCCCTTCGGTTTTGGTCTGTCCTATACCTCGTTTGACGTAAAGGCTTCCGGCGCCAGGGTGCAGGACGGCGAAATCCGGTTAAAGGTAACTGTAAAAAATACGGGTTCCCGTTATGCCGGCAGGGAAGCGGTGCAGGTGTATTACAGCGCTCCCCAGGGAAAACTGGGACGCCCGGTAAAAGAGCTTGCGGCGTTTGCCAAGACGGGCCTTCTGGCTCCGGGAGAAGAGGAAGAGCTGTTCCTGCAGTTCCCCGTGAATGCTATGGCAGCCTATGATGACGGAGGATATACCGGAAATAAATCCTGCTATGTGCTGGAAGAAGGCTGTTACCGGATTTATGCCGGGACGAGCATCCGTGATCTGGAGCAGGTACAGGTGGACGGCGAGGAAGGTTTTCAGGTGGAGAGGCTGATCGTGACGGAACGGCTGGAGGAAGCCTGTGCACCTCAGAAGGAATTTGTCCGGTTAAAGCCCGGTGCATGTAAGGCCGGCGGCATTTATGAGATGAGCGGGGAAAACGTTCCGTTAAGGACCGTATCCCTGGAGGAACGCATTCGCGACAATATGCCGCCCGCGCTTACAAGAACGGGAAACCGTGAAATCCAGCTGAGGGATGTTCTGGAAGGAAATGAGCCTATGGAAGCCTTCCTTGCACAGCTGACGCCGGAAGAACTGGCGACGATTGTACGCGGAGAAGGCATGTGCAGTCCGCGGGTAACGCCCGGTGTGGCTTCCTGCTTCGGCGGATTGAGCAAATCCCTGAAGGATGACTATGGAATTCCTGTGGCTGCGGCTGCGGACGGTCCTTCCGGCATCCGCATGGATGTGGGGGCACAGGCTACCCAGGTACCCATCGGAACCCTGCTGGCCTGTACTTTCGATACACCTCTTGTGGAAGAGCTTTATGTCATGGAAGGAAAAGAACTTCTTCGCAATGAGATAGACACCCTTCTGGGGCCCGGCATTAATATCCACAGAAATCCTCTCAACGGAAGGAATTTTGAATATTTTTCCGAAGATCCACTGCTGACCGGTAAAATGGCGGCGGCTAATATCCGGGGTATTATGAAGGGCGGCTCCAACGCCACCATGAAGCATTATGCCTGCAACAGCCAGGAAAAGGTGAGAAATAAGGTGGATGCGGTTGTTTCGGAGCGGGCTCTCAGGGAAATCTATCTGAAGGCCTTTGAAATTGCGGTAAAGGAAGGCGGGGCCAATTCCGTTATGACAGCCTATAATCCGGTTAACGGCCACTGGAGCGCTTCCAATTATGATTTGAATACGACCATTCTCCGGAAGGAATGGGGCTTTACGGGTATCGTTATGACCGACTGGTGGTCCACCATGAACGATTGTGTGGAAGGCGGGGAAGAAAGCCGGGAAAATACGGCGGCCATGGTGCGGGCCCAGAATGATTTATATATGGTAGTGGATAACCTGGCGGCGGAAAATAATCCCATGGGGGATAATACGCTGGAGGCTTTAAGAACAGGAAAGCTGACGCTGGGCGAACTGCAGCGCTGCGCAGCCAATATCTGCCGTTTCCTGATGAAAGCGCCTGTCATGGAGCGTTCCCTCATGCCGGAAGAGGAACCGGAGCTGATTCCCGCAAAAGAAGCGGAAGAGATAAAGGGATGTAAAGAAAAGGCGGTTGTCCTGGAAAGCTCCTGCAGGGTTTCCACACCTATGAATACGCCCGTCCTTATTTTTGTGGAAAATGCCGGCGTATACCAGGTAAGGATATGTATGAAAACGGATAATCCGGATTTCCGCGCCCAGTCTGCCTGCAATGCCAGCCTGAACGGTGTGCGTTTTATGACTCCCCAGCTTAACGGGACGAACGGCGCGTCCGTGGAACGGGATATGGGAAATGTGACATTGGAAAAAGGATACTATGAATTATGCCTTACGCCTACCAAAATGCCGGGAATTGAAGTGGAATGGTTTGAATTCCATTTCTGAGAAAAGGGAGCCTGTATGCAGACAAAAGACATGACTACCGGTTCTCCGGCAGGGCTGATTCTGCGTTTCGCCCTTCCTTTGATGTTGGGGAATGTGTTTCAGCAGTTTTATACCTTTGTAGATACTATGGTGGTAGGGCAGGCCCTGGGAGTGAAAGCCCTGGCGGCGCTGGGAGCCGCGGAATGGCTGACCTTTCTGATGTTCGGACTGGTTCAGGGGCTTGTCCAGGGCTTTTCCCTGGTGATGGCCAGACAATTTGGGGCCGGGGATGATAAGGGATTAAAAAAAGCAGTGGCAGGAGCGGTCTGGCTCAGCCTGGGCGCGGCGGTTTTGTTTACAGCGCTTGGGCAGCTTATGCTGCGGCCTGTTTTGCTGCTGCTTCGTACGCCGGCGGAAATTATAGACCTGACTCTCATTTACCTTCGGATTCTATATGCCAGCCTGCCGGTTGCTTTTGCTTATAATCTGCTCGCCGCACTGCTGCGGGCTTTGGGGAACAGCAAAACGCCGCTCCAGGCAATGACGCTTTCTTCTTTTTGTAATATAGCGCTGGATCTTCTGTTCGTATTCGGCTTTGGCTGGGGAATACAGGGAGCTGCTGCAGCTACCGTGCTGGCACAGCTCCTGGCGGCTTGTTTTTGCTTCGTGAAGCTGCGGGGAAGCGGACTGTTTTCCCTGGGAAATAAGGAATATTATCCGGACAGGGACGTGATAAAGGAACAGCTGAAGCTGGGGCTTCCCATGGGCCTTCAGAATATGATTACGGCTATGGGGGGCCTGATTGTACAGTCCGTGATAAACGGTTTCGGCGTTCTGTTTATTGCCGGTTATACGGCGGCGAACAAGCTTTATGGGCTTCTGGAAATTGCTGCTTCTTCTTACGGCTATGCCATGTCAACCTATTCCGGGCAGAATATGGGTGCGGCCAGGTATGACAGGATTGGGAAAGGACTGCGGGCTGCCAACCTGATCGGAGCGGCTACCGCGCTTTTGATGTCGGCGATCATGGTGTTTTTTGGAAAGCCTGTTTTGGGCTGTTTTCTTACCGGAGACAGCGTGACGGTGGAAGGCGCCATGAGGATAGGCTATCATTTCCTATTGGTGCTGGCTGTCTTTTTTCCGTTTCTGTATATACTCTACGTCACGCGCTCCTGCATTCAGGGGATGGGAAATTCCCTTCTGCCCATGATTTCCAGCATTGTCCAGCTGGTGATGCGTACCGGCTGTGCCCTGCTTCTGCCGGCGCTGATAGGGGAATCAGGCGTTTTTTACGGAGAGGTATGCGCCTGGCTCGGAGCGGATTTATTGCTGGCATTCAGCTATTTTTACTGTATGAAGAAGCTCCGGACAGCGGCAGGACCAGCGGAGATTTGATATTATCTGAATTCCGTCCTGTGATTTGGGTTGTTATTTCTTCCGCTTTCTTCTATAATAAAAAGGCGCCGCACAGCGCGCAGGTTATTTCCCTGGCTGGGGTGTGCCGCCGTATGGCCCTTTCCTGCAGCCGCTGTCGGGCAGTCAGTGTTCCTTACAGGGGACGCTCTCGCTCGGTTAAAAACGCAGCAGTACTAACGCTGCAAAGGACACAGCGTAAGGACTGGCGTTTTTAGACGCCCCTTACAGGAATCACCGGCTGCCCGGGGACGTCTGCCGGGAAGAGCCGCAGCGGCGGCACAGGAACGAACCCGCAGGATGGGACACGCTGCCACAGACGGCACTCACTTTTTTATATGCGCCCAAAGGAACCTCAACGCTGTCATTGACACATACAACAGAAAGGATGGAAAATTATGAAAATTGGATTTATCGGATGCGGAAATATGGGGGGAGCCATGATGCATGGGATCCTGGATTCCGGGAAATGTACCCCGCAGGAGCTGATGGCTTCCGATGCGCTGGAAAAAGCGCTGGAAGCGAGAAAAGAAGAGATGGGGATTCTTGCGGCGAAGGATAATAAGGAGACGGCGGCCTTTGCCGATGTGCTTTTCCTTGCGGTGAAGCCCCAGTATTACCAGAGTGTGATTGAAGAAATCAGGGATACAGTGAGCATGGATCAGATCCTTGTTACCATTGCACCCGGCAAAACACTGGAATGGCTTGCAGACCAATTCGGAAAGCCGCTGAAAATCATACGCACCATGCCAAATACCCCGGCGATGGTAAAGGAAGGCATGATGGGTATGTGTCCCAACGAAAACGTAACGGCTGAGGATATGGAGACAGTCCGTGATATCTGCAGCGGATTCAGCAAAACAGAAATTATCGGCGAGCATCTCATGGATGTGGTTACGGCGGTGAGCGGAAGCTCCCCTGCCTATGTGTTCATGTTCATTGAAGCTATGGCAGATGCCGCGGTAGCGGACGGCATGCCCAGGGCCCAGGCCTATACCTTTGCCGCGCAGGCTGTGCTCGGCAGCGCAAAAATGGTACTGGAAACCGGAAAGCACCCCGGCGAGCTGAAGGATATGGTATGTTCCCCTGGCGGTACCACCATTGAAGCGGTACGCGTACTGGAGGAAAAGGGAATGCGCAGTGCGGTATTTGAAGCGATGAAGGCTTGCGTGAAGAAGTCACGGGATATGTAAAAATCAGAAATCTGGCAGCCCGGGATCCTGCAGGAGTGCGGCATACCCTTGAAAAGCGGTGGTTGTCATGAACATTTTTGTTTCTTCTTTTCCCTCTTGACTCAGTTTAGTAACTGATTTCCATAGCCTTTTTTATAATGACATGCTGTCCTTTTTGCGGGATATATCCTAATTCTTTCCATTTGGCAAATGTATGTAATTCTTCTTCAATGCCGTGAAGCATTTTAGCGTTTTCAATGGTTTCACTGTTTGTCATAAGCTTTTACCCCTCTTTCGTTTGATGATGTTATTGTATACTTGTTCAAGAAAAGGAAGTGTGATACAATATAAAAAAGAGTTTAAAACCGCAGGAAAGCGAGGTATGTAAAATATGGGAACGGCAGCTACCACAGCAAAAAATAAATGGAATAAAGAAAATCTGGATCATTATCATCTTACGTTACCGAAAGGTAAGAAACCGAAGTATATGGAAGCAGCGAAAAAATTAGATTATGGGGATTTTAGTAAACTAATAGTAGCGGCGGTTGATGAAAAATTGGAGAGGGAGGGAATAAATATAGGTGAATGAGAGAATGGATTAAAAAGTATTGCTGAATAATAGATATACTTAAACAAGTATATAATGAAATTATATTATTGAAAGGGATGTAAAATAAAAAAGTGGAAATAAGATACGATAAAGTAGCCTTGAAATATCTGCAAGGGCTACCCCAAAAATTAAGGGATTCCATAAGGAAGGCAATTGCAGGACTGACAGAACAGCCGCCAAAGGGGGACATAAGGTTAATGCAGGGATACAAGGACGGCAGGCACAGGTTGAGAGTAGGAAAGTACAGAGTTATTTACCGATATACACAAGAAGGGGAATTAGATATACTTTTAGTTATGGACATTGGAAGCCGTGGAGATATTTATAAATGAATGGAGGAATTAAAATGACACAGACAATACAGGAATCAGTAAAGATGTTGGAAATGCTGCCGGAGAGCGAACAGGAATTTGCAAGTCAATTCATTCGACGGCTTGTGCTTGCGTGGGATCCTGATTTTACGAAACTAACCCAGGAGGAACGGAAGAGATTAGAAGCGTCTGAACAGAGAATTGATAGCGGGGAATATGTAAAAGACAGTGATGTAAATTGGAATTAAGGAAAAGCGGTTGTGGGCGGAGAGTCTGCAACCGCTTATTTTATGGGCATGTCCGATTCGGTCACTTGTGGTTACTAACCATACAGTACCGATCGGACACAGGAACTGCAGGAGGCGGAGGAAAGCGTACTGTGCAAGGCCTTCAATATAAAAATGAAGACTGCTATAACGTATTCTGCATGGACACTATGGAAAGTATGATGAGCATGATGACATATATGCTAATGGGGATTGCCTCCATCGCCCTTCTGGTAGGAGGGATCGAAATCATGAACATGATGCTGGTATCCGTGACCGAACGGACAAAGGAAATCGGCCTGCGCAAGGCAATGGGAGCAACGTCGGAGCGGATCCAGCTGCAGTTTTTACTGGAATCCATCGTGCTGTCCCTGATAGGAGGACTGATAGGCGTGGCGCTGGGACTGCTCATATCCTATGCCGCTGCGAACCTGCTTGGAACGGATTTTGTCATATCCGTCTCCGCTGTAACCCTGGGAGTCGGATTTTCCGCTGCGGTAGGCCTTATATTCGGCTGGGCTCCTGCCAGAAATGCCAGCCGTCTGAATCCCATCGATGTCATGCGGAGCGAATAGCATATATACCGGTTAACCAATAAATAGATGTAAAAACATATCGTTTCGGGAAGGTTCCTGCCCGCACGAAACGAAGACAGGTGTGAATATGAGAACGAAAAAATGCAGTTATCAGAACGTATCGGAACATATATAATAGGAACTATATTACTTTTACTCGCGGCATTCCTTATTTTTTTCCATTCCCCACGGAGGCGGCAGAGGCCCGGAGCATAACCGTGAAAGAGTCCGCGGTCCGTCTGCCAATGGGTGAGACGAAAACCATCCAGGTGGATTAGCGCAAGCTGAAAGGCGGCTATGCGGATTTGGGAGTTGTAGTTTCCGATCCTTCTCTTATCCAGTCAGCCCTCCACGATGTCGGAAATTCCAAGGCTGTCGTCACCATCCAGGCCAAGGGTTTCGGCACTGCGTCCATAGCCGCATATGCCGTAAGCAATCCCGCAATCATTTCCTATGCCGCGGGCAATCTGATAAAACGCCAGGCCGTATATGTATCCGATCCCATTTCCTACAATGAACTCACGCTCAGCTGGTACATCCCCGAAGCCTGAACAAAAATATACTGGATAACCTTCCTCCTCAGAACCTCAGCGTTCAGGCATCTTCCTCAATGCTTTGATCCATGCCCTCTGCCTTGTTAAAATGAAATGATACGGTTTGCCGCATGGCAGTGCTCTGACCTTCTGTAATCGGATTGACGTATATTCCAAACATGGCTATTGAGTATGTGGAGAAGGGGGTAGATGAAAACTTTCATAGAAAACAGTGGCGGCAAAATAAAGGTTGTATAAGGTGAAAAATTCTATTATACTATAAAAGAGAAGTGTAAGGAGGTGCAATATGGAGTTTGTACGAAAAATTATTGACGCAAGTAGTTTATTGAAAATCATGCAGCTGCCTGAAATATTAAAAAATAGAAAATTAGAGACTATTGTGCTGCCTGTAGATGAACCTCGAAAAGAAATATCTTCTGCAAGTATAGGTTCGTCTGAAATATCAGAAATAACCCAGTCTTTAATAGGAAGTATTCCTTTACCTGATGTTTCTTTAGAAGATATAAAAGAGGAAAGGCTGGCTAAATATGAAGGTACTGTATGATACGAATATTATTTTAGATTTATCTTATATCATAACAAGCAATAAAAAGGACTACCTGTCAAGTAAGATTACAGTTGTTGAACCTCTGGAATTTTTAAAGATAATTGAAAATAAATAGAATTGCTTAAAAAGTCTGTGGTCATTAATTGATACCAGACTTTATTTAGTTGAATATAGGGTTGGATGGTTCACAAGACTTGATATTTATTATTTATTTATATCATAAAAGGGAGGGATTACATATGCAGTATAATATTATGGATTACGGCGCTCTGCCTGACGGAAAAACCAACAATCAGAAGCAGATCCAGGCGGCCATAGAGGACTGTGCCAAAACCGGAGGGCGTGTACTCGTTCCGGCGGGCAATTTCCTGTCAGGGACAATTCAGCTGAAATCCAATGTGGAACTGTACCTGGAAAAGGGGAGCGTGCTGACTGCCAGCAACAGCCCTGAGGACATCATTGATTTTTCAGAGGACAGGGACGCCATGGACGGCATCGAAAACGGCTGCTTCCTGTATGCCTGCCACGCCCGGAATATTACGATATCCGGGGAAGGCACCATTGACGGACAGGGACGGAAGGTATATCTGGATGATAACGCTGATGAGGGCTTCCATGAATGCCCTCTGGCGGTAGCCGGTTTCCGGGCGCGGACGACCTATCTGGAGGATGTGGATGGCCTGCAGGTCAGAGGGATTACCTTTTATGACGCCTGCTTCTGGACTTTACATATGGCCGGCTGCCAGAATGTCATTGTGGATGGAATCCGTATATTTAATAATGACAGGGGCCCGAACAATGACGGAATCGATCCGGACGGCTGCCGGAATGTAATCATCCGGAATTGTATTATTGAAAGCGGGGATGATTCCATTGTATTGAAGGCGACCAGGCCGGTCTGGGAAAAATACGGAAACTGTGAGAATATAGTCATCACAAACTGTATCTTACATTCCCGTGATTCGGCTCTAAAAATAGGAACGGAAACATGGGGAGACATCCGGAACGTGATATTCGGCGACTGTGTAGTCCGGGATTGCTCCCGTGCGGTGGGAATCTGGGTGCGTGACGGAGGGACGATTGAGGATATCCAGCTCCATCATATTACCGGAAATACCAAAAGATATGCTGACGGCGTAAACAGAACCTTTGCACCCAGGTGGTGGGGAAAGGGAGAACCGATTTTCCTTTCCGCCGGTTACAGGAAGGGGGAAAAGAAATATCCGGGTAAAATCCGCAGGATAACCTTTGACCATATCAGGCTGTATTCGGAATCCGCCCTGTTCCTTGCAGGAGAAGAGGATTCCGTCATAGAAGATATCCGAATCACCGACAGCCGCATTACATGGAAAAAACAGAGTGTGCATAATCCGGGGGTGTTTGACGAACAGCCCTCAGACCGGGATGTGTATGAGCATCGGATTCCCTGGCTGTATACCCGTTACGTGGAGGGCCTGGCCGTGGAAGGAATCTATGAAATCGATCCATCCCTGGAAGGATATGTGGACATTGAGGAAATCCTGGAGGAGAGCAGCCGGATTTCGATAAAAAATAAGTGAGTGTAAGAGAAAGAAAAGATTTACGGGGGTATTCATGAGGCAATTTTCTTTTTTCTGGCAGATTTTTCTGATGATTTTTTGTGTCCTGATCATTCCGACCTCGCTGATAGCTTATTACGCCATGCAGGATGTGGCCAAATATGCGGAGGATAACATTGCGGTATCCAAGCTGGACAATCTGGAGTCAGTCAGCGATGCCACGGAACTGATATTAAGCAGCTATACCAGGAATGTAATCCAGTTTGCCAACAGCGCTGCCTACAGAAACCTGGGACAGGTCACTTCCTACCAGGAACTGAATATTGATTTTGAAATGGTCAGGACAGCCTGGGATGCCCAGTCATATCTGAGCCGCGTTTTCGGTACGGAAAAAATGGTACAGTCCTGTTTTTACGTGGGAAAGAGCAGCGATTTTGTGATTTCCTCGGACAAAAACATCTGCAGGCTGGAAAATTATGCGTCCCTGGACTGGATGAAGGACAAAGCCGTCAGTGAAACCGGAATCAGGGGAGAGTGGATAGCGAGGGAGCTATACAATAACCAGGACGGAAAAGATGGTGGAGAAAGCCAGGGGCGGAACAAAATTCCGGTTCTGTCCTATGTATATTCCATCAGCCCCCTGATAACGGCAAAGGGCGGTTACATTGTCTGCAATATCTATAATTCCAGGCTGAGTGAATTCATCAATCCCTCCAATCAGGCGTCTGGGGTCTGCTATATCCTGGATGAAGACAGGAATATTATATGCCATCCGGATAATGCCTTTTTCCTGGGAGGGGAAGAAAACCCGCTCATCCTTGATAATATTTTCGGTTCCAAGCAAAGAACCGGCTATTTCGATTATGAAAAGGACGGAGTCCGTTATCTGTGCGCCTTTAAGAGATCCTCCTTCAACAACTGGACTTATGTGGTAAACTACAGCATGGATGAAATCATGCGCCAGGTAAAGTCGGTCACATCCACGGCGATGCTGATCATCATGTTTGCCATTGCGGTGGAAATGGTCCTGGTCCTTCTTATTTCTTACTGGATATTCAAACCCTTCCGGATGCTGTTCAACAATGTAAAAGAAAACATGACGGAGGGGATGACGGAAAAAGCTTCCTCCAAAAATGAAGTGTACTATCTGAACGAAGTATTTAAGAAAATGAAGTCGGAGGAAAGCCAGATCCATGACATCCTGGAGAAGAAAAATTCAGATGCCCAGCGGCTTCATTTGAGAGAAATGCTTACCGGGACACTGGAATCCAGAGAGAAAAAGGAAAGCTTTACGAAAATGTTCCCTTATGAGCATTTTATGGTACTGCTGGCGAGCGTGGATGACGGCAGCGAAATGCTCCGTAAATATAATTCAGATGAGCGGATGTTTTATTTCCTTCAGATAGAAGAACTGTTCACCGACTGCCTGAGCCAGGAAGGATATGAGGCGAAGTCCATCCGCTTCCGTTCGACGACCTGTGCGGTAGTCCTGAATATAAAGACCTATGATCAGAGAAAGACGGCGGAATATATCACGGACAAATTAGAGCTTGTCAAGCAGCAGGTGAGGCAGATATTTGATTATACACTGACAATCGGGATAAGCGCCGTCCATGCGGATATCAATGATTTGAATGAAGGCATGGCGGAAGCGACGGCAGCGGTAAAGCACAGGATTATAGCGGGCAAGAACCAGGTTATTTTCTGGAATCCCAGGATGAACGAGAGCAAACGGTATTATTATCCCTATACAAGCGAGAATAAAATCATCAATTACCTGAAGCAGCAGAATACGGAGGCGGTTTACGGGGAACTGGAGCTGGTACGCAAACAGCTTTCCGACATAGAGGATATTTCCTATGATAATGTGGTGCTGGTCTATCAGCAGATGATAGGGGCGATAATCAAGGCGATGATGGAGGAAAAGATCCAGATATCCAAGTTTATGGGAAATGGAAGGCAGGCCTATACGACGATAGCGGAAAAGGATACGATAGAGGAAATCGAGCTGTTTGTGAAAGGGTTTATCCGGCAGATACAGGATTATCTGGGAGAGGTGACGGAAGAAAAAGAGGATGTGAAGCTCTATGACCGCATCATCGCGTATCTGGATGAGCATTACAAAGAGGATATTGACTATGAAGAGGCGGCGGGAGAGATAGGAATCAGTTATTCTTATATGCGCAGGGTAGTCAAAGAGGGCGGCGATATCAGCATGGTGGACTATGTGAATCGCCTTCGTATCCATGAAGCCAAGAAGCTTCTTCTGACAACGGACCTTAAAATACCTGAAATTGCCGGTATGGTTGGCTATCATAATGTACAGAGCCTGAACCGGTTTTTCAAAAAATATGAAGGGACAACACCCAACAGCGTGCGTGACCTTGAAAAAAAGTAGACGGAAATTTTGCTGAGAAACCTCTTGTTCGTCAAAACGATGGCGGATAAGAGGTTTTTTTATGCTCCAATATACAAAATGACACTTTACTTTTGATTTTTACCTTCGGAATTGCTACTTTTATGGGCAGGATTAAATGCGGTTTCCATATAAAAGCTTATGGAAACGGATTGTATACAAAAAAATACAATCCTGAAATGCCTTGTTTTCAAGGCTTTTCGGGCACACTCAAAAATGATTCAGCCTATCAAAAATGATAATTTACAAAAAAACGGCTAAAAGCTATACTGGGAAGCAAGAAAACGGAAACACAATGACGGAAGGAAGGGGAAATTATATATGAGTGGTAGAAAATCAGCTGTGGCGGCTGATAGCAAGCTTGCAGTAAAGCAGGCGAAAAAGAAGCAGAGGAGTTTTGCTTCCTGTTTTAAAAGAGATTGGCAGTTATATTCCTTATTATTGATACCGATTGCATTTTGCTTCCTGTTCAAATATGTACCTATGAGCTGGCTGCAGATCGCTTTTAAAAACTGGAAAATCAAGGACGGGTTCTTCGGAGGGGACTGGGCCGGATTGGAAATCTTCTCTAAAGTATTCCATCACAGGAACTTTATGAAGTCTTTAAGAAACACATTGCTTCTTAATGTGCTTGACCTGCTGGTAAGCTTTCCGATGCCCATCATTCTGGCCCTGCTGCTGAATGAAATCCGGAATATCAAATTTAAAAAGGTAACACAGACATTATTGTACCTGCCTCACTTTCTTTCCTGGGTAATTATAGGAGGTCTTGCCTATCAGCTGTTTTCCGTGAATACGGGTGTTGTGAATGCGCTGATTCAGAACCTGGGAGGAAATGCAGTGAACTTCCTGCAGGAGGATACCAGCTGGCTGATAACCTATATCGTTATCGGAGCGTGGCAGTCCATGGGCTGGGGAACCATTATTTACCTGGCTTCCATCACATCGGTAAGCCCGGAGCTGTACGAAGCGGCCCGTGTGGACGGCGCCAACCGGTGGCAGCAGATGTGGAGCGTAACGCTTCCCTGTATAAGAAGCACCATCGTCATCCTGCTGATTATGCAGCTGGGCAAGATTATGGGCGGTTCCTTCGAACGTATTATGGCGCTGATGAATTATGCGGCAACCGAGTATACCACAACGATACCGGTTCTCGTTTACCAATGGGGTATCCAGGATATGAAGTTCAGCCAGTCAACCGCACTGGGACTGTTCCAGTCCATTATAGGTCTGGCGCTGGTGCTCGGAGCCGACTTTGTTGCAAAACGGCTCGGCGAAACCGGTCTGGTATAAGGAGGATGGAAAAATGGCGGAACAAGTAAAAACAGCTAAGAAAAGCAGGCCGAAATCCAGGGGAATAAATCTGGCGGCGGACATTCTGATATATATATTTGTAGGGCTGGTCAGCCTGACCTGTGTGCTTCCCTATATTCATGTAATTGCCAAATCCTTCAGCTCGGAAAGCTTTGTCATTGCAAAAAAGGTTTTCCTGCTGCCCAAAGGATTCACCCCGGAGGCTTACATAAAGATTTTCCACGATAATTCCTTTATCGTATCCTTCGGTGTCACCGTACTGATGACGGTTCTTTTCACCGCACTCGGCATGGTCATTACCATATGCGCGGCCTATCCCTTATCCAGAAAGGAGCTGCGGGGCAGGAAAGTGATTAACCTGCTGTTTATCTTCACCATGTACTTTTCAGGAGGAATGATTCCTGATTACATACTGATTAACAAGCTGGGAATGCTGGAAAGCCTTCCGGCCCTGATACTCCCGCTGGCCTTCAGCGCATATAACCTTGTCATCATGAAAAATGCGCTGGAATCGGGAATCCCCGACAGCCTTGTGGAATCCGCGGTCATAGACGGAGCGAATCATTACACGATTCTGGGAAAGATTGTCCTTCCTCTTTCCAAGCCGATAATGGCTACCCTGACCCTGTTTTATGCGGTGGGACGCTGGAATACCTACAGCGACGCCATGTTCTATATAAAGCAGAATGTGTCCCTCAGGCCCCTGCAGCTTAAGCTGTATTACCTGATTGTCGCAGCGACGGAAAGTATCCAGGGTTCCGTAAATGATACGGCGATGTCAACCGTGACGGATCCGGAAATCCTGAAAGCCGCGTGTATCGTGTTTGCAACCATCCCGATCATCTGTGTGTATCCTTTCGTACAGAAATACTTTGTACAGGGGACCATGATAGGGGCGGTAAAAGGCTGAGGCTTACCTAAACTTAAGAAACTATTATGGAAGTATCCGCAAAAGCGGTCGCTTATAAATCAATTAAGGAGGAATAACCATGAAAAAAGCGTTACAAAAAATCCTTGCTGCAGGACTCGTTTCAGCAATGGCGCTTGGAACTCTCGCAGGATGCGGTTCCAGTGAAACAAGCACAGCGACAACAGAATCCCAGCCCGAGGTGAAGACAGAAGAGGCGGGAGAAACCACCCCGGAAGCAGCGGCATCTGATTTTACCGATTACTCCGGCGGCTTTCCCGAGGCAGTGACTCTGCAGGTCCCGGTATATGAAAGAGGCTGGGAAGGCTGGAATCCTACAGATAACTACTGGACGAAATGGATCCAGGAAAATTTTGGTGATAAATACAATGTAAATGTGGAATTCGTTTCCATCGGACGTTCTACGGAGGTACAGGACTTCACACAGCTTTTATCCGCAGGCTCCGCTCCCACATTCATTTTCCATTACGATTATCCCAATATCCTGGCTTATTACGCCCAGGGCGCTTATCAGGAACTGAATGCGGATGAAATCGCATACTATGCGCCTACCTTCTGGGGAACCATGGGTGATATCATTAAGGATTACGGCGTGATTGACGACAAGCTGATGGTAGTTATGGGAGACAGGACCGAGCTGGTATCTTCCAACTTCGGAACTCTTATAAGAAAAGACTGGATGGATGAACTGGGAATTGAAATGCCCACAAATCTTGATGAGTACAACGATATGCTGCTGAAATTCAAGGAAGCCGGTTATGGCTTCGGATCCGAGCCTCTTTTAGCCAAATCCTTTAACTTTGATTACAATTTCAGAGGATGGCCCAACGATGCAGAGGGCAGGGCACTCAATTCAGACCTCGCAGTAGCTTCCTTTACATGGGAACCCACCAAGGAATATCTGAGAAACCTGAATTATGAATACCAGAATGGTTTAATTGACCCTGACTTCTACCTGGATACAGACGGAAACCAGTCCAAATCCAACTTCGTGGCCGGCAAAGCTGCTACCTACCCCTGCTATATCAATGCAGGAACACAGGAAAACGTAATTGATCCTTTACTTGCACAGAACCCGGATGCGGAAATCGCCATCCTTGACCCTGCGGCAAAATCCCCTGCAGGCGAAGCTCCCCAGGGACGTGAATACTGGCCCTTCGGCATGATTTACGGCATCAATGCGGATGCGACGGATGAAGAAAGAATCGCAGCATGGATGTATGTGGAATGGATGAGCCAGCCCGATGTTATTGACACCCTTCAGAATGGTTTTGAAGGAAAGAATTATGAAGTGACCGAAGACGGCATCAAAGCGCCCACTGGCTATACCGGGGAAGAAAAGCTGTCCAATAATGATAACGGTGACTACTGGTGTCTGGTAAATGCCAACAAGCAGTATGAGACAGAAGAAGAATGGAGAAAATCCATCATATTCTCCAATGCTCCTGTAGGTTATGAATACCTGATCGAGGATATCCTTGCTTACAACGATAAATACGAAGAGTATTTCACACCGGATACCTGCTTTACCGTACCGATTGATACTCTGGCGGAATATTCCTCCGACCTGGCTGAACTCTGGAAAGAGTCTTATGTCCAGCTTGTTACCAAGGCGGCTACCGACGAAGAATTCGAATCCATGTATGAGAGCATGAGCCAGTCCTATCTGGATGCCGGCTATCAGGAAATCCTGGATGAGAAACAGGCTGCCTTTGATGCAGGACAGTATCACTGATTAAGTGAAAGAGATTAAGTAAATAACGGGGAACCTTAAAGGACTGCCGCAAAAGCCGGAAACAAACTGCTTTTGCGGCAGTCAGTTTATGCCCCGGAAATAAAGCTGCGTCCTCCTGCTATCGTGACATTTCAGGAAATTTCAGGAAACGGCGGTTTTGATTGTGGTTTTCCGGATTATTAGGTATAATGTTACAAAGCAGTCAAAGATTAACTTTTGGACCGTATTATGTAACAGTGTAATCTTTGCAAAAGGGAGAAGGAAGGACTGGCAGGGGGAATAACGTGGAGTGGAATATAGCGGCGGAAGCCATTTCTTTGGTCATGATCGGGATTATAGGGGTATATGCCCGGAAAGGAAGCCATCTTCCTACTTTGAAAAACCGGATTTTTCAGTGGTGTCTGACGGTTACCTTCAGCGCCATTTTTACCAATATCCTGTCAACGATTATGATTCAGCAGTACCGGGTGGTGCCCATTTGGCTTACCTGGATAGTAACCATGGTGTATTTTGTGCTGACGCCGCTGATGGGAATGGCCTATTTTTTATATACGGTTTCTGTTATTTATACGGAAAGCCCTCAGGTAAAAAAGATAATGGCCGTGGGGATAATTCCCGGTGCGTTTTACGCCGTTATTGTCCTGTCCAATCCCTTTAACAGGCTTCTGTTCGATATAAACCGCAGTGACGGCTATACGAGAGGGCCGCTTATCCCGGTTACCTATCTTATTTTTTATGCCTATTGCCTTGCGTCGATCGCCCTCACTCTTGTGAACTATAAGAGAATAGACAGAAAAATCTACCGGATTCTGGCGGCCTTTCCGATTCTTGCCGTAGCGGTCATTATAATCCAGGAAATGTACCCGGAGGTGATCCTGTCAGGCTCGGCTGCAACCTGCGCTCTTCTTATTATATATCTGCATCTGCAGAACAAGCAGATTTCCGTTGATTACCTGACAAATGTGCCAAACCGGCAGGAGCTTTTAAATATGCTCAAAATTATGATTAAGAAGGATCCGGGCCGGAGGTTTACGCTGCTGGTGGTATCCCTGCGGGATTTCCGTCAGGTGAATAATACCTGCGGGCAGCAAAAGGGGGATGAGTTCCTGAAAATGGTCTGCCGTTTCTTGTGTGAGGCAGGGCCTGCGGAAAATGTTTACCGCTTTAACGGGGATGAATTCGCTCTTTTGTTCCCCGAAGCTGAGGATGATAAAATACGCAGATGTGTGGAAACGATACAAAAGCGGATGGAACAGCCCTGGCAGAGCGGGAATTACCGGTTCCGGCTGTCCGTTGTTATGGGAGCTATCCGCCATAATGAGGAAGAGACGCTGGAGGATACAATCAGCGCCATCGAATATGCGGTTTTCCAGGCGAAGTCCGGCAAATGCGGAGCGATCTGCTACTGTGACAGGGCTATGATGAAAAAGCTGGAACGGCGCACACAGATCGTCCGGAACCTGAAGGAACAGCTGGAGCAGCAGAGCTTTGAAATGTACTATCAGCCTATCTACAGCGTGGAAAAGAGTTGCTTTGCCCATGCGGAGTCCCTGATGCGGATCCCCCATTCTCCCATCGGCCCCATATATCCGGATGAGTTCATACCCATAGCGGAAGAAACGGGCCTTATTGTGGATATCACCTATGTAGTTCTGGATAAGGTATGCCGCTTCCTCAACCTGCTGCTGGAAAAAGAAATTCCCATAGAATCCATCCATGTGAACTTTTCCGCCATGCAGTTTTCCCAGCCGGATCTGGCGCAGCGTGTTTTGGAAATAATCAGCAGAAACCATACGCCCATGTCCGCCATAAAAATAGAATTTACGGAGAGCACGCTGGCGGAAAGCACGCAGGCCGTCACGGAGTTCACCCTCCGGATGCTGGAGCATGGAATCAAGATGGGCCTGGATGATTTCGGGACAGGATATTCCAATATTGCGACGGTGATAAACATCCCCTTCGGAACGGTGAAGCTGGATAAAAGCCTGGTATGGGTATCCATGGAAAATGAGAAGTCCGCCCTTGCGGTGAAAAACCTGTCCCGTACCTTCAAGGAGCTGGGGATGAAGGTAGTGGCGGAAGGCGTGGAGACGGAGGAACAGAGAAAACTGGTGGTGGATTTCGGCGTGGATCAGATCCAGGGCTATTTTTATGCGAAGCCAATGCCGGAAGGGGAAATGGAGGAATTCATGCTGCGAAGGGAATGGCCGTCGGAGTGATGAAGGCCGGAAACTCCGGATACATAAAGAGCCATATGGGATATAGTAATTATTAAGCCGCCTGGTTTCAGGCGGCTTAATGTGTTTTCTATTCCTCTTCCTTTTCCGTCAGTTTTTTCTTCTTTCTGTAATCCCCTAAGGAAATCCCAAAATGTTTTTTGAATTGGGTATAAAAATAATTGTTTTTCTCTATACCCACCTTTTCCAGAATGCGTGACAAAGGCAGAGTACTGTTTTCCAGATAGTAGGCTAAGGTGTCCATACGCAGATCAAGGATATACTGGGCCACTGATTTCTGCTGGGAAGCCTTGAAAATCTGGCCTATATAATTGGGAGACAGTCCGATTTCTTCTGCAATAGAACTCAGGCAAAGGGCAGGATCGGAATATTCCCGGTCTATGATCTGACAGACACGCTGCGTGATCTGGTTGTTATTCTGCTGGGAAGAACTGTTTCGGGCTTCTTCTGTTCCGGCACACATGGCCCGGATAAAGGTTTCCATATGGGAGGCAATGTCCCCGGAAATCTCCGAATCCTGCAGGGCGGCAAGAAACTCCCGCAGAAGGAAGGTGCCCTCTTCCTTCAGTCCGGGGAATTTTTGAAGGATATCTGTATAAATGGTGTAGGCCAGATGAATACTCCCTGATATGATTTCATTATAATCATAAGTAAAGAGCTGCTCTGTAATACGCAGATAGAGCTCCAGGGACTGCTCTGTCTTGGATCCTTCGATGGCCTGGCAGAGCTGCTCCGCTTTTTGGGTGGGAAACTGGAAACTGCCGGTGTCCATTTCATCCACCATGTATGGGGAAATAATACATCCATGTCCGTATTTCATTTTGAGCAGAAGAGAGTCCTTCATATTATGATACATGCTGGGAAGATGTTCAACCCCTTTGAAAAAGGTGCTGTAGGCGGCTGAAAGGGAGATATCCATACAGCGCTTCACATTTTCCTGTACATCCAGCAGCATTTTGTCCACCGTATTTCGGAAGATCCGGTAAGCAGGCTGTTAAGGCAGTCCTGGCGGATAGAATAGGCAGTTTCCCGTTTCATTTGCTCAAACTGCAGGTTCTGTTTTTTCATATCCTCGTAGGTATTGAGAATGAGGCGGAATTCCCGGGTCCCTTCCAGATCCGAGGGCAGATTTTCCACAGGTTCCCCTTTGATCATGTGGGTGATGGCCTGGATAGGGGAGTTCAGCCTCCTGGCAACGGAAAGGCAGATAACGCTTCCAATCAGGAAAACGCCGAGCATAATGCCGGCCCCTGCCAGGGAGGAGGTAAGGATATCCCTGAAAATGACGCCGGCAGGGATCAGGCTCATCAGATACCATTGGTATTTATTCCCCATGGTAGCGGACTGGAAATACCGGGTGTCCCCGATGGTTAAAAAGCTGCCTTTTATCCCTGAGCTCCGTGAGTGATCAAGCAGCTGTCCATAAAGTATTTCATACAGCTGAGAATTCTGTTCCAGCAGGGGACTCAGCGCGGTGCTTATGACACAGCCATTCTTATCCATAATAACAAAATCCATTCTCATCCCATCCTCGAACTGGTTCATAGTACGCATGGAATCTGTGAGCAAAGAAGGATTTACATTGATAATGATAACATTCCTCAGGCCGTTTTCTTCTTTCGTGCTGTCAAATACTAGGTAGGAGAGCGTTTTAGCCACATGAGAGACGCCGCTGACCGAGCCGGGGATGGGGACTCCGGTATAAGAATCTGCAAAATCCGGATCAGTGACAAGAGCGGCGATCTGTTCATCCTTAAAATCCCCGCTGTGCAGCTGCTCCCCGCTTTTGGAGGAAAAGAAGAGATCCAGGGAAGCATTGTACAGATAAATGCTGTCCACAAAAGGGAGCGTCATGAGCTGTTTGTCCAATGTACGGCTTGCCAGGATGGGGATCATGGAATCGTGTTCCTTCATATTTAAAAAGGAAATGATATCTTTATCTCCGAAAAGAGCCTGTGTCAGCCGCTGGGCATTGTCATCCATCTGTGTGATGGTGTAATTGGTCTGGGAAAGCAGGTTCCTGTTAAAAGCCGTGGTGATGGACAGGGAAGTCCTGAAATAATTGGCTGTGAGAAACAGGGTCAGCAGAAATGTAATGATGACGGACAGGCCGAGCAGTGAAAAAAGAAGCGTTTTGAAGAAGCTTTTATTCTTAACCGGGGCAGAGATATTCTGTCCCTCTTTTATTTTTTTCATAATCCCCTCTCCTTATATCGGATTTATCTGTATCCATTATATAAATTTTGCAGATAATCTTCAATCATTCCCCGGCTCTATTCTCAGATTTTATAGAAATTGTTAAAAATCAGAGAGCCAAAGTGTTAAAAAACAGGGCGGCTGTCAGTTTTGTTTGTTGAGAAAACAGAGCGGGCTGCACATAATGGAGGCAGACAGGGGGAAGACGGAAGCAGTTCCGTTTTATACATTCCCCATAAAGAAATGGAGGAGGAAAGATGGGTTTGAACAGTAAAAAGAAAAAAGGCGTCAGGAAGCGTTCCCTGAAAAGGCAGCTTCCGTTTTATCTGATGATGGCGCCGGGATTATTTTTTATAGGCCTTCTGTTTTATCTGCCCATGCCGGGTGTGATACTGGCTTTTAAGGACTATAATCCTGTGGATGGGTTATTCGGCAGTAAATGGGTGGATCCGCTGTTTACAAATTTTGAATTTTTCTTTAAATCGGAAACAGCCCGCACGGTAACGGTAAATACACTTGTCTATAATACGCTGGAGGCCGTTCTTGTTACGGTATGTGCTGTGGCGCTTGCCATTCTGTTAAATGAAGTGGGAAACAAATATTTATCGGCAGCCTATAAAGGGGCCATCCTTCTGCCGACATTCCTGTCCTGGGTGGTCATTCAGTATATCTTGTTCGGCCTGCTCAGTGTGGATCGGGGAATTGTGAACCATGTGATAACCGGTCTGGGAGGAGAAGAAGTTTACTGGTACAGCGAACCGGCCTATTGGCGGGTGATTATGCCGCTGGCCTATGTGTGGAAAAACGTGGGCTATTATTCCGTCCTTTATGTGGCGGCTATTGCGGGAATCAATACGGATTATTATGAAGCGGCCCAGCTGGACGGGGCGTCCAAATGGCAGCAGATCAAATATGTGACTCTGCCCCTGATCCGGCCAACGGTAATTGTCCTTTCCTTATTATGGGTAGGCAAGCTGTTCAACGGCGGACTGGGCGACTGGAATGCTTTTTATACTCTGCCTAATGATGCGGGAGCGCTGTACAAGGCTACGGATGTTATCGATACCTATGTGTTCCGTTCCCTGAAGAAAATCAATGATTACGGAATGTCCGCAGCGGTGGGGCTTTATCAGTCCGTCATAGGCTTTGCACTGGTGCTTCTGTCCAATATGGTCATTAAAAAAATAGATCCGGACAGTGCGCTGTTCTGAGGAAGGAGAGAGAAAAATGAATAGAAAGAAAAAAATCGGACCTTCCAGGCTGCTGCTTCATCTTATTTTTATCCTGCTGTGCCTGATCTGCGTGATCCCTCTTTTGCTGGTGGTGGGGATTTCCTTCACGGATGAAACCTCCCTTATGGTGGACGGCTATCATTTTATCCCAAGGGTGTTCAGCGCGGATGCATATAAATATGTGTTCAGCGGAGCGGGTTCGGTGCTCCAGGCCTATGTGGTAACCATTGCGGTTACGGTTTTGGGAACAGGCCTGCATTTACTGGTAACATCCATGCTTGCCTACTCCCTGACGAGGGAAGAGGTCACTGCACGGGAAAAAATATCCTTGTTTGTCTACATCCCGGTGCTGTTCAACGGCGGTCTGGTTCCCTACTATATGCTGATGACCCGTTTCCTGCATCTGAAAAATACCATATGGGTACTGATACTTGCCAGCCTGGTTTCGGCAGTGAATGTACTGATTATGAAAAACTTTTTCCGGACGATACCGAATTCTCTGATTGAGTCAGCGAGGATTGACGGCTCCGGCGAAATCCGTACCTTTTTTACGATAGTCCTGCCCTTATCCACACCGTCCCTGGCTGCCATCGGTTTATTTGTGGCAATCGCCTACTGGAATGACTGGATGACCTGTTCCTTATACATAGAGACTCCAAAGCTTCATACGCTGCAGTATCTTCTGCAGTCATTGATGAACAACATCGGGTATCTGCAGTCCAATGCCCAGGCCTCCCGTTCCATTGAGCAGTCGCTGGGCACTCTGCCGAGCGAGGGTGCGAGAATGGCAACCTGTGTGCTTGCCATAGGGCCGATTATCCTGCTGTATCCCCTGCTGCAGAAGTATTTTGAAAAGGGGCTTACCATCGGGGCCGTCAAAGAATAGCGGCCGATATATCACGGAAAACATATGGAACCGGCAGCGGTACCATATGTTATTATAAAATTATAGGAGGAAGGAAACATGAGAAAGAAAAGAATGATGGCGATCCTGCTGGCAGGCGCCATGGTAATGTCAACACTGGCAGGCTGCGGAAGCAAGGAAACTGCAGCAACGGAAACACCGGCCGCTTCCGGGCAGGCTGCTGAACAATCGGCAGCAGAAACCGGGGAAACACCGGCTTCGGAGAAAAAAGACGACGGTGAGATTGTGGAGCTGAGCTTTTATATGAGCAACGGCCCGGTCATTGACCAGGAACGGATCATGGAAAAAGCAAATGCGATTATTGAGGAAGAAATCAATGCACACCTGAATCTGATTTTGGTGGATGGGGCGACCTATGCGGACAAAATGAATCTGATGATCAATTCCGGCGATGCATGGGATCTGTGCTTTACCGCAAGCTGGGGCGGAATTAATTTCTTTGAGAATGCCGCAAAAGGGGCTTATGCGGATCTTACCGATCTGATTCCTGTGTATGCACCGGAAACCTATGCCAGAATACCGGAAGGCCTCTGGGACGGCGTAAAGGTGAACGGTAAGATTTACGGCCTTGTAAATTACCAGCAGTGGGGAGTGGCTGCAAGAAAAGGCTTTAAATTCCGCAGTGATATTGTGGACGAACTGGGATTTGACTGGAAAGCGGTTAAAGGAAAGCCTACCCTGGAAGTGCTGGAAATGATGGGGCCCTTCCTGGGAGAAGCCCTGGAAGCACATCCGGATATGATCGGCTTTGAAACCTCCTCCGGCTACAGCCTTTTTGCCAATGAGCCGCTTATGTGGGATATGGAAAATGTAGGTGACATGACGACCCCCGGCTGGGTACGCTTTGAAGAGCCGGATACGGTTATCAACCAGTTTGAGACGGAAGAATTTGCCCGGTATTGCGATATCATGCGGGAATGGTATGAAAAAGGCTACGTGAGAAAAGACGGCGCTACCGTAAAGGATACCTCTCCCGACAGAAAAGCAGCCAAATTCGTTGCCGAAGTGACCTATGGCTGGCCCGACAGCATTGATTTTGAAGGAAATGAGGATGCGGAGCATATGTCCATGTGTACTGTGGAGAACGGGCCCTCTTACACCGTTTCCACCACCAGGACCGTGATTCCCGCAGCGGTAGGCTCCACGGCAGCCGTGGCGATCAATGCCCAGTCCCCTAATATCGAAAAAGCTCTGGAGCTGGTTGAACTTCTGAATACCAATGACGAATTATATCTGCTCATCACCCAGGGAGAAGAAGGCGTGGATTATATCTACGACGAAGAAGGCGTATTCACCCTGCAGGAAGGAAAATATAACTTTAACTATAACGAATGGCAGATAGGACAGTCCTACAGCCCGGATTTCACCAGGGCTCTTTATAACCGCAATGAGGCCGGCGAAAAACAGAAAGAGTCCCAGTCCGTTGTGTTTGCTGCGGATAGGGAGGCTGAAATCTCACCGGTTACCGGATTCACCTTTGATCCGACTCCTGTGAAGACCCAGCTTGCCAACTGTGCTTCCATAACTACAGAAATGATTCCTGCTCTCAGCTCTGGTTCCGTAGACCCCAAAAAGGTTCTTCCGGAATTCCTCCAGAGACTGGAGACGGCCGGCGTGAATGATATTATTGCAGAAAAACAGAAACAGCTGGATGCCTGGAGAGCGGCAAATTAAGAAATAATCAGACAGTGAACACTGCAGGCCGGGGAAACGGAAAACGGGTATCCCCGGCCTGCCTGTGATATGCGGGAGGTATAAAAATGATTCGTTTAGGTGTAATAGGTTACGGCGTCCGGGCTGATATGCTGATGGATGAATTGCTGACGCTTCCGGGGGAGGCGTGTCTTTGTGCCGTGGCTGACCGGAATCCGGAAAGGGTAAAGGCGCTTATGACAAAGAAAGGAAGCAAAGAAGCCCTTCATTCTTTCGAAATTGATAAGATTGACGGGATGCTTCGGAAATGCCCGATGGATCCGGATACCATACGGTTTTACCGGACAGCCGAAGAAATGCTGATGCAGGAGGAGCTGGATGGGGTACTGGTGGGGACGAACTGCAATACCCATACCCATTTCGCACAGTTGGTGATGGAGAAGGGAATCCCCTTATTTCTGGAAAAACCGGTAGCGGTGAGCAGGAAAGAAGCTGCGGTTCTGGAAAGGCTGGCAAAAGAGGCGAAAGCCCCTGTTGTGGTTTCCTTTCCTCTGCGGGTTACACGAATGGTGCAGGAGGTTAAGAAAATTATAGATTCCGGTGTCATCGGTAAGGTGGAGCAGGTGCAGGCGTTCAACGATGTGCCCTACGGTTTCGTCTATTTTCATGACTGGTACCGGGATGAATCCATTTCCCACGGTCTGTTTCTGCAGAAAGCTACCCACGATATTGATGTCATCAATTATCTTACGGGAGAAATGCCGGTCCGTGTCTGTGCCATGAAATCCAAGCAGATTTATAAGGGAGACATGCCGGAAGGGCTGCGCTGCAGTGAATGTGACAGATGGGAAAGCTGTATGGACAGCACATATAATATTGAAAAGACCAGAAATGACATACCCCGCAGCGACTATTGTTCCTTTGCCGCGGATACGGGGAACGAAGACAGCGGCAGCCTGCTTTTGCGTTATGAATCCGGCATGCATGCCGTATATTCCCAGAATTTCTTTGCCAGAAAGGGGGCGGCCCGAAGGGGGGCAAGACTCTATGGCTATAAGGGAACGGTAGAGTTTAATTTTGCCGCGGATGAAATCAAGATCTATGATCATATGAGCGATCAAGTGACCGCAATCAGGGTAAATACCCCTCCGTCAGGCCATGGCGGCGGAGATAACGCCTTATGCAGAAATTTCCTGGATCTGATCCGTGGAAAGGCGGAGAAGTCCGCTGCGCCTCTGGAAGCAGGGATTGCCAGCGTCCGTGTCTGCCTGGCGGCAAAGGAATCCTCGGAGGAGGAAGTTTTTAGAAACGTCTGAAAGGAAAGCAGCTATGCAGGAGAATTATCATCAGGATTTGAATACGGTCCGCGTAAATACCATGCCGGACAGAGCCTTTTATATCCCTTCCTGCCCTGGAGCGCCTACAGCGGAGAAGGAAGATAACGACAGGGTTATTCTGTTGAACGGAATGTGGAATTTCCGGTATTATACTTCCGCGAAAGACGCTTCGGGGCGGCAGGAAGGGACAGAACGGATTCCGGTGCCGTCCAACTGGCAGTTTTACGGATATGACAGCCATCAGTATGTGAATATTGATTACCCCATTCCTTATCTGCCCCCTTATGTCCCCAAGGAAAATCCCTGCGGCTGCTACAGCCGCAGCTTCCGGGTGGAGAAAACGGGAAAGGAACGGTTTTTCCTGAACCTGGAAGGCGCGGATTCCTGTCATTATGTTTATATCAACGACAGCTTTGCAGGCTACAGCAAGGTTTCCCATTCCACCAGTGAATATGAAATCACCTCTTTTCTGCAGAACGGAGAAAACCGAATCGCCGTTATGGTGCTGAAATGGTGCGACGGTACTTATCTGGAGGATCAGGACAAATTCCGGATGTCCGGTATATTCCGGGATATCTATATTCTGAAAAGACCGGAACGTTTTGTGTTCCATTATACCGTCAGGACCTTTATCAGGGGAGACGCCGGGGAAGTGAGGATTAACACGGAAGAGGAAGGGGCAGATATCAGGAAAAGGATAACCTTATATGACAGGGAAGGGATGGCTGCGGCATCAGCGGAAGGGACACAACAGGAGTTTTCCCTTCAAATTCCGTCCCCCGTTCTCTGGAATGCGGAAAATCCTTATCTGTATACCCTGCGCCTTGAAACCGATGAGGAATGTATTCTGGATAAGGTGGGAATCCGGGAAATATGTGTGGAAGAAAAGCTTCTTCTGCTGAACGGTTCCCCGATTCTTTTAAAAGGCGTGAACCGGCATGAAAGCCATCCGGACACCGGTTATGTGTGCAGCCGTGAGAGGATGATACAGGATCTGCGTTTGATGAAGCAGTGTAATATAAATGCCATCCGTACCTCCCATTATCCGGACTGTCCGGAATTTTACCGCCTTTGTGATGAATATGGCTTTTATGTATGTGATGAAGCGGATGTGGAAACCCATGGGGTCTGGTCCTGCAGGGGAGAGCGTGACAATGAGATTTATAATCTGACCCAGAAGGATCCCCGTTTCCGCCTGTCTTATGTGGATCGGGCCGAACGTCTGGTACGAAGGGATATCAACCGCCCCTGCGTACTTTTCTGGTCGCTCGGAAATGAGAGCGGCTTCGGAGAGAATATCCTGGCGGCGGCCCGCAGAGTACGGAGCCTGGATGATACCCGTCCGGTACATTATGAATCCACCCTTGTGTCACAGGAAGAGGAAGGGCTTTATGACTATGGAGAGTTGGATGTGGAAGGGATTATGTACCCGGAACGGGAAACCATTCATGCTTATTTTAAGGACGGCTTTCAGAAACCCCTGATCCTGACGGAATATGCCCATGCCATGGGAAACGGCCCCGGCGGGCTGAAGGATTATTTTGAGTTGTTTTATCAGTACCCTTCCCTGGCAGGAGGCTTTGTATGGGAATGGTGCTCATGCCATTGAGAGAAAGGGGGAAAACGGGGAAATACAATATTTGTATGGCGGAGATTTCGGGGAAAGCCTGCATGACGGGAATTTCTGTGTAGACGGTCTGGCGTGGCCGGACAGACGGCCTCATACGGGTCTGCTGGAATTGAAGAACTGTGCAAGACCTGTCCGTATCAGCCGGGAAGGAGAATACCTGTATTTGGAGAACTGCCTGGATTTTACGGATGTTTCGGAAGCGGTAAGTCTGGTTTGGTCTGTAAAGAAAGATGGAATTCTGTTAAGCCGGGGTATTCTGCCTGAGCTTTCCGTAAAACCGGGAGAAAAGAAACGGATCCCCTGGAAACTGCCTGATGGAGAGGGCGAGAGATGTTACCTGAAAATCGACTCTTTGCAGAAGAAGGCAGCACCTCTGACAGAAGCAGGTTACTGCCTGGGGTTTGATCAGTTTTTGCTGAAGCCGGCTCCGTCCTGTACGGAAAAATGGAAAGGACAGGAGGAAGCGGGAGAGATAAAGGCGGCTTTCCCTTTGCGGACAGGACGTGAGAACGACATAATATGGGTGGAAGGGCGGAATTTCCGCTATTGCTTCAGTACAGAAACGGGAAGCTTTGTCTCCCTGCAGCGAAACGGCAGGGAATACCTGTGCCGTCCTTCTACTTATGAAATCTGCCGTGCGCCTGCGGACAATGATATGTTCATATCCGGCAGGGTGCCGGGGCTAACCTATACCTGGAAGTCTATGGGCCTTGATAATGCACAGCCTTATACTTACGGGACTGAGGTGAGTGAAGAAAAGGGAAGGGTGCGTATGGAATGCCCTCTGTCCCTGGTGAGCCCTCATCTGGCGGAAATTGCGGGAATCCATGCAGTATATGAGATAGACGGGGAAGGAAGCATTTATTCCGGACTGGATACCCGGATCCGGGAGGATATTTCCTGGCTGCCCCGGTTTGGGGTGAGGCTGTTTCTGGACAGCAACCTGGACACCTGTACTTATTTCGGGTTTGGACCCGGGGAAAGTTATGTGGATAAAAAGGAAGGCTGTTACCGGGATCGTTTTACCTCCAGGATAAAGGACATGTTTGAGAATTATATCCGCCCTCAGGAAAACGGGTCTCACTGCGGTACGGAATATTTGTCACTTACGGACGGACACACCTCGCTGAGGATTTCCTCGGAAAATCCCTTCAGTTTTCAGGCTTTGGAATATATGCGGGAAGAGCTGGCAGCGAAGACACATCACTTTCAATTGGAAAAAGCAGGCTGTACGGTGCTTCATCTGGATTATGCCATGAGCGGTATGGGCACGGGAAGCTGCGGCCCTGTTCCTTTTCCGGAATACCGTTTTGATGAAAAACATTTTCTTTTTTCCTTTCAGCTTACTTGGGAGGAGAATAAAGGAGCGGATGACTATGAAATGTAATATTGTATTCAGAATATATGAGGACAGCCATGTCCTGACTCTGGAGAGAAAGGAAGTACGGCCCGGAAGGAACGGTACCTTTGCCTTCTCGGAAGGGGATTGCGAAGGGAGCCTGGAATGGAAGGAAGGAAAGACGGGCCTGGAAGGAAAGCTTTCCTGCCGGTTTCGTGAGGACTGCTCCGGGCCGGTTTCCATAGGTCTGGAATGGACAGAGGAGAACTGGGAAAAAGAAAATTATGTGTTCGCCCCTGCGGCCGTCTATAACGGGAACCGGTTTGACAGCAGGCCCCTGCCTTATCCGCCCTTTTATCTTCCCGAGCGTGAAAAAGGGCTGAATGCCCCTCCTGTCATTACGGATATTCCCCATCTTTCCGCGGAGGCGGATCAATCCCGGATTCAGCTTTTGTCCGGCGATATGTCCGTCCCGGCCTTCGGATATTATAACGGGAGGAAAAAGGAAGGCTTTCTTTTGTTCGGAAAACATCGTGAGGCAGGGAGTTATACCGGCTTTGCCATCAGAGAGGATCTGGAAAAAAAGATCTGCAGCTTTACCTTCCAGACACCGGGCGTGAGGGAAGAAAACGTATATTTCTTCGGAGAGAAGGAAGACGGCTCCGGTTTTTTCCCGGATTCCGGGAGAGCGTCGGAGGATCAGGGAAGACGCTTTGAGGCAGGAGAAGAGGCGGGACTGGATTTCCAGGTGCATGTATTTGCAGCGGAGACACTTACGGATTATTTCCGGTACTTCAACAGCCGCCGCTTTTGCAGGGAAACAGGAAGCCGGGAGCATGTGGTGCCGTTTTCGGAGGGTTTCCGGGCTGTGAGTGAAAAATACCTGCGGGATAATTTCCTGGAAGAGGGAACTTTCGGAGAAGGATATTTTGCAGTGGGCACGGATCGCCATGTAATCCAGCAGTGCTGGCAGGCCGGATGGGTGGGAGGCGGGATCAGCAATCTGCCTTTTCTGTTCCTGGGAGAAGAAGAAGGCTTTTCCAGGGGATTGTCCACCTTCCGTTTTATCCTGGATCATCTGCAGAATGAGAATGGATGGTTCTATGGAGTATACGCGGATGGTATTTGTTATGGGGACGCTTTTGAGCTGGATGGCCCGGGAAGCATGCTTTTAGTCCGAAAGGATGCGGATCTGCTGTATTTTCTTCTGAAGGAGCTTCAGATTCTGGAAGGGAAAGGGCTTCTTCGGCCGGGAGACAGGGAACAGATTGCGGCCCAGGCGGATGCTTTTGTGCGGCTGTATGCCAGATACGGCCAGATCGGCCAGTTCATAGATATGGATACGGAAGAGATCCGGATTGGAAATACTGCCGGGCCGGGAATCGCTGTAGGGGCGCTGGCTTTGGCTTGGGAGGTTTTCGGGAAAAAGGAGTATCTGGATACCGCTCTTGGGCTGGGAAAATACTATGCTGTAAATTATGTGGAAAAGGGAATACTCAACGGCGGGCCGGGAGAAATCTGTCAGGCCCCGGACAGCGAGGCCGCCTTTGGCATGCTGGAAGGCTTTATTCAGCTGTATGAGGCGACGGGAGAGGAAGAATGGCTTTCCTGTGCCAGGGCCGCCTGTGAAATCGCGTTAACCTGGGTGGTCAGCTATGATTTCAGCTTTCCCGAAGAAAGTGCGGCGGCCGCCGGAAAGGTACATACATTGGGAACCGTATTTGCCAATGCCCAGAACAAGCATTCCGCGCCGGGGATTTGCACCCTGTCCGGCAACAGCCTTTTAAAGCTTTACCGGTTTACCGGTGACGCCGGATATCTGGAATGGCTTACTTGTATCTCCCACAGCCTGCTGCAGTTTGTATCGCTGCCGGATCGTCCTGTCCATACGCTGGCAGGTACGGATCTGCCGGAGGGATATATGAATGAACGGGTACAGACAAGCGACTGGGAAGGGAAAGAAACGGTGGGAGGTTTTCTGGACGGCTCCAACTGGCCGGAGGTGACCTGCCTGCTGACCTATGTGGAGATCCCGGGCATTTATATTGATTTTTCCTGCGGGCTGGTACGCTGTTTTGATCATATCCGGTGCCGCGTCCTTGAAGCGGGGAAAACGGAAATCAGTCTGGAGCTGTTCAATCCCACGGCATATACGGCAGTGGTGACGGTTCTTACGGATGATATCACACAGAAAGGACTCGTGAAGCATAATTATTTTCCTGTAATGCAGAAGATACGTCTGGAACCCAGGGAGAGAAGAGAGTTCAGGTTCGATAATCGCCGCGGATTTCCCGGACGATCTCAATCATATTGACATAACCGCCGGCAGGAACATAATCAGGTATGGAGTTGCCGCTTCCGAAGGCGAAGCCGCCGTGTCCGCTGCAGGTCCGGATAACATCCCCGATATATTCTTTCATTTCCTCCCGGGAAGCGCTGCAGACCACATCCAGATCGATGCCGCCGAAATTGCCGATACGGTCCCCGTAGGTTTCCACCCAATAGGGAAAAGGCGCGATTTGATCTTCATTGGAATGCTTGGCGTTGATGCCGCAGGCGATCAAATCCTCCATTATGCTGAAAATGCAGCCGCAGGAATGCAGAAGGAAGGGCTTCCCTTTGGCATGGACCAGGTCAATGATATGCCGGTACTGAGGAAGAATGTGGGTGCGGATATCATCACCCGACAGCAGGGTATTGCTTTTATACCCAAGATCATCGCCGAAGCGCAGCAGGCAGTAGGTATCTTTGAATTCCTCCAGAAAGCGTGTCCAGATAAGACGGCTGATCTGTCCGGCTTTTTGGAAAAGCTGTGAATAGAGCTCCTCATCATCAGCCGAAATATAGCACAGATTCTGGTAGCCGGTAAGATCCTGGACGATTTCAAAAACGCCGTTTCCCACACCGCCCACAGCCTTCATGCCTTCCGGCATGGCATGGGAAAGGGCCTTAAAGTACCTGCTGTTTTTTTCAAAGAAAAGATCCGGAATTTCATCCCAGGGATAGGCGTCAAAATCTGCCCGGGTACGGATGGCAGGGGTGATGCGGCAGTTCCCAAGGGCGCCTGCACCGGGCATGATCTGGCCGATACAGCATTCGAAGGGGATCACGTCATAACCGTAGTCCCTGAAAAACTGACAGTAAAGACGGAAATATTCCCTGATATCGTTGTCATCACCGTCATAGAGAAAGGAAAAATCCTTTCCCGTGATTTTGCCGATGACATCGGCGGAAACGATATGCTCATACAGGGGAAGGCGGACAGCCTCCCTGTTATAAGCGGCGTTTACAATATGTCTGTAGTCCGGTTGAAAATTCATAAGCATTACCTCCTTTATCTGCCTATACCATAGCAAAGACGGGCAAAAGGGACGATACCTTTTTTGACGGATAGTTCATGTTTTTTTACATGATGCCCGCGGCATGAAACAGGAAAGACAGGGAGTATAAAATTACCAAAATTCTTTAATTTTTACCAGTCTTATAAAAGAAAAAAAGATATAGTTTGAGAACAGTGGTTACTGTTCACTCCGTGACCAGTAACGAACAGTGTACCTCTTGTCTTCCTTGGCGCGCGGGTGTCTTTGGGTGGCGGGAGGCAGGAAGGAGGGACTTCTATGGCTGACTTTGAGAAGGAACTGCATGAAGGGATGGAGATGCCGGTAGAGGTTTTTATCAGGGATACATCGGGAAGAGAATTGAATGTGGAAGAGCATTGGCATGACTGCATTGAATTTCAGTTCATACTGGAAGGAAAGGCGGAACAGACGATCAATGCGAAGCGGTATATAACGGCAGAGGGGGAACTGGCGCTGATCCTTGGAGGGGATATTCATGCCACCAGGTGCAGGCCGGGGCAGCGGACACGGATTATGGTCCTGAAATTTATGCCTTCTTTATTTGAAAGCGGAGGGTATTACTTCCTGAACAAGAGGGAGGCAGTACCGGCGCTGTCTAAGGGACAGCGGGAGTTCTTGGCCGCGCTGTTTAACGGAATTGTACAGGAAATGAAGGAAAAGCGGGAAGGCTATGAACTCATGATAAAGGGTAATATTTTCCTGCTTATGGGATATCTGCAGAGGGAGAAAATATTGGAGCCATACAGGCGCGGACGGCGTCAGGCCGGTGTCGGAGATGTGGAAGGTATCCTGAGGTTTATGGAAGAAAATTATGATCAGGATATCAGCCTGAAGGAGGTTGCGGACAGTCTGCATATGAATTATTCGTATACTTCCCGTTATTTTAAGAAGATGACAGGGAGAAATTTTAAGGAGTATCTGGATTTTATCCGGGTTTCCGAAGCCAACCGTATGCTGGCGGAGAGCAGGAAAAGCATAACGGAGATTTCCATATGCTGCGGCTTTAACGGGCCTCAGGCCATGAACCGGGTATACGGGAAGGTGACGGGAATATCCCCGTCCGACATGCGCAGGCTCTGTCAGGGCATTGAGTCCGGAAAAGCGATGTGAGAAGGAATAGAAAGGTGAAGGAGAGGATTATGACATCACGGGAATTGGTAAATGCCACACTGGAATTTCGCAATGAAACAGGGATTGTGCCCCGGCAGATGTGGGTTCTGCCCTGGGCGGAGAAGAATTACGGAAAGGAACTGGAACGGATCCGGACGCTGTATCCTGATGATTTTGCGGGCCCGCCGGTCATTCTGGATAAGCAGCCGCCGGTGACGGGAGATCCCTATGCGGTGGGGGAGTATGTGGATGAATGGGGCTGCCGTTTCACGAATATTCATGATGGGGTGATTGGGGAGGTAAAGGAGCCAGTGATCTGTGAAGAGGATTGGTCGGACGCAGGAAAGGCACATATTCCGGTGGAACTGCTTACCTTTGATGCGGATGCGGTAAACCGTTTCTGCCGGGAGACGGATCGGTTTGTGATCGCGGGCTGCTGTCCCAGGCCGTTTGAGCAGCTGCAGTTTCTGCGTTCCACGCAGGAGCTGTATATGGATTTGATGGATCCGCCCCGGGGAATGCTGGATTTTATGGAAAGGATGCATGGCTTTTACTGCGCCCTTCTGGAGAAATGGGCGCAGACGGAGGTGGATGCACTGAATTTTATGGATGACTGGGGGAGCCAGAAAAGCCTGCTGATTTCCCCTGAATTATGGAAAACCTATTTTAAGCCCATGTACCGGGATTATATCGCCATAGCGAAGAAGTATGGAAAAAAGACGTTTATGCATTCCGATGGCTGTATTCTGGACATTTATCCTCATATGATTGAACTTGGCCTGGATGCCCTGAATTCCCAGATATTCTGCATGGGAATCGAAAAGCTGGAACAATTCCGGGGAAAAATCACCTTCTGGGGAGAAATCGACAGACAGCACATTCTGCCGGAAGGAACGCCTGAACAGGTGGAGGAGGCGGTAAAGTCTGTGAAGGAAAGTCTTTGGGCCGGCGGCGGATGTATCGCCCAATGTGAATTCGGACCGGGGGCGAGGCCGGAAAATGTGGAAGCGGTATTCCGGGCCTGGAGCCGGGAGTAGACGGGGAAAGGGAAGGACTGCGGAATGATGGAGAATCTTACGGCACAGCAGGTAAGAGATGTAATTGAGGGCAGAGGATGTACACAGATTCCGGTTTTGTATGATCTGTGGATTTATCCCTCCGTCATGGAAAAGGAACAGGCGCAGGTGGAAGCCATGCTGGAAAAATACCCCAGGGATGTACAGGAGGTTTTTCTGAGGTTTCCGGATATGTATGACGCTCCGGAAGAGGACGGAGATTACCGGTGGGCGGCAGCCGGGGGAAAGCACCGAGAGGGCGTGGGCCTGGATGCGGATGTGGTCATTGAAGACTGGGAGGATGCAGAAGAGTTTTTTGAAAGGTTTCCCTCTCCCGATTATCCGGGGCTGATACCGGAATTTCAAAAGGATGGAGAACGATATCTGCTGGCCCGGTGGTGGTATCTGTATTTTGAACGGTTATGGTCCCTGCGGGGAATGGAAAACGCCCTCACGGATTTTTACCTGTATCCGGATGAAGTCCACAGGCTGTTCGGGAAGCTGACGGATTTTTATGAAAGGGCCATGGAGCGGGCCGGGAAGGAACTGGATGCGGATGGATTTTTCGCTTCCGACGATATTGGGACACAGAACAGCCCGTTCTTTTCCCTGGAAATTTTCAGAGAGTTTTTTAAACCCTATTATAAACGGCTCTGTGACAAGGCCCATGATCTGGGAATGCATTTCTGGCTGCATACCTGCGGCAATGTGGAACTGTTTCTGGAGGATTTTATAGAAATCGGCCTGGATGTAATCCATCCTATCCAGAAAGGAACCATGGATGAAAAGAAAATAGCGGATGTCTATGGGGACAGGATTTGTATACTGGCCGGTTTTGATGTCCAGCAGGCCATTCCCTTCGGCTCGCCGGAGGAGGTGCGAAAGGAGGTCCGTTATCTTATCGATACTTTTGACAGGGGCCGGGGCCGCTTTATGCTTACCATGGGGAACGGAACCACGCCGGACTGGAAGAAGGAGAGCCTGGAGACTCTTTATGAAGAAACCTGTGCCTATGGAGGCAGAGAATAATAACAGGAGGAAAGAAAAAATGACAAACAGAGAACGCTTTATCAGAACATTGAAATGTGAAAAAATCGGAGGGCAGGTACCTACATTTGAGCTGGTCTTTTTCCTGACCATGGAAGCCTTCGGCAAGGTACATCCTTCCCATCGCTTTTATGAACAGTGGAACCAGATGAGCAGTAAGGAAAGAGGACTGCACATGGAAGATATGGCCAATATCTATATTGATACGGCCAGGCGCTTCGGACACAGCGCCATCTTTATCCATCCCAATCCCGGCGATTTGGACAGCACCCAGCGGCTCCTGGAGATAATCCGGGAAAAAACCGGTGATGAATACTTTATTATGATGCACGGGGATCCTACCTGGGCAATCCCTGACGGGGATTCCATGATGGATTTTGCCGCGCAGATGTATGAAGAACCGGAGGTCCTGAATGAAAAAAGCAAGCAAAGACTGGATTCCAGCCTGGAATTCGCCGCGAAGCTGCATGAGAGAGGACATCTGCTGGATGGTTTTGCCCTGTGTTCCGACTACTGCTTCAATGTGAATCCCTTTTTCACCTGTGAGCAGTTTGATGAGCTGATTGTTCCTTATCTGAAGGAAGTGATTGCAGAGTACCGGAAGATGGGGTATTACACCATCAAGCATACCGACGGGAATATCATGCCGATTGTAAAGCAGATGGCCGACTGCATGCCGGATGCCATCCATTCCCTGGATCCCCAGGGAGGTGTGGATCTGACGGAGGTCCGTAAAATTGTGGGAGAAAATATTGCCCTGATAGGAAATGTAAACTGCGGCCTGCTGCAGACCGGTACGGAGGAGGAATGCCGGCAGGATGTGCTGCGTGCCCTGAGGCAGGGCATGGAGGCCGGGAAGGGTTATGTGTTTGCCACCTCTAACTGCGTCTATACCGGAATGGCACTGGAACGGTACGAGATGATGCTGGATATCTGGCGGGAATATGGCAATTATGATAATTATAAATTCTGATGAGGGACAAAAATATGAAATAAGTATAAAATGTGTCTTTCCATTATTGACGGAATTCTCTTCTTGTCATATTATAGACTGAGTGGTCTACAAAAGGAGGGCATAATGAAAAAGGAAGAAAAAACCGGTCTGACAAAGGAACGGATTCTCCTGGCTGCCATGGAGGAGTTCGGGGAAAAGGGGTATGCCGCGGCCTCGCTGAATAATATATGTGCGGCGGGGATTCCCAAGGGTCTGCTTTACCATAATTATGAAAATAAGGATGCACTTTATCTGGCCTGTGTGAAACAAAGCTTCTCCATTCTCATGAACTGCCTGCAGGAGAAGGGCGGTGATGGGGGGCTGCAGGAATACATGGAGGCCCGTCTGCTTTTCTTTCGGGAAAATAAAAAGGAGGCCCGTCTTTTTTTTGAGACGCTTTTACAGCCGCCCGCAGCACTTTCCGAACAAATCACGGAACTGAAGAAGGAATTTGACGAATGGAACCGTTCGCTGTACAGGCGTCTGCTTTCCGGGATAACTCTGCGCAAAGGGGTGACGCAGGAGGCTGCCATGGAATATTTTACTCTGATGCAGTCCATGTTTAACGGGTATTTCAGCAGTCCGGCCTGCAGCGGTATGCCTTTTACAGATATCGTGAAGGCGCATGAGACAAAGCTTTCCGTATTTTTGGATTATATGCTTTATGGAATGGCAGAAAGAGGTGAAAAAGAATGATAGCTTCACTGATAAAAATCATGCTTGCAGTGGCGGCAGCATTGCTGACGGGAAAACTGGTTTCCAGGCTGAAGCTGCCCTCTATCCTGGGCTGGCTGCTTGCGGGCATGCTGGTGGGACCCCATGGCCTGAGGCTGATGGACAGCGGGATCCTTGATGCCCTGTGGTACCAGAATACCATCCATGTGCTGGAATGCGCCGTAGGCCTTATGATCGGCACGGAGCTGGTATGGAGCCGTATCCGGAAATCGGGAAAGGCTATTATGATAACCACGCTTACCCAGTCACTGGGAACCTTTATCCTGGTTTCCGCTGTATTTGCGGTGCTGTTTTCCATAAACGGCATTTCTGTATATCTGGCCTTTGTATTCGGCGGGATCGCACTGGCTACGGCGCCTGCGCCGGCCCTTTCCATCGTAAAGGAGTTTAAAACCGACGGCCCGGTTACCAAAACCCTGATTCCCATGGCGGCTCTGGACGATATGGTGGGTGTAGTGGTGTTTTTTACAACCATAGCCATTGTGGCAGGTAGTATATCGGATCAGAAGCTTCCGGCCTATATGATTGCCGTAGTGGTGCTTCTTCCGCTGGCAATCGGTGCGGCCGTGGGGGTACCTGCCGGGATTCTGTTGCGCGGGGAGCATAAAAAAACGGTGACCCTTACCATCCTTGTGGGAATGATTCTGGCAACCGCAGTCATTGGTTTTTTATGTAATACGTTCCTGATGCCCAGGCCTGTTTTGAATTTTATGCTTATGGGCATGGCTTTTTCCGCCGTGTTTTCCAATATGGTTTCCCCTGAACGGCTGGAACAGATCATGAATTATTTTAATCCGGTCCTCAGCTTTTCCATGGTGCTTGTTATCCTGAATCTGGGAGCTCCTTTGGATTATCATCTGATTCTGGGGGCGGGCGTATATACTGCCGTCTATATTGGCGCAAGGGCATGCGGGAAATATTTCGGGGCCCGGCTTGGAGGCCGGATAACGAAGTCGCCGGATACCGTACGAAAATATCTGGGGCTGACCCTTTTGCCCCATTCCGGCGTATCCCTGGTATTTACAGGGATAGCCGTATCCGTGCTTTCTTCGGCGGCGCCGGAAAATGCGGGTATCATTCAGGGGACCATTGCCGCCGCCGCAGTGATCAATGAGATTATCGCAGTGGTAGCGGCAAAAAAAGGCTTTGAACTCGCAGGTGAATTCGGCAACGTGAAGCAGACGGAAACCGGAGATCAAAGTCTGCGGGGGGGTGCCGGATTCAGTAAAGTTTTTAAAATATATTTCAGGAATTTGCCGTGCGATTGTCGGATTCGGGCATCCAGATCCGGTACCTCCCGCTCAGGGCCAGCAAGGCGAAAAGATACAGGCAGTTGTCATAATACCGTCTGTTCCCGGTACGCAGAGGCGTATTCCAGAATTTCAGGACGCAGTCTCTGGTGTATTGTCCGTCCGCAGCCAGGGAAGCCTGGGCGTTTGTGGCGATAACAGCCACCGGGTGAAGGGCCTTTTTCTCCACAGGAGTCCCGTCAATGAGGAAAACCCCGTCCTGGTTGTCTTTGGCTGTTTCCTGATAGAATTGCTGCAGCTTCGCCGCGATTTCCCTTTCCCAGGGGTCTGCCGCAAACCACAGGTAATCCAGCCCTATGTTGGCAATCGTACGGTAGGCGTCGCTGTAATACCAGTCGTGGCGGTCATTGCCGCCGGGCTGGGAATACACGGGGGTTCCGTCATATTCCGCATATTCTGCGCACAGGCCTGTCTCGGGATGACAGGCTTTTTTCAGATATTCCCTGCTGGCCTTAGCCGCTGTTTTCCAGAATTCCCTGTCTTCCTTATCGGCCCAAAGCGCGAAAAGCTCATAAAAATGCGGCAGATGGTAGGAAGGATCGGAAAAATCACATTCCGTGATAAATTTTATCAGATGATTGTCCGAATCCCACATGGGCTTTCCGGTACCGGGTTTTTCTCCCTTATGGATGCAGTCATGCAGGATTTTCCGCGCCTGGGCTGAATAATTGAAAATCCCTTCTCCGTCGCCCCAGCGGTTGGAAGCGAAGAAGAGTGCCATGGCAAAAAATTCTTCGCCGTCCGGCGCAGGACCCCAGGCATTTTTGGTTCCGTCCAGCTGACAGGACCATGCGAAATAGCCTTCGTTTTCCATATTTGCTTCAGGATGGGCCGCCAGGGTTTCGGCGTCCATGTACATATACGTCCTGGCCCATTTCCAGATGCGGTCGAATTCTTCTTTTTTATCCAGCTGGACGCACATCATCATACCGTAGGACATGCCTTCCGTGCGCACGTCGTTGTTTCCGGTATCGGTGAGGAAGCCGCAGTCCGGGCCTGCCTCATGATAAATCCGTTCCTCCTCCTTTCCGTAGAACATAGTCCGGAAGGTGTCGGACACCTTCTTTTCAATTTCTTCCTCCGGAATGCCGCATTCCAGAAATACATTCCGGTAAACCCCTGTTTCAAATGCACCTGCCATTTCTTTCCCCTTTCTTCTGTGTCCTTACAATAGTTCCGATTCGGTTGAGTTATTCCTTTACGCCGCCAATGGTAAGTCCTGTTATAAAATATCTCTGCAGAAAAGGATACAGGCATACAATGGGCAGCATGGTCAGTATGGTCGCCGCAGCACGCACGGAGGTAGGCGTTACGGCGCTTGCCGCCGTGGCATTTTTCATGGATTCCGCGCTTGCCCCCTGATTGGTGACGGAGGAGAGCAGCTTCATCAGCTCGTACTGGAGCGTTGTATACTGATCACTCATTCTATTATACAGCATCGCGTCAAACCAGGAGTTCCACTGGCCCACGGCAACGAATAAGGCTACTGTTGCGTATACCGGTTTGCACAGGGGAGATACGATTTTCAGGAATATGGTCATATATCCCGCCCCGTCCAGCTGGGCGGATTCCTCCAGGCTGTCCGGGATTCCCGTCATATAGGTGCGGATGACCAGCATATTAAAGGCGCTGAGCATGCCGGGGACGATATAAACCCAGAAGCTGTTGGTCAGTCCCAGGCCTTTATAAAGAAGGAAAACGGGGATCAGCCCGCCGTTTACATACATGGTGACAACCCAGAACAGGGAGAGCTGGCTCTTGAACAGAAAACGCTTCCTGCTGACGATAAAGGCCAGGAGGGCGTTGGAGGCGAGAGCGGTGAGAGTCCCGATAATCGTTCTGGCAACGGAAACAACCGCGCCGTTAATGAGATTGTTTTTATGTATGACGGTTTTATAATTCTGCAGGGTCCATTTACGCGGCAGCAGGTAAATCCCTCCGCGGAGGGAGTCAGTGCCGTCATTGAGAGAGATTGCCAGTGTGTTGAGGACGGGATAGAGCGTGATTACAACAAAGGCAATCATGAAAAGGGTATTTAAAACGGTGAATATTTTGCCGGATACGGAGGAGTTGTAAGCCACTCCCTTTTGTCCGGATTCTTTTTTTGTTTTCATTTTTCTGCCTCCTTAGAACAAACGCTCTTCGCCGGTGCGTTTTGCCATTTGGTTTGCGATTACAATCAGGATGATGCTGACCACGCTCTTGAAGATACCGGCGGCCGTACCGATAGCATAATCACCCTGGCTGATCCCCCATTTCAATACGTAAATGTCAATGGTCTGGGAAACGCTCTGCACAAGGCCGTTGCCTAACAGATACTGTACTTCGAAGCCCGCATTCAGCACGTTGCCCACATTCATCAGAAGAAGTATCATGATGGTGGGCTTGATTCCGGGGAAGGTAATGTGCCGGATTTTGGCCCAGCGTCCCGCGCCGTCTATGGATGCGGCTTCATACAGGGAAGGATCGATGGCGGTGATGGCGGAAAGATAGATGATAGCGTTCCAGCCTGTCTCTTTCCATACATTTGCAAATGCCACAATCCACCAGAAGTACTTGGGATAAGCAAAAAAATTCAGCGGCTGTTCCAGAATGTGGAATTTCAGCAGCAGTTCGTTTACAATACCGGTGCCGGAGAGGGCGTCGTGGAGAATCCCTGTAACAATGATCCAGGAAAGAAAATGCGGCAGATAGGAGATGGTCTGTACCGTTTTCTTTCCTGTTTTGGACTTCACTTCGTTGAGTAAAATGGCAAAGGCGATCGCCATGACGAAGGTGAGCACCAGGTTGATGACGCCCATGGCCAGTGTATTGCGGATGACCCGTAAAAAGGTGGTGTCTGAAAAAAGCTGCTGGAATTTGGCAAGGCCGATAAACTTTGAATGCAGGATACCGTCCTTGGGTTTATAGTTCTGAAAGGCCATCAGCCAGCCGCCTAACGGAAGATAGCAGAAGATAAAGCCGTATATTACAAAAACAGCGGCCCAGAAAATAAGGACCTTCTGTCTCCTCAGTTCCTTCCAGGTGATTTCCGTCTTATTCTTTTTTTTCTTTCTTGCATTTCCTGCCATAACTGCTCCTTTATATAGGGCAGGCAGCCGTAATCACATATCGTAACCACTGCTGCCTGCAGCTGCTTAATATTCGCCGTTATCTTTTGCCAGCTGGATTCTTCTGTCCAGCTCGGTCTGCATTTCACTCAAGAAATCTTCCGGCTTGCAGTCTGAATAAACTTTCATGTATTCTTCCCAGGCGCTTTCAAAATCGGAAGCCATAACAACCTTGGGCAGATATTCATGCTTGATTTCTCCCATTTTTGTCCAGGCGGTTCCGCCGGGGGTGGAGGTGGTCATAGTGTTGCTGTAGGAATACATAGGATACCAGGGACCGGGAGGTGTATTGGTTCCAATCATTTCCACATAGGTGGAACAGCCGTAGGCTTCCAGACATTCCTGTACGTCCGCCTGTAAACCGTCCAGGAATTCCTGAGGCTGTTCGGCAGGGGTGGCGGCGTTGATTCCGTCCTTGCTCATGCCGCTGTAGTTCGGGAAATAGGAATAGGTGCACAGGTGGGATGCCTTGTAAGCGGGATCGGAAGCATTGGTACGCATTTCATCGGTACGGGAGAAGACACCGTTCTCATCTTTATTGTAGTCTACGCCTTCGATTCCCCAGTTGCGCAGGGTGAGTACTTCAGGGCTGAGAAGATCATTGATGAACTGGAGAGCGCCGTCAATGTCTTTGCAGCTGGTGGTGATACCGAGGCCATTTGATACGTTCAGGGTGCCGTCGGAGGTATGCCACATATTTTTGATATCTTCAGAGATGGTGATAGGCAGAGGAACATAATCGCAGCCCTGCTTATCCAGTCCCTGCTGCTTTAAGGAATCATTTACGGAATAAGCGAAGTTCCACCACTGGTCAATCATTCCGAGCACACGGCCCGTGGAAAGCTTGGCGATATATTCATCATAGGTCTGGGTGAAGGATTCCGGATCCACAATTCCCTTCTGGAATTCTTCGTTCAGCTTCTGGAAATACCTTTTTGCTGTGGGCGTTGTGTTATAGTCCACAATCTTCAGGGTATCCGTGTCTACAATAACGGAGCCGTCGTTGGGATGCCCATCCAGGAACTGGGGAGCGTTTTCCAGACAGAAATATCTCCAGTCATCGCAGAGGATGGTATAAGGGATGTTTGCCGTTCCGTCTTCCATGGAAGGATTTGCTTCGTTATAGCTTTCAATGAGGTCAAAATACTGATCCATTGTTTTCACTTCCGGATAACCGGCCCATTTTAACACGCGGGTCTGGATCCAGAAGGCCTCGTCGCTGTGTACGGCGCTCATGTCTTTTTCCCAGATATTTCCGAACTGGGGAATCCAGTAGATTTTTCCGTCTTCCTGACGTACCTTATCCCATTCCGCATCGGAATAGAACTCCTTGATGTTAGGGTATTTATCCAGATAATCATCCAGGGCTACAAGAGCTCCGGCTTCATACAGCTGAATCTGTCCGTCGCTGCCGTCTATGAAATCCGGGTATTCCCCGCCGGCGATCATTGTTCCCACGGCTTCCTGGGCGGTCTGGCCTGTCAGCCAGGTTTCCTTGACTCTGGCACCTGTGATATCCGCGATAGCAGCCTGTATTTCGTTGTCGTCATTGATCTCTGTTCCGGGAACGGCAAAGAATGCGGTGTATTCCCGAATGCCCTGGCTCTCTGTTTCGCCGGCGCTTTCCTGGGAAGCGCTGCTTCCGGAAGAGGCTGCATTGCCGCCGCAGCCGGATAAAAGGGAAAGTGCCATTGCTGCAGAGAGTAAAAGCGCTGTCAGTTGTTTCTTTTTCATTCTGAATCCTCCTGATAATTCTTAATTACCTGCTTATTAAAGTGCATTGTCAAAATGTATACCCGGGTATGTCCTTGTGTATTTATTCTATACTAACTACACAAAACAACAACCTGAGAAAATACATAAAAAACCCTGACAAATTATAGTTGCACAATTGAACTGTAATTTATCAGGGCTTTTTTTGATAAGTGGACAAAGAACTGTGCTCCCGGCCGGTGCTATTCCCTGCATTTTTTCCGGAATCTGGCCGGGGTGCAGCCCTTTGCCGCGATAAATTTATTGATAAAATAGTCCAGATCATGGTAACCGACCTTTTCCATGATCTCATAGTTCTTCATGTCCGTATGAAGGAGAAAGGAAGCGGCCATTTCGATCCTGTAATTATTCAGGTAATCCTTAAAGGAGACGCCATAGGTTTTCCGGAACAGCTGTCCCAGATAAGCGCTGTTTATGTAATAGTTCTGGCCCAGCTCCTTCAGGGTCAGGTTTTCCGAATAATGTTCCCGGATGTATTGCTCCACCTCCCCGAGAACGCCGCCGCGTATCGTTTTCCCCCTGATCTGGGAAAGGTAATCCGCATATTCTTCGGCAAAACGCTTCAGATGCATCCGGCTGCCTCTCATGGTACCGGAGTCAAAAGCGCTTCCGCTGATAAATTCCAGGATTTCCTCCTGGTTTACATTGGGATCCTGGGCCTGTGCCAGATGGACAAGCTGAAAGAGGAGATAGTCGATATTGAGGCTCACAAGCTTGGCATCCATGGCATTCTGATTGATTTCATCATACAGATGATCCACAAGGCCCGGTATCCGTTCCTTGTCATTCTGTTCCACAGCCCTGGCCAGATCGTCCAGGCTGGCCTTGAACAGCAGGCTTCTGCCTTCCGTCCGTTCCTGCTCCTCATACCAGGAAATGCACTGGTTCATCCCGTCAACATGGAAATTCTGGAAGGAGCGGGCGATATTGGCGGTCCGGTAGGATTCGGACAGCCCGGATATATGCTCCACACGGTTTCCCACAAACATGACGACCGGATGCTTGATGGCTTCCTGAATGCTGCCCAGGAAGCTGTCAAGATAATCCTGCTCGTTCATTCCGGCTTCCTGCGCCATATAGTCACAGTAGATCAGGCCGATATCATAATCCCTCTCATTGCTGGATACATCGAAAATGCAGTGCCAGCCGTCTTCTCCCAGAAAGTCCAGACAGGATTGGTACAGAAGCCTCTGCAGCTTCCTTTTTTCTTCCTCTGTTTTGGGCGGCTCGTATTCGGAACCTTCCTCATTACGGTCATCAATTTCAATATCGATATACCGGATGCCGCCGTCCGTCCGCATCTTTGCGGTCACATATTCCAGGTTCATCTGATCGTATTTGCCGCAGATAATGGCGATGAGGTTTCGCGCAAAATATGCCTTTTCCTGAAGGGCTTCCTCTTCCTTTTTCCGGAGGGTCAGACTGCTTTCTGCCTTCACCTTGTCGAGAGCGGCTATGAGCTCCGTCTTTCGTACCGGCTTTAAAATATAATCCATACAGCCGTACTGGAGCGCTTTTCTTGCATATTCAAAATCACTGTATCCGCTTAAAATGATAAAATAGGCATCGGAAATGCCTTCTGTCCTCAGCTTTTCCAGAAGCTCCAGGCCGGACATGGCGGGCATCCGGATATCGGCCAGTATCAGATCCACTTCATTATTTTTCAGAAACCGGATGGCTTCCAGGCCGTTTGCCGCCGTCCCTGCAATTTCAAATCCTTCCTTTTCCCAGTCGATCAGGACGGAAAGCCCCTGCAGGATAAAGGGCTCGTCATCAACAAATAATATGCGAAGCATCAGGTACCTCCTTCTGTATCATTTATAAATTTTCATTCTGTTTCCATGCTTTTTTATGGAGCGCTTCCACGGGAATTTTAATCGTGATGATAGTGCCGGAGCCTTTTTCGCTTTCCAGCTCAAAACAGGCCTGATTGCCTGTGGCCATACGCAGCCGCAGACAGGCGTTCATAATTCCCACCCGGCGGTTTTCCTTGAGCAGCTGCATGCTGGCATTATTCATGTTTTCCTGCATGTCACGGACCAAATCCGGGCTCATTCCGTGGCCGGTATCCTCCACCTCCATACAGAGTACGCTTTCGTCACAGTAGCAGCGGACGAAAATCCAGCCCGCCGCGGTTTTGTTTTCCAGCCCGTGGACACAGGCGTTTTCGGCAAAAGTGACCAGGGTCAGCTTGGGGACACAGTATCCCCGGCAGGAGTCATCCACTTCTATCTGGTAGGAAAGGCGATTGCCGAACCGGTATTTCTGAAGCTCCAGGTAAGCTTCCACAAACTGGATTTCTTCATGGATGCTGATGGAATCCGTTCCCCAGTCAACATACTGGCGTTCCATCAGAGCCAGCCTTTCCACCATGCCGGCGGTTTCCAACTCCTTTTTCAGCAGGCTGTGCATGCGGATGCTTTCCAGGGCGTTGAAGAGAAAATGGGGATTGATCTGGCTGTGGAGGGCCAGAAGTTCCGCCTTCTGTCTGGCGATATCCATTTCCTGTTCCTTGAGCCTGTCCTTGTAAACGGTCTGTATCAGGTCGTTGATACGGCCGGCCATCAGGTTGTAGCTTTCCATCAGGATTCCGATTTCATCCTTTCCCCGCACCGCGGGCAGGGCTTTCAGTTCATCGATGCCGCCTTTTTCAAAAGCGGCGCCAAGCTCCATGAGCCGTGAGGTGAAGGAATGGTTCAGGCCGGTCATCAGCAGGGCCGGCAGAAGCAGGTTCAGACACAGAAGGAAAATCAGAAGATGGAAATTGTTTTTTATGAGAGCAAGGGCACTTAATTCCCTGTTCAGGACATAAATATTCCATACCCGTCCATAAACATTCATGCTCTTTGAAATCCCTGTTTTCTTCAGCAGGTCGGAGGTGAAGGTCTCATAGGGCTTTCCCATGCCGCCGTGCCCGTCGTTGGAAAAGAGGATAGTATCCCCGTCGCAGATATAAACGAGAAAGCTGTATTTGGCGTTTACGATACTCTGGGACATACTGCTGTAGTCCAGATCCATTTTCACCAGGTTGGGGCCGGAGCCTTTATGATAGTAGTCCATTCTGCGGATGATGGATATTTTCCGCTGTGAAGAGGTGACGGAGGATTCATAGTAGGGATAGGCGAGGATTTCCTGACCGGAATCTATAAAATCCCGGTACCACTGTTCTCCTTTTATGGTATCCAGGTTCCAGAAGCTGCCGCCGTTAACGATACCGGGATTATCCGTATACATCACGATCTGATAATTGCTCGTTACGACACTGGCTTCATAAAGGGAATCCTTCAGAAAATCCTGATAGCGTTCAAAGTAGTCCAGGGGGGATTGGTAGTCGGCTTCCAGAAAGGCATTGATATATTTATTGCTGTAAATATTCAGAGAAAGATTGGCGGCATTATCCATACGGTTGCTCAGGCTGTATTTGATAGCGTCCGCGATATTTTCCATTTCATGCCGGCTGCTATTGTGTTCGGCGCGTACCGTCATGTAAATGATTACGCTGTCAGTCAGGATCAAAGGGAGCAGGACACAGCATAAATAGAGCAGCATAAGTTTTCTGGCGAGGGGAAGGTTATCCAGAAACTTTCCCGGCCCTGCCAGCAGACGCTGCTTTACATTTGCAAAAAGGTTTGTTGTCCTCTTATCCATATGTGTCCCCCTCCACGCCAAACGACGGCAAAAAAACGGGAACCATGGGGCCCCGATCTTAGTCAGGTTATACTAATACCGCTTTCGTGTGAAAGAATTGTAACATATTAGCCAAAGGGAAACAAGCTTCAGTTGGTTTACGGCGGATGTATACAGGTTTTTCTGTAAACCTGCCGAAAAAATGAATGCTCCTTGCGTGATGGGGCCAATAATGCTATAATTCCTTATTGAATTCAGAAAAAGGGGAATGCCTGAAAAAGAAAATAAGGGCATTATTTTGTTTAACGTAAAACTTGTAATAGGAAAAGAGAGGGTGCTATTATAATTATGGTTACATTAAAGGAAATTGCGAGAGAGTGTAATGTCTCTGCCACCACAGTCTCCAATATACTGAACGGGAAGCCGAAGGTCAGCGAAGAAACCAGGCTCAGAGTCCTGGATGTGGTGAAGAAAAGGGGGTATCAGCCTAATTATATCGCTCAGGGGCTGAGAAACCAGAAGACAAAAACGATAGGAATCATTGCGGAAGATATTTCCCAGTTCAGTACGCCCGGAATGATAGAAAGCATTATGGCCTGCTGTGAAGAAAAGGGGTATCGGACAATCGTGCAGAACCTTCGTCTGTATGCGAGGTGGAAGGAATCCTGGTACAATAACGAGGAAGCCTACCGTTCCGTGCTGGAGCCTGCGCTGCAGGAGCTGCGTTCCATTAAAGTGGACGGGGTGATTTATGTGGCGGGGCATGCGAGGATCATTCATTTTTTCCCGGAGGATTTTTCCATGCCGGTGGTGCTGGCATATGCCTATACGAATGCCGACTGGATTCCGTCTGTGGTGATTGAAGAGGAAAAGGGCGGCTATGATATGATGAAGTACCTGCTTTCCATGGGACACCGGGAAATAGGCATCATCGGCGGACGGGCGGATAATATTCATACCCAGAAAAGACTTCTGGGGATCCAGAAAGCGATGTTTGAGGAGCAGGTACCCTATAATCCGGGCTGGGTCCGTTACGGAGCCTGGGATCGGGAATCAGGATATGAGCAGGCAGGGCCGCTTGTGGATGCGGGCGTGTCGGCGATCTTCTGTATGGCGGACCGCATGGCGGGCGGTGTTTATGATTACCTGGAGGAGCATGGGCTGAGGGCCGGAGAGGATATTTCAATTACCGGTTTCGATAATCAGGATCTGTCGGAATATATCCGTCCGGCACTGACGACGATGAGCCTGCCTCTTTCCGAGATCGGGCATAAGGCGGCAGAGATGCTGCTGGAGAGGATCGGCGGTGAGGAGAAGGAGGCGGAGGCTGCGGATGAAAAGGCGGCTGAAATCAAGATTCCCTGTTCTATCGTGCTGCGGAATTCGGTGAAAAGGAAGCAGCCATAAAAAACACAAAACAAAATTATATAGTAACAGTAAGGTGTATGGAAATTATAATAATGGCCATGCACCTTTTTTATTGAGGGATTCCGTTTGGAAGAGATATGGATGGCATCTTGATGTGACAGAAGTCTTTATGGCAGATGAAAATAGAAATGCATTTTCCATTACTGTAAATACAGAATATAAAAACTGGTAAAACGATACATTTGTAGATTTTAGTGCAAATAACATAAAAATAACACAAATAGAAAATTTCTAAATCGTTTAAGTAAATAGAAATATGTGTAAATTGTATAAAAATCATAATATATTAAAACATATATTGACATTCATGGTGGAAGAGTTATATAATCCATTTAAACAAAGGTTTAACGATAAACAAAATGTAAACTCTTTGGGAGAAGGGAGAGAAGTATGAGTCTTTTTCAAAACAAGAAAAAATGGAATTCTTTCAAAATGTTCCTTTATGTACTGCCCTTTATTGTGCTGGTTTTAATTTTTGCCTATTATCCGCTGTACGGCTGGGTATACGCATTTTTTGATTACAAACCGCCGAAACCATTTTCCATCCATGACTTTGTGGGGCTGAAATGGTTCAAGTCTCTGGTGGAGAATCCTATTAAAATCAATCAGCTTCTGCAGGTGCTTAAAAATACCTTTGCCATGAGCGGCATTACGCTGGCAACCTCCTGGCTGCCCATGATATTTGCCGTATTTATGAATGAGCTGCGGTGTGTGCCCTTCCGGAAATTCGTGCAGACAGTGACCACGCTTCCCAACTTCATCAGCTGGGTGCTTGTATATTCCGTGGCATACAGCCTTTTCAACAGCACAGGTATGGCGAACACCCTGCTTCAGACGCTGGGGATTACCACGGAACCGATTCTTTTCCTCCAGTCCTCCGAACATGTATGGCTGACGATGTGGCTGTGGCTTACATGGAAGAATCTGGGCTGGTCGGCCATCATGTACATAGCGGCGATTTCCGGAATTGATGATGAAATGTATCAGGCGGCAAAGGTGGACGGTGCGTCAAGGCTGCAGATGATTTGGTATATCACGATTCCGAGCCTCCTCCCCACATACTTTGTACTGCTGATGCTCAATATCGCGAACTTCCTTTCCAATGGTATGGAACAGTACTATGTATTCCAGAATGCTTTTAACAAAGAGACGATCCAGGTGCTTGACCTTTACGTATACAACACCGCGATGGGAAGCGGAAGCTATTCCGTATCCGTTGCAATCAGTATGCTTAAGAGTGTTGTCAGTCTCATTCTTTTGTTCTTTGCCAATACCATGTCCAAGCTGATACGCGGCGAAAGCTTTTTGTAGGGAAGAGGAGGAAAAAATGAGCAGGGAAAAAGTTCTTAAAACTAAAATGCACCACAGCTTCGGCGATAATATGCTGGCTGTTGTCTGCTATATTATATTTGCCCTTTGTGCCTTAATTTGTATTTATCCTTTTTACTATATTTTCATAAATACCATAAGTGCCAATGATTTGAGTGCACGCGGTGTGATTCTGTTCTGGCCGAAGGGGCTTCATTTTAAAAACTATCTCAGTGCGCTGCGCATTGATGGCCTTTTCCAGGCGGCCAAAATATCCGTGCTGAGGACCATTATCGGTACGGTGGGTACGGTAGGAGCCTCCGCCTTCCTGGGCTTTATGTTTACTCAGGATAATATGTGGCACAGGAAGCTTTGGTACCGGCTGGTGGTTGCGACCATGTATTTCAATGCGGGTATTATCCCCTGGTACCTCACCATGAGGAACCTGCATCTGACGAATAATTTTTGGGGCTATATTTTTCCGGCAGTTGTCTCCCCGTTCTATATTATACTGACCAAAACATTTGTGGAGTCGGTGCCCAAGGAACTGCAGGAAGCCGCGCAGATTGACGGTGCGGGAATCATGAAGATTTTCTTCAAGGTTATGCTTCCGGTTATCAAGCCTATCATGGCAACTGTTGCGATTTTCTCCGCTGTAAACCAGTGGAACTCTTTCCAGGATACACTGCTTCTGGTAACGGATACCAAGCTTTATCCGCTGCAGTTCATTCTGTATCAATATCTGAATCAGGCGAGTTCGCTGGCCGGCCTTGCCAATACCAATAACAGCGCTTCCATGGCGGCGGCAGTAGCCACAAGCCAGACGCCTACTAGCGTCCGGATGACGGTAACAATAATTGTAGTTATACCGATTATTCTGGTATACCCTATATTCCAGAGATATTTTGTTAAGGGTATCATGATCGGTGCCGTAAAAGGCTGAGAAAATAGCAGAAGACCGACTTCTGTTATAGATAGACTCAATAAAGAGCAGGAGGAAAATACTCTGTTCGCAGAGGCTCATATTTTTCTTCGGAAAACAAGGAGGATTCAAGATGAAAAGGAAACGTTTAGCATCCCTGGCACTGGCAGCAATCATGACAGCTTCAACTGTTCTGGCAGGCTGCGGACAGGGCAAAGACACAACAGCGCCGGCAGGCGGAAGTTCAGAACCGGCAGCGGCAGAATCTGCAGCAGAAAGCAGCGCAGGTACGGAGGCTGCCCAGGGAGCAGCTCCTGAGGTATCCCATGATACGGAGATGACCATTGAAATTTATGACAAGGCCGCCAATTACCAGGGAATACAGTCCGGCTGGTATGGAAAAGTGCTCAAGGACAAATTCAATATCCAGCTTAATATTATCGCACCGCAGGTGTCCGGAGATGCCAATTCCCTTTATCAGACACGAAGCGCATCGGGGAATCTGGGAGATATCGTAATCATTGACAATTCCGAAATGCAGGACTGTGTGGAAGCCGGCCTGATTATGGATATCGGCGATATTATCGGAAACTACGAAAACCTGACCAAGTACAAAGAGCAGATAGATCTGTTTAACGGAACCATGAGCGGTGTGGAAGCAGGAAGTGTTTTTGCGATTCCCTGTAATATGAACAGCAACGGCCCTACGGCATTTGTGGGAACAGAAGTAGCAAGCGCGCCAAGGGTGCCGTGGGATCTGTATGAAGGGCTGGGCTGCCCGGAACTGAAAACCACAGATGATCTTCTCAATATGCTGGCGGATATGCAGGAAAAATATCCTACAAATGCGGCAGGCGACAAAGCCTTTGCGATTACCATGTGGAAGGATTGGGACGGTACCAGTATTGAAAATGCCAATCTGCTGACAAACTGGTTCGGACAGCAGGTAAAGGAATCCGTTCTTCTTGGCAATGACAATACCATCATGCCTTTGACGGATAAAAACGGAGGTTATTACAAAGCTCTTCAGTTTTTCTATAAGGCCAATCAGATGGGACTGGTTGATCCGGACTCCGCTACTCAGGACTGGACAACAGCCTGCGACAGCAAGATGAAACAGAAGAGAGTATACCTGTTCTGGTATAACTGGCAGAACGGCTTCTGGAATACACCGGAGCATGGAGCAAGCCGTGAAAATTATATGTACACTCCTGTAGAAGAATTGAACTTCTTCCAGACAGCGGATTCCTATTATGGTGACGGCCGTGTCTGGGGTGTTGGTTCCCAGGTGGATGAAGAAAAGAAATTACGGATTATGGAACTGCTCGACTGGCTTGCATCTCCTGAAGGGCTTACCTATCAGCATAACAGCCTGGAAGGCCTGATTTATACCGTGAATGATGATGGAACTTATACACTGACTCAGGACGGCCAGAATCGTTTTACCGCGGATGTACAGATTCCGGAAGAATTGGGGGGCGGCCTCTGGAGTGATGGAAACAATCAGGTTAATCAGTGGATTGTAGGAAGCGCTGAAATGAATCCTGTAACAGGAGAGTATTTCGAGCCTGGTTTATGGGCATCTATGATTAAGTTGAATCAGACAGCCACGACAGAAGAATGGACCGAAAAATTCGGCGCTATAAACGAAGTGGAATACATGAGAGATAAAAACCAGCTCGGCATGGTTGCCAATGTAAATATTCCTCTTGCAAGTGACGATACGGATACCGCACTGATCAGAAGCCAGTGCAAGAGCGTTGTATGTGATGCTTCCTGGCGTATGGTGTTCGCAACAAGCGATGAAGAATTTGAAAAGATGTGGGACGATATGTGCGTACAGCTGGAAGGCTTCGGCTGGAATGACCTGGTTGCCTTTGATACCAATAAATATCAGGCAGTCATTGACGCAAGAAAAGCAGCAGAATAAGAGCAGAATAGGAATGACAGAAAAGTGGGGGCTGGCGGTTGCCGGCCCCTTTTTCTCTTTTTACGGACACAGTAACGGTTCCTGCTTGTCTGAACGGTTACGGTAAATTTGTGATTTTCCGCAGAAGCGGAGGGAGGGGAATGACATGAGTCTGAAAACAGTATATCAGCCATATTTCAGGATGGGGGCCGCCGTTCCGGCGCAGGTATTTGAGAGCACAACAGCTTTGGGGGAGCTGTGCGCGCAGTATGATTCCATGACCTGTGAGAATGAGATGAAACCGCAGTTTCTTCTGGATGAAGGGGAAAACAGAAGGAATGCGGCGCAGTATGACCGCTGTCCCGCCGTATGTTTTGAAGGCGTACGGAAATATCTGGATTTTGCCCGGGAGCATGGCATGAAAATGAGGGGGCATACCCTCGTATGGCATAACCAGACGCCCGGATGGTTTTTCACAGAAGGGTACCGCGGGGAAGAGGATGCTCCCCTTGCGGACAGGGAAACCATGCTTGCCAGGCTGGAGGGGTATATCCGCCAGGTGCTGGAATTTACCCAGACGGAGTACCCGGGAATTATCTATGCATGGGATGTGGTAAATGAGGCCGTGGAGGACGGGGCGCTGCGCCGTTCCCTGTGGACGGAAACTGTGGGTGAGGACTTTATCCTGCAGGCCTTCCGGTTTGCGAGAAAGTATGCGAAGCAGGATGTCAGCCTGTTTTATAATGATTATGATACCTTTATTCCCTGGAAACGGGATGTGATCTGCGAACAGGTCTTAAAGCCGCTGCTTTCGGAACAGCTGGTGGATGGCATGGGAATGCAGTCCCATATGACCATGAACACGCCTGACCTGGAGGAATATGAAAAATCACTCCGCGTTTACGGCTCCCTTGGAATCCAGATTCAGGTGACGGAGCTGGATATCCATAATGCAGATCCGTCGGCGTCGTCCATGGAGGCCCTTGCCGCCCGCTACAGAGAGGTTTTCACCATCCTGACAAGAAACAAAAAGGAAGGGACGGCCGATGTGACCGGCGTGACCTTCTGGGGAATGCAGGACGATGACAGCTGGCTCACCGGTTTCCGGGGAGAACGAAGCTTTCCTCTGCTTTTCCAGGACGGTTTCCGGCCGAAAACGGCTTATCAGGCAGTACTGAGCGTACCCGGACGAGTGGAAGGGGATACGCAGGATCGCCTTCCGGGAGGGGAACGCTTTGCCTTCTGGGAAAAAGCGCCGGTATTCACCAGAGAATACCATGTGAATGCCGCCCATCCGGAAGCCTGCGATGAAAATGACGGAAGCATGGAACATCCCTTTGCGACCATTCAGGCAGCGGCCAATCTGGCGGGGCCGGGAACCAGGGTATGGATTCACGGCGGTGTTTACAGGGAGTGCGTCCATCCGGTATGCGGAGGAAACGGCCCGGAGGAGATGGTGAGCTTCGAAGCTTTTGGGGATGGGGAGGCAGTTATCAAGGCTTCTGTGGAGACACATGATTTCCGCCGCAGCGAAGGCTGGAATCTGATACCTCCCGGAGCACAGGTAAGCCTGCCGGAAGGGCTGCAGATATGGGAGACAAGGCTCAACCCCGATGAATTCAGGGGCTACAATCCCTTCTGTGCCGTAAATATCCTTCATGACCGTCTTTTTATCGAATATGAAAAGACGGATATGACGACCTATTTAAACCGGAGAGGCATGGTATTCTGCGACGGGAAGCCGCTGAAGCAGGTTTCTTTGTACAATCAGCTCGGCAGCACGCCTGGATCCTACTGGGTGGAGGCCAACGGACAGACCATACACCTCCGGCTGGAGGATGATTCCGATCCGGCACAGCACCAGATAGAGCTGACGTGCAGGGAACAGTGCTTTGCGCCTGAGATTCCTTTCCTTTCTTATATCCGGGTAAAGGGCCTGACCTGTGCCCATGCGGCGACGGGGGCACCCGTACCCCAGCGCGGAGCCATTTCATGCTACAGAGGACACCACTGGATCATTGAGGATTGTAAAATTGACTGGTCCAACGGCGTGGGGATCGATATCGGCAACGAGTGCTGGCACCATACCTTCCGGGAGGATCAGATCATCGGGCATACGGTGGTGAGAGGCTGTGAAATCCGCGATGCCGGAGTGTGCGGCATTGCAGGCATGTTTGCCACCGACCTGCTGATAGAAGACAACCGGATCGAAGGAACCGGCTGGCAGAAGATGGAGCTTTCCTGGGAAGCGGGAGGGATTAAGGTACATAACAGTGTGGACAGCCTGATACGGCGGAATATTTTTACCAAGACCTTCTGGGCGGATCATCTGTGGATGGATGTGGGAAATGAAAATAACCGGATCACCCGCAATCTGTTCCTGGATGGAATCGAACAGAGAGAGGCCATTTTCATCGAATGCTCCAGAGACGGAATCAACCTGATAGACAATAATATTTTCTGGAATGTGGAAGGACGGTTCCGGCCTGAGGATATCCCTTCGGAGCCGGGCTCCACGGGCTGGTACAAGATGGAAGAGACCGGAGAAATCAACGGCTATGCGGTGTACGGCGAAGGCACGGACCGTCTGCACGTGGTGAACAATTTTATCGGAAGATGCCGCAGCGCCGGATATTTTGTCAAATCTGTAGCCTTCCGTATCTCCGGAAACGGAAGAGGAGGTACCTCAAGGGAAGCCAGGATCGTGAACAACATGTTCTATGACTGCGGGGAAGCCGCCATTAAATTCCCCACCAAAGATAACGATTCCCAGGGCAATCTGTATGTGAAAATGCCGGGAGGCTATCTCCGCATTCTGTATCCCGCTCCGGAGAACTGCCTGGATCTGCAGGCATGGCAGGAGTTCTATGGTTTTGACAAAGAGGGGCAGGAGGGCTTTTTCGCGGTCGAAGTGGATACGGAAAAACTCACCCTGGAATTGAAAAAGGCGGACAGACTGCCTGAAATGAGGCATCATGGCACGGGAAGGCAGAACTATATCACAGAACCGGAGAAGGTGCTACCGGTTAAGGCCTCCATGGAAACCGCGGATGCTTTTGACGGGGACGCACGCGGGGAACGCCGGGTGCCCGGACCCTTTGCCGTGCTGGAAACAGGCAGGATATATGAACTGGATCCCAGAAAAAGAAAATAGGAAAAGAATAGGAGAAAAGCGTGATCACATTATACATCAATGAAAATAAAAAAATGGGCCATATCAATCCGGAAATCTATGGACATTTCAGCGAACATCTGGGAAGATGTATTTATGAAGGCCTTTATGTGGGAGAAAATTCCGAAATACCCAATGTCAACGGCATGCGCACCGATGTGGTGGAGGCTCTGAAGGAATTAAAGGTTCCGGTACTGCGCTGGCCGGGAGGCTGTTTTGCGGATGAATACCATTGGAAGGATGGTGTGGGGCCTAAAGATAAGAGAAAGAAAATGGTTAACACCAACTGGGGAGGCGTGACGGAGGACAACAGCTTCGGTACGCATGAGTTTTTCGAACTGTGCGAGCAGCTGGGCTGCAAGACCTATGTGAATGGAAATGTGGGAAGCGGCACGGTGCAGGAAATGAGCGAATGGGTGGAATACATGACCCTGGACGGCGTTTCCCCCATGGCGGACTGGCGCCGTGAAAACGGCAGGGAAAAGCCCTGGAAGGTGGATTATTTCGGCGTGGGCAACGAAAACTGGGGCTGCGGCGGCAATATGACTCCGGATTATTACGCCCACCTTTACCGCAGATATCAGACCTATATCCGCTGCTATGACAAGAATGCCCCCATATTCAAAATCTGCGGCGGAGCCAATGCGGATGACTATGAATGGACGGATGTGGTGCTGAGGGAATGCTTCAGAAATCCCGCGCCCCCGGAGGCGCACGGCTTTATGGATGGCTTGTCCGTCCACTATTACGCCGGGGTGGAAAAAGGAATCCATAAGGGAAGCGCCACAGACTTCGATGAGGCAGTCTGGTTTAATACTCTTGCAAGGGCTCTTTATATAGAAGAAGTCCTTACACGCCACAGCGCCATTATGGATACTTATGACCCGGAAAAGAAAATCGGGATGATGGTGGATGAATGGGGCTGCTGGCATGATGTGGAGCCGGGCACGAATCCGGGCTTCCTGTATCAGCAGAATACCATGAGGGATGCCCTGACGGCAGGAGTTTCCCTGAATATTTTCAACAAGCACTGCGACCGGATCAAGATGGCCTGTATTGCACAGATCGTAAATGTGCTCCAGTCCGTGATCCTGACGGAGGGAAAGAAAATGCTCCTGACGCCGACCTACCATGTATTCCATATGTATAAGCATCATCAGGATGCGGAGCTTGTGGAAAGCTGGCTGGAAGGGGCGGGAAAAATCGGCCTGAAGGAACAGGAGATGGTGCCCGACGTGCAGGAATCCGTTTCGGTGGATAAGGACGGTGTCCTGACAATTACCCTGAATAACCTGTCTCCGGAGGAAGAAAGACAGATGGAAGTGGTGCTGACAAAGAAAGAGCCCTCCCGGATAGAAGCGAAAATCGTGCGCGGAAGGATGCAGTCCTATAATACCTTTGAAGAGCCGGAGCAGGTAAAGGAAGAAGCGTTTACGCAGATACAGGTGACGGACAGAGGGCTTTCGTTCACGATGCCTGCATGCAGCGTAATGATGATAAGAGTGAAGTGAGAAAGGAGAGAATATGCTGAAAGCAGTAAAAACGGAAAACGGCCTGGTCAGGGGCATCCCGGCGGCGGATCCCCGGGTGATATCCTTCAAGGGAATTCCTTTTGCCGCACCTCCGACGGGTGATTTGCGCTGGAGAGCGCCCCAGCCCGCAGCGGACTGGGACGGCGTCAGGGACTGCCTGGAGTTTGCGCCCATTTCCATGCAGAGCATACCGGGGCTGGATGAAACGAACATCTATACAAGAGAATGGAATGTGGATCCCTCCATCCCCATGAATGAGGACTGCCTGTACCTGAATGTATGGACGCCTGCAGTGAGCACGGAGGATAAGCTTCCCGTTTATGTATGGTATTTCGGCGGCGGCCTCCAGTGGGGCAATCCTGCGGAAATGGAATTTGACGGGGAACGGCTGGCACGCAGGGGAATCGTGGTGGTGACGGTAAATTACCGGCTGAACGTATTCGGCTTCCTCACCCACCCTCAGCTGTGGGAGGAAAACCCGGAAGCTCCGGCGAACTTCGGCAACCTGGATCAGCAGTACGGCCTTTTCTGGACAAAACGCAATATCGCAGCCTTCGGAGGCGATCCGGACAATATCACCATAGGAGGACAGTCGGCAGGGGGCGGCAGCGTGCTGGCCCAGCTGAACTGTCAGGGAAATCAGGGCTATATTCAGAAGGCTATTGTTGAGAGCGGGATTTTCTATGATCCCTTCCAGGACCGTATGCGGTTCACAAAAGAAGAATTACTGGAGCAGGGAAAACGCTTTTTTGCTTTCCTCGGCGTGGAAACACTGGAAGAAGCCAGGGCGCTTCCCGCAGAATTCATACGTGATAAAAACAATGCCTTCGGCGCGTTCTGGGGAACCATCCCGGACGGCGTATACCAGACCGATACCTACTGGAACAATATGAAAGCGGGAAAATTGCTGGATGTGCCGATCATGACTGGCTTCACCAACAACGAATTTTTCACGGCGCCCCAGGCGGAGGATCCGGATGCCCTGAAAAAGGAAGCGGAAGAAAAATTCGGAGATCGTGCGCAGGAATATCTGGATTTGGTCCATGCAGAGAACGGACTGGAAGCAGCCAAAGAAAACGGCCTTGTCAGCTCCGTGGAGCTGGGAATCCGCAGGATGTGCAGCCTGCTGGAAAAGGCAGGGGCCAAGCAGCCTTGTTATGTATACGAATTCGGCCCTGAGATACCCGGGGAAGACAATCCGGGAGCCTTCCATTCTTCGGATTTATGGTTCTTCTTTGAAACCCTGGCGAAATGCTGGAGACCTTTTACCGGAAAGCATTATGACCTCGCCAGGCAGATGTGCAATTACTGGGCGGAGTTTATGAAAAAGGGAGATCCTAACGGCGCGGATGCGGACGGGACTCCTATGGAAAAATGGGAAGCTTTTCTGGAAGAGAAGCCTGCTGTGATGACTTTTTTTGACAGCCCCAGGGCACAGGTGAAGCCGGAAGACGAAGTGACGGCGTTTTTGATGGATGTTACAACACGAGGCTGAGAGAGGAAAGAGGACGGAAAGGAAAGAATAGGCATGGGAGTAGATTTTGCGGAGAAGAGCGCCAGAATTATGGTATACACAAGAAAAACGGATGAGAGGTTATATCCCGACGGACTGGCGCGCAGCATTCACCTGGCATACAGCAGGGATGGAGAGAATTATGAGGCCATGAATGGAAACTACGGTATTCTGTTTGCGGAGGGGACATTGGATAAAAACGATACCATATGCCCCAAAGGGGTGGAGGCTCCCAGGGTTTTCCCCATGCCTGGGGGAGGTTTTGGAATTACGGCTTTCCGTGTGAATGAAAACGGAAGTGCGGATGAAGAGAGTGAAGGAAAACTTCTGCTGTGGACCACGGATGATTTCATTGCGTTCAGGGAAATGGGGTTTGCAGATCCCGGGCAGCTGCCGGAAGGCGCCCGGGCGGGAAATACGGTGGAGGTAAGCCGCAGCCTGTGCGACAGGGCGGCCCTTCACTGGAGCAGGCTTTCTTCCGTTGCCGTGCATGTGCCGGATAAGATACCGGCACATGATGCGAAAGCTGTGGAAAAGATAAAGGCGACCGTTGTGTATTCGGATGGTTCTACCGCACAGAAACGTGTCCGCTGGGATGTGGGGAAAATTGATTTCGGCAGGAAGGGAACCTGCCGGATTGCCGGAACTGTAATAAATGAGCAGTATGCCTTTCCCCTTGCCTGCGGATTCGGGGATCCGGTAGTTTTCCCGTGGGAAGGCCGGTACTATTATATATCAACGAATGACAACCTGAATGATGTGGGCTTCTATGTGAGGGAAGCCGGGAATGTGGCTGACCTTTTTAAAGAGGATGTGAAACAGCACCTGATTCTCGATCTGGATGAGGAACGGGGACTGGTCCAGACCTTCTGGGCGCCGGAATTCCATGTGATTGGCGGAGAGCTTTACATACTGTTTGCGGTAAGCGGCACACAATGGGGGCCGCAGTGCCACCTCATGAAGCTGAAAAAAGGCGGCAGCCTGACGGATGCGGGCAGCTGGGAGGATCCGATCCGGATCCGGAGAAAGGACGGAAGCTGGCTGGCGCAGGACGGTATCACGCTGGACATGACCTATCTGAAATCGGGAGACTGTTCCTATATGGTCTGGTCCTACCGAAGGGGAATCGGCACCGAATATGATTCGGGATCCATGCTGTATATTGCCCGGGTGGATGAAACAGAACCCTGGCGGCTTACAAGCGATCCCGTCCTGCTCACCCGCCCTCTTTATGGCTGGGAGAATGTGAGCCATACCATCAACAACGAAGGGCCTTATGCCTTTACTGCCAACGGCAGAATCTATCTGACCTATTCCGGAGGCGCGGCCAACGGTTACACCTATGTGTTGGGTCTGCTTACGGCGGAAGACGGAGCCGATCTGCTGGATAAATCGGCATGGCACAAACGCGGCACCCCGGTTTTATCCTTTTATTCCGTAGAGGGAGAATACGGTCCCGGCCATAATTCCTTTTTTGCGGACTCCGAAGGGAATCTGATGATCGCATACCATGCGGAAACATCTCCGGACAGTACTCTCCGCTGCGACGGCATCAGGCGGGTGCATTTTGACATAAACGGCGAGCCGGTGTTTGATATGTCTGCAGAACGGGATCTGGCTCCCGGCCTTGCGCGTGTGGAAATGGATGTGGAGGTGTGCTGAAGCACAGATAGAACAGACAGTAAGAAGGGGGGATAAGCTTGCATATCACAGAAGGGAAAACAGATTGTCTGCCGGAAGAAACCGGTTATCATTCCGGACGTATCCTTGCTTTAGATGAGCATTTTGCCCGGATGATGGAAAGAGGGGAAATAGAGGGCGCCGCCTACTGTATTTCAAAAAACGGGAAAGTGATTGCGGAAAAGGGGATGGGGCTGGCCCATTATTATGATCATAATGATTCCATGCGGCCGGATACGATACATGGAATCGCATCCATTACCAAAACCTTTACGGCAGCAGCTTTGATGAAGCTGGTGGAAGATGGTTATACCAGGCTTGATGTGAAGGTAGGGGATATTCTGCCCCAGTTTGCCAGAGAGCCGTTCGACGGGATTAATCTGTTTCATTTGCTGACCCATACTTCGGGGCTTCAGCCGGATGCGGGATGTTTTCCGAATCCCTATTTTGCCCCGGTATGGAGATATATGGAGGAAGCGGCAAAAGAATGGAAGCCGGGAGAAGAATTTGACTGGCTTACGCCTTCCATGTCCTGCGGCATGAGAAGAAAACCGGGAGAAGAATGGCAGTATTGCAGTTATGGTTTTGTTGTGCTGGGGGCAGTGATAGAAAAAATCAGCGGAGTAATGGCGGAAAAATACATTCATGATAATATCCTTTCCCCGTTGGGAATGAAGGACACTTTCTTTCTGCCGGCGGATTCGGAGAGACTGAAAAGAATCCATGTGACTGACGAAGAGGATAAAGAATATATAAAAAGTGCGGTAAAAGGGGAAAAACAATGTTTATCGTCCTGGAAGGATTACATTCCCAATACGGGAGGCGGGCTTTTTGCCACACCGGGAGATTTGATCCGTTTCGCAAATATGATGCTCGGAATGGGACAGCTTGACGGAAAAAGGATTCTGGGAAGAAAAACGGTGGAAAAGATGACTTCTTCTGTTCTTGCCCATACTCCGGATTACTGCTGGGGTGCACAAGAACCGGACAGGAAATACGGGATAGGTTTTGACAGAAGAGAAGGGCCAGGTTTTCTTTATTCGAAAGGCACCTATATGCATGAAGGGGCAGGCTCCTGTTCTCTGGTGATTGATCCGGCGGAACAGCTTGCTGCGGCATGGTTTGTTCCGTTCCGTCCCGGAGAGTGGTATGCGGATGGGTTGTGGAATGTGAGCAATATTATCTGGTCGGGGCTGATATAAACAGGTTTGTTAAAGAAGAGGAGAATCGTATGATGCAGGAAAAAAAGTATACTGTTGAAAAAGATACAAAAATACCGTTCCATAATAATGTGGCCTACTGCATAGGAACAGGACGCATGGGGCTTGCCCTGCAGAAGGAGTATCAGGAGCAGTTGGCGCTGGTACAGGAGGAGATCGGATTTTCCCACATCCGCGGCCACGGCCTGTTTTCGGATGATATGGCTATTTATCAGGAGTACACGGATGAAAACGGAATAAAGCATGCGGAATATAATTTTACCTATCTGGATCTGGTGATGGACAGCTATCTGAGCCTGAATATACGCCCTTTTCTGGAGCTGGGCTTCATGCCGGACAAGATGGCTTCCGGGAAACAGACGGTATTCTACTGGAAGGGGAATGTGACGCCTCCGGAAAACTACGATGCCTGGTGCGCACTGGTACAGGCGACTCTGCGCCATCTGATGGAACGCTACGGGGAACAGGAAGTGGTGCAATGGCCGATAGAGGTATGGAACGAGCCTAATCTTCCCGGCTTCTGGAAGGATGCGGATATGGAGGAATACTTTAAGCTGTTTGCCCTGACCTTTGCGGCGATTAAGGAAGTGGATGGACGCTTCCGTGTGGGCGGCCCCGCCATCTGCGGCGTGGAGGATGAAAAGTGGATCCGCTGCTTCCTGGAATTCTGCCGGAAAGAAAGCATATCTGTGGATTTCGTGACCCGCCATCACTATACAACAGAGGTGCCGGAGAATGTGGGCCACTATGGTTATGTGAAGCTGCGGGAGCCGGAAGAAGGATATGCCAACCTTCAGACGACCAGGGATATTATCGACAGCTTTGAGGAATTTAAGGGGATGGAAATCCATATTACGGAATTCAATACTTCCTATATTCCCAATTGCCCGCTGCATGATACCAATCAGAACGCGGCTTATATCGCAGGGCAGCTGTCCCGGCTGGGAGATATGAACGAATCCTATTCCTACTGGACCTTCGGTGATATTTTCGAGGAACAGGGCGTTCCTTTTACACCCTTCCACGGCGGCTTCGGGCTTGTGGCAAACGGCGGCATCCCCAAACCTACCTTCTGGACCTTCAAGTTTTTTGCCGATCTGCAGGGAACTTGTGTGCACCGTACGGATGAAGCGGTTATTGTGAGAAAAGAAGACGGCAGCTACAGAGGGATTGTATGGAATATGACAATGGACGGCACCGGAGAGGATATCTGCCGCAGTTTCCGTCTTCCCATGGAAGGGATTCCTTCCGGGGAAAAAGGGGAATGCTGCATTCTCACAAAGACAGTGGATGAAGTGACCTGCAACCCGCTGAAGCTCTGGCATGCCATGGGCGAGCCCTCCAGCCTTTCCGGAGAACAGAAGAAGCTGCTGAAGGAAGGGGCGAGGCCTCTTGTGGAAGCACAGAGAAAGGAACTGGAAGACGGAATGGCCGATGTCTGCATTACAGTGCGGGAAAACGGAGTGGTTTATTTTGAGGTATCCCCGGTGAAGGCCGGAGGGGACAGAGGCTATTGCTATAAGAGAGTGGTCGGAAAATAAGTGAATATTGGCAAAGGCGGGTTACTATGAGCAGAATAACGATACGTACAGAAAATAAAAAATTCCCTGTCGCCCCGAATCTGTATGGCATTTTCTTTGAAGATATCAACAGAGCGGGTGACGGAGGCTTATATCCTGAGATGCTCAGAAACAGATCCTTTGAAGATTCCATCGAACCAAAGGACTGCCATACGGAGCAGGACGGTTATGCACTGGTTACCAGGGCAGGCTGGAGAGATGAGTTTAATCACGGAGAAGGGCTTTCCCGATGGATCAGAAAGAATCAGACGCCCTATACCCCTGTCCCTGCCTGGTATACCCAACAGGCGGTGATGCGCCTGGAACGGGAGGATACCCTGAACAAACACAGGCAGGCCGCTCTTTCCGCTGTTTTTGAAAAGGGCGGAAAACTATATAATACAGGCTTTAACGGGATTTCCCTGAAAGCCGGAGAAACCTATTCTTTTTATATGTTTGCGAAAACAGAACATCCGGTCAGCGTAAGAGTCTGCGCTGAGGATGATTCCCATGTGTTCGGCAGTATGGATTTCCAGCTGGAGGGTACAGGGTATGTGCGTTATGACGGCAGCTTTGCGGCAGACAGGGACGGCGATAATGCCAGGCTTTCCATCTGCTGTCCGGAGGGCGGTGAAATAAGCCTTGGCTTCTGTTCCCTGATGCCGCAGGACACGTATATGGGGCATGAGGTAGGCACCCTGCGCCTTGCTGACTTTCATCAGTAGGTTTCAGGGAGCCGCCTCCCAAACCGGACGTACACCTCTCAGCGTATCCGGCTTTCCATGAATCACCTTGATTCTTTGGTTTCGTGTAAGAGTTCAAAGCAGTCAGGGCAGAGAGCCAGAGATTTTCTTCTCATTTTCAGCATTTTCTGCTCAAATATATCCCTGCCTTTCAGCGATTTCAGCGTTCTTACGTGGTGCATACATAAATAGTCTGCATGTTCCCCGCAAATCTCGCATACTCCGGCTTTTATGCGGTTTACTATCGTGTGCCTGCTGTCATATTTCCTATAACTCGGCATAACGTCTGCCACATTGTCATAGCCGTCGCTGTGCTTTCTGAATCCATCATGGTAAAATTCGCAGTATTTACGTCCCTTAGTTGTATCGTATGGGATTCTCAGTACTCCGTTTACCATGTGCCGCTTCTTAATAACACTGACATTCGTTCTGTGCTTTCCTGCCAGAGTTTTTAACATGCTGTACCGCACCATGTAGTAATACTTGTGCAATGCGCCTACGTTTTCTGCTATCCGATAGAAGTTATATAACCCTCGAATTTCGGAATTGAAAGTAGACACAATCTCTGCATCGCTGCGGTTCATCAGGTCTTTCCTTGGCATAGGACGCCACATTTCTTTGCCTGTGTCATTGTTGCGTTTCACCTGTATCGCTCCCCGTTCCATCGCTTTTTTAATCCATTTTTCTTTCGGCATATACAGGAATACTTTTCCATACCACACCCGTTTCATGTCGCCGTTTTTACAACGCTTCATGTTCTTGGAATGGATTACTTTGAAATCGTACCCCAGATAGCGTACCGGCTTACTGGAATGGGTGACTTTCGTCTTTTCCTCGGACATTTCCAAATGCAGTTTTTCTTGGAGAAAGATTTTTACATCTTCCTTGATTTTTTCTGCGTCCTTTTTGGAGCCGATAACGCCAATTACAAAATCATCGGCGTAACGGTTGTACTGGATTTTCTTGAAGCCTTCCTCAAACGGATTGTAATAGTGCTGATTCATCTTCTTCCTTCTGGAATCCTTAAATTCTTTTACCAGTTCAGGAGTTGATTTTTCTGCGCCCATTAACGCTTTACGTGCCTTTCTGTATCTCCGGGACGCCCGCTCGTATTCTCTGGTCGTCCTTCTGCGTTCTGGCTCGCAATCATACTTTTCTTTGTATTCCTGCATATAGTTGTCCAGTTCGCTGAGGTAGATGTTTGCACATATCGGACTGATACCGCTGCCCTGCGGAACACCGGAGTAGGTGCAGTTGTACTGCCATTGTTCCATATATCCGGCTTTCAGGAACTTCCAGATTAGACCGATAAAAGCCTCGTCTGAAATCCTTTTCCGCAGTAATTCAACCAACACATGATGGTCGAAGTTATCAAAGCACGCCTTAATGTCTCCCTCGACAATCCATGTAACACCTGTGAAGTTTTTCTTCACTTGCGTAAGTGCCGTGTGACAGCTTCTTTTTGGTCTGAAACCGTGTGAATTGTTGCTGAATGTCGGCTCATAGATTGCTTCAAGAATCATTCTGACCACTTCCTGCACTAACTTATCATCAGTAGAAGTGATTCCCAACGGGCGAAGTTTCCCGTTCTTTTTAGGAATGTACTTTCTTTTTGCAGGCTTTGGCTGATATGTCCTGTTGCGTATGGATTCAATAATCCGGTTAATTCTCGGCAGGCTCATGTTGTCCAGCGTCTGCCCGTCTACCCCCTGTGTCATGCTCCCCTGCGATTTCGCAATGTTCGCATATGCAAGGAGATAGAACTCTGGATTGTATAGGTTGCGATATAATCTTTCATATTTGTTGTTACTTACACTTGCCTTTTCTTCAAGGCTTTTCAAGACATGAATCGGATTTCTCATAGTGTCTCACACACCATCCTTTCTGTTTTGAAAATGATTCACTGTTCCCCTTTGCCATGTAGACGGCTTTCCCGTCCGCAGACTACTATGGGAACTCTGTTGCCATGGTGAATATTCAGAACCCCGCATTTCAGCGTTTTCATAGCCTTTCGGCATTTCACTTTAGGCAATCCCCGTTTAGTACGGTATAAACAAGCGTTCCACGTTGTCGGTATGTGACGTTCGCCTTTTTCCACTTTCCCGTGGCTGAACCTGCTCCGAGTATCAGCAGCCGCATAGCCAAACAATGCGACTGTCAGGAACACTGACGAGTACAACCTCTCTACGTCAGGGGTACGCTCTTGGTCCCGATTTCAGGCTGTCATTCAAGCAGTCTAGCTTCCATCCTCATACGTGGATTTTCATTCCGTCACGCCGGCGCTTCTGAGGCTTCAGCGCCCCGTGTCCTCCGTCATGCTATGGTCGCCCTCCAGTTTCCCTTTTGGGGTAAGACGGGGAATGATAGGTTGCGGCACAATGCCGCTTGATACTTTTACCTACTACTTGCTCAAGGTAGGATTTATACCGCCCTTACGGGCGCACTCGGTTTTATGAAAAACCGTGTCTTACCTGAACCGGATCCACCAACTACCAGAACATTCTTATTTCTGGCATATTTCGGAATCTTCGGTCTGCTGCTCATGGTAATCCTCTCAGACTGTGACAGAATCACATTGTTTGCAAACACAGGATCCTCAAATGGCTCAATATCCGCATGTCTGCCCCATCTGGCAGAACCATATTCCTCATTGTGCCGGAACTTCTTAGCGTTCTTTCCTTTCAGGTATACTGCAAGCCTGAGTGCTGCCCCGCAGGCAATTCCCACCAGCAGATCACCCGGATAAAGGCTCGGCAGAGGATTAGAAAAAGCCGTTGCAAATACACCATCAAGGACCAGACTCTGAACCTTTTCCGATGCATTTGCTCCGGCTGCAATTCTCCATGCCTCACCAAGATTTGTTGCAAGCAATCCCAGAATGATATAGGGGATATTCAGGATCAGCTGCTTTTTCAACTGTTTTGTATTCATCGCGACCTCTCCTTCTTTTTCTCTGCTACCTTCTTCGGGATTGCCGCCACAATCTCCTTGAATTTCTTAAGTTTCTCCAGAACACTGGTCTTCTCTACGGAAGGCTTCTTGACCTGTTTTGCAGAATAATCCTGTAAAATCCTTGTGATGGCATCCGTATCTTTCGCCTTGAAAAAGACCATATATACTGGTGGACTTGCCTCTTTATCTTTTACAACCGCAAAATCAACTCCGTATTTCTTTGCGATTTTTTGAAAATCTTTCAGACCTTCATCTGCTAAAGGAATAGAAGAAACTCCCTGTCCCTGCTTGATCAATGTTTTCACTGACTGCTTGCCGGTTGTTGGATGGATCTTATTAACTGCTGCTTTCCCAGCAGCCTTCACAGGGGCTTGTACTGCCTCTCTTAATCCCTTCATAAGCTGATCAAGTTCCGGTTTTAACATTTTGATTGCTATATTCACAGATTTGTTGGCAATCTCCCTGTCAACTTCTTCATGAACCAGTTTTCTCACTCCTTTCCATCAAAAAAACAGCCCGAAGGCTGTATCCACAAAGTTACTGTTCTTTTTTATTCTTATCCACACCGAGGACTCCCCTCATAGTGGATGAAGCTACATGAAAGCGGTTGGCTATTGCTATATCTGTAAGCACCGTATCATCCACCGCTGAACCACAAACCACGAGAATTCTGGATCTTCTTAACATATCTTCTGACATATCCATATAATCCTTGTACTCATCTGCATTACTGGTATCAATTACCTCCGGCAATGATAAAAGCGGACAGATTGGTGTGTAGCCTGCTTCATATAATTTTCTGCAATATCGTTTTGCAGACCTTTTGGCTCTGCTCCTGTCTGCACTCCAGGCAGATGTTACATAAGCCCACGGTTTGTTATTCATCTGCCGCCTCCTATCCCAGCTGGTATGCCTGAATTCTGTATTTTCCAAGTGCAAGCATTGTCATCCTGCTTTTCAAAGCTGCAATCACATCCGCAATATCCTCATCATCAATCGCCTGTAATCCATTACAGGACTTCATGACCAGATACCCGGACGGAAGGTATGCCTCCCCGTCAATGACCAGCTTTCTGCTTGCGTCATAGATCAGAATATAATCTGATTTTCCAATCATTACTGACGCACTGTTATTTCCAAATCCATCAAGGATCCTTAATGCTTCTCTGGTACTGATATAATTCACCTTCTGTTCGCCATCTACATAAATTGCCCCATCAGAAGGCATACTGTCACATCCGATTGCACAAACCAGTCCTTCCAGGTTTTCTGCAATCTTCTCAACATATGCCATGATTTTCTCCATATCCATTTTTGTCTCTCCTCTGCTATATTTTTCCTTCTGCCATATCGTGATTAACCTCTGCACGATAATAGCTGTCTATTGTTGCCGGTGCGTTATACAGTGCTGCCAGCATATACTGCTTGATGCTCCTGATCTTGGTTGTGTTTTCCTGCATACATTTCATTACATAACGGATATGCTCCATGTTCAGCTTCATGAACCGCCCCTTTACCACATTTACTGACTTCACATCCCCGGCAATACAAATGATCTTTCTTTTGGAACACACAACGTCCAGAATAAGCTCCATGATGCCGTCTATCATTTCTCTGTCATATGGATAATCCTGTTTTAATGCCTCAATATTGAGCTGTTCCATGAAATATTTCTCATATCCCATCCTATCCTCATCCTCTGATAAGATAGGATTAGTATTATTAAAATCAGTATTATTGTTATAAGTATAATTAGGCTGTAAATTATACAGGTCCTGACCTGTAACTTTTACTGGTGGTGAACTGTAATTTTTACTTGTCTTGACCTGTAAATTCTGCTGGTCTATGAAATTCTTTACATAGATCAGTGCCGGTTTGCCAAATCCCTGCCGGATCCTTTCAATCAGACCAAACTCTTCCAGCTCCGTCAGATACTTGATTGCTGATTTTTCTGCACAGTTCATTGCCTGTCTTATAGTTGTCAGGGTAAAAATGATATACACTCTTCCCTCATCATCAATCCATCCGTTTTCCATTGACAGAGATACCCTGTCCAATAAAAGACCGTAAAGAACCTTTCCCTCTGTGGAAATCTTCTGGAACCGGTTATCTGTAAACAGCACCTTGGGAATCCTGTAAAATGCAAACTGCTGTGACTGTGCCCCATAAAAATAATCAAATGCCATTTCCTGTTTCCTTTTTCTTTCTCATGTCTTCCACCAGCTTTTTATAGCATGGAAAACAGAACGATTTATCATGACCATACGGACACTCATGGCTGCAATTTTGTGGATGACTTATAGGTGGTCTTCCACCAATTCCGCTGTAACTCTTTCCCTTCTGTCCGTTTGTACCCTTATGTGCTTCTGCCACTGTAATCACCATTCCTTCCCATCAAAAAAGTGCCAGTCCCATGGCAATCACCACAGGCTGACACAATCCTTTTTTTATAATACTTCTCTGCCTTTTGATTTTGCTGCTTTTTCCGCAGCATCCTTTACCGGAGGCTTTGCAGCTGCTTCCTTCTGCTTATCCTTCAGATCTTTTAATACGGATCCTTTCTCCTCTGATTTTTCATCAATCTCCGTTTTCTTTTCCTGCTGTCTTGCCTCAAACTTCTCTGCAAGTTCAAAGACATGATCCTTGGAATCGTAATGGTAGACATTATCAGAAAGTCTTTCCTCCGGGCTTACCTCCTTGGCATTCACATCCTTTACCATATCCCTGAGCGCATCAGCTGTCATGTCTCCATTATCGGGAACTAAAAGGATCTCATTGATGGAAGACGGAAGCACAAAGAAATCTCCGCCAACTCTTTCTGCTGCCTGATCCATGAAATCCTGATAGGCAATTACTCCTGCTCCGGAATTCTTATCAGGGACTGTTGCGACGTACATCGTTTCCTCCGCATCATCCGGAATTCCAAACATCTCATATACTTCCGGGTCAATCATTTCCTTCATGACCTCATTCATTCCCATGATCACTACCGGTCTGATCTCCGGTGAATTCTCCAGAGCATCTGCCCTGAGCTGTTCATGGGAAACTCCCATACGATCCATCAGATTGTTGGTGACCAGAATAGATGCACGTCCATCTTCGCTGCTCTCCATCACAAAACGATATACAACTGCCAGATCTTCCATTCTGTCATGCGGTACGTTGGCAAGCAGATCAGCGTTTGCATCCGCTGAAATAACTTCCACAGAAAGCTTCTCTTTCATGTTCTCATAATCCATAAGAGCACTTACATCAATAGCAGGGGCTCTGTCAAGACCATCAGCAATGACCATTGTTGCACTGGCAAGCACTCCGGCATAATCATCCGTGTGCTCATAGTTTGCAAAGGCATTCTCAATATTGAAATTAACCCCCACATTGCTGCCTTCCGGAACGACCGACATAGCTTCATAATTCTGATTTGTCTTCTCCACATTATTGAAGCTGATCCTTACATCATCATAGCCTCTCTCATAGAGCTTTTCTTTGATATCCTCTGCAAATTCCTGCTTAAATGTTTCGTAATTCATAGTTTTCCTCTCTTTCTCACCAGAAACCTTAAAATCCATAACCCTGTATTCATCCGGGATGTTCTCACGGTCTCCATCGTAATATTCTGTAAAATATTCCTGTGTATCTCTCACATATCCATAATCTGTAAACTGTCCCATTTCGTTAATGGCCACATCTCTGCCGTAGGCCTCATAATCAATGTAATCAGCAAGATAATCCGGAACTTCCATCATACCGAGTTCTTCGATATAGTAATGTCCCAGATCAGCATTGCTTTCTACTCCCGGATAGATTTCATACTTATCCAGGTTATCAATAAGATTGATCACATCTTTAATGCTGCCTGTATAATCACTGATCTGCATTGCCGCCTGAAAATGGTTATAATCATGATCATCCAGCTCATCGAGCTTGGAAGCCAGATAATTGAGTTCATCCAGGTTTTCATATTCTCCCAGCTTTTCATACAGCCCATCAACATAACAGTCATAATCACTAATGAACCATTCTTCATAAGGATTACCGAAATCATCTTTTGAGCCGATTCCAATTCGTTCAAATACTTTTTGCAGTTCTTCTGATGTGGTGGGAAACTTCACCCATTCGCCGACCAGCTCACCCTCGTTGTATTTTCCAAGATTGGTGATGAAGGCTTCAAACGGACAGTCATGGTCATATTCATATGCCATGCAATTTCCTCCTGATTTTATTATTCAGATGTCACCTGATTTTTGCATCAAAAAAGCGCCATACCCATCACCGATCCGGTAATGAGCTGACGCTTCATTCTTGATCCATATTCTTTTGCAAAAGAGAAACAAATGCCTGACCGCTCTCGCGTTTCATGTCTCATTTGTCTATGATAATATTATCACACCCCTATTCAGAAAAAAAGAGTCGAAATAGTAGTCAAACCGTAGTCATTTGTAACAAAATAGTAGTCAAACCGTAGTCGTTCGTCGCAGTTATTAAGATTCCTTAGCTTTTATTCCTTTCCACGATATCAGACCTAGTATCACAGTAACTGCAAAACATATTACCATAACTGTATTTCTCTGAATTTCTGTATCATATGCTTTCCAGCCTGCACCTATTATTGCAACTGCCATACTTACAAAGATTGTAAAAATAATTCTTCCTGCCAAGAACGCATGTTGTAAAATCATTGATGCGATGAATATTACAAAAGCCACTGAAATGTAGACAGCCACATGCCACTCTCTTGTATAAGTAAGCATATAGAATAATAATGATGCCAATCCTGAGCTTAATACATCAAATCTCCTTAGCAGAAATAATAAGCATGATAACACTGCACCAATCAATCCACCTATGACGGTTGCAAATGTCCCCGCCAGTTCGGCATCTAATTTTGCATTTTCTTTTTTCCGTGCTTCATAATAATATTCATCTTCATACATAACCGGATACCTCCATGCCTTACATACAATTATCAAATGTTTCCTTTTTCTTTTTCATTTTTAACTTTATATGCTATAAGATTCAGTACATAATCAGGGACCTCGCTCACACCCCGCTCCCAGTCTTGCATCGTTCTATACGGAATTCCAAGCCATTCAGCAAATTCTTTTCTGTTCATATTTGTCTGTTCACGGACCTTTACACACATAGCAGACATTCTTTTCTTCCTTCCTTCTTTATCAGCCTTTTCATTTTCAATTACCACTCCATCAGGTAATATAAAATCATAATTTTCAAAATTGCTCATATCTGCCTCCATATACGGAATCCGTGTCTATTTGTTAATTTGATTATATACACGAAATCCGTATACGTCAAGTCATTATTTGCCACTTACAGCAAACTGGGGATAATCATGGTTAACCTCTGCCTGATAATAACCACTGATTGTACTTGGTGCATTGAACAATGTTGCCAGCAGATATTTCTTGATGTTATGCACTTTTGTGGTATTTGATTTCATACATCCCATTGCATATTCAATATGCGAACTGGTCAGTTTCAGAAATTTACTTCTGACCAGCTCTGCCGGATATTTATTGGATGCCACTACAATTTCATTGTTCCTGCATAACACTGTTTCCAAAATCAGATCAAAGATGCCGTTAAGTAACTCTTTGTCAAACGGATATCTCTCTAACAGAATATCCAGATCAATATTATCTCTGATAAGTTCTGCATATGCCTGTACGTCGGATCCTATCTCATCATTTCCAGATACGATAAGATAAGATTCAGTATTACTTAACTCAGTATTATTTATATTATTCTTATTAGTGTGAATATTTTTCACTTCTGGAAGTGTAATTTCTTCACTTCTAGACATGGCATTTTTACACTTCAAGATATGTAAATTCTTCACTTCTGAAACTGCCGCTTTTTGCTCAGAAGTGAAGTTTCTACACTTCTGAACATCCTGCACCATAAACTGTTTTAGATAAATCATGGTTGGTTTTCCCTGCCCCTGGCGCTTCTTTTCAATCAAACCTATACCAGCATCCGTGTCCAATTCTTTCATTATGGATATTGCTTTTTTGTTACTGCATCCCAGAGCCTCCATGATATCTTCAAGCGAATAATATATGTAAGCTCTCCCTTCATCGTCCATCCACTGATTTTTCATAGATAGTGACATCCTATCCAGCATCAGCCCGTACAACACCTTTGCCTCCACTGATATTTTTTTGAAATACTCTTCGGTAAATAATAACTTCGGTATTTTATAAAATGAAAACTGATCCGCTTCCTTTCCATAGAAATAGGATAGTCTTATTCTGTCTTCCATTTGAATCTCCTTCCTGTTCCAGAAGTGCCGTTTCTACACTTCTGGAACATCATAATTATATTTCTACTCTGACTGTACCTGATCTGCACTCCACTGTTCCAATAGCTGAATGATTATACTTTCACGTTCTTTTGTTGAATACTGCGGTGGAAAATATTTATCCAGTTTCTTTGCTGAAAAAAATAGCTTTGATTCCTTACTCTTCTTCGGTAATGCATCATTCATTATAGAAATGACACTGAATTGTGTTACATTGGATAAGTTAGGATAATTCTTCAATGCTTCAACCTGTACCGGCTTCAAAAATCCATTTTCCTTAAAATATTCATATACCCATTTCTGTACCTGTTCATCAAGGTATGAAAGATCTACTGCCATTACCAATCCAATTTTCTTATTATCTACATAATCCAATAATTCAGGAACCAATTCTGTAAGCCTAACATATCTTTGTATACTTCTCGCACTGTCACCTACCTGTAATGCTAATTCTTGATCAGATCGTAAATGTGTGCCATTGTGGCACGCATTTTCTTTTGTAGGTCTTCCAGCTGTTCTCTTCAATGCATCAAGTTTCATTTTATATGCAAATGCCTTTTCACTTGGAAGTATTTCTTCCCTCTGAATATTGGCATCCACCATTTTTATAATAGCTTCATCATCAGACATTTCCTTTACGATAGCCGGAATCTTTTTCAATCCCACAATCCTTGCCGCATGTAACCTGCGGTGACCAGAAATCATTTCATAATTTCCGCTCTGATCCGGTCTTACGATCACTGGGTTCAATATGCCATTTTTTCTGATACTATCAACCAGAGTGTCCATCTTTTCATCATCCAACACCTTAAATGGATGATTCGGAAACGCATGAATTCTTCCAATCTCTATTTCCTGAGTACCGGCAATCTCCGGTACTCCCAATAATTCATCTACTGACTGTAATTTAATCTTTCCTGCTACTCTGCTTGCCATAATTACTCTGCCTCCTTCAATACTTCTTTAGTTAATGCCATATATGCAAATGCCGCTTTTCCCTTTGGATCATAGGAATAGATGCTTCCACCCTCCACACTGACCTCTGATGCCCTGACTGACATCGGTATCTCTGTTCCAAATACCTTAATTGAGGCAGAATAGGTATCATACACCATCAAGGAAATATCCCTGGCATAATTAGTTCTGTTATCAACCATAGTCAGAAGAATTCCTTCTATCTTGAGCTTTGGATTTAGCTGCTTCTTTACTCTGCCGATTGTCTTGATCAGCTGCTGTAAACCTTTGACCGGAAGATATGCCGCCTGCACCGGTATCAACACAGAATCTGCACATGCCAATGCGTTAATTGTCATCATTCCAAGTGAAGGCATACAATCAATTATGATGTAATCATAAAATTCCCTCAGCCTGTCTACCATAGATCTCAGAATCAGCTCCCTGCTCATGGCATTTACTAAAGATACCTCTATCGCTGATAATTCAATGTTGGCTGGGATAAGGTCTACACCTTCCTTATGGTGTAAGATTGTCTTTTCTATATTCAGTTTTTCATCATTCACAATGTTCATCATCAATGTTGCCAAGGAATACTCCATTTCATCCGGCTCCTCATATCCCATGCTGATTGTAAGACTTCCCTGTGGATCTGCGTCTATCAGAAGCACTTTCTTTCCTTCCTGAGCCAACCCTATTCCAAGATTTACACATGATACTGTTTTACCTACTCCACCTTTTTGATTTGATACTGCTATTACTCTGCACATAATCTGTTCCTCCTTTATTCATCCCAATATTTGTTCATATTTAATTTCAACATTTCCAAGATTTCACGTCTCATCTGCTCTGCCGTATAACTGACAGGGAAAAATCTGTGAAGCTGTTCCGTTTTGAATACTACACGGTCTATCTCTTTTTGCTTAATCTCACTTAGAATATCTTCCATATCCCTTACTGTAAGTTTCCCATCTGCGCTCAATTTCTTTATGCGGAGTGCCTGGGATAGTGACGGGGTACACTGTGCAAATTCCATTGCATCCAGCATTTCCTTTTGCTCCTTCTTTTTCAGAAATGACAACTGAACTGCCGGAGTAAATCCCATGCTTCCGTCATCCACTTTTTCAAGCATTTCAGGAATAAGTTCTGTGATTTTGATATACCTCTGAACCTGTTTGGGGCTGTCCCCACATTCCTCTCCAATCAGCTCAATGCTTTTCTTTCCCAAATTATGGTCTACCTGACCACATTTTCTTCTTCCTGCCTTCCTTTTGATTGCTTCATACTTCATTTTGTAAGCAAATGCTTTTTCACTTGGACTGATCATTTCCCGTTGTAAATTTGAATCAACCATAGATACAACCGCTTCATCATCTTTTAATACGCGAATGATCACAGGTACCTTACGATAACCGATCTTTTCAGCTGCAAATTTTCTTCTGTGACCCGATATGATCTCATAAGTTCCATCCTGCCTCGGTCTGACTATCAGAGGATTTAATATTCCATACTTCTTAATGCTCTCCTGTAATTCAATCATCTGACTGTCCGCCTGAACCTTGAATGGATGGTTTACAAATCCCCGAAGTCTTTCCAGCTCAATCTCTACAACTCTTTCATCCTGATCCAGCAATTCCTTCTTTTCTTCCATAGGCAACTTCCTTTCCCTGAACGCAAAAAAGCCCGTCCAGAATAGATTGTTTTTATCTAATCTGAACGGACTCTTCCGACAGGCCTGATATCACAGGCAAGAATATAGTGTTTTATCTCACTGCTTTTCCTAATTTTACACCCCAAAACTCATCCTACACTGTAGTTAATCCCTCTAGGTGACAGACCGGAAAATATGAATCGGTGACAAGCATCCATCCCCGCTGACAAAGTCAGTATTTTCAACCTTGTTTCGCTGACAAATTTGTCACTGAAATTGCAATTCTGCATGAAAAAAGCGGCAATGAAACTATCTTCATTACCGCTAAAAATGAGCGTCTCCTATAGGAATCGAACCTACAATAGAGTCTTAGGAGGCGCTTGTTATATCCATTTAACTATGGGAACAAAACCGGGTTATTCGGGGAAGTTGATATATCCCTGCAGCCAGACGGAACCTTTGAAACGGCGTCCCACCTTTGGCTCCCCGAACAAATCTATTATATTGATACAGACATCAAATGTCAATTCATTACAGTTCAATGTCAGCAGATACATCTGCTCGCCGGTGAGTTCGTTGGTGAGTGTCCGGCAGTCCATAATCTCTCCCAGCACAGAATACTGGTCACACTCCACGCCATAGGGCATGAAATAGGTATCTACCAGACTGAACACATCCTCGTTCTGAATCCGTTTGGAGATAATGGTGTACATATCCATATCCTCCAGGGTAAGGGATTCAATGGCGTCCTCATTTCCCCGGCGGGCGGCATCAATCAAAGTCCTCCGGTTCTGGGAAACCTTCTGCACCCGGGCTTTATCCTTCTCGCTCTTGTCAATAGGAAGTATAATCGTTCCACTGACAGACAATGCCGACAGGTTGACCGTGGTGCCACGGATGGGCAGGCGGTTCTGCACCTGTGCCTTCATATAAGGGATTTTGTTTTGCAGATAAAAAATAAGGGACACGCCCACTTTACATTCATCGCAGACCCCGGCGTAGGAATTCTCGGCAGCATGGCGCTCCACGGAGATGTCCTCCTGGGAGCTGATCTGTTGACCACGGATGTAAGGATAATAGTAATCATAGGTAAAGTGGTCATCCTTATCGAACTCGCCACAGACTGCAATTCCCATTCCGGGAGCAAAATCCTTGCAAAATTCCGCACTCATGCTCTCGTCCATATTGGAGGTATAAGCGCGTGTGGTAGCATTGATGATACAGTCTGTCACAAGCTTTTGTAATTCTCTCCGGTCAGACAGCTTGCTGAATCCAACCGCACGCAGGAATTTATGCAAAGATTTCACCCTCTTTCTTCTATTGTTTTATGTGTGTTATTTTGCTTTTGTAGGCAGGATTTTCTCCTTGCCGCCCATGTACGGACGAAGTGCCACCGGGATGTGGATGCTGCCATCCTCGTTTACATTGTTCTCAAGGAACGCAATCAGTCCTCTGGGGGTTGCCAGTACGGTGTTGTTTAAGGTATGCACGAAGTAGGTGCCCTTCTCGCCCTTGGTACGGATACCCAGGCGTCTTGCCTGTGCATCACCCAGGGTGGAGCAGGAACCAACCTCGAAATATTTCTGCTGTCGGGGGCTCCATGCCTCAACATCGCAGGATTTTACTTTTAAGTCTGCCAGGTCGCCGCTGCAGCATTCCAGTGTACGAACCGGGATGTCCAGGCTGCGGAAGAACTCTACGGTGTAAGACCACATCTTGTTGTACCAGTCCATGGATTCCTCAGGTTTACATAACACAACCATCTCCTGTTTTTCAAACTGATGTACACGGTATACGCCACGTTCCTCGATACCGTGGCTTCCCACTTCTTTGCGGAAGCAGGGAGAATAGGAGGTCATGGTGACGGGAAGACTCTTTTCCTCCACAATCTCGCCTTTGAATTTGCCGATCATGGAATGCTCGGAAGTACCGATGAGATATAAATCCTCACCCTCAATTTTGTACATCATGGCTTCCATCTCTGCAAAGCTCATAACACCGTTTACCACACTGCTGCGGATCATAAAAGGAGGAATACAATAGGTAAAGCCTTTATCAATCATAAAATCTCTGGCATAACTGATCATTGCAGAGTGAATTCTGGCTGCATCACCCATTAAATAATAGAAACCGTTTCCACTGGTGCGGCCTGCAGCATCCTTATCCAGACCGCTGATGCTGTCCAAAATATCTGCATGGTAGGGTACTTCAAAATCAGGAACAACGGGGTCACCGAATTTCTCAATTTCCACGTTCTGGCTGTCATCTTTACCGATAGGTACGGAAGGATCGATAATATTGGGGATGACCATCATGATTTTGGTGATCTTCTCCTGAAGCTCGGCCTCAAGAACCTCCAGCTCTGCCAGTCTTTTCGCTCCGGCTGCAACCTCTGCTTTCTTTGCCTCTGCCTCTTCTTTTTTGCCCTGTGCCATCAGTCCGCCGATTTCCTTGGAAATCTTGTTACGGCTTGCGCGCAAGTCATCGCCCTCCTGTTTAGCCTTGCGGCTCTCAGCGTCAAGGGCAATCACTTCATCAACTAAGGGAAGTTTTTCGTCCTGGAATTTCTTCTTGATGTTTTCTTTTACCACATCAGGATTCTCGCGTAAAAACTTGATATCGATCATTTCTAATACCTCTTTTTCCTTATTTCTTTATTTTTCCACGGCCTTTTCAATAAATACATCGGTAAAGACCAATAAATCCTTGATTACTTCTTTTGTGAGGGAATTTCCTTCTTTGTCCTTCACAATGCGCAGCACCGGGCGGTCCGGACTTTGTTTATTCTGGCAGATAATTAACGCTGTCTCTCCTTCATTAGTGAGCACAAAGCTTCCCGCAGGGTAAACCGCCGTGAACTCCAGAAATGCATCCAGAATCCTTCCATCATAACGGATGCCCCGGTATTTCTTTAATTCCTCGATCGCCTCATAGACCTTCCGGCGCTTACATCCGATACCACAGATCATCTCATCAAAGGCTTCGCACAAATTCAAGACACGACTTTCCAGGGTGAGCATACGGGCATGCAGGGGATATCCACTGCCGTCCATCTGCTCGTGATGATATAAAATCATGTTTTTCACATCGTCTGAGATCCATTTTTCTTTTTTCAGGGCAGAATAGGCATAAACCGGATGCTTCATAAACTCGTTACGTGCATCCTTCGAAAGTTCTTCAATGGGTTGATTTGCATATTGAATGGTGAGATACCGCAGCCCCAGATCATGGAGCAGGCAGGCAACACCGATATCATGTACCATCTCCCGGTTCATCTTCAGCTTAAGTGCCGTAAGAACTGCCAACGTGCAGATGCTGATGGAATGCTCATACAGGTCGGAGCTTCTTTCCCGAATGTCATAGACCTGTTCAACGAGTTCCTCTTCTTTCAGAATACTGCTGATCAGATGATCCGCTGTCTCAGCCAGCTGTTCCAGCTCCTGATTATGGCTGTAGGTATGATGCTCGAGAATTTCCCGCACCTTCTCCTTGAATTGGGTTTCCGTCTCTTCCCTGAGGATCTCTATTTTTTCTGCATCCTCCGTTTCAACAAAGACTTCCTCAATTCCCAGCTGCTGTAGCTTGTTAATATATTCCGGTTGTAACCGGGTTCCTTCTCCCAATAGTACCTGATAGCTTTCTGTCAGTACTGCTCTGGCAAGAACCTCTCCTCCCTTTAACTGGCTTACCTTACAAATCTTCATTTCTTACTTTCTTCCCTTAACACCGTAGTTCAGGCTTCCTCACCCATAGCGATTTCCAGTGCTACCTTCTCCTCGTTTCCTAAAGAAATCTCGCTTTGTCCGCCCCTGATCTCTTTGGTATACGAGTAACAACCGTCACTGCTATGAACGGAATTGATGATAAATCCGTCATTTTTTTCATTTAACAGTGCAAGGCTGAAACTGAGTTTCCCGCCCATCTGCTGAAAGGCATCGTATTTCACAATGCCCACCTTCTGGAATGCGGACTCCATGTTTTTAAACAGTACACGGATATCCTTCTTATCCTTTTCCACGGATGATTTCAAAAATTGATTGTCCTCATAAAGGGAAACAATGTCTTTTTCCAGACTCTTACCGTCCTTGCCCCTCATGAATTTTGCGTAGCGTTTTTTCAAATTGGAGAACTGTACCATCAGGATAACCAGCATCACCAGCAAGACCAGAATAAGCACCAGCATGCCAATCAACACATATCCCAGGTCTAAGCCTCCCAGACCTATTCTTTGGAAAATTCCACTTGTCACCGTATTTCCTCTTCTTTCCCTTAAAACGGCTGCTTACCTGCGTCCGCTGAAAATATCCACCAGACGATCAAGATCCTCATGGGAATAAAACTCAATCTCGATCCTGCCGGCGCCATCTCCCTTTGAACTGATTGCAACCTTTGTTCCTAATGTATTTTTCAATTTTTCCTGAATGTCCTCATAGATTACATCCAGACTCTTATCTGCAGCTTTTTTCTCTTTGGCAGGTTTGCCCAGGCTGCGCACCATTTTTTCCACATCTCGGACGCTGAGCTTTTCATCAAAAATCTTCTGTGCCAGTTCGTACTGCTGCCTGGGATCCTCCACGGACAAAATTGCACGGGCATGTCCGGTGGAAATCATGTCACTGATGACCATCTGCTGTACTTCGTCGCAGAGCTTTAACAACCGCATGGAGTTGGTCACCGCAGTACGGCTCTTGGAAACCCGTTCTGCCACCTCATCCTGCTTTAAGTTAAATTCCGTGAGGAGCCGTTTGTATGCCTGGGCTTCCTCAATGGGATTTAAGTCCTCACGCTGGATATTCTCAATCAGGGAGATTTCCACAATCTCCTGCTCCGTATAATTGCGGATGATGACAGGAACTTCCTTCAATCCTGCCAGTTTGGATGCTCTCCAGCGGCGCTCGCCGGCAATGATTTCATAATAAGTCTTGCGATCCTGCACCAGAATGGGCTGCAGCAGTCCAAACTGTTTGATGGAATCTGACAGCTCCAGCAAAGCATCCTCATCAAAGTTTTTACGGGGCTGTTCCCGGTTGGGCTCGATCTTGGTGATCTTTACCATAACCGGCGCTTCCCCTTCCTTCAATGCATTGATATCTTTATCCGGTTTTTTCTTTGAAGATACCGGTGCCTGTCCTACAGGAATCAGGGAATCCAAACCTTTTCCTAATCCTCTTGCCGCCATATCTTTACCTTCTCTTTCTACAGTTTCCTGTCAATGACTTCCTTTGCCAACGCCATGTAGCTCTCTGCACCGGCTGATTTCGGATCGTACAGATTGATGGGCTGCCCGTAGCTGGGTGCTTCCGCCAGGCGGATGTTTCTGGGAATCATTGTCTCATATACGTGTTGATTTAAATGGCTTTTTACGTTTTCCACCACCTGTGTGGACAGGTTGGTACGGGAATCGTACATGGTGAAAACCACACCGTCAATATCCAGATCCGGATTCAGGCGCTCCTTGATCAGATTGATGGTATGTATCAGCTGGCTCAGTCCCTCCAGAGCGTAATACTCGCACTGAATCGGCACAAGAACCGTGTTCGCCGCTGTCATTGCATTAATAGTCAGTGTATTTAAAGAGGGAGGACAATCAATCAGAATAAAATCAAAGGAATCACGAATGTAGTCAATTTCATTTTTTAGGATGAAATCTTTTCTGTCTACACCGATCAGTTCGATCTCAGCTGCTGCCAGATTCACATTGGAGGGAAGGATGCTCACACCCTCCACCACATTTTTGATCATACAGTCCTGTACGGAACATTCTCCTAAGATCAGTTCATAAATGGTGTTTTCCAGATTGTTTTTATCCACACCGAAGCCGCTGGTGGTATTTCCCTGCGGGTCCGTGTCGATAACCAGTACTTTTTTGCCCAGTGCTGCCAGCGATGCGGACAGGTTAATGGCTGTGGTGGTTTTGCCCACACCACCTTTTTGATTTGCGATTGCAATGATCCGTCCCATGGTATATTGTTTCCCTTCTGATAATATGCACAAAGTTTATAGCACTTTTTTTTCGGGTAATCTATATGAATTTCAGGTAATTCGCCCTTTTTACCCAAATTCTATGGTACACAGAAGCTTTGACTCATGCTATAATAGGTATATTAAGCAGACTTTCGTGATAATTTCTAACACCAAATCCCATTTTAGAGGAAGGAATTACATAAATATGAAATATGATGTGATTATCATCGGTGCAGGTCCCGGTGGAATTTTTTCTGCCTATGAACTGGTGCAGCGCAATGCTGACCTGAAAATTGCCGTGTTTGAATCCGGTCATGCCCTGGAGAAACGTCACTGTCCCATCGACGGAGACAAAATCAAAAGCTGTATCAACTGTAAGAGTTGTTCCATTATGAGCGGTTTCGGCGGTGCCGGTGCTTTTTCCGATGGAAAATACAACATCACCAACGCCTTCGGCGGCACACTGTACGAATATATCGGCAAAAACCAGGCGCTGGAGCTGATGCGCTATGTGGATGACATCAATATGAAGTTTGGCGGAGAAGGCACAAAGCTGTACTCCACCGCCGGTACTTCTTTTAAGAAAATCTGTATGCAGAATAAATTAAATCTGCTGGATGCCTCCGTACGCCATCTGGGTACGGACATCAACTTTATCGTACTGGAAAATCTCTACGCAGAGTTGAAGGATAAGGTGGATTTCCATTTCGATACCCCGGTAAAAACCGTGGAGGTATTGGAGGACGGCTATCGCATCCACTGCGAGGACGCCGCCTACGACTGTGAGAAATGTATTATTTCCGTAGGCCGTAGCGGCAGTAAGTGGATGGAGCAGATTTGTAAGGATTTGGACATCAACACAAAATCCAACCGGGTGGACATCGGTGTGCGTGTGGAGCTGCCCGCTGTGATTTTCTCCCATCTGACGGATGAGCTTTACGAGAGTAAAATTGTGTACCGCACAGAGAAATTCGAGGATGCGGTGCGTACCTTCTGTATGAATCCCCACGGCATCGTGGTAAACGAAAACACCAACGGTATCGTAACCGTAAACGGACACAGCTATGAGGGTGCTGACAAACAGACGGAGAACACCAACTTTGCCCTGTTGGTTTCCAAGCATTTCTCCGAGCCTTTCAAGGACAGTAACGGCTACGGCGAGAGCATTGCCCGTCTTTCCAATATGCTTGGCGGCGGTGTCATTGTGCAGCGTTTCGGCGATCTGGTGCGTGGACGCCGGAGTAACACGAAACGTATCGAGGAGGGCATGGTGACTCCTACCCTTTCCGCCACCCCCGGTGATCTGAGTCTGGTTCTGCCCAAACGAATCCTGGACGGTATCATCGAGATGATTTATGCTCTTGATAAAATCGCTCCCGGTACTGCCAACGATGATACTCTGCTGTACGGCGTGGAAGTGAAGTTCTACAACATGGAGGTGGATCTGGATGAGCATCTGGAAAGCTGCCATAAAGGGCTTTACATCATCGGTGACGGCAGCGGCGTGACCCACTCCCTGTCCCATGCTTCTGCCAGCGGCGTGTATGTGGCAAGACAGATTACAAAGGACTGAGCTTTTCATGCAAAAATTTTATAGTCATGTATAAAAAGCCGTGGTACAATAATAAAAATTTTTTATGATACAAAGGTACTATGCATGAAGACGGAAACCAATACTTCCTGGCTGAAAATGTTGGATGAATGCCTCAGCAGCCTGAACAACCGAAAACTTACAGCAGCAATCCAGTCTGCACAAATCCTGGCCGAGCAGGCCGAAGCTGCCAGAGAATACTACATATACGCGTCCGCCCAGAATATCATGGGTGTCAGCTATGTTTCTGCAGGAAACGAAATGATGGCGGTAGACTGCTATTTAAAGGGACTTTCCTGCTGTATGGAGCACCATATAGACGCTCTTTTTCCTTTGTTTTATATCAATCTGGGAAGTCGTTACCAGGAGGCAAATGACCACTCTACCGCCATTGAATATTTTCTGAAGGCGGAAAGGGCTTTGAAGCATGATGCCTGTAAGGTGGATTCCCGATACCATGGCTGGTGTCTGGTAAACAGCATGAATCTGCTGATTTCCAGTATTCATCAGAAGGACATCTTCCTGGGAGAAAGATTTCTGGAGCACTGCGAGGCATTGCTTACAGACGAAGATGCGAATTCCTCCGCGAGTATCTCCATGCTCATCATCAAGTGCCATCTGTATTGGTATATGAACCGCAGGGATTTTGTCCTGGAACACATCGGGGAACTCATCGGGCATCTGAATCTTATCTCCCCCAATGATCTGGTGCAAAGTATTCAGGAACTGATCTTTTTGTTAAAGGATATGGAGGATTACTCTCACTTCCAACAGACTCTTGATTTCTTCCGGCAATACGCTGCTGAACAAAATACATTGTACTATAAGCTATTGCTTTGCGAATTTGAGATGGATTATTGCAAATCCATTAATGACATGGACCAGTATCACGCCTTCTGTATCCGTCATGCAGAGCTTTATATGGTACATAAGCAGGCACTCCTGAAGGAACGTACGGAGTCCTTTACACAGAAGGTTTTACTTCAGAGGAAAGAAAGCGAGCGTCGTGCCGCAGAACGGCAGTCAAAAATTGATGCCCTGACCGGATTGGGAAACCGTTTTCTTTTAAAAGAAGATATCCAGTCCCGAATGGAGGATGCAAGGGCAAAGCGGGGAAAATTATGTATTGCGATTATCGATATTGACCATTTTAAGACCCATAATGATACTTATGGACATATCCACGGTGATTCCTGTCTGAAGCTTACTGCCACAGCGTTAATGTCCTGTGTGGGCGAAAAAGGAAGGGTTTATCGCTTTGGTGGTGATGAATTTGTGATTTTATTGGATTCCAGCGAGTTGAATTCTGTCAAAGCCATTGCGGAAGCTATTAAACAGTATTTTCAGTCTTCGGATTCCGAAGACGCGACAGATGGCATTCCCGGCATTACACTCTCTCAGGGATATGCCATCTCCACGGTTGATTCCACTACGACAAAAGAAACCCTCTTCTCTCGGGCAGATGAGGCACTTTACTCGGTAAAAGAGGGTGGAAGGAATAATTATTGTATTTATGAGGAATGAGGAGTGAATAACAACAGATATTTCTCTGCCTCCTCGGTGGATAAAGCATACAATTTCCGGAGTTTCGCCAGAATGGTTTCCCGGTCTATTCCATCATCCAGTTTATCCTGGATGAAAATGCGGATTCCATCCTCTCGGGCTTTCTGCATTCCCTGTTCAATGCCTTCCTCCTGCCCCTCTCTTTTATAATCATCAAATATCAGCAGCTCTTTCATATACTCACTCCTCCATTTCTCATTGCACTTTACTTTCTCTACCGCTGCCTCGATTTTTCGGGTGAGCGGGCTATTCGCTTTTCCTTTAGAAATATAATCGTATAAATCCTGCAAGGACTCTGGCAAGTTTTCTGTAGATGCCATACAGTTACAAAAGATTTTGAAGGTTCCATCATAAAGAGAAATACTTCCATCCTCATCACATTTATTCTGGAAAGTGTATTTCGGAAGATTTTGTCCAAAAGGGTCAAAGGTACAGATAAATAAAACTTTTCCTTCCGGCAAGTCTTGATATGGATTTCCTTTTTGCAGAAAATCCACATCCATGGTGTACACATCCAGTCGAATGGGTTTTCCATCGGAGGTATATTGAAAACCATGTTCCGTTTGTACATCCTGCAGGGTTCCCACTGGTTCCTGTAGCAGACATTCCAGAACATCGCGACAAAGTTCTTTGTCCTCCATTACTTTTCCAAACATGAAATCATCCGTAAACTGCAGTTCTTCGTAACTTTTTGCCATTGGCAGCTCCTTTCTCTGGCTTTGCGCCATGAGGCAGGAACGGCTGAAAATCTTACTTTCACACTCTCCTGCCTAAATTAGTTGGGGAATTTAAGCAGGAATTTCTTGAACAAGATTAGAATCGATGAGTCCGATAAAGATGATTTTGAAACAATAGAAAAACTGCTTATACAGGAAGTATACTATGGCGTAGGGGAAAGCACAAGCCCTGTTTCCTTCTGGAAATTGTCTGCCCATTCTTTATCACGGTAGAACACGATACATTCCTGGTAACCATCGTCTGCAAAAAATAGTTGTTTGTCTTTGCTGTTTTCCTTGATGATTTTGCCAAGTTCGTTGGCAACGCCTGCGTCAAACCAGTCGTTGTGCATTTCTGCCTCCAGCGAATAGCTTTTTCCATTCCAGGTAAAGGAAACTGTCCTTTTTCCCGTTCCCTCTTCCCAATTTACCTGGCTGGTATCTTCGGTGATGTTCTGGAAATCCAGTTCCTCTTTGTCCAGGGAGGAAACACCCAGAAGGAAATCGGTGTACATAGTGGTAAGATTATAAATCTCGATATCAAAGCAATACACGCCATTAGTTGCCGGTGTCCATGTTCCTGTTGCCGCATTGAAGGTTCCCGCTCCTACTGCCGTCAGCAGGTTAGCTGTCTTATCAAATTCCACATCGGGAGGTAATTGGGCGTAGTCTGATTCCAGGTTTTGAATGAGTTCGTCTGTGATTCCGGTGATTTCAAAGTTCTTTAGTTTCTCTGCAATCTCAGCATAGCTTTGGGGCTGCCCCCAAGAGTCTGTCCTGCCATCCTGTTTTCCGCAGCCGCTTATGATTAACAGAGAGGTCAAAAGCAGTGTGGAGAGTAATTTTCGTTTCATTAGGAGTCTCCCTTTCTTCTTCGTAAGGATTTAACAAGAGCATAGCATAAATGGGGGAAATATACACGGAGTTTCTTGAAAACCGGCAGGATTGATTTGGTAAACGGACGCCCGGCTGTGTCGGGATTCCTTTACAATCTGAGGACGCGCTCTCGCTTGATGAAAAACGTAGTGGTACATAAGATGCGAAAATACCGCATCTAAGTACCAACGTTTTCCAACAGTCCCAGATTGCAAATGGAATCCCTCGCGCACGGGCTGGTTATTAAAACAAAATAGATTTTTACAACCAGCCGACAGGCTGATTATCAAATAGAAAAAGGAGTTCCGTACATGCCGGATATTTAAATTTTTCTTGCCCCAAGTTTTGCATACCCGTCCGTTCTGGGTATCCATTTCAGGAATTCTTCCACTGCAAGATTCCAGAATCTCCATTCATGAGTGTAGCCAGGGACTGATACCCAGGTTACTTCTGCTCCATTTTCTCTTAGAAGTTCTATGAACTCTACATTGGTCTGATACAAAAAATCGTCCTCTCCACAAGTAATATAAAGAGGTGGAACTTTTCTTCCGTCACTTAAGGTTTTCTTTGCTAACCACTTCATATCCAGCGGTCCATCCACAAGTTCTTTCATTTTTTCAGGGTCACCACCAGACATTACTGCTCCTGAAAAAGAACCGATTGCTGCAAAGCGTTCCGGATTCGACAGCCCATGGAGGAGTGCGCCGTATCCACCCATAGATAATCCTGCAATATAGCTATGCTCCGGTTCTGCTGAAATAGGAAAATAATTGGTTACAAACTCCGGCACCTCTTTTGCCACAAAATCAAAAAAGGCATCCCCATCCAACGTATCATGGTAAAATTTATTTTCTCCGGAAATCATGACTACTGCAATATTTCTTTCCTCTGCATACAGTTCCAGACTGGTATAACCACTCCATTGTGCGTGATTATTTCCAAAGCCATGCAATAAATAAAGCACCGGATATTTTTCTTTAATCTGATGGGTGGGTTTCACCGGTTCTTCTGCTCCTGGCATTTTCATCTGCATTGATTCCGGAATCGTAACACTGGGAACGATTACCGTAATATCCACGGTTCTCTGCAAGGTATAGGAAATTACATTACATACAAGTTTTGCCATTTTCTTCCTCCATGTGTTATAAATAGGATAACAGATTCTGATATACAATCTCATACGCTTTCGGATACATGTGAATACCATCCACGGTATATGCCTCCTGCAGATTGCCCTCCGCATCTGTCAATCCTTCATTAACATCAATATAAGTAAATCCATACTTTTCTGCAAGTACCTTTACCTGCTCATTTGCACGGTTTACATTTTCATTGGTACGGATTCCCAAATCAATGCCCCTGCTTTTTCCTGCCTGGACATTAACCGGATAATACCGCATCACATAAACTCTGGTATCGGGTAATTTCCTTTTTAATATAGAAAGTATCCGGTCATAGTTTCCAATTAAATGTTCCAGCCATTCTGACTCTCCAAAACGTGCATTGATGTCATTGGTACCTATGTTGATAAAAACCACGGACGGTTCCAGATTTAGCAGCATGGTATCAATTTCTCTTAAAAAGTCATCGGTGGTATATCCACCCACTCCACGATTGTATACAACTTTTCCCAGTCCATGGTCTGCACTTATTTCATTAATCGGAAACTGTTCCATTAAGGATGACCCGGTGAACAAAATCTGCCCTTTCTGTGCCAATTCGTTCAAGTCCTGGTAATTGCGGATTCTCTTTTTCTGTTCCTCACGAAAATACTCATCAACAGTCATCTTCTTTTCTCCTTTCACTCAAATTCTCATAACATCCTGTGGTTTCTATACGATCCCCCAGAACCAACTTCCCATTCCGACAATTACCGGAATTGTCACAATAGAAAGGAGGGTGGAAATCACCACAGTTTCCACTGCATAGGGATAATCACAGTCATATAACTGTGCATACACTGCTACATTGGTTCCCACCGGACAGGCTGCTGCAATCAACAGTGCCATCTTCAATTCTGTCATAGATGCCGGCAGCAGACAAAGAAATACCATTGCCACCAAAGGAATAATCATCAGACGTAAAATGGAGATTGCATAGAGTCTGCCACGAAGAAACATTTTTTTGATATCAGTCTGCGCTAAATAAATTCCGGTTACAAACATAGCCAATGGTGTATTTAAATTGGCAAGAAAATCAATACTCTTGTCTATGACAGCCGGTAAGGTAACCGGTAATAAAAACAGGAGAATTCCAATCACGATTGCCACAAAAAAGGGAGCCTTGAAAAGTTTTTTTGCCCATTTTGCAGCCATCTCCCCTGCACTTTCCCTGACCTTGGGGTTTCCGGCTTTATCTGCAACGAGTACGGAAACGCCCCAGCTCCACTGGAGCAGATTAAGAAATGCAATAAATGCCGCAATATAAAACACCGCACCATCACTGAACTGGGCAACAATCAAAGGGACACCATAAAACCCCGGATTGGAAAAGGCGGCTGCAAAACTTGCCACACCATCTTTCTTGAAAAATAGTCTCGCTATTACAATCGACAACAATAAAATAATGGCTGCTGCCAAAGCACTCCATCCCAGTCCTGCCAATCGCTCCTCTGTTTTCTCAACCAAGAAACCATTCACGATAACACAGGGTAAGGATACATACAATAAGATATTGCCGATGCTTTTACTTCCCTCCGTGGAAATTTTTCCACCTCGAAACAACAGATACCCCACTGCTGCCAGAATAAACATAATGATAATTTGCTGTAAGATTGTTGTAATCATCGCTATTTCTCCATAAGTTTTCCATAGGGCTGTGTTTCTTCATACGCCAATGACTGTAAAATAATATGGATACTGTGGGAAACACAGGCTTTTAAGTCATCCAATGACAGCATGCCCTTCTCCAGTTCCTGGCGGAGATTTTCATGGTCACGTTGACAACCGGGCATCACCAAATCATTTCCTGCACGCATACATCCCGCTGCTGTACAATCCGGACCGTTTTCTGTAGTCGTCCAGTCTGTCATAATAACTCCCTGAAATCCCCATTCATCTCTTGCCGCTTTAGTACAAAGATCAAAGCTGTTTGCTGCGTGAATTCCATTTACTTTATTATAGCTGGTCATAATTGACATTGGCTGTGCGGTCTTTACTGCAATTTCAAAGCCCTTCAGATAAATCTCCCGCAATGCGCGCTCGGAAAGAATACTGTCACATCCCATCCGGTTATCTTCCTGACTGTTACATGCAAAATGTTTAATGGTCGTTCCCACGCCTGCATTGCTTTGTACACCTCTGGTCATAGCTGCTGCCATCAAGCCGGTCAGTAATGGGTCTTCTGAATAGTATTCAAAATTTCGTCCACAGAGAGGATTCCGATGAATGTTCATGCCAGGAGCCAGCCACAAAGTCACACGAAACTCCTGTAATTCCTGTCCAATCATTTCCCCGACTTCCTGTACCAGCTCTGTGTCAAAACTTTGTGCCAGCAGAGTTCCTACCGGAATCGCTGTACAATACTGATAGTATCGTTCCTCACCAGGCTGGACTCCTGTATCCTCATAGAATACACCACCTTCCAGACTGAAATGGAAGGGTTTCTGCGCAATCTTTCCAGTTTCTTTCTCCACATCGTAAAACTTCATCAGGCGCAGTCCTGCAGGGCCATCTGCCAAAGTGATGGGCGCTACTCCCTGCTTTATTGCGCAGTCACTGGTTTCCGCCGCAGACCCCGGCACGGATTCTCCTGCAGCACCCAGACTTCCACCCTGTCCTTTGCCTATATTTCCGGTTGCCATGCTGATAAGCTGTTCCTGTGTGAGGTTTTCTGTAATCTGTTTTGCCACCTCGTCCTCTGACATCTGGCTGCCACGATATACACAGCTTTTCGTTTTCCAGGAATCTTTATCCACAGAAACCACTCCGCAATTACTGTTTTGTGTCTCCTGTACTGCTCTCTGACGCCGGGCGGTCAGTTCGTCTCTGTCCAGTTTCTTAAGGAGTTCCTGTCTGGCAGTATCTAACTCCTCCTGGTATTCCTGCTGTACTGGGCAGATATGGGTCAGTTCTTCTGTGATGACCTCCTGCTCAAGGCTATATCCTCCAATAACTTTTGCCTGTGCCAGTGAAGAACCTGCCCAAAGCACATAAGTGCCTGCCTCCAAAGTCCATGTGCCTGTTTCTTCCACATAGGATGCCAGTTTCTCTGCCTCAAAACAGATTTCCAGGCTTTCCTTTTCCCCCGGCTGTAATTCTTTTGTTTTTGCAAAAGCTGCCAGTTCACGGAAAGGTTTGTCCTGTTTCTCAGCCGGTGAAGATACATAAATCTGGACAACCTCACGTCCTGCACATTTTCCTGTGTTTGCAATCTCCACTTTCACGCAGATAACCGGATTATTTTCTGATGCCTGTACAGAAATCTCCTTTGCATGGATATCAAAATCCGTATAAGAAAGTCCTTCTCCAAACCCATAACGTACCGGCATCCGGAATGTATCAAAATATCGATAGCCTACATAAATATCTTCTCCATAAAGTACTTTCTCCACATCCCCATCATTATGTGAGAACGTAGCAGAAGATGGATAGTCTTCATATTGATAAGCCCAGGTATCTGTCAGTTTACCGGAAGGATTTACTGCTCCGGAAAGTACATCAGCAACTGCATTTCCACCTTCCATTCCCGGCTGACTGATGAGAAGTACAGACTCTATATTCTCATACTTCTCCAGGAAAGAAAGGTCAACCACACCACCGGTATTGATTAACAGAATTACATGGGTATAAAGATTACAGATTGCTGCCAGAAATTCTTCTTCCTCTTTTGTAAGATAATAATCTCCACCTCTGGCATAACGGTCTGCGCCTTCTCCTGCCACGCGGGATAAAACATAAACTGCGGTCTCTCCGGATGTTTTTACAGGCACATTTCCTACAGGAATGACAAACGGATGAGAACAGTAAAATTGAAAGAAATCGACTGTTGATTCATGCTTTTGCAGTCCTTCCCGAATCTTTTTTATCCATTCCATTCTTGCGTTGTCATAAATGCCTGCATATTCCTTTATCCATTCTTCATTGGAAACAGGAAAGCCTGCCTGTTTCATTCCCTCATAGATGCTGACACTGGCTCTTTCATTTACATCGCCTGAGCCTGTCCCGCCTTTTATGGTTTTATATACTCCGGAACCATATAGTGCTACCGGATTGTTTTTAGAAAGTGGAAGAAAATGATTTTTATTCTGTAATAAAACCATTCCCTCTGCAGCCGCACGCCGCGCCAGAGCTGCATGCTCTTTCTCCCGCTGAGTTACTGTCCCATCCTTTGTTCCTGTTAAAATTCCCGTCCGTATTTTTTTCACAATCCATCTCCTCTATCCTTAAATCACTTTATTGGCTTTTAAAGTTTCCACTTCCTGACTGCTATACCCCAGCATATCCTCAAGAATTTCCTCGTTATCCTGTCCCAGCGTAGGTGCAGGGCAGTTAATGCGGGGCATCATGTCCATCAGCTTAATTGGATTTCCGTTTACTTTCATCGTACCAATCACCGGATGCTCTACCTCGATAAACATTTCCCTTGCCTCTGCAATATGAGGGTCTTCTGTAATCTGTTTTACATTATAGATAGGTCCTGCCGGAATTCCTTTGAATAAAGTCATTTCAACAACTTCATCCACGGTATACTGCATGCTCCACTCCTCAATATACTGCTTTTGAATCTCATTATTCTGTACCCGTAAGGGAACCGTGAGAAACCGCTCATCTGTAATCATCCAGGGCATATGAATCACTTCATTACAGAATTTTTCGTATAATTTCTGATTTCCGCAGGCAATTACAACCATTCCATCTTTTGCATGATAAGTATCGTAAGGTGCGATGGATGCGTAAGCATTTCCATTCCGCACCGGAAGTTCCTGGGATTTAAAGTAGCGGATATAGGCATTTTCCAGACTGGCTACTACGGAATCCACTAAAGAGACATCAATCCGCTGTCCCTCGCCTGTTATGTACCGGGCATTGACTGCCATCAGGACACCAATTACCAGATTCATGCCTCCCAGAATATCTCCCATGGCGTTACCGCAACGGGTTGGCTGGCCACCCTTTTCTCCGGTGACACTCATTAAACCACCCATGGCCTGGGAAATAATATCGTATCCCGGTCTCTGCGCATAAGGCCCATAAGACCCGAACCCCGACAAAGCACCGTAAATCAGGCGTGGATTGACTTCATGAAGTACTTCATAGCCGACACCCAGTTTATCCATGACACCCGGACGGTAATTTTCCAACAGAATATCTGCTTTTTTTACCAGTTCCAGAAGAATCCTTTTTCCTTCCTCTGTTTTCAGATTCAAGGTGATTCCCTTTTTATTCCGGTTCAGATTTGCATAGTACATGCTCTCGCCATTTTCATAAGGGCCATAACCTCTGGCATCATCACCGTTTCCCGGCATCTCTATTTTAATTACATGGGCACCGAAGTCTCCCAGAATAGAACCTGCATAGGGGCCTGCCACCACTCTGGTCAAATCCAGTACCGTTAAATTCTGTAGTGCCTGTACATTTTCAACTTTTTCCTTCATGTCCATCAATCCACTTCTCCTGCCTATTTCTCTGTTTTGATATCCTCGTCCCGGATTTCGCCCTCATTCACATGAATTTTAAGACGCATAATTGCTGAACCCATGGATTTTCCAAGGCTGTCCAGACGCAGGCTCATCGTAGCCCCGCCACCTAATGCATGGCGCAGAACAAAGTTAAAACCGTTCAGGCTGGGTAAGTCATAGCGGGTAATCTCACCCTTTACCATGTCACCAAAAAAAGCATGCAGTTTCTCCGGTGTTACTTCTCTTTCAATAATTTTGTAATATTCGGGTCTGCGGGCAAACACACAGATATTACTGGTGTCACCCTTATCACCACTACGCCCGTGGGCAATATCATTTAAAAAAATTTCCATATCGACCTCCATACCAACATTCACTGTGGTTATACTTCCAGAATATGGGGCTGTATATCCAGCACATCCCTGGGAACAACGGTGGGCCATAATGCCATTACTTCCTGTACATGGGCTCTGCCACCAAAGAAAGAGGCTCCTGGAGGACCATTTAACTGCATCGGGCTAATCTCCGGAATGATTTTGGCACATTCATTTTTATCTTCTGAGAATACTGCAATTCTCATAACGCACTCATTTAAGTTTTTCAGTGCCTCCTCACTCATGTTTGCCACATTTAAGTGCAGGCTGTTGAGTCCGATAAAACTGATATGTACATCATCTGCTTTCATACCGCGTTTCTTCATCTTCTTCATAATGATATCCGCACAGTATTTTGCCTTTTCATAAGCATCCGGCCATGCAAAGCTGAGCATGGATACGGTTTTCCAGCCTTTGTGATAGCCAACGCAGAGCTTAATGGTATTAGGACGTTCCTTACCCCGGATATTGTCAATGCGTACCCGGTTATCTCCTACTTGGGTAATGGTTGCCTTACTGATGTCTACGTTGACATCCGGTGTCAGATAGTTGGCAGGGTCGAGAACCTCATACATAAACTGTTCCTTGCAGCTCTGCTCGCAGATAATGCCTCCGCAGTCCGGTGCTTTTGTAATCTCAAAGGTATCCGGTGTCAGTTCAGCAATAGGAAATCCCAAATCTTCCATCCGAGGAACATTGCGCCAGTCATACATATAGTTGCCGCCTGCGCCCTGACCGCCACACTCCAGGAGATGGCCTGCCATAATGCCTCGCGCCAGGTTGTCCCAGTCATCATCTGCCCAGCCAAACTCGTGGGCAAGAGGGGCAAGAAACAGTGCGCTGTCTGCTGCACGGCCTGTGATTACCACATCCGCACCCTGGGCAAGTGCCTCCTGAATTCCTTCGTGACCGATGTAAGCATTGCAGTTGTAAATTTTATCTACAATGTCATTGAAATTACCGTCATAATCAAAATTGGGGAATGTCCAGCCATCCTTTAATAACTGGGGAATTTTACTTTTGATATCATCACCAGTGACATACCCGATTTTATACCCTTTCATTCCCTGGGCCTCTGCCTGTTCCTTAACTGCATCCACACAGCCCTTAATATTCATGCCACCCGCATTGGTTGTAATTCGGATGCCCTTCTCCCACGCCTCTTTTCCTGCCTCTTTTAAAAGGCGGGTTACAAAGTCCGGAGCATATCCCTTTTTCGGGTCTTTTAACTGCTGTTTCGCCATAATGGAAAGGGTTAATTCTGCCAGGTAATCACAGCCCAGATACTGGATATCCGCATTTCTAATCATGTGAATAGCCGCATCCGGTGAGTCACCCCAGAAACCCTGTCCACCGCCGATTGCTATTTTTTTCATGGTTTCTCTCCTTTTTTATTTCTGTTTCACCTTTTATACCACAGGCAAAATAACTTCTGACGGATACTGTCCACCCATCAGGATTGTCTGTTCAGCCTTTTTCGTTTCTGCTTGTTCTGACCAGATTCCAGCATAATTGCTGTGTGCACTGTACTGTGGAAAATCGGATGATGAAATATCCAGACGCAGTCGGGAACCTTTCCGAATCATCCACGACACATCCCACATTTCAATGCAGATTTCCACAATTTCTCCCGGTGTGTAAGTACCCCGATGAGGATTTCCGTTGCGGTATGCCAAGGTGGTAATACTTCCACGGATGTTCACACACTCCCGGTTTTCAAAGACTTCCATTAACTTAGCACTAAAGGCTGTGTCTTCCGCATCGGATTTCACAAACAGCCGCACCCGGATTTTACCCTCTATTTCGGTATCCTCCTGTACCGGCTCCGAAAGGAAGGTTACCACATCATCCCGGTATCCCGGCTGAGGCTGGTGGATACTTCCCACACCCTCCTGGGTAGCAAACAGAGATTCTGCACCATGGGATGGTACAGGATTTTCCGGGTCATAGGTAAAACGAACTTCTGCCTGTTCCTCCGGTGTTTTGCCAAGGCTGTTCCCATCCTGTAAAAACCATTCCTGCTTTTTCTCCACCTGCACGGGAAATGTGTCCCATGTTTTCCAGGTATCCGCACCAATGACATAAGTATGGGCAGCCTTATCCGGCAGCTTTTTCTCCTTTAAGATGAGAGTAAACCAGTTCAAAGGGGATGCCACTTTATCATCCTCTAAATGCTCCAGAGGCTGACTGGTTACTGCAGGGTTATATCCATGATTCCATGGGCCAATCTGGATAATGGAATGTTCCTTTGCTTTTTCTGACAGGCTTTCATAAGTGACAATGGCGCTGCCTAGATGATGGTCATACCAGCCTTCCCGGATAAATACCGGAATTTTCACCTTTCCAGGAATTTCCTTTAGTTCTTTCCAGAATCCTCCAGACCAGTAAGCACTATCCCTGTCGGTATTGGTAATCCAGTCCCGATACCAGTCCAGACGCACACCCCACATTTTTTCATCCACTTCTATTTGCGGACGATATGCGCAGGATTCCAGTAACGGCGCATGCACCGGCACACCTGCATTTCCCATTGCCCAGGATGTCAAAATATCCTGTCGGAACAATCCATCTTTGTATGCAGAAGTATGACGGTCACATCCGTATACTCCCAGATACATGGTTTTCACCTTCTCCGGCACGGCATCTGCCATACACCATCCGGTAAAGGCAAGATAGGAGTCTCCCCAATATCCAATGCAGTCGGTATAAGGCTGGGCACTTAAATACTCCAAAGTATCCAGACCATCCTGTCTGTCGTTGATATTCGGCACCCACTCACCTTCGGAACCGCCAGTTCCACGGCACCATTGATAAACATAGATAAATCCCCGTTTACTGTATTCCCTGGCATGTATCTCCAGTAATTTTTCTGTATGGGGATAACAGCTGCGCTGTAACACAAGGGGAAACTGTTCCTTTTTTGCAGCCGTACTATCCAATGGTTTTCCCGGAAATTGTATGATGGTTCTCAATTTCACTCCATCGCTCATGGGGAGCATCCACTCCCGCCGCTCACCGGTTTCATATTCTTCCGGAGAGGCTTTGCCATATAACATTTCTATCTGCTTTAAGCCTTGTTCCATCATTTCTTCCTGGGTCAATTTCTTCTCTGCCTGTTCTTCAGCCATTTTTTTCCCTCCTGATTAACGATAATAATTGGGAACTCCCTGGATTTCCGGGTGTGAACGTTTATGGAGCATATCCTTGCGATACATAATATTGCACTGTCCACCGCATTTCGGCATATAATCAGCCCCTCGGTCTGATGCAAGAAACGCGCCTTCACCGAAATCAACCGGTACTGCCTCGTCCTGTTCTTCCAATATCCGGTTACACATTGCGATTGCATCATCAATAATGGAGTTGGGAACCGCCTCTCTGCCATGACCGCCATACATCACATCAAAGTCTTTCTGGAATGTCTTAAAATGATGGAGGCTTTCCAGGTATTCTTCTATGGTTGTGGAGCCAGCCAGGTTTAGCAGTGTGTTCATATTACACGCATCACCGGAATAGATGACTCTTTTTTCTCTGTCAAGAAAAACAAGAGAGCCGTAGGTATGTCCCGGTACTCCAATAACCTCGATTCGGGTTCCACCAAGATCAAATACATCTCCATCATAAACAGGATAGGTTTTAATTCCATGAGCCACAGGTACATCCGACTCTTTTACTTCTGTACGTTTTTCCAGACCCATGGGATTGGCTCCGGTAAACTCCAGTCTTCTTTCCACGCTGGAATGCATGGGAGTGTACATCAATGCAATATCATCGGGATGAATAAAGAGTTCTCCGTATTCCCAGCCAGCCCCCACATGGTCAATATGTCCATGGGTTGCAGCCATTGTGACCGGCAATTCTGTCAGCTCCCTGACAAATGCCCTCAGGGAACCTACTCCGGATAAACCATCAATCAAAAGCGCTCTTTCACTGCCCTCTATCAGATAGCAGAGTTCTCCTGCCAGTCCGGTGATTCTGATAACACCATTTTCCAGTCTGTCTGCTGTAAAAAATTTATTCTGTAAAATAATATGTTCTGACATACGCGCTCCTTTTTCTATTTTGTAAAACATTCGACATACCTGATGGCATGTCGAATGTTCCATATTTTTATTTGCCAATCTGCTGTTTGTATGCATCCCACTGCTCTGTAATAACTTCCAGAATGGTATCCTGTCCATTTTCCTGCATTTTCTGGGCAAGGGTTGTCAGTCCGGTTTCTACATCCTCAACCTGTCCTGCAAGTAAGGGACTCCAATACTCACTGTAAACTGTAGAACATGCTGTTGCATACTCGGAATAGCTGGTTGCATCATAGGGGAAGTTCTGCCAATAGCAGGTTACGGCAATCGGCTGTAATTTTTCTTTGATGTAAGCAACTGCATCCTCATCACCTTCGGTATAAATCTTGGCGTCTGAATTTACATAGAAGGAGGTTAACCATACAGACTCTCTGGGATAAGTCACAGAATCACCCTGCAGAGAGACATAATGTCCATTCTCATCAATGTCATAATGAACACCCTGAATACCACAGTCTACCAGATTATAAAGTTCATTATCCGTCATAAGCAGTTCCAGAAATGCCAGTGCTCTCTCCGGATTTTCACATGCCTGGGGAATTGCTAACGCACCCATTGCAGGACTGTTGGGATATGCGTACTGGAACATCTCACCGTAACACATATAACCCAGTTCCCAATCGGGATGTGCTGCGGAAATTGTTGCTACATACTGGCTTTCGTAGGTAGAAATGGGAACTGTGATTGCGCCGGCATATTTTTCAGATAACATACCATCATTTCCGGTATCTGTAGAAGATGCAACATCCGGCTGGATGTAGCCATTCTTCTCCCATCTGTGCTGGGTTTCACAGAACTCTTTTACACTGTCAAGTTTTGCATAGTCTACAATCTCATTGGTGTCAAGGTCAAGTGTCAGGGTATTAAACGGACTTGCAAACTCTGTATAAATATGTTCTTTTTCTAACATGGTGTGCCATAAACCGCTGGCGCCATTATCGCAGTAGGGAATCATTCCCTTTCCACTCTCTACGACTGCTTTGGCATAAGCCTCCATGGTCTCTAAGCTGGTAATCGGTTCACAGCCTAACTCCTTACGGATATCCTCTCTCCAGACAACTCCCCACTGAGACCAGTTACTGGGTGAATCATCATTGGCGCTGGGAATAATGTAGTACTGACCGTCTACTGCACATGCATCCCACTTTTCCTCTCCGATTAGGGATTTCAGATTCGGGAACTTATCATTCACAATGTCTGTGATGTCCTGAAAAGCTCCCTGCTTGCAATAGTCCCAGCAGTTGTTCCAGGTTGCTGTCCAGATAAGGTCAATAGGCTCATTGGTGGATAATGCGATGGGATATTGCTGCACATAGTTTGCCATTCCCTGAATTTCCACAGTACAATTCAGTTTCTCCATGGTGATTTCTGAAATCTTTTCATTGATTTCATCCAGGTCTGCTACACTGCTTGCACCAAAAACAGAAATCACAAGATTCACTTCGTCACTGGTGTCGATGTTCGCAAAATCTCCTGCCGCGGATGCATCGGTTTCTCCAGAGGTTGTGTTTTCCTGATTGTCTGCTGTGGCACTGCTATCATCCCCGGATGATGCACCACAGCCTGTCAGCGTGGAAACAACCATCGCTGTTGTTAATAACATTGCTACCATTTTCTTTTTCATATGTACCCTCCTATGAATTAAATTTTTATTACTTCCTGTTATCATGTATCTATTATCCTTTGACTGCACCTACGGTAATTCCCTGGACAAAATACTTCTGGACAAACGGGTAAACCAATAAAATAGGTCCCGTAGCTACCACTGCCATCGCCATCTTGATAGACTCACCGGGGAATACCAGATTTACACCCGCCGATGTGGAGGCCTTTGCCGTCTGCGCAGCCGTAATAATGTTGTATAAGTAATACTGCAATGGATATAACTTGGATTTGGACATATACAGCATTGCTGAGTACCAGTTGTTCCAATATCCCAATGCCACAAAAAGGATAATCGTTGCAATTCCCGGTTTGCAGAGAGGGAGAATAACTTTTACAAAGATTCCAAAATCTCCGGCTCCATCAATCCGCGCCGCCTCCACCAGTGCATCAGGAATTCCTTTCATGAAGTTCCGCATCAGGATGATGTTAAAAGGTGAAAGCAGACCTGAAAAAATCAGCGCCCACAAATTGTTTCTTAAATCCAGTACATTTACATATAAAATGTAGGTTGGCATCAAGCCGCCGGAAAAGAGTGTCGTAAAGTAGATAAAAAAGGAAAGCTGATTTCTATACTTTAAGTCTTTTCTGTTCAGCACATAACCTGCCATTGTAACTAACGCAATACTAAGTAATGTACCCACTACAGTAACGATAATGGACACCTTATAGGCATTTAACAGAGTTGCCGGTGCCGCAAAAATATAACGGTAAGCATCCAGTGACCATTTTTCCGGGAAAAGATGGTATCCATCTTTTATAATGGAACTATTGTCGGTAAAGGAGGCGGATATAATCAGCCAGAAGGGAAGAAAACATACCAGGGCAAGTAGTCCCATCAATGGATAGGCAATCATGTTAAATACTTTCTGGTCTTTTCCCTTTACACTTCTGTCAGAATTTGAGTTGTTTTCTTTATCTTTCGTAACCATGGCTCCTCCTTAAAATAAAGCATAATCAGAATTGTATCGATTGACTAAACGGTTTACTACGCAGACAACAACCAATCCGAACAATGACTGGAATAATCCGATTGCAGTACCTCGTCCTACATCAAAGGTTCCCTGCAGCATACGGAATACATAGGTATCAAAAATATCGGTAATCTCGTAAAGCTGTCCCTGTGAACCGCAAAGCTGATAGAACAACTCGAACTGGCCTCTGGCGATACTTCCCAGAGCAAACAGCAGCAGGGTAATCAGCGTAGGAACTAACATCGGTATGGTAATGTACTTCATCTGTTGATGAATGGTTGCACCATCAATCTTAGCTGCCTCATACAGACTTTCATCTATGGAGGTGACGGATGCCAGGTAAACAACCATTCCATATCCAACACTTTTCCATAAGTAAACTAAAACAATGATGACCGGCCAGATTCCCGGAGTACCGTAGGTGGAGAAATCCTTTACTCCAAGGGACTGTACAAACAAGGTAAAGGAACCTGTTCCCGAATTGAAAAGAATGTAGGAAAAGGATGCCACAATAACGTAAGAAACGAAATACGGCATAAAGGACAATGTCTGTACCACCTTTTTAAATATCTGGGAGGCAAATCTGCTAAGCACTACTGCCAGGAGCATTTCCACGATATTTCCTATTACGATAAATGCCAGATTGTATAAAATGGTGTTTCGCAATAGTCTGGTCAGAACTCCCGATGTAAACAGGGTTTTAAAATTATCAAACCCGCAAAAGGGAGAATGTAGCAAACCATCTTTAAAATTGAAATCGGTAAATGCCAGATAGACACCTGCCATAGGAAGATAGTTAAAAATGAGGAAATAGACGATTGTTGGCAATATCATAAGATATAAAACCTTATGTCTCCCTATCTCAGCCAACATTCCATTTTTCTTTGCGTGTACCATTTCCTGTTGTGAAACACTTTTGCTCTTTGCTGTTCTCAAACCAACCACCTCTCTCGCACTCTCTTTATTCTGAGTGCCTTCCTTCTAGGTTTTTTGCTAAATCATGTTTGTTTGGTACAACGTTGTAGTTGATGGTCTTATTATTACTCGGCTATAGAATTTTGTCAACAGTACAACGTTGTATTTCTTATTTTTCATTATTATTTCTATATTTTTTGTTTCGTTTTTGTGCATTGTATATAGTTTCATAGCTAATTTAATAGGGAAAATGTCCTAGATTTGTAAGAAATGGAAAAGAACTATTAAACGGATTTTTTATACTTGTACATCGTTGTAATTAGCATTAAAATAGAATTATAAGAATACATGAAGGAGATTTGCATGGTTACTCTTAAAGATATTGCACAATATACGCAATTATCCCCTAGTACTGTTTCTATTGTATTAAAGGGAAATGGTGATGCCCGTAAGATAAAAAAAGAAACACAGAACATTGTTCTTGACGCTGCAAGAAAGCTAGGTTACAAACCAAATGTCCAGGCAAGAATTTTGCGAGGTGGCAGTCCCAACCGAATGATTATTACTCTTTTCTGGGCATCTGATATTCGTATCCACATGCTTTCCCGTTTCATCAATGGATTGCAAAGTTCTCTGGTTCAGAACAATTATCCTTGCGACCTCCAGGTCAAGCCTTATATGAATAATCATCTTCACGAAGCTTTAAACGATCAGACAATCTTAGCTTCCAATGGCATGATTATCTGTAATCCTTCGGAATCTGATATGGAGTTTCTGGAACAGCTTAATGCAGGCATCCCCATTGTTCTGTACAATCGTTACTCTGACAAATACGCCACCATTAACATGGATGACCGCACCATCGGTGAACTTCCCGCCAGGGTTTTTACAAAACATCATAAAAAAAGACCGGCGATTCTGAAATCTCCGGCTACCTTTAACGGTATGAATATTCGTACCAATGTATTTGCATTTACCACAAATGAATCGGGTATGGAACCGCCTGTATCCATTACAGTCGCTGACAGCATGAAGGGTGGATATGAAGGAGCCTTGCAACTTTGTTCTTTAGAAGTTTTACCAGATTGTCTTTTCTGTGCATCCGATAATATCGCGCTGGGAGCTTTAAAAGCATTCCACCAGAAGGGAGTCCGAATTCCGGAGGACATTGAAATTATCAGTGTTGGAAACGGAAATCCTGACCAGCAGGAATTCGCTATTCCTTCCCTCTCTGTTATCAGTCTGCCCATGGAAGATATGGCTGCTGCCTGTCTTCGTACCGTTTACACCTTTTTGTCAACCGGAGAATACAATACAAGTACCACAGAATTCCCTATTCACTATGTTCCGCGGGAAAGCTGCAGAGAATAAATTGTAAACGGACGCCTGCTACATCGCCCGCAGGCTGGTCGTCGACATCGGAAATAAACGAAAAACACCAGTAATGAAAGGTACAAGGTTGCCGTACCCTCAAAACTGGTGTTTTTCGTCTAATATGATATTCCGCCATAACGTGGAACCGCCCGCGCGAGGGATTCCATTTGCAATCTGGGACTGTTGGAAAACGTTGGTACTTAGATGCGGTATTTTCGCATCTTATGTACCACTACGTTTTTCATCAAGCGAGAGCGCGTCCTCAGATTGTGAAGGAATCCCGACACAGCGGGCGATTAACGTTACTACAATCTTCCGTAAATCTCCGTCATCCGGTGAATCCGCTTTGCCAGCTCGGAGGTAAATGCCTCTCCCTCCATTCTCCATGTCCAATTTCCACCTAAGGTAGAAGGCGTGTTGATGCGCGCCTTTTCATCCAGACACAGATAGTCCTGCATGGGAATGACACATAAATCTGCCACACTGCTCATGGCAAGGGTGATGAAGTTCCAGGATAAACTGTCCTCATCCAGGGCATCTACGTGCATGTACTCTTTGGCAAACGCACGGCAGTCCGGGCGGATTTCGTGATACCAGCCACGGGTGGTGGTATTGTCGTGGGTTCCGGTGTAAACCACGCAGTTGCGGGGATAGGTGTGGGGCAGATAGTTGCTGGGCTCTCTGGAATCGAAAGCAAACTGCAGCACCTTCATGCCCGGATAACCGGAATCCACCAAAAGCTGTCTCACAGAATCGGTGAGGAATCCTAAATCCTCTGCGATAATTCTCAAATCCCCCAGTTTCTCTTTTACGGTGCCAAACAAATCCATTCCAGGGCCCGGCATCCATTTACCGAACTCTGCGGTTTTGTCCCCGTAGGGAATTGCATAATATTCATCAAAACCACGGAAATGGTCGATTCTTACCACATCATATAAGGAAAAGCAATGGGCAATTCTCTTTAACCACCAGGCATAACCGGTCTGTTTGTGGTATTCCCAGTTAAATAAGGGGTTGCCCCAGAGCTGTCCGGTAGCGGAAAAGGCATCGGGAGGGCATCCTGCCACGCCGGTGGGAAGATTGTCCTCCCCAATCTGGAATAACTTCGGGTCTGCCCAAGTGTCTGCGCTGTCGAAAGCTACATAGATGGGGATATCGCCGATAATCTCCACGCCCTGCTTGTTGGCGTAAGCGTGCAGTTTGTCCCACTGTTTGCGGAACTCATACTGCTGGAAACGATAGAAGTCGATTTCCTCCTTAAAGGTCTCCTTTGCCTCTGCAAGAGCCTTGGGCTCTCTGTTTCTGTATTCATCTTTCCACTCAATGTAGCTGACATTTCCCTGATTGGCTTTGATTGCCATGTACAGGCAGTAGTCCGTCAGCCAGTCTTCATTGTCTGCCAGAAATTTCTCATAGTCGGCATCGGGGGTAAACCGCTGGAATGCCTGATGCAGCAACTCGAAACGATGCTGATACAGCCACTCATAATCGATAGAGTTGTCCTCCACCGTCTCTGCCGGCATACTGTCCTCGCATTCATGGATCATCAGCAATCCCTCGTCCACCAGTGTCTCCGGGTCGATAAAATAGGGATTTCCTGCAAAAGTGGAGAAAGACTGGTAGGGTGAATCACCATAGCCGGTGGGCCCCAGTGGCAGAATCTGCCACTTCTTCTGTCCTGCCTCTTTCAGCAGATCCACAAATTCATAAGCTTCTTTGGAGAAGCACCCAATTCCGTACTTGGACGGCAGGGAAAAAATGGGCATTAAGATACCGCTTTCTCTCATAATGATAACCAAACCTTTCTTATACGTGCCAGATATCCCGGTTGTATTCTGCAATCGTTCTGTCGGATGAAAAATATCCGGATTTTGCAATATTCACGATCATTTTAGATGCAAAGCTGCTTCTGTCCTCGTATGCCTTGTAAGCCTCTTCCTTCTTTGCAAGGTAGGCGCGGAAGTCCAGAAGAGTCATAAACCAGTCTTTGTTCAAAAGCTCATTCTGTAATCTTGTGAGATTTTCTTCCTGGCCGATCTTCAACAGTTCCTCGGAAGTAATAAAGTCTACTGCCTCTTTTACTACCGGGTCCTTCTCATAAATATCTTTGGACACATAATCTGCTTTTTCGTAATGGGCAATAACTTCCTCACTGGATGCGCCGAAAATAAAGATGTTGTCGTCGCCCACCAGTTCGTGGATCTCCACGTTGGCACCATCCTCGGTTCCCAGAGTCAGAGCGCCGTTTAACATGAACTTCATGTTGCCGGTACCGCTTGCCTCCTTGGATGCCAGGGAAATCTGCTCGGAAAGATCCGTTGCGGGAATCAGCTTTTCTGCCTTTGTCACATTGTAGTTCTCTACCATGACAACGGCGAGATAAGGACTTACCTCCGGGTCGTTATTTACCAGTTCCTGTAAACATAATATCAGATGAATGATGTCTTTTGCAATCACATACGCAGGAGCTGCCTTTGCACCGAAAATGACGGTAATGGGTGTACTGGGCTTTTTGCCTGCCTTGATTTCCAGATATTTGTGAATGACATACAGGGCATTCATCTGCTGTCTCTTGTACTCATGGAGACGCTTAATCTGGGTGTCGAAAATGCTTTCGGGATTTAAGGTAATGCCCTGGGTTTCTCTCAGGTACGCACATAAATCCTGTTTGTTTTCCATTTTTACTTTAAGGAGCTGCTTTTTAAATGTCTCGTCGTCCTTGAAAGCAAGGAGTTTGGAAAGTTTCGTGGCATCCTTGCGGTAATCGGTTCCAATGGTTTCATCCAACAGGGCTGCTAACCTGGGATCACAGTGTAACAGCCATCTGCGGAAAGTGATACCGTTAGTCTTGTTGTTGAATTTCTCCGGGTAAATCTCGTAAAAAGGATGCAGCTCGGTGTCCTTCAGAATCTCAGTGTGAAGGGATGCCACGCCGTTTACGGAAAAACCATAATGGATATCAATGTGTGCCATGTGAACCACATCGTTTTTATCAATGATGACCACTCGCTCGTCATCGTATTTTCTTCTTACTTTATCGTCCAGAATCTCAATGATGGGAACTAACTGGGGAACCACCTTCTGTAAGTAGGTGATGGGCCATTTCTCCAGAGCCTCTGCCAGAATGGTGTGATTGGTGTACGCACAGGTTTTGGAAACAATGTCAATCGCCTCATCCACGGAGATGCCACGCTCTGTCAACAGCCGGATCAGTTCCGGGATAATCATGGTAGGATGAGTATCGTTGATCTGGATAACAGCATAGTCATAGAGGTCATGGAGGTTGGAGCCTCTCTTCATACTCTCGTCCAGAATCAGCTGCGCACCGCTGCTTACCATGAAATACTGCTGATAAATACGGAGCTGTCTGCCTTCCTCATCAGAATCATCCGGGTAGAGGAACAGGGTCAGGTTCTTCGCAATGTCGGTTTTGTCAAAGGTGATGCCATCCTTGACGATGGATTCATCTACAGTGTCCACATCAAAGAGATGGAGTTTATTAGTTCTGTTTTCATAGCCGGTTACATCAATGTCATACATCCTGGCCTGGAGGGTCAGATTACCAAAGGTAACAGGATAGGACACTCCGGTGGGAGTGAGCCAGTTCTGCTTTTCCATCCAGGGATTAGGTGTTTCTTTCTGCAGTTCTTTTTCAAATTCCTGTTTGAACAGTCCCAAATGGTAGTTGAGACCAATACCGTCACCGGGTAAGCCAAGGCTTGCCATGGAATCCAGGAAACAGGCTGCCAGTCTGCCCAGACCGCCATTTCCCAGAGAAGGTTCCGGCTCGATTTCTTCAATAGCTGCCAGATTTCTGCCATTTTCTTTCAGCAGTGTCTTTACCTCGTCATAGATGCCAAGGTTAATCATGTTATTAGAAAGAAGTTTACCGATGAGAAACTCTGCCGACACATAGTAAATCTTCTTTTTACTTTCGGAAGCCTTTGCGGTTCTCTCTTCTGCCATCTCCTTCACGATGGTGAGCAGTGCCTCATAAATCTCTCTGTCGGATGCTTCGTTGATTGCTTTGCCTAATTTGTTTTCTAATAGCGTGTTCATTGCCATTTGGGTATTCTCCTTATTTTATGCTTAGCCTTTTACTGCGCCGGCTGCCACACCTTTAATAATATATTTCTGTCCTGCCAGGTATACAATAATGATGGGGATAATGGTTAACATAATGCTTGCCATCATGGGACCCATTTCTACTTTTCCGTAACTTCCGCGGAAGTACTGGATCAGCATGGGAATGGTTTTATATTTTTTGATATCCAATACCAGTGTGGGCAGCAGGTAGTCATTCCATACCCACATAGCTTCCAGAATACCTACGGAAATCATGGTCGGTGCCAACATATGCACATCAATCTTAAAAAATGTCTGAATAGGGCTGCAGCCATCAATCAGCGCGGCCTCTTCCACTTCTACGGGAATGGATTTCATAAAGCCACAGAACATGAATACGGCAAGTCCTGCACCGAAACCGAGATAAATCACCCAGATATTCCAGGGAGTGTTCAGATGTAATCTGTCTGCGGTCTGAGACAGGGTAAACATAACCATCTGGAACGGTACCACCATGGAAAAAGCAAATAAAAAGTATAAAGCCTGGGATAACATACCCTTCACACGGGAAATGTACCATGCACACATGGAGCAGAACAGTAAGATTGCTGCTACAGAGGAAACCGTAATAAATAAACTGTAGCAGAAACTGCTCAGAAAGCCTTTGGATTCAATGGCATTCAAATAGTTGGAAAGTCCTGCAAACGTATCAGCAGTGGGAAGCTTAAATACGGTGCCGGTACTGATTGCAGACTCCTGTTTTAAGGAGTTAATCAGAATCATGACTGCCGGGTAAATCCAGAGTAAGGAGAGGATTGTCAGAATAACGATCCAGATGATATCTCCAACTTTTGTTTTCTTTTTCATTACTGCTGTACCTCCTTAGACCTTGTTGCCTTCAACTGAATCATTGAAATTGCGATAACCAATACGCAGAAGATGACTGCTTTCGCCTGTCCATAACCCTTCCACTGCATTCCTGCACGGGAGTAGAAGGTGTTAAAGATATTCATTGCCATCATTTCTGTTGCGTGGTTTGGTTCGCCACCGGTCAGAGCCAGGTTCTGGTCGAAGAGCTTGAAGGAGTTGGTCAATGTCAGGAATACACAAACGGTAATAGAGGACATAACCATGGGAATCTTTACCTTCAGGAGAATCTGCCACTTGGTAGCACCATCGATTTCCGCTGCCTCTGTGAGGGAATCCGGCACACTCTGCAGACCTGCAATGTAAATAATCATCATATATCCAATCTGCTGCCAGCACATGAGAATAATCATGCCCCAGTAACCTGCGGAGGAGTTCAACGCCAGCAGAGGTTTTTCTACAACTTTGAATAGTCTGATACATTTTTAAACTTATTGGCTGAATTCATAGTGTATCCTGCATAATAATTCTTTTCACTATTCTTTGATGGCTTTACATTTTCATTTTTTACATTTCCGTATGTGTATGTATTGGCATACGATGATACTCCATTAATTCCCATACTGCATCTCTCCTTTCTATTTAGCCTTGATTTTTTATTTGCAGGCTATTGGGTTTTGTTCGATACGCTTACTGCCATTGTAAAATTTGCCTCATAAGAAGCTACTGCCTGACTTATTGTGACAGTCTTAGCAGACGAACTACTCTCAGCCACCAATCGAGTTCTGGCATCCTGAGCGGATAACCTTTTATTTTGCGCATATTCTTCATAAGCTGTTCTTTCCGCTTGTTTTTTCTGAATCCGCTTTTTTTCCTGTTGTTTCTTTACCTGATTTTCTATTCTCTTTTTATTTTCTATTCTGCGCTCCCAAAAACTATTTTTTGACTTATCATTAAAAATCTTCCCACCATTCCCATTGTTATAACCAGCACTCCACATCTCAGCATGACATTCTTCTTTTGATGCTCCATAATATATTGTAGAAAACGCTCCTCCGCATATACCGGACCATTTATCTGGTTGTGACCAACCCACTTGCAAATCATTTAATACCCATGCTTCATACTCTGGATCATTCTTCATTGCTTCAAAACCCGCCTCTGAAATTGTAACAGATATTGACTCGCCTGCTCTTGTGGGGTGCATTGGAATTTGAGATATTTTATTGTAAATGTACTGCTTGTATTCCACCATCGTCATATCTTTAGCAGACACAGAA